>ENA-ORXM01000005-ORXM01000005.1-marine-metagenome-genome-assembly--contig:-NODE-5-length-519313-cov-19.912333_pt1 | contig 519313 bp, 407 predicted proteins | sample MGYA00237867_ERZ511480 | MGnify/ENA primary metagenome ERZ511480 (study PRJEB26309, sample SAMN06266103) | marine metagenome | isolation source: Algal blade | place: United Kingdom:Sidmouth, United...
TTTTTTTCATGTGACAGTCAAAATTTAAAGTTAGAAAATTCTAATTTTAAGCTGTCCTATTTTTAGGGAAGGCTACATTTTTAGGGAAGGCTACAATGCGACTCCCTTTTTTTGTAATCTTTAACTGTTACCATGGTTTTTTTAGATTAGATTAAACATTGCGGGGGGGTCTTCCCCCACCCTAAGATTGGGGAGGGGTGTTTTCTTAATTAATAATCTCGAGACTACTTATAGTACTTTCAAAAAAATTAAAAAATTTTAAATCGGAGATACTCCATGGTAAAGCAAACAACCGTAGAAGGTTTCGAAGGTCTTTTCTGAATGTCGACCTTGGGCATCAATTCGCCTATAAAATTGAGGGGGTTTATCAACTTTCTCGTACGTAGCATAGGGTTTTCCCATCCTATTTTTATAAATAACGATAGTGTAGAAGAGTTTGTTTTGGCATGAAAATCCCCTTGTTATTTCGAACCTTTCATCTACATATTCTTCGTATCGACATTCCATCCTAATTCAGTTAATTTTTTCATAATTCATAGTCCGGCATAGATGTACCCCTATTTAAATGCCATTTTTCCCATGTAAGGTCTGATTCGTCTAACGAGTAGTTATCCATTATCAAGATACTCCCGACCCTGAGTTTTTTAGAATCGTTCATAAGTCGTTGTACCAATAAATTGTTACACCAAACCTTTAGTAATTCATCATCGTCGTCCTTATCTAATTTATATAGCGATTTTATTTTGCCCATCAATTCCTCTTCCCATAAAAACGATTTGTCTTGAAAAATCGCAAATATCTGTTCTTCATATTGGTAGCCTACCTTTCTCATATTCCTATACATAAGCTCCATTTCTTGTTCTTTGTTTCTTTCGAGATTCTCGGCATGGGATTTTCTAATAACTTTAACCTCATCGGGGTTGTTTAAAATTTCTTTTATTAAATGGTCAACTGCTCGCGGAGAACGGATGCCTAGATTTTTTTCGTACAATAATTCCTGTATTTTGTCACTATTCTCAATTAAGAATTCGTCGTTCTTTTTTTTATTTTTTTGTCTCTGGATTAATCTAAAATAAAGTGCAAAGAAAATGACAAAAAGAAAAACGACTCCAAGACCTGAAAAAATATCTATCATAATTTTAGTTTTGAATTTTAGACTACCATTTGCCTACAGAATTTAACTTGTTATTGAGTTGGAAATCCTTCTCAAAAAAATCATGGGTTTTAATTAAACTGCTTTTTTAAAAATAGGCATATATGCCTATATAAAAAACATAGAACTCCGCCATTTTTAGCATGTGGAGAAGTTCAAAGAAAAAGCATTCCTTACCGCCTTTGGTTCGAACCTCAGAAAGTTGAGAAAATCAAAGGGATACACCCAAGAGGACCTTGCCAACGAACTTGGAATTGAAATTTCTCAGATTAGCCGTATTGAAAGAGGTAAAATCAACACATCGATCTATATGGTCAGAAGTTTATCGCTAGCACTTGGATGCTCAATCGAAGTCTTATTCGAATTGGATAAGTGAGGTTTTATGACCAGGCCGGAATATTCTAGTTTCATTCCCATTAACAATATTATCGTTTGTAAACCAATATTATGCGCATTATGTACACCTCATTTTCAGCAACCATTAGTAAACGAACTAATTAATCGAAATACATCTTAAATTTATAATACTTCTGACCTGTTGTAGTTCATTAGTCTTGACGTTTTCGAATTTATAAATTCTTTTATAATTATCTTTTATTGTAAGTTCCTCTATTCTAAAATGTTGATTATTCAATCTGCCTGCAGAAATTGCAATATTCCCTTTTGTAGAACACAAATCGACGGCAGAGGTAACTTCCGATGATAAATATTTCAAATAATTTTGATAATCCTCATTTTTACCAGTCTTTGTGTTTTCGTCTATTTTTAGTCTAAAAAATTCTGTTTTCTCATCTCGGTAGTCAACTACAAATTGCATTTTATATTTATTATTTTCAATGTCGAGATTATCCCTAAACCACCAATTTAAAAATGGGTTGCTATTTCTGCCAGAAGGATCAGAATCCTTCGGATAAAGGTTAAGGCTCCATGTAATAACCCCTTTTTTAAAATTGCTTAAAAAGCCCCTATACTTCGGTTCATTTTTTATATCAATTGAGGCTTCTATAGGGTCTCCGTTCAATGTAATTTTTTGCCCGGGCTTGAGTTTTTCTATTTGTTTCCTAAAATCTGGCAAAAACTCTTCAAAACGATCTGGACTTATCTTTAGTCGAAGAGTTAAAATTTCAAATTCGGTAGGTAGTGGGCTGGATAGTTTTTTAAATTCATCTTCCCTTCTAACATCATTCACTCTATCCTTGTACTCCGCCTTCATTTCAGTATTGATCTTAACCATATGAGCAGCATATGCCGATAACGAAATCGCCACGGCACTAAAAACCGCAGCAATTAGATTAACGTTTGACCATAACTGAATTGCCCTATTATAATCAATTTCTCCCATTACAAATATTTGCTTAAAAATAAGTAAATAATCCTTTAAGCCTTTGCCCACTCCCTCTAAGTCAAATAAATATTAAAATACCTGGTGAATTTACTCTTGGCTTCCCATGGCTCAAGGTACTCGATATCCCCGCCTTTATAGAACGCTTTAAATTCCATATCCTGCGCCATGATATCGGCTTCCTTGATGATGGGCTTATATTCCACATCTAACCGTTTTTTTAGGATAACGTTCATCATGTTATTCTCTATGATGATGTATCATTAGTTCATATAATTTTTATTTTAAAGGTATTCATATGTCCACTGGGCTCGGAACGCCTGCAGCGACCAAAATCCCTTCATCTGGTTCCTCGATTCCCGGTCTTTCGAGAATGCTACATCATCGCTGCGCTATGGCGGATCGCTGGCATATGGAAAAATAGGTGCTTTTTTCAATCTACGCCGCTACGGCTTATCAACGCTACATATCGGGACGCTATCCTCCAAAGGCGGGCAGGTACGCAATCCGGTCTTCGTTTTTTCATTACCAATACACGTAAAATCCACAAGATACGCCCCGTAGAAAAAACGAGGCTACTTGATAACCGATGGCAAAGGGAATCAAAACCGACATTAGAACATTTCCCTCGCCATCGTTGATGGATTTTACTATATTTCCATGAAAAAGGGACGGACTGCCCATAACGCTGCGTTAGCCACAATTTGAAATGAACTGCGAAACAAAAAAAAAAATTCAACAAGAATTCTTATCTGGTTCTGTAATAATTATGCAGGATTACACAAAAACCGCTTTGATGATAAATGCTTGTCATATTGCCAAAGACAGGTATGAAAATATGGAAGAGGAAATTCAACTTTCAACTACAGCGAATATTCCACAGCCATTAAGATTGGTTCCTGAATACGAATTAACTTTACACAAGGAACATCTTGTGGAAAAATATAAAGATGACGTTCAAAAGCAGATTTATGAGCAGTATGTGACTAATTCTGTTAGTATAACAGATGGAATATTCGAAGATATTTATGAAATATTGTTAAGAGAATTTGAGCCTGAACTCACTGAATTGCAAATAACCAATAAATTGAGGTCAGCTTGGTCTCAAAATAATCTAATTAATTATTTCGTAGAAAAAACGGAATTACAGGACACTAACAAACCCAATTTACGAATTAGAGAAGCATTTGATCGATATTTGGAATACCGAATTATTAGGCACGCTTTAGTGCACAATAAAGGAATTTTATCAGATAAGCACATCAGACAACTTGATGAACTTTATGATGCTTGTGATGACACAATTAAGGAAAGGTCAATGAGAAACTCACCATTTTACGCTCAAAAAGAAGTAAAACTTGACATTAATATTTTACTTGGAATTAGGAAATATCTTTACACCAATATATCCTACTTCATAACAGCATTGGAAGAAAAAAACTGTGGCTAACAACGTGTATAGCTCATTGCTGGTATGCTGCTTAATCGAAGTTAAGGCATATTTGGAAAGTACGCCGCTACAGCTTATCAACGCTACATATCAGGACGCTATACGCAATCCGGTCGTAAGTTTTTCATTCTCAATAACGCAAAATCCACAAGTCACGCCCCGTAGAAAAAACGGCGCTTCTTGGTAAACGATGGCCAAGGGAACCATAACTCATAAAAGACAGTTTCCCTCGCCATCGTTGATGGATTTTACTATATTTCCATGAAAAAGGGACGGACTGCCCATAGCGCGGCGTTGTGCGTAATCTAAAAAGACATTTTCATGGAGGATTATAGCTTTATGACAAAGGAGCATTCGGCTAGAGCGACTCAAATGTTAAACTTAGTTGATGCGATTGAAATTATATATCAGGAATGCCTAAATAACGCTGACTCTTACTCAAAACTAAAAGAAAAACGAAAAGCTCAATTTAAGAATAATGAAATTGCTACGAGAAGTTTTAGAGCAGAACTTAGGAACGCAAAAAAGAAATGGATAGATTCTAGAATCGCTCTGGACCCAATAATTGCAGACTGGAATACTGAAATGGAAATCTACATTAAGAGATATAAATACATAAAACTAAGCCAATACCTGCCAGACTTGAATTTTTTACAAACTTGGGAATCAAGACCAAGTAAAGAAATTGCTACTGCAACATTGATTAAAGCTAGCTCCAATAAAATACCACGCTTATTTGAATTAAATCCTGCGCTGGACTCACTCAAATTGACAAACTATTATCCAATTGATTGGCTTGAAAAAGAGTTTAACAATATCTACAAAAGTTTGAATAATGATGAAGACATATGGTATAATGTTTAGGATAGGGAAAAGCTAAATGTGGAAAAAGACGAACGCATAACAAAGGCTAAAATTCATTATTCCTTTCCCATAATACTCCTGAGTTATCTTTAGGCTAGAACGTCCTAATAATTCACTGACAATCTCCATTGGAACATCATTCAAAAGCATTACGGTTAAAACAAAAGTCTTACGGGCAATATGGTGGGTAATAGTTTCATTAATACCCACAATCGGTTGAAAAAATGGTCCCAGGTGGAAATTGAAAATTGTCTCCCACCCAGTTCGCTTCCGAGAATTGGGGATTATCAACCTCCACACATTCTATATTTAACGACATAGAAATAATGGAAACAATATTTTGATTATTACCGTTTTTAAAATTAATACCCGTTAACGAACTCGAGAATATAAAAATTCTTTCTAGAGAGGGACACTTTGATAAGTCAAGTCTTTCATTATCAGAAATAAAATTCCACACATCTAAACTTTTAAGATTTGGGTTGTCAAGATTATTTAGGCCTCCACTAAATGTAGTATTATCGGAAAAAACAATAAAATTTTCGAGGAGTTTATTTAGGGATAAATCACTAATTGAAAATCTACCATCACCTAATGCTAATATTTTTAATTTTGGATTTTTTGAAAAATCTAGATATGCACCATCATAGACTTCATTTACGCGAACATCCACTAAATTAGGCGCACCCTCAAAATTGGGTGTTGTGACATTTGAAACAGGGGTATCTTGTGCGCTTATATATAAATTAGCAAGACTTATATTATCCTCTAATAGAATAGTTTGAGGCCCATAATCACTACTTAAGGTTTGTAACTGTTCCAGTCCACGTACATCCAATACATCTGCACTAGCACTATCAAACCAATTAAATCTTAGCGTTTGAAGTGATGAAAATTCATTTAAACCAGTAAAGTCTCGAGGTCTAAATTGAAAATTATCTTCAAATATCAATTCGGTAATATTTTCTATAGTTTCGGTTAAAACATAGTCATCCAAGACATCGTCATGACCAAGGGAAATAAGAAAACCCTCAAAATCATCATCTGGTATATAGGTAACCTCACATCCATTAGCATTAACCGTAACACCGGGTTCGGTATCCAAGCACTCGTCTTCCGAATCATTCACGCCATCTTCATCCTCATCAAGACTCAAAGTAGTTATACTGTATTCCTCTGAAAATCCTTTGTTTCCATATCGGTCTTCCATCTCGAACCTATAATAGTACGTTGTGTTCTGAGCTAGGTCAGTCAATTGCTTTTCATGAGTTGAAAAATCAAACGATTCCTCATAGATACTACTATCCGTATAGGCCCCGCTAACTGTACCGTATTCAATTCTAAATTTAGAAAACTCCGTAAGCTCGGCTACAATCTCAACCGAAGTAGCAGTCAAGCCCCTAGCAAATTGGGAAACGACCATCGGTGGCGTAGTATCTTTTTGACCGTCTGAACATCCATCCGAATCCACAGTTTCCCCTGAGGGGGTATCCGGACAACTATCTACTGAGTTTGAAATACCGTCACCATCATCATCAGTGCATGAACCAGGTTCTAAATCACATTCTGAACAACCATCGTCATTTACTTCAGCCCCCATGGTGGTATTGGGACAATCATCCAGATTATCTGGAACCCCGTCCTCATCTCCATCATCTTCAACTATACTAGTCGGACAACCATCCTCATCGACACTTTCACCCTCTGGAGTACCTGGACATAAGTCTTTATCATCGGTAATTGTATCACCATCGGTATCAACTTGGGACAATGAGCATCCAGATTCATTTACTGTCTCGTTTTCAGGTGTATCGGCACATAAATCTATCTCGTCGGGCACTCCATCTTTATCACCATCGGTTTTTTCAAAATTTGCAATAACTTTTTTATCGGAATCCATTTTCAAAGTGATACTCTTTTCTGTGCTATTGGAAGCCCCAGACCATTTTTTGAAAACATATCCTTTATTAGGAGTAGCTGATATTATCATTTCTCTCCCTGAAATAAACTCACCCTTAGATGGTGTTACCTCACCACCATTTTCAGGCAGCACCTCTGTTTGCAACTCATAGTTAATTATTTCATCCTCTGTTGAACAAGAGTATAGTGCAATAAGCAAGAAACAGATAAGAACCTGAATTTTTGGTGATGAATTACCCATAATGAAAGTTTGGTTAGTGTGTAAAGAGGAATTGTTCTAGTTAATTTTGGCGGCGGAATATATTAAAAATATGACTGTAACGAAAATGAGTGTCCTTAGTCTCAAAAAGATGCACTTAATCGGATAAAAAATCATTTGGCTAATTTTAAATTGTTTTTTTCTGGTACTCTGTTTAAATCTTTCTTGATTTGTTTCTTCGAGATTCTCTCCATCTCCTCACTAACCCGTTTCTGAACAACTTTGCCGTAATACTCTTGGGTAATTTTTATGCTACTATGTCCCAATAACTCACTGACGATTTCCATTGGAACATCATTATAAAGCAGAACGGTCGACGCAAAAGTCTTTCTTGCCATATGATGACTTATAGATTTGTTGATTCCGACAATATCCGCAATTTCCTTTAGGTACGAATTGATTTTTTGATTACTGAACTTGGGTAACACCCGATTCTCATTGTTGTCATATTGTATTAATAATTCTAGCGCTTTGGGCAAGAGAGGAACGGATATTTGTTTCGAGGTCTTCTGCCGTTTCATCCTTATCCATTGGTTGCCATCAAAACCCATGATAATATGTTCCTTTCTCAGACGGTCCATTTCGTTATAGGCTAGTCCCGTATAACAACAAAAAACGAATAAGTCTCTCACCAATGCCAGTCGGTGCTGTTTGAATTGGCAGGCTTCCAATTTTGCCAATTCATCATTTGATAGAAATACAATCTCCCTTTTCACTTTCCCTGGCATATGTAATGCAAATGGGTCTTTTGTTAGATATCCTTAGGCTACGGCTTCCTTGATGGGTTTTCTGAGCCTCTGGATTGTCTTGTTTATGGTTACTTGCTTCTGCTTTTTTTCAGTCTTAAGATAGTGCTCGAAATCGTTCAAAAACTGAAGTTTTAACTTGCTCGTTGGAAAGTCATGCTTGCGGTATTTCCACTTGATAAAGTCTTGGGCCTGGGTGCATGCGTAATTGAACTTCTTCCATGTGGCCAATTGAATGTCTATGCCTACCAGCTTTTTCTTTTTAGCCAGAAACTCCTTGATATATTGGATTGTGCCGATTTCTTTTTTACTTGGTTTGCCAAGGTAGTTCTGAAAGATTTCTTCAACTGTAAATTCAACCTCTGATAGTTGCAGCCGTAAATGGACCTTTTTTAACTTAGCCGCTATTATTTCCAGTTGTAGGTTGCTTTGTTGGTTCGCATTAGTTTTGGAACTGGCCGTTTGGTTCTTGGCGTTCCATTCCAATGGATTTACAAATAAACCTGTTGAAAAAGCTTTTCTTTTAGACTTCAAAGTTAACCTACAAGAAATGGCACACAGACCTCGTTTGTTGGTTTTGGCTTTGATAATGACAAATCGAATAGATAGTTTGTTTGGATTCATGACCAATTGGTTTTATGTTAAACAATTGGCATACAATTCAGTTTTAAAAATGGTAACCTCGAGTTTTAAGAAGGTAACCTTATAGGCAACCTTTTTTTACTCAAAAACTTGACAAGTTGACTTTTTATTGAAAAGTGTAATTAATGCATATAATGCAGTAATATCAGCACTATTACTTCCTTAAAACAGAAAATCCAACCTAACTAAATAGATTGGATTTCCTATAGATGTGGTCCCACTTGGGCTCGAACCAAGGACCCTCTGATTATGAGTCAGATGCTCTAACCAACTGAGCTATGGGACCGAAAACGAGGGCAAATTTAACTATTAAGCCCAACTACGCAAAATATTCGCTATGCTATTCTTCAGCTATTTCTTGGCACAATTCGATCAAAATTCCGTTGGCCGACTTCGGGTGTACAAAGGCCACCAATTTATTGTCAGCCCCTTTTTTGGGTACTTCATTGAGCAAGGTGAAACCCTCTTTTTTCAAACGCTCCATCTCGGCAATGATATCATCTACCGCAAAAGCGACATGATGCACGCCTTCCCCTTTTTTCGCTATGAATTTGGCAATCGGGCTGTCAACCGAGGTTGCCTCTAGCAGTTCAATCTTATTCGGCCCGGACATAAAAAATGAAGTGCGGACACCTTCAGAAGCGACTTCTTCAACTTTGTAGTGAGCAACGCCTAATAGTTTTTCGAAAAGTAGATTCGAGGTCCCCAAATTTTTCACTGCGACCCCTAAGTGTTCGATTTTATTCACTTGTTCTGAATTTATCTCAGCATCCGTTAAATGAAATCCCATTTTCTAGATGCTACCCATTATTACAAAAATACACAGTATTCTCCGTATTTTTGACCCATGGAAACGCAACGACAAAAGAAAATTGCCGGAGTCATACAAAAAGACATGGCCGACATTCTTCAACGCGCCGCAACCGATGGCGGGTTGAAGGGTATTCTAATTTCGGTAACCAAGGTAACGGTGACAACCGATTTGTCTATTGCTAAAGTTTATTTGAGCATTTTCCCTGTTAAGTCTTCCCAAGAACTTATTGAAGGCATTCGAAGCAATCAACCTTTGATAAAGCACGAACTTGCAAAACGTACAAAACACCAATTGCGAAGAGTGCCAGAACTTCAATTTTATATCGACGATTCTTTGGATTACATCGAGAACATCGAAAAATCCCTCGAAGGAGATGAAAATCCGATAGAGAACCGCGACTTGCTTGACAAAAGAAAGAAGATTTGAATTTTACCTATTATATCGCCCAGCGCTATGTGCGGTCTAAGAGCAGTCAAAACGCTGTAAATATTATCAATTTTATTACCTTTCTGGTCACCGTAATTGGTTCTGCGGCTTTATTCATCGTACTTTCTGGTTTCTCTGGATTAAAAACCTTTAGCCTCTCTTTCAGTAATTCCTTTGACCCAGACCTTAAAGCTTTACCGGCTACCGGAAAGTTTTTTTCAATTCCTTCAGGGGCAAGTACAAAACTAAATGGTTTAGATGGTATTGCATCCTATTCCCGTGAAATTGAAGAAAAGGTATATCTCACCCATAAAGAAACAGGTGATATTGCGAATATCAAGGGCGTCGATGAAAATTATGTCAATACGACCGGCGTAGATAGCACTATCGTTTTCGGAGATTGGACAATTGACGAAAAAAGAGGAGTTGCCGGCAACGGAATTATGCGCATGCTCAATCTTGCCATAAATCAATATCGCGAACCCTTGGTAATTTTGGTGCCGAAACCCGGTAAAGGTTCTTTTTCGCAACAAACAAGCCCTTACAACGAATTGCCAATGGTCATAGGCGGAATATATTCCGTGGAAGAAAATCTTGACAAAAAATACATCTTTACCGACTTGACGACTGTTCAGCAATTATTGCAAAAAGATAGCACACAAGTATCCGGAGTCAATTTTAAACTGCATAGCGATTCAGACATTGCCTCGGTAAAAACCGAAATTAAAAAAGTCTTCGGAGATGCCATTATTCTCAAAGACCGCGAACAACTCAACAGCTCTTTGCACCGAATGCTGAATACTGAAAATATCGCTACCTATCTCATCTTTACCCTGGTGTTGATCATCGCTCTTTTTAATGTAGTAGGTGCGATCATCATGATGATATTGGACAAGTTGGACAATCTAAAAACAATGTACAATTTTGGTGCTACCCTAAAGGAACTGCGCCAAATCTATTTTATACAGGGTATGCTCGTTACGGGCGCGGGTGGTTTGATCGGAGTACTTATCGGAGTGCTTTTAATAGGTTCACAACTACTTTTCGGTTGGGTCAAAATCGGCTATATAAATTACCCTGTAGAACTGAAGTTGATTAATATTTTGATTGTTTTAGGAACTATCATCGTACTTGGAATCATTGCCTCCAAAATAGCAAGTAGCCGAATCAGCAAGAAATTGATCGCGCCCTGACCCCATAGGGGGAATGCTATACTTACTCAGGCCCAATCTATATTTTACATAATCGAAAATCATACTTCCCTAGCTCTGAAGGGCAATGATTTTCTCAATCTATCTGGTTTAAAGAATTTTTCCTCCCTTTTAGGGTTGGGGAACAGAAAAATTCGACTTCATCACCTTAACCTTTGGTAAAGTTAGCTTACGAATACGTGGTCTCCGAATTTCTCAAGAACCTCATCAAAAGCCGCAAAAACATCGACCGATTCGTCACTAGTGACCATTTTCATTCGATACGGTTTAAAATCGGGAATTCCTTTGAAGTAGTTGGTATAGTGGCGTCTGGTTTCGAAAACTCCCAGTTTTTCACCTTTCCAGTCTATGGCCATTCGTAAATGCCTACGGGCGGCATCGACCCTTTCTTCCATGGTCGGAGGCGTTAAATGCGAGCCTGTTTCAAAAAAATGTTTGACCTCCTTAAAAAACCAAGGATAACCAATACTGGCACGACCGATCATTGCTCCGTCAAGCCCGTATTCATCACGCATTTTCATAGCGGCCTCAGGGGTATCGACATCGCCATTGCCAAAAACCGGAATATGCATTCGCTGATTGTTCTTGACTTTCGCAATCGGTTTCCAGTCTGCCGATCCCTTGTACATTTGGGCCCGTGTGCGACCATGGATCGCAATCGATTTGCAACCTACATCTTGCAGACGTTCGGCAACCTCAACAATCTTTATGGAATTTTCATCCCAGCCCAGACGGGTTTTTACGGTGACCGGAAGTTTGGTATGTTCGACCATGGCTTTGGTCAGGGAGACCATCAGATCGATATCCTTTAAAATTCCCGCTCCTGCCCCTTTCGAGACTACTTTCTTGACCGGGCACCCAAAGTTAATATCTATGATATCGGGTTTTGACGCCTCCACGATTTCCACTGAACGCAGCATAGAATCGAGATTCGCACCGAAAATCTGTATTCCTACAGGGCGTTCTTTTTCGTAGATATCCAATTTCATAACACTCTTGGCGGCGTCTCGAATCAGTCCTTCGGAAGAAATAAATTCCGTGTAAACGACATCCGCACCCTGTTCTTTGCACAAGGCGCGAAAGGGCGGATCACTGACATCTTCCATAGGTGCTAGTAGCAGAGGAAATTCAGGAAGTTCTATATCTCCTATTTTGGGCATAGGGCAAATTTACGATTAATCGAGCATGTCTTAAAAGTATAGTCTAAGGTTTAGCTGCTATCTAAATAATGTATCTTTGCACCCTTAAATTCATTTTCATCTCGAAAACTGTTCAGCACAGCCATGAAAAACATCAGAAACTTCTGTATCATCGCGCATATCGACCATGGTAAAAGTACCTTGGCAGATCGCTTATTGGACTTTACAGGTGCTGTGACCGAAAGGGAAAAGAAAGAACAATTGCTCGACAGTATGGATCTTGAGCGTGAACGTGGCATTACGATCAAAAGCCACGCCATTCAGATGGAATATGTTCATGCAGGGCAAGAATATGTTCTGAACCTAATAGACACCCCAGGGCATGTCGATTTTTCATATGAAGTTTCACGGTCGATTGCGGCCTGTGAAGGAGCTTTGCTAGTCGTTGATGCAGCTCAGAGCATTCAAGCCCAGACCATTTCTAATTTATATTTGGCCTTAGAAAATGACCTAGAGATAATACCTGTTTTGAACAAGGTTGACCTGCCTAGCGCAAGTCCTGAAGAGGTCACCGACGATATTGTTGATCTTTTAGGATGCAAGGCAGAAGAGGTAATTCCCGCCAGTGCAAAAACCGGTATTGGTATCGAAGATATTCTTACCGCCATCATCGAACGGATTCCTGCACCTGAAGGTAATGTAGACGAGTCTTTGCAGGCACTTGTCTTTGATTCCGTTTACAACCCATTTCGAGGTGTGGAAACCTATTTTAGGGTGATTAATGGAGAAATAAAAAAGGGTCAAAAAATAAAATTCGTCGCTACGGATAAGGATTATTTTGCCGATGAAGTCGGTACGCTTAAGCTGACCCAGCATATTAAGCAGAGCATTAAGGCCGGTGACGTCGGTTATTTGATTACGGGTATAAAAGACGCTCGCGAAGTAAAGGTAGGCGATACGATTACCGATGCGACAAATCCGACTCAGAATGCCATTGCTGGTTTCGAAGATGTGAAACCGATGGTTTTTGCCGGAATCTATCCTGTCGACACAGAAGATTTTGAAGAGCTTCGTTCTTCCATGGAAAAATTGCAATTGAACGATGCCTCTTTGGTTTTCACGCCAGAAAGCAGTGCTGCCTTGGGCTTCGGTTTCCGTTGTGGTTTTTTGGGAATGCTCCATATGGAGATTATTCAAGAACGTTTGGAGCGTGAGTTCGATATGACCGTCATAACCACGGTACCGAACGTTAGCTACCACGCATTTACTCGAAAAGATCCTGAAGTTCCCCTGATCGTAAATAATCCGACTGATTTGCCAGACCCTTCAGGTATCGATCGTGTTGAAGAACCATACATCAAGGCGACCATAATCACCAAATCAGATTTTGTAGGTAATGTAATGTCTTTATGCATCGAGAAAAGAGGCCAAATTACAAATCAAACCTATCTGACCACAGAGCGTGTCGAACTTAGTTTCGATATGCCTTTGGCCGAAATAGTTTTTGATTTTTACGATCGCTTGAAAACCGTATCAAAAGGCTATGCTTCTTTTGACTATGCGCCTATAGGAATGCGAGTCTCAAAATTGGTGCGTGTCGATATTTTATTGAACGGTCAAACCGTTGATGCGCTATCGGCTTTGATCCATGCCGATAATGCACAGAATATCGGTAAGAAAATGTGCGAAAAACTCAAGGAGTTAATCCCACGGCAACAGTTCGATATTCCGATTCAGGCTGCAATAGGCGCGAAAATTATTTCTCGAGAAACGATAAAAGCACTCAGAAAAGACGTTACGGCGAAATGTTACGGTGGCGATATTTCTCGAAAACGCAAGCTATTGGAAAAACAGAAAAAAGGTAAAAAACGCATGCGTCAAGTCGGTAATGTAGAAATTCCGCAACAGGCGTTTATGGCCGTTCTGAAGCTTAATGATTAATTTATCTTATAATTTTTGTTATACTCACAGAAAAAATGGGTTTTTCCTACTTTTAACATTCTTAAAGGCAATTTTTTTGGCCTTAAGATGTTAAAGTGAAGTAGTCCCCGAAAACCAATCATAGTCAATGACAACCTACGTTGCCCAATTTGTTGCAAAGCACCGCGTTATCCAAATCGAGCAAAACTCAATTTTCACTTGGAGACAAGAAAGTGGTGAAATCGATGAATCTTTATTGGCGGATAAAATCAAACGTGAATCTTCAATTCTCTTTTACAGTCTAGTAGCGGGATCAGCCTACGAAATCAATTCAGATGATATTTCGATAAACGTTTGGAAGACCACTGTTCTTTGATTCAATTACTTTTTATTTTTTCGCTAATTTCATGGACAAAGCCAAGATGTCATGCGATTCCTTTTTTACGGTCTTTTTCTGTCACTCTATTTTTCTAACTTGAAGGCTCAGGTTTTCAAGACTGTCGTTCCGCAATGGACCTCATACGAAATAAGTCTCTCATCAGAATCGAACTACCAGAACCCTTATACCGATGTCGATGTTTGGGCAATTTTTTCCAATGAAAAAGGAGATTCTTTAAGACGGCCCGCCTTTTGGGACGGGGAAAAAATTTGGAAAATTCGGTTTGCACCACCACATGCAAGTCAAAAATGGCATTGGCGAACTATTTCATCCAACGAGAACGATTCGGGGCTACACCAAATTCAAGGAAGATTTGAGTCATCGATCAACGAGCAAAGCAATGCACTATTGAAGTCTGGGTTGTTAAAAATATCGCCGAAAGCCCGTAATGTTATACACCACTCTGGTGCGCCGTTTTTAATGATCGCCGATACTCCCTGGGCGATTCCGTTTCGAGCCACAACCGAACAAGTTGAAATTTACGCCAAAGAGAGGCAGGCCAAAGGTTTCAATACCGCATTGATGATGACCGTACAACCAGATATGAAAGCCGTAGGACCGAATAAGCGAGATACAGACCAAGGTTTTGCCAGGGCTTTCGATGATCTATCAGAAGGGCATATCAATGAAATGAACGTGGCGTACTTTAAGTATTACGATAAAATTGTGGACATTCTTTTGAAACATGAAATCGTTCCGGTCTTTCAACCTGTTTTTCACGGCTATGGTTGGAAGGGCCTTGAGGTATTGGGAAGAACGATAGCCCCTGAAGAATACGTTCGATATTGTAAATATCTTTTGGCCAGATACGGTAGCGGGCCCGCTTTTTGGCTTTTAGGCGGCGATCACAATGGTAAAGATCCCGGAATACTCGAAAGCGGTGAAATGATGGAAGAATGGGACTGCTACCAACAGCCTACCGGAATACACTACAACCCTTGCGACGACTATCTGGCCGATTGGGCCGATGGTGAAAACAGTCATTGTTTCCATTTTAACAAATCTTTTCAAGAAAAAGATTGGCTTGATTTTCAATGGGCCCAGTCAGGTCATGATGGAGAGCACCTGTATCAAAAAGTTGAGCGCATGTACAATAATCTTCCCACGAAAGCAGTAGCGAATGGCGAGCCCACTTACGAGGGTATGAACAATGGTAAAAATGGACTAGGTTGGTGGCAAGGTGAGGAAGCTTGGATGCAGTTGATGCATGGCGGAACGATGGGGGTCGTTTACGGGGCTGCTACACTTTGGCAATGGAAAATATCTAAAACCGAGAAAGGCTGGCCGGCTTGGACCGACCAATCAACATCTTGGAAAGAAGCTCTTCAAATGGAAGGCTCGACATATGTCGGGCTAGTCGGCAGAATATTGAAAAGTTCCGATTTGACCGACATCGAAAAACACTGGGATATGGCAGCCGGAAAACCTTTACTGGCAAAAGAAGGACTTTATATTTCTTACCTGAACGAAGGTGGCACGATAACTATCGATGGTATGCCTAAAAACCTGAACTACAGATGGGTCGATCCAAAAACCGGAAATACTAAACAGATGGGAAAGGCCTCTTCTACAACATTCAAAGCCCCAGATCAAAGCGCTTGGGTACTTATCGTCACCAAATAATCAAGTGCCTTGTACTTCTTCATCGACCGCGTCGATCACTTCAATCGCTTTACCCAGATAAACAAGTTTATAGCCCTCTTTTATGTCATTGAACTCAGTACTATAAGAAGAAATAATCCTTAAATCTCCATTCGGGGTTTTCAAGAACATGGGTACGATATTCTCATCGGCCTTGGTAATTTCTATAAGACCTGCATAATGTTCTTGGTCTTTGAGTTCGATTTCACTTATGGCAGGATAATTTCGTGCGGTTTTGGTCAACTTGATAAAATCATCGGTATGCGAAAACAGACCTTCCTTTGGATTATTTTCAGGGTCTTTCATCTCATCGGCATTTACCAACCTGAACGATCCGTTTTCTCCAAAACGTTCCCCGAACTTATTTACCGCATATTTGTTGATTTCTGAATTTCCCGTTAATGCCATTAGATATCCCACATCATTAAGTTCAATGTTGTCGGAAAGCGAATCGGAATATATATTAGCCGAAAAGGCCTCCAAACCTAATTTTTTGGCCTTATTGATATTGGATTGATTATTATCGATAAGTACAACATGTCTATTGTTCTTCGCCAAATATTCCCCAATCAATCTTGAAATCTTTGAGGCGCCTATAATAACTATTCCTTCTGACTTCTCTAAAAACACTCCAATCATCCTAGCAAAAAAGCGCGCCGTTGTGGCATTCAACAAAACTGTGCCCAACACGATCATAAAAACCAAAGGCGTAATATATTCTGCGCCGGGCTCTCCTTTGGCCAATAGTTTAGATCCGAACAACGAGGCGATGCCGGCAGCTACTATTCCACGCGGGCCGACCCAACCTATAAATAACTTTTCATTGAATTTAAGGTCAGAGCCCATGGCGCTCAAAAAGACCCCCAAAGGCCGTATTAAAAAAACGATGATGGCAAAAAGCCCGAGGGTTTTCCAATTGTAGATCAATTCAAAATCTGAAATATCGATGTTGGCCGATAATAGAATAAAAAGGATGGAGATAAGAAGAACGCTTAGCGATTCTTTAAAATACAATAGTTCTTTGATGTTGGGCAAATCCATATTGCCCATGACCATACCCATGACCACCACCGCCAATAAACCGGATTCATGTGCAAAAATATCAGATTCTACAAAAACCAGCAGAACGACCGATAACGAAACCACATTCAACAGATAATGGGGGATGAAGTTCTTCTTTATCGCAAAGGCAAGACCGTGCGCAAAGGTGAAACCAAAAGTGAAACCAAAGAGTAGAATTTTCCCGAATTCGATAAGTGCCGTACCTGTATAATCTTGACCCTCACCGACACTAATGAATTCAAAAACCAAAACCGCGGCCAAAGCACCTATGGGGTCGATAAGAATACCTTCCCACTTTAGCACGGCCGAAACATCTTTTTTTAGTGGAATATTTCGAAGTATCGGTGTAATCACTGTAGGGCCGGTTACAATAATCAAGGCGGAAAACAAAAAAGAAATCTTCCAACTCAATCCGAAAACGAAATGGGCCGCAATTCCGGCGCAGATAAAGGTGACCAAGCTACCTAAAGTAATTAGTTTGGTTATCATTGGGCCTACGTTCTTGATTTCAGAACGTTTTAGTGTCAGGCCTCCTTCGAAAAGTATGATACTGATCGCCAATGAGACGAAATAATAAAGTCCTTCCCCAGGGAATAGTCCTTTTTCGCCATTCCATATAGGTTCAATGAGCTTTCCCCCTCCTTCTGTAAACAATGTTGAAATGGGGCCTACGATCAAACCGATCAAAATAAGGGGCAGTATCGCAGGTAACTTAAAGCGCCATGCAACCCACTGCGCAATGATTCCCAGTATTATGATTCCGGCAAGCTCTATCATATGTTCTCGACTTAGGTCTGCAAGGTAAAAAACTGCTTTTGAAAATAAGATAATAATTTATTCCTCAAAACAGTAGTGCAAAGAATATTGATCTGCTCAATTGTGGTGCTTCTCAAGTTAGAATCGCCAACTTTTATTAATTTGCGCAAAAGATACTTTTCGAATGCAACTATACCCCATTGAGGCCGGTAACTTCAAATTAGATGGCGGCACTATGTTCGGGGTAGTGCCAAAATCACTTTGGAGCAAAACCAACCCTGCTGATTCGAAAAATATGATCGATATTGCCGCAAGATGTCTTTTAATCGAAGATGGTGATCGACTTATACTTATCGATAGCGGTATGGGCGATAAACAATCTGATAAATTCTTTGGCTATTATCATCAATGGGGCGGGCATTCTTTAGATAATTCCCTGAAAACGCATGGTTTTCATCGAGACGACATTACCGATGTCTTTATGACGCACTTACACTTTGATCACTGCGGAGGCAGCGTAAAATGGAACAAAGACCGCTCGGGTTATGAGCCGGCTTTTAAAAATGCCATTTTCTGGACGGATAGAGACCATTGGCAATGGGCGACAAAACCCAACGTTCGCGAGAAAGCATCTTTTCTGAAGGAAAATCTTTTACCGATGGAAGAAAGCGGACAACTGAAATTTGTAAACAGAGGCGAAGAAATGTTCCTTGAAAATTCAGAGCTCGGTTTTGATATCCTTTTTGCGGATGGCCATACCGAAAAACAGATGTTGCCACATATTCGTTACCAAGGTAAAACAATGGTGTTCGCCGCAGATTTGGTTCCAACGGTAGGGCATATTCCCATTCCGTATTTGACCGGTTACGATACAAGGCCACTGTTAACGATGCACGAGAAGGCAGCGTTTATGGAAACAGCTATCGAGAAGAACTTTTATTTATTCTTTGAACATGACGCCCATAATGAAATTTGTACCTTGCAAGCAACTGAAAAAGGCCCTAGGGTTAATGAAATTAATACATTTAATGAAATCTTTAATTAAAGTACCTATCGGTTTTTTATGTGTTGTATTTGTTTTTTCCTGCAAAGCCCAAAATATTCAAAGTGTCGATTTCACATCTGAATTTTCCTTTACCAAGGGAATCGAAGGTCCGGCAGTGGATGCTGAAGGCAATCTCTATGCCGTCAATTTCGAAAAAGAAGGAACTATAGGAATCGTTGATTCCAAAGGAAATGGGAGTGTTTTCGTAACCCTTCCCGATGGAAGTACGGGCAATGGTATTCGGTTCAGCGACGGTGGAAGCATGTTCATTGCCGATTACTCGGGTCATAATGTATTATTAGTAAAAAAGGGTTCGAGAAAAGTATCGGTCTGGGCGAACAACCCCGATATGAGCCAACCCAACGATTTGGCGATTGCCCCGAACGGCACTATTTATCTTAGCGACCCCAATTGGTCGGAGAGTACTGGCCGAATTTGGATGGTCGGCGCTACCCAAAAAATCATCCTTTTAGAAGAAAATATGGGCACTACCAATGGTATCGAGGTGAGCCCCAATGGCAAGAAATTATATGTCAACGAATCGGTTCAACGAAACGTTTGGGAATACGATATTGATGCTGACGGAAAGGTTTCCAACAAATCTTTGTTTATGACTTTCGATGATTTCGGAATGGATGGAATGCGATGTGACGAAAAGGGAAATCTCTACATTACTCGATACGATAAGGGAGCGGTTCTTATCGTTTCACCTGATAAAAAAATCTTAAAAGAGGTTCAATTAAAGGGAAAAAAGCCCTCAAATATTACCTTTGGGGGCGCTGACGGAAAAACATGCTTCGTGACCATGGCCGATAGAGGCTGTTTCGAGAGGTTTCAAGCACTCAATGCCGGGGCTTTTTTTAGTAGAATACACTAACTAAATAGATATAAATGACGAATTCTTTTCACAAATTGACCCTCGGGTTTCTAGCTGCCATACTTTTTGCTGGTTGTGGTGCGACGACCCTGGTTTCAACCCCTATTGCGAACATTGATACTACGCCGCTGAAAATTTCAGATCTTACGGAAGCCGAAAAAGAGAACTGGGGCCATTTAGATCTCGTTTCCGACACTATTCCCGGCATGAGCGTTGACAAAGCATATCAAGAAATCATCGGCAACAAAAAAGGACAGAAAGTCATTGTCGCCGTCGTTGATTCGGGCATCGACTTGAAACATGAAGATCTTGATGGGGTGCTCTGGACGAACAAAGGTGAAAGGGCGGGAGATGGAAAAGATAATGACAATAACGGTTATATCGACGATGTTCATGGCTACAACTTCTTGGGAGAGTCTTATAATGAACAATTAGAGGCCGCACGCATAGTCAAGTTAAAATTGGGCGATGCCGCTATGCAAGCAAAAGCTAAGGCCAAAGTAGAGACCGAATACGCAAAAGCAGTTCAAAATAAGCAACAGTACGAACAATTTTTACAAGCCGTAAAAAATGCGGATGAGGGTATAAAAAAGTATTTGGGCAAAACCGAATATGTCAAAAAAGATGTTGCCGCCATTAAGCCTGAAGATGAGGCTATGCAGCAAAATAAAGGTATTATAATGCAAGCATATTCTTATGAAGATAGCCCCGCTGTTTTTATGGAAATGCTCGAAGAGGGAATCAAACACTTTTCGGATCAGGCCAATTACAACTACAATGTCGATTTCGACGGAAGAAAAATGGTCGGTGATGATCCATACGATATTACAGATACAAAATACGGAAACGGAAACCCACAGAGCCGTTCAAAGGATGAAAGTCATGGCACCCACGTAGCAGGGATAATCGCGGCCGAACGAAATAACGGAAAAGGCGCAAATGGCATTGCGAACAACGTCGAAATTATGAGCCTTCGGGCAGTGCCCAACGGGGACGAATACGATAAAGATATCGCCTTGGCAATTCGCTATGCAGCTGACAATGGTGCTAAAATCATCAATGGTAGTTTCGGAAAGTCTTTTTCACCCAATGCCCAGTGGGTCTACGATGCGATTAAATATGCCGCTGAAAAAGATGTTCTTTTTGTACACGCGGCGGGTAACGATGGTGCCGATTTGGATGATTCTGCGAACCCTAACTTCCCGAATGATCAAGTAAACAATAGTCCGGAAATCGCAGATAACGTCATCACGGTTGGGGCGCTCGATGCGAAATACGGTTCGGAAATGGTCGCCTCTTATTCGAACTACGGAAAAGTGAATGTTGATGTCTTTGCCCCTGGCACCGATATCTATTCAACTTATCCAAATAATGAATACGAGTATTCTCCCGGTACATCAATGGCCTCTCCTGCGGTTGCTGGAGTTGCTGCCTTAATTCGTTCACAATATCCGAAATTGAGCGCATCACAGGTAAAGAATATTATTTTGGAATCAGGTCTCGCGCCAAAGGCAAAGGTCATTCTCGGGGGTGATGCCGAAAAAGTGGGTAAATTGGATGAGATTTCAACATCGGGAAAAATAGTAAACGCCTATAATGCCCTGATAATGGCAAAAGGAGTATCAGAAGGAAAAATAAGATTATAAAATACCATGCAGTATAAAAAATTGAGAATAGTAGCTATCTCCATAGTATTACTGGCTTTTTGTTCGACTTTAAATGCGCAAAATACGGGGTATTGGCAACAGCATGTCGATTACACCATGGAAGTCGATATGAATGTCGAGAACTTTCAATATTCAGGGACCCAAAAACTGGTCTACACCAATAACTCGCCGGACGAATTGAAGCGTGTCTACTATCATTTGTATTTCAATGCTTTTCAGCCTGGCAGTGAGATGGATGTTCGCTTACAGAATATCAAAGATCCCGATAACAGAATGTGGGTCGAAGAAAAAAGTAGGATAGCTTCTCTTACCGAAAATGAAATCGGGTACCTGCACGCAAAGACCTTGAGCCAAGATGGGCAGCCAGTTTCCTTTAGTGAAGAAGGCACGATATTGGTGGTCGACTTGCCAAAGCCTATTCCGTCTGGAGGAAAAACGACTTTTGAAATGACTTTTGAAGGGCAGGTACCGATTCAAATCCGTCGTTCAGGAAGAAATAACGAAGAAGGTGTAGCCTTATCTATGAGCCAATGGTTTCCCAAATTGGCCGAATACGATTTTGAAGGCTGGCATGCCAGCCCTTACATTGCAAGGGAATTTCACGGAGTCTGGGGCGATTTTGATGTTAAGCTGACTATCGATAAGGATTATGTGGTCGGCGGTAGCGGCTATTTGCAAAATCCACAAGAAATCGGTCATGGTTATGAAGAGCCGGGTTCTAAAGTGAAAAAACCAAAAGGGAAAACCTTGACATGGCATTTTAAAGCACCCATGGTTCATGATTTTATGTGGGCCGCCGATCCCGAATATCTACATGATACCCTTCAAGTCGAAGACGGGCCTACCTTACACTTTTTATATAAGAACGACCCCGAAATACTCGAAAACTGGAAAAACCTTCAGCCCAAGACAGCGGAAATGATGCGTTTTTTCAGTAAAAATATTGGAAAATATCCGTATGATCAATACTCTGTAATACAGGGAGGTGATGGAGGTATGGAATATGCCATGGCCACTTTGATAACAGGAAAAAGAAAGTTCGGAAGCTTGGTCGGTGTGACCGCGCATGAAATGGCGCACTCTTGGTTTCAACATATTTTGGCAACGAACGAATCGAAACATGAGTGGATGGACGAGGGTTTTACAACCTTTATTTCAAGTTTGGCCATGAACGATATAATGGATCAGAAAAAACAAAATCCCTTTGATAGCTCCTACGGCAGCTATTACCATTTGGCAAAATCAGGCCAAGAAATGCCTCAGGCAGCTCATGCCGATAGGTACGTCAACAATATGGCCTATGGTATTTCCGCTTACAGCAAGGGCTCCATTTTCCTGTCCCAATTGGGTTATGTCATCGGTCAGGACAAGCTTATGGAGACCATCAAAAAATATTACGAAGATTTTAAGTTCAAACACCCAGTACCAAACGACATAAAAAGAACTGCTGAAAAAGTTTCAGGCATTGAATTAGATTGGTATTTGACCGACTGGACACAGACTACCAACACCATCGATTACGAAATCAAAGAAGTTGTGCCCGATGGTGAAAAGACCAGAATCAATATGAGCCGAATTGGTCTTATGCCAATGCCTATCGATCTTCTTGTAGTTTATAATGATGGCACACAAGAGACTTTCTATGCTCCGTTGCAAATGATGCGCGGCGAGAAAGAGAACCCATATTCGCAGTTGGAGCGTACGGTACTTCCAGATTGGCCATGGGCAAATCCTTTATTTTCGTTTGACATTGACCGGCCTATCGGAGATATTAAAGCAGTGGTTATCGATCCTTCACAATTGATGGCCGATGTAGATGCCGAGAACAATGTTTGGCAGGCTACCACCCCTCCCAAGGGGTAATAATCTCGACAGATGAAACTCGCCTTTCCAAAAAAAGAAAAGCTAAAAAGCCAAAAACTGATCGAGCAACTTTTTGCAGAAGGAAAGTTCATTAAGGTCCAAAATGTAAAACTGCTTTTTCTTAAAGTTGATTTGCCGCTAGACGTACCTTTTCAAGTGGGTGTCACCGTCCCAAAAAAAAACTTCAAAAGTGCGGTAAAACGCAATAGAATCAAAAGATTGCTGCGTGAAGGCTATCGGCTGAATAAACCTCGGCTTTTTAACAATAGTCGTGGCAACTTTGCGTTTCTATTTTTATACCTTGGAAAGGAAATACCCGACTATCAGTCAATAGAAAGGAACATTCAAACGATACTTCAGAAATTTTTAAAGGAAACGGAAGATGAGTAGAGTAGCCAAAAAAAGAATTTTGATTCCCATAATCGCGCTGACCTTCTTAGTGATAGGCAGTGGTTTTGTAAAAAGCGATTTCTTCGAAATTGCGAAACAAATCGAGATTTTCACTACGCTTTTCAAGGAGCTCAACATGAACTATGTCGATGAGACCAATCCCGGTGAATTGATGGATACGGCCATAAAAAATATGCTGAACGAGCTGGACCCCTATACCAAATTCTTGAACGAACAAGATGTTGAAGCATATCGTATCAACAATGCAGGTGAGTACTCCGGAATCGGCGCATTGGTGCGGTCCTATAAAGACCGCTTATTGATCATTGAACCCCACAAAGATTCCCCTGCAGACAAAGCAGGACTCAAAGCCGGAGACGAGGTCATTAAAATCGGAGATATCGTAGTGGCCGATTTCGATGACAATGCGAGTGAACTTCTAAAGGGCGCAAATAATACCGCTGTAGAAGTAACCTTTAAAAGACAAGGTAAAACGCAATCGACAACTGTTAAAAGAGGTGCCATCGAAGTTGATGCAGTACCCTATTACAAAATGGTCGGCGACAAAACAGGGTACATCGTTTTGGCAAAGTTCAATTCGAAAGCCTCGTCTGAGACCAAGGCGGCCTTAATCGATTTGAAGGGACAAGGAGCCGAAAAAGTGATTTTAGATTTACGCGGCAATCCTGGTGGTCTGCTTTCGGAAGCGATCAATGTTACCAATTTGTTCATCCCGAAAGGAGAACTGATCGTTACCACAAAATCAAAAGTCAAAAAATTCAATCAACAATACAAAACTAAAAATAAAGCTACCGATACTGAAATTCCATTGGTCGTTCTAATTGACGGTAATAGCGCCTCGGCAAGTGAAATAGTTTCCGGTAGTTTGCAAGATCTTGATCGAGCGGTTGTTCTAGGGGCGCGCAGCTTTGGAAAAGGACTCGTTCAGCGCCCTTTAAAATTAACTTATGGCACGCAGCTAAAAGTTACTATTTCTAGATATTATACGCCCTCTGGAAGGTGTATACAATCATTGGATTACTGGAACAGAGATGAAGAAGGAAATGCGGTCAGAAATACGGAATTCAAAAATTATACGACCAGAAACGGTCGCAGCGTACAAGACGGCGGCGGTGTTCTGCCCGATATTGAAATAGAAGCCGTAAAAGCGAACGAATTGACCTCCGCTCTTTTGAATAATTTGGTAATCTTTGATTTCGCCACTAATTATTTCTATAAAAATCAATTGGGTTCGACATCAGATTTTAAATTCTCCGATGCCGACTATAATGCTTTTAAAAATTTCGTTTCCAGTAGCGATTTTTCATTTGAGACCAAAACAGAGAAAGTGTTGAAAGCGGCAATGACCGATCGTGAAGAGGTTGTTTTTAACGATGCCATTGAAAAAGATTTCAATACACTGTTGGCCGATATCGAAAAAAGCAAACTGAGTTCGCTAGGTACATATCGCAATGAAATTCAAAAAAAGTTGGAAGACGAAATAATCAAACGCTATTTCTACCGAGACGGACTTTATGATTATTATCTACAAAAAGATGAAGCGATTTTAAGTGCAGCCGAGCTTTTGGCTAATGATGAAAAGTATAACGGCATTTTGAAATAATCGGCCGATTGAATTTTTGAACAAGAATTAGTTCAATTTCCGTAACTTTCTTTTGAATTAAAAGAAGGTCCAAATTAAAAATCAAAAAGCTACACTGCTACTTAACAACCAATCTCTTCTTGGAGAAGGGCCTGTGTGGGATTTTAAAAAGCAACGGTTGTTTTGGGTCGATATCGAAGGATACAAATTGCACCTACTTGACCCTGACTCAGGAAAGACCAAAAGTTGGTCGTTTGATGAAATGATAGGGGCCGCAGTGCCCATGAAAAACGACCACCTACTATTGGCCATGGAAAAAGGCTTGGCCACTTTCGACGAACGATCCGAAGTCTTGACCAAACTCGAGGTTTTGGAAAATTCCAATCCGAAAATCCGTTTTAACGACGGAAAAGTCGGGCCCGATGGCAATTTCTGGGTAGGCACTATGGATAAGAAATGTGTGCCAAAAGCAGGAAACTTTTTTCGCTTAACTGCAGACCTCAAATCCTCATTACAAATACCGGAGACCTCTGTTTCAAACGGAATGGCGTGGACAGCCAACAGAAAGACTTTTTATTATATCGATAGTCCGACCTTTAAAATTCGAGCTTTTGACTTTGATATAGAGAACGGTTCGATTTCAAAACCTAGAACGGTAATCCAAGTTCCTGAAGAATATGGTAGTCCTGACGGCATGTCCATCGATGAGGAAGATATGCTTTGGGTAGCGCATTGGGGCGGAAACTGCATCCGCCGCTGGAACCCACAAACCGGAAAAGTCTTAAAAAAAGTGCAAGTCGACGCACCCCATGTCACCTCATGTTGTTTTGGAGGAAAAGATTTAAAAACCTTGTATATTACTTCGGCTCGAAGCGGATTGACCAAAAAACAACTTAAAGAATTTCCGTTAAGTGGAGGTCTTTTTACGTATAGTCCTGAGGTGAAAGGAACACCAATAAATTATTTTTAATGCAATACTCAGGAATTCAAGATAAAGTGGCCATAGTCACAGGGGCGGGTGAAGGAATCGGTTATGCTATTGTCAAAATGTTAGTGGCTGCAGGAGCAAAAGTCGTGCTGAACGACATTGATAAGCAAAAAGCCGATAACGCCGTACACATGTTGAACCAAAATGAAAATTGTCTTGCTTTTCCTGGGGATTCTGGTAATGTCAAGATCATCAATGATATGGTCGATTTTACCCTAGAGCAGTTTGGAAAAGTGGATTTTATAATTCCGAATGCGGGCATTACGTTGTTCGGTGATTTTCTCGAATTTACACCTGAATCCTTTGAAAAAGTGGTGCAACTAAACCTTCAAGGAGCATTTTTCTTGGCGCAGCGTGCGGCCAAAGAAATGATTGCGAGAGGCGCAGGTGGTCGTATCATATTGATGTCTTCGCAAGTTGGTATTCGTGCCTATCATAATCTGACTGCTTATGGTATGACCAAAGCCGCTCTTCAATTTATGGGGCAGAATTTGGCTTTTGGACTTGGTAAGTACGGTATTACGGTAAACACAATAGCCCCAGGTGCTACACTAACCAAACGTACTAAAAAAGAACAGCCCGATTATGAAGGTATGTGGGGTAAGTTGAACCCAAACAAAAGAGTGGGCACCCCTGAAGATATTGCAAAAACCTGCTTGTTTCTGCTCTCAGATGAAGCTTCTCATATCAACGGGCAGACGATTCCGGTTGATGGTGGTTGGACTACGGCCGGAAAATACCCCGAAGATCTTTAGTCAAATTGTATGCACTTGAACAAAATACATCATATTGCCATAATCTGTTCAGATTACAATCGATCAAAGCGGTTCTATACAGAAATATTGAATCTTGAAATAATAAAAGAAACCTATCGTGAGGAGCGCCAGTCATATAAGCTGGACCTTTCTTTGAACGGAGAATATGTTATCGAGCTTTTTTCATTTCCAGACCCACCAAAGAGAGTTTCCAGACCCGAGGCAACGGGTCTTCGTCATTTGGCTTTTGAAGTAAGCGACATCGAAATGGCAATCAAAGAGCTGGCAGACACAGGTGTGGTTGTGGAAGCCATTCGCATTGATGAAATAACCGATAGAAAATTCACTTTTTTTGAAGATCCAGATGGATTGCCTTTGGAAATCTATGAAGTTTAACCGCCAAATCAATAAGTACAAGTCGAATTATCGGCCTTTACAAAATGATTTCCATGATTTTTGGCCATTGGGTCCTTGCAACCTTTTAAATTCTTGATTTTGATGTTTTTGAAATCAATGGGCTGGGCCTCACTTTGAAGTGCGATAAATCCTTCTGAAAGTAATTTGCCGTCAATCTTGATTTTAGGATCATATCTATTCGCTACGCCACCGCCTATTTGTGGTTTGGTGTATTTCAAAACTTCCTCGCCGTTGATGATATGCTTGACCAAAGAGTCTCCATAAACGATTAATTCAGCCTTGACCCACTGGTCTCCAAAATAAGTTTTCGAACTTGAGGGAACACAATGTCTCGGGTCTATTTTTCCTTCATAAACGATATCGGTTCCTGGGGAGCACATATTACCCGTAGGACGCTCTTTACCCTCTTCTACTCCGGCTAAAAATTGCATTTCAACAGAAATGGGCCAATCTTGTTCTTTTGGCATTGTTCGCGGATCTTGCGAATGAAACATCACCCCACTGTTCTTAAGGGTGTGACCTGGAGCTCCAGGATGTAATTCCCCGACTATTCGATATTCCAATGATAAATGATAATATGAATAGGGCTGGTCAAAATATAAATGCCCAAAGCGGTCGTTAAAATCTCCTTCATATTTGTCATATCGAACCTTTATCATGTCATCTTCTGCACGAAAAGTACCTCCATGATTATTTCCAACTTCATAGTGCTGAATTTTAGTGGTCCAGCCATCAAGATTTTTACCGTTGAACATTGATATCCAACCATCATCGGTAACGCTGGTTTTTTGAACCGCACAGTTCGAAAAACAAGTAACAACAAGCAATAAAAAAATTGGTGCTATCGACACATTGCTTTTCTTTGTTTTCATAGATGGGTTGTATTGAATTTATTTTGTAAGATACCATAAGAATTCTAAGTATCGTACTGTGTCATTCCAAAATGGGTTAACTTCAAGTCTTTTTCAACCTTTAAAGTTCTAAATCATCGCTCTTATGAAATTTTTTTTCTCCTCTTTTTTATTCCTTTTTTTATTTATCGCCACTTCAGTATCCTATGCGGCCGAAAATGATTGCTCCCTTCCTCAAAAAAATGGCACATATTATATTACGGCATATGGAGCCGTCGGTGATAGTACAACATTGAACACCAAGGCCATTCAAAAAGCCATCGACGCCTGCGCCACTTCCGGTGGCGGCAGAGTTATTATTCCTCCAGGTACTTTTCGATCGGGCGGTATCGTGTTGAAAAGTAATGTCGAGCTCCATTTTCAACATAATTCGATTTTATTGGCCAGTATCGAACAAAAGGATTTTCCATTACAACCCATGCCAAAATACCGCTCGCACAAAGACCAATTAGGTGGCTTCAACGCTTTGATCTATGCGGAAGGTGAAAAAAATATAGCTCTTACCGGAAGCGGAACGATTGACGGCCAAGGTCCTTTACATACCCCAATGCCCAATCCGGTGGCCGGTGATATTGATGGCAGGCCCCGTAACATACTTTTCATTTCCTGTAAGAATGTTATCGTAAAGGGTATCCGAATGCTGAACGCCCCAATTTGGAACCAACATTATCTCGATTGCGAAGACGTTTTTGTCGATGGTATTTATGTCTATAGCCACGGGGGTCGTAACAACGATGGTATCGATATCGACGGGTGTAGAAGGTTCGTACTGTCCAACAGCATCATCGATTCAGATGATGATGGCATCGTTTTAAAAAGTACGGGTTCTGCCGCGTGCGAAGACATTACCATTACCAATTGTGTTGTCAGTAGTTTTTGCAACGCCATTAAAGCAGGTACGGAAACTACGGGTGGTTTCAAAAATATCTCCATTAGTAATTGTGTCGTAAAGCCTTCCATAGAAAAAGGAAAGCCTATTTGGGATACACCAAGAATCGGGGTGTCAGGACTTTCTCTAATGATCGTTGACGGGGGCACTCTGGAAGGTTTCTCCGTGAACAATCTTACAATTCATGGTACCGAAGCGCCCATTTATATTCGCCTCGGCAATCGTGCGCGACCGCATACACCGGGAGCTTTAGTGGATAAAATCGGAGCGGTAAAAAATATTTCGATTAGCAATGTAACAGCATATGACGCCGGCACTTGGGGCTCTTCGATCACGGGTCTAAAAGGGCATCCTATCAAAAATGTTTCATTGAGCAATATTCAGCTGTATTCTAAAGGTGGATTGAAAATGGGTGATTTTAGCAAAACAGTGGAGGAAGACGAAAAAGGTTATCCGCACGCGGTCACATACGGCAATTTACCTAGTCATTCATTATTTATTCGCCATGCAGAGGGTATTTCAATTACCAATCTAAACATTGCGACCGAAAATGAAGATGTGCGCTTTCCTATCATCGTAGATGATATAAAAGGGCTGCAAATAAAAAATGTACAATGGCCCGATTCAGATGGCACAAAACCTTTGGTCAAGGGAAAGTCGATTCGTGATCATGATATCGATGCGCCACTAGGATGGAAAAAAGAAGATGGTTTTTTTGACCTTATCGATGATTGAAATATCGTGCGACGATAACATTATCATGTGAATCACCAGTGATTTTAATTTATCTTAGAGTTTCAAACCTATCTATTACATAAGGCCTTTGTCGCTATTCCGTCTATTTAGACCTTGAAATAAACTTTTTTCTTATCCAGAAAATAAGTGATGTACCAGAATATAAACAAAACGACCAAAGAATTGATTACGGCAACCCAAAGCTCGGGAACACCAATTGGTTTTAATAAGCCCGCTGTCCAAATATTTCCAAATTCACGAAACCATTGTACCCCAACAGTTTCGGCAAAAAGATAGATGAAAATGGAGTTCGTACCTACTACGGAAAAGATTTTCAACCATTTATTCTTAAACCCTTTTATATCGATTATCCAATAAAAAAAGGTCAAGGTCAAAATTGCAATTCCACCAGAGGCCAAGGTAAACGACGATGTCGCAATTCGTTTTATTATAGGTGTAATGTTCAATAGATCCATGGCAAACCCTACTGCTAAAATGACCGTGCCCCAGATTAAGAAAGGCTTGATTTTTTCCTTTGCGGAAGTATTCGAAAGCAAAATTTGACCGCAAACAACCCCCCAAATAGTATGGGCCGCTGTGGGAATAAAATTGACAAAAACCCAATATCCGCCATTCGTCTGACCCATGGTCAGCATATCGACCCAAGAACCAAAACTTTCATGGCCCTGAACATAAGGTCCTTCAGGATTATATGCCCGATATAATATTTCCGTTAAAACCAACAGGCCTATCGATATTCCGATTTGGGCCCTATACGACATACTCATGATTGCATAGGCAATCAAAATCGTAAACGCCAATTGAACCAATACGTTCCAAAGCTCCCAAACTAGGGCGTGACTGTAAACACAATGTAGCAGAACTCCAAACGCAAACAATAGAAAACAACGCCTTAAGATGTGTCGAGTAGCGGCGCTTCGATTTCCTGACTCCAATCTTTTTCTCAGTGAAAAAGGCATTGCAACACCGACGATGAACATGAAAAAGGGTTGAATTAAATCCCAAAAAAGGAGTCCATTCCATGGGTGGTGATGCAATTGATGGGCTAATCCCGAAAAAGCTGTTCCGTCTGTAAGAGCGGTAAAACTATTATGAAATCCCGCTGCTTCCGCAATAAGCAAGAACATCGTAAGCCCTCGAAAAACATCCAAAGAAAAAAGACGTTTTGAGACATTTTCAGCTAATTGTGACATTTAGTAGGTGGTTGGTTAATACGTTCTGAACAAGATAAGGGATAATTTTGAATTTAATACATATCTTGAATTCTCGTAAAAAGTACTATATGAATCTAATTTCTGAAGAACAAAAATCATTCTTTAAAGAAGAAGGTTATCTCGTCTATAAAGATTTGATATCTAATTTAGAGGTGGACTATTACAGCGAATTGTACAATTCTTTTTTAGATAATAGCATTGATACTTCGCGCTACCGCTCCGACCTTGCGGGAAATGATGGTAAAAAAGAGAAAATCACTCAAATCATGGTGCCCAGCAAATTGTTTCCTGAACTAGTGCAAAGGCCAATTCATCAAAAATCGTTACAAATCGCAAAAGAACTCATGGGCAACGACATTGCCCTTGATTTTGATATGATGATCAATAAGGCACCACAAACGAATACGATTACGCCGTGGCACCAAGACGCTGCATATTGGATCGACATGCCAGACAAAAGAGCTGCAAGTTGTTGGGTCGCTATCGATCGCGCGTACAAAGAAAATGGATGTATGTGGTATACGCCCAAGTCACATCTACAACCCGTTCTACCTCACGAACAAACGGGAGGCAAAGGTGCGCTGAAATGCACTGGGAGCGAAGAAAACTCGATTTTTATTGAGTTACAGGCTGGTTCTTGTGTATTTCACCAAGGCGGTACTTTACATTATAGTCGCGGAAATTCCACTTTAGATAATCGACGTGCCCTGATCACCAACTTTAGGCCAAAAGCTATGATTCAATTGGAACGCCAAAAAGGTGTTGACCATACTGGGGAACGTCAAGTTCGAAAATAACGCTTAAGCCATCTTTTACGATTCTTCTTTTTCGCATCAAAGAAGATTCACCCATTTAATGTTGCTTTGCCTCAAAACAAAAAGATTCGTTTTATAACTTTGAAACATGAAATCAGTTGTTATACAGAAAATCTTATTCTACTCTACTCTTGGGGTCGTAATGATCGCTTCTGTACAAGCGCAGGAAAAATCGTTACAAGAACTCCTCTGGAATCAAGTTGACGGAAAACCAACGGACATCAAGTATTACGGGAAGGAAACCCAAATAATCGATGACCCTGAAAACGGTTTTTTGCAAATTGAACGAACTGATGATGGATGTGGATGTTACTTTAGAACCACCGTAGGAGCGTTTAAAAAAGCAGACGAATCCTACGCTTTTATAAAAATGGAGGAAGACGCATGTAACTGGCGAAAAAATCTATCCGCCAATTTTAAAATAAACTCCATTTTGCCCAAAAATTTCGAATTGCCGGAATTTTTATCCGAAGAAGCGAAAAAAACTTATACGGACAACAACACCTTTCCTGTTTTTTATCTGGAGGTTGATATTCCTCAAAACGGAACTGAAACAAAAGTCGATTTGGCCTATATACCTTTTGGTGCGAGGCTTAGCAATAGAAACGACGTATTGGCATTGACAGGATATTCAAAGTTAAACAATGAAGGCAAGTCGAATTACACGTATTCTGGTGATCTACAACAATTTCTAATGCATATTCGTGACGAAGAAACATTGCCATCCGTTTTAAAAGGAAAGTTTGACAATATAAATTCGCCCGATTACGACTTAGTCGAAAAAATCGTTGGCAGTGATAAGACTTATGCTACCCTCGAAGACTTGGCATCGGATTTGCGCGACTTACAAGTCATTTACGAATTCTCAAAACAAATCGCTTTTAAGACGATTGTTTTCACATGGGACGCTAAAGAGGGAAGGTTCGCCATCAAAGAAAAAATAAAAAACGATTCCCCCGAAAAATCCTTTTTAGACTTCGTAAGGGAACTACCTTTCTTAAAGGCTGTCTGTTGATCGGTTACATGATATGGATGGAAATTTAAAAAACCATATCGAGTATCTGCTTTGTGTCAAAATAACGGCGATTCGACCTATTTCGGGCGGTGACATTTCCCAAGCATTTTTATTGGAAACCGAAACCGAGCAGTTCTTCTGTAAAATCAATAGAAATGAACAGGCTTTTCAAATGTTTCAAAACGAAAAAGCTGGTCTTGAAGCTATTTCAAAAACAAAAACCATAGCAACGCCAAAAGTATTTTTGTGCGATAAACTGGAAGATGGAGCATTTTTTCTGATGGAATATATCGAAGCCAAAAAAAATGGTTCAAATAACATGAAGGCCTTGGGCCACCAGTTGGCGGCATTGCACCTTCATTCATGGCGAAATGAATTTGGCTGGAAGACGGATAATTTTATTGGAAGTCTTCCACAATCGAACAAAAAACATTCCAATTGGGTAACGTTTTATGTGGAAGAGCGTTTATTACCACAATTAAAAATGGCCTATGATTCAGGAGGGTTGAACGCTGCCGAAATTCCCGTGGAGCAACTAATTTTTGAACGCTGTAAAAATCTATTCCCCAAAGTAAAACCCTCTTTGCTTCATGGTGATCTATGGAGTGGAAATTATTTGATTTCTGAAAATGGAACACCATTCCTCATAGATCCTGCCGTTTATTATGGTCACCATGAAGTGGATATTGCGATGACCAAACTTTTTGGAGGTTTTGACACTTCGTTTTATAATGCTTATTCAGAAATCTTCCCAAAAATTGGACAAGAAAAAGAGCGACACGAGATTTATCAATTGTATTATTTATTGGTACATCTAAATTTGTTCGGTGGGTCTTATAAGTCTTCGGTAATGGAAATCATAAAAAAGTATTTTTGATTACTTTTAAAGGATAACCTCATTTTCCAATGAAACCATTCAAGAGTTTTCGTTTTGCATTTGTTTTTTTTCTGTTTTTATGCCTTGTTATTTCATGTGCTGAACTTTGCGAAGAAGAAAATACTGCGAAACCAGAATATAAAACCTGGTCTTCCTATTTGGGCGATTCTGGTCGAAGTCATTACTCCACTCTTTCACAGATTACCAAGGACAATGTCAAAGGTCTAAAAGTGGCATGGTCGTACGAAGCGGCTGATTCCGGCCAAATGCAAATGAATCCATTGGTAGTCGACTCGATTTTATACGGAGTGACAGCGGCGCTTCGGGTCGTTGCGATAAATGCGGAAACGGGTAAAGAAATATGGCAATTCGGAGATTCTGTGCAGGTTTGGCATTCGACTTCTCGCGGACTTTCATACTGGGAAAAAGAAAATGACAAACGTATTCTTGTAACTCGTGGCCCCGATCTTTTTGCTTTGGATGCCCTTACGGGAAAACCGATTTCAACATTTGGTGATAATGGAAAAATAGATATGCGCTCGGGAATGCCCGAATCCGCCAAGGAAAAATTCGTGATTTCCAACACACCGGGAACCATCTACAAAGATATCATTGTAATGCCCCTTCGACTTTCGGAAGGTGCTGGTGCAGCTCCTGGCGATGTGATTGCATTTAATGTAGTGACTGGAAAATTGGAATGGGTTTTTCATACCATTCCGCATCCGGGAGAAGATGGCTATGATACTTGGGAAAATAAGGAGGCTTACAAAGATGACCGCGTTGGCGCGGCGAACAATTGGGCGGGTATGGCAGTTGACGAAGAAGCAGGTATCATATATGTGCCAACTGGTTCGGCAGCACCCGATTTTTATGGGGGCATTCGCAAGGGCAGTAATCTTTATGCAAATTGTCTTTTGGCCTTGAATGCTAATACCGGAGAGCGTCTTTGGCATTTTCAATTTACCCATCATGATATCTGGGACCGCGACCCACCTGCGCCGCCGAATCTTTTAATGGTCGAACGCGAGAGCAAAAAAATTCCTGTAGTGGCTCAAGTAACCAAACAGGGCTATGTTTATGTATTTGATCGGATGACGGGGGAACCGTTGTTCGAAATTGAAGAACGCCCCATGCCAAAATCTAGCTTAGAAGGTGAGGAAGCATGGCCAACGCAACCATTTCCTACAAAACCCAAACCCTTCGCAAGACAATCGACCGAATTGAGCGAGAATAGCGTAAGTCCGTTTGCTGAAAATAAAGAAGAAATTCGCGAGATACTGAAAACCGCGGATAAACGTATATACGCACCACCAAGCCTAGATCCGGTTATACTGCTGCCGGGCTATGACGGAGCTGCCGAGTGGGGCGGCGCAGGGGCGGACCCCAAAGAAGGTATTCTCTATGTGAATTCAAACGAAATGCCTCGAATGCTGCAGATGGGCTTGGCAACAAATGATAATTCCGAACTACCCTTAGGGCGGGCAACTTATAATACATATTGCGCTACGTGTCATCAGACCAACCGTCAAGGATTAGAATCAAGTGGATTTCCATCCCTGATCGATTTGCAATTGCGAAAGGGAAAAGAGGAAGTTACGGCAATTATTAAACAAGGAAAGGGTATGATGACGGGTTTTCCTGAAATTCCTAAAAACGAGGTGGATGCACTGCTACGTTTCCTGTTTAACGAAGAGATACAACACAGTGTTGTTGAACAATCCTCGAAAAACGATAGCACCACCATACCCTATAAACATTTGGGTTACAACAAATTTGTGGATTCAAATGGCTTACCTGCAATTACCCCGCCATGGGGTACCATGCATGCCATTGATTTAAATACCGGGGAGTATATTTGGTCGATTCCTTTTGGGAACACCCCTGAATTGGGAGATGAGGGCATTGGTACTGGTACAGAAAATTATGGAGGACCGGTTGTTACCGAAAACGGCCTTTTGTTTATCGGCGCTACCCGTGATGGCTATTTTCGAGTATTTGACAAACACACTGGAGAAATACTGTGGGAATATAAGTTGCCTGCCGCAGCTTTTGCGACTCCGGCCATGTATGAAGTCAATGGAAAACAATTTATCGCTATAGCCTGTGGCGGCGAAAAGTTAGGGGCTGAAAAGGGAAATCAGATTGTGGCATTTGCTTTGAAATAGATAATTACTTTGCTAATTGCTGACATTGATTATTATAGAATTCTACGATGTCTTTAATATCCCTTTTTTTTAATTTCTTGTTTTGAATCTTTTTCACCAATTCAGGGCAGTCTTTAAAATAGGTTGAAGCAGCCTTTTTAAAATTTTTAGTGAATAATTGATTTGAACCGAGGTGGGTAACGATTTCCTCCCCCTCACGTGAGACGAACAGGTTTTTGATGTTATACGAGTGTCCCATCCCCGTCCAACTACCTCCATTAGGTCCGGCCATATAAACAGGGCCTGAATAACCTGAAAATTCCATAGAATAAAGATTGACTTTCCCAATGGTGATTTCTTCCAATACCTTATACGTGTCTATATCTACTTTAGCATAAACATATGTCGAAGATGCCTCGCCGTCGTTAATTATTGCTTTTTTTAATTCTGAAAAATGATATTTCGTTGCTTTTTCTTTTTTGTTCCTTTTAAACTTGACCTTGTCAATTCCTGATAGTTTAGCAAGACCTTGAATAGTCGTACCATCTTTAAAAATCAATGTAGCCTTCGATTTTTGGGCTGTTGATTCTGTTTGAAAGCCCAATGTCATAATTAGTAACAGGGCGCTAAAGATTTTGAAGGGGTGCATAACGACGAATTTTCTGTTCCTTTAGAGTAAAAGAGAAACGAAAAAAGACTTGAAATAGTATTAAGGTACTATATGCAAATGCAATTCCTGAAAGTCATAGATGGCTAAAATCAAACCTTTACTTATTGACCACATTCAACTTTTTTGAATTTTCCGCCATCTCGAATTGCCATTTGATATTCGTTGACTTTTTTATCCAAATCAAAATTTGAATAATTGTAATGAGGTGTATACAAAACCGTGTCCCAATAAATCGTTCTAGGGTCAGTTGCGCGCAGATCCCCAGTTTCTTTCATCCAATCCTTCAGCTCGTTTCGTAGGTTTCGCAACACCTTCTCGTATTTCGCATTTTGTGCCTCGTTTTTCAAATTATAAGGGTCATTTGCCAGCACATAAAATTCTTCCTCGGGCCTTTTTTCAAAGGCCAGTTGAAAATAATCTTTGTCTGAAGGCTTTCCGTTCATCTTCATGATCAAAAACTTTGAAATGGAATTATCCACATCACCATATTGCCCCACGGAAATATGTGCATTTGGATCTCCTGCAGGCCAGCGATCTGGCTCGAAATTTTTCATGTATAAAAAGTCTTTGGTGCGAATGGCCCGAACCGGATAGCTCAAATCGCCCTTTCTGACATTGGCGTGACGTTCACGCTCCAAAAAGACTTTACTTCTATCCGATTTTTTGCTATCCGAAGAAAACAATTCCAGTAAGCTATTTCCACTGAACTCTTGCGGAATATCGATTCCTGCAGCCTCCAAAAAGGTCGGTCCAAAATCAACAAAATTCATAAAATCCGAAATTCGTTTTCCTCCTTCGATGCGTCACTTCCAATAAATGGCCAATGGCATTCTAGTGCCATAATCATACAAGGTAGCCTTTGCCCTGGGGAAGGGCATACCGTTATCGCTGGTCATGATGATAATCGTGTTTTCCAAAAGTCCTTGTTTCTCTAATGTGGCAATAATATTTCCCGACTCCCTATCGAAGCGTTCTACCTCGTAGTAATAATCCATGATATCATTTCGAACACAGGGCAAATCAGGTAGAAATTCGGGAACCTCAACCATATTTGGGTCCATTCCGGTTTTTATTCCCGTATTTGTTTCATAAACCCTATGAGGGTCTTGGCTACCAAACCAATAGGAGAAAGGTTGGCCACTCTTTTTTTCCTTCAGAAAAGCATCAAAATCAGCATAATCTCTTCCAGCAGGATTATGTTCATAACCTCCCGCATCAAAATCACCAGGGCCCCAACCTTTTCTGCTTTTTCCGGTATGATACCCGACATCCTTCAACATAGAAACCCAATTAGGAAATTTATCAGGTATAACCGACCAAAGATTTCCGGCGCTTTCCATTTGATGTGGATAACGCCCCAATAAAATACTCGCTCGTGAAGGAGCGCACGAAGGTGCCGCACAATACGCATTTTCAAAAAGTGCTCCGTTCTCGGCCAAAGCATCGAATGTCGGGGTACGTACTGTTTTGTCTCCATAAATTCCGGCATGCGGATACGACCAGTCGTCGGCTATCATAAATAGGATATTAGGGCGAGTTGCTAGAGAATATTTCTCAGCTCTATAATCAGATTGTTTGCCTGAAATAAAAAGCGCTCCTAAACCAATAGCCAAAATGACCATCAATAACTTAAGGCAGGTCGTTGGTGTTATCGTTTGCATTGTTTATTTTTCTATTCTAAATATAAGAAACCATGGATAAAATTCGGGTATTGGTTGTAGGTTGCGGAAATATGGGCACTTCACATGCACGTGCCTATCACCAAATGGAAGGTTTTGAGATTGTAGGGCTAGTAAGCAGAAAACCTGAAAGCAGAGAAAAATTATCGAGGGAATTAGGTGGCTATCCTACCTTTGGAGATTATGAATCGGCGCTGAAAGAATCAAACCCTGATGCGGTTAGTATAAATACTTACCCCGATACGCATGCAGATTATATTCGTAAAGCTTTGAATGCCGATGCTCATGTGTTTGTTGAAAAACCTCTGGCCCTGACCGTGGAAGATGCACAGAGTCTGGTAGATCTGGCAAACGAAAAAGGGAGGAAAATGGTGGTGGGTTATATTCTTCGAGTGCACCCCGCCTGGGCCAAATTTGTTGAGGTTTCGCGTACTTTAGGAAAACCTCTGGTCATGCGAATGAATCTCAACCAGCAGTCTAGCGGTGACATGTGGTATACCCACAAACAGTTGATGAACAGCATGTCTCCCATTGTAGATTGTGGCGTGCACTATGTTGATGTGATGTGTTTGATGACACAATCCGTTCCCGTTAGTGTTAGTGCTATTGGGGCGCGCTTGTCTGATGAAATCGATTCGGAAATGTACAATTACGGACAGTTGCAAGTCCGTTTTGAGGATGGCTCCGTTGGATGGTACGAAGCCGGCTGGGGACCGATGATGAGCGAAACTGCTTTTTTTGTGAAGGATGTCATAGGCCCAAAAGGAAGTGTTTCGATTTCTGATGATGCCAAAGGTGATTCGGATAATGTTGACGACCATTCCAAAACCGGCGCCTTGAAATTACACCATGGTGCCATCGATGAAAACGGAAATTTTGCGAAATCAGATGAATTTATAGACACTTCTGACGAACCTGACCATGATGGATTATGTCTTTTAGAGCAAGAATATTTTCTAGAAGCCATCACCGAAGATTTAAATCTGAGCGAACATATGCGTGATGCTGTCAACAGTTTACGGATCGTTCTTGCAGCGGATGAATCTTTTCGAACGGGGAAAACGGTTGAATTATAGGCCCCTCCCCTAACCCCTAAAGAGGCTTCCCTTTCTAACTATATTTGTTTCATGATCAATCTTATTGGCCGAGCATCATCCTTCAAAGACCGAACAGCTTTAGTTTCCAATGGAAACTCCTATTCGTACACACAACTTTTAGAAGCTTCCCAAAATGTTGCAGGAAATCTTTTAAATGATAACCTCGACCTCAACGAGGCGCGTATTACTTTTCTGGTGCCGCCCTCTTTTGAATATACCGCAATACAATGGGGAATATGGGCCGCAGGTGCAATTGCTGTTCCTTTATGTGTTTTACATCCATTACCGTCTATTCAATATGTGTTGGAGGATACACAAGCTGACATTGTTATCGCGCACAAAGACTATCTCGAATTTTTAAAGCCATTGGAGTCTTCAATAGGTGTTTCGGTGGTTCCCTTAGAATCCATACTTCAAGAAAACAAGACTGAATTACCAGATGTTAATTCCTCTCGAAGCGCAATGATTTTGTACACCAGCGGAACAACAAGCAAACCAAAGGGTGTGGTTACAACACACGATAATATAGAAGCCCAAGTGACCACGCTGGTAAATGCTTGGGAGTGGGACAAAGACGATCATATTCTCAATATTCTACCCTTACATCATGTTCACGGAATCATCAATGTGATGAGCTGTGCGTTATGGAGCGGCGCCTGCTGCGAATTTTTACCGAAGTTCGATGCTAAAAATGTTTGGGAAATTCTTGCCTCCGAAAGGCTAACACTTTTTATGGCTGTGCCGACCATTTATTATAAGTTGATTTCCTATTGGGAAGAATGCCCTTCACAAGAACAAAATAAACTTTCGGAAGCATCTTCAAAATTGCGTTTAATGGTTTCGGGGTCGGCAGCTTTGCCGGTGCCTGTACTAGAAAAATGGAGGGAAATTACTAATCAGACATTATTGGAACGTTATGGCATGACTGAAATCGGTATGGGTCTTTCAAATTCATATCGAGGCGAAAGAAGACCTGGGCACGTCGGATTGCCGCTTCCTGGAGTCGTAATGCGTTTAGTAGATTCTAGCAACAATCCCGTAAAAGAAAACGAACCCGGCGAATTCCAAATTAAAGGGCCGAGTGTTTTTAAGGAATACTGGCAAAAACCTGAGGCAACCGAAAAAGCATTTACCAATGACGGTTGGTTCATTACAGGCGATATCGGGATGTTGAACAACGGGCTCTACAAAATTTTAGGCCGCGATAGCGTAGATATCATCAAATCCGGCGGTTACAAAATATCGGCTTTAGAAATTGAAGATGTGCTTCGAAAACATGTGCTTGTAGATGATTGTGCCGTCGTCGGACTTCCCAATGAAGAATGGGGTGAAGTAGTTTCTGCTTGTGTCGTTACCCACAAAAATACTTTAGATTTCGATGCTATTTCAGGTTGGTTGAAAGAGCAATTGCCAGCATATAAAATCCCGAGAAAATATATCCTTAAAAAGGAACTGCCCCGAAATGTTTTAGGCAAAGTGACAAAAAATGAATTAAAGAAAATGTTTTAGTTTCATGTCCCCTCGAGTGCAGTCGAGAGGTCGTTGTTTATAGTTCTCGACTGCGCTCGAACAGATAAACTTAATCATGGATTTCCTAACCCTATTCCCGTACATAGGTATCATCGTTTTGGTAATCATCAATGCGCTCCTTGTTATCAAGCGTGATATCACAGTTGATTATAACGATCATACCCCAGAACATTGATGGAATATTTCAGCGAGCATTATGTAACCCTTATTCTAACCGCTATATACGTTGGTGGATGCTTGTATATCGGCTGGTATTTCAAAAAGAAAGCTTCCGAGGGCGTTGAGGGATATTATGTGGCAAAACGGGAAATCCCCGGATGGGTAATATCATTGGCTTTTTTTTCGACCTCTGCGAGCACCAACACCTATATCGGTCAAGCCGGAAAGTCATTTCAATATGGACTCTCTTGGGCCTGGATGGGTTTGATTTGGACCATTTTCTGCATCATTTCATGGCAACTATTAGGGCCGAAAATGCGCTTTCAAACGGCTCGATTGAAATCATTCACGATTCCCGATTATTTTCATTTGCGATACAAAAGTAATTTGGCCAAAAGCATACGCGTACTTTCCGCTGTTATTATTCTATTCGCAACGCTTTGGTATATGATCGGTATTGCCAAAGGGTGTGCTCATGTCTTGACCTCTGTTTTGGATATTCCATATGAATACGGTGCTTTTGCTATAATCGCGATTACATGTGCTTATACCATTTGGGGCGGAATGTATAGTGTGCTTTGGACGGATGCCATTCAGGGCATTATCATGTTCTTCGTTGCAATTTTGATGTTGGCGATTCCGTTTATGTTCGTTGGTGGCGCCAACAATTTGATGGAAGCCATCAGTAACACTGATCATCTTACAAAATCAGGAGAACCGATTAGCTCAGGCTTGGTCACTTTCGGGGAGCTCGTTTCATTTCTGTATATCTTGGGAATTGGTCTGTCCATTGGGATGAAGCAAATTTCAGAACCTAAAAACCTCATCCGGTTTTATTCCATTGACAATGCGAAAAGCATGCGATTCGCCATGATTTGGACACCTGTTTTTCTAGGAATTTCTTTAGTCTGCGTTATGGGTCTAGGCGCTTTGGTGCATGGAATGGCAACTTCTGATGAAGCAAAATATCTTATCAATAATACAGACGAAGTCATTGGTTTTATGCTCGATAAGTACGATAACAAATTCGTTAGTGGAATTTGTGTTGCCGGACTTTTCGCTGCAGGAATGTCTTCGTTGGCTTCTGTCATTATCATCATCGGAACAGCCTTTGTGAAAGACATTTGGCACGTGGCCAAGCCTATGGCGGAAAAGAAAATCATTCCTAGAACAAAATTGTTTATGGCCCTATATTGCGGAATTGTTTTCGTTATGACCCTCTACCCAATGGCAGGTATCGTTGAATTGACCGCCTTTGCCGGGGCGGTTTTTGCCGCTAGTTTCTTTCCTGCGATTTTTGGCGGACTGTATTTAAAATGGGGCACAGACCTTGGTGCCATGGCTTCCATGGTCGTTGGCATGTTGGTCAATATCATTTGGCGATTTGCTTTTCGTTTTGAATATGGGGTTTTGAAGGATGTGCACGAAATTATCCCAGCTTTTTTGTTGTCAATGCTGACCTATGTAGTAGTTAGTTTGATGAGCAAAAAACGTGCGCCAGATACAGCACATTTAGAGTTGGTTTTTGGTGGAAACAACCCCCAACCCCCCTCAATGGAGGAATCGCTCAATTAACCCATATTGCTTGATTTAATCTTTAAATAAAGGTGTCTGCTTTAAATCGACAAGCCCCTTCCCCTTTTGTTGAAAAATACGTTTGGTGCGCAAATACCTATTCAAGTTGTATTCATCGTAATTCTTAGAGCCTCTATCCATACTGCTTACACGGACTTTTCCAGAGGAATGAATAAATTCGTTCTCGCCGATCCACATACCCACATGCACCACTTTTTCAGCGGTGGAATCCGTTGCCTTTCTTCCGAAGAACAACAAATCGCCTTTTTGAAGATTTTCAAAATTCCGTGTCGAATCGATAGATTTCCCGGTATGCACTTGTTGTGAAGCGTCACGTGGAATTACCATTCCGTTTAGAAAATAGACCGTTTTGGTAAAGCCACTGCAATCGACTCCCTTTGTCGAGGTTCCACCCCAGAGATAAGGAACGCCCATTAACTCTTGCGCAGTAGCAACCAATGTTTCATTGGTTGCGTTCAGGTTTTGAAGCCACTCGTTATATGGCTCCGCTTCATTTCTGCGGACATAGGCATTTCGCCCGTCGGGAAATCGAACGATATAATTCTCATATTCATATTTTACAATAGTTAATAGATTGCCAGCCGTCAAATCAGAAACAATCTGCGCATCTTCACCAGGGCCAAGATAGGCATGACCATAGGTTCGAGTGTAAATCATTTTCTCATCCCTGTTCCAGTTTTCTGCTTTTTGGTCATCGGCCAATTCAACCCCCCCATTATCCACCCATGCCAAATAGTTGTCTGGCGTTTGCACATAGTACCAGTTGTCTTCTTTTTTATAAACCTTTACAATGGTACCCAAAGTCGCCTGTGTCGCCAGTTCAGAAGAGTGTCCAGGGTTGCTGCGTAAATTCGCAACTGAAATATTAATAATTGCCCTGGTGGTTTTTCCCAAATAGTCAGCTGGCAGTACTTGAATACTGTCTATAAAGGCGATGTTGTCGGCTGCCAGACTATTCTTCAGGGCAGTTAGGGCCTCTGGCATATTTGTTTCTCCTTTCAAAATATACTCTTCGTTATTTTCTATGGCGTTCACATCGAATAAGGCTACCCGCTTATCTGGGGCAAACTCCTTTTTGATTTCGGCCAGTTTTATCTCGATAGGCGCTGCTGCCTTGTTAGGATCATCTTTGCAACCGGTTAGTAATACTATGCCCAGTATGATTACACTAATGCCAAGTATTGATTTCATTTTTTTGGATTTGTTTTTGTAAAAATACATAAACTTAGGTCTCAACTGCGCCCGAACGGACATTCCAAGGGGGTCTTTTTTTCCTGTGGTGGCAATCTTAATGACTAGGGGCCGGCCTTTGTGAAAAAAATATGTCCTTTTTGCCTAAATTCGTCTTCAATGAAAAAACTAAGGGTCATAGAGCTTTTTGCAGGAGTAGGCGGATTTCGTCTTGGCCTAGAAAATACAGGTGCCTATGATGTAGTTTGGAGTAATCAATGGGAGCCTTCGACCAAAACCCAACATGCTTCAATGGTCTATGAAGCACGATTCGGTGCTAAAAACCATAGCAATGACGATATTTCCGAGGTGCCGACCTCCGAAATTCCCAATGCCGATATTTTGGTAGGTGGGTTTCCCTGTCAAGATTATTCCGTGGCGACCACGCTTCAAAATTCAAAAGGACTTATCGGTAAAAAAGGGGTTTTGTGGTGGAGTATTCATCGGATTCTTTCCGAAAAGAAAAATCCGCCAAAATATCTTTTCCTTGAAAATGTCGACCGTTTGCTGAAATCACCTTCTAATCAGCGCGGTAGGGATTTTGCTATTATGCTCAAAAGTCTTGACGAATTGGGCTATGCGGTGGAATGGCGCGTTATTAATGCCGCCGAATATGGAATGCCGCAGCGGCGAAGACGAATCTTCTTTCTGGCTTATCATAAATCGACTGCACTCTGTGCCGATTTGAAAAAGTCAGCACTTCAAGAATGGATGTGCAAAACCGGAATTATCGCATCTTCCTTTTCGGTCGAAAATGCTGAAAAAAAGACTAAAATCATCGAAATCGACCAAGATTTGGTCGAGATATCATCAAATTTCAACAAAAACGGCAAAAAATCGCCTTTTGAAAATACTGGTGTTTTTATTGACGGAAAAGCCCATACGCTTAAAACCAAGGCCAGCTATGATGGAAAACGAACGCTTCTAGGTGATGTGCTTCAGAATGGTGAGGTCACGGCGGAGTTCTTCATTCCCAAGGAAGCCTATCCGAAATGGGAATACCTAAAAGGGGCCAAAAAAGAGGTTCGAACAGCCAAAAACGGATTTCAATACAATTACAGTGAAGGCGCAATGATATTCCCCGATAACTTAGACAATGCCTCTCGTACCATCATTACCGGTGAAGGTGGTAAAAGCCCTTCACGTTTTAAGCATGTGGTCAAGACCTCAAAAGGATTGCGACGCCTTACACCTGTTGAATTGGAACGTTTGAACATGTTCCCTGACGACCATACCAAAATGCAAGGTGTCAGCGACACAAAACGCGCCTTTTTTATGGGAAATGCCCTGGTTATTGGTGTTGTGGCAAAAATAGGAAAGGTTTTGGCTAAAAAAATCAATTCCTAGGGTGTCACTTAAAAGTACTTTTAAATCAGACCTCGAAAAAGAGCAACATCTTTCCATATTGCTCGATGGTTATTACAAAAAACATCTGAAAGCCTATGATTTTGAACGCATTTCTGATTTTAAAGAACAAATCACAGGAGTTGACCTGATTTTTACCAATAAAACCAGCGGGAAACGATTTTATATCGATGAAAAGGCACAACTGGATTATATCAATGAAGAACTTCCCACTTTTGCCTTTGAACTGCAGTACCATAAAAATTCAAAATCGAAAAAGGGTTGGCTTTTTGACGCGGGCAAAAAAACCCATTTCTACTCCCTAATAACAGCAATCTACTCTGATGAACCTGAGAAATTCACTTCCTGCAAAATCACTTTTGTAAATCGTGAAAGACTTGTTACCTTTTTAGAATCGCGAAATATCGATGAAAAAGAATTGGAAATTTGTATTGCCGAACATTCCAAAAAACAAGGTAAACTTGCAATAGACCAGTTGAATGATCGAAAAGAAGGCTATCTCTATTTTTCCTCTAATAACAAAGTAGAAAAACCGGTCAATCTTATCTTAAAACTCCATTTTTTAGAGCAAAACGGTGTAGCGAAGCGATTGATTTGATTCTGTTGAACCGACCGTTTGGTCTGTAGTTCCTCATAATGAAAATCCGTATAGCCAACTATTGCGTTTCATCGATGAAACCTTGCGGAAAGACTGAAAATCGACAAACAAGGACATCCTTTTGAATAGGTGGGAAAACCGTTTGGTCGGTTCTCATGAAAAAGGGCGATTCTAGTATAAAAATCGATTTCTACTGTATTTACGTATATTTAATAGAAAATCCCCGCTATGAAAAGGCTTTCCGTATGCTTTCTGTCCTTGTTTTTAATTGTTTTATCCTGCAAGAACGATGATGCCGTTGTGCCCAATAATCCGCCCAACGACCAAACCGATTCTCCCGAAGAGGAGCAACAGGAGCCTTCAGGCCCTAATCCGCTTATTCAATTGGAAGGCCGACAAATCGTCGATGCCGACAAAAATCCGATTTATCTGCAGGGTGTCGCTTTCAACAATTTTATATGGAACAATTCAGCACTTCCACCAGAGCATCATACCGAACTCGATTATGAACGTGTAAATGCCATGGGCATGAACGCCATTCGCTTCTACATGAATTATACCTATTTTGAAGACGACACCAGCCCATATACTTATCGTCAGAGTGGATGGGATTGGCTCGATGAAAATATCGCTTGGGCTAAAAAACACGGTATTTACCTTATTCTGAACATGCATGCGCCTCAGGGCGGCTATCAATCTCAGGGCGAGGGAGATGCCCTTTGGGATGTTGTTGAAAATCAAAATCGTTTGGTCGCACTATGGAAAGAAATTGCCGAACGCTATAAAGACGAGGTGCAAATTGCGGGTTTCGGTCCCGTCAACGAACCCGTGCCCAGCCAATCGATGTCGCAATGGAGCCAATTGGCACAACGGCTTATTGATGAAATTCGAACGGTAGATAAAAATCATCTGCTTTTTATAGAAAAGGCAATTTACGTTCAGGGCGATTTTACGCCAGACGAAAATTTGAATTTCCCAGAGGTTACCGGAGAAAACATCGTTTACGAATTTCATGGCTACGACCCCTATTTTTATTCGCACCAGCTTTTGGAATTTGCAGAGTTGGGCGATGGCGGAAAATACCCTGACGAGCAAATCATAGAAGTATCGAACACCGAATGGTATACCGCAACTTTCGACAACCCAAGATTGCCTGCCGGAACTTCAGATTGGACATTTTTCGAGGGTGTTCGCTATACCATAGACGACCCCAATATTCAGGTGGGTACTCCTGCACTAATCGCCGCAGAAATTGCCGGAAGGGTCTTTTTCGATGATATCGTTGTTAAAGAATATGGTGTAAATGGCGAATTCATTCGCAATGTCTATGAGGCCAATCTAAATTCTCTTGATAATTGGTTTTACTGGAGTGCTAACGGTTCAGGAACAAGCGGACTATCGACAACCGAAGGAAATAATGATACTTCAAGTCTATTTATCGATGGGACCAATGCAGATAGCAACCTCAGCAATTCCGCTGAAATTTTCGAGGCTATTCAAGGAAATTCATATCAAATCAGTGGATGGATGAGAGGCGAAAATGTTGGGGCCAATGCCTCAAGCATGTTTCGTTTGGATTTTTCAACCTCTAATGGGCCATTATTGAGAAGAAACAAGGAATATTTAGAAGCCGTGATGGGAGCAGTAGTCGATTGGGCCGTTGCCAAAAATGTGGCGCTCTACATGGGTGAATTCGGAGCAGGAACGCCTTGTTTTGAAAACGATAAAGGAGGGTTGACCTGGGTGGCGGATATGTACGATATTTTAAAAACGAATGATATCCATTTTACTTATCACGCGTATCATGAAGATGCATTTGGCCTGTATCTAGGCAACAACCTGCCCGACCCGAACAATGTAAACCAGCCTTTGATCGATTGGTTTACGGCCAATCTGAATTAGCATCAAATTTCTTAAAAACCTGTTAATCAGTTCTTAAAATTTGGGTTTCTGCAATATTCTGTTATCTTTTTAGCTATGACAAAAATAGAAAAGCAAGAAAATCAGGAGTTTTTAGAAAAATCAATTCATCATTTAGAGGCCACTGGCTTTGAAAATATCAAAGCAGATATCGAAGGATATGAAACGCCGAAATCGTATTTGCGCAAAGGTAGCGAGACGAAAATCACTCCGGATATCGTAGCAGTAAAAAATGGTAGAAAATACTTTTTCGACGCCAGCCTTAAGTCCCAAAAAACAAAACTGCTTAAAACGAAGTGGTTGTTTTTAGACACCTTGAGCAGAATGAAGTCGCATCGTTTTAAAATTATCACTACACGTGGGCACTACAAATTTACAGACACTTTGCTCGAAGAAATTAATTTATCGAACAAAACACCCATAAGAATTTAATATAAATAGGTTGTATAAAACTAAAGGCCGCTTTTGCGGCCTTTAGTATATTTTGAAATATCTAATTTGAAAAGGTCTAGAAGGTAATGGTGAAAATAATCAGCTCCTTTTTTTTCCAGTTTTACTAGGCACTAAATAGTCTTTTACCCTCTTAGCATCATCACGTGCGGAATACCGTCTTCAAGGTACTCTCCTCCTTTTTCTATAAAACCCAAAGAGTTGTAAAATGGTTTTAGATAAGTCTGTGCGGATAGTGCGGTCGAGGTTTCCTTGAAATTTTCTTCAACGGCTCTTATTGAGGCGTTCATGATATCGTACCCATACCCGTGTTTGCGTTCTCCCAATTTGACCACTACCCTGCCGATGCTGGCCTGTGCAAGATAGTCGCCTGCTTTGAAGATTCGGGTGTAGGCCACGATTATATTGTTCTTAGTACCAATAACGTGTAGTGCCTTTTTATCTTTGCCATCTAAATCTTGATAAACGCATTCTTGTTCGACCACAAAAATTTCGGAACGCAATTGCAACAGCTCGTACAATTCAGCAGTACATAGTTCTTCAAAGGTTTTTACGGAAATATTTAGCATCAATCCTGTATGATTATTTGTTTGATGCGCATGACTTTGACCGTATTGATTACTGGGAATGTGCTATTGGTTAAAGGCAGGGTATTTTCTCTACACGGCGTTCGTGTCTTCCGCCTTCAAATTTGGTATTGAAAAAAGTCTTTACCATTTCAAGGGCTTGAGGCAATGAAATAAAACGCGCTGGTAAACTTAAAATATTCGCATCGTTATGCTCACGGGCCAATTGAACTATTTCTTTTGTCCAACAAAGTGCCGACCTCACTTTTTGATGTTTGTTGGCCGTCATGGATGCTCCGTTTCCGCTACCGCAAATAATGATTCCAAAATCAACTATTTCGTTTGCAACATCGACCGCCACAGGATGAATAAAGTCTGGGTAGTCAACACTGTCGGTACCATCAGTACCGTGATTTACCACTTCTATGCCCATTGATTTTAGAAGTCCGACTACCGCTAATTTATACTCCGTACCTGCGTGATCGTTTCCTATTGCGACTTTCATTCTTAGTATTAATGGTTTCTCTTACAAAGATACTAATTGAATAACTACACCACAAGAATCGGTACTTTCACAACAAATAATTGTTTCTTGACAACAGTGTCCGTTAATTTGTCTCTCATAAGTAGTATCTAATTTGTTGATAACATCCATATAAAAAATGACTTCTCCATTTTGTGGTTGTTAAAATATAATGTCTACAAAAATTATCGATTGTCAAAAAAATTAGTTCTTAGTTTTTAACCATCGTTTATTCAGTTTTTATAATCCGCAACTAACAAAAGTCATATATTTTATTATTAAGAAAATCTGTTGATAGTAGTTATCACTATGCGTTGATAAATTACTTAATTGATTGATTGTTAATCATCATATAGATGAATAAAATGTAGATAAAGTTGAAATTTGGTTCATAGCAACTATTTTTCAAAATACTTATTGCAACTATCAACAACCTATCATAATCACCATTTTTAGATTTAATTAAAAGAAAAAATAATATTATCGTAATAATTGTTGATAAGATCAACGAGAAATAGCAATGGATTATTAATCGCTATTTTTGTACAAACAAAATTTTTAATGTCAAAAAGTAAAAAGAAAGCAAAAAATCATAGAAATAACGAAATAACAAAAGGCATATTCACGGTTCTGGAAAAAGAACCTAAGAAAAGCTTCAATTATAAACAAATAGCTTCGCAATTAGGGTTAGACAATACCCAAGATAGAAACCAATTGATAAAAAGATTGGGCCAGTTAAAAGAAAAAAAGAGAATAGAAGAAGAAGAACGCGGGCGTTACAAAGCGGTTAAAAGTAATAAGACGGTTTACAAAGGTTCGGTCGATATGACCGGTAGAGGTAATGCTTATATTATTTTGGATGATTCTGATGACGATGTTTTCGTGCCGGTAAATAGAATAAACAAGGCTTTTCATAGGGATATTGTAGAGGTCCAGATTTTCAATAGAAAAAAAGGGAAGAAGCTAGAAGGTGAAATCGTAAGAGTTTTAGAGCGTCATAAAACCACTTTCGTTGGTATATTGGACATGCAAAAAACATTTGCTTTTGTTCGTCCTACTGATGGAAAAGTATATACGGATTTTTTTATTCCAAAGGATAATATAGGAAAGGCCCGAGATGGTGAGAAGGTCATCGTTGAAATGGAAAAATGGACTGATGATGCAGATTCCCCAATAGGGAAGGTTATCGAAGTTTTAGGAAAACCAGGTGAGCATAACACTGAAATACATGCGATTTTGGCCGAATATGGGCTGCCCTATGAATTTCCTGTAGAAGTTGAGCAGTTCGCAAATAAAATAGATACCCGAATTATCCCAGAAGAGATTGCGAAACGTCGCGATATGCGCGAAACACTAACCTTTACGATCGATCCAAAAGATGCAAAGGATTTCGATGATGCGTTATCATTCGAGATTTTAGAAAATGGCAATTATGAAATTGGCATACACATTGCCGATGTCTCTCATTATTTGACTCCGGATACTATTTTGGACGATGAAGCATATGAGCGTGCAACTTCGGTTTATTTGGTAGACCGTGTAGTACCTATGCTTCCTGAAGTGTTGTCTAACAATGCCTGTTCTTTGCGCCCTAATGAGGAGAAATATACATTTTCAGCCATTTTTGAAATGGATAATAGTACCCAGATAAAGAGCCAATGGTTCGGGCGAACTGTAATCAACTCCGACGAGCGTTTTGCCTACGAAGAGGCCCAACATATTATAGAAAAGGGAAATGGGGAAATTCCGAAAGACATATCGATTCGTGGGGATGCATATTCCGTTTCAAAGGAAATCGTCGATGCCACTTTGACAATGGACAAATTAGCAAAGCAAATGCGTTCAAAGCGAATGCAGCATGGTGCCATTTCTTTTGACAAAGTTGAGGTGCGCTTCAATTTGAACGAAGAAAACGAACCTGAGGGTGTTTACTTCAAAGAGTCTAAAGATGCCAATAAACTGATAGAAGAGTTTATGCTTTTGGCGAACAGAAAAGTTGCCGAATTCATTGGCAAACAACAACCGAAAAAAACATTTATTTATCGAATACACGATGTACCCAATGAAGATAAATTGATAGCATTGAACGGTATTGTTTCGCGCTTTGGCCATAAGATTAACTTAAAAGACAGAAAATCGGTCAGTTCGTCCCTAAATAAGCTTCTCGAAGACGTAAAAGGTAAAAAAGAACAGAATTTGGTAGACACCTTGGCCATTCGTAGCATGAGCAAAGCGATATATACCACTGATAATATTGGACACTATGGCCTAGCTTTCGATTATTATTCACATTTTACATCCCCTATTCGAAGATATCCTGATGTGATGGTGCACCGCCTGTTGCAGCATTATTTAGACGGAGGCAAAACAGCAAATTCTGAAGTCTACGAGAAAAAGTGCAAACATTCGTCGGATATGGAATATTTGGCCACCAGTGCCGAAAGGGATTCTACAAAATATATGCAGATAAAGTTCATGCAGGACCACAAAGATCAAGAATTTATTGGTGTGATCAGTGGGGTTACCGAGTGGGGAATATATGTAGAGATAATTGAGAACAAATGTGAGGGCATGGTAAGAATACGCGATATCAAAGGGGATTATTATATCTTTGATGAGAGACAATATGCCCTTGTAGGTGAACGTACTAAAAATACGTTTCAATTGGGCGATGAAGTTGTGGTAATGGTCAAAGACACCGATTTGGTCAAACGCCATTTAGATTTTAGTTTACTTGGTAAACACCAAGCAGGGTAAATAGTGGAACATGTTATGTCCAGAGCTACGATAATACAATGCTTTCTACTACAAATAAATGTCAAATAGATGAAGCCTTTTCTAACAGTAGTAATTTTACTGTTCTTCTTGCAAACAAGTTTTGGCCAAGAAGAGAAGACCTTTGAACGGTTGGGAAAATTTACGGAGGTCAAGGCTTTCGATGGGCTATCTGTAAATCTTATAAAGTCAGACATCAACAAAGCTGTTGTTTCGGGTGATAATACGACCAAGGTTGCTATTGTCAACGCCAAGGGTGTTTTGAAGTTGCGTATGCAAATCACAAAATTATTTAGCGGTTATCGCACTTTTGTAGATTTGTATTACACAGAAGAACTAGTTACCATTGATGTCAATGAAGACGCGAGAATATCTTCCGAGGTAAATATTGAACAAGATTTATTGGAACTAAAGGCGCAAGAAGGTGGAGAACTTTCTATCATGGCCGATGTTGAGCAACTTCTGGTAAAGGCAGTCACTGGCGGTACCATTGAAACTTATGGTTCTTCTGATTTACAGGACATTGCCATCAATACCGGCGGCGTTTACGAGGGAAAGGAGTTCAAGACCAAATTTTCCACTATCAATGTGAACGCAGGATCAAGAGCTGAGATATATGCTGTGGATTATGTCAAAGCAACGGTTAAAGCAGGAGGAGAAGTTCTGGTGCATGGAAATCCGACCAAAATGGAGGAAAAAACTGTTTTTGGCGGAAAAATAACCAGAATGTAATCATGTGGGAAGATATTCAGGCGGCGATTCCTTTAGGGTTCTTTTTGAGCTTTATGATCGGCCCTGTTTTCTTCGTGCTTTTGGAAACTAGTGCAATAAAGGGTTTTAGAGCGGCTTTGGCCTTTGACCTTGGTGTAATTCTCGCCGATATATTGTTCATCACGGTAGCCTATTTCAGTAGTTTTCAACTACTGGAAAATTTAAGCAATCAACCCGGGCTCTATGTTTTTGGAGGGGTAATACTATTGGTCTATGGGGCGACCATTCTCAAAAAAAAGGCAACAAAGAAAGAGAGTGCAGAAATCGAAACCAATACTTCAAGTAATTATCTAAGCCTTTTCGTTAAGGGCTTTCTTCTAAATTTTATAAATATTGGCGTTCTTGTTTTCTGGCTAGGGATAATTATTATTGTTGGCCCGAGCTTGGACAATGACCCAAACCGAATCATAGTATTTTTTGCCACCATGTTGGGTGCTTACTTAGCTACTGATATTCTGAAAATACTTCTTGCTAAACGGTTGAAAAGAAAATTAACTAAGCGACGAATCGTTTGGATAAAAAAAGGAATCGCCATCATATTGATAATTTGTGGGATTGTTTTGATCAGCAAAGGGTTTTTGCCCGATCGTTTCAATATCGAAAAGGGTATCGAGAGAATTGAACATATTAGAGAATAAGAACCTCCGCAATTACCGGGTGATTCACAAACCCCGGGCATCGAACCGTTTTGAGGAGTCCTTCTTAACCAACCCGCCTTTACAAAACGAAAAAAGACCCTATTTGAGTAGGGTCTTTTTTGAGGCATCGAGCGGATTCGAACCGCTGTACAAGCTTTTGCAGAGCTGTGCCTAGCCACTCGGCCACGATGCCATTTTAAGGTGCAAATATAATGTGTTATTTAGGCATTAAAAAATAGATTCAATTTCTTTTTGAGCTTAATACCACCGTAACTTTTTCGACATCCCCACCTATAGGCGGATTGATTTTTGAAACAAAAACCTTTACGGTATCGACCATTTCAATTTCAATCAAAATACGGTCGATTATTCTTTTGGCGACATGCTCGAGCAGCTTTGAAGCGATTTTCATTTCTTCTTTGACCACCTGATGAATATGAACATAGTCTACTGTATCTGAAAGTTCATCTGAAACCGAGGCTCTCGAAAGATCGGCGCTCAAGGTTACGTCAACGGTATATTCACTGCCCACAATACCCTCTTCGCTTAGGCAGCCATGATGGGCGTAAACGCGAATATTGTTGATTTTTACTTTTCCCATGATTTTGATTAAGACCACAAATCTAGGTCAATCCCATGAAAACATATAATGTGATAGCATTTTGGTCAAAAAGAAGGTGCTGTTTCTAATAAGTACAACGGCAATTACTGAGCCCTTGAAATAGGTCAACACCCAATGTCACTACGTGGGTACCTCTGCTATAACCAAGTATCTCATTAAGAATAATCTGATACGAATATCCGAAGTAGAAATTGTTCTTTTTTAACCCGATAATAGGCGCTATATAAAGCGGGTCACCAATTTGATCGTTTAAGAAACGATAGGTAACACCTGCGTAATAATAATCTTCAAAATCATACCAACGGAACTTTACATTCAAGTCAGTTACCGACCGGCCATCACTTTCAAACAATTGAAAGAATACTGAGGGCTCGATTTCAAGACGGCTATTTTTGTTTTTAGTATAGCGATAACCTGTATATACGTAATAATTTCTTAACCTATTGGGTTCAAAAATAGGGTTGAAATTGGAAATATCTTTGTTTATGAGGTTGGAGGCGTTTGCGCTAAAATAAAACTTGTCTTTACGATAGAGCACACCAACATCAAAATTATGGTTGGTCGTTGCCCTATCATCCGTAACACTAGGGTCAAGGGCGTCAAAATTTTCAATATCGATTCGAAACTGGTTGAAATTGTACGAAAGTCCAAAAGACAAAAATTCGTCATCATATCGGTCTAAAGTCAAATGATGCGCAAAAGATATTCTGGCTCCACGTTGTTTTGTCTCACCGTTGCTATCGTTATAGAGCAGCGCTCCCAAACCTGACTTTTCACCGATTCTCATATCTGCGGCCAACGACTGCGTATCGGGGGCATCTTTAATACCCACCCACTGAGTGAGTCCGTTAACCCTTATCTTGACATGATCGCCGATACCGGCATAGGTGGGAGACATAACAAAAGGGTTGTCTGCTAAATATTGCGAAAGCTGAGGCAGCGTAAGCTCTTGCCCTTTTAGGCCTAAAGAGGTCACTAAGACAACAACAAGTGTTAGAAATTTGATTCGCATAGATTTGGGTTAAGTCTTATTATCGATATAGGGTAAAATGTCCAATAAATTCTCTATCGTCACGCTCTCCATTGAGTTTTATGACGTACCAGTAATCGCCGGTCGGTAGTTCGGAGTCGTTATATCTGCCGTCCCATCCGTTGCGGTCGATTACATTGTCTTCAACCACTCTACCATAACGATCATATACTTTAATTAGTATTTCAGAATATTGTTCTATATTTCTTGGCATCCACATATCATTTAGACCATCACCGTCTGGAGTAAAGAAATTCGGAATTTCGATGTCGATGAATTCCATTAAGATGTTTGCAGAAACCTCGCATCCATTTTCATCTATGACAGTAACTACGTATGTATCAGTCCTATTGATAATAAAAGTATTGTCATCCCCATTGTCAACTCCATCGAAAATGAAACTATAATCTTCAAGGCCGCCATCGGCTATCGCCGTAATCTCATTAATTGCATTCTGTTCTAAAGTAAGGGTCAGTGGGTCAAATGCATCGATTTCAAAATCTACTGTAACAACACAACCGTTTGCATGTGAAATCGCGATATAGTGCGTACCTGGCGGAATATTCCTAAAGTCGGGGTTTAACTGCATATCCGAGGCATCGGTAGAATCTAGCCCATAGAGTACATCGTCGAGTATGGTTTCGTCTTCCAAGGTTATATTGACATAATTGTTCGGAACATCTCCTGTACATTCATAAACCGGCTCCACAGTAGCATTTAAATTTACACCACCATCTACGGTGATAACAATGTTTTCTTCGCACCCCATGGTGTCCCGAACATAAACGATGTAGCTTCCGGCGGCAAGATCGGTGAAATCTACCTGGTCTTGGACGAAGTTCGAGTTATCTCCGAAACTTGTACTGTAAGGTGCTGTTCCGCCAGTTATGGTTACCAAAGCGGTACCATCAGAACTACCTGCGCAAACTTCAGGTGTAGTCGAAGCGTCCATCTCAAGAAGTGTTGGTTCATTGATCGTATATTGAAGTTCTACGAAACAACCGTTTTGATCTTGGGCGATGACCGTATAATCACCAGGTTCCAGTTCATCAAATACATTTTCATCGTCGAATTGATTCAAATTCGGCGAAATGGCATATTGATAGCCTCCCGAACCACCTGAAAGTGTAACGGTAATACTGCCATTGTCCTCACCAAAACAGGAGATATCCACTATATCTTCAGTATGTGTCAACGGCTCAGGCTCTTCAATAATTATCTGCTCTGGAGCGGTTGTACAGTCTTCGCTTGTCACATTCACCCAATAAGTGCCAGCTGCTAAATCGCTAAATTCACCTTCAGCCTGTGGGCCAGCTATAAGGTTTGCCGGTGCAACACTATTGCTGTAAAGCTCGTATAGATAGTTGCCTAAACCACCATCAGCATCAGCATAAATAATTGCGGTTGATTCACCAAAACAGTTTATGGTTGCGGCGGTGGTATCCAACGTCAACACAAGTGGTTCGATGGGGCGTTCCGTAATTTCATTGGAACGGATTGCCTCACAAGAGTTTATGGCATCTCTAACGAAGTAGCTATATGTTCCAGCAGCAAGAACCCCTGCTTGTGGAAGTATTACAGTGTTTCCTGCCATTGGAAAGAAAGTAATATTATCTTCACTGTATTCGTAAGTTCCGCTACCTCCAGTTGCCGACAATTCGAATTCTACGCCCGTAGTACAGGTCAACGGACTAGTTCTGATCAACTGAGCGGTAACTTCCGTCGGGTTTGCGATTTCTACTATAATTGTTTCCTCAGAACATCCCACATCATCAGTAACGGTTACACTGTAAAAGCCCGCCGATAGATTGGGGAACGTGTTGTTTGTCTGTCCGACTGAAATTTGTGGGGGGTTTGTTCCCGCCAAATCGTCATACGTGTTCAATTGGTATGTATAGACCGGTGTCACGTTTCTTGGTCCGACCGTTGCTGTAACACTGGCATTGTTGTCGTTATAACAAACTAATGTAGTGGCGGCAATGTTTGCCACAATAGGTTCAGGACGAATCAACGTAATCGTATCAGAATATAAACATGAGTACGCATCACTGATTTCAACTGTATAATCTCCAGCGGCCAAATCAGTGAAAATAAAAGCTTCAACATTGGTTTCCGTATAAACCTGGGCCGTCGTGGTATTGGTCAATGTGATATTATATGGGCCTTCTCCTCCTTCGGGGTCGACCAATAGGCTTCCTTCATTGTTTGCACAACCTACACTGGTTTCTTGATTTACAGTTGCCGAAACCGGAGCGTCAGGAGCCAATATGGTAATCGCATTGGAATCTTGCTCGCAGAACGGTGCATCGGTCTGTGTTATTCGAACATAGTATCCACCACCCACAAGATTCGAAATAATCAGAGGTGTTGATGTATCGCCCGATCCCGAGAACCCTACAACCGGATTATCGGCCAAGTCATAAACCTGATAGTTGTAGTTTCCGATATAGTCACTGATAGATACGCTGAAACTTCCATCATCAACGCCATTGTTCAAACACTCTTCATCGGTTAGTTTGGTAATGACTACATCCATTATATTCGGATCCATAATGGTGTGCGTCGTTTCAACGTAACAGCTAGTGTCTAAATTTGTAACCCTTACAACGTAATTTCCAACGCCAAGACCTGTAAATAGTCCGGTGGCATTTGTTGCGCTATAAGAATTATCCGTTCCTGTAGTTGTGTACTCCAGGTTCGTTGTGCCCGTGGCGGGGGTAATTGTCACGTTGACCTGAATTTCTGAATCGTCGCCAGGATTACAAGTGACATCCGCAGTGGATGTTATCGTTGGATCACTGATTCGTACGAAAGGCTGAATTACAGCGGTTGTACTCCCCAAACATCCCATGTCGTCATAGACGTTGATCGTATAATTTCCGCCGCCGAAATTAGTTTCCACATAGACCGGATTCGTTCCGTCTTGAACCGTTGTCGACGTTGTTGTATTGATGAACTCATAGCGCACATAATTTCCTGACCCTCCTGTAATGGCGGTATCATCAATCGTTATTGTTGCATTGTCGGAATTATTGCCCGTGGCACAGCCAAACGCTACGACGGCTGCACTTACATTGTCTATTATCTCAGGCTCTACTATTACCTGAGTGATGTCAACAGTACAACTGTTACTACCCGTAGCTCGAATAGTATATGTTATTCCCGGTCCTACCAACCCTTCAAGATTGTTAAATATGGCAGAGGTCGTTGTAGAAGACGTAGGTGCTAATGGGAAGGTAACCGTACTTCCTGCCCCCGAAACTATTTCAAAAGTATATGGCCCCACCCCATTATCTACAACACTAACCGAAATCGTTCCGTTGTCTGCGCCGTTACAAGTAACATCCGCAAAAGCATCCACATTGATAACCGGAATGACCGCTGGTTGCAACTCTTGGATAATCGTTGTGCTACAAGCGTTCCCTACAGCCTGATCGGTAATTGTAAAGACATAATCCCCCACAAGCGTTAAGCCTGTAAATATTCCTGTGGTATTTGTGTCATCAGCTGGATCTGTGGACAATGTGCCCGGGTATCTTACTTCATAATCAAAGTTGCCCGAACCACCCGTTTGGGTAATCGTTATTTCACCACCTGGGGTTGCTGAACAATCAATGGTTTTGACAACTGTTGCCAAAGGCGTGATTGGTTCATAAAGCAATACCGCGGTTGTGGTGAATGTACAAGTCCATTGGTCCGTGATTTGAACTTGGTAGCTTCCTGCATCTAGACCCGAGAAAACGGCGGTATTTTGAGGAGCACCAACGGGTGTAGTATCCTTAATTAACTGATAGGTATAATTACTCCCTTGCCCTCCGGTAACGCTGGTAACTTCAATTTCTCCTGAGAAGTTAGTGCAATTTGGTTGGTTGATTTGTATAGTTCCGACAATAGGATTGGGATCAGCTAAAATAATCGTGTTCTGTATTTGCTGCTGGCATCCTTCTTGATCGATGACCCATGCCTCGTAGGTTCCTGGAGCTAGGTTTTCGAATCTTGGGGTTGCTACATAATCTCCGGCAACGGTAGGAGCTACGGTGCCAACATAGTATTGGTAATCGCCCCATCCGCCCAAAACATCTATGATTTCAATAATGCCGTCATTACCGACACAGGTAATCGGTGTGACCTCTGTGTTGGCCGTAATTGCCGCACTAGGCCCTGCAATGGTAAACAGTGCATTATTGACACATGATGGATCTGAATCTTGAGTGACCTCAACACGATACTCTCCTGCTGGAAGCGCAAAAGGGGTAGTCGGCCCTACATTTGCGGAAACTCCGTTAGCCGCTGGAATAATAACATCATCACCAAGAGCAGCAGTGCCTTGAGAGTCATAGATTTGCCATGTGAATCCGGCGGTATAAGGATTTACAGAATCGTTTATGGTAAAGCTTACCGAACCATCATCCCCAAAACAAACAACATCAACGGTTGTCGTCGAAATATCGAAGTTATTAGGGTCTTCGATTTCGAAGGTGGTTTGTACGAAACATCCAGTATCTGCATTTGTCACGGTCGCGACATAATTTCCGATGCCCAAACCTGAGAAAATGTTCGAGGGTTGATTTAAAGAGCTGTATGCATTGTCCGTTCCCACTACCGAGTAGTTCAAGGAAGGCGTACCAGTACCCGGATTCAATGTAACGCCAAGTGTTACTTCGGCATCATTGCCAGGGTTGCAGGTAATATCTTGTGTTATTGTAACTGTTGGGTCGGTAATTTCAACAAATTCAGTGATAGTAGCAGTTGTACTTCCCAAACATCCGTTGTTGTCATAAACATTGATAATATAGCTTCCACCTGCTGTATCGGTCTCAGTATAGACCGTACTCGAACCAGTTTGAACAATAACATCGTCTCCAGTGGCCGGGGTGCCTTGATCATTGATAAACTCATAAATCACATAGGATCCACTGCCTCCCGCAATTGCCGTATCATCAATTGTAATTGTGGCATTATTCTGATTATTGGCGGTCGTACAAGCAAATTCAACAACATTGGCGTTTACATTCGCTATTACTTCGGGTTCGGTGATTACTTGAGTAATATCAGTGAAACATCCGTTCGCACCAGTTGCTCTAATGGTATAGGTAATTCCTGGTGTTGCCAACCCTTCTAAGCTATTAAATATGGCACTAGTATTTGTTGAAGTAGAAGCAGCTATCGGGAAAGTAGCAGTGCTTCCAGGCCCAGAAATAATTTCGAAAGTGAATGGCACTATTCCGTTATCTGTTGCGCTTACCGTTATGCTCCCATCATCGGCACCATTACAATTTACATCCCTAAAAGAGTCAATTGAAAGAACAGGTAATACCGCTGGTGGAACTACAATCGTGAAAACCCGATTACATTCCGGATTGGAAGTATTGTCATCATAAATGGTAACCGTATAAGTTTCTGGAACGGTAGTTTGGAAAACATATGGATTACTAGGGAGAGTAGATCTTGGCACCACGCTTCCCAAACCATTTGAGATTTCGTAATCGTAACTTCCAGAACCGAAGGTTACGTCGATGGTGATTTCAGCATCGGGCGTTGCCGTACAATCCAAAAATTTGGTCAAGGAAACATTCGCCTCCAGTACTGGATGGACTTCAATAGTATCGGTATCCGTACAACCGTTGCTGTCAATGATAGCTATGTTGTATGTCGTTGGCGTCAAATTGTTGAACACCCCGCCATTATCCACATAAGTCGTTCCTCCGTCAATGGAATATAGTATTTGGGTAGCGGTGCTTGTAGCATTTATAGTCAATGATGTAGGTGTAGTACAATTACCGACAACCACAGAATCAATGGTTGGGTTAGGCGATAGCAACATATTGATTGGCCCTAGGTCTGTAAAACAGCCAAATTGGTCTGTAATGGTCACGTTGTAATTGCCAGCTGGTGAATTTGCTGGAATGGAAATCGGATTGTCAGAAGTGCCCGTAATTGTTGTAAATGGAGCGGGTCCCGTAACGGTAAACGTAAATGTTCCACCGCCACCGTTGATATTTTCCACAGAAATTAACCCCGGCGCATTACAAGTAATATCACTTAGTTTACTTAAAGTGGCGGTAATAGGGTTTAATTCCTCCACCAATAGATTTTCACTTCCCGAAACACAGGCGTCAGTGCCGCCGCCATCTACTTCGGTAACCACAATGTAGTATTCTGCAGGAGCCAAACTGGATACTGTGATGGTAGTACTCCACGGAATATTACCTCCGCTAGATTGAACTAGTGCGCCTGTAGCTACATCATAAAATTCCCAACGCATACTCGGATGGCTTGTGCCATCAGTATCATTAATGGTATAAGTAATTTCTGCATCGTTTGCACCTGAACATGACGGTTCGTATGTTGAGGTAATTTCAAGTGGATTGATCGTAATATCATTCACGTTCACGTTGCTCTGTCTGATGCATCCTGTCGAATCACGTACATAAAAAACATAGGTTCTTCCGGGAATTAATCCGGTCCAGGTATGGGCGCCCGGTGTAGGGGCTGTCCATGTGGCCGCTCCTATGACGAAGTTGGCCGGATCATCGGTAAAGGTATATTCGTAATCGGGCACACCTGCTGTGCCCTGAACGGTAACCTGCAATTCGTTACAGGCAACAACTACAGTAGAAATGCTAATATCAAGATCGTCCAATGGAAAAGGAATCGTATATCTAGGCAGATCAGTACGGCAAATTTCTACTCCACCTACGACTGTTCGAATAGAAGGAAAAACATTCGTACCTGAAATATAGCCCAATAACACATCGGAAGTGCCCGGATTGCTATCATCGCCAGTCCAAGTGGCACCGCCATCTGCGCTAAATTCAATCGTTGTTCCCGGAGGATATGTCGTCGGGTAGCTGACAAACTGAAACCCATAATCATTGGGGTCCGTACTGCCGCAGGTAGCAGGAAGTATGGGAATAACATCGCCGGTCAGTTCGATAGGGTTGTTGATCGTAATCGGTGTATTCGTCACATTACAGCTGTTCGAATCGGTAAATACGATTGTATAGTCTCCCGGAGCGAGGTTAAAATAATTGGTTATCGGGTCGAGAACATTCGTGTCGGTTTGATCAGATGAACCCCCATTGTCCAAATCGATAATCTGAATGGTGTATGGGTTGTCACCGGAAGTTACATTGACCTCAATTGAACCTACTCCATCATGGCACAATGGGTCGGTGGGAGTAGTGGTAATCGTCAATGGCGTTGCAGGATTTACGGTTACCGTTTCAACATACTCACAGAAAGGAGTTGCTGCTGAATTATCACGTACGTAAACATCATAAGTTCCCTCGTTTCCGGCAGTTATCGTAAGCGTATTGCTTGCTCCGAAAAGCCCTGCAGGACTAGTCGTAGTCGTAACAAAAGCATACTGATACGGGCCATCTCCACCGGAAGCATTGACCGTAATCGAACCATCGGCACAAGTTGTTACATCTACCACATCAACCACCGCAGTTAAAGCCGGATCAATGGTTACGGATTGAGGTGTTCCGATACAACCAAAAGAATCTCTAACATTGATGGTGTAAGTTCCGTTGGCCAAGTTGTTGAAAGTGTATGATGCCGCTGTTGGAGGAGTCGGCGCAATCCATGGCCCTCCGTCGATATTGAATTGAAATCCGCCGTTCCCTGGAAGAGATGTTATATCGACCAAGATTGACGCATCGTTGGCACCGGAGTAACACGCAGTCGGTGTTGCCGTAAAAGAAGGCCCTACAGGCGCAACGATTATTATAGCGGTATTGATTGGGTTTTCGCAGCCATTGCTATCCCTGCCCCTAACAATGTAGTCGCCGGCCGTTACATTAAGAAAGGTGTTTTGTGTTTGATAGGGCCTGATAATTGCACCGCCAGTATCTTCTAATCGAAATTCGTAAGTAGGAGTTCCTCCCGAGGCATTTGCCGTAATCGTAGCCCCGGTATTGTTACAAGAAAATTCTTCGGTTATTGTGGCCGTAGTTACTACTGGTGTTGGCTCTGTCAATATTTGATTTAATAATACGGTACAGCCAACAGTAGGGTTATCCACATCTCTAACGGTTATAGTATATGCCTGGGCACTTAAACCGGTAATTTGTTCAGTAGCCGAAAAGGGGCCGACAAAAGTTGTTGCATCTAGGCTGTATTCATATCCTCCTGCACCAAAATTGTCAGCGGTAATTGTAATCGTTCCTGAATTATCGGCGTTACAATCTAAATTTTCAAATGCTGTAATTGAAGCTTCAAATGTATTACCGTCTTCAACAATTACCGTAGTATCTACGGTACAGTCGCTACCGTAATTAACTGTAATAGTATGTGTACCCACGGCAACATTGCTAAAAAGATTCGTAGATTGGAATGTGCCCGAATCAATACTGTACGTATAAGATGGGTCATTAGGCAAAACGGTTATTTCTCCGGTTCCATCACAATTGTAGGTAACTGTTGTTGATAAGGTTGGCTCCGTTGGTAATGGGTCGATAATGATATCGGCCAAAGTAATTTCACAAGAAATTGCATTTGCGTCGCGTACGCGTACGCTATAAGTTCCATCGGTCAAATCGACAAATACGGCACCCCCTGTTGTAGAGGCAGTCCATGTGCCACCATTGATACTATATTGATAGTTTCCGGATCCGCCAGTTGTCGGTGTTATACTTCCTACTGAAATCTGACCGGATTGAAGACAGGTATAATTTTGTGTTATCGTCGCTTCCGCTATTAGTTCAGCGGGTTGATCGACATCAACATTTATTGGAGTTGATTCACAACCGTTGGCATCTCGCACTCGCACAGGGTATGTGCCAGCAACAAGATTTGGAAAATTAGTTCCAACTTGGTAGGTAGTACCATTATCAATACTGTATGTAAACGGTCCGCTTCCACCGGAATCAACAACGATTGAAATCGATCCATTATTCCCACCGAAACAGGTCACGTCAGTTGGTGTTGGTGTAATGGCAATCGGAGGGTCTTTAGCGATTGAAATGGTATACATGGCTGAACAGAATCCAGTATTCCCACCATTGTCCCTAACATGAACATCATAGTCTCCCGGGGCATTAACCGTTACGGGGCTGGTAGTGCTAAAGTCGCCCGCAGTCGGTGAGGTTGCATTGGGCACTACGGCAAAAACATAATTGCCGTCTCCGCCCGCCGCGCTTATAGTAATGTCGGTCGAAGTTGCGCATGTCGTAATATTAGGAGCGGATGCTGAAACAGTTAATTGTGGTTCGATGTCTATTGGCTGAGGTACTCCAGTACAACCAGACCCGTCTTGAACATTAATGGTATAAGATCCATTGGCCAAGCCGGTAAAGGTAAATGTTGTTGCACTTGCAGGTGTTGGAGTGACCCAAGGATTTCCATTAATACTGAAGGTGTAATTTCCATTGCCATTTGTGACATCTACCTGAATGGTAGCATCATTCGCACCGGAGTAACATACTGTTTCCGTTACCGTGAATTCAACAGGGTTAGTTGGCGTAACCGCCAGTACCGCATCAATAGGATCTTCACAATTATTGGCATCCCTTGCCCTTACAATATAGTCACCAGCCACGAGGCCGGTAAAGACAGTGTTGGCACCGTTTGTTGCGAAGTCGTAGCTAGCAATCGGCGTGCCGCTGGCGTTTTCCAATTGGTAGATATAAGTTGGAGTGCCTCCGGAAGCATTTGCCGTAATGGTAGCGCCGCCATTTGCACAAGTTAATGCGGTTGTAATGCTGGCATCGGCTATGACCGCTGTTGGCTCATCAATAGTTTGATTTAGAGTGACCGAACAAGTGGTTTCATCCGCTTTTCGAACCACAATAGTATGTGGCCCAGCTCCAAGAGGAGCCGATGTCGTAACAGGGGATGTCGTTTCAGCGATAAAGCCCCCTCCATCTATCGAATATTCGAAACCTGCTGCTGCATCAAAATTCTCTACTTCGAATGTTATTGTGGCGTCAGTCAGACCATTACAGCTTACATTGGTAAACCCTGTTACAGAGGCGCTGAAAGTATTCCCTACTGCGACCACTACAGGAGTGTCAATAGTACAGTCAGTTCCATAGTCGATAGTAACGGTGTGGTTGCCTGCCGGAACATTGTTGAACACGTTACTAGGCTGGGCCAACCCTCCGTTGAGAATATAAAAGTAAGTCGAGTCGTTTGGTAAGACCGTTATATTTCCGCTGCCATCACAATTGTATGAAACAGTAGCGTTTGGCGTGGGTGGAGAAGGAAGAGGGTCAATTACAATATCTGGAAGAGCAACGCTACAGGTCGTATCATTGGCATCCCTTACCCGAATGGTGTAAGTACCGTCGGAAAGATTTGTAAATACTGTTCCTCCCGCAGTAGCGGCAGTCCAAGGGCCACCGTTAATATTATATTGATAGCTGCCCGAACCACCAGATGTGGGCGTTACACTTCCCACTGTAATTTCTGCCGATTGGCCACAAGTATATGTCTGGGTAAGAACGGCTTCTGCCGCCAAAGCATCGGGCTCTGAAATGGTATAAAGTTGTTGAACATCACAGCCAGAAAAATCGGTGACCCTGAGATCATACGTTCCTGCGGAAAGACCGGGAAAGGTAGCCGTTGACTGATAATTGGCACCGTCATCAATACTATACTGGAACGGTCCTACACCTCCAACGGTACCAATAGTCAATGACGTGGTTGATCCGCTGCAGCCTATGGCCGTGTGGGTTGGGGACAACGTCAATTGCCCTTCGTCAGTAATTGTCACTTCATTCGAGAATGCGAAGCAGTTGTTAGCATCGACAACAACAAAAACATAGTCTCCGTCTTCACCGGGAAAATACTCATCTATTCCATCGGCATCTGTATCTCTCCATCCAAAGATGAAGGTCTCTTCAACCTGATAAGCGCCTCCTGGAATATCCCCTACTGTTGCGTACAATTGCGTTCCGTCTTTGCTCCAAATGGCATAGTTAAAATCAGGGTTGCCAAGGCCTCCGGTTACCGTCAAGTCTATAGAGCCCGCGGCACAACCGATATTTGACGTAGTTACTGCGGAAAGTGCGGGATCTGGTGTTCTGTCTACCGTTACATTTATACTTTCAAAACAACCATCTTCCGTTGACGCTTCAACAATGTAATTACCAGCGTTTACCGAAAATGTATGTGTGTTGTCGGGTTGGGCAGTTTCGTCATCGACTAAAGTACCATCCGCCAACCTTAAAACATAGGTATAATTCGGCTCGACGTTTAAGATGTCTATTTTTATAGTGCCGAGGTCATTACAATTTGCGGGCGTGGTCTCAATTTCGACCTGAAAATCTCTTTCGAGAATTCCGATATCGGGAGTACTGAAAATACACGCTCCGGGAATAGGATTTCCAGAACCGTCCAACTGTACTACATCTACTCTGTAAGAACCATTTTGACTCGATGTGAAATCAAAACTTGGGCCGTTATTGGCACTGAACGGAACTACTATTGCGTCATTGGTTATATCGACCAATTGATACCCATAATTGGTTCCTAAATTCGTTATTGTTATGTTGCCATCAGTAGTACAAATGATATCGTTTTTTACGAACTCAACATTGAGATTATTTTGGTACACATCAAAGTGGAAACGAGTAAAACAACCGTTCTGATAGTTGATGACCAACCGGTATTTGCCAGCGGTATTCACTGTATAATCGCTTCCCGTTCCTACTTGATTCCAAGAACAGGTTTGGTTTTTATTGGCACATCCGTCTGGTGCGGCCGCACAACTTCCCTCATTTAAAGTTTCCCATACAATACTTTGAGCATCACTTATATTTATCTCAATCAGTTGTGAATCATTAGTGCCACATAGAAAAATTTCTGGCAATAAATCACCGTCAACGCTACATTGAACGATTTGACCTTGAACATCATTTGTTGGGTCTGCATCACTATTTGTGGTGTTGAACCAATCGACGATCGGGTTCGTCTGTGTTGCTCCAAAAAGCTCGACGTCAAAAATTTCTTTAAAGCCTTTGCAGGGATCGGCAACAATCTTATCGACGATATAGGTTCCTGTGGCATCGACGATCAACGTGCTTGGGTCACTATCAGGGTCACCGTCGTTCAAAACCGTGTCGGTTGGGTCATGAAGGCCATTATTGTTGTCATCACTTACCCAGATATAATCGTCAAAATTATCACCAGCGTCAAGCACGATGCTATCACCACACAATTGAACCGTTCTTCTAAAGTTACAATCAGCAAGATCATCCAATAAAAAATTGGTTGCTCCCGGGGTTGGCGGTTGACAATTGTTGAATTCCGTTACGCTGGGGTCATCGGTAATTTGATTGTTGTTGACAACACCTTGATAGGTTGAAAAAGCAAGATTCTCGATAAGGTCAGAACAGGCATTTATAAAATCAAGACAGTTTTCGGCCACCTGAACGCGCATGCGAATTGAGCGTTCCGTATCACCTTCTTCTATAATATTATTGGGTATTGAAAAAGTAACTGTTCTTGTGGGCGCATCAAAATTGTAGGTAACGCCAGCCGGCAGCACCATATTTGTTTCATCTAAGGTGACATTTATCGGCAAAACATCACGAATGATATAATTATCCCCGTCATCGTTTCCGATATTTTGAAATGTTAAAACGTAGTCTAGAATTTGACCTAAGTTTACACCAAGTCCGGTAATATCGTTTCCTGCAATATCTTCCACACGCTTTTCCAATATGATATCGGGCTCTATGATCTCGATATTAAATGAATTGAAAAAGGGGTAATATTGATCGCCATTGGTTGAAAATTGAAAAGTGGCAGAGGTTTCATTATTGTCTATAACCGAGTTGGCAGGGTTGTTCAATGAGAAAATGTCTGTGTCATAACCCAAAGTGTTTATGCTATTTGGATCACGAGCCGCCATAATCGCCCCGTTGAGCGTTATGTTACTATTGAAGAAGTTGGTCGCGGGATTTACACCATTACTTAATTGAGTGGGTACAGGGTTTGAAGGCGTACTGATACTCATGCCGTCTCCAGGAATTCTAAAATCCCCTTCAAGAGCTGCGGCACCTAAATTGGCTCGTACCGGACCTGCGGGAATCGTGGTGAACCCGTTGTAGTTTATACTTACGGTATCTGTATTTCGCACCCTTGCAAACCCGTCGAAAGTGGTAATCAATTTACCGCTTACCGTAGGATTTTCATAAACCACTACCAAGGTCCATCCGCCGGTCGAACCTCCTTGTCCGGCCAATGCGCCAGTGGTCGCCCTGATATTTGCGGTGGTATAGTCCCCTGTTGGGTCTGCCAATGCCGTTATCAGTGCCGTCACATCAGCATAACAGGCATAGGGGCTGTTTGATTGAAGTGCGGGATCGGTAAAACCGTCATAAAGAATTTCATCAGCGGTAACGTCTACATAGGTGCCTCCCGGTACTCGAAAACGAACTTGATTAAAATCGTTTTGTCTTCCCTGCCCCAAGGGGACAGTATTCGGGTTGTATATAGTTGTGCCATTATAAAACCCGTTGGCCGTGGCGCTTGGGTAGGTTGCAGACCAATATAATCCAGCGTAGCGAACTTGGTTACAATCAGGGTTTGGGAAAGCTAATGTCGCCGTACTTGAACTAAAATTATTGGTGCCGTCAGGGTCGACATTGATGTACTGCATGTCTTTGAAGTCGTTGTAGTTACGACGACCGCCGGTTTCAGGATTGTTATTATTGTTAGTGCTAAGGTTGTTGTAGGCATCGCCAGGCTCTGTTGTAGCCGTGCCTCCATCTCGGTTAAGAATATTATTGCCGATAAATGTCAAATCTCCTTTGAGATTATCCTGATAACGGACCTCAAACGAGTTATATTCCTGCGAAAACCCTGCCCATGTTAATAAGAGCAGTAACGGTATAAGAAGTTTTTTGGAGTAAGTTTTGGTCATATTGTCGGTTAGGTCATTAGATTCGGGGTCACTCGCATAATCCACATCTTTTCTTCATATGAATCATTTATTTTGGAGTAGTACGAAATCAAGGCATTGTTCCACGATTCGTGCTTCTTCAAATAAACATACCTCCAATTGTTTTCGGGGTTGATAAAATAGCTTGCGCTCAAACCATATGAGTTGAGAATTTTTACAAAACGTGCCGCATTTTTAGGGCTTGCAAAAACGTTAGCGATTATATAGTAACCAGAACCGATACCATCTAAATCAACAGTTCGCGTTTTTGGACTATTATCGGCCAAATCATCTTGGGCTATTACATTACGTTGCAATTTGTTCGTTCCGTAACGATCTGCTTTTTTATCAATTTTATCAGTATTGGCCGCATAGGCCTCATTGGTATATTTGTTGTCGACATTCATAATCCACATGTCCCCATTATAGCTGCCGTTTATCTTGCTCTGATGAGCAGCAAGAGCTTCTTCCCAGGTGTCATAACGCTCTAGGTAGACATACTTTAGACCATTATTCGGGTTGTCTATATAATCAGGACTAAGACCTTGATCAGCTAGGTTGTTCAAGAATTTATCCATGTAATGACCTCCTTTGTAGACATTGGCAACGACGTAATAACCATCTGTTACTCCGTCTAGATTTCTGAATTTTCGACTTTTAACTTTTTGAACCTCTTGGTCAAGATTGTCTGCTTCGGGGGTATTGTTCGTTGTAGCGACGGCATCTCTTTTTTGGATTACAGCGTCAGAATAGTTTGGTCCGGAAGAGTCGGTGTTCGAAGTATTTGTACTGTTTGGCACATAACCATCGTTGCTTGAATTATTTTGCGTCAAGGCAGGTCGGTCCTGTCCGTTAAGAAACATTTCTTCTGCTCTTTTTTCAAGATTAGGTCTTTCCCCGTTGGTTTCATTACGAACCATTTTCATGACCATGTTGAAACGCCGCTCCAAATCTTTTTGGCGATTGGCTTCCAATGAATCTTGACGGAACATTAATTCTGCTATGATCGCATCATTTTCCTCAAGTTTCTTTTTTAGCTTTTCTATTTCCTCGTTAGTCGCAAGGTCATCGGTGGTCAACTCCTCATTATCTACCAAATCATCTTGATTTTCTTCGAGCATTACACGGTCTTCGGTAAGGTTCGGCGTAAAGGAATAAGCAAAGGAAATTTCGTGGGTGACCCCAAGGTTATTGAAATCAGTGCCAAAACCTTTTTCCATGTTATAGCCCAGGGAAAGTCTTTTGTTCAAGTTAAAGCCGGCTCCTGCCGATGCGCCATAAAAACTATCATAGCCGCCTTGCAGCCATCCTAGCTTTGGCAGATCTAAAATCAGCCCACCTCCGTAGGTAATATCTTGTTGGTTTTCAACCGTAGGCCCGTCTTGCGCATTCAATCGAACCCTTGCCAATGGCATCAACCGAGCCCCTTCCATAATACCATCACCATTCGTAAATGGTTGTGTATACTGTAAGTGTGCCGAATAAGTCTTGTTGCCAAAATCGGTAAGCTGTTCGTTGGTCTTTAAGTTATAGTCTAAAAGGTTTTCTGCAAATGCCCCAAAATCGAATCGACCATAGGATAGATTGAATCCTGGCTGAAAAGAAAGCACATTACTATCGTCGGCTCCTGCCAACAAAGGGTCTAGTGGGTCGAATGGGTTGGCCGAATTTTGATTGTAACCTGTATTGTAATATGCGAGATTGGCACCAAAGGTAAAGTTGCTCTTATCGCTCAATTTTATTCCGTAAGCGTAATTCGCAAGAACGCCGATGTTCGAGACGAGGCCTTTTTTCTGGCTGTAGATACTAAGCCCAAGTCCGTTTCTATCACTAATTCGGCCGCTGTAACTTACAAAATAAGTCTGATCATTATTGTTAAATTGTACCGATTGGTTTCTATGAAAGAAATTGATATAAGATTTGTCTTCTTGAACCGTTGAAAAAGTCGGATTGATTAAAAACCTATTGAATTTCAATAAGTTTTGCGGTGCGACTTTATAAGGCAAAAGAGGTTCCTCCTGTTGTGCGTTGATGTTGTTGAACACCAAAGCCGTCATCAATAGAAGTAGTATGTATTTTACTTGTTTCATGGTAGGTTAGCGTATGACTGTAATGGTTCCTTGTTTTAATGTCTCCGTGGCGTTTTTGATTACATAATAGAAGACCATGTTCTGTGTGGGAAAAGCGACTGCCGATGTCGGCCAATCGTTCCTATAATTTTGAACATTTAAGACTTCCTCACCGCTTTCTCGATAGATGATAACGGAAACATCGGTTTTGTTCGAATAAGAATTTGGCAAGACCCATTGATCGTTAAAGCCATCACCATTAGGCGTGATCACGTTGGGTACCTTAAAGGTATCTAAGTACTCCACTGAAAATTGTCTGGTGATCTCACAATTATCAATATTGGCAATGAGAATGTAATCGCCATCAGTGTTCAATTCGACGCTGTTTGTGTTACTGATTTCTACATTGTTCGAATCAAACCATCGATATGCCGTTCCGCCACTCGCGGTTACCGTTCTTGTCGTTCCTTCAGGGAAAACAATCGTACCGGCTGGATCAAGCGTAATCAATTCTGGGTCTAGAGGAGTAATCGCAATTTCATTTGAGATGAGGTCGCAGCCGTTCTTATCTATTACCAATCGGTATGTGCCCGGCGCGGTTACATCAAGAGAGGCATCCGTTGTATTGATCGATGTGCCGTCAAGTTCCCATCTAAAGGTTTCAGAAGACAGATCGGTAGTCGTACTTAGCGTAATCATATCCGAAGCATTACAATAGATTGTACTGGTGCTTGTAATGGCCACAGTTTCGTTGGTCAAAAGTTGAACGGTCAGACTGTTTGAAGTCGGACTATAAGTACTTAAAACACCCTCGACCTCATAGTCGCCATTCTCTGATGTATCAGTCAAACTAATACTGCTTGAGGTTGCACCACCAACCGGAGTTCCGTTTCTATTCCATTGATAGGTGAAATTGGATTCTACGTCGCTTGTAACATCGATTGCACTTCCATCGGATAGCACAGCGTTGATCGTTTCAATATCAAGAACGACGTCGGTACTTACACATGCTTCATAACTGGTTCCATAGGCAATGACAAATTCAAAGGAAGCAGGCGTTACCACTTCGGTTTCTTCAGAGTTTATCGTTGTTTCTGTCGGGCAGGCTCCAGCAGGTTGGGTCACTGCGCAGTAGTAAGTTCCTTCTTGGGTTGCGTCTAAAAAGTCCGTTGTTACCCCAGTTGATACACCATCTCGAAACCATTCAAAGGTCGGCGATGCCGCAGTTGTTGTAACACTTAATGTCTCAGTATCGCTTGGCAGCAATACGATGTTCGGCGCATTTACTCTAGTTACCGTAAAGTTGCCGGCATTGGTAAAGGTGATAGCAGGAGTGAGTTCCGGACAACTAGCGCCAGACGAAATCTCTACCTGATAATCTCCCTCAAAGCCTGAAGCAGAACCGTTAACTTCATAAGTAGCGGTCGTAACGCCTGTTGTAACTCCATCTTTGAACCATTCATAGGTCGGAGAGCTTACCGAAGTATTCACGCTCAGAATTTCAGTATCGGCAGGACATAAAGCCGTTTTGGACGGTGGGTTTATCGTAGACCCGCCCCCTGCAGCACCAATAGTGACATCCACCAAATTCGAATCAGTAGTTCCGTTATCCGAGCATTCACCATAATCGATTTGTGAAAAGTACATTCCCGTCTGACTCACGTTTAGGGTAGGGCCGTTCTCACCGGATATTAAAGTTAAATCTCGATACCATCGATATTGATAAGTGCCAGGGTTAGTCACATTATCGACCCCTAGGGTTATCATGTTTGCGTCGCAAACCGTACCTTGTGGAGAACCACTACCGTCACTTGTGATAACAAGATTTGACACGAAGTCCATATAATACATGCTGTAACTTTCCACACTCTCGGCCTCGGCCACAGGATCGGTGCTGCGCACTCGAAGTTTGTAACCTGCACCCCTAGTATCTGTTGGAATGGAAAATTCAAAACCTCTACCAGGTGATTCAACTACTGAGTCGTCGTTTTCTCTGGCCAATTCTAGTGGGTTGCTAAAATCTCCAGTCGCATCTGATAATTCCAATATCCATTCATTACCAGGATTTGAACTTCCGTCAAACTGTGCCCAGGCAAAATATTGGTTAAAATTACTGTTGTTACCTGCACATATTTTATCCCATGCCGAGCCGCCGGTATCGGGATTGTCGGCTGGAACAACTTCGAGATTGGCAATGACCTGCCCAGAAACATGAAAAGATCCCAATAGCAAGAAAGCCATTAAGAAAAGCTGGATGCGCTTGTTTATTTTTGGTTTCATAAGTAGTCGTAGTTTAAGTACTACCAGTTTTATTGGCCGATTTGGGTCGGGGATAAAACGTTTGATTCAGTTGGTTTTGAGGGAGAAGCGTCTTTCGAAGCTCGCCCACTTCGCATTTCACTAGTATTCTAACAACAAAGATGTTATATAATTATAGCCCGTCGAACTTATTGTTGTGGGTCGGCCTAAAAATGTTGTGAAACAGTGGTATTTGTATGCTTGCGACTTTTGTTCCCAGAGATACTGGCATTTTGGCTACCTTTGTCCTTCCAAAAAATCGGTTGAATGAGCGATACTTCCAAAGCATTGAATTTTATAGAGCATATAATCGAAGAAGACCTTGAAAATGGGTTTTTGAAGGAGAACTTGCGCTTTCGATTTCCCCCCGAACCTAACGGCTATTTGCATATTGGCCACGCAAGCTCGATTTGTTTGAATTTTGGGCTCGGTCTCAGGTATGATGCCCCAGTGAATTTGAGATTTGACGATACCAACCCGGCTAAAGAAGAGCAGGAGTTTGTAGATGCCATCAAACGCGATGTGCATTGGCTTGGATACGAATGGAATACCGAACGGTATGCATCGGATTACTTTCAAAAGCTTTATGATTGGGCAGTGGAATTGATAAAGGAAGGAAAGGCTTATGTAGATAGTCAAAGCTCTGAAGAGATGGCAGAGCAAAAAGGTACTCCGACTGAGCCCGGAAAAGATAGTCCATATCGAAATCGTTCGATTGAAGAGAATTTAGAATTGTTCGATGGAATGAAAAACGGAAAATTTCAGGAAGGGGAACATGTGCTCCGGGCCAAAATAGATATGACGTCTTCAAACATGTTAATGCGGGATCCGATTATGTATCGTGTGCTTCATAAAGCGCATCATCGAACAAATACCGATTGGTGTATTTACCCTATGTACGATTGGACGCATGGTGAGAGTGATTATATCGAGCAAGTATCACATTCGTTGTGTACGTTGGAGTTTCTTCCACATCGGGAATTATACAATTGGTTTTTAGACCAAGTTTATGACGATAATCAAGTACGACCTAAGCAACGTGAATTTGCAAGGCGAAATCTTAGCCATACCGTTGTTAGCAAGCGCAAACTTTTACGAATAGTGGAAGACGGTGTCGTGAACGGGTGGGACGACCCACGTATGCCGACCATCTCTGGTTTGAGACGCCGAGGATATACACCGGAGTCAATTCGCAACTTTGCCGAGACCATCGGAATTGCAAAAAGAGAAAATCTAATCGATGTTTCATTATTGGAATTTCATGTGCGCGAGCATTTGAATAAAGTGGCGCCACGGGTGATGGCAGTACTAGATCCTTTAAAAGTGGTGATTACAAATTATCCTGAAGGGAAAGAGGAATGGTTGGATGCAGAGAATAATCCAGGAGATGAATCTGCTGGGTCTAGAGAAGTTCCTCTGTCAAGAGAAATCTATATTGAAAAAGCTGATTTCAAAGAAGAAGCCAATAGAAAATTCTTCCGGTTGAAACTTGGTGGGGAAGTCCGTTTGAAGAATGGGTATATTATCAAGGCCGAGAGCTGCACCAAAGATGCTGATGGTAATATCACGGAAGTACAGTGTACCTATGATACGAAAAGCAAAAGTGGCAGTGGTACTGAAGAAAGCTTAAGAAAAGTAAAGGGCACACTGCACTGGGTTTCGATTAAACATGCAATTGAGGCCGAGATACGACTTTACGATCGCTTATTTACGGATGAAAGCCCCGATACGCATAAAGACAAAGATTTTATGGAATTCGTCAACCCTGATTCGCTTAAAGTCATTACCGGTTATTTAGAACCAAGTTTGGCGTCTGCCAAAGTTCAGGACCGGGTTCAGTTTCAACGGCTGGGTTATTTCTGTGTAGACAGGGACACTACCGCCGATAAATTGGTTTTTAATCGTACGGTAGGCTTGCGCGATACCTGGGCCAAGATTCAGCAGAATTCTTGACCTAGACTTTTCTTATTGTTGTGAATATATCAATCGGTATTACTTATTTAAACCCCCTGATTACTGACCTTTATTCGGATTCTTTTTCTTCATTTCTTCGCCGATCATATTACTGGCCGTAAAAGACGCTACCATATTGTTTAGCATGTCGCTGCCAGCCTGAGGCGAATTGGGCAGAAGAATAAGATTGGTGTTGGTCTCCTCCCCTATTGATTGCAGAGTATCATAATGCTGGGTAACCACGATCAAGGCAGAGGCTTCTTGTGAATTGATACCCACTTTGTTCAAGACTTCTACCGATTCTTCCAGTCCTCGTGCAATTTCGCGACGCTGATCGGCGATACCTTGACCTTGTAGTCTTTTGCTTTCAGCTTCGGCTTTCGCTTTTTCCACGATAAGAATACGCGCAGCATCACCTTCGAACTGTGCAGCTATTTTTTCACGCTCAGAAGCGTTGATACGGTTCATGGCCTCCTTTACTTGCGCATCGGGATCGATGTCGGTGACAAGGGTTTTAATGATGTCGTAGCCATATTCTAGCATGGCATCCTGCAATTCGGCTTTTACTGCAATGGCAATATCATCTTTTTTGACAAAGACATCGTCTAATTTCATTTTCGGAACTTCAGCCCTGACGACATCGAAAACATAGGAGGTAATTTGATCGTGCGGATATTCCAACTTATAAAAAGCTTCATAAACTTTTTCTTTGATAACCACATATTGAACGGAAACCTTAAGCTTCACAAATACATCATCCAGGGTCTTGGTTTCAATGATTACGTCCAATTGTTGAATTTTAAGCCCAAGTCGAGCTGCTATTCTGTCAATTAATGGAATCTTCATTTGAAGTCCGGATTGCCGAATGCTATGGAATTTACCAAAACGCTCGATGATTACAGCGGTTTGTTGTTTTACAATAAAGAACGAGGATAACAAAATGATTAGTCCGAAGAAAATAATCGGTATAAGAATGAAATTGCCCATGATTATCGATTTTAGTTAATGGATTGAATTTACGAAAACTCGCTGTATATGTGTCGTATATTTCCAAAGATTGTTACAATGCAGCCGATGACCAAGACTTGGCAAATAGACCCTAGATATTTGAGATTGCTGTATTGATTCGAGAAAGACTCTCCTCTTTTCTGATCATACTCATTATATCAAACAAATGCGGGCCTTTTAAATCCCCAACTATTGCCAAGCGCAATGGAGCCATAATGCGCCCAAAGGATAGCTCCTCGCTCGTAATCCACGATTTTACCTCCGTTTCGACATACTCTGAAGAGAAATCATCGACATTCTCTAGAATGTGAATTACTTTTTGCATTAGCTCAGGTGTGTCTTCCTTCCATTGTTTTTTGACCGCTTTTTCGCCATATGCAGTTGGAGCAACAAAGAAATAACTGGAGAGCTCCCAAAAATCGGAAACGAATGTCGCGCGTTCTTTTACCAACGAAACCACCTTTTCAAGATAACTGTCATTCCAAGCATCGCGAGGAATCTCTTTATCGGCTAACACCGCATTAAACAAAGTTGCCAACTCCTCATTGCTCTTGCCTTGCAAATAATGTTGATTATACCATTTGGTCTTGTCAGGATCAAAACGTGCGCCTGATTTGTTTACACGCTCTAAACTAAAGGCCTCAACGAGTTCTTCGAGACTAAATAGTTCTTGTTCCGTACCGGGGTTCCACCCCAATAAGGCCAAGAAGTTGATTACGGCCTCAGGAAAATATCCAACTTCGCGATAACCTTGTGATTCATTCCATGAGATTGGAAATACGGGGAAGCCCATTTTTTCGCCGTCGCGCTTGCTCAATTTGCCTTTTCCAGTAGGTTTCATAATCAAGGGAAGGTGAGCGAATTGGGGAGCTTTCCAACCGAAGGCATCATACAATTGTTGATGCAAGGCTAGAGAGGGCAGCCATTCTTCCCCGCGGATTACATGTGAGATTTCCATCAAGTGATCATCGACAATATTGGCAAGGTGATAGGTCGGCATACTATCAGATTTGAACAAAACCTTGTCATCAAGAATGTTGGTATCGATTTCGATTTCGCCCCGTATGACGTCGTTTAGCACGAGCTTTTTATCTTGAGGTGTCTTAAATCGAATTACATAGTCCTCTCCGGCATCTAGTTTGGCTTGCGTTTCCTCTTGAGATAGGGACAGGGAATTATCTAATTTCAGGCGATTGTGCCAATTGTAGATAAAGGTCTTCCCTTTTGCTTCATGGTCTTTGCGATGAAGGTCAAGACGCTCTGAAGTGTCGAAAGCGTAATAGGCATTGCCACTTTGAACAAGTTCATCGGCATATGTTTTATATAATTGCTTACGTTCACTTTGGCGGTAAGGGCCGAACTCACCTTCTTTGCCTGGACCTTCGTCAAAAGGAATACCACACCATTTAAGAGCGTCGATAATGTATTGTTCGGCACCTTCTACATATCGATTTTGATCGGTATCCTCAATTCGCAATACGAAAGCGCCGTTGTATTTTTTGGCGAAAAGATAGTTGAACAAGGCGGTTCTTACGCCTCCAATATGTAACGGCCCAGTTGGGCTAGGGGCAAAACGCACGCGTACTTTTTGGCTCATAGTCAATTATTAGGCTGCAAAGATACAGGTTGAAAACTACGAGAAAACATTAGAAACGGGCTTTTTAATAATTTTTTGTTACCTAAATTTACAGCATAGTTTATATTGTTTAAAAAGTTGCCGATTGAACAGTTACCAGAATATACTCGATAAACTAAATCAGTTTACGAAACGCTTTTACACCAAGATGCTCATAAAGGGCGTTTTGCTATTCTCAATACTTGGGCTGGTATTCTTTTTCTCTATCATGGCAATAGAATACTTTCTATGGTTAGATTCTACAGGAAGATTTATATTATTAGCATTGTTTATAGCGGTGGAGTTGTTCTTGTTCTACAAATATATCGCTACGCCCCTATTTTATTTGTTCAGGATTAAGAAGGGAATTTCAAACAAAGAAGCTTCGGTGTTGATTGGGAAACACTTTCCGAGGGTAGGAGATAGGCTATTTAACCTTTTGGATTTAGCGGAGGACGAGGAGCAGTCTGAATTGCTTCTAGCCAGTATTGAACAACGGTCTGAGAACTTGAATCCGGTTCCGTTCGTTAAAGCGGTAGATTTTGGGGAGAATTTAAAGTACGCGAAGTATTTGATTATTCCTTTTTTACTTTTTGGGTTGATATGGATGACAGGAAATCTATCATCATTTTTCGGTTCTTATGAGCGCGTAGTGAATTATGACCTCGCATACGAGCCACCTGCACCTTTTAGCTTCAGATTACTTACAAATAACAATGATGTATTGGATTCAGAATCGTATACGATTTTAGCTACAACTATTGGCGATGTGCGTCCAGACGCTGTATTTATTACAATTAGCGGAAAAGAACTCTTGATGCAACGAGGCAAAGATGGTTTTCAATACACTTTGACGCCTCCTTTAAGTTCAACCGACTTTTACTTCTCCGCAAACGGGGTACAATCTCGAAATTACACTTTGAATGCCTTAAAAACGCCATCGATACAGAATTTTGAAATGATTTTGGATTATCCGAATTATACGAATAGACCATCCGAAGTTTTAAAAGGCACAGGCAATGCTACTTTCCCGGAAGGAACCCAAGTGAAATGGAAAATTAAGGGACAAAATACAGATGCCATACATCTTGTTACACAAGACACAGTTTTGAGTTTTCAAGAGGACCAAGATGAGTTTGAGTTTTCAAAGAGAATCTATTCCGATTTAAACTATCAATTGGCAACTTCAAATCAGAATGTCAAAGATTATGAGAAGCTCGATTACGCTTTTGACGTTATAAAAGATGAGTATCCGAAGATTAAGGCCCAACAGGTGTTGGATTCCCTTAATCCGAATGTTTCCTATTACTCGGGAGAGGCATCTGACGATTATAGACTGAGTAGTATAAAGTTGATCTGTTATGCTGACAAAGATCCAGAGAACAAACAAACCCTTCCTTTAACCAATCCGAATTCCAATTTTGATCAATTTTACTATACGTTCCCTTCGGGATTGCAGCTGGTAGACGGAGAAAACTATAGCTTTTATTTCGAGGCGACCGATAATGATGCCATTCATAAAGGGAAGACCTCGAAAAGTCAGGTTTTTTCCCTTGCGGTATTGGATGAGGACCAATTGATAAACAAACAATTGGAATTTCAAGAGTCCATTTTGGATAATATGGATAGGTCTTTGGAGACCCTGAAAGAGCAAAAAGAAGCCCTTCAGGACATCAATAAAGAGCAAAAAGAGAAGAACAGTTTAAATTTCAACGATAAGAACCAAGTAAAGGATTTTCTGAAGAAGCAACAGCAACAGGAAAACTTAATGCAAAAGTTCAGCAAACAGTTAAAGGATAATCTCGAAAAGGGCGAAAAGGATGATGAGCTGAACGATATGCTCAAGGAAAGATTGGAGCGCCAGGAGATGGAGGCCAAGAAAAACGAGAAATTACTTGAGGAACTTCAAAAGATCGCGGATAAGATCGATAAAGAAGAATTGGCCAAACGCCTTGAAGAATTGGGTAAGAAGCAACAGAACAGCGAGCGTAACCTAGAGCAATTGCTCGAATTGACCAAACGTTATTATGTTACTGAAAAGGCTTCGCAATTGGCTAAGGATTTGGAAAAACTTGCCAAGAAGCAAGAAAGGGAGTCCGAAAAACGGGGAGCTGAGAAAACCAAGGAGCAGCAGCAACAACTTAATGAGTCTTTTGAAAAGCTTTCCGATGAGATGAAAGAACTCAAAAAGGACAATGCTGGTTTGAAAAAACCAATGGAACTTGAAATTGACGACGAAAAAGAAGAAAGCATAAAGGAAGATCAAAAGGAGGCCTCAGAAGAATTAGAGAAACAAGAATCGGAGTCGTCTGATATGGGCAATAAAGAGCAATCTGAGCAAAATGCTTCCAAGAAACAAAAATCCGCTGCACAGAAAATGAAGGAGATGGCCGAGCAATTACAGCAGTCATCAATGGGTGCTGGAGGCGATTCTGGTATTACCGAAGACGCGGAAATGCTGCGTCAGATACTTGATAATCTCGTAACATTTTCGTTCAAACAAGAGAACCTTTTTGATGCCTTGAAAGAGGCAGATGAAGATGTTTCCCATTTTTCGGGGAGCGTGAAAAAACAGCAAGAGCTAAAAGGTCTTTTCGAACATGTAGATGATAGTCTTTTTGCCCTTTCATTGCGGCGAGCGGAGCTTTCTGAATTCGTGAACGAGCAGATTACAGAAGTGTACTATAACATTGATAGGACGCTAGAGAGTATGGCCGAAAGTCGTATGTACCAAGGGGTTTCGTATCAGAAGTATGTGTTGAATGCATCGAATAGTCTAGCGGATTTTCTCGCGCGTATTCTCGACAATATGCAGCAAAGTATGCAAATGGGCCAGGGGCAGGGCCAAAGTGATGGCAAGCAAGGCTTCCAGTTGCCTGACATTATTAAGAGTCAGGGAGAGCTGCAAGAGAAAATGGAACAAATGGGCCAGTCCGGTGAAGGGGCTCAAAGCCAAGGAAAACAAGGCAAGGAGGGTCAAGAAGGAGAAGGTGAAAAGCCGGGTAAGGGTAAAAAACCGGGAGAAGGCCAAGAAGGTAAGTCCGGGCAAGATGGCCAACAGGGAGAAAACGGCCAAGGCCAGAAGAACGGTCAGAATGGCAAGAATGGAAAAGGCCAAGGTCAGAGTGAGGGACAACAAGGCGGTCAGGGGCAAGGCCAGCCGAGCGAACAGGAACTTCAAGAACTCTATGAGATTTACAAGGAGCAACAGATGATTCGACAGCAGCTGGAGAAGCAACTCGAAGACATAATAAAAAAAGGCGACCAGCAATTGGCCAAAAAGTTGTTGCAACAGATGGAGAACTTCGAGAACGATTTGATTGAAAATGGCATCACGCAACGAACCTTGAGCAGAATGAATAATATTCAACATCAATTGTTGAAGCTCGAGAACGCAGCTCTAAAGCAAGGCAAGAAACAGGAACGGGAGAGTAACACCAATCGCGATGAGTTTCAAAATCCGATTACGACCAAGCCGCCAGCATTGGAGGAATACCGCAATGAAATTGAGATTTTAAACCGACAAGACCTACCTTTGCTGCAAATTTACCGAAATAAGGTAAAGCAGTATTTTCAGAAAGATGATTGAATATCACTTTGAGCTTGATTTTGAGCTGATTGACGAAAAATACCATTCCGCATGGTTGCAGAAGATTGTGGAAAGCGAAGGCCGTTCCATTGACCAACTTAACTATATATTCTGCACTGATGAATATTTATCGGATTTAAATCATAAACACTTGAATCACAATACATTAACAGATATTTTGACTTTTGATTATTCTGAGGGAGCAGATATTGTCGGAGACATATTTATCTCAGTTGATAGGGTTCGCGATAATGCCATGGAGTTTAAGGTTGATTTTGAGAATGAACTACTACGTGTAATGTCACACGGGGTTCTACATATTTTGGGTTTTAAGGATAAATCTGAAGCCGACAAACTCGAGATGAGAGCAAAGGAGGAAGAGAAAATTAAAATGTTCCACGTGGAACAATAGATATGTTCGGAGAAGAATATGATGTAATTGTTGTCGGAGGTGGTCATGCAGGAGCAGAGGCCGCTGCTGCCGCTGCCAATATGGGATCGAAGACCTTGTTGGTTACAATGAACTTACAGACTATCGGGCAGATGTCGTGTAACCCAGCAATGGGTGGAATTGCTAAAGGTCAGATTGTTAGAGAGATTGATGCCTTGGGAGGATATAGTGGAATAATAACTGACAAGTCTGCGATTCAGTTCAAGATGTTGAATAAGTCAAAGGGTCCGGCTATGTGGAGTCCCCGTGCTCAGAACGATCGTATGCGGTTCGCTGAGGAATGGCGTTTGGCTTTGGAGAATACTCCGAATTGTGATTTCTATCAAGAAATGGTCAAGGGTCTTTTGATTGAGGACGGAAAAGTTGTAGGAGTTAGAACTTCCTTAGGGATTGACATAAAGAGCAAGGGCGTTGTACTTACAAACGGAACTTTTTTAAATGGCTTGATTCATATAGGGGAGAAGCAATTTGGAGGAGGACGTGCAGGGGAAAAGGCAGCTACCGGAATAACAGAGGAATTAACCGAAATTGGTTTTGAGAGCGGAAGAATGAAGACGGGTACGCCGCCAAGAGTAGATGGTAGATCTTTAGATTATAGTCAAATGATTTTGCAGCCCGGAGATGAAAACCCGGAAAAATTCTCCTATTCAGAGACTTCTACTTTATCTGAGCAGCGTGATTGTCACATGACGCATACAAGCCAAACGGTGCATGATTTATTGCGGGAGGGGTTTGATCGTTCGCCAATGTTCAACGGAAGAATTAAAAGCATTGGACCTCGTTATTGTCCTTCTATTGAAGATAAGATCAATAGGTTTGCCGATAAGGATAGCCATCAAATATTTGTGGAACCTGAAGGCTGGAACACGGTCGAGGTTTACGTAAACGGATTTTCCACTTCCTTGCCGGAAGATGTACAGTATAAGGCGCTGAAATCTGTAAAGGGTTTTGAAAATGTAAAGTTCTTTCGGCCAGGATATGCCATTGAATACGATTATTTTCCTCCAACCCAATTAAGGCATACACTCGAGACCAAGCTGGTTGAGAATCTGTATTTCGCTGGTCAAATCAATGGAACAACTGGTTATGAGGAAGCAGCTTCTCAGGGGTTGATGGCGGGAATAAATGCACACCTGAAATTGAAGGAAAAAGAGCCTTTTATATTAAGAAGAGACGAAGCTTATATTGGGGTTTTGATAGACGATTTGATTACCAAAGGAACTGAAGAGCCCTATCGGATGTTTACTTCTCGTGCGGAATACAGAACGCTATTGCGCCAAGATAACGCAGATTTGAGACTTACACCAAAGGGATATAAAATCGGATTAGCATCTGAAGAACGTCTACTAAGGATGGAAAAAAAGCAAAAAGAATCTGATAATTTCGTTGATTTTTTTAGAAAGACCAGTGTACTTCCAGAGGAAATAAATCCGATTTTAGAAAGTGTGGATTCGGCTTTGGTGAAGCAATCCGATAAAATGTTCAAGGTTTTTTCACGACCAAAAGTCACCATGGACCATATGCTGCAATTGGAAACCGTTTCGGGTTTCGTTGCGGAAAACGAATTGGACAGGGAAGTGCTTGAGCAGACTGAAATACAGGTGAAATATTCCGGGTATATTGCCAAGGAAAAGAGCAATGCTGATAAGTTGAGCCGTCTTGAGAATGTAAAAATTCCTGAAAATTTCGATTACTCCAAACTGAAATCATTATCATATGAGGCTCGCGAAAAACTTGAAGCGATACAGCCGGTCACGATTTCACAGGCTTCAAGAATAAGCGGGGTTTCACCTTCTGATATCAGTGTGCTTTTGGTTTTTCTTGGAAGGTAATTCAAATGTTCCACGTGGAACAGTACTGCAAATGGCTTGGTTTTTGATATTTAGTCGTACTACCAAAGACCAGTTGAAATGCGGAAAATTTTACTTTTTACCTCTTGCCTTTTTATTCTTCAATCCTGCATTCCATTAAGAATCGCACCTAAAATTGATGACCACAAGATTACAAAGGGGAAGAAGTTCAAAAGAAGTTTGCCCGAAAGACAGATGTTCATTTTTGAAGACCCGAAAGATGTCAATCATTTTTACCGATTTGTGGATACAAAGTTTAGGTTAAATGATGAGAATGTATATGACGATGTGCCATTTATTGTGGCAGGCGAACAATATTTCTTCTCTTTTTATGAAGTTGAAATTCCGAATAAGGTCTTGAATCTCGGTGCGGTTTTCGCCGATGCGATTCTAATTCAAACAGGTAATGGCCCTTTGTTTGAAGAAAAGCACACGACGAGAGACGGTCATTGGTATATTGCGATGGAAGTCTACAGCGATAAAGAGAATGACTGTCTTTCAGAAAATTCGCTTTTTCGGGAAGCTGTTTTGAGCTATCTTACAACTTTGAAAGAAGAGTATCTTTCCACATACAATTATCTGCATCAGCCTTGAATCGATGAAACCATACTTATTAACTAAAGACCATTCCGTCACGGGCGAGGAGTTTGAATTGCGCTACAATAAAGAATTCGACATGTTGATTACGCGTCCTCGGCCAGCAGACCTTGACAAGTATTATCAAAGTGAAAATTATATTTCACATACAGATTCAAGTAAGAGCTTTTTGGATAAGGTTTATCAAACCGTAAAAAGGGTTTCACTTTTTCTCAAAGTACGGTTAATCGGTCAGTTTGCCCAAGATGATAAATCAATTTTAGATGTGGGTGCGGGTACCGGAGATTTTTTGTCAGCTGCCTCAGAGAAAGGATGGACAATCTTCGGGGTCGAACCAAATTGGAGGGCTAGGGGCAAAGCTTCAGAAAAGGAAATCAATCTCAGTGATGACATCGAATCTGTAATGGATAGAAAGTACAAGGTAATCACGCTTTGGCATGTCTTGGAGCATTTGACCGATCTGGAAAATCAGATTTTAAAAATAATATCTATTTTAGAGGAGAAGGGAACCATATTAGTTGCGGTGCCGAACTACAAATCGTATGATGCAAAATACTATAAAGACTTTTGGGCGGCATATGATGTGCCACGACATCTTTGGCATTTTTCACAAGAGTCCATCAATAGGCTTTTTACAAAATATGGAATGACTGTAGTCGATACCAAGCCGATGTATTTTGATGCTTTTTATGTTTCTTTGCTATCCGAAAAATATAAAGGTGCACGTCTCGGATTTATTAGAGGATTTATCATTGGGCTATTCTCAAACCTATCCGCATTGTTTACCAAAGAGTATTCTTCCTTAATTTATGTTATCAAAAAAGCCTAATTCTCATTTTAAAGCGTTTTCCCACGTTTTCTAATATTTTAATGAGCTACCTTATTGACAACATAAATTGTTCGAATAAGCACCATTTAAAATGTTTAATCGCCATAAGTATTTTCAATATTCAAATAATATTGAGATTGATTTTATCTATAGCCTCAAATTGCTGCGTTTTACAAAAGAAGAATTAGTCGTTCAAGATTCTAACGGATTAAAAAAGCTTTCCTATTTTTGCGCAACTTTTAAAGGACAGTTTTTCTGGAATAAAAAGAGGAACATAAAATACAAAATATGAAAAATGTAGTTTGGATTATGGCATTGATTTTATTCACATCATGTCAGCAAGATAAAATCGCCTATGTCGACAATGTAAAATTGATGGAAGAATACCAAGAGAAAGTAGACGCGGAGACAAAGTTCAAATCTGATGAGACGGTCCTGACAAAAAAGAGGGACAGCCTGTCGCAAGCGTATCAATTGGAAATGCAGGCATTTCAAACAAAGTCTCAAAGTATGTCGCAGAAAAAAGCACAAGAAGAGTATGGTCTGCTTCAACAAAAAGGACAGTTTTTAGGGCAGCAATTACAACAAGAGGCTCAAGCTGCTCAAACTGCCAATCAAGTTATTCTTGATAGTATTATCAGTACGGTCAAAAAAGAAATCAAGGCTTATGGTAAGGCCAATGGCTACACTTATATACTGGGTGGCGGTGATGGCGGTAGTGTTCTCTATGGAACGGAAGCAAACAATGTTACTGATGCGGTTGTAAAAATCTTAAACGATAAATACAAAAAATAATAGTTGAGAAACTTATCAGCTTAAAATTACCCTGACCTCTAGGTCAGGGTTTTTTAGTGTTGTAGAAGAAAGACTAGAAAAACGGCAGGCATTAAGTAGATAACTATCGTTTGCGCTCCTACATAGTCTTTGGCCATTCGTTGTCCAAAGAGTAACATCAGAAGTGCAATACAAGAGGTAATCACGCCATATAGAGCCATAGTTTTATCACCACTGTTTAATAGTTGAACCAAACCGATGACGCATAAAATTCCTGCAATGATCTCGACAAATGTAATGATCCCTAATAATAAGGGAACCACATTCTTAAAAGGACTATCCTTGAAATGACCTTTGAGCCACGAGAGGTTTCCATTCCAGTCAAAAACCTTATCCAATCCACTTTGCAAGAAAGTGATAATCACGAATAATAATAAAATTACTTCAGCCGGATATTGCAATAATTCTTTCATACGATTTGTGCTATAGCTTTTTTGTGGAGTAGTCTAGTCAGTCGAATTGAAAGATCTGTCAGTATGATTTTTGAATTGCCATTACGCTCGATATGGTAAATTGCATCTTCAAGCTCTTCAACGATGTTCTCAATATTATTCTCGTGTACGAAAGGAGCGAATTTGTCGAGTTTAAAGCCATCAACATGAATTTTCATATAAGCCAATTCGTTTGCCCCGTAGTTCAACAATAAACCCTGACGCATTACGGAAAGACAGTATTTCAAGAAGTTCTTCTGTGTTTCACGCCCTGTTTTGGCGACCTCTTCGCTCCATAGAATCAATTCATGGATCGCTGATTTATTTCCTTTTGCCTTAAATGCACTTCGAACCCATTGAACGAACCACTTTTCAAAAACTAAATCTTCTGAATCTTGGTTCATTAGGTCTAGGGCCTTATTAAAATTGCCGTTCGACTCGTGGGCTAGTCGCATTGCTTCCTGTCTTGGCATTCCCTTTTCGATAAGCGCCCCAGATATAGCATCTTCCGACAAAGGCGGAAAATGAAGTAGCTGGCAACGTGATTTGATTGTCTGAATGATTTGTTCTTCGTCTTCTGCCACCAACAAGAAAACCGTTTTTTGAGGAGGCTCTTCCAACAACTTTAATAATTTGTTCGAAGCCGAACTGTTCATTTTTTCCGCCATCCAAATCAGCATCACCTTATATCCACCTTCATAAGATTTCAAAGCCAATTTTTTGACAATGTCTTGCGCTTCATCGACCCCTATTTGTCCTTGTTTTTTTTCTATACCGATAGCACGGTACCAGTCAAAAAGATTTCCGTAAGGTTGTTCTTTAAGAAATTTTCGCCAATCGGTCAGGTAATGATCACTTACCGCATGACTTTTAATTTTATCGGAATTCGAAACCGGAAAAGCAAAATGCATGTCAGGATGTGTATACGAACCAAATTTGAGGTTACAGCTTTCGTTGCCTTCAGAATTCTCGCCATTTTGATTTCCGCAGATTATATATTGCGCATAGGCCAAGGCCATTGCTAAGGTTCCGCTCCCTTCAGGGCCGATAAATAACTGGGCATGTGAAACCCTTCCGGCATCAGCACTTGATGAAAGATGGTTTTTGATATGTGTAAGCCCTAAAATATCGGAGAAGCGCATGTTCAAATATAGTCGATTTAATTGAAGAAAATGGATGGCCCAAAAGCGATACAATGGCATAAATCTTTACATTTGTCCTTCTTTAAAAACAGACTATCAATGAAGACCCTGAACGACTTTAATTTCGAGAACAAAAAAGCGTTGATCCGCGTAGATTTCAATGTGCCTTTGGATACTGATTTCAAGGTGACCGATTCTAATAGAATAGAAGCTGCGAAACCTACTATTATCAAAGTACTCGAAGACGGTGGCTCCGCAATTTTGATGAGCCATTTGGGGAGACCGAAAGGTGAAAAAAATGCGGATTTGTCTCTGAAGCATATTTGTGAAAAAGTTTCTGAAATAATTGGAGTACAAGTAAAATTCGTTGACGATTGTGTTGGTGAAGCCACCCAGAAAGCCGCAGACAACCTTCAACAAGGAGAAGTGTTGTTATTAGAGAATCTTCGCTTCCATTCAGAGGAAACTTCAGGAGACCAAGGCTTTGCTGAACAACTTTCAAAACTAGGTGAAATTTATGTGAACGACGCTTTCGGAACTGCTCATCGCGCTCACGCTTCGACTACAATTGTCGCTCAATTTTTTGAGGGAAGAAAATGCTTTGGGCAGTTGCTTGCAAAAGAGATAGAGGCCATTGATAAAGTAATGGCTAGTGGAGAAAAACCAGTTCTGGCCATCTTGGGAGGAGCCAAAGTTTCTTCAAAAATAACCATTATAGAAAATATTTTGGACAAGGTCGACCACCTGATAATCGGTGGAGGAATGACTTATACTTTTGTCAAAGCTAAAGGCGGAGAAGTTGGCGATTCGATTTGTGAGGATGACAAGATGGAACTGGCTTTGGAAATCTTAAAACAGGCCGAAGCAAAAGGGGTTCAAATTCATATTCCGGTTGATGTTGTTGCCGCTGATGACTTTGACAATGGGGCAAATACCCAAACTGTCGATGTAGATAAAATTCCAGAAGGTTGGCAAGGCTTGGATGCAGGCCCGAAGACCTTGGAAAATTTCAGGGAAGTGATTCTTAAATGCCGAACCATTTTGTGGAATGGCCCAGTAGGTGTTTTTGAAATGGAAAATTTTTCAAAAGGAACCATCTCCGTAGGAAACTTTATTGACCAGGCTACACAAAATGGTGCTTTTTCATTGGTTGGTGGTGGTGACTCCGTGGCGGCTGTGAAACAATTCGGATTTCAAAACAAAGTAAGTTACGTTTCTACTGGTGGCGGGGCGATGTTAGAAAGTTTAGAAGGAAAAACCCTACCGGGAATCGCCGCAATAATCGGCCAATAAGGGCGTTATCGATAAAAGGGAGGTTTACATCCTTTTACGAATAAGTATTTTATGGTTTGGGAAAAAAAGACGATTTTCGTTCTTTCTCCATTAACTCTAACCGTTTCATGACTTTTAAAACACGTACTTTTCTTATACTATTTTCTTTTTTTGCATCGTCCATTTCAACGAAAGCCCAAGAAAAAGATTCCACTATCACCTCAGTTATATCTGAAACGACGATAATCGCAAAGGATACGGTTTCCGATACCCTTTCTATCGAAATGCAGAATATCGAGCAGATGGATAGAATGGATGCCGAATCAGATCAAGAGACTCCGTTTGTTTTGGCCCAAGGCCCCGGCAAGAGCAAATACGACCTTCAAGACAATGCGCTCGCAGCTCTTTATGACAGCTTGTGGATGCGTGAACTTATCGAGACCAACTCCCTTTTTGAAGAAATGCAAGACGAGGTTTCGAAAATCGCCGCAGCGAAAACAATAGATGGAAACCCAGTGGCGACCGAAGAAATCTATACGTACGATTTACCAACGGACAGTTTAAAGGCGCGATTGCGGAGACTGAATCAAAAAACACCTTTCAACGTCGTTTATAATAAGTCTCTTGAAAATTTGATCAAATCTTTTTTGACGCGAAAACGGGGTTTGATGGAACGAATGTTGACGGTCAGCCAGTTTTATTTTCCATTGTTTGAAGAAGAATTCGATCGTCATGATATTCCTTTAGAAATGAAATACCTCTCAATTGTCGAGTCGGCGTTGAACCCAAGAGCTAGATCAAGGGTCGGTGCAACAGGGCTTTGGCAGTTTATGTACAGTACTGGCAAGCAATATAAATTAGATGTCACCAGCTATGTCGATGAGCGTAGTGACCCTATCAAAGCTACAAAGGCCTCTGCACAATTTTTGTCGCGCCTTTACAAGATTTTCGGAGATTGGGATTTGGCATTAGCGGCCTATAATTCAGGCCCAGGTAATGTGAACAAGGCCATTCGTAGATCCGGGGGGCATCGAAATTATTGGAATATCCGAAGAAACCTACCCCGCGAAACGGCAGGGTACGTACCCGCTTTTTTAACGACCATGTATATTTTCGAATATGCCGAAGAACACGGCCTTAAAGGTAAAAAAGCAGACCGGCCTTATTTTGAAACGGATACCGTTCACGTAAAAAGTCTGATTACTTTCGACCAAATTTCCGAGTTGGTCGGGGTCAGTGTCGAAGAGTTGAAAGTCTTGAATCCCTCCTATAAATTAAAGGTTATTCCTTTTGTAGAAGGAAAGGATTATGCCCTGCGCCTACCAAAGAAGGCCATGGGAAAATTCGTGGCAAATGAAAAACAAATTTACACCCATGTAAAAAAGGAATTGGAAAGTAAGGAAAGCCCATTGCCCAAATTGGTCAAGCGAGCAGAGTCAGATCGAGTGCGATATAGAGTGAGAAGCGGAGATTATTTGGGTAAAATCGCTGAAAGATACGGCGTACGGGTGAGTCAACTGAAACAATGGAACGGGCTGAGAAGCAATAACCTAAGAGTCGGTCAGAGATTGACCATTTTCCCCAGAAATCGCTCTGTAAATAAGACTTCGAACAAAAAGACCGCTACTGTAGCTGCGACACCGGTAACCTTTCCTCCTGGAACCAAGACCCATACGGTACAGTCGGGTGATTCACTCTGGACTATTTCACGACAGTACCCGGGGGTCTCCATAGATAACCTTAAAAAGTGGAATAAACTTCAAAGCAGTAAATTACAGCCAGGTACAAAGTTGAAGCTTTGTGAATGTCCTTCTTAAATAGAAATATTTATTATTTATTTCCAATCCTAACTAAAATGGAACGATTTTCGTGGTTATGCGAAAAGTATTTGATTATCTTGAAAATCGATTAGCAACATTCCAATTTAGCACACATGAAGAAGTTCGGATTACTTATAACGACATTACTCTTGATTCTTTCTTGTAAAGAGGATAAAAATCAGAGCTATCTACCCAACTCAATTGGTGGAATAAATACGATTTCGGTCGTTGTCGATAATCAATTGTGGAAAGGAAAGGTCGGTGACAAGATAAGAGAACATTTTGCCGCACCCGCTTTGGGCCTGACTTTAGATGAACCCATATTTTCAATCAATCATGTGCCACCATCTGTATTTACGGGGACCATTCGTAACATGCGTGCGGTACTTTACGTAGAAAAAGATACGCTGAATCTTGGGCATTTGAAGAGCGATATGTATGCAACGCCCCAGAAAGTAGGGGTTATTAAAGGACGCACTGAAGATGAAATCATAGAGAATATCGATGCCAAGGCCAAAGAAATCATAGCTTCGTTCAAGAATTTAGAAATTAAGGAAGCACAGCGTCGTTTCGAGAGATCCTTGAGCAAGGAAACCGTTTTGAAAGATAAGTTTGATATTGATTTAACTGTTCCTGCGGCTTTTAAGGTGGTTAAGCAAGACGATAATTTTGTTTGGATGGAAACCCAGATACCAAAAGGAACCATGAGCGTAATCGCCTATGAAATGCCGGGAGCAAGTTTCAGCAACGACTCGACTTTTATCAGGGATATTGTTCGTATGAGGGATTCCATTGGGGCTACTTTTATTCCAGGCCCCGATGTGCCTGGAAAGAAGACGCATATGAGAGGTGACCCAGCGTTTTCACCCCATGTTTTCGCAACTGAAATAGGTGGAAAAAAGGCAGTGGAAGTAAGAGGTATTTGGGATATTAAGAATTACCCAATGGCCGGCCCATTCCTAACCTACATTATAAACGATAAAGACAATAATAGAAAGCTCGTTATTGAAGGTTTTACGTTTGCCCCATCAACAAATAAAAGGGACTATATGTTCGAATTAGAGGCGATTATTCGCTCTATAAAATATAACTGAGAAAACACAAGTTCTATATACCAAAAGCCCTAACAATCATTGTCAGGGCTTTTTCGGTTAGGTTGATTGGGTATTTCTAATCCATAGTAAACTTTGTAATATGGGTGATATAAGCCTTTAAGTAGGTTGTTAGTAAATAGTCACTTGGATCGGTTAAGGTTCCAAGTTCAATTTCTTGATGTGACAGCACGTTTTTCATAATTGTGACATTTGGGAGTCTACTCTAATCTAACTCCGAAAACCAAGGTTTGCGTATAATAGAAAGCTCTCTTTGTTGTGTAGCCAGGTGAATTTGTTGTGTAACGTGTGTACTTGTTTTTCGCCCAAAAAAAATTAATCTAAGTTGTACAAATCAAATAATAAAAGGCCACCTAGTAGGCAGCCTTTTAAGTAAGAATATATTGGTTTTGATTACATATTTACGATTATGAACTCAGAACGTCGGTTCATGAAATGTGCTTTCTCGGTACATCTGACCGATCCGTCACATTCATTGAGCAATCGGTCTTCACCGTAACCTGTTGCGCTCTCAATTCGTTCAGGGGCTATACCTTTTTTGATTAGATAATCCCTTGACGATTTGGCTCTTTTATCCGATAAATACTCATTGTATGCCCGGGCCCCTCTAGAATCGGTATGTGACTCTATTTTTATCACCATATCTGGGTATTCGTTCATAACGGCGACCATTTTGTCAAGCTCGACTGCAGCCTCGGTTCTGATATATGATTTATCGAAATCAAAATAAATCATTTCTGTCTTGAGTTTCTTTATTCCGTCTTCAACGGCTATGAGCTCTTCTAAACGCTTCATACTTATATCTGCGGGAATTGTGTCGTTCTCTAAGGTAGCTACCTCAAATTCATTGTCAAAGTACTCTCCTTTAATAGATTTTAGGGTGTACTTGGTATTGCTATCAAGATCTTCGAATATAAAGCTTCCATCATCCTCTGTTTCGACCTCTTTAAGTTTTATTCCATTTTCATCTAAAAGCTGAACCAATGCCTTGGGCATGAAATCACCGGTTACCAATTCGGTAACTACACCCGCAATGGCATTCATGTTTGCAGGTACCTCTTCCAATACCAATCTCTCGAAAGAGTAAATATCATCATCACCTTTACCGCCTTCTCTATTCGATGCGAAGAACCCTTTTTGGGTTTCTTCGTCTACTATATATGAGAAGTCATCTTTATTACTGTTGACGGGCTGTCCCACATTTTTGACTTCGCTAAAACCTTCTTCTTCCGAGTAACCTGCTTCGAAAATATCCAGACCACCGAGACCGGTATGACCATCGGATGAAAAGTATAATTTTTTTCCATTGAAAAAGGGAAACATTTCCCGTTTTTCAGTGTTTATTTCTGGGCCGAGGTTTCTCGCTTCCGAAAAGGTATTATTCTCCAATACGTCTACGACGAACAAATCGGTGTCTCCCATGCTTCCAGGCATATCAGAAACAAAATACAACTGTTTGCCGTCTGGGCTCAATGCTGGGTGTCCGGTTGAATATTCATCACTATTGAATGGCAGTTCAATAGCTTCTGTCCAATCATCGCCTACCTTTTTCGACATATAGATTTTTAAATGGTTGACCCCATTTTTATCTCTTTTTAATTTTTTTCCGTAGTTATTCCGTGTAAAATACATAGTGGCATTGTCAGGTGAGAAAGTAACTGACGCCTCATGGTATTTGGTATTTATTTTTTTGGAAAATTTAATGGCATCTTTAAGATCTTGGGACTCTTCGTTTATTTTGGCTACGTAAAGGTCAAGATATGGTTGATCGTTCCATTTATACTTTCTGGTATTGAAAAAAGAGGAGTCTTGCGCAGATGAGAAAACAACCTGCGAAGAATCAAGAAACATTGGGGAAAAATCAGAATATTCTGAATTTATCGCTAAATTCTTGATATCGTAGTTTTCTCTGTTGGCTAGAATATTATCTAAAATTATTTCATTGGGCAAAGGCCCGTCAGAGGACGACGAAGAGAAATCGCTTTTGACCTTTTTATTATAAAGTCGCATCAGTCTTTTTGATCGACCGTATTTGCCTGTTCCCTTAAGAGAATGGGCATATTTGAAAATATTGTCCTTGGAAAGCTCTTTACCGTAGTTTTCGTATAAAATATTGTACCATTCATAGGCCTTTTCCATGTTGGTATTGTAATAGTGGGCATCTGCTACTTTCTGAATTATATCGGCGGTATAGTATTTATCACCCTTGAGCAAAGCCTGTTCGTAAATTTCGGCCGCTTCGGCATACCACATTTTATTAAAATAATGGTCGGCCTTTTGAATCAACTTACTTTTGTTCGTTTCTTCTTTTAAAGCGAAAGTCGGTGTAGGTTCTTCTAATTCGTCGACATTCGATTCATCCGTACCGAAATTCTCGACCATTCCATTTTGAACGTTTAAATCAGGCTCCGATATATCAGTATCTTCTTGGGCCTGATCAAAATCATCCCTTGTATCCTCGATAGGATTGTTAATGCCGGTATTACTGTCGACCTGCATTACCCAAACATCGTCATTATAACGTCCGTCGAATTTCGAAACACAAGATTCGATAGCCGCTTTCCAGTCACCGAAATACGCCAAATAAACATAGTTGAGATTCGTCTTTGGTCTTTGTATTGACCCTGGCTCAAAATCTTTCTTTTTGAGTCTTTTGATGGCCCTGTCCCTATTCTTTGCTTTGCCGTAGGTGCCAGAAATCACATAGTACCCGCCAGGTGTTGTAGGTAGGTCGTTGAAAGTTCGGTGTGTAATATTATTTTTGTCCGCTGCTTCTTCAAAAGTTTCCTCTCTTGGAATAAAGACCGACTCATAAGATTCTTCGCTTCCGGAATCGTCGAATTGCAGGCCTGCACTCAGTGGTTGAACGTCAAGTGAATTTTCTTGATCGCTCTGAGCTGTGAGGCCCAGTGAAAGAGAGAAAATGCAAGCGTATAATAGTTTTTTCATGATTTGGGGTATTAGAAAAATCTTGGTGATTTAAGTCTTTTTTCTCTGGAAATGAGCTGAAACCTCAGAAAAATTTCATGAGTTCCAGAGTTGTAGTTGTTGAGTTCGTTAATATTGTAATCATAGGCATAACCAAGATTAAACTTTGGGGATACCTGAAAGCCAAAAAGAGCACTCAACGAATCATCCCATCTATAGTTAACGCCTAAATTTAGGGTTTCGTATAACAGAAAATTGGCCGAAACGTCTACTGACAATGGCGCTCCTAAAACTTGTTTGGCAAAGAACGAGGGTTTGAATTTCAAATCGGGGTTTAAATCAAAAACATAACCGCCTACCAGAAAAAAATGCATTCGCTCTAAAGCCTGGGACTCTTGAATCTCGTCATAATGTTGATTGGTGAAAACATTGGGTGTCGAGAGCCCTAAATATGATTTATCGGTGAAATAGAATATCCCAGCACCGACACTTGGTAATAGCTTGCTATTGATATTCTCATTGAAAACAACATCTGGATCTCGATGAATACCCCGAGACCAGTCCAAGCTAAAAAATCGTACACCGGCCTTTAGACCTAAAGCCAGCTTATGTCCTTTTCTATTTAAAATTAACTGATGGGCATAATTTCCATCAATATAAGTCTCTTTCGAGGGCCCCAATTCATCTTGTACTATTGAAATACCAACACCGTCGGAAATACCAATTGGCGAATCTATACCGAACGTTATAGTTTGGGGCGACCCCTCGAGACCTACCCATTGACTTCGGTATAGCGATATTAGGGCCAAATGACCTCGTGAACCCGTATAGCCGGGATTTACAGTCATGGTGTTGTAGTTGTAGTGGGTATATTGTGGATCTTGTTGAGACCACAAACCAACGGAAAGCAACAATAGAAATGTTAGTATTTTGTATTTTCTAATACGCTTCATTTATTCATTAAATTATCTGCTGATGTACAGCCAGCCCGATTTAGGTTCATTATTGTCTTCGCCTAAGGTTAATAGGTAGTAATATGTACCGACCGGTAATTTTTCTGATTGACCAATCGTAACTCTTCCTGATGAAGTTCCATCCCAAGTGTTGTTATAGTTGTTCATCTCAAAGACTTTATTGCCCCATCTATTGAAAACCTGTAGATTGTTGTTAGGGTAGTCTTCGATGCATTCGATAAAGAAAACTTCGTTTGCTCCGTCACCGTTCGGTGAGAATTCATTGAATACGGTCAGACACTCCGACTGTGTAATCTCCGGGGTTACCTCGGCCCTATCGTTATCTAGATTAAGGTCGATTTGGTCAACATAAATCAGTTCGGCTACGTTGGTATAATCTTCTATATCGGTTACCGTAACCGTCATTTCCAAGGTTGCAATTCCTCCAATTGCAATTGAAGGTATTTCCCAAGTTCCTGTTGTCTCGCTGTATGTTCCAGCATCCGAAGAAGTGGAAACAAGAATATATCCTTCAGGAAGCACATCCTCTATTCCAATGTTGGTCGCCTCATAGGTGCTATTGTTTGTGGCCGTTACTGTGAATACAATGGTATCCTCAAAAAAGGTCTGCTGTTTATCGACGGTTTTATCGATTTCTAAATCAACGGTTGGTGGATTGATCATATGATTTACCTCATCATCCTCACTTTGGTCTCCGTCGTCATTATTTGGTGTAGAATCAGGATCGAATTGATCTGATGACACTATTTGAGCCGTATTCGTATACTCGTCGGCCTCGTTTGTCGGCGCATTTAGTGTCACTTCGTAACTCACCACTTGTGTCCCAACAGGTATATTCGTCAAACTCCATGAAATGAGATTCCCGGAAACTGATCCGCCATCATTAATAGTTCCTAGTGTATAACCAATAGGAAGTGTATCTTCAATGGTTACGTTGGTTGCTATGCCAGGGCCTTCATTGGTAATCGTTAATTCAAAAATTACCGTATCTCCTGCATTTGGAGTTGGATTAGAAGCCGCGCTCAGCCTCTTACTCAAACTCAGATCAGCAGGGATTAGAACTATTTCGGCATTATCTTCATCATCTTCGCTTTGGTCGCCATCGTCATTATTCGGTGTAGAATCAGGATCTAGTTGATCTACAGCAACGACTTGTACAGTATTGAGATATTCTCCCGCGATGTTAGTGGGTACATTGATAGTAACTTCAAAAGTCAAAGTTGTTGTTGTACCGTTTGGTATGTTCAATCCGTTCCAAGCGATAGTATTTGCCGTTTGCGTTCCACCATTGTTGATATTAATTACTGTAAACCCAGACGGAACAATATTTTCAATACCTACATTGGTGGCATCATCCGTTCCATTGTTAATGACATCTACCGTAAAAGTCAAGGTATCTCCAGGGTTGCCTGAATCAGGAGTCACCGTATTGACGATTTCAAGATCTGTGGATTGAAGAGTTAACAGGATATTGGCCTCATCATCTTCACTTTGGTCCCCGTCATCATTGTTGGGTGCGGAATCACCATCGAATTGATCAACTGCTGTCACTTGAACCGTATTCAAGTATTCGTCTAAGGAGTTCAAAGGACTATTTACGGTAACCTCGAAACTCAAGGAAGTCGTAGATCCGTTCGGAATGTTAAGTCCTGTCCATGAAATAATATTTCCTGACTGAGAACCACTGTCATTAATTGTATTTATGGTAAATCCGCTTGGGACTATATTTTCAAGACTAACGTTCGTTGCATCGTTTGGTCCGTTATTTAATACGTCGACCGAAATCGTTAATACATCACTAGGGTTAGCCGTTGGTTGGGAAATAGAATTGGTTACTTCTAAATCGGCTACTTGAGGTGTTGTTGACACCGACGCTTCATCATCTTCACTTTGATCTCCGTCATCGTTGTTCGGAGTGGAATCGGAATCAAAATTGATAGCAGTTGTTACCTGAGCAACATTGGTAAATTCGTTCACTGCTCCTGTCGGTGCATTTACAAGTACATTTATACTTATTGAAGCACTACTACCATTTGTTAACGCCGGTAATGTCCATTCACCAGGCCCATTATTGTATGTTCCATTACTTGTATTTCCTGTGTCGGAGACATAGGTGTACCCAATAGGAATGATATCGGTAACAATACTTCCACCGGTATCATCGCTTGGGCCGTCATTAGTGGCAGTAAGGGTAAAGATTACAGTATCTCCCACATTTGGATTGGCAATATCGACCGTTTTTTCCAAACGGATATCGGATGTAGCGCCAACAGTGATCGTTACGCTATCTGTATTGTCACAACTGTTTCCGTCCGTACCAATAACGGTATAGGTTGTTGTTACTAAAGGGAATACGGTATCTCCATCATTCACCCCATTATCCCATACATAGGTGTTAGCACCTGATCCTGTCAAGGTAACGGGTTCTCCAGCATTAATCGTTGTTTCAGTGGCATTGGCCACAACATTGGGAAGCGCATTTATCGTTAAGCTTACTGCTACTCTACCAAAGCTGCTGCATAACGAAGTATCATCGTTGCTTTCTGCATAATATGTAATGGTGCCAACTGTATCTAGAATCGGGCTGGCCACAACACTTCCACCTGTTGGGGCATCGTACCAAACGATACTTGAGCCTGGAGGCGCGGTTGCAGTAGCTGTTAACGTCTGAGTAGGGTTTGCATCGCATTCCGTTTGGTCTCCACCACTTATGGGGTCGGCAGGGGTTGCTTCTATAGTCAAGTTAACAGCGGTTCTGGTACTACTGGTACAGTTGGTTACATTTTGAACACTTTCTGCAAAGTAAGTAGCTGTTCCCACCGTATTTAGTGTTGGGCTAGCTACTGCATTTCCGCCGGAAGCGGCATCGTACCAAACGATAGTTGCATCTGCTGGCGGTGTTGCGGTTGCGGTCAAGGTCTGAATCGGGTTTGCTTCACATTCGGTCTGGTCACCACCACTTATCGGCGCATCTACCACAGGGCAGTTACAATCCGGCGCGGTTATGGCCAAAGTTTGTATACAGGTATTCGGTGCGGTAACCGTTAAAGTAATATCGTTTCCGGAAGCGATTCCTGAGATGGTCCAGTTATTTCCTCCGTTATCGACAACCGTTCCCTCTGTTGAAGTAACCGTTCCTTCGCTAACATTGACCGATACGGAATAGGTCAATAAATCAGGGGCACATGTTGGTCCGCTTGAAACCGTAATATCAGGGGTATCTAAAATAGTCAGGTTAACCGGAGTCCTATTAAAACTTACACAAGAAGTAGTGTCATCGCTACTTTCAGCGAAATACGTAACGGAACCTACTGTATTCAGGGTAGGGCTGGCCACGACGTTACCACCGGAAGCGGCATCGTACCAAACGATACTTGAACCTGCAGATACGGTTGCGCTTGCCGTTAATGTCTGAATAGGATTTGTCTCACACTCCGTTTGGTCACCGCCACTAACAGGGTCAGCAGGTGTAGCCTGAATTGTTAAGGTCACCGAAGTTCTTGTACTACTGGTACAGTTGGTTACATTTTCAACACTTTCTGCAAAGTAGGTAACTGTACCTACAGCATTGAGTGTTGGGCTAGCTACTACATTTCCGCCGGAAGCGGCATCGTACCAAACGATTGTTGCATCTGCTGGCGGTGTTGCTGTTGCGGTCAAGGTCTGAATCGGGTTTGCTTCACATTCGGTCTGGTCACCCCCACTTATTGGCGCATCTACCACAGGGCAGTTACAATCAGGCGCGGTTATGGCCAAAGTTTGTATACAGGTATTCGGTGCGGTAACCGTTAAAGTAATATCGTTTCCGGATGTGATTCCAGAGATGGTCCAGTTGTTTCCTCCGTTATCGACAACCGTTCCCTCCGTTGAAGTTACCGTTCCTTCGCTAACGTCTACCGATAAGGAGTAGGTCAATAAATCTGGAGCACAAGTCGGTGCACTGGAAACCGTAATATCAGGGGTGTCTTGAATGGTCAGGTTTACTGCGGTTCTATTGAAACTTACACAAGACGTGGTGTCATCCCTGCTTTCAGCGAAATACGTAACGGAACCTACCGTATTCAGGGTAGGGCTTGCCACGACGTTACCACCGGAAGCGGCATCGTACCAAACAATGCTTGAACCTGCAGGCGCGGTAGCCGTAGCGGTCAATGTCTGGATAGGATTTGTCTCACACTCCGTTTGGTCACCCCCACTAACAGGGTCAGCGGGTGTAGCTTGTATTGTTAACGTCACCGGGGTTCTTGTGCTGCTCGGGCAATTAGTTACATTTTGTCTGCTTTCTGCAAAATAAGTCACAGTTCCAACGGTATTCAATATTGGACTAGCAACTACATTACCCCCAGAAGCGGCATCGAACCAAACTATAGTGGCATCCGCTGGAGGTGTCGCTGTTGCTGTTAAGGTTTGTATCGGATTTGCTTCACATTCCGTTTGATTGCCTCCACTAGTTGGAGCGGCTATTGCAGAACAGCTACAATCAGGGGCGGTAATCGCTAAGGTATCTGAACAAGAATTTGGTGCGGTTACTGTTACCGTAATATTGTTTCCAGCAGGTATTCCGGATATGGTCCAATTATTTCCGCCATTATCTGCTACGGTGCCTTCTGTAGATGTTACCGTTCCTTCACTAACGTCAACCGATACGGAATAGGTTGTTAAATCCGGCGAACAACTTGCAGAGCTTGGAGTCTGGGTTATTGTTGGTGTATCTTGAATGGTCAACACAACGGGAGTTCTTGTATCGCTCACACAAGTTGTTGTTCCATTTTGACTTTCTGCAAAGTAGGTGATTGTTCCAACGGTATTAAGCGTTGGACTACCCACAATATTTCCTCCAGAAGCTGCATCATACCAAACGATATTGGATCCTGAAGGAGCGGTTGCTGTTGCGGTCAATGTTTGAATAGGACTTTGCTCACATTCTGTTTGGTCTCCGCCACTAGTTGGTGCCGCGGGATTTGGCTGTATGGTTAAGGTAACGGCAGTTCTGGAATGACTTGGGCAGTTGGTACCATTATCTTGACTTTCTGCAAAATAGGTGATTGTTCCAACAGTATTTAAAGTTGGACTACCCACTATATTTCCTCCTGATGCGGCATCAAACCATACGATATTGGTTCCTGCTGGGCTTGTCGCCGTAGCTGTTAAGGTTTGCGTTGGTGTAGCTTCACATTCCGTTTGGTCTCCGCCACTTGTTGGGGCTACAGGGGCTGCTTGTATTGTTAGGGTTACCGCAGTTCGCGTTGAACTCGTACAATTATTTACGTTATCGACACTCTCGGCAAAATAGGTGATTGTGCCCACTGTATTTAAAGTAGGACTGGCGACCACGGTTCCACCTGTGGCTGCGCTATACCAAACCACGCTTGCGTCCGATGGAGGTGTTGCCGTAGCGGTCAAGGTTTGAATAGGGTCTTGTTCACATTCGATTTGATCTCCACCACTTGTTGGCGCATTTACCGTTGGGCAAGCACAATTAGGAGCATTAATGGCGATACTCTCGGAACAAGTGTTCGCATCGGTGACGGTAACCGTAATATCGTTTCCAGAAGTAATACCGGATATTGTCCAGTTATTTCCGCCATTATCAGTAATGGTACCTTCTGTAGAAGTTACTGTTCCTCTATTCACGTCAACGGATACCGAATACGTGGAAAGATCTGGCGAGCAAGACTGAGATGCTGGTGTTATGGCAATAGTAGGTCTTGAATTCATGGTAAGTGTTACAGGAGTCCTGCTATCGCTTAGACATCCACTAGTGGTGGTTCTACTTTCTGCAAAATAAGTCACGCTACCTACGGCACTTAACGTTGGACTAGCTACAAGATTTCCACCTGTAGCAGCATCGTACCAATCTACCGTAGCTCCAGATGGAGCCGTAGCCGTCGCGGTCATCGTTTGTGTAGGATTCGCTTCACATTCGGTTTGGTCGCCTCCGCTTATAGGGGCTGCGGGAATTGCTTCAATGGTTAACGTAACCGGAGTTCGAGATGTACTCGGGCAATTTGTTGTATTATTTTCACTCTCCGCATAATAGGTAATGGTGCCTACGGTATTCAAAATGGGGTTTGCAACTGTATTTCCTCCCGTTGCCGCATCATACCAAACCACTGTTGCTGTTGCAGGAGCGGTTGCCGTTGCTGTTAAGGTTTGAATAGGATTCTGCTCACATTCGGTTTGATCGCCACCACTTATCGGAGCGGTTGGAGCAGGTTGTATTGTCAAGCTAACCTCCGTTCGCGAATTGCTAGGACAACCTGTGCCGTTATCACTGCTCTGAGCGTAATAACTGATAGTACCTACAGTATTTAATGTCGGGCTTGCAACAATGTTTCCGCCAGTTGCGGCATCGTACCATACTACTGTTGCTCCTGAGGGAGCGGTTGCCGTCGCCGTCAAGGTTTGAATAGGATCTTGCTCACATTCGATTTGATCTCCACCACTTGTGGGTGCTGCCGGAGCAGGTTGAATCGTTAATGTTACCGCAGTTCGGGTTGAACTACCACAGCTGGTGGTTGTGTCTTCACTCTGAGCATAATAGGTGACCGAGCCTATGGCATCCAAAATAGGACTGGCTACTACGTTACCTCCTGTTACCGCATCATACCAAACGATTGTCGACCCGCTTGGCGGTGTAGCGGTTGCTGTTAAGGTCTGTACCGGGTTTTGCGCACACTCCGTCTGATTGCTAGCAGTGGGAGGGTCCGGAGCAGTATTTACCGTAAGGGTTGCGCTGGCAGAGATAACATCCGGACAACTAGCTGCGGGACTAGATGCTATTGCACGATATTGATTACCACTAAATGCGGTTGTCACATTGCTAATGTTCAATGTATTGGATAATACACCACTATAAGGAGCCGAATTGGATAGGTCGTTCCAATTCGTGCCATCGAAAAGTTGCCACTGAAAAGTATCCGCATCGGACGCCCCTACGGCGAATATGGCATTTTCATTTTCGCAAACCGCTCGGTCCGCAGGATCCATAGTTATTGCGGGGGGGTCGTTCGTATTTACCGTCAATCTTGTTCTGGTGCTTTCGCAAGTAACGCTACCAGACATGGCTGACTGCGAAACCCAGAAGAATTGTTGTCCTGCAGTTGCTGTACTTGGTCTTGTTGTTCCAGGAATCTCGGTACCTCCAGTGGCGGCATCGTACCATCTTAGATTTGAGCCACTGGTAACACTGCTGTTGAGTTCATTCGCGGTTTCACCCAAGCAATATTCTACAGGGGTAATTACCATAGGAGCAAGCGGAGGTGCGTAAACGGTAACAACCACTTCTGTTCGATTGCTAACACATAAGCTACTGGCGTCTACCTGCTCTACGTAGTAGAAAGTGGTTTGCGCTACGGAGGTGTCCGGAGTAGGAGCCGAAGCATACATGGTGCCACCGGTTGGAGCGTCATACCAATTGATCATATTACCTGGGTCTCCGGTCGCCGTTAATGGTACTGCCGTTTCATTAACACAATATTCAACTGGACTAGGAGCACTCGGAGGGTCGGGTTGCGGATTTTCAGTAAGTCGGATTCTTCTTCTAGTTCCACTTACACAACCTGTACTTATATTTCTTGTTTCCGCATAATAGTTGCCTGGGCCTGGTGGAGTATAGGTAGCACTATCGGCTAATAACAAGGTGCCACCTACCGCCGCGTCGTACCAATCAACGGTTTCACCCGCACCTACCGTTACCGAAAGTTCAGGAACTGGAGAACCTTCACAGTATTCCACATCACTACCCGCAGGCGGTACAATGTTATTCGTTACTGTTACCGTAAAAGATGCAAAAGAAGGGTTTCCAGCAGCATCTCTGGTAACGTACTCAAGTGTTGTGGTGCCTACAGGAAATTCTACATTGCTTCTAAAAGGAAAACCCGCGATTTGACTAACACGGTGATTTTTAACTCCACATGTTACTACGTTCGTGTCGGAAATTACGTAGCCTGGAATATATAGGTCATCCAAATAAGCGATATCACTTCTATTTTGGTTTGTCTCCCATTCAAACTGTACAAAATAATTCCCTGTTTGAGTTATGGGAATGTATTCGGTCTGAACATTCTCATCTAAGTAAAGTTCAGTAAAAATTATTGTTTCTACTCCGCCCGTGGTGATGAGTTTAACCGTCAACCTTGCACCGTTACTTATATTGCCACTCGGGCTACCTGCAATTATTTTATGGTCAAAGAAAATTTCTCCGGTACCGTTAAATTCTGTCAAAGGACTTGTGAACGACCGAATATCGTTGTTAATAAGCTCAACTGTTTCAAGTTCACCCGCCGAGCCATTAACTTCTCCAGCGGTTCCGATAAATGTACCGTCGAAATCATAGCATTGCGTACTCAAATCTGTACCACTGTCAAAATTTTCGTCAATAGGGGCACCTTCTCCGGCTGGGCAGTTATCGGTTGCGGTAGGATATGGAAAAGTAACTACGGCTCCACAGCTTCCTGCATCTGCGACGGTCGTAATATTCGCAGGAACTGTAATCACAGGTGACTGATTGTCCAAAACCTCTACGGTAAATTCGCAAAAAGAAGTACCATTGATATCGGTGGCCCTGTAAATTACACGATGTGTTCCGGCGTAAAATGAATCTCCAGGATTGTAGTTACTTGATATGGTTACCGGACCAGTACCTGTAGCAGTGGGTGGAGTCCAGTTTACCACAGCAGTACAATCCCCTGAATTGGGCATTACATTAGTAATGTCAGAAGGGCAATTGGAAAAAGTGGGAACGAATACAGGGTTAACGTTGCCTTTTTTAGAATGTTCATTATTGAGCACATCACCCGTTTCAGGTATGACGTAGCTTGTCAAACTTAAAAGAAAAAATACAGCAAGAAACTGTTTTAGTAGGTTACGCATGATTAGAGTAAGACTTAGCAAAAAATATTCGGCACCGTTCTCGGCCACCGCTTTTTGAACTTTAATTACTTATCAAACGCAAATTTTGAGATTTAATACCTTAAACGATAATATTTGTTGTGAGAGAGGTAGTAGTTGTTGTCAAATAGACTTTAATCAAGGTCTTTGCTAATTTTGCATGAATAAGAACTTGTAGGACAAATTAAAATATACCAATTGGATTTTATCTAGATTTCCATAAAAAAAGGCCCTGTATTCGCAGGGCCTTCAAAGATTTTAAAAGTAATTTATCTATTCTTTGTTCTCTTCTAATTTCTCATCATCTTTAGAGGCATCTTTAAACTCTTTAATACCACTACCTAACCCTCTCATGAGTTCTGGAATTTTTTTTCCTCCGAACAATAGAAGGACAACCATAACCACGATGGCTATTTGCCAAGGGCCAATTGCTAAAAATATATTTGAAATCGTCATGTTCTAAAAATTTATTGAAAAACAAATGTACAAAAAACTCGACAATGGTACTATTGGCAAGCTGTTAATGTTAACGGGATAAGATTATTTAAATTGTTCGGACTAGTTTGATGCTTAACTTCGTATGTACACTAGAATTGTTTAAAATGTTTCAGGTACAAATTTTATTGGATTTGATTTGAAATTCAATACATGCATTATATTTGTTGAGAATGGCAAAAAAGAAAAAAAAAGGTAAGGAAATCAAGCGAAAGCTACTGCATAAGTATCGCTTGGTCATTCTTAATGAAAGTACTTTTGAAGAAAAAATTTCTTTTAAACTTAGCCGTTTGAATGTTTTTGTTACCGGGTCTTTGTGCATTATCGGTCTAATCGGCCTCACTACCCTATTGATCGCTTTTACGCCTTTGCGAGAATATATACCCGGTTATTCCTCTACCAAATTGAAAAGAGAAGCCACGGAACTTACCTATAAAACAGACTCATTAGTGCGAACTTTAAATTATACCAATAAGTATTTAGATAATATTCGCATGGTTTTGAAAGGAGATATTGAAAATACCGAGTTTAATAGGGATTCACTGTACGAGAAGTTCAAATTAGACCCTGCCGCAGTCGATTTGACCCCGATTCGAGAAGATTCTTTACTTCGTGCCGAAGTTGCCCTTGAAGACAAATACAATTTGTTCGAAGCTTCTTCTGGAAGAGGTAGCTTGAACTTATTTCCTCCAGTTATGGGCACAGTGACCCAAGGTTATGATGCTAGGCTCAAACATTACGCTGTTGATGTGGTTGCGAAAATGGAGACACCTGTCAAGGCTGTCGCTGATGGAATCGTTATTTTTTCAGAATGGACAGCCGACACGGGTTACGTGGTCATTATCGAACACGAGGAGGGATTATTGAGTGCATACAAGCACAATGGTTCGCTGAACAAGGGCCAAGGGGAGTTGGTTCGATCTGGTGAAGTAGTGGCATCAGTGGGCAATACGGGTGTTTTGACAACCGGCCCACACCTACATTTTGAATTATGGGACAATGGTTCTCCTGTTAACCCGGAAGATTTTATTGATTTTAATTAGACCCGTATGTCGTTAAAATCATTCGCAGCCAAAATTTTCGCCAAAAGGATAGCCCGCCAAACGGAAAAGTGGGTACAAAAACCCATAGAGTCGCAGAAGAGAGTTTTTGACCAACTTATCTCAAATGCAGCGAACACAAAGTTTGGAAAGGAACATCAATTTGAAACCATACGATCACACGCCGATTTCGTTCGAAAAGTACCGATTCGAGATTATGAGGAACTAAGGTCTTATGTAGAGGAGGTGGTGGCAGGCAATACCGACATACTTTGGCCAGGAAAACCGCTCTACTTCGCAAAAACCTCCGGTACCACTTCTGGTGTAAAATATATTCCTATTACGGCCGCATCTATCAAGAATCAGGTAGATGCCTCAAGAAATGCCATATTGAACTATATCCATGAGACCGGAAATTCTGATTTTGTCGATGGGAAAATGATATTTCTTCAGGGAAGTCCCGAAATGAATGAGAAGAACGGTATTCAGGTTGGTCGATTATCCGGAATTTCGGCCCATTACGTTCCCAACTATTTGCAAAAAAATCGTTTGCCTAGTTGGGAAACCAATTGTATTGAAGATTGGGAGACTAAAGTAAATGCGATCGTCGATGAAACGGCCGACCAGAATATGACCATTATTGCTGGCATTCCTTCCTGGGTGCAGATGTATTTTGAAAAACTGAACGATAAGACCGGTAAGAAAGTGGGGCGGTTGTTTGAGAATTTTCAGCTTTTTATCTATGGGGGGGTTAATTACGAACCATACAGATCAAAATTCGAGTCGCTTATCGGGCGAAAAGTGGACAGTATTGAATTATTTCCGGCGAGCGAAGGCTTTTTTGCCTATCAGAATTCCCAAACCGAAAAAGGAATGTTGCTACTACTTAATTCTGGTATTTTTTACGAGTTTGTGAGAACTTCCGACTTTATAGAGGGTAACCTACAAAGAAAGACAATAGAAGATGTTGAGCTTGATATCGACTACGTTATGATTATCTCGACAAATGCCGGATTATGGGCTTACAATTTAGGAGATACCATTCGGTTTATTTCTTTAAAGCCCTATAAAATAATTGTTTCCGGACGTATAAAGCATTTCATTTCGGCTTTTGGGGAACATGTAATCGCCAAAGAGGTAGAGCAGGCAATGCAAGAAGCCATTGAAGTCACCGGCGCCAAGGTCAATGAATTTACGGTTGCTCCTCGAATCACTCCTGCACAAGACGAATTGCCTTACCACGAATGGCTTGTTGAGTTCGAAGAGACACCAAGAGATCTAAGCGAGCTCATCTCGGTTCTTGACAGCTCATTGCAACAACAGAATAGCTATTATTTTGATTTGATAGAGGGTAAAATTCTTCAGACTTTGAAGATTACGCAAATTGAAAAAGGGGGGTTTAAAAACTACATGAAATCGGTCGGAAGACTTGGGGGTCAGAATAAGGTACAGCGTTTGGGCAACGACAGAAAAGTGGCCGATGCACTTCTGAACTTCAGAAAAACATAATTTTAATTGTAATTTTGACTGAAATTCTTCCATGGGGAAAGCATCGATAACCACCCGAGCCCAAGAATCAACGAATGCCATCGAACGGCTGTATATCACCATGCGGCATCTTTTCAACCGTGGTTTCTACAAACCGAACGGAGTCTCTGGCGAAGCCATCAAAAATGCCCTTTTATTGCTAAGGCCCGAAATCTATGGCTCGATCGCTGAAGAAAAAGCGGAATTAAAGGGTCTTATTTATGTGCTTGAAAGACTGCCTGAGGGCATTGAACAATGTAGTTACATCAACCTGACCTCAGATGAGGGTTACAGTGATTCACATTTTACGCCAATAGTACCCCCAAAAAGAAGGCGTAATTGTTATCGGATCGACAACGAGCAAATGAATATCGAAATTACCCGGGGCCGCTCTGATATCTATGATATTCTCACCCATTTAACCTTTCTCTTCATTGAATCTGAAAAGATTTGTAAGCGTGTTCTTATAGAAGATACCGATAAGACCATTCGCGATTGGAAGAAACTCGAGAACGCAGTAAACAAAAAAAAACTCGATCAGGCTGAACGCGAGGTGGCATTGATTCATACGGCGAATATTCTTGGACGTTCTTTTGTGGACATTTTAAACGTCCATCAGCAATTGGCCACAAAAGAAAATCCGGAACGTTTTCTTCGGATAATATATTGGCTGGGTAAGCTCGCGATAGAAGAGGAGGTGACCGGTGATAAAAGAACGATAACGTTCAGTTCTCTTTTAAGGGAACGTTTAGGGCATCACATCCATGGTGAGAAATGGGCGAATACCATAAAGGAAACTCTTACAAAAGAAGGTCTTATAAAACGCCCCATCCATATAATCAGCGCTAATATGCACAGCGTGATGAACTCTTTGTACGCCGAAAAGGCACTTAAAAAGGAGTTTCCCGATAACAAATCACTTGAGATTTATGAGACCCTAAGTTCGTCTCAAAATATCGCTCTTCGCGAGAAGGTGGTGAAACTGGCCAAAAAGAACGGAATGATTGCTATTGACGACCAATCGGGAACCAATATCGATGTGCAGATTTTCGATATGGCCAAATTGGGCAAAGATGCCTGTTGCTATCAACTTCCACCAAGTATTCCAGATGACGAAAAACCTATTATCTTTGTAATGGATTACGCATTTGGCGAGCAAGCTTTTGAAACGATCGATGAGCTGCTCAAACCACACAAGGTCAAAAAAGAATCTGTTTTTTTAAATATTGCTTCGATTTCGATAATGGGCAAAGCTGGTATTTTAGAGGGTGGCAAGGGGGATATTATGATTCCTTCGGCCCATGTTTTTGAAGGTACGGCAGATAATTATCCTTTTGATAATAAGTTGTGTGCGGCAGATTTCGAGGGTTACGGGTTAGAGGTTTTCGAAGGCGCAATGATAACGGTTTTAGGTACCTCTTTACAGAACAAAGACATATTGAAGTTCTTTCATAAATCTACTTGGAATGTTATCGGACTTGAAATGGAGGGCGTACATTATCAAAAGGCCATTCAATCAGCATCAAAAATAAGAAAGAGTATTCGAGAAGATGTCACTGTAAGATATGCATATTACGCTTCAGACAATCCCTTGGAAACGGGCAGTACTTTGGCATCTGGAGGCTTGGGCACTACAGGAGTCAAACCAACATACTTGATAACCGACAAAATACTAACCCAGATTTTCAATTCGTAACGCCAATCACCAATGGAATCAAATACTTCTTCAACAGATGAAATAGATTTAGGCCAGTTATTGCAATTGGTCAGACGAGGCCTAAACGGTATTTTTAGGGGTGTTCTCAAGGTGTTCTTATATCTAAAGAGAAATGCCATAAAATTAGCAGGGCTGATTGTCATTGGCGTTGCAGTCGGATTCTTGTTGAATACTTTGGTCGATGATAGGCTGCAGACCGAAGTTATTGTCAAGCCCAATTTCGAGAGCAAAGACTACCTCTATGATGTTGTAGATGAGCTAAAATCAAAAATTTTGGCAAAAGACACCGTATTCTTTAACAGCATTGACATTGACGTTAACTCATTGAGAAATTTCAAAATCGAAATCGAACCTATTGAAGAGCAAGTCGAAATGGACAAAGACATGCTTGAAGAGAGTAATAAGTATTTAGAGATTCTACAAAATTACAAAGACAATGATTTTGTCCTAGATGTTGTAAAATCTGAGATACTGAGGAAAAGCGCTGTCACACATCGAATTATTTTTACACATAAAAACCCTTTGAAAGGAGAGGAGTATGTTGGAAAAATATTGAGTTATATTAATGCCAACCCCTATTTTGCCCAGCTTCAGAAAGTGCATTCACAAAATGCCCAATCTCGAATAAAAAAGAATCTAGATTTGATTGAGCAAATCGATGTTTTAGTGAGCAATTTTTCCGAAGGATTGAAAAACGCTCCAAATCAAACAGATCAAGGGTTATTGTTAGAAAGTGATAGTGGCACCGACATCTCAAGTTTATTGGGCTTAAAAAGCCATCTGACCAAAGAGATTGAAAGAAAGGAAATCGAAATCGCAGAGCAACAGAATGCTGTTAGTACGATAAACTTGGGTAAGACACATCCTATCAAAAAGGCCTTTGTCAGCAAGTACATTGTTTTGATTCCGATATTGTTGGTGGGCTTGTTTTTTCTGGTTTCCTTGATTTCTTATTTGAATCGAAAATCCATAGAAATTCAATAGCTTTTAATTAGCACGAAAATGAATATTTTAATAACAGGTGGAGCAGGATTTATTGGATCTCACGTAGTGAGAAGACTGGTTAATAACTATCCAGATTATAACATTTACAATTTAGATGCCTTGACATATGCGGGTAACTTGGAAAACCTTCATGATGTTGCGGAAGCTCCGAATTATAATTTTTTGAAAGGAGATATTGTCGACGAGAATCTCATCAATGAGATTTTTAGTAAGTATAATTTTGAAGGCGTAATTCATTTGGCAGCGGAATCACATGTAGATCGCTCCATAACTGATCCCTTGTCATTTGTAAAGACCAACATAATCGGGACTGTAAATTTGTTGAATGCTGCTCGTGATTTATGGCAAGGTAACTTTTCAAACAAAAGATTTTATCATGTGAGCACTGATGAGGTTTACGGTTCTTTGGGCAACGAAGGTCTATTTGAAGAAACTACCGCCTACGATCCAAATTCACCTTATTCCGCTTCAAAAGCCAGCTCAGATCATTTTGTAAGGGCCTATGGTGAAACCTATGGATTGCCATACGTAATTACCAATTGTTCGAACAATTATGGGCCGAATCATTTTCCAGAAAAATTGATTCCGCTTTTTATCCACAATATTATTGAAAACAAACCCTTACCAGTTTACGGCGATGGAAAGTACACCCGCGATTGGCTTTTTGTCGAAGATCATGCACGGGCAATCGATTTGGTTTTCCATAAAGGTAAAAACCATGAAACTTATAATGTCGGAGGTTTCAATGAGTGGCAGAATATTGATTTGGTCAAATTGTTGTGCAAGCAAATGGATGAGAAATTAAATAGACCTGCTGGCAGTTCAGAAAAATTGATTGCTTATGTCAAAGACCGCCCAGGGCATGATTTGCGTTATGCTATCGACGCTTCCAAGATAAATTCAGAATTGGGTTGGGAGCCTTCCGTAACATTTGAACAAGGGCTTGAAAAAACAATCGAATGGTATCTTGACAACGAAGAATGGTTAAATAGTGTTACGTCGGGAGACTATCAGGCGTATTACGAGAAAATGTATAATTGACAACGTCATTGCAAGGGCAGTCCTGCGATTTATTTACCTTTCCGAAAAAGTTAAACAGGTTGCTTCGCTTTGCTTGTGATGACGGGTAAAACAAAATAATGAAAGGAATAATTCTGGCAGGAGGCTCTGGAACTCGCTTACACCCGCTTACATTGTCGGTTAGCAAACAGCTGATGCCGATTTATGATAAGCCGATGATCTACTATCCGCTGTCGACTTTGATGTATGCGGGAATACGTGAAATATTGATTATTTCGACACCTAAAGATTTGCCATTATTCCGTGAACTTTTGGGCGATGGAAAAAAGTATGGCTGTGAATTCTCTTTTGCCGTTCAGGAGGCCCCGAACGGACTAGCAGAAGCCTTTATCATAGGCGCCGACTTTATCGGAAACGATAAAGTCGCACTAATTTTGGGGGACAATATATTCTATGGTTCCGGACTGGCCAAACTACTGCAATCGAATAACGACCCTGTTGGAGGAGTCATTTACGCTTATCGCGTACACGACCCTGAAAGATATGGTGTCGTTGAGTTCGATGAGGAGGGCAAAGCTATGAGTATCGAAGAAAAACCAGCGGAACCCAAATCCCATTACGCGGTACCCGGTATTTACTTCTACGACAATGATGTGGTCGAGATAGCAAAGACTATTCCGCCCAGCCCAAGAGGAGAGTTGGAAATAACCGATGTCAACAAAGTTTATCTTGAAAGAGGCAAATTGAGCGTTAGTATTTTGGATCGCGGCACGGCTTGGCTCGATACTGGGACCTTTCAATCGTTAATGCAAGCCTCACAATTTGTGGAGGTTATAGAAGAAAGACAGGGGCTTAAAATTGGAGCAATAGAAGCTGCTGCATATGAAATGGGATTCATTAATAAGGAACAATTCAAGGATTTGGCCGAACCGCTAATGAAAAGTGGTTACGGTAAAAATTTGTTGGGCATATTAAGCAGACATCAATGATTTCGAAAGAAACCAAGTTAAAAGGATGTTTCGTTTTGGAACCAGCTGTCTTCACTGATGAAAGAGGCTATTTCATGGAATCTTTTAACGAGAAGCGTTTTAACGCTGCAATTGAGAACAAAGTCAATTTTATTCAAGACAACCAATCTTTTTCTTCAAAAGGAGTGATAAGGGCCTTGCACTATCAGATTGGTGAACACGCACAAGCAAAGTTAGTTAGGGTATTGAGCGGTATCGTACTGGATATAGCGGTAGACTTACGAAAAGATTCTCCGACTTTCGGCGAATATTTTTCAATAGAACTAAGCGGCGAGAATAAAAAACAACTTTTTATACCGAGGGGTTTCGGACATGGTTTTGTCGTTTTAAGCGATACCGCGGAGTTCTTTTACAAATGTGACAATTACTATAACAAAGAGTCTGAAGGTGGAATCATATTTAGCGACCCGACCTTGAATATCGATTGGAAATTACCCCACGACCAACTAATTGTTTCAGAAAAAGACCAAATATTGCCAACTTTAGATAATGCCAGACTATGATTCAGATACTAGTTACTGGTGGAAATGGGCAATTGGCTAGCTGTATCAAAAACGCCGTAGATGGTTTGGACGAATACAATTTCATCTATGTTGATTTAGATGAACTTGATATTACGGATAAGAATGCAGTGGATAGGTTTTTTGAAAAAACAAAACCAAAGTGGTGTATAAATTGCGCTGCCTACACTGCTGTTGATAAGGCAGAATTAGATATAGAGCTAGCTGAAAAAGTTAACATAGACGGGGCAAAGTATTTGGCCCAGGCCTCAAAAAACTACGATTCAAAGTTTATTCAGATTTCAACTGATTTCGTTTTTGATGGAGCTAAAGGCTCGATTTATGGTGAAACCGATGAGACAAGTCCGTTAAGTGTATACGGAAGAACAAAACTTCAGGGCGAACAAGTAACCGCGAAAGAAGTCGACGAGCATTTTATCCTCAGAACATCATGGCTGTATTCCGAATTCGGTAATAACTTTTTAAAAACCATGATGAGATTGGGGTCTGAACGAGCAGAACTCAATGTGGTTGCAGACCAGATTGGTACGCCGACATATGCCGGTGATTTAGCTGAATTGATAAAAAGTATAATAACTGCGGATAGTGAAGCCTATGGGTTGTATCATTACAGCAATGAAGGGGTCGCCAGCTGGTACGACTTTGCAAAAGCAATTATGGATGTAAGTCAAACAGCGTGTAAAGTGCTTCCTATAAAAACAGAGGGATACCCTACGCCTGCAACGAGACCTGCTTTTAGTGTGATGGATAAATCGAAGATCAAAAATGAATTTGAGATTGAAATTCCTTATTGGAGGGATAGTTTGAAGAAATGTCTGAATATTCTACAAAATAACGATTAGCATATATGTGTGGAATAGCTGGCATATATGGAAAAAAGATAGTTGATCGTCTAGACCTTCGAGTACAAAAGATGAATGAGTCGATTGTTCATCGAGGCCCTGATTCCGGGGCGTTCTACACATTCAAAGAAAAAATGGCCCTTGGTCATCGACGTTTGAGTATTATCGACTTAAGGGAAATTGCCAACCAACCAATGCGTTCATCAAGCAATGAGTGGCATCTCGTTTTCAATGGGGAAATCTACAATTTTCAGGAAATAGCTCAAGAACTTGACTATAAATTTATTACCGATTCAGATACCGAGGTAATTCTTGGTGCGGTTCAGGAAAAGGGAATAGATTGGTTCTTAGAAAGGGCCAACGGAATGTTTGCAATTGCATTGTTCAATTCGATTACAAAAGAGATGTTTTTAGTAAGAGATCGAATGGGAATAAAACCGCTCTATTATTTCAATGATGGGGAACGACTTGTATTTTCTTCCGAGATAAAAGCGATTTTGGCGAGTGGATTAGTTACTGCGGAGTTCAATGAATCGGCCGTTGATGAGTATCTGGCAAACCGGTATGTAAGAGCACCGTATTCATTTTTCAAACAAATTTATCAAGTACTTCCCGGAAGCTATTTGAAAATCAAAGAAAACCTTTCTTTAGATGAGAAGGCCTATTGGGATCTGCCCAAGGAATTTAATGTCTCTCAAACCTATTCCGAGATTGAAATAGCCACTAAGTTCGAGGAGGAGCTGAAAAGGGCTATCGAATATCGACTAATAGCAGATGTGCCATTGGGCACCTATTTGAGCGGTGGCGTTGACTCTAGTCTTATCACAGCCATTACAGCGTTATCGAAAAAGGATAGAATCAATACCTATACAATCGGTTTTCCCGAACTCAATGAATTTGAATATGCTAGGATAATAGCTCAGAAATACGATACCGATCATCATGAGATAATCATGCGAAAAGAGGATTATATTGAGAATTGGGAGCGTCTTATTTCATACAAAGATTCGCCTTTGGGAGTGCCTAATGAAATACCTCTTGCCGTAATGTCGTCAAAGTTGAAGGAAAAAATCACAGTAGTTCTTTCCGGTGAAGGGGCTGATGAGCTTATGGGGGGTTACGGACGAATTTTCAGAGCTCCGTTCGACTATGAAAATGAATCCCCAAGCAAAAGCTTTTATGATTATTTGATAGAAAAATACGAGTATGTGCCAAGAGCCATGCGCGATGATTTGATCAATACCCCAATAGCATATCGAGTGGAATTCGATAAAAACCTCAACGGTCTTTTTGAAAATACAAGCAATGAAGAAAGCGTGTTTCGTTTCTTTCATAAGTACCATGTTAAAGGGCTCTTGCAACGGGTCGATATGACGACGATGCAAACCTCGGTTGAGGCACGCGTCCCCTTTTTAGATCATAATCTCATTGAATTTTGTTATAATGAAGTACCCTATGAGTTAAAATTGAAATGGATCGATCAGGAGGCAGAAGAAAAGGCAAAACAAAAGAGTTCCGAAGAGTATAGTGAACTATTGGATGTACCAAAATATTTATTGAGGCAAGTATCTAATAAATACTTGCCAAAAGAGATTATCGAACGCAAAAAGGTAGGCTTCCCCGTACCGCTGACAGAATGGTTCGAAAATTTGGAAGAAATGGCGCATAACCTACTGACGGATTGTACTTGGTTGAAATCAGGCAAGTTGCAAGAATTGATTGATAAGAGTAAAATAGAATCGAGGGCAGGACAAATTTTATGGATGTTTCTTAATATTGAATTGTTTAGAAGACACTATTTTTCGAAAGAATGGCGCTGGTAACCAAAAAATAAATTATGTACAAAAGAGGAGACGAAAAAACGGTAATCGGATATACATCAGGAGTCTATGACCTTTTTCACATAGGTCATTTGAACTTAATAAAAAATGCTAAAGGCCTTTGTGATAAATTGATTGTTGGCGTTACCAGTGATGAGTTGGTCGCCTACAAAAACAAAAAAGCGATTATTCCCCACCAAGAGCGCATGGAAATTGTGCGCAATATTCGTCACGTTGATTCTGTGGTACCCCAAAATGACATGGATAAATTTAAAATGTGGCAACGATTGAAATTTGATATTATGTTCGTAGGGGATGATTGGTTCGAAAGCGAAAAATGGCAAGAGTTGGACGAACAATTTAAAGAAGTAGGTGTCAAAATTGTGTATTTCCCATATACAAAAGGGACTTCTTCAACCTTGATAAACGAAACATTGGACAAGCTTAGAAAATGAAGCCATGAAATTTGAAGGGAGATTTTTCTTTTTTTTAATTGTCGTTCTTTTAGTAGTAAGCTGCGACCAAGAAAAAGGAGAATATTTTGAACATTCAACCAGCCCATTTTCGGATAAAATTAAAATAGAATATACGGTTTCAGAGCCTAAAAGAAATACTGAGGGTTTTGTTGATGTCAGCAAACGAACTTCGATCGACCCTTCGAAAACAGCCTTGGTAATTATTGATTTATGGCGTTTAAACTACCTCGACTCCGTTGTGGTCAACTATATTAACCCTCTTGTAAACGAAATGGATTCACTGGGCATCAAAATAGTTTACTCGCCTTCGGGTGGCCCACAACACAGAAGCCTTGACCTTCTCGAAAACGGGGTGCACTTTTATAAACTTGACATGATGGATAAGTTCGTTTCGGATTATGAGATTGAGAATCTCATATACATAGGCTTTGACACGATGTATTGTGTTTTAGACAAACCAAACGGTATTTATTCTTTTTTGGAACGAAATGGTACTGAAGTTAACGTATTCGTTATGGAAAACGGCATGCGCTCCTCAACAGAAGAAATGAAGCTTGTGGCATTGGAATTATTAAAAAAGAATAATGTAGGCGTAATCAAAAACAAAAAAGAACTGGAGGTACGTTTTCCTAAAAAAACAAAAACAAATGTATTTGAGTTGACTGAAGAAGAAGTTCAAAAAGGGAACAGTTTTATGGTCTTCTTTGAAAAAGAGGAGGTAGATGTTGACTTCCAAAATTTTAAAATGAGGGTGGCCGGTATGAACATCCCTTTTGCCGTAGTCCGTGATGGCGAAATGTTTTTTGAGGACAAGGCACTTTCACCTTTTGATTTTCTCAAGCTTCATCACAAACTTAACATTGACAACTTATACTATGCAGGCTATTACTTGAACAATGAAATAATGTGGAGTGACTATGGCTTGATTTCAATGTACATAAAGAAAAGATATTTTGAAATTGACATACCACAACGTTTTTTGGTAAACGACCTTTGTTACATAAATCCTTCTGATACGATTCTGCCTGAAATTGAAAAATACACCATCACCAATCACTATAGAGGTGTAAAAAATATCTTAAGTGCTACTTTCTTAAAACAAATTGAAGAAGATGCTAGGCGAGAAGGCCCTATATTGAATTGATTTGTCAAATAATATTCTAAAATTAACAGCTAACAGACTCTTTTGATACGTTTAGTTAAATATCTTTTATATGTTCTTTTTTTGCCCGTTTGGTGGCTTCAGATACTAGTTCCTAGAAAAAATGACATCTGGGTATTCGGTGCTTGGCACGGACACCGGTATTCTGACAACAGTAGAAGTCTTTTTTTGTACGTCAAAAAAAATCATCCCGAAATAAAACCAATTTGGTTAACCCGTAATAAGAAGGTCGTCGAGCAGGTCAGAGCCGATGGTGGCATAGCTTTCTTGGCAAATAGTCGTCAAGGAATCTGGCATAGTCTTATTGCCAAAAACATCTTTGTAAGTTGTGTAAAAAATGATGTCAATCCACTTTTTATCAACGGGGCAAATTGGATTCAATTGTGGCACGGAAGCCCTGCCAAGAAAATAGGCCGCGATGACAAATTTTCCAATGCCAATTCTTTTTTTCAAAAAGGCATTGTAGACAATTTTTTCCCCTTTGCATCGGAATACAACTATCATAAGATCGTTTCGAATGCCTCGTTTTTCTCACCTATTTTGGCCTCGGCTTTTGGGGTGCCACAAGACCGAATCATAGAGACGGGGAGCCCTAGAAATGACGTTTTTAAAAGTTTAATTGAAAATCCGTTTAATACTAATCTACGAGACAAATTTCCAAATTGTAAGATACTGTACTATTTGCCAACTTTTAGAGGCACCAAGGCTGTTAACAGCATTTTTGGCCTTGCTGATTATGACCCTAAGAAGGTGGACACTTTTTTGGAACAGCAGAACCTTGTGCTGGTGAGTAAGGCACATTACATTGACAATAAAATAGATAAAATAGATACAACTCAAGAACGACTTGTTCATCTAGCCGATGAAGATGTCATTGATATCAATGAAATGTTGAAGGATGCAGATCTTTTGATTACCGACTATTCAAGTATATATTTTGACTATTTGTTGACTGAAAAACCAGTAATTTTTGCAGCCTTTGATTTGGCCGAATATATTGGTGGAAATCGAGAATTGCCTTTCAAATATGAAGAAGTGGTTGCGGGCCCAATAGTAAAAAATTGGCTAGAGCTATTTAATAGCTTGAAAGCTATTTTCAATAACGAAAATTACAAGCCGCTTATTAAAGAAAAAAACCTTCTTTTCAACAAGTATCATGATGACCAAAATTCAAAACGGGTGTTTGACAAAATTTCGTATTGAAAAAGGTAAGTCAAGTCATGTAGAAAAAATCTCCCTTTAGCTAGCTTTTATTAGTTCATTAAATATAAATAGGCCCGTTTAAAAAGTCTATATACTCATTTACATTAGTTTAATTTCTTTTAGAACCAGCAAATCTTTTTGTAAGAAAAAGCTTTTGTAATGGTAGATTATTATTCTATATTGTAGCGTATTGTATTACATATGTGGTATAAAGTCCGGCAATTTTCTAATAATTAAATAAACCTAACAAGAAAATGAAAAAGCAACTCAAAATCCTTTTGGGGTCGATTCTCTGTATTTTTTTGACTCAAAGCAGTTTCGGCCAAATTAACCATACAGATCGAGTCATAATAAAGAAAAATAACTATGGCCCAAAACTTACTTTAGATGATCCAAATACGGCGAATAAAGTTCCTATTGAATGGCGATCAAACAATGTAATCAAATGGGAATTGGGCCAACGCCCTGCAGCCGGCTTATATGATCTGGCCCTCTGGCGCCAGAATGCGGGGTATAAACCCACAATGTGGTTTAGTCATGATACGGGTTATGTCGGCATTGGTACCAGCCAGCCCAGTGCCGAATTGGAAATACTTTCGAATGGGGCCTATTACTCATCCTATAAGTCTACTCTTAAAATAAAGGACCAGACCAATCGAGGAACCATGATTTTGGAGTCTATTGCCGATAAACCTACCGATTTTGTGTTTCGGAACAACAATCGACGTTCTTGGTTGATTTCATCTAGAGATTCCTCAAATGATTATTCCCTGAACTTTTTCGGTGCCAGCAATGGAAATGTTTTTGACTTTCCAACACTTTCATTGCTTACCAATGGCAGCGTGGGCGTCAACACTTTGACAACTGGCACACACAAATTGGCAGTAAATGGCTCAATCGGAGCAAGAGAGGTCAAGGTCGAAACAGGCACTTGGAGCGATTTCGTGTTTAATAAAGACTATGAATTGCCAACCTTAAAAGAGGTCGAACAACATATTCTAGAAAAAGGTCACCTTCAAGATATACCCAGCGCAGCCGAGGTTGAGAAAAATGGGGTTTACTTGGGCGAAATGGATGCCAAACTTTTGCAAAAAATAGAGGAATTGATGTTGTATACGATACAACAGCAGAAGGAAATCGAAGTACTCAAAGGCCAACTCAAAGAGTTTAGAAAATAGTAGTCTTTCTTAAGAACCCTTCAAGCAACAATCTGAAAACCTTCCTATGAAAAACTATTACTTATCACTTCTACTTAGTGTATTCTCGGTTGTATTTATGCAAGCCCAAGATGAGTACAGAATTCAATTCGGGTATGACTCAGCGGGCAATCAAATTCTTCGAGACCGTGTTTGCATAAACTGCAATTCTGCTAAGTCGGAAGTCGATTCTACGGCAATTGCCGAGCTCGATGAAAAAAATGATTTGCTCGAAGATGACTCGAATAGTTCAGAGATTTTTGCCTACCCAAACCCCACAACCAATATACTACAGGTGGAATGGGTTGCCGATGAAAACAATGTGGTTCAAGTCGTTGTTTTTTCAGGAGATGGCCGCCAACTTGAAAGCTTGCCGATAAAATCAAATTGGCGAAAACAAGATTTGAACTTCTCTATGTATCCTACAGGGCGATATATCGTAACGGTACTTTATGCTGATAAAACCAAACAATCTTTCCAAGTAATCAAAAACTAACTGACCTATGAGAAAACTACTATTTTCAGCTCTGTGTTTCTTGATTACTCAAACATCATTTTCTCAAGACACATTTGAATACAAAACTTCAAAACCCGGCAAAGTTTCCCAGAAACAATTAATCTAGAAGGAGGTCGCCAAGAAGTATCAAAAGCAAAGAGTGTTCCAACAAATTTATCATCAAAGGGAGGCACAATTACAGGTGGCACAATGGGCACTCTCTCAGTTTCTCCAACAGGCGGGGCTAACTATACAATTCCGATTGAGGTTCCTCCAGGCTTGAACGGGGTTGAACCAGATATCGCTTTAACATTTAACAGTCAATCTGGTAATGGATTAGCCGGTTGGGGTTGGAATGTTTCCGGTATTTCGGTAATTACCAGGATTCCCTCAACGGAATATCACGACAATGAAGTAGACCCAGTAGATTTTGATCTTAAAGATCGATTTGCTTTAGATGGCCAGCGACTCATACTTAAATCTGGATCTTATGGGGCAGACGGCGCTTATTATGAAACAGAAAAATACTCTAACATTAAGATAAGATCAGTTGGTTCCCATCCGATAGCAGGGGTTGATGGCCCTGCAACTTTCACCGTTATATACCCTGATGGGTCAATAGCATTTTATGGTTTTCATCCAAACTCAACAAGTCGCACTGACTACGCCATTTATTATTGGGAAAACCCACAAGGCATCAGAATAAACTACTTCTACAATACGGTAAATAATGGTTTGAATATTGATAAAATCACCTATGGAGCTAGAGGTGCAGCCACTCCGATTAATGAAATCAAATTTGTTTATGGCAATAGAACAAGACCAGAGCAAACTTATATAAATGGAGTAAGTTTTATTAAGAACACTATTTTGGAGGAAATTCAAGTTAAGGCCAGTGGTGGTCAAGGGTATAGAAACTATAGTTTGTCTCATGATGATACTACATTGGGGTATCAAAAACTCGTGAGTGTTCAGGAGAAAACAGGGGATAATTCATCCTCCAGACCAGCAATTACTTTCAACTATGGCGACTCTGGAAACTCCAATGTTGACGTGGTTTCAAAAGAGGCATCCGGGCCACTATCTATTGATGGCATAGATCAAACTAATCACGAAGTAGTAGCAGTGGATATCTTAGGAAATGGCAAAATGGACTTTGTTGTTTATCCTACCGACGGGCCTGATGAAAAAGAAAAATTTTGGCTCTTAAGTGATATTCAGGACCCCAATAGCTCTAATTTGGATACCGAGGTGAATACAGGTTCTTTTGAGAATATATTCACAACTAGCTGGCTGAATAGTGAGGGCGAACTTGAATCAAGTCAGGGACTAGCCGTTGTTCAAGAAATTGGAGGAAATCAGGTGAAGTTTACGGTTATGTCCTCAGGGGACAACAGTCCCATAGAATACAAATATGATAAAATTTGGGAGTCGCCATCGTACCTATATAGAAGCAGTTGTACGACCGAACCAGTAGAATACCCGATCCCTCAAAGATATTTCTCAGGAGACTTTGATGGCGATGGACTGACTGATGTATTGGCGATTGGTCTGCCTTACGAAGTTACCTATTGTCAAAACGAATATCTTGATTGCAATTTTTCTAATCCGCCGGATCCCAATTGTTGCGAATGTACTACCAATAATTACACTGCGTCACAAGTAAATTTAATCAGACTTGATAGACGTTTAACGAATAACTTTTCATCACCGCTCGGCTCACTACCAAATGCCCTACAAGGGGAACATCGTATAATCACTTTAGATGTTAATGGCGACGGGCGTACCGATATTGTGCAGTTTAGAGAAGGGGTCGTTACAGCTTACTCGCTTGATGCAAGTAACAATTTTAAGGAAATTCTTTGGGAAACTTCAGATTCACGTATAAAACTGGAATTCCCGATCTTACCGGGAGATTTCAATGGCGATGGCAAATCAGATTTTATGATACCAACTGCAAACAATAGTAAAAACTTTGCTTTATTTCTATCTACAGGTATCGGATTCGAAAAGGACGAAAAACAGGAACCATTTGAATATCGCCCAATAGATTATTCCGTAAGGAATACTGTGCTTACCTATAATTTGATACCTGTAGATATCAATGGTGACGGGCGCACGGATATTTTGGACTATTGGACGCAAACCCACCCTCAACCCAATGATGGGCATCAATGGGTTTATTTATATCAGAACAAGGCATCCACTTCTATTAATGTGATACCAGAATTCGAATCGGCAGGTAGTATTCATGTTGTTGACGAGTTAAACCATTTCCCTATTCCGGTCTTTTTGCCCTCTGACCGGCCTAATTATAATTTAGATTTCGCTACCATTAGTGATAAATGGGTGACTTCTTTTCAATTCAAAAAGAACCATGCTGTAGATGTCAAGTTGGAAGAAGTAGCTAATAATGGGGTTGTCACGTCAATTTTATATGACCAAATTAACCCCTTTTATGTTGATGAAGGCGACCCTAACTATATGCCTTCGTATACTCCGAAAAACGACCAGACCTACCCGTTTATAAATGTCAATATGGCGCCGGCTTTTCAGGTGGTCAGAAAATTAAGTCAAACGGGGTCAGGGATTGAACGAACCAAAAAGTTCCTTTATGAAGGTGCGGTTTCTCATAGTTCTGGTCTGGGGTTTTTAGGGTTTCAAGTTTTGAAACAGACCAATTGGTTCGGTGATGGAGTGGGCGAACTTTGGAACGGCTCCAAACACGACCCATTTCTTCGAGGTGCGGTAACGGAATCATGGACTTCTACCACTTATATTTCAAACCCCAGTCAGTTCATGACAAAAACCGCTTACTTTTATGATGACGATTTTATATCGAATTTAGGTTCGCCGCTTGAACCTCAGGTGCCAAAGAACCTATACCTAAATAGCCCTATCACTGAGGCCCAGACCAAAAGGGCCACCGAAACAATTACCTTGTTGCCCGGGTTTCATGCCAATAGTTCCAATGGAACTTTTTTGGCCGAAATCGTACCTGAACAAAATTTGCCTCCTCCGACCCAAACAGGCAATACCCTCGTTTTTGACCTAAGATTGGAAAAAACCGAAAACGACAACGGTCTCACCGGGGTGTTTACGACAGAGACCTATAATTACGACGCCTATGGAAATCCGCTTACCACAAATACGACCTTTCCCGCGGGCAACAAATCGGTTACGGTACAGTACAGTAACAATGCCAGTTCTAATGGCAATACATATCACATTGGTCGACCGAAGAACATGACCGAGCAAGTAACAATAAATGGCAATGCCTTTAGCACAGAAAGCCAATACTCCTATAACAACAACTTAGTTACGCAGGTGAAGAAAAGGGGTAATGGCACTCCTTGGTTGACCGAAGATATTCAGCATGATGTTAATGGTAATGTACTACAAAAAACATTGAGCGGAACAGGGGTGGCTTCTCGTACTGAAAGTTTTGAATACGGCTATAATGATCGCTTTTTGACCAAATCGACTGACATTGAAGACTTGGAAACAGACTTCACCTATGAAGCTGATACGGGTAATCTTGTCACCACTACCGACCCTTTCGGATTTGTAACCAGATTAGAACATGATGAATGGAATCGTTTGAAAAAAGAAACCGATTATCTCGGCAAAAATACAATCCATAATTATACTGCTCTTAATGATGGAGGTTTACAAAAACAAACGAACTTTCCTGAAGGAGGGTACAACTATATGAAATTCAATGCTTTTGGCTGGGAAACTGAGACAGGTTCTTTGACCCTGAACAATCAGGTTAGTCGAAAAACCATTGAATATGATGCCGCGGGAAGGAAAAAAAGGCAAAGTGAGCCCTATTTCGGCGGTGCAAGCAAATGGAACACTTTTGCATTTGATCAATATGGACGATTGTCTTCACAACAGCTTTTCAACGGTAAGAACATTACTATTACCTATAGTGGTCTTTCTACAACCGTCAATGACGGTACAAAGTCGGTAACCACTACCCTTGATGCTTTGGGCAATACCGCAAAAGTTCAAGATCCGGGTGGTACGGTCAACTATACCTACTATGGAAACGGTACCATGAAAACAGCCGATTATGGCGGCCATGTGGTAACGGTATCTATCGATGGATGGGGCCGAAAGACAAGCCTTCACGACCCGTCGGCAGGGAACTATACCTATGAGTATGATTTTTATGGCGTATTGGTTGAAGAGATTAGCCCAAAAGGCACTACGACCTATGAATACGATGCTTTTGGCAAACCGACATCAAAGGAAATCGATGGTGATTTGACCGACTTGGTACTTTCATATCAATATGACGCTTCCACTAAATTAGTAACTAACATTAACGGTCAAGACAATACGAACAACAGGGCATATACCTATCAATACACTTATGACAGCTACAATCGCCCAAATACCGTTGTTGAAAATACAGGTCTGGCCGAATTTGAAAAGCAATACATATACGACACCTATGGTCGAGTACATAAAGAGACCTTTATCTCTAAAAACTTGTCGAATGCCTATTCAAGTACCGTAAGAACAAGAAGGGTTTACGATACTTCAGGCTTGGTCAAAGAAATATGGAACGATGGCACACCCGACAAACTTTGGGAATTGAATGGCATAAACGAAAGAGGGCAACTTCTAAATGTTGCCTTGGGCAATGGCATTAACAAATCCAAGGCCTATGATTCGTATGGGTTTTTGGAAAAAATCGAGGACAAAGAGAGCGGTACCAACCCGTCGATAGCGCTGCATATGGAGTATGATTTTGATCAACAACGAGGTATATTGAACAGCAGGGAAAACTTTGGCCTCAATCATCAGGAGAGCTTTCAGTATGATTCTCAAGATCGATTGACGACTATTTCCGGTGATGTTGCCAAGACCATGACCTATGACGCGATGGGCCGTATCACCAATAATACTTCTATTGGCCAATATGCATACGAGAGCGGAAACAAATTCCGATTAAAAGAAATCACTCCCAATGCATTGGGTGAAACCTATTACGAACAACACCCGACGCAAAGCATTAGCTACAATGCGTTTAAAAAGCCTATCGATATTCATGAGGCGGGTCATGGCCGGGCAACTTTTGAGTATGGCCCGATGATGAACCGATCGCATGCTTGGTATGGTGGGGAAGACCAAGACAAAAACCTTAGAAGATTTCGTAAGCACTATTCTTCGATTATTCCTGCAGAGATTGTAGAAGATACACAGTCAGGAGAAACCAAAATAATTACCTACATCGGTGGGGATGCCTATACGGCACCGATTGCGAACATCAAACTAAGTTCTCCACCGATTGGTGACCCTGAGCAAGATTATTTTTATTTGCATCGCGATTATCTCGGTAGCATACTTGCCATTACCGATTCCGATGCCAATATTGTCGAGCAACGGCAATTTGGGGCATGGGGGCAGGTTGACTTGTTCACGAATAGTTCCGGGGGCACGGTATTTAATCATGATTCGCTGTTAGGTAGAGGTTATACGGGTCACGAACACTTCTTTGAGGTTTCGTTGATCCATATGAACGGCCGAATGTACGATGCAGAATTGGGCCGCTTTTTAAGCCCTGATAATTTTATACAAGATTCTTTTAATACCCAAAACTATAATCGGTATAGCTATGTTCTGAATAATCCTTTGATGTATACAGATTCGAGTGGTGAATCATTTATTGCGGCTGTTGTCGCTGGAGCAATAATAGGAGCCGCAGTATCGGCTGCCACATACACTGTCAGTGCTGCAATAACAGGGAATTGGAGTTTAAAAGGTTTGTTTACTTCATTATCCTACGGTACAATAGCGGGAGCTTTTTCAGGTGCTCTTAGCGGTATCGGCGCATTTGCTTCGTCATCTGCAGTAGCGTCTGGTGGTACTGGAGCTTTTTGGCAGAGTTCGACATATGGGATTCTATCAGAGGTGGCTTCTCAGGCGGCAACAAGTGTGGCATTTGGGGAACAAATAACAACAGGTACTATTTTGGGGTCCTTAGCAGGAGGTTTTGTTAGTGGAGCTTTCCCCAAATGGAATGGTATAAAAGGCGGTTGGGCTGCTAATGCAGTAGCTGAAATTGCTTTTGGTTCAATAAAGGGAGGTTTAAGAGGAGCAATATCGGGGAGTATAGGCGCATTGGTTGACGGAAGTGATTTCGGTGATGGATTAATAGATGGCGCTAAAAAAGGAGGCCTAGGCGGTTTCAGTCAATCTTTTAGTAATATTGCCGCATTTGGAGCAACCTTTAAACCCAGTAAGGAGCAACTTATCTATGCTGATAAAATGGCAGCAGCGTTTGATCTTTCGACCGATAAAATGGCTTGGAGAAAAGGGGGGCTTTACCAGGTTATTATAGATAGGGAAGTTGTTTGGGGTAGAAATGCAAATATGAATAGCGGTAGTCGGCCAGAAGATTTTGGACATGAATACGGACATATTATACAAACTCATGTTCAAGGCTGGGCATCTTTTCAGGGAAGAGGTATTTTTGAACAAACAAAATATACTCTATTTCTCATGGGCTTCTCTGTGGAAAACCCTTATCGCACTCCAGGAAACAATGAAAGCGGTGCTGATGATTATTTACATAAATATGGGGGTTATTGATTCTAAAAGGGGATAGGAGTTTAAAAATATTGAGATATGCGCAAAACTGCACTTTTTTTAATAATAATATGGTGTTTTTCCTGTCTGACTTTACCACATCCGACGTACTACCAATACACGTTGTTAGTTTCGGAAAACCAAGCAAATGAAGAGATGATAGTTATGGACGAAATTCGCTTCACCAATAGTTTTGTTAACAAGCGACACTTTTATACGCTTCTAAAATTGCCAGTAGTTAATCGAACCGAAAACAAAAAACTAATCGAAACCTATGGGTTTAAATTAAAATCGAAATTAATTGAATATGATTCCATTGCAATATCCCAAGGCGTTTCCTCAGAAGTTTTACAAGTTGAGAACAATAATATTGAATTGGAATCACAGGATACTTTAAAACTGTTAGTTAAATTTTTTAGCTCGAAAGATAGTTGGGAGAAAGTAGAATCCGATTTTATCGAAAAGTGGCAGAAGGACACCGTAAGACTTGTAATTACATTAGATGAGGAGAACTATACATTTAGTTTTGTTGCAAATCCCGACCCCCGCTAGTGCTCGTCTGCGACGTTTGCAAAACGCTCGATCTCCAATTTTGAAAGTACTTTTAACTATAGCTTCCTTCCCAAAATCATATGATCCCAGCCTATGTTGATCCGTACAATTTTAAAAATAAATAATTGAATATTTCTTTTAAAAGTTCAACCCCATGGGCAAGGTTGGAACACCTTGTTTTTTAAAGCTAGGCGTTTCTGCCTACTTTTGCCTAATATTGAGCTGCAACATGAGTACCTCGACCAACAAAATTCAAAACGGGTATTTAAATCTATGCCTATACTTTGATGCCATGCAATATTTCAAAATAAAATTCATCGGCATATTTAGCATGATAGCCCTTCTTGTAATTGCATGCCAAAAAGATGACGATTTTAGTTCGCTAGACATACAAAACTTTCCTGAACGCCAGCAAGATTTTTCACTTTGGCAATTGTATCCCTTCAATTTTGAAGTCCAAATGTGTTATATCATCAGAACCGATGATGGTAAAATCACGGTAGTCGATGGCGGTCTGCCAAGCTCTTTAGAACGTGTAACAGGCTACATACAACAGTTAGGGGGGCAAGTGAACACCTGGATCACCACACACCCGCATATTGATCATATCGGAGTGCTCCAAGAAGCCATATATCAAGATAAAATACGGATAGACAGGATACTTCACAGTAAGTTAAACGAAGAGTGGGTGTTAAAATATGAAAATCAAAATCAAAAATTAGTTTCAAACTATAACAACATACTGGCTCAATCTGAGATTTCTGTAATAGAAGTCAAAAAGGCTGATATCTATAAATTGGGGGAAGGTGTCGACCTTGAAATCATAGCTGTAAAGAACGATTCTATAACGGTAAACGCCATTAACAATTCTTCTTTAGTCTTTAAAATCGAGAGTAAATCAAAGTCAATTCTGTTCTTGGGAGATTTAGGAGTTGAGGGTGGAAATGAGTTATTAAGACAAACTTCTCTAGCAGCTTTAAAAGCAGATTATGTTCAAATGGCACATCATGGCCAAAACGGAGTCGGTTTGGAGTTTTATAAGGCCGTAGCTGCCGATTATGCGCTTTGGCCTACCCCGAAATGGCTGTGGGAAAACAAAGCCCCAAACAAAGGCCCGGGTACCGGAAATTATCAGACACCTGAAGTTCGCGCATGGACAGAAAATGAACTTAATATTAAAAAGAACTATGTTGCCGGTCTCGAGGGCAATATTCAAATCGATTAGAAGAAATACCCTCGAATCAGATTTTAGTTTTCTGGTTCAGGATATTTCGTATCTCCAACCACCTCGTGAAGATTGACCGTATTCCAATTGAAGTTTTCAACGTCTTTTACCTTTTTACCCAAAAACTCAATATGGCAATACAGCCCTGCCATTGGGCGGTTTTTGAGATACTTATCGGCTAAAGATGAAAAACGGCCTACAACTGGGTTTGAAAAGCCCACCTCTAAGCATTCAAATCCATTTGCTGGAGGGAATAAGGTGCGCATTGCCATATCGGTATAATGAAAAAAGTGCCAGGGGCGTTCATGTGACGAAAAAGCAAAGTGGGTCTCGACAAAAACGGTTCCGCCGACTTTTAAAAGTTTGCCGATTTCGGTGGCAACCACCCAAGGCATTGCAAAGTGCTCAAAGCAGGCGCTTGAATAGATGAGGTCAAATTTTTCATCCGCTTTGAAGTAGGAGGCAAGTTTATGTGCATCGCCAACGACATCTACATTGTTGCCATCGTAAAAATCGAACCCAACATAGGTCGCCTCTGAAAAAGCTTTGCGGTCTTCCGACTCGCCGGTTACTTCACGACTTCCGACCTCAAGAATTCGCATTCCAGGCTTATTGAAATTCTCATACAAATAATTGCGCCATTGCGAATGGCTCACTTTTTTGGCCATGGGTACATTATCGACTAAATAGTGCTTATCAAAAAAAGAAGCGAAGAAGACCGGTATTTTAAATCCCTGTTTTAAAATGCTTTTTAATAGGGCCATAGAAATTGGGTTTTTATTCAATCAGCAAATATACACTTTAACAAAAAAATATATTCTCGATTGCCGGGGAAATGGAATGGGAATCGCACACCTAAGAAAATTGGTCGATCATTTAGTGGTAATAGTATGCTAAGGTATATCTTTGAAACTACTTACACGAACCATACTTCGTCTAGCGTATGCCAACGGTATCCAAGAATATTTTCTGGTCTGTACTAACCTCTTTACTTCAACTGTATACGGGAAGCGTAGTGTTTATAGTACTTGCCAAAATGATGAGTGTTGAAGACTTTGGCATTTTAAGTTTTGGGTTTGCCTTATCGGCCCTAGCGATAATCGTAGCTGATTTCGGTTTTTCGTTAATGGTAATCAAAGAATATCCGCAAAGAGAATCGGGTCATACGAAATACGTTTCTAATGGTATAATCGCTAAAATTTTGCTGGCAGCCTCCGCCGCAATTTTGTTCTTGGCTTATCTTATTGCTTTTTATGAAGGAGACTGGTTCAAAATCGGTGCTTTGTACATTGTTTTTGCGACCGTAGCGTCATTTGTCATTTATCTACAGGCTGTTTTAAAAGCACAGAATAGATTTCAAAAATTCACTGAATCCACAATTGTCTATGCAGTGGCCGCAACCATTTCAATAGTGCTGTATTGGCGGTTTCAGATCGGCTTGCTCGAGTTGGTTTTACTTTTACTCGCTTCAAAAACGGTGCAATTGGTTTGGACTTTCATTCTCTGCAGGCATTCTTTTAAAGGCGCTTCATACGATTTCAATCTGGTCAAAAGTCAAATCAAGAACAGCTGGTCTTTTGGCCTACATACGATTTTGGGTATTTTTTATTTTATGGTCGATACCCAGATCATTTCACTGTATTTGGGTGCTAAGGATGTTGCTTTGTACCAATCGGTATTTAGAATTATCTTTATCTTATTGGTTATGTCTGACGTGGTGACCAACGTGCTTTTGCCTTATCTCTCCTATAAATATTATAAAAAAGAGGATCTCTCCGAATTGGTCTCGAAAATCTTTCTGTATTTGTTGATTATTGGGTGTTCCTTGTTCTTGATTTTTACATCTTTCAAGGTAGAAATATTGACCCTTCTTTATACCCCTGAATACGAGGCAGCGGCAATATTGGTCCTACCGCTCTCAATTGTGGTCGTCTTGAGAACGGTGTCTTCTTTATTAGGTAATATTTTGACAGTTTCCGACAGACAGGTTTATCGTGTAATCACGGTGAGTATTTCTTTAGGTGTTAGTTTGTTGTTGAATTTTATCTTGATTCCGATATATGGTATTTTGGCTGCCGCCTGGGTAAGTGTACTAGTGCACTGCCTTCTATTCAGTCTCTATTTCATTTATAGTCGCCGTGAAGTGTCATCGATACGGTTGTACTCCAATTCAAATATAGTAGTCTTGGCAGTTGCGGTAATCATCTATATACTGGTCAACAAATTTTCTAATGAAAACATTTGGATTGTCTTGTGTTGTGCATTTGTATGGATCTTGCTAATAGCCTTTGTAATGAAACGTGATAATAATCTCGGATTTTTACAAATGGTCTTGAAGGAAAAAGGTGTAGGATAGTCAAAAAATGGTAATATTGAAATAAGAATTTATTGAATAGAAAAGCTTAATGCGAAGCCTCTTAAAAATCATTTTTATCATCACCTTGCTTGAGCTATTTGTAGCCGGTGGGGGACGGATTTTTGAAATTGGTGGCGCAACCTTGCGTATCGCCCTTTTCTTTTTAAATATTTTGATTGTCGCAGTATTGTATGTTTATCGGGCAAGCGTACCTAAATATATAGTCGTGCTTTCTGTTATGGGGCTAGCGGTCTTATTATTTTATGCCGGCCTTGGTATTTTGAACGGGGCTCCTTTTGCCTTGATAACGGAGGATGTAAAACCACTTTCCTATTTTTTCAGTATTCTATTTTTCAGTTATTATATCGATAGAGAAGAGCGTGTAGAATTAGTTGTTTCCCTAATCAAAAAGTCAAGCTTGTTCTTGGCACTTGCCTATATCGGGCTTCAGGGGATGTTCTTTTTGGGCAGAATAGATTTTATGTGGTTCTACTCATATGCGTTGAATCAGATTTCACCTTCCGATTTTATTTTTCGAGGTGCCCAGGGTTTATTCTTTTACAAAGGTTTTGTTTATATGGTCGTTGGACTCATTTTTTGGATTCATAGTGAAAAGTCGAGATGGAAAAATAGTTCTATTCTGATTATTACGGTCGCAATGATTTTGACGGGCACTCGTGGATTTATTTTGATGTTCGGTTTTGTATACGCGCTTTTTTATGGAATCCCCATGTTGATGCGTTTGAATATCAAAATATTATTATTGGCGGCAGTTTTGGCAATAGGTAGTATCTACTTCTTCGGAAATTTTGAAATTGGTGATAAGGAGCTAAGCGACTCTATTCGAATTCAACAACTTGTTCAAGTAGTGGAACGCATTAATCCTATTAGCTTTTTTATAGGTCATGGTTTTGGGGTTGGCGTGCCTGTTCGCGAAGTGCATATGGAAATCGGTTATTTAGAGGTTTTACATAAACAAGGAATTTTAGGCTTAAGTCTATGGGCTTTATTTTTCATCTTTTTGTACAATGCGTACTCCAGAGCAAAGAATTTTATAAGTATTCGCAAATCGTTTTTATTGGGAATCTGTTTTGTACTTCTGCTCTCTTTCACCAACCCTATCTTCAACAACCCGATAGGTATTTCGTTGTTTATGATTGCATTGGCGTCGTTGAAAGTGTTGAACAAACTGGCAAAAAAAATGCCTGCCGATGAGGTAAATCTCAAAGTAACGTGAAACTGTTCAATAATCTTTCGTTTGTTTCTAGAATTGGTCTTGCCATGCTACTTTCGTTGGCCCTCAATTTAACATCGGGATATTTATTGAAAAGGAAACTTTCAGAAAAGGAGTTCATCTTTGAAGTTGAAGTTGATTACGGGATTTCTAGCACTATGGAGATGCATTTTGATACGGGTAGAGATTTCAACAGGGTTCAAGAAGTAGTTGGGGTAATTCGAAAAGGCGAGAACAAAGCGCATTTTCCATTTAAAATCGAGGAAGGTGGGCAATTGAAATTTTTAAGGCTTGATTTTGGAAACGAGACAGGTCTTTTAGAAGTAAGATTAAAATCAATGTCACTATCCACAGAAAACAAAACTCTTTTTGATATGGATGAGGAACAAATTACTAAAAATTTAGGGTTATTGAATGGAGTGGAATTAACGAGTTCAAGAAAGTATAAAATTGCTTCAGACCAACGCCCCTTTGATCCTTATATCGTTTTTAGCCCGGTAAACGAATTGATTTATCCATTGTGGCAACGAACTTTATTTTTATTGGTTCCATGGATCGTATTGTTGTTTTTCCAGATTTTTGGTTGGGTAAAAGAACGTTTTGAAAAGAAGGAACTCGCACTCTTTTTGGCAGCTCTTTTTATAGCTTCCATACCTTTAAAAATCGCATGGGTAACATTTACGGCACTCCTTTTATTGGCCTACTCGTTTTTTATTTTTTTAAAAAAGAAGGAGATAAATTTTTCATCAGGGCGATTGGCGATTGTGGGATTGTTTTTGGTTCCCCTGTTTTTTTTGGGTCAGAGCAAATTTTCTGAACTAGCTATTCCATTGGGGTTTTTAGTATTTCCTATAATTTTTTCAGTTCTAGATTTTTCTAAAGATCATAATCAAATCAAATTAATATACTCAAAAGTATTTTTTGTTGTTGCCTCAATTACAGTGGTGAGCTGGTTACTATTGATGGGCCATAACGGTTATTTTTATAAAGTCGGAATCTCAAATTACTTTAGCGACATCAAATCAAATGCCCATTTGGCTATGGGATGGTTATATTATCCGCATCCCACATTTCTCTCCTTTTTCATCATATTGGGAGGCTTGTTCTGTGTTGACCTTTTTAAACGGCAAATGATTAGCAAGATATACATGCTTAGCTATTTTTGTCTGTCACTAGTCGCTTTACTGATTTTGGGAAGTCGATTTGCTCTTGTCTTGGCGCTCTTATTACCAGTTCTATATTTAATACCTCTACAACCTTTAAAAAGGATGTTAGTTCCATTATGGTCTGCATTATTTGCGGGAACCGTATATTTCATTGATAAGTTCGATGGACTTCGAACGGAACTGTGGCAAATATCCTTTGCCCAAATAAAACAAAAGCCTTGGTTCGGTTATGGAACAGGAAGTTCGGACAATATCTTGCCTAATCAATTAGCCATAGAAAAAAACGGAACGGATGCCGTTATTGGCATTAACCATTCCCATAATCAATTTTTGACCTATTTGCTTGAAAATGGAGTTTTGGGAACTGTTTTTTTTACCTCTTTGATGCTTTTTGTTCTTTACCAATATGCTCAGAAAAATAACAAGGTAATGTTGCTCATTATCTTTTCCATATTGCTTTTGATGGCGGTGGAATCTCCCTTTATGACCGCGACCCCGTTGTATTTGATTAGCTTTCTTTTGTGCTGCTTTATGGGTTCCGCAAAAAAAGGAGGCTTAACAAATTACCTCTAAAGCCTTGGGCAATACTTTAATATCCAAAGTATTGGTGTTGAGTTCAAGTCTTTCCCCGTCGAGTTGGATCTTTAGTTGACTAGAGCTTTGAAGACGCAATTCCTCCAACTGTTCACGACTGATTTTAGAAAAAGAAGGAAACTTCTTGAAAAATGCAAAAAACATAAAAATCGATAGCGCCAACGGATTTGACTTTTCAACACGAACCATATCCAGTTTGCCATCGAAAAGGCTCGCGTTTGGGGTTAGGGTTTTATTGTAACCCAGCTGATCCGTATTGGAAAATAGTAAGACAAAAGGCGTTGATTTCAGTTTGTTGTTATTTTCCTCCAATTCAAAAGAATCGTATTTAAAAGAAGAAACAGCTTGTAAAAATGCACGGGAATATGCCCCAAAACCGCGCTGTGCCATTTTATCATAACAGTGAATGACCTGTGCCGAAAAGGCAACACTTACATTACAAAAAAAATAACGATCGTTTGCTTTGCCAACATCCATGCTTTTGCATTCACATCTACTCAGAAGTTCTAAAGCGGCCGGTAATTTTGTGGGAATTCGCAGGTGACGTGCAAGACCGTTTCCCGAACCTATAGGAATCACTCCCATTTTGACGTTCGTGTTGACCAGACATTGCGCTACCTCATTAACGGTACCATCACCGCCACAGGCGACGATTATTTGCGCTCCCTCCGAGATTGAAGTGTTGGCCAATTCTACGGTATGCCCCTTGTATTTGGAAAATTTAACGACAGGTCTATTCTCCTGGTTCTGGAAAAAGGATACAATCTCGCCTTGTACCTTTTTGGCATTTGGTGAAAGGGTATTTATTATGAAATGTATTTTTGTCAATCGCTGCTCTTTTTCTCCGGATTAAATTCTGAAAGCCATTTATCTGCGTACATACCATAGACTAGACCTAGTTCATTGTCATAAACATATTTTTCATCCTTGCCGACATCAAAGTTGACATGGTATACATAGACTTTGATATTGTTTTCACGGCATTTTTTTAAGAGCTCCTTTTTTGCAGGAATACTTCTTCGCGACATACCAACATATTCAATTTTATTCTCGACCAGATAGTCGACAACATCGCCCTCTATTTCGCTTATGGCTTTTTCAGAGATCAAAGGAGGAATTCTAATTGATATGGCTTCTTCAACAGCTCGAATACTGAAAAGCTCCATTATCAAGCGTCCTTTGTCCACAAATAGACCCGCAAAGGTCGTAGGGGTATTTATTTTGTCTGTAACTAGTGTGGCGTCAGGGTGCTCTGAAAACCATTGGTTAATTTCCGACATGCTCAACGTACTATACTTGTTTCTTATTTTATGTTTCTTGAATTCCGATAACGAAACAGGAACTTTTCCTTGAAAGCTCGTTTCTTTTTTCCAGTAGTTCCAATCATGGGTGGCTACGAAATGACCATCCGAAGTTTCAGAAATATCAAGCTCGAACATTCTAAAACCCAATTGATAATTTTGGTTCAAAGCTTCTAAAGAATTTGTGTATTTCAAGCCTTCAATTTCCCCTCCGGCGTGGGCAATATAGCGGTTAACATTAGGTTCGAAAATAAGTTTGGGTTCTGAAAAATATAACCTTGAATTATTTATATCGGAAGGATATTTTAACTGTAGCATAACCGATGCGTCATCTACTTTTTCAACTTTACTACCGTTAAAATTATTCATGATATAAGCCTGTCTACCTTTTAATCCACTTAACTTTTCAAGCCCCATTCCTTTAAGATCAGTTTTGAACTTTTCAAGTGCTTTCGCTGCGGAATCGTGTGCAAGAATTAGATAAGGTGTTTTGTCTTCATCTAAAACTCTTAGGGCCTCGATTAGCTTTTCAGTATCATTTTCACTTCCATAGGTGTCGAAAGTTTTGTAGTCGGGTTGTCTTTGTTTATTGATAGCAACTACGGTTAGCCCACGCGATGTTGGAACTGTTTTACCATCCAAAGAAAAAACACTGGCTTTTTTGGCATTCCAGCTATTACTCTCTATCAAAATGCTTCCGGCTTTCGCCTCTATTGCTCCATCTAATTTCAAATCAGTCAGCAAATGAATTTCTTCGCCGCTAATCAAGATTTTATATTCATCCTTTTTTAGAAGACCCAAATCATTTTCATCCTTTAGGGAGGCATGAATATTTCCGTTTGACCAGAAAACATCTAGATAGTAAGGGGTTGTTGTTTTAGGTCGAGCTTTTGAGAAATCAAAGGCAATATCATCAATTGGGCGAATATTTTCATCAAGCATTATTCGATGACCAAATCCTTGATTATGCAAGGGAGCAGATACCAATATGATTTCGTCATTATTTTTAATCAAAAAATTCTCTTGTTCTTCGTCAAGCTCAATGACCATGCCTTTGCTTAAGTTCAGAGTTGTCAGGGCCGCATCGTTAAGTTGTAAAAGACTTTTCGCGTTTTTTCTTAAGAAGGCATTTTTATCTTTTTGAGAGATAAAATCAGTTAGAAACTGAACATTATGTTCAATTTCGGCGCCCTTCAATACCAATTTTGGAATATCAATTTGATAAACATGCTCTTCGGGGTTTATGCCGAGTTTTTCGGACTCGGCATTTGTAAGCAGATAGAGCGAACGTTCATCAAAATCTTCAACGACCCTAGAGTTTTTTCCCATCAACAAATGATCCGGATAAATATAAAATACCGTGTTTTCGAACATCTTTTCTCCTTTCAAGAAGTCGATTAAATCGCCTACGAAATAATCTGTGGCGGAAACCATTAATTCCAACCTGCTTTTTTGGGCGGGCAAGAGACTATCGATTCGCTTGTCGGGCACTCCATCCGGAAAATGTGTTCCAATGGTCGAAAGAAAAAATGCAAAGGGTGTTCCAGAATTCTTTTGGACCAATAATTCTTTTTTGAATTCTTCGAAGAGATCCATGTCTTGAATTCCCCATGAAACTTCTTGATATTTGGCGGCAAAATCTTTTTCTGATTTTACGGTAAAACCATGTGTTTTCAACATATCATCAATGCCAGAGTATTCTTTTTTCCCAATAAAATATTGCAGATCATAACCTGCATTTTTAAGAACATCAGGTAGGGTCGTCAGTTTATTTTCATGACTACTTTGAAAAACGCTGTTGCCATGTGTGCTGAAATAAGCTGGCACCCCTGTCATGGCAATATACATTGAAGCGGATGTCCATCCACCAGCAGGAGACTGCTCCATGTTTAACAGGGTATACTCTTTTGCCAGTTTGGTAATGTTAGGGGTTAGATGTTTCAACTTCTCTCCTAAATATCCTTTTTCAAACGATTCTAAGGAAAGAACTATGATATTTTTCCCCTTGACAGCTTCGATTTCCCTTTTTTCAATATAGGACTCTTGATCTATTTCCAAGGAAGTTAGAGCTTCGGTAAACGAGGTGTCTCCTGCAAATTTTAGCTGAAAGGTTTCGTAAGCATTCTTAATAATTCCTCCGTTAACACCCATCAGAGCAAGCCCCCCTAATAAAACACCGATAGGCACTATTTTCTTGGAGATTTTCTTTTGTACATAAAGCCCAAAAAAATTAATTAAAAATGTTATAAAAATCAATGCCAGAGCAAGTAAGATTCCTTCTTTTCCAAAGAAATCCGCAACGGAAAGGACATCTTTTATGTTGAAATTTTCATAGAAGCGATAATCTGCAATTTCACCTGTAAGCACTACAGAGCTTAACTGAATTACAAAAATCAATGCCAGAAAGAATGAGACGACCCATGATGCCAGATTGCTCTTAATTGGCAATAACGAACGAATGGCAACAAGAGTTAACAAAAGAAGAGCCAATTGTAATTCGGTCATAGATAGCAAATGAAGATGTATGCAAATATAGCTGAGTTCACGTAAAAATGATTGATTGAGTCAAGCTTCAGATTTTTCTTCAAGGGTATTGGGTGAATTCGCTACTTTTGAAAAACAAAATCAACTTACTATCTCAAGACTACTGGAATGAATACTATTTTGATTACCGGCGGAGCCGGATTTATTGGGTCTAACCTTGCATTGAAATTGATTGCGAAGGGCTATAAAGTAACTGTTTTAGATAATCTTTCTGAGCAGATACATGGCGTAAACCCTGAAGAATCGTCACCGCTCTACAATTCGATAAAAGACAAAGTAAAATTTATCAAAGGAACCGTCACCAATGAAAGTGATTGGAATAAAGCTTTGGAAGGGCAAGATGCCATTGTGCATTACGCTGCCGAAACAGGTACCGGTCAATCGATGTACGAGGTAAAAAAATACACTGAAGTCAACATTCAGGGCACTGCGATTATGCTTGATCTTTTGGTAAATGCGCCCAACCAAGTCAAAAAGGTGATTATCGCTTCTTCGCGCTCAATATATGGTGAAGGAAAATACAAAAGCCAAGAATTGGGCTTTGTATATCCCGAACATCGACAGGGCGATGATATGGATAATAGCGATTTTGAAGTCAAGTACCCTGATTCAATGGCATTGGAATTGGTCGCCACTGATGAAGAATCTAAAATCCACCCTTCTTCAGTATATGGCATAACAAAACAGAATCAAGAGCAAATGGTGATGACCGTTTGCCCGACAATCGGCATTGCGCCCGTCGCTTTCCGGTATCAAAACGTCTATGGGCCTGGGCAGTCGTTGTCAAATCCGTATACGGGGATATTATCTATATTTTCTACGCAAATAAAAAATGGCAACGGTATTAATATTTTTGAGGATGGTAAAGAAACTAGGGATTTTGTTTTTATAGATGACATCGTCGATGCGACTATTCTAGGCCTCGAAAAAGAGGAAGCCAACGGAGAAGTTTTCAATGTGGGCACAGGAGTGCCGACAGACGTAGTTACAGTTGCACAAACCCTCATCGATAATTATGGTATCGAAACCCCGATGACCATTACCGGAAATTATCGCCTTGGCGATATTCGGCACAATTATGCCGATCTTACAAAAATCAATAGTAAACTGGGCTTTGTGCCAAAGATAGATTTTGAAGAAGGAATTCGACGTTTTACGAACTGGGTGAATACCCAAGAAATCAAAGATGACAACTACGAAAGGTCCATAGCAGAGATGAAGGCAAAGGGAATGTACAAGTAACAACAAATTTCAAAACAGGTTCTAAATGGATCGATTTGCCGAATCTCTTCTCGTAATTATTGTAATCTACAAAAGTACACTTGAAGATTGTGAATCATTCCAATCCCTTTTGGCAATGCGTGAAGAATTTCGAAGCCTGAATCTCTTCATTTATGATAATTCTCCAATTTCGCAAGAGTTAAAGAACTATGAAGGCCTTGCGATAACCAATTTTCATGACCCTGAAAATTCTGGGGTGAGCAAAGCTTATAATACTGGGGTAGAACATGCAAAAAAAATAAGCAAAGAATGGGTGCTTTTGTTAGATCAAGATACCAGATTTCCCAGTTCCATTCTTAGTGAATACAGACAAGCAATAAATAGTAACTCGAATATTAACTTATTTGTTCCCGTTCTAAAGTTAAAGAATGGAAAAATATTCTCCCCAAGTAGGTATCGTTTTAAAAGAGGTTTTTTCTTGGATACTATCGAATCTGGGGTTCACTCGCTATTTAATCTGGCCCCAGTGAATAGTGGGATGATGGTACAGGTCGAGGCCTTTTTCAAAGTCGGTGGGTACAATGAAAAAGTCAAACTCGATTTTGCTGATTTTCAATTTGTGGAACGTTTTCGAAAATTATATCCAAACTTTTTTGTCATAAACGTGGAGTGCGAACAAGATTTTTCGGACGATAATAATTCATTCGAGAGTCAATACATTCGTTTTAAATATTATTGTGACGGAGCAAAGAATATTGAAAACAAAAATTTTGCAGATTGGCTGCAATACAATGGAGTAGTTATTATAAGGGCGATACGCTTAACCTTGCGATTTGTTGACGCAAGATTTTTAGGGGCCTATTTTAAAAATTTCCTGTTTGGTTAAAACCCTAGTTTTGCTTGCGCGTATTTATTTGCCTTAAGTTTGTATCGAATAACCGATCGACCCAATGAAGATTTCAGTTTGCATGGCCACGTATAATGGGGAAAAATACCTTCGGCCGCAATTGGACTCCATTCTTAAGCAACTTTCCGCAGAAGACGAACTTATAATTTCAGATGACGGATCGACCGATAATACTCTGGAAATTATTGGTTCATATCAAGACGAGCGAATCAAGCTTTTACATTCAACCCATGAAAATTTGATTTTAAATTTTGAAAATGCACTAGAAAATGCGAATGGAGATGCGGTTTTCTTATGTGATCAAGATGATATTTGGTTTGATGCCAAAGTTGAGAAATACAAAGAAAGACTAAAAAAAAACTTATTGGTATTTTCTAATGCTGCGATGTTTCAAGGCTTTAATAACAACGATTTCGAACTTTTTTTTAAGGATTCAAAAAAGAAAACCGGCTTGTTGAATAATCTTAAAAAGGTGAAATTCTTGGGCGCGACTTTGGCTTTTCAAAAATCGGTTTTACAAAAAGCACTTCCTTTTCCAAAAAATATCCCCATGCATGATATTTGGATTGGCCTTGTTGCCGAAACTATGGGAAGTACCTACTATATCGACGAACCCCTGATCTATTATCGGCGACATGAAAACGCCGCGTCTACTACTGGCGGAAAGAGTACGAACTCCTTTTTTACCAAATTAAAGATACGAGCCATTCTAACGTTGAATTTAATAAAGCGCAATTGGTTCTAGAAGTCAACAAATAATAGTCCTACTAAAAGACCATGCTTTTTAACTCCTTCAGTTTTATCTATTTCTTCCCGGTGGTCGTGGTGTTGTATTATATTTTTCCAAAGAAGATACGATGGTTTTGGCTTTTGATTACCAGTTACTATTTCTATATGAGCTGGAATCCGACTTACGCGTTATTGATCTTGACATCGACTTTGATTACCTATTTAAGCGGAATTTTAATTGAAAAGGCCAAGACCGATCATAAGAAGATTTATGTCGGATTGAGCATTATTTTGAATTTAGGGATTCTGATTTGGTTTAAGTATGCCAACTTTTTAGCGGAAAATGTTGAGGTGCTTTCAGAGGCCATTGGTTGGAAGTGGGAAAACCCAGCCATGAACATTTTGCTTCCTGTAGGCATTTCCTTTTATACATTTCAAGCACTGAGCTATACTATGGATGTCTATCGAGGGGTAATCCCTGCCACTCGAAACTTTGGCAAATATGCGCTGTTCGTTTCCTTTTTTCCACAACTTGTCGCGGGGCCGATTGAGAAAGCGGCAAATTTATTACCCCAGTTTGACATTGCTAAAAAATTCGATTACAACCGAATCAAAGACGGTTTGATATTGATGGCCTTGGGGTTTTTCAAGAAAATGGTCATTGCTGACCGATTGGCTATTTTGGTCAATACGGTTTACAATAATCCAACGGAACATGAAGGGGTCGAAATAATCATAGCTACTGTTTTTTTTGCATTTCAAATTCTCTGTGATTTTTCAGGTTATACCGATATCGCAATCGGGGCGGCCAAAGTACTTGGTTTTGACCTGATGAAGAATTTCGACAGCCCGTATTTTTCAAAGTCCATTCCCGAATTCTGGCGAAGATGGCATATTTCTTTAGGGGCTTGGTTTCGAGATTATGTTTATTTCCCTTTGGGAGGCAATAGAGTTGTTCCTTGGAAAAGACACAGAAATATTTTGATCGTATTTATTACAAGTGGTCTTTGGCATGGTGCGAGCTGGAATTTCTTGATTTGGGGGTTTCTTCATGGGCTCTATTACGTGCTCGACATGCTCTTGACACCACTGATACAAATCAATTTTAAAGTTGCCCCATTTTGGAAAAAAGCCTTCAAGTTGCTGTCTACATTTACGCTGGTTTGTTTTGCATGGGTGTTTTTTAGGGCAAATACTTTACAAGATGCGTGGTATTTTATTGAACATACTTTTGTTTTTAATCCTGAAGTGATAATCGGTAATGGAATTTATGATATGGGCTTGGACCGGAGGGAATTTAAAGTGGCAATGCTTTCAATCTCCGCACTTTTATTATTTGATCTCCTAGAGGGCAGATTCAACTTTTTTGACCTTTTAAGAAAGCAACATTTCACTCTAAGATGGGGGTTTTATATAATTTTGGTGCTTTCTATTCTGGTATTCGGGGTCTATGGCAGTAGTGAAAAAGCACCTTTTATTTATTTTCAATTCTAGCATGAGGCATATTATGGTTTTAAAACTGATTTTGAAAATAGTATTTTTTATAGGAATCATAGCATCTCTTTCATATGCCTTACTGTATTTGAATTCAAATTATTCAAATGAGTATGTCGGTGGAATTCGGGGTAAACTCAAGAAATTAAAAGAAACAAAGGGCCAAAAAATCGTCGTTGTTGGTGGAAGTAATGCAACTTTCGGTATCGATACGGAGACCATGGAAGATAAATTGAAAATTCCAGTGGTCAACATGGCAGTTCATGGCGGCCTGTCGGTAAAGTATATGATGGAACAAGTCAAACCCTACCTTCGAGAAGGCGATGTATTGATTATGTCAAGGGAGCCTGATGGTTTGGCAGGGGACCATCGTTGGAATTATATGGTCGGCACCGAAGTTTCTCTGATGCCAACCTATAATTTTTCTGAAATCGAAGTGTTGCTAAGCGACCGTAATTTATTCGAGACTTCCATCACAGCTTTCTTCAATACAATCAAATTATATGTACGATGGTACCCATTCGAAAAAAGAACGGAAATCACTTCAATCTATGATAGTCGGGTCTTTAAAGGCGACAATGTACTGCCTGAATATTTAGAAGGTTCGTATACCGATACGTTAGAACAACACCAATTGAACAGACCGCGCCAGAACTCCCTTTTGATAACAGGTTTAAAAAATTATAAGACTGAGTTAGAAAAAAGGGGAGTCGGGTTTTACATGACTCCGGCGGTAGTTGTAGAAGGATATTTTATAGAAACTGAAATCATGCCTTTTTGGGGATATATTTCTGACCAAACCCAAATACCACTGTTAAATGAGGAGAAAACATATGTTTTTGATAAGAAGTATTTTCTTGACTCGCCACATCACACCAACCTGGGAGGCAGGGAGCTAAGAACAGAATCATTTATTCAAGATATATCAGACAATAATCTTGTGAATTCCGATATGGATAACTTTCGTTGAAAGAAAGTCAAAGCACGTTCTTAAAAAGTATTTTTGTGCTGAGTGTTCAATTACAACTTGTCAAGTTAACCCGGTTCATTTTGCCATTGCATGGTTTTTAGTTCGACAGTCTTTCTATTTATTTTCTTGCCACTTGTTTTAATAATGAATTATTTATTAAAACAAGAATACCGAAACTTTTTTTTGCTTCTGGCCAGTTTGGTCTTTTACGCTTGGGGAGAAGGTATTTTAGTGCTGTTGATGCTTTTTTCAATAGGAACGAACTACGCCGCCGGTCTAGGAATCTCCTATTTTTTGGAAAGAGACCGCTCTCTGTCGAAAATCGTCTTGGGCGTTGCAATTACTGTCAATTTGGGGCTTTTACTCTACTACAAATATGCTAACTTCTTGGTTGAAATAGTTCAAGAATTCGGTCTTTATTTGGAATATGACCACAAAAGCATTCTATTGCCCATCGGTATATCTTTTTTTACGTTTCAGGGTATTTCGTATTTGGTCGATGTCTATCGAAAAGAAACCAAGGTTCAAGAAAACCTTTTTCATCTCGGGCTTTATATTTCGTTCTTCCCACAATTGATTGCAGGGCCCATAGTTCGATACCATGATATCGCCGAAGAAATTAGGGAGCGGCAGACAAATATTCCTTTATTTACAGAAGGGATTATTCGGTTTGTTCGCGGGCTTGCCAAAAAAGTAATCATTGCCAATAGTGCCGCGCTGATAGCCGATCAGGTGTTTTCGCTTCCTGGGAGTGAGATTTCGATTATTTCGGCTTGGCTGGGAATTCTCTGTTACACGATTCAGATTTACTTTGATTTTTCCGGGTATTCCGATATGGCCATCGGCCTGGGTAAGATGTTGGGTTTTAATTTTAAAGAAAATTTCAATTATCCATACATATCAAAATCCATACAGGAATTTTGGAGAAGATGGCATATCTCACTATCTACATGGTTTAGGGACTATTTGTATATTCCGTTGGGCGGAAATAGAAAAGGCCTGGGTAGAACTTATATCAATCTATTCATCGTATTCTTTATTACGGGATTATGGCATGGTGCTAGCTGGAATTTTATTTTTTGGGGCCTTTTTCACGGATTATTCTTGATATTGGAACGAAGCAAAGTTTTGAATACTGGCAAATGGCCCATTTTTGTTCGGCATCTATATGTTTTGGTGACGGTAATAATAGGATGGGTTTTTTTCAGGGCAGAAACGATGGCGGAAGCAGTTTCGTATTTGGGAAGTATGGTCGGTGCCTCTGGCGGAGAGAACGTGACTGCTCTAATTTACATCAACCCCTATTCGATTACCATGATAGTATTGGCCCTTGTTTTTGCGATGCCTTTGCGAGTTTGGGTAAATAATATGGTGGCGAAATCAGAATCTAGAGTGCTGACAACGGTGTATCAAACGGTAATTTATTTCTTTTACATAGGGTTATTCCTATTTTCAATAATAGAGTTGGCGCAGTCAAGTTATAATCCATTTATTTATTTTAGGTTTTAAACGAAATGAACAGAAATAAAATAATAAAATATGTGTTCGTTTTCCTTTCGGGGATAATTACCTTCATTTTTTTATCAAGATTTCTTAATAATTCTGCAAGCAGTGAGATTAATGGGCTTAAGGTCATCTTAACGGCAAAAGTATTTAAAGACGATGTCTTTCAGCTATTATATTGGGAGCGCGCCGAGAAAAAATTTAAAATAGAAAACTCCGTCAGAACGAAAGTAAAGGGAGACGACCAGTTTCAAGAAATTGTTTTTGAACTTCCTACCTTGACAGACCTTTATCGATTTAGATTGGATATCGGCGAGAATTCGAAGCAGCAAGAGGTCGTCATCAAGAACATCGAATTCAATACAAGGGCTGGCAATAATAACTTTAGCACGTCTAGATTCGATAAATTGTTCGAACCTAATAAGTATATTAAGGTTGTTGGTGAAGGCGAATACAGGGGAATATCGGGCATAAGTGGCGAAAGAAGTTTTTACGACCCCTATTTTGTATCGATAGATGGTTCCAACGAAATGGAGTTGATAAAAGGCAAATGGCCACCCCACTTTCACTATTTGGCGGCCATACTGGCGAGTTTGATTTTGATGCTTTTCATTTTGAAGAATCAAGAAAAAATAGCGATTTCTACAAAAGGTGCCTTTGTTACTATTTTCATGCTAATGCTTGTCTTACCTTTTCTACAAAAGAAAATCGGGTTTGCCAAAGAGCTTGAAAATCTTGAAAAAAGAAAATTGGCCCAAAAACCCGAGTTCTCATTTTCTAAAAAGTTCGTAAGCGATTTTGAGTCCTATATTGATGACAATTTCGGATTTAGAAACCGATTCGTCAGTTGGGGAGGGGCATATAAAACGAAAATTTTTCGATCTTCAAAGAATCCCGATTTAACGATGTTCGGTAAAGATAAATGGTTGTTCTATACAAGGCGAGTTGGCAATAGCCGAATGTACAATAGCTACACTAAAACAAACTTGCTTTCTAATGATTCTCTTGAGTTGTTGGTAAACCAGTGGGAGATGCGAAGGAAAAAGTACATTGCGGATAGTATAAAATACTCATTGGTATTTTGGCCGAATAAACATTCTATATATCCCGAAAAGATGTCTACGATCATGAAAACCCAAATAAAAGATACGGTTTCAAGAGTTGATCAGATATTGAATTACCTGCAGCAAACAGAATCCTTGGTAAAATTGACCGATGTTCGCGGAAAATTAATCGAGGAAAAAACCAAGCAACAAGTTTACCATAAATTCGATTCACATTGGAATGATTATGGGGCCTTTCTGGGCTATTACGATTTTTTTAACCAAAATCTTGACTATCTCGGTATCGTTCCCAGAACCCTTCAAGACTTTGATGTCACATGGAACGATTATTACGGGGGTGAATTAATACAGCTTTTGGGCGTTAGAAATAAAGGTTTCTTCGAAGAGAAGCGACCTCGATTCAAATTGAAAGAGAATGAAGATCAGATAGAATACTTATCGGTGGAGGGTTTTCCGAGGTTAACAATTAGAACAAGAAACGAATTAGTGGGAAATAAGCTAAAAGCCTTGATTTTTAGGGATTCGTTTACAAATAGTCTAGAACAATTTTTCTCCTTGCACTTTTATGAAGTGACTTATATCTGGACGGAACACAACGAATATTATGTTCAAAAATTACAACCTGATATTATCATTGATGGTTATGTCGAACGCGAAATTGGAAATAAAATCAATTAATGGAAGCTGCCGCCAACTTTTTTAGAGGCAAAAAAATACTTCTTTTCTCCCCTCAATTCTTTGGGTATGGCGAAGCTATTGCAAATAAGATTAGATCGTATGGAGCCAAGGTCGACTCTTATGATGAAAGACCGGGCAATGATTTTATGACCAAGGCGTTAATCCGAATTGATAAGTCACTCTTAAATCGTAAGATTCATAGGTATTATAAAGGGATAATTAGCTCTTTAAATAAAGATTATTATGATTATGTGCTTTTTCTAAATCTTGAGGCCATTTCAGAAAAAGACCTTCTCGTGTTGAAAAAAGTTCAGCCTAACGCAGTATTTATGATGTATACGTGGGATTCTGTCAAAAATAAAAAGCATACGGCTTCCCTCTTGCCCCATTTTAATCTGAAACACACTTTCGATAAAGACGATAGTGAATCGAAGATGTATGACTCGTTTAACTTCAGGCCTTTGTTTTTTCTGGACGAATACAAGAATTTAGGACAGGGGGTCGAACATGATATAGATTTACTTTTTGTGGGCACGGTTCATAGCGACAGATATCCATTTTTGATGAAAATACGAAGCCTTTGCGAAGAACTGAAAAGGAAAACAGATTTCTTCATGTTCTTTCAAAGCAAAAAACTGTTTTACGTGCGAAAGGCTTCCGATAAGTTCTTCTCCAATGCTAAAATGGAGGAATTTAGCTTTACTTCTTTATCCAAAGAGAAATTAATATCAAAATTAAAAAGGTCTAAAGTTGTTCTTGACATTCAGCACCCCCACCAAACAGGCCTAACAATGCGTACCATCGAAATGATCGGGGCGAATAAAAAAATAATAACGACAAATCATCATGTAAAAGGCTATGATTTTTATAACCCGAACAACATTCTTTGTGTAGATCGCGAAAAAGTCGAGTTGAGCGAATCGTTCTTTGACACCGCTTATGAAACGCTAGATGCTGATGTATACCATCGATATTCTATTGACGGATGGCTTGAGGACGTTTTTTCTATTCCGCTAAAAGATTGAAGTTGAGTTAGTTTTCCATAACTTTGACATGTTTGAGAGGCTTGTCAGAATTATAGTATTAAATAACAAATAGGTGTATTTTTTAGAAACGGCTATATTACTTTCTTTGGGAGCATTTCTGCTCACTTACTTGACTATACCTAAAATAATCAATGTTGTTGAGTACAGACGGTTGACCGATGATCCTAACGGTCGTAGTTCACATGCAATGCGCACCCCCACTTTGGGAGGTGTTTCTTTTTTCTACACACTGATTTTTGCTTTGTTCTTTATCAGGGGGCGAGATGGTTTTGATGAGGCGATGTATATTATTCCAGGCCTAACCATTCTTTTTATTGTTGGGCTTAAGGATGATTTGGTTGTGATTTCCCCTGGTGCGAAGTTGATTGCTCAGGTATTTGCCGTGATATTTATATTGGTAAACCCCAGTTTTGTAATCAATTCGTTGAACGGTTTTCTTAACATCAACGAAATACCGTACTATTTGTATTTGATCATCGCAGGGTTCATGATGCTGACGATCATCAATTCTTACAATCTAATTGATGGCATTGACGGCTTGGCTTCTGTGGTGGGGATGGTGATTATGGTTATCTATACGACCATTTTCTATTTGAGTGAAGAGTACTTTTTTGCCTTGCTGGCGATTACAATGAATGCTAGTTTAATGGCATTTTTAGGTTTTAACCTTTCATCGGATAAGAAAATCTTTATGGGAGATACGGGTTCACTAATGGTAGGGTTCGTTATTAGCATACTAACGCTAAAATTCTTGGCATTAAAACCCCAAGACTATACCGAATTACCTTTTTTACTGGAAAATGGACCATTAATAGCTATTAGTATTCTCATCGTGCCATTATTTGATACGGCAAGGGTTTTTACGATTCGACTAGCGAATAAAAGGGGGCCATTTTCACCGGATCGCAATCATACGCACCATGTGTTGATCGATTATTGGGGGCTGAGCCATAAACAAGCCAGTTTTATCATTGGGTGCTTTAATTTGCTGTTTGTAATGTTGTTTATTGTCTTGGGCAGCACGGCCAAGAACATGGGTATGACGATCATGTTGGTATCGGTCGTTATCGCTCTGGGATATATTTTCTTCAAGTATAACTATAATTTCACCACCCTGAAGCAAAAGATAATGCTCAAGAGAAAAGTCGATAAATTAAAGGGCAAAACCAGGGTGAAAACTTCTGAGGCTAGCAAGAGAGAGAAATCCAATGCTAAAGACAGATCAGAAAGCAGATTATACGAGGAAGAGGAGATGGATTAGGTAAAATGTATATTACTTTACAAGAATATACCTCGCTCCATTATACTAGTTGCCCAATTTCTCTGTTATTAAACTGGATTATTTTGTAAGAGTTTTATTCATTCATAAATTTGTTTCCCCTAATATATTAAAAACCAATAAGCTTAAACGAACGCATGAAGAAAGTATTGATTACCGGGGCCGCCGGGTTTTTAGGATCGCATCTTTGTGACCGATTCATCAAGGAAGGTTTCCATGTCATCGCGATGGACAACTTGATTACAGGAGATTTAAAGAATATCGAGCACCTGTTCAAGCTCGAAAATTTTGAGTATTATCATCACGATGTGACTAAGTTCGTTCACGTACCTGGTGATTTGGATTATATTCTTCATTTTGCGTCACCTGCAAGTCCGATAGATTATTTAAAAATTCCCATCCAAACGTTGAAAGTAGGGGCTTTGGGAACACATAACCTCTTAGGTTTGGCCAAGGAAAAGAACGCACGTATCTTAATTGCTTCAACATCTGAAATATATGGTGACCCATTGGTACACCCGCAAACAGAGGAGTACTATGGCAATGTCAATACAATAGGGCCGAGAGGAGTATATGATGAGGCCAAACGCTTTCAAGAATCGATTACTATGGCGTATCACCGTTTTCATGGAATCGAGACGCGAATCGTTCGTATTTTCAATACTTATGGACCACGAATGCGTTTAAATGACGGCCGTGTGATACCTGCTTTTATGGGTCAAGCCCTACGAGGGGAAGATTTGACGGTTTTTGGCGATGGCTCGCAAACTCGTTCATTCTGTTATGTTGACGATGAAATCGAGGGCATTTATCGCTTGTTAATGAGTGATTATAGCAATCCTGTAAATATTGGGAACCCGCATGAAATTACAATAAGTGACTTCGCCGAGGAAATCATTAAACTCACAGGCACGACTCAAAAAGTGGTTTATAAAGATTTGCCACAAGATGATCCTATGCAAAGACAGCCAGATATTAGCAAGGCAAAAGAAATTTTGGGCTGGGAGCCCAAAGTTGGTCGCGAAGAAGGAATGAAAAAGACCTTCGAATATTTCAAATCTCTCTCACAGGAAGATTTGGAAAAAACAGAGCATCGAGATTTCACCAATAGAAATAAAAATTAAGCTGTCATAGACCTTCACTCCAGCAATTAGTAAAAAGGTATTCTAGAGAGAATTTTCGCCAAATACTATCTTTTAATCTGTTATATTTCTGTTTTAAAAATCGTATACGATTTTTAAAGAACCTAATAAAACCCCGTATTAACTATGGTAAGTGTTACAAGATACCGTTGAAAACCCATGATTCATCCGATTTAGACAAATTGCAGGATTATGATAGGCGTTCAGGTGAAAAATGCGTCTCTGGCGGTTCTTCATCCTAGTCGTTCTCCACAATTGATAAAAATTTGAAAACCCGGCCACACTTTTGGAACTAATAGGGTTATTTTTGTCAAAATTCTTACCTAATGAAAATTCTTATACTTGGTGCTGGTGGCCGTGAACATGCCATAGCATGGAAGCTTGGTCAAAGTCCAAAGTGCGAAAAACTCTATGTCGCACCGGGAAACGCGGGTACTTCTTCGATAGCGACCAACATACCGATCGGTGTAAATGATTTTGAGATGATTGGCGAGGCGGTCTTGACCAATTCCATTGATTTGGTCGTGGTTGGCCCCGAAGAACCATTGGTAAAAGGTATTCATGACTATTTCTTGCATAATACAGAGCTAAAAGATATACCGGTTATCGGTCCACAGAAAGCAGCTGCACAGCTTGAAGGGAGTAAAGAATTTGCCAAAGAATTCATGATACGTCACAACATTCCGACGGCGGCTTATGAAAGCTTTACGGTCGAAACCCTTGAGAACGGCTTTCTTTTTTTAGAAAGCCTCAAACCACCGTATGTATTGAAAGCAGACGGCTTAGCTGCTGGCAAGGGTGTTTTGATTTTAGACAAACTTGATGAGGCTAAGAGCGAATTACGAGCGATGCTCGAAAACTCAAAATTTGGCAATGCCAGTGCCACTGTGGTCATTGAGGAGTTTCTTTCGGGAATAGAATTGAGTGTTTTTGTGCTTGCGGATGGAGAAGGATATAAAGTTTTACCTACTGCAAAGGATTATAAGCGCATCGGCGAAGGCGATACAGGGTTGAATACGGGTGGTATGGGCGCAATCTCTCCAGTTCCCTTTGCTAACCCTGATTTTATGGAGAAAGTGCATGAGAGGGTCGTAAAACCGACTGTAAACGGACTTAAGACCGACTCTCTGCCCTACAAAGGCTTTATTTTCATCGGATTGATCAAAGTTGGTGATGACCCATTCGTAATTGAATACAATGTGCGTTTGGGCGATCCCGAGACCGAGGTTGTCATTCCGAGACTAAAAAATGACCTAGTGGAAGTTTTTCAGGCAGTTGCAGAACAAAGACTTGATAAGATCGAATTGGAAATAGATGAAAGAACCGCAACGACCGTTATGGTCGTTTCAGGGGGGTATCCTGAAGCCTACGAAAAAGGCAAGGTTATTTCCGGCATCGAAATGGTAGAAGACTCGGTGGTTTTTCATGCCGGCACTAAAACCGAAAATGGGAAAGTAGTGACGAACGGGGGTCGCGTGCTGGCAGTCACGTCTTATGGCGATGATTTTAGAATGGCATTAAAAAAATCCTATGAAAACATAGAAAAACTACATTTTGATAGGATAAATTATCGTAAGGATATCGGTTTCGATCTATAAATAAGAGTGTGACGAGATACTTTTGTCCTCTTCCCCGTTATCGTCATATTTCTTCAATTCCATCATCCAATATACAAAAGCGACCATACCTATTACGGCCAAAAACCAGTTGATTGCGTTGGATGCCCACCAACTTTCCATAAAACGGAAAAAATCGAAGGGAGCAAAAAGTCCATTAACGAATAAATCTTCAATACCTTCGAAAAGAGAACGCCACATAATGAGTTTTTTGAATTTAGGCCTTTACAAAAAGCCCGGCCTATTGATTATCTTTGATGTGCAAAAGTATAAAATCCTCAGAAACTATTTGAATTTTCAAGGTTGGAATTTAGATAGGTTATTTTTGCCTCGCACCGCATCAAAAGAAGCAGATAAAAAACAATTGAAGAATCTCTAGATAGTTTCTCACATGATTCAAAGCATTTTCGGGAAAACAAAGCCAATTAATTTCATCATCGTGCTAACGTTTCTCTTTTTCTTTTATTGGTTGGTAGATTTCCTTTTTATAGAGCGAACTTTTGATACGGGTCAAATCTTATTCCAGTTTATCGTTTTGGCCGCATTGATGTTCAGTTTCTTCATCTTGAACTTCATTGTAAAACGAAACAAAATGACCGGTGTAAATTCTTTTGCACTACTGTTTTATGTCTTGTTGATGGTTCTGTTTCCTGAAACTATTTTAGATAACTACGCAGTTGGGTGCAGTTTTTTTATGCTTTTGGCCCTTAGAAGACTAATCGCCATGCGTTCGATGAAAAACTTCAAACTTAAAATTTTCGATGCTACTTTATTGACCATGATTGCCAGTATTTGTTACGATTGGGCGGTTTTATACCTGTTTTTGATTTTTATCGCAATCTATATTTACGAACCTAAGAATATAAGAAATTGGATAGTTCCTCTTGCCGGAATATTCGTTTTTTTCATGATAGCCTACGCACTATCAGTTCTTGCTGGTGAAACCGATTTTCTCTTAAATCACTATCGATTTGACTTCAGTTTAGAAAAATCTCGCTTTATGGATTTGGCGAAAAGTTCAAAAAGAGTCATTTACGTACTATTGATTTGCATTTCAGGACTGCTTTCGTTCTTAAAACTGTCAAAGGTCGGTGTAGGAAAAATAGTCACGCTGCGGCTTATTGCCCTTTCGTTCTTGATTGGACTGGTATTGGAGGTACTTCTTTCTGGATCCGAAGCGCATCCGTTGCTCTTGACTTTTTTCCCAGCCGTTGTTTTCTTGACGAATTATGTAGAATCCATAAAGAAACCCAATATCAAGGAAATTGTATTGATGGTATCCATTGTGGTGCCTTTACTGGTATTCGCGACCGACCTATTAATCGGCAAATAAGGCTATCTTTGCCAAAAGAAGTCCGTCTATGTTTAGTGAACACGCGTTTTCAATTTTTGAGGAGAGTATTGCGAAATACCATATCGTCGATGATGTTTATCAAGAATTTAGCAATCCATATCCAGACGATATCGAACATTTGCTCTACCGTAAAAACTGGATCGATACCGTTCAATGGCATTATGAGGATATCATTCGTGATCCTGAAATTGATCCTGTCGCCGCTTTAGAGCTAAAGCGCAGAATCGATGCGAGTAATCAAGATCGAACCGATTTAGTCGAATATGTAGACAGCTATTTTCTTAAAAAATACCAATCGGTTGAAATCAAGGAAAATGCTACTATCAATACGGAGAGCCCAGCATGGGCAATAGATCGGTTGTCCATTTTAGCCCTGAAAATCTATCACATGCGGGAGGAAGCTGAACGCACAGATGCAACTTCTGCACATATTGAAAAGTGCAAACAAAAGCTCAATGTGCTTTTAGAGCAGAAAAAGGATCTTTCCACTGCAATCGACCAATTACTCACTGATATTGAGGCCGGCAATAAATACATGAAAGTCTACAAGCAGATGAAAATGTACAATGACGAGGAATTAAATCCCGTTTTGCGTGGCACGAAGTGATAAAGCTTCCCATATTTTAGTTATCCGACTCTCGGCCATGGGCGATGTGGCCATGACTATTCCGGTTCTGACGGCTTTTGGCAACAAATACCCCGATATAAAAGTCACGGTTCTCACTCGTAAATTCTTCGAACCGATGTTCAAACAACTCCCTAATGTCAGCATTTTCGCTGCTGATGTAAAAGGGGAGCACAAAGGTATATTCGGCTTATGGCGATTGTATAAAGAATTGAAAACGATCAACATCGATGCAGTCGCCGACCTGCACAATGTATTAAGAAGTAATGTTTTGAAGCATTTCTTTGGATTATCGGGAATTCCCTTCAAACAAATCGATAAAGGAAGAGCCGAAAAAAAGGCCTTGACCGCATTGAAAAATAAGGTGTTCAAGAGACCCCTAAAATCAACGTATCAAAGGTATGCCGATGTTTTTGAATCACTTGGATTTTCAATGGATTTATCAAAAGCCGAACCATTGGAGAAACTTTCTCTTCCAAAAAATATCAGAGATTTAGTGAGCGAATCTTCTGGAGCTAGAATAGGAATTGCGCCTTTTGCCGCTTTTCAAGGAAAAATGTATCCATTTGAACTGATAGAAGAAGTAGTCAATGAACTCAACAAAAACAACGCTTACCAGCTTTTTTTCTTTGGTGGAGGAGCTAAAGAAATCGAGCAATTGGATCTTCTGGAAGAAAAATATTCCAACGGAATCAATTGTGCAGGAAAATTTTCCTTTGAGGAAGAATTGGCATTGATTTCAAATCTAGATCTGATGCTTTCGATGGACAGCGGTAATGGTCATTTGGCCTCGATATATGGTATTCCCGTGGTGACTTTATGGGGCGTTACCCACCCCTATGCCGGATTTTCTCCTTTCAACTATGGCTCGAATCGAGCAATTCTATCCGATAGGGTCGCCTATCCACTGATACCTACTTCCGTTTACGGAAACAAAACACCGAAAGGTTACGAAAAGGTCATGTCGACTATTTCACCAAAGGAAGTACTGCAAACTATCAAAAAAGTAATAGGTAAAAGGTAATTTTTATCTACAGTACCGCATTTTTGTTTTCAATCGATTTGATAAACAGTCGTAATTGAGACATAAATCGGTATTTTCTGGCACTTGGTGCAGTCTCGACCATCAAAGAACGAACGCCCATAAATGCACTCATGATAAATAATGCGGCACCTTCAGCATCAACATGTCTGTCTATATGACCTTCGAACTTTCCTTTTTGAATCGTTGAAACTAGGTTCACTTCCCAAATTCTAATGATGTCGTTGAGGTGCTTCATGATTTTTTGGTTTCTACCGTTAAATTCAGAAATGAAATTTCCAAGAACGAAACCAAAATCCCTTTCATTGTGAACGGCGGTTTCCAAAGCATCATCAAAACATTTCATTATAAGATCACAAGTATTGTCATGGCCCTCGATAGGTTCGATAAGCATGCTATATACTTTACGTACCAATAGGTTTTCAATAATTTGAACAAAAAAATCTTCTTTTGAATCGAAATGATAATAGAAAGCGCCTTTGGAAAGGTCGAGTTCCTTAAGTATATCGTCTACACTGGTATTATAGTATCCATTTTTGTAGAAAAGTTCAAGTCCTGTGACTTGCATACGTTGCATGGTTGCCATGCGTTTTAGAGTTTTATCCATTATTTCAAGATTTGGGTTCGACCGACTGTTGGGTCTTATTATTAAAACCCTGCAACGCACATTCTTTTGGGTTCGACCGGATATCTGGTAAGAAAAGTCGTTGAAAGGTAAGAATCGATGAATATGGTAGTAAAACTCACAAAGTACAAACCGACGAGTCGGTCAAATTTGAGGATAAAGTGCACGAGCCCTATTTACTGTGCTCACTATGGCTATCAAAAATTATAGTTTTTTGTTTGAAACTTGTGCTTGACTTTAAGGCATTCAATAAAATTCTCATAAAAAAATCCGAACTAAAACAACATTAGTCCGGATTGTATATTCAATTTGACAAAAGCCTAACAACAACCACCCCCATCATAGTGATAGGTCGAATCACTGATAAAGATATCCTTACGATCTAACAAAGCCAGAGCTCCTGCCGTCTTATCACAGACTGCAAGTGGTTGGTTCTTCAGCAATACATGGCCTTTGTTATCATCGAAATAATCTTCTCCGCCATAGTAGATGGCCGCTTTGCCTGTAAAGACACAAGGCCCATCGGCAGGCATTGGGTCTTTTATTGCGGCTACTTCGATAGATTCAATATAAATCAATTCGTCTGTGGGATAATTTACCGGGTCTAGAATTCGATATGGTTTTCTGGCCCTGATTTCGATAGTGCCGAAACCGACATCGGTCAAGGCTTTTATATATTCTTTTATGGGAAGGCTCCCGCTGAGGCACAAAGCCCTCAATCTATCATCATTGCGTAGTGTTTCGTTCATTTGTTGTTCACAGGTCGGGTCGCTCATGACCAATTTTCCATGTGGTTTCAAAACCCGGTACATTTCTTCAATGGCTCTTTTTAGGTCTTCCTCCTTAAAAATATTGAACAGGCAGTTCTGTGCCGCAACATCGATACTGTTATCCTCAACAGGAAGATTCAAGGCATCGCCCTTTTTGAGTTCCACAAATTCAGATTTAACCAGTCGTTCTCTTCTTCCGCGATTTTGAAGTTGTTTCGGCTTGCTGTTAACATTTCGTCAACTACGTCTACGCCTACAACACCGCCTTTTTGACGGTTAAAATAAGAGAATTGTAAAAGTTCCATTCCTCCTCCAACGCCTACATATAGCATTTTAGGGTTGTTCGCAAGGTCTCTGGCGTGAACGGTACTCCCGCAACCATAATTCATTTCTTGCATGATTTTCGGGATTTTCAATCCCGGAAGTTCCCAAATGGGGTTAGTGGTACAACACAAGCCCACATCTGGGGTCAGTGCTGCTTCTTTATATAAATCGTTTGTCGCTTCTAAATAACTCATAATATTGGCCCCTATCCCCAAAGGGGAATTATCAAGGAGTGGTTTTTAAAGTTTATAATTCATTTTTAATTTCAAATACTTTCCCCTCCTTCGGAGGGGTTAGGGGAGGCCTAGGCGACCGTACCCTGACAACTACTCCCAGCACCGGCGGTACAACCATAACAATGTTGCGAGATGATGATGTTTCTATCGTTTAGTATGTCTTCATTGTAATCTTTTATATGTTTGACCTTGCTGGCCACTTTTAGGTCGAGCATTTGATTAAAGTCACAATCGTACAACCAACCATCCCAGCTGATGGAAATCGTATTGGTACACATTACGTTCTCAACAGCAGCCGGATTATATGCTTCTACTAGAGCATACATATAGTCCTCATAATTTTCCGAGGCAATCAAATAATCCAAGAAACGGGCAATGGGCAAATTGGTGATCGCGAACAAGTTGTGGAATTGAATACCAAAATCTTCGTCAAGCGCCTTTTTGAAGTCTTTTTCCATAGCCGCTTGGTCGCCTGGCAGATATGCTCCTGACGGATTATATACCAAATCTAAGCGCAATTCGCTATCAGGCATTCCGTAGCCTCTGGCATTTAACTCTTGAAGCGCTTTTATCGATTTGTCAAAAACACCATCTCCACGTTGTTTATCGGTTTTACCGCGTGTATAATGTGGCATGGAAGAAATGACATGAACATTGTGTTTTTTAAAGAAATCAGGTAAATCATAGTACTTTTTATTGGCTCGAATAATCGTCAAGTTTGAACGTACTATAAAATCTTTTATTCCCGCTTTTGCCGCTTCTTCAACGAACCACCTGAAATCGGGATTCATCTCTGGAGCGCCTCCCGTCAAATCCAAAGTATGGGCACCGGTATTTCTAATGACTTCGAGACATTGTCGCATCGTATCGCGGGTCATGATTTCTTTACGATCCGGTCCTGCGTCTACATGGCAGTGTTCGCAGACTTGATTGCACATATAGCCGACGTTGATTTGAAGAATCTCTAATTTCTTCGGGCGCAACGGAAATTGACCGATGTTGGCGATTTTGTCCTTGAAATACGGTAATTCGCCTTCAGCAAAAATACCGCCGTTTAGAATTTCGAGTTGTTTATTGTTTTCTGCAAACTCATTATGTCTTGCCTTAAGTGATTTTGTAGCCATCTTTCTAGTTGTTCGTTGCTGGTTGTTCGTTGTTCGATGCCCTTTTATCTGACAACCATCAACTATCAACCGTCAACTATTTTACATGCTCAACTTATTATACTTGTTCATCATCTGAACGCCATGCACCAAGGTTGCGCCGCTTTCGATTGCGGCCCCTGTGTGCACCGCTTCCATCATTTCTTCTTTTGTAATGCCTTTTTCCAATCCGTCTTTGGTATAGGCGTCAATACAATAAGGGCATTTGACGACATGTGCGACTGCTAAGGCAATCAGTGATTTTTCACGGGCCGAGAGTGCGCCCTCTTCGAATACTTTTCCATAGTATTCAAAAAATTTATTTCCGAGCTCTTCGCTCCATTCCGTGATTTTACCAAATTTTCTTAGGTCCGCCGCATCGTAATATGGATTTGCCATGTGTTAAAATTTTAAAATTATTAATAGGAAAGCCGAGTATTCACTGGCATCCTGAAAAAAATGAATTAAGAAGTCGTTATTAGGAAGTAAAAAACAAAGGGGAACCTCTGTTAGGCGGAGTTGAAGAATGAATTCCGTTTGGCACTAAAACCAACGGAAGTATTATTTTTTTATTTGAAGTAATCAACGATAGAATGGCTGCAGCAACGCTTGATGCCAGTGCAGCCGTATTTTTCCCGATAATTTTGGCGTCCCAAAGGGTGTCGATATCAAATAGGGTGGGAAGAAGCTCGATTTCCTTTTCGGAATCGAAAAGGAAACCGATGATTTCTTCCTTTAATTGGGATGTTTGCCAAGGAAGTTTTTCAAAATCGGTCTTCACAAAATCGGAACGTTGCAATCCCATTAAATAGAATCCGCCATCGGCAGAGGGCCCGATTACGATTTTGTTATCCCTTAAATTGGAAATTGCGGTGTCAAAATGGATTTTGTTTAGATGGGGGCTGTCATTTCCCACAGTTATGACGCTTTGATAGCCCTGATCGAAAACATATTGTATGGCATTCGTAAAACGTTCGCCAAAAGAACCTCCAGATTGTTGGGTTTCCGTGATATGGAATGTGGGTAAACCAGTCTTTTTAGCCGTGTCTAATGTATGTTGGGTCAGCGCATCAAATAGTTCTTTGCCTCCAGATATGTTTTTCTGCCTTATATCTTGTAAAGAAGATTGGGCAAAAACCAAGATTGCTGTACTGTTTATTGAAATTGGCCCCATAATTATTTCTTGTGGTAAAAATACGACAAATATTCACTTTTCGGATAGGTCGATTGCAATCTAATAACATTACAGATTCAAATGAGCTTGTTTTTTGAGAATGGACTGAGTAGTCGGTTTGGGAAGCAGAACTTAGGGCGCTAGAAGAGAATATAAGGTCAAAAGTTCAACTTATTCCGATTAGGCGAACTATTTTTTGACAAATACCTTCTCAAAATCAATTGACAGACCGTTTGGTTTGTGCCCAACATCAAAGGCTTTAGTTTTGCAATAAGGAAACCAACCTAAAAATGTATGAAATTAGAAGATATTCGAGCCAAAAAAATCGGTTTGGTACTATCCGGTGGAGGGGTAAAGGGAATTGCTCACATCGGACTTATCAAGGCTCTGCAAGAACATGAAATAGACGTTCATGTGGTATCAGGGACCAGTGTGGGTGCACTCGTGGGCGCATTGTACGCTAATGATAGTTCAATAGAGCAGATGTTGGCCTTCTTTCGCGAAACCCCCTTGATGAAATACAACTTCTTCACTTTCGTAAAACCCGGTTTAATGGATACCGAAAGATACCATGACCTTTTCAAAAGACATTTTGATAACGATTCTTATGAATCTCTTGCTAAGAAATTATATGTTGTGGCCACGAATTTGCAAGATGGTGACCAAAGGCTTTTTTCGAGCGGTGAACTAGTAAGAACGCTTTTAGCTTCTGCGGCCCTTCCACCAGTTTTCAGTCCGGTTGAAATAGAGGGTCAATTGTATGCCGATGGTGGTATTATGAACAATTTTCCGGTTGAGCCGTTAATAGACGAATGCGACTTCATAATCGGCAGTAATGTTTCGGCGATAAAACACATTCCGAAAAAAGCCATCAATTCTTCATTGAAATTGACCAACAGGGTAACTTCTCTCATGATTTATGCCGCGAACCGATTGAAATTGCGTTATTGTGATTTGGTATTCGAACCCGAAGAAATCGAAACGTTTGGCATTCTAGATAAAAAAGGAATCGAAAAAGCCTTTGAAACCGGCTATGACCACGCCTGTAAAAAATTGGAAACTCTTTTAAAACAGTGAGCTTACTCAGCATCTGAAGACTGCATTTTCAGGGTGTTCTTGCCAAAATCCAAAGTGCGAATGGGGAATGGAATATTGATTCCCTCAGCATCGAATTTAGACTTTATTGCCTTTACTGCGGCATGTTGCGATTTCAATAGGTCTTTTTTCGTCTTATAATCGACCCAATAATAAACGGTAAAATTAATCGAACTATCACCAAATTCAGAATAATAGAATTCCACGCCTTCATTTTCCTTTTGTGAAAATTCTTTTGCGATAATCTCGGTGGTCAATTGTTCGACTTTTTTCAAATCGCTCTCGTAGCCAACACCACATGATAGGCTGATACGAGACCTGGGCGTAAGCGAATAGTTTGTAAATGGGTTTTCTACGACTTTCGAATTCGGAATCACAACGTAGTTGTTATCGGGTTGTCGAAGAACGATGTTTCTTAGGGTGATTTCTGATACAAAACCTGAATAGCCATTCGTGTCCACAAAATCACCGATACGAATGCGTGGCAGAAAAGAGAGCATAATACCTGAAACCGAATTGCTTAGAGTGGCCTGAACTGCTAGACCAACAGCAAGCCCGACCACACCGGCACCAGCCAATATAGAGGTTAAGACCTTGTCAAGGTCCATTATGCCCAAGGCAAGAAAAAAGCCTATCAATAATATAAAAGCAGATACGAACCGTGCACTCAAGTCTTGTATTGACTCTTGTTCTATTTTACGGAATAGATATTTTTTGGAAAGTCTTGCCAGCGTTCTCCCCAGAAAATAAAAAGCGACCAAAACGATAATGGCCAGTATTAAATTAGGGAGTTTTAAGATGAGTGCATCCAACCAGCCGCCTAATTTCTCACTAAGTTTTGAAAATGCCTCTCCAAAATTAAAATTCAAAAATACAGCACTGCGCATGAATAATATATTACGATTAGATATTGATTTAAAATATAAGGTCAAAAGGCTGTGTTAATTACCCCAAAACATTTTATTATGAATGCATTCAAGATGAAGAACACCAAAAGACATAAAACTCGATTTATGCGCAATATCTTGAGAAAAATCAAGATTTGGGCAATCGATTTCCTAAACTAGACGTCATCATAATCGATTTTTACGGTGGCAGTGGTAGGGTGTGCTTGACAAGTAAGCACAAGTCCCTCCTCGATTTCGCCATCGGTCAAAATCTGGTTTTTTACCATTTCGACCTTTCCTTCGATCACACGGGCGATACAACTACTACAGACCCCGCCTTGACAAGAGTAGGGGGCATCTATGTTTTCCTTTAGCACTGCGTCCAGAACAAGGGTTTTCTTGTCCATAGAAAATTTGAATTCTTCATCGTCTAGTACAATGCTGACCTCGGTTTGTCCATCGACTTTTACAGGAAGTTCGTCTAAAATTTCGGTTGTGGTAAAGAGTTCAAAATGGATTTTTTCTTCATCCACTTCGTTTTCCTTTAAGGTATCGGAAACTAAATTGATCATCGCTTCTGGGCCACAAAGATAGTAGCCGTCGAAATCAACGTCGTTATGCTTGTTTTTTAAGGCATAGTTGACCGTGGAGACATCGATACGCCCGAAAAGTGAATCTTCTTCGCGGGTTTGACTATTCGTAAAATAGACAAAAAACCGATTGGAATATTCTAGTTCCAACTTTGTCAAATCGGTATAGAACATAGTTTCTTCCGTTGATTTGTTTCCATAGACCAAAACGAATTTGTTCGTCGGGTTACTATCCAAAACACTTCTGGCAATACTCATTATCGGGGTAATTCCGCTGCCTGCGGCAAAAGCCGCTATGTTTTTCGGATTGGGATTGGGACTAAATACGAAACGACCTTCAGGTGGCATAATGTCGAGTACATCTCCTACGGCAAGCTTGGTGTTGGCGAAATCCGAAAACCCACCCTTATCGACTTTTTTGACGCCTATAGTGAACGTATCTTTTTTGGGCGCTGAACTAATGGAGTACGCCCTGCGTAACACATTACCTTTTAGCTCTTTCTTAATGGTAATGTATTGACCAGGGATAAAATCGAAGGTCTGAATCAAATCTTTCGGAATATTAAACGTAATCGCTACCGAACCAGGTGTCAGCGATTTTATGGTTTTTACCGTAAGGGAGTGAAATTGAGCCATTACTATTTTTTAATTTGGTCAAACGGATTGCAAAACTAAGCATTGAAATGCCTTTATAAAACGGAAAATGCAAAAAATAGCTGGAAGCTGTAACATATTTTATATTTACAACACTAACAAATCATAAACCACCGACCCGATGTTCAAACGATTTGCCAATCTACAGTGGAAAGCTTTTTTTAGATCTTCTTCTTTGGGAAAAAGTCTTACCCTTAAGATTATCATGATTTTCTTTGGTATTTACATGTTGGCGTGCCTGATAATGATGGGCGTGGGGCTCTTTTTTATCCTCGAAAAGGCTTTTCCAGATGTGGACCCCATGTTAAAGGTCAGCGAATATTTCCTGTATTGGATTTTAGGGGAACTGGCACTGCGGTTTTTTATGCAAAAACTCCCGGTTATGGATATCAAACCGTTGTTGCTGATGCCCATAAAAAAAGATTCCATTGTACATTATATTTTAGGCCGATCAGCTTTTTCGTTCTATAATTTTATCGCGTTATTTCTTTTTGTACCCTTTGCTATCGTCTTAATGATCAAAGGCTACCCTACTTTAAATGTTTTGGTCTGGCTTTTTGCAGTGGCCTGTATATCGTTATCCCTGAACTTTCTGAATTTCATCATCAACAAAAACGATAAAGTATTAATAGGCCTTTTGACCATTTTGATAGCTTTCTATGCGGTAGACTATTTTCAAATGTATCCCATCAAAGAACAAATAGGCAAGCTCTTTCATCAATTATATAGCAATCCGATTTGGGCATTGATTCCTTTGACGATTGCCATTATAACCTATTATGTCAATTATCGCTTTCTTCGGAATAAAATCTACTTAGACGCATCGATCAAGGAAAAAGTCAAGGAGGCCAAGACTTCTGAACTCGGTTGGACAAAGCGTTTCGGAAGCATCGCTCCCTTTCTTCAACTTGACCTTAAATTGATATGGCGAAATAAACGCACCAAAACGCAGGTGTTTCTCTCACTTGCAATGATACTTTATGGTCTGTTCTTTTATAGCCAAGATATGTACGGATCGACTTCTTCGATATTCGCGTTCGTTGGTATTTTTATTACTGGAATATTTATGGTGAATTTCGGACAATTCATTCCCGCCTGGGACAGCGAGTACTATAATATGCTCATGGCCCAGAATATACCAATGCGCAATTACCTTGATTCTAAAGCGGGACTCATTTACGTCAGCATCGTGGTCATGTTTTTACTTTCCATACCCTATGTTTATTTCGGGTGGGAAGCTTTGGCAATCAATTTTGCCTGTGCGATATACAATTTGGGGGTCAACGTACCGGTCGTTCTATTTTTCGGATCCAAGAATAAGAAACGCATTGATCTTCAAAAGAGCGCTTTGGGGAATATGCAAGGCACAAGTGCGACGCAGTTCTTGATATTATTACCATTGATGGTCGCGCCCTGTTTACTCTATTTTGTACTTAAATTTTTTATCTCTTTCGAAGTGGCGCTAGCGGTTTTAACTTTATTTGGGATTATAGGTTTTGCTTTCAGAAATAAAATATTGGATAAAATCACGACCATTTATAGAATTAAAAAGTATGGCATGATTGCTGGCTTTAGCGAAAAGAATAATTAACCCTTTTAATTGCCTCCTTCTTTTAACCTACAAGGTACGACGAAGAGGATTGCACTTTTTAGGGATGTTTTTTCGGAATGACAAAAGAATAAAAAGAATATGATATCGGTAAAAAATCTCACAAAAAAATACGGTAGTCAAGTTGTCTTGAACCTTGAAAATCTCGAAATTCCCAAAGGACAGAGTTTCGGGCTGGTAGGCAACAATGGAGCAGGCAAAACAACATTTTTCAGTTTGCTTCTCGATTTGATTCAACCAACTTCAGGCAGTATCGAAAGTAATGGCATTTCGGTAAGTGAAAGCGAAGAATGGAAAACCTTTACATCATCCTTCATCGACGAATCTTTTCTGATCAGCTACCTTACCCCAGAAGAATATTTCTATTTTATCGGAGAATTGCGAGGCCGAAACAAGGCCGATGTAAATGCGTTGCTTTCGAATTTTGAAGATTTTTTCCATGGGGAAATCCTTGGTCAGAAAAAATACTTGCGAGACCTATCCAAAGGGAACCAAAAAAAGGCGGGGATTGTGGCTTCATTCATTGGGGACCCAGAAGTGGTCGTGCTTGACGAACCCTTCGCAAATTTAGACCCGACCACACAAATAAGACTCAAGGCGATAATCAAAGATTTGGCCGCCCAAAAGGGGGTTACCGTTCTGGTTTCGAGCCATGATTTAATGCACGTGACCGAAGTTTGCGAACGTATAGTTGTTTTGAATAAAGGCGAAATCGTAAAAGACATTCAGACCTCGGCCAAGACGCTGCGAGAACTTGAAAGTTTCTTCGGTGCCAAAATAAGCTCTGGGGAAGAAGAATAGGCAATCCTCCTAAGCATAGATAAAATGCACTTTTATCGACCAACTACATAATATTCTCGTTGTTTTTTAGTTTAGCTATTAGACGAATTATCTATACTTTGAACCTTCGGAATAAATTACTGCTCTTATGTGTTCTGGGCGGACTGGCTTTTAACGCTTGTTCCACCAAAAAAGATGCCTTTATCAATCGCAATTGGCATGCGTTGAATACCAAGTACAACGTACTTTATAATGGTAATATCGCCTTTGAAGAAGGTCGCGAACAACTAAACGCAGAATACCAAGATGATTATTGGGAGGTTTTGCCCATCGAACGGTTAGAAGTCACCGAAGAGATCAAGCTCGACTCTGAAGACAACAATCCGAATTTCGTCATTGCCGAAGAAAAAGCTACGAAGGCCATACAAAAACATAGTATGGATATCAAAGACGAAGAACGCAATCCACAGACCGACGAGGCCTTTTTGTTGTTAGGAAAAGCCCGCTACTTTGATCAACGTTACATTCCGGCCCTTGAGGCTTTCAATTACATTTTGAATAAATACACGTATAGCGACAAGCTTAACGAGGCCAATATTTGGCGTGAAAAAGTAAATATCCGTTTAGAAAACGAAGAGCTTGCCATTAAGAACCTAAAAAGACTTTTTAAATACGAGACACTGAAGGATCAAGAGTATGCCGATGCACGTGCTATGATGGCGCAGGCTTACCTAAATCTAAAGGTCATCGATACGGCCGTACAGAATTTGAAAATCGCTTCGTATTACACAAAAAAGAATCCTGAAAAAGGAAGATATTATTATATCATTGGTCAACTGTATAATGAATTGGGGCATAAAGACAGTGCGAATTATGCTTTTGATAAGGTCATCGATTTGAACAGAAAGTCGCCTCGGGTCTATATGATCAATGCACACCTTCAAAAAATCAGAAACACCGATTTGACGCCTGAAAACGAGATTGAATTGATGGAGTATCTCACCGAACTTGAGGAAAATCGCGAGAACCGACCGTTTTTAGATAAAATCTATCGTCAAGTCGCAGAATATCATCTTGAAAAAGAGAATGATAGTCTCGCCATTACATATTTTAACAAATCACTTCGTGCTACCCAAAACAAGCCAAAACTGAACGCCCTTAATTATGAGAATCTCGCAGAATACAATTTTGACGAGAACGAATACAAAAGTGCTGGTGCTTATTATGATAGTGTTTTGACCAATTTGGTAGAAAACACTAAAAAATTCAGAGCCACGAAAAAGAAGCTTGACAACCTTGAAGATGTCATTAAATATGAAGACATTGTACAATATGCCGATAGCGTAATAGGGCTATATAATATGTCTGAAGGTGATCAAGTCGCTTACTTCGAAGCCCACATAGCTGAACTAAAACGAATAGCCGATGAGGCCACCAAAAAAGAGGAAGCCATTCGGGACGCCGGGTTCGCTGCTTTTGGAGAATCGAAGGGCGGCAAAGAGAACAAGGGCAAATTCTATTTTTACAATATCACCAGTCTAGGCTATGGCCAAACCGATTTTAGAAATAGATGGGGCGATCGTGAGCTTGAAGATGATTGGCGGTGGTCGAACAAAAGCAAGGCTTTACCAACGGTCGAAGAAGGTGGGGCCATTGTGGCAAACGATAGTTTAAGCGCAGGTCCGAGCAACGATGAAAAATATTCGGTTGAATATTATCTAAAGCAAATTCCTTTGGATGGAAAAATAATCGACAGCCTTGGTACTGGCCGAAATTTTGCGAATTATCAATTAGGATTGATTTACAAGGAGAAGTTTAAGGAAAATGTTTTGGCTGCCGGCAAGTTGGAAGATGTCTTAAAATCTGACCCTGAAGAGCGATTGATTCTTCCCTCAAAATATAACCTATACAAGATTTACGAAGAAGAAGGCAGCCCGTTGGCCGCTGAAATGAAAAACAACATCATCACCAATCATGGCGATTCTCGCTATGCCGAAATATTATTGAACCCACAAGCGGTTTTGGCCGGAAACGAGGACAGTCCTGATGCGCGCTACGAGGCACTTTATAAGTTATATCAAGACCAACAATTCTTAGAGACCATAACCGGTACTGAAGAGAATATCAACCGATATACGGGTGATCCGATAGTTCCGAAGTTTGAAATGCTAAAGGCGAATGCGATTGGCAGGCTAAACGGTTTTGAAGCTTTCAAAGAGGCTCTAAACTATGTGGCGTTGACCTACCCCAATAATCCCGAAGGCAAGAAAGCGGAACAAATGGTTTCTGAACAACTTCCTAAACTAGCGGTAAAAGAGTTTTCTCCTGAAACCGAGGTCAAAGGTTCGGGAAATTGGAAAGTGGTCTATCCATTTAAAAGAAGCAATGATGAAGCTGCCCTTAAACTGATGGAAAAACTAAACCTTGCCATCAAAGATTTACGGTACAAAAACTATGTTTCAAAAGATATTTATAATCTAGAAGAACAATTTGTAGTGGTTCATGGTTTTAAATCAAAAGATTTTGCACTTGGCTTTGACGAGTTGCTAAAAATTAACAAGAAATACAAGATAAGTCAGGAGAATTTCGTTATTTTATCTCCCCACTATAAAATAATTCAAGTACATAAAAACCTACAAAAATATAAAAGTCGCATTTTAACCCCAAAACCCTAAACAATGTTTTCAGACAAACAAAAACCTAGAACTATGAACGAAATAGGAGGACAACCCAATAGAATCGAGAAAAATACAAGAATCAAAGGTGATATCGTTTCCGAAGCCGATTTCAGAATCGATGGAAAGCTAGACGGTAATCTTAAGACTACAGGTAAGGTAGTAATCGGATCCGGTGGTTTGATCAAAGGAAAAGTCGAATGTGTCAACGCCGATATCGATGGTAATTTCAATGGGGAATTGATTGTATCGGATTTACTTTCTCTAAAGGCATCCGCAGTAATCGAAGGAACGGTTACGGTTACCAAATTGGCCGTTGAACCAGGGGCTACCTTCAATGCTTCATGTACCATGAAGGGTAAAGGCGGTTCTATGGGAAGTAGTGCATCTTCGACCAGCACAAGTTCTTCATCAACAAGCAATGGAAGTTCATCTAGCTCAGGCGGGTTCAAATCGTCTATAGGCAGCAATTCGAGCGGACAGGCAAAGGCTTCCTAAAACCAGAGCTGAGTTATCATTTAACCGACCTTGTTAGTTCAAATTTCAAGCAAGGTTTTTGTTGCTTATTGCGAAAAATACGGTGTAAAATGCGATATTCGCTCGCACAACAAAAGCGGATATGGATTCTAGAAAAAAGAGTCAACTCGATACGTATGCACGATTTTCCGGTATCGCATTTCAAATGATAGCGATTATCGGCCTAGGCAGTTATGGCGGGGTGAAACTCGATGAGCTATACCCCGATTTTTATCCCATGTTTACATTGATTTGCTCTTTGGCCTCAGTCGCCATTGCTATGTATTTAGTCATAAAACAGGCAGGTAATATTTCTAACGATAAGAATACCGATGATTAGGGATGTTTTACAATTTTTAATAAAGCTTGCCGCGATTGCCGCAATACTTTTTTTAGCTCATTGGTATATTTTGGAACAGCTCTACACCGAGGGTCTTTATTTTCCGCTATGGAAGATTTATCTTTTCAATGCAGCCCTGGTTCTGGGCATGTATTTTTTGCTACGTTATTATGGCGGCAGAAAGCCCAAGAGCGTGCTTAAGATATTTTTGCTGCTTTCCATATTAAAGATGGCTTTTGTAATCGTCTTTTTATTACCACTTTTTTTGGGACGAGCGAACAATGCGCAGGTTGAGGTAATCAACTTTTTTGTGCCCTATTTTGTGTTGTTGGTCTTTGAAATTTTAGCGTTGAATAAATTTCTGCAAAAAGCCTGAGATTGCTGGGATTTTTATCATTGGAATTTTTACACGCTATTTTTGACGTGGGATAAGGCAAATTTTTTAAGCAGAGCTAGGCTACGGCCAAAAAATTTTAACGAAATACCGTCCAAAAAGAGACATAAAAAAGCATTTGATAAATTTCTCATCAATCTCTCGATTAAAGGACGGGATATTGTTTGCCAATTAATTTAATAACTGTACATTTGCACCGAATTTTTCGAAGGGGATTTTTTAAATCAAAATTCAATGCAGAGCAGTACATTCAGACCATTCTTGACCATCTTCTTTTTGTCGCTTTTCATGGTGACTTCAGTTTCGGCAAAAGATACCGATCCAAATAAGCCCTTCGATACCAATGAAATGATATTTCATCACATTACGGACGCCCATAGTTTTCATGTGGCCGGTGATATTTCAGTACCGTTGCCCGTAATTCTTTGGACGGATAATGGTCTGGTCATGTTCATGTCAAGTGAATTTCATCACGATATTGAGGGCGAGGTGATAGTTGAAAAGAATGGGATGAAATTTGTGAATGTTCATGAAAAGATTTATCAACTAGATCAGGGTGCAACAGGTGTTGCTTTTGATGCTGAAAACCATCCAACCAACGCCGCTAAACCGTTAGATCTTTCAATCACCAAGAATGTGTTTTCGATGTTCTTGTCAATGGCCCTGTTATTATGGTTGTTTTTAATGGCCGCTAGGTCTTATAAAAAATCTGAGGACAACGTTCCAACCGGAATTGGAAAGTTTTTAGAGCCCATCGTTGTGTTTATTCGAGACGAGGTTGCCAAACCAAATATTGGTGAGCATGCCTACAAAAAGTATATGCCATTTTTATTGACGTTGTTCTTCTTTATCTGGGTCAATAATATTTTCGGGTTGATTCCATTTTTCCCATTCAGTGCGAATTTGAGCGGTAACATAGCTTTCACGATGACCTTGGCTGTAATTACTTTGATTATTACGCTTTTTAGCACAAAAAAATATTATTGGCAACATATATTCTGGATGCCAGGTGTACCAGTTTATATGAAGCTATTTTTAGCGCCCATCGAATTCTTGGGCATATTTATCAAGCCAATCGCACTTATGATTCGTCTGTTCGCCAACATCACGGCAGGGCACGTAATCGTACTCAGCTTGATTTCGCTGATTTTCGTATTGAAGACGGTATGGGTTTCTCCAGTCTCCGTCATATTTACGGTATTCATCAGTGTTATTGAAGTTTTGGTCGTTGCGATTCAGGCATACATATTCACATTGCTTTCGGCACTTTATTTTGGCCAAGCTTTGGAAGAAGGACATGATCATTAATTAATTTTTAAATACGTAAACTATGAGTTTAGCATTATTACAAGAGACCGCAGCCGTTAGCTACGGAGCATTTGCTGCCATCGGGGCAGGACTTGCAGCAATCGGTGGTGGAATCGGTGTTGGTAAAATCGGTGGGGCAGCTATGGAAGCCATGGCACGTCAACCCGAAATCCAAGGTAAGCTTCAGGGTTCTGCGATTGTATTGATTGCCTTTATCGAGGCGGTTGCACTTTTCGCAGTTGTTGTTTCTTTCTTGGCAATGAGCGCATAAGATTTAGGGCGTAGCGGTTGGCTGCGCCTTACTTTTTTTAGTTTTCTGTGGCCTTGGCCACAAACCTTGTAAACCTCTCTTCTGGAGAGGTCGATAGCGCCAAAGGTGATATCGGGTGAGGATAAGTATTTGAAATTTTAAAATAGTAGTATGGATAATCCTTTGGTAACCCCGGAATGGGGTCTGATAATTTGGACAGCAGTAGCTTTCTTGATTTTACTTTTTATATTAGGAAAGTTTGCATGGAAACCGATTTTGAAATCGGTAAATGACCGAGAAAGTTCAATTAAGGATGCCTTGGCGGAGGCTGAAAATGCCCGTAAGGAAATGCAAAACCTTCAGGCGGATAATGAGCGTATCCTTAAGGAGGCTCGTGCTGAGAGAGAATCGATGTTGAAGGATGCCCGTGATATGAAGAACAAAATTGTTGCCGATGCAAAAGAAGCAGCACAGGTTGAGGCTGACAAAATGATCAAGCAAGCACAGGCGACAATTGAAAGTGAGAAAAAAGCGGCCGTAGCGGACATTAAAAGCCAAGTGGCTAACCTTTCCGTGGAAATCGCTGAGAAAGTCATAAAAGAACAACTGTCAAATAAAGACAAGCAATTAAAGCTGGTCGACGATATGTTGGGCGATATTAAATTGAACTAAGAATGAGCAATTCAAGGGCTGCCATACGTTACGCAAAAGCGATTTTAGACCTAGCGGTCGAGAATAAGGCTACCGATGCTGTTGAAAAAGACATGCGGTCTATTGTCGAGACGATTGCCGATAGTTCTGAATTACGTGAGATGTTGGCTAGTCCCGTAATCAAGGGGTCGGATAAAAAGCAGGCGCTAGCTTCAATTTTTTCGGGAGGGCATGCTATTTCAGAAGGATTGATAGGCATGTTGGTCGACAACAAGAGAGTTTCATTGTTAAATGAAGTAGCCGAGAAGTATATCATATTGAATGAGCAGTTGAAAGGAGAAGGAGTTGCTTTTGTGACAACTGCCGTTCCGTTGACGGCTGATTTGGAAAAGAAAATATTAAAGCAAGTCGAAAGTATGACTGGTAACAAGGTTGTGCTTGAGAACAAAATAGATGAAAGTATTGTTGGCGGATTCATACTTCGTGTAGGGGATTTGCAGTACGATGCTAGCATTTCGAATAAATTGAACAATTTAAAGCGAGAATTCGCAACGAGTTTATAAATAACTAGGGCAAGACGCCTAAGACTTATATCTAGAAAAATGGCAGGAGTAAAAGCCGCTGAGGTATCAGCAATCTTAAAGAAACAATTATCAGGATTCGAAGCTACGGCCAGTTTGGACGAAGTGGGAACTGTATTGCAGGTAGGTGATGGTATCGCCCGTGTTTATGGTCTATCAAATGCCCAATATGGGGAATTGGTAGAATTCGAAGGCGGATTAGAAGGTATCGTACTTAACCTGGAAGAAGATAACGTCGGTGTTGTATTGTTAGGTCCTTCAAAAGGAGTTAGCGAAGGTGCAGTCGTAAAACGTACGCAACGAATCGCTTCTCTGAATGTTGGAGAAGGCATTGTTGGCCGTGTGGTTGATACACTGGGTAACCCGATTGATGGTAAAGGCCCCATTGCAGGAGAGACGTATGAAATGCCATTGGAACGTAAAGCACCTGGGGTAATTTTTCGTGAGCCCGTTACCGAGCCATTGCAGAGTGGTATTAAGGCAATTGACGCCATGATTCCAGTAGGTAGGGGTCAGCGTGAACTTGTTATTGGTGACCGTCAGACGGGGAAGACTACGGTTTGTATTGATACCATTTTGAACCAGAAAGAATTTTACGATGCAGGTGAGCCTGTATATTGTATCTATGTTGCCATAGGTCAAAAAGCTTCTACCGTTGCGGGTATTGCTCAAGTCTTGGAAGACAAAGGAGCTTTGGCCTATACGACAATAGTTGCTGCGAACGCATCAGATCCTGCTCCAATGCAGGTATATGCTCCAATGGCAGGTGCCTCGATCGGAGAGTATTTCCGTGATACAGGTCGACCAGCATTGATTATCTATGATGATTTATCAAAACAAGCGGTAGCTTATCGTGAGGTATCCCTTCTTTTGAGAAGACCACCAGGGCGTGAGGCATATCCTGGCGATGTTTTCTATCTACACTCTAGATTGTTGGAGCGTGCTGCAAAAGTCATTAACGATGATGATATAGCAAAAGACATGAATGATTTGCCAGCGGTATTGAAGCCTATGGTGAAAGGTGGTGGTTCTTTGACTGCCCTTCCTATTATCGAAACTCAGGCAGGTGACGTTTCCGCATATATTCCGACAAACGTAATTTCGATTACCGATGGTCAGATTTTCTTGGAACAAGATTTATTCAACCAGGGTGTTCGCCCAGCGATTAACGTGGGTATCTCGGTATCTCGTGTTGGTGGTAACGCGCAGATTAAATCCATGAAGAAGGTAGCAGGTACCTTGAAACTGGATCAAGCGCAGTTCCGTGAGTTGGAAGCATTTGCGAAATTCGGTTCTGATTTAGATGCCGCTACTTTGAATGTTATTGAAAAGGGGCGTCGAAATGTTGAGATATTGAAGCAAGCTCAGAACGACCCTTTTACCGTTGAAGATCAGGTTGCGATTATCTATGCAGGTTCTAAAAACCTGTTGCGTGATGTACCGGTGGAAAAGGTAAAAGAATTCGAGCGCGATTATATTGAATTCTTGAACACGAAGCATAGAGATGTATTGGATACTTTGAAATCAGGAAAACTGACCGATGAGGTTATCGATACCTTGACTGCTGTTGCAAAAGATTTATCTAGCAAGTACGTAGGATAGAGATATAAATTACTGAGTACTGAGTAATAAGTGCAAAGTATTAAGGAGGCAAAACCTAATACTTTGTACTTATTACTAAATACTAACAAAAAATGGCAAACTTAAAGGAAATACGGAATAGGATAGCATCGGTTTCATCGACCATGCAGATTACCAGTGCTATGAAAATGGTATCCGCGGCCAAGTTGAAAAAGGCTCAGGATGCGATTACGGCGATGCGGCCCTATGCCAATAAATTGACCGAGTTGCTTCAGAATCTAAGTGGAAGTCTTGAGGCGGGGAATAAATTTTCCGATAATCGAGAGGTAAACAAAGTGCTCGTAGTGGCCATTACTTCAAATAGAGGTCTTTGCGGTGCGTTTAACACGAATATAATAAAGCAGAGCACTACATTGGTCGAAGAAACCTATGCCGGTAAGCAGGTAGATATTATGGCAATCGGAAAAAAAGCCAATGATATCTTAGGAAAAAAGAACAATGTCATTGCAAATCATAGTGCTGTTTATGATGATTTGACATTTGATGCCGTCGCAGCAATTGCTGAAGATTTAATGGAGCGGTTTACTAACGGGTCGTATGATAGAATCGATATTGTTTACAACAAGTTTAAGAATGCGGCTACTCAGATTATCATGACGGAGCAATTCTTGCCTATCGTGCCAATGGAAAGTGAAGAAACTTCGAATAAAGATTACATCTTCGAGCCATCTAAACCTGAAATTGTAGAGCAATTGATTCCGAAATCTTTGAAGACGCAATTGTACAAAGGTATTCGCGATTCATTTGCCAGTGAGCACGGTGCCCGTATGACGGCTATGCATAAAGCGACGGATAACGCAACGGAGTTACGCGATCAATTGAAATTGACCTATAACAAAGCAAGACAGGCAGCTATTACTAACGAGATTTTAGAAATTGTTGGTGGAGCTGAAGCTTTGAACAACTAATGTCATTCTGTTAAAGCGTAGCGTCATTTTACGAATAAATAAAAACCTTACGGAAACGTGAGGTTTCTTTTTTTTAATCGATTTTTGCCATTGAAGTGGTTTGAACTTTTGTTTGGAACCGAGAATGAAGGCTTTTGTGTTTTGATGAAGTCATTTTTCGGTTGCATAGCATTAGCTATGGAGCCGAAAAATGGGAAAATTAGGACGCAAAATGCAAAATTCGTAGGTAAAAGAAACAGTTTAAATCACTTCATTTCCAATGCAATCCAAAAAAACTGCCTTACTTTTTATTTTCATAACCGTTCTTGTTGATGTTATTGGAATAGGCATTATCCTTCCGATAATTCCAGATTTGATAATGGAATTGACTGGGGAAGGTATTGACATGGCCGTTATTTATGGAATGTGGTTGACTACGGCCTATGCCGGAATGCAATTTTTATTCTCTCCCGTTTTAGGGGAAATATCAGATCAATATGGGCGAAGACCGATTTTGTTGATTGCATTATTGGGATTGAGCATCGACTATTTAATTCATGCTTGGGCACCGACTATTATGTGGTTATTTCTCGGAAGGTTCCTTGCCGGAATTACCGGAGCAAGTTTTACGGTAGCATCAGCCTATATTGCCGATGTCAGTACTAAGGAAAATAAGGCCAAGAATTTCGGTTTGATAGGCGCAGCCTTCGGATTAGGGTTTATTATCGGCCCAGGTATCGGCGGCTTTTTCGGAGATATTGATATTCGCCTACCTTTCTATATTGCTGCTGGTCTTACTTTTGTGAATTTCTTATTTGGATGGTTTTTTGTTCCGGAATCGTTGACACCTGAAAACAGGAGACCGATTAATCTGGCCAAAATGATTCCTGGGGTTTCACTGGTCAGTCTTCGAAATTACAAAGGGGTTTTATTGTTGATACTCGCTTTCTTTTTGGCGAATCTTGCCGGCCAAGCGTTGCCCTCTACATGGTCGTATTATGGCATTGAACGATACGATTGGAGTCCGATGGAAATAGGTGTTTCACTTATGGTTGTTGGTTTGCTCGTAGCAATCGTACAAGGCTTTCTGGTCGGGATTTTGGTAAAGAAATTCGGAAAGCGAAAGGTCATAATTGTAGGTTTTATGCTTTGGACTGTCGGTATGTTCCTTTTTTCATTGGCCACCGAACCGTGGATGTTGTATGCCTTTTTGATTCCGTATGCGCTAGGTGGTATCGCAGGGCCGACAGTACAAGGGGTTATTTCGAACGAAGTTTCGGAAAAAGAACAAGGCAATCTTCAAGGGGCCATTACAGGCTTGGTTAGCCTAACCGCCATTTTCGGGCAATTGATCTTCTCTCCGGTATTCTATTATTTCATAAGGCCTGAGGGCAAAATTTATTTCCCGGGAGCGCCTTACGTATTGGCTTCGATATTATTGCTTTCTGCCTTTGTATTCGCACTACTTGCGATGAAAAAAATGGGTCGTATCGACGAACCCGAAACTGCTCATTAAGAAAGCACCTTGGCAAAGTGGTTCAAACCAGAATAGCTTACTTCATCATCTTAGTTGCTCTTTCATACGTATCTATAGCAAACTAGTATGAAAGGATTTCTTATGCAAATGAAAAAAAGATGGATTGTTATCGCTTTAGGTCTTGTAACCTTTGGTTGTTCGGTAAAGAAGAATCTTGAAACAAGTGCCCCGTTTAAGTTAGGCGAACCTTTTGGTCAGAAATGGCTGGTTGAAGACATTTCCAAAAAGCAGGGCTATGATGTTATAATTCCCATTTTGAGTTTGGATGAAGATGACGCAGTTTTACATAATTTGTATCATCGGGGTGAAATGGCAACTATAGAAATTGAAATGCGCGAAATCGGAATGGTCGCTGTTGCAGAATTTCCTTTCCTAGAAACTGCTGAAGAGCCTAAACCGAGCGGTGATGAAACTTTCCCGTTTTTGCTGGGTGAAGCCGAAGCGGTTTTAAGCTACATGCAAAAAGATAAAGTGAGATATATCAAGATAAATGGTATTCGACAGAACCCCGCTGTTGCTTTCCCCTCTCTTGTGGCAAAGAACAACAATTAAGTCCTTTTCGACAGACTTTGCTGCAAGTCCATAAATAGGTACTTTTGAAATCTGAACTCCGACCTATTGAATCCACTTAAAAAATTGTTTAAGCAAACGGCCATTTATGGTTTGGCAACAGTGCTGCCTCGAATGCTTTCTTTTCTTTTGGTTCCTGTCTACACAGCGGTCATGGCACCGGGTCTATATGGCCGGGTAAGTGTCATTTTTTCTTGGATCGCAATTTTCAACGTCTTTTTGGCCTATGGCATGGAAACCGCTTTTTTCAGATTTTATAGCAAGTCTGATAACAAAGAAAAAGTGATTTCAACCTCCTTGATATCGATTCTAGCCACAACGCTTTTTTTTGCCTTAATTGCCTTTTCATTTCAAGGTTTTTTAGCGAATGCTACAGAAATTGACGTGCAATTTGTGCGCTATGCAATTGGTATTATTGTTTTAGATGCATTTGTTATCATACCTTTCGCTTGGTTACGAGCCAATGAAAAACCCACACGATATGCGATTATCAAAATATTGAACGTAGCCATAAACCTCGGGTTAAATCTATTTTTTCTATTATTGCTTCCAAAAATGTCCACTGACAATCTCGAGGGAATGTTTTCGTGGATGTACGTACCCAATTTTGAGATTTCGTACATTTTTATATCGAACTTAGTGGCTAGTGGGGTAACGCTTTTATTGATGCTGCCTCTATACTTGAAAAGCAACTACGTTTTCGACACTTCTTTATGGAAGCGTATGCTGAATTACGCTTGGCCAGTTTTGATTGCTGGTATTGCTTTTACGATTAATGAGGTATTTGATAAAATTTTGTTAGATAGGTTGCTTCCCGAGGATGTTGCGGAAAGTGAAACGGGAATGTATGCAGCTTGTTACAAACTGGGCATGTTCATGACCCTTTTTGCCACTGCCTTTCGGATGGGAATTGAGCCGTTCTTTTTTAGCCATGCAGGCACTGAAAACCCACAAAAGGCCTATGCACAGATTACGAATTATTTTGTCGTTTTAGGTAGTGTCATTCTACTTGCCGTAGTTGTTTTTGCGGATATTTTGAAAGTGATGTTTGTACAAGATGAAGCGTATTGGGAAGCGATGGATATTGTTCCTTTGATTTTATTGGCTGGGTTCTTTTTAGGAATCTATCACAATTTATCCGTATGGTATAAAGTAACCGATAAAACACGCTATGGGGCTTTTATATCGGTTATTGGAGCAATTATAACTATCGGTATAAACTTTGTGTTTATTCCGATTATCGGCTACATGGCTTCAGCGATTGCCACGGTTCTGGCGTATGGCAGCATGATGGTCTTATCGTATTATCTTGGTAAGGCACACTATCCTGTCCCCTATAATTTTAGGAAAATCATTTTTTATCTAAGTATTTCAATCTTGTTTTCGGCATTGTCATTTTATGTTTTTAATAGAAACCTCATTATAGGAAGTGTTCTACTTTTACTGTTTTTAGGGCTCGTTTATAAAATGGAAAATAACATGTTAAAACGAATATTTTTTAAGAAAAATTAGGCAAAAAAGTTCAAAGGGAAAACGGTTGTCAGGCTGAGCCTGTCGAATTCAATTCGAAGAAGAATCAAAATGTAAACAAAAATGAAAATCAGAGTAATAAATAAGTCCGCTCATGAATTACCAAATTATGAAACGGGAGCTTCGGCAGGAATGGACTTGCGAGCCAATATTTCGGCTTCCGTAACGTTACAACCTTTAGAGCGATCCATTATCAAAACAGGTCTTTTTATTGAGCTTCCTGTGGGTTTTGAGGCACAAGTCAGACCTCGTAGCGGTTTGGCTGCGAAAAAAGGAATTACGGTACTTAATGCCCCCGGTACCATAGACGCGGATTATCGCGGCGAAATCGGAGTGATTTTGGTCAATCTATCCAACCAACCTTTTACCATTGAAAATGGAGAACGTATCGCCCAATTGGTCATCGCCAAACATGAACGTTCTGAATGGGTCGAAGTTGAAGAACTTTCTGAAACTTCCCGAGGTGAGGGTGGTTTTGGGAGTACAGGAGTTAAATAAGTAGAAGATTAAATTAATGATTGTCACTCAATGGTTTCACACTGAGCGCAGTCGAAGGGTTAGGGGTGTTTCCCCCGGCTAGGAGAAGTATTTTAATGAAAAAAGTGACTATCATATTTCTATTTTCCACAGGATTAATCTTAATCCCAATTTTTTCCAATGCCCAAGAAGAAACGCCCGAAATCGATATCGAAAAAAGTGCCGAGGTATTTTTAGAGGAGTACTCAGATACATTTCAAGATACCTTCTTTGAAGCGCTCAAACAAAAAGGGATAGAGAACTATGATAAAGCGATAAACCTCCTCTTGGAATGTAAACCGTTACAACCTGACAATGCTGTCGTAGATCATGAATTGGCGAAGGCTTATCTAGAAGATGAGCGGTTTGTTATGGGGCAAGAATATGCGATTACGGCGGTCAATGCAGAACCGGATAATTTATGGTACTTGAACACTTTGGTCGAACTTGTTCAAAAACAAGGAAATACAATTGATGGAATAACATCGCAACTTTCATTTTCAAATAAAGAGCTGAAAGTGAACCTTGCGCTGATTTATTTCAAACAAAAGAAATATGAAAAGGCCTTAGAAGTACTCAGCCCATTGGATTCCTCTACTTTTTCTGATGAACTTGAATCCAAGATTAAAGATTCCATTGAAAAACAAGAGGCCGATTCGCATGTCGCCGAGTATACTGTGGTCAACTCCGCAGGCACAGATGCTTCCCAGGGCTATAAATCTCGAATAGAAGGCTTGATTAGAATAAATAGCAACCTCCAACTATTAAAAGTTAGCGAAGAAGCATTGGATAATTATCCGCTACAGCCCTATTTTTATTATGCCTACGGATATGCCTTAAATAAAAACGGGAAGAATCGAGAAGCTATTGAAGTTTTGGAATCGGGCATTGACTATTTGTTGAACGATATTTCTTTGGCCAATAAGATCTACACCCAATTGGCCGATGCTTATACTGCCATGAACAATACCGTAAAGGCGAATATGTATCTTAGTAAAGTAAAACCCGGATTTTAATCCAAATTCGGAGTATAATCATTGAAATGAAGAATATAATAAGCTTGTTTTTTTTGCTATTTATCGTTGTATCCTGCGGAACGAAAAGGATAATTTCCGACGGAACGGCCGGTGAAAAGATGTCCTCTAAAAATATCATCCGCCAGCACTACTTGAATCAGCTTGATTTTAAGACTTTGGCCGGTAAATTAAAAATCGATTATTCCGATGGGGAAGATGAACAAGGTTTGGCCGTAAGTCTGCGTATGGAAAAAGACAAAGTCATTTGGATCAGTGCACCTTTTGGCGTTGTTAAGGCCTACATCACGCCGGATAGGGTTAGTTTTTACAACAAGCTCGATAATGAATATTTTGATGGAGACTTTTCATTTCTCAGCAACCTCTTGGGCACTGAACTTGATTTTGACAAAGTACAGAACCTACTCTTGGGGCAGGCCCTTTTCAATTTAAAGGATGAAAGTTATAGCGTTTCTATATCCGAAGAAAATTATGAACTGAAACCTAAAAACCCGGGAACGCTTTTTAAGACCCTATTTCAAATAGAGCCTAAGAACTTTAAAATGGCTTCTCAACAGCTATCACAACCGCTGCGCAAAAGACTTTTGGATATCAACTATAAGAACTATCAAAAAATCAATAAGTGGCTTTTACCCAACGAAATCAATATCGTTGCCATCGAAAAAGATGAGAGAAATATAATCGATATCGAGTATCGAAATATTGAATTTGATCAGCCCGTGCGTTTTCCGTACAGAATTCCCGATGGGTATAAAGAAATCGTTCTGACCAAAAATGACTTTTAGTAGCCGACATATATTTCTTCTAATCTTATTGCTGTTTCTCTCAGCCGCCGCCACTGCGCAAACCAATGAACAAGAGGCTTTGGAAGCCAAACGTGAAGCTTTGCAGAAAGAAATAGATGATATCAATCGTTTATTATTTGCGGAAAAAAAAGAGAGGGGCAACGTCTTGGAGCAGATGGAAGCACTTGACAAGAAAATCAGTGTGCGCCAAGAATTAATCGATGTTACCAATGAGCAAAGTAATCTCTTAAACGTAAAAATCAACGAGAATGTTGAGAACATCTCGAAGTTAAAGAAAGAGCTACAAGAAAGAAAAGATGAATACGCTACCCTAATTCAAAAATCGTATCAGAGTAAGACACAACAAAGTCGCTTGATGTTCTTATTATCATCTGAAAACTTTGCCCAAGCGATGAAAAGATTGCAATATATCAAGCAGTATACCGATTATCGTAAATCGCAGGGGGTTGCTATTTTGACAAAGACCGATGAACTTTCAGAACGAAACAATACTCTTGTTGAGCAACGAAAAAAAGCCGATCGATTGATCGCTGCTAATAAAAGGGCAAAAGGGCAGATGATGAAAGAGATGAAAAATCAGAAAGAGTTGTTGGCCACTATCAGAAAAAATGAAAGCCAGTACACAGCCCAAGTTCAAAAAAAGAAAAAAGAGACCAAGAAAATCGATAAGCAAATCGAAGGCTTGATACGTGCAGCAATAGTTGCATCTAATAAAAAGGCGGGTAAGAAGGCAGTCAGTACGAACAAATTCGTATTAACGCCCGAAGCGACCTTAGTCGCGAATAATTTTTCGGCCAATAAGGGAAGGTTGATTTGGCCGGTTGATAAAGGAATTAAAAGTCAGGGTTTCGGAGTATACGAAGACGCGGTTTACCCAGAAATCAAACATGAAAGCAATGGAGTGATTATTACCACAGAAGAAGGTACTAGGGCCCGCGCTATTTTTGAGGGCGAGGTAATAGCCATTATGTCGGTGCCCGGAGGTAATAAAGGCGTAACAATTAAACACGGAAATTATATCAGTACCTACTACAATCTTTCGGTTTTATTTGTAGAAAAAGGTGATGTGGTGGCAGCGAAGACCGAATTGGGTAAGGTAGCTACCAATCGATTGAACGGACAAACGAGATTGAAGTTTTACCTTTATGAGGATACTGAAAAATTGAACCCCGAAGAATGGGTGTATCGACTTTAAATTGAACATAGATGAAAAAAATTACAGATTTAAAGGGCACTTTCGAATTACATAACGGTGTACATATGCCATACTTTGGTTTGGGAACGTATCAAGCAGATAATGACCAAGAAGTTATTGATGCAGTTCAATACGCCTTGGATTTTGGCTATCGCCATATCGATACGGCTTCTGTGTATGGCAATGAAGAAGGTGTGGGCAAGGGAATAAAAGAGAGTTCAGTAGCTCGGGAGGATATTTTTGTAGTCAGCAAAGTCTGGAATGCTGAACAAGGCTATGAGAGCACCCTCAAAGCCTTTGAGGCCAGTCTTAAACGTTTGAATTTAGAATATCTTGATTTATATCTTGTTCATTGGCCAGTACCGAGAACGTATAAAGAAACCTGGCGGGCTCTAGAAAAACTGTATAAAGAAAAACGCATCCGTGCAATCGGAGTGAGCAATTTCATGCAACATCATTTGGAGGATGTTTTGCAGAATGCGGAGGTAGTCCCGATGGTCAATCAAATGGAGTTCCACCCTTATGTGGTACAACAACATTTATTGGATTTTTGCGCTTCAAAAGGAATCCAATATGAGGCTTGGTCACCTTTCATGCAAGGAAAACTGTTCACATTGGATATTTGTGCGCAGTTGGCCGAGAAATATAGTAAATCTCCTGCTCAAATCATCTTACGCTGGAATCTGCAAAAAGGTGTCGTTACAATTCCCAAGTCCTCAAAAAGCGAGCGTATTGCCGCTAATGCCGATATTTTTGATTTTGAGCTCAGTCAAGAAGACATTTCTCATTTAGATAAGCTTGACAGAAATGAACGTATTGGTCCCGACCCTGATAATTTCGAATTTTAGCTTTTTTAAGTAGAAGTAAAAAGCGCTTTCAATTCGGTGGCTTCACTTGGTTTCATTTTGTTGGCAAGAACCAAACTCAGTTGCTTTCTTCTTAGCGCTGCTGCGAAACGTTCTTTTTCCAATTCCGTTTCAGGTTCCAAAGGAGGAACTTCAGTTGGTCTACCTGTCTCGTCAACAGCTACGAAGGTATATATCGCTTCGTTCGCTTTTGAGCGTTCGCCGCTAAAACGGTCTTCCATCCAAACATCGATATAAACTTCCATTGAAGTTCGAAAAGCTCTCGAAACAGCCGCTTCAACCGTGAGAACGCTTCCTAAGGGCACAGATTGATTAAAAGCTACGTGATTGACCGACGCGGTGACCGTAATTCTACGGCTGTGGCGTCTTGCCGCGATACTTGCGGCTCGATCCATTCTGGCCAATAATTCACCTCCAAATAGATTGTTTAACGGATTGGTTTCGCTGGGTAATACCATATCTGTCATGGTCGTTCGGGATTGACTCGGATTCTTGGCTTGCATCTAACTTATTTTGCCGCAAAGATAAGGGCTTATCCATAAAAGATGGTAGACCATTTCGTTTTTAGAAACAAGAGTTGTGGCGTTAGCTCAAAAAAGAACAGGGAGTACAAATTATAGAGACTTGGGAATAAATTCAGAAGAAAACTTTGATTTTACCAACCATTACTTCACCGACTTTAACCAAGCATCTGAAGAATGGGTGCGTCTTATTTTTTGAAGTGCGTTTAATGCATCTTGCGGATTTTTGAAGCTGTCGTAAGTAACCATATGCAGCCCAAAATCATTGGTTCCGAGATAAGCAGCATTAAAACCACGTCGTTTTAATTGACGTATTTTTTTATTGGCATTTTTCTCGAAGCGAAAGGCTCCGGCAATGATATGGTGGGTTTTTACTGTTGATTTCGGGTCGAAATTAGGTTCTTTGGCGGGTTTTGCATCCAGTTCTAAAACGGGTAGTTCTAGAGGGGTGGTATCAAAAAAAGTAGCCTCTTGAATTGTCTTGGAAACTTGTTCTTGGGCTTCCTCTTGCGCCAATTGCTTATTATTCTGTAACTCGTTGTATGTTCGGTATCCCGTGAAGCCAGCAGAAAGCGCCAATAAGAATATAGCGGCATATTTCAAATAGGGTCGGAATGATGTTGTTTCCCGTTGCTCGGGAGTGATAATAAAAGGTACTTTCTCTTCCAATTCTAGTACTTCTTCCTTTAAAACCTCTCTGGTAACAGGTGCCGCTACAAAAGATGATAAACCGAAGGAAGCCGTTAAGTAATTGACTTTATCAGACGGTTGAAACTGCATTTTTTGCTCGCTATTTAACCAAATTTCCCCAATATTCTCTAATTTGATTCGATTGCCTTGCTCTAAACTTGTCCTCCATTCAGCAGCTTTTAGCAATACTTTTTTGAGTATCTTTTCGTACCCGACTTTTTCGGTATTTGCCATATAAGAAACCAAAAGGCCATCGTTGGTGGTCAATTGATTATTGAAGGAAAGTACTTTTGAGGGTGGGTAAAATGTATTCGAGCTTCTATGTAGTCCGGCTGATTTTCTTTGTGTAAGAAATGCGCCGAATTCAGGTACTACAACGCAATTGTAGCGATATAGTAATTCAGAAATATAGTGTTCTAAGACCATTTGCTACAAATATCGAAAAATTTTACTCCTACTCAATGGCCCCAAAGGCTTTTTATTAACATTAAAAAAAGTGTATTTTGTGGATAACTAAGGCAACCGACTAAATGACTGAAAATGAATTGATAGCCCTTCTTCGGCTACAGCACGCACCGCATATTGGTGACGTTACCGCAAAAAAACTCATTTCAAATTGTGGTGGCCCTGAGGCGATTTTCGATGAAAAGTACTCAAATCTTCAAAAAGTAGACGGGGTCGGTGTTTTTAAATTAAAGGGCATATTCGATAGAGAGCATCTTGAGGCGGCAGAAAGGGAATTACAGTTTATCAGAAAAAATGAAATAAGTTGTTGCTACTTTATGGAGTCCGATTTCCCCGATTATCTAAAGCATTGTATAGACGGGCCCATTCTGATGTTCAAACGAGGTAACATCGATTTGTCGCAGAAGCGAATTATCAGCATAGTCGGCACCAGGCAGATAACGAGCTATGGCATGGCTTTTTGCGAAGAATTTGTCGAGGCCATTGCCCCGTTAGATCCTATTATAGTAAGTGGATTTGCCTACGGTGTCGATATCTACGCACAACGGGCAGCAGTAAAAAACGGTTTACAGACCATAGGATGTTTGGCACACGGGCTTAATCAAATCTACCCCAAAGTGCATCAAAAATATATGCCTGACATAGAGAAGAACGGAGGGTTTTTCACTGAGTTCTGGAGCACAAGTAACCCAGATAGAGAGAATTTCTTGAAACGGAATCGGATCATCGCAGGTATGGGCGAGGCGACTATCGTAATAGAATCTGCTGAAAAAGGAGGTAGTTTGGTGACAGCCGATATTGCGAATAGCTACAGTAGGGAAGTTTTTGCCGTACCCGGTCGCGCACAAGACAAATACAGTTTAGGCTGTAATAACCTTATCAAACAGCAAAAAGCCCATTTATTGACTTCAGCTGCCGATCTGTTATATCATTTAGGATGGGAAGTAGAAAAGAAGGAATCTCCTATAGTCCAGAAACAGTTGTTCGTCGAACTTGATGAGACCGAGAAATCGATTTATTCTTATTTGCAAAAAGATGGAAAGCAATTGCTCGATGTTATTTCACTTGAGTGTCGAATACCAGTTTTTAAAGTCTCTTCTACACTTTTAAATATGGAAATGAAGGGCGTTATCCGTCCTTTGCCAGGCAAGTTGTTTGAGGCAATCTAGTTTTTTTCAAACCGTTGGGTCGGATTCTGGTAAAAATCACTTCCGAAAGCTAGTATTGGCAACGGTTTATCGATAAAATATGAAGGAAAACGAGATTAATCCTTTGAAGGGTCTTATTTGAATATCGCTAACAGACCGATTGGTCTTTTCGAAGAATCAATAACCGACTTTGCCCCGAACACGTTCCAAAACCCCGTCGGCCACTTTTTTGGCCTTTTCGGCGCCCAAAGCAAGGGCATCATCGACCTCTTGAAGGTTATTCATATAATAATCGAATTTTTCACGGGCTGGCCCGAATCTTTCAAGAATGACTTCAAAAAGGGCTTGCTTAGCATGACCATAGCCGTAATTTCCGTTGAGGTAATTTTGTCGCATTTCGGCTTTCTGTTCTTCGGATGCCAAGATTTTATACAAAGCAAAAACATTGTCGGTTTCAGGATCCTTAGGCTCTTCCATCGGCGTGCTATCGGTCATAATGCCCATAATCTCTTTCCGCAGTTTTTTATCAGGCTGAAAAAGATTTATGATATTGCCTTTGCTCTTGCTCATTTTTTGACCATCGGTTCCTGGCACGTACATCGTATCTTTTTGCACATCGGCTTCCGGTAGCACAAAAGTCTCCCCCATTTGGGCGTGAAAACGAGAAGCAACATCTCTAGTCATTTCCAAATGCTGTAATTGGTCTTTTCCCACGGGAACGATTTCCGCATCATAGAGCAGAATATCGGCGGCCATGAGCATAGGGTATGAAAAGAGCCCCGCATTTATATCGTCCAATCGGTCTGCTTTATCTTTAAAAGAATGGGCAAGCGTCAGTCTTTGGTACGGAAAAAAACAACTGAGGTACCAGGCCAACTCAGAAACCTGTGGAACATCACTTTGTCTGTAAAAGACGGTTTTCTCGATATCGAGACCGAAAGCAAGCCAAGTTGCGGCAGTGGCATAAGTATTGTTTCGAAGCTCTTCACCATTTTTTATCTGGGTCAAAGAATGCATGTCGGCTATGAACAAAAAAGAATCGTTTTTTGGGTTCGATGCCATACTGATAGCAGGAATAATCGCCCCTAAAATGTTCCCCAAATGAGGTGTTCCCGTACTTTGAATTCCCGTTAAAATGCGTGCCATTATCTAGTGTTCAGAAAGCGACAAAGGTAAAACAAAACATAAATAACTCCGTGAATTTGCTACTTTTGATTTCATGCTTCGCCTTATAAAAAATATAGGATATACCCTATACCGTATTTGGTTCTATATTTTGGTAGCAGTGCCGATCGTTATTTTCTTTCCCTTTTTACTTTTGGCCACTATTTCTGAAAAGACGTACCCACAATTTTTTTGGATAGCACGTAATCTGTGGGCCAAACCTGTTTTATATGGAATGGGCTGCCCTCCAAAGGTCAATCGTAAACAAAGGCTTGAGAAGGGCAAAAGTTATATGCTGGTTGCTAATCACACGAGTATGCTCGATATTATGTTGATGTTGTATTTAAGTAGAAATCCGTTTGTTTTTGTGGGGAAAAAGGAGCTCGTGAAAATTCCGTTATTCGGATTTTTCTACAAACGGGTCTGTATTATGGTGGACCGCGATAACAGCGGAAGTCGCACAGGGGTTTATCGAAGGGCGCAAAAGCGGCTGTCACAAGGCTTGAGCATTTGTATATTTCCTGAAGGAGGCGTGCCCGATGACGAAACCATTCTACTTGATGAATTTAAAGATGGGGCCTTTAAAATGGCCATTGCCCATAAAATTCCAGTGGTGCCGATAACCTTTTATGATAATAAAAAGCGCTTTTCCTTCTCATTTTTTAGTGGTGGTCCTGGAAAGGTTCGGGCAAAAATCCATACGTTTTTCGAAACAGGAATCTTGGACGAATCGGATAAAAGCACACTTAGAGAAGAAGTGCGACAAGTAATTTTAGAAGAGCTGAAGGGTCTTTCGACGAGCGGTACCAATTAAAAAATCACTTTTTTCTAAGCCATAAATTCCCACCGGTATTTTTATAGGTCAAAGGCATTTTTTCAAAGGAAGATTTATGCTTCGTATGCATGTAGTGAGAAAACAAAAGAATTTCAAAATCTTGGTTGTAGCTAAGAAAAGCGCGAAGCAGATAGATTTCGTTCCAATTTCGGCCCTCGTAAACCCATTCTTTCGGATATTCAAATGGAAAGAACATATCGTGAACATGAACTATAACACCTGAAGCAAGATTTGGCAATATTTCAAAAAGCTCGTAATTGACATCGCTTCCGGTTTTTGAAACATGGCTACTATCAATAAAAAGGATGTCGTTTGCCCATAACTTTTGGAATTCTTCCAATGCAACGGACTGCACACCAGAATCAAATACAGTACAATTTTTCTTATCTCCCTCCTTAAAAAGGCTATACAATAATTGGGGATACGGCTCTATAAAAGTCAAATCGAGTTTAGGTGCAAAATATTCTTTTGTATCGAGCATTACAGCGGAAGAGTAGCCCGATCCAATTTCGATAATTCGATTTGGCCCGAAATGTCGAATCATAGAATACAAGACAATTGCGTCGGTATAGGAGTAGGTGCCGTTATTGTAACAAAAACGATTTTGACCGGATTTTTCTACGGTAAATGGCAGTTCATTGTAGAATTTAGAAAAATCTGCCAACAAGGCCATTTGTCTTTCAGTTTGCAGATCAATGCCTTGTAAGGTTTCGGGGGAGTTCTCTGGCCATAGACTATTCTCATAGGTATCTAAATCAACTTTGGATACAATGGGCGAATAAAAATGACCCAAACGAAACTTATTTATAGGCCTTAGTTTTCCGAATTTGAGTAAAGTTCGTATTCCGTTGAGCAAAAATTTAGGGAAGAGTGCTTTCTTGGTCTTCATAAGCGTCTGACGGTAAGGAAACGAATATATATGTTTTTTAGGAACGAAGATTCTAAAATTTGTAAAAAGAAAACGCTCCGACGAGTAAATCGGAGCGCTGAAAAAGGCCTGATTACCACAACAGACCTACTAACCAATATTTTCTAGAATTTAAAATGAAGTCCGCTATAGACCCCGATAGAGAACGGATTGAAACTACCCGAGGTCTCAGAAAAGGTACCCAACTGATATTTGAAGACAGGTTCTAGGTTCAACCTTACTTTTGGCGAGAACTTGTAATTGAGTCCGAAACCGACATTGGTACTGAAATTGACATTGTTCAAGTTGTTGGCCTCACCTAACTCAATGGTTTCGTTCGAATCATTTAGAACCACCGAATTATTCGTCAAGAACAAGGTGCTGACTCCCCCGATCAAGTTTATCCCAAATCTATTTTCAACCAATGCATAATCAAGCTCGACAGGAATTTCAACATAACCGAATTCTTGTGCCATTACCCCGTTTCGAGAGATATCATTGGAAATCACGTCAGAGGATCTATTAGCAAGATCAAAGTTAGTTCCAGATTTACTTCCGACAACAATGTTTTCAGCAGACTCTGAGTAATTGACATTGTTCAGACGACTTGAAAGGGAACCCTGAACCGATGCGGAAAATTCTACTTCGTTCGTGTCATAGCCGAAATCAACTTTGTTGACTCCCGTTCGAACACTCAGCTTATCTGTCACATCGTAAGCTACTGACAGCCCGTAACTAATATTGAAATCCCCAGATTTCGAATTGGCTGCCAAAGCTGGGTCTATCGGTGAACCTTCGCCAAAAGAGCCAAAATAAACAGGGGCCAGATTTGCGCCCACCGACCATTTATTATTCGAGTTTTCGGCCAATGCATCCTCTTCATCCTCTTTTTTCTCGATTTCCTCGAAAATGGACTTCTTCTGATTTTCTTCGATAAGAATCTCTTCGACCTCCTCCTTCTCTTCTTCAGAAACATTGGCCAAACCTTCTTCAACAGCTTCAAACGTCAATCTCTTTTCCATTGAGATGCCTTTGCCATCTTCGCCCTTGTCTTCCATAACTGCAACGATATTTTCAGTGTCTCCGGCATCGAAGTTATCGATAGCACCATTGGAGCCTAAGGTGGTTTCTGAACTCTTATTTAAAGTTTCATTGTGCTTTTCTTTTTCTGAATCTATGGCGGCGAATTTTGACTTCTCTTTTTGAATGTTCTTAAAGGGAGTAGTGCCATTTAAACTATTTGTTTTCTCAACGGTATTTGAAACTGCGGCTTCTTTATTGTTCGAATGAAGTGATTTGTTGGATTCTATAGTTTCCGTTTCGGTCAATTGAATTTTTTCTTCAGATTTTTCGGAAAAGGGGACTTCCTTTCCATTGATGTCCGGCTTTTCTTTTTCCAATTGTTCGGTATCTGAAATTATTGGCGAAGCACTAGTATCTTCTTGAAATGGATTTATTACCATAAAAAGTACGGCAACCAATGCCGCGACCCCGCCGAGTTTCCACCAAAAAGGGATGATCTTTCGCGATTTTTTCTTGTCGAGAGACTCAGATATGTGGCTCCAGACTTTTTCGTCTGGTATTTCATGGAAGTCTTCTAACTTCTCTCGAAATAACTTGTCGATATTTTTTTTACTCATTTTGCAATGAATTAGTATGTGTTATTTTTTATTGAAGTCTCGGTTGAAAAGACTTCAAGTGACTAAAACAAGCCAAAAATCAGTATTCCGATTATCGACCTGGCGGTTTCTCTTTCGATTTTCTCTTTTAATATGATTCTTGCTCTTGCCAGGTTTGATTTTGATGTGCCTGTCGATGTACCTACGAGCGCGCTGATTTCTTTATGGGAATATCCATCCAAAACGTAGAGATTGAATGTCATTCTATATTTATTTGGCAGTTCTTGTATGTATTGTAAAAGGGTCTCTATAGATATCGTCGCATAGGCTGAATCTATTTCGACTTGCTCCTCGGTGTTTTCTGATACAATATTCAAGTGTTCTTCTTTTCTGTATTTCTGAAGTACAGTATTTACTGTTATTCTTTTGAGCCATCCTTCGAAAGAACCGCGAGCCTTGAATTGTTCGATTTTATCAAAAATTGTCATGAAACTGTCGTGAAGATTGTCTTCTGCCTCGGTTTTATTACGTGAATATTTAAGACAAATACCGAACAATACCCCGGAATATCGCCGGTACAATTGTTCTTGGGCATGCCTCTTGCCTTTTTTACATTGATCTATGAGCTCTTCTAGACTCAAATTAGTTGGTATTGGTTATGTAGGCCGATTTCTTCCGTTTAATTTACCGGCACCTCGATCTCGAAAAACATTGGCTCGCCGTCGCTGTCTTGACCTTGCCAGAATCGAAAGATGTAAGGTTGATCGTATTTGACCTGGAACAAAAAGCTCTCTTCTCGATTGGTAACGACCTGCGTACACTGATTTTCAATGGGCCTCCAGCCTATTGCGACAACTTCTCTTGTGGTTGTTTCTGTGGGGGAAACATCGAATTTTTCGAAATTCGTACACCCGTCGGGTGCCGCATAGGTCACCTTGATCTCATAGGTATTGTTCAGCGTGAATGATTCGGGCACCTCAGCATCTGAAATCCGTAAAGCCGTAAATTCGATGGTGGCACCATCATCTTTATTGCAAGAATTAACCGCAAAACCCACCACAACCAAAAAGACGAGCAAGAACATCTTCTTCATAATATGACATTTTATGATATAAGATGAAAATTTAGGTGTTTGGTTGCGTTCAGAAATAAATTTCTAAGCACTCTTTTTTAGATAAGAGTGCTCAGCGATAAGTAAAAATATAAATTTCTTTAAGTAAGTGCGTTTATGGCCTCCCTTATTTTGCCTTCAAGTTCTTCGGTGAGTTCTGGGTTATCGCCCAACAAACCTTTTACGGCGTCACGCCCTTGGCCCAATTTTGTATCGCCGTAGCTGAACCATGAACCGCTCTTTTTGACAATTTCATATTCTACCCCAAGATCGATTATCTCGCCCAGTTTAGAAATTCCCTTGCCGTACATGATATCGAATTCAGTGGTTTTGAAAGGGGGGGCAACTTTGTTTTTAACGACTTTTACACGGGTCTTGTTGCCCAAAACACCACCATCGGTATTTTTTATTTGTGTAGATCTTCTAATATCTAAACGAACGGAAGCATAAAACTTTAATGCGTTACCACCTGTAGTTGTTTCTGGGTTTCCGAACATTACCCCGATTTTTTCACGCAACTGGTTGATGAAAATAACAGTACAATGTGTTTTACTTATAGATCCTGTAAGTTTTCTTAGGGCTTGAGACATTAAACGGGCGTGAAGACCCATTTTTGAGTCCCCCATTTCACCTTCGATTTCACTTTTCGGGGTTAAGGCGGCAACAGAGTCGATAACGATGATATCGATTGCCCCGGAACGAATCAGGTTATCCGCTATTTCTAAACCTTGCTCCCCGTTATCAGGTTGCGATATGATAAGATTGTCGATATCGACGCCAAGGTTTTCTGCGTAAAAACGGTCAAAAGCATGTTCTGCATCAACAAATGCCGCAATACCTCCATTTTTTTGTGCCTCTGCTATGGCATGTAAAGTCAAGGTGGTTTTCCCTGAGGATTCAGGACCATAAATTTCAATGACCCTTCCACGAGGGTAGCCGCCAACTCCGAGGGCTATATCCAAACCCAATGAGCCAGACGGAATTACATCGACATCTTCAACGACTTTATCGCCCATTTTCATGACTGCACCTTTTCCATAGGTCTTGTCAAGTTTATCCAATGTTAATTTTAGGGCTTTTAGCTTTGCTTCTTTTTCGTTGCTCATGAGTTATTTATTTTGTGGAAGGCTAAAATACTACATCTTTTGGCATGATACTACCTATCTTAATAAGTTGATGGAAATTTTTTGGAATCTGTTGAAAAGTACATGGCAAAGATTTATTTTTCTGACGCAACCTTTTAAAAAGAGTGACATCTTACTAAAGAACTAACTCAAATTTCCATTGTTTTTAGTGGCAATGGATTATGGTGGTCATTTTCCTTTTACACTTTATTTTATGAAAAAGAAAACTTGGGGTGACCAAAAAGAGTCTCGATTTATCGAGACTCTTTTTTTGTTTTCTGGCAATACATTTCTACAGGTTATTCTAACTTTGTGACTTCATATTAGAAAAATTAGTCTTTAAACTTAATAATTAGTATAGCATGCAACTGTACAATACGTTAAGTGCAAAAGAAAGAGCGGGTTTGATCGAAGAAGCGGGTTTGGAACGCCTCACGATCTCTTTCTATAAATATGCACACATCGGCAATACGTCTATTTTTCGAAACCATCTCTTCATACATTGGAACGAACTAGATATGCTTGGTCGTATTTACGTTGCCCATGAGGGCATCAACGCACAACTTTCAGTTCCCGCTACAAATTTTGAAGCTTTCAAAAATCACGTTGATGCAATTTCCTTTTTAGAAAATGTTCGGCTGAATATTGCCATCGAGCAAGACAACAAATCATTTTTGAAACTGAAGGTAAAAGTCCGTAATAAAATCGTTGCCGACGGGCTCAACGACGAAACCTTCGATGTAACCGATAAGGGAATCCATGTCGGAGCGGAACGGTTTAATGAATTGATTGAGGATGCCGATACCGTCTTGGTCGATATGCGTAACCACTATGAGAGTGAAATCGGTCATTTTAAAAATGCGGTTACTCCCGACGTCGATACTTTCCGTGATTCTTTAGATGTGATTGAAAGTGATTTGGCCGATCATAAAGAGGATAAAAAATTGGTCATGTACTGTACCGGAGGTATTCGTTGTGAAAAAGCAAGTGCCTATTATAAACACAAGGGTTTTAAGCAAGTCTATCAGTTGGAAGGTGGTATTATCGATTATGCCCGACAGGTCAAGAAAAAAGGATTGGAAAATAAGTTCATCGGAAAGAATTTTGTTTTCGATCATCGACGGGGAGAACGTATTTCAGATGATGTGATTTCGCAATGCCATCAATGTGGCGAACCCTGTGACGAACATGTCAACTGTGCGAACGAGGCATGCCATTTATTGTTCATACAGTGCGAAAGCTGTACCAAAAAAATGAATGAATGTTGTTCAGATCATTGTAAAGAAATTCATTCACTTCCGTTTGAAGAACAAAAAAAGTTGAGAAAGGGTAAAGGCGCAAGCAATAAAATTTTCAAAAAAGGGAGGTCAGAGGTCTTGAAGTTCAAGAAATAATCAAATTCAGCATTTCGCCCCGCTTCACATCGCGTCAAAAAATCAGTATCTTTACGATTGAGACAAAATTATGAACCTCCTCTTGATAAACCGATAGGTTTTTTTCAAGACCAATATATAAAATATGGGTTGTGGCAGTTGTGCGACCGGTAAGGACGGGCAACCTCGCGGATGCAAGAACAATGGTACTTGCGGCACCGATGGTTGTAATAAATTAACAGTTTTTGATTGGCTTTCGAACATGGCGCCCCCTAGTGGTACCAAGTTGTTCGATTGTATTGAGGTTCGCTTTAAGAATAGCAGAAAAGAATTCTTCCGGAATTCTGAAAATCTTTCCCTTTCCATTGGTGACATCGTAGCTTCTCAGGCCCAGTCGGGTCATGATATCGGTATGGTCACCCTTGTCGGTGAATTGGTGAAAGTTCAGATGAAGCGAAAAAAAGTTGATTTTAAAGACGAGGAGCTTCCTAAAGTTTATCGAAAAGCATCTCAGGGCGACATTGATAAATGGCAAAAATGCCGAGACCGAGAAGAGGAAATAAAGAAAAGGGCCCGTGAGATGGCGATTATACTCAAACTACAGATGAAGATATCCGATGTGGAGTTTCAAGGTGATGGTTCTAAAGCCACTTTTTATTATACCGCCGAAGAGCGCGTCGATTTTCGCCAGTTAATCAAAGATATGGCCAAGGCATTTGGTATCCGTATTGAAATGCGACAGATAGGGTATCGTCAAGAAGCACAGCGTTTGGGTGGAATCGGATCTTGCGGTCGTGAATTATGTTGTTCGACGTGGTTGACCGATTTTAGGTCGGTAAGCACTTCAGCAGCACGCTTTCAACAACTCTCGCTCAATCCGCAAAAATTGGCCGGTCAATGTGGTAAGTTAAAATGTTGTTTAAACTACGAACTCGATTTGTATCTAGAGGCATTAAAAGATTTTCCTTCGCAAGACACCAAACTTCAAACCGAAAAAGGAATCGCCTTTTGCCAAAAAACAGATATTTTTAAAGAGACTTTATGGTTTTCTTACAAAAGTGAGCCTTCGAATTGGCATACGCTTTCGAAAGATCAGGTCAACGAGATTTTAGAGAAAAATAAGAAAAAAGAAAAAGTTACGAGTCTCGAAGAATATGCCCTAGAAAATATCGTTGAAGATAAAGTGGTTTTTGAGAATGTGGTAGGGCAAGATAGTCTCACACGTTTCGACCGACCGAAAAGGTCTCGAAATCGCAACAAGAACCGCAATAGAAATCGCAAAACAGGTAAGAAAAAGCAGCAGGGAAATAACAATAACCGGAATGCAAAACCCAAAGCGAATAACAAGAAAAGAAGAAACAACAAAAATAGGAAGCCGAAAAATGCTTAGATCATCGTGTTTCTGTATGCTTATTTTATTGATGTTTTCTTGCAATACCGCTACCGTTAAGTCTGAATTCAAGACCACGGATAATGGTGCCTGGCCAAAAGATAGCATTGTTAAGTTTACCTTTTCAGAGATCGACACAACGACTAGGCATAATGTTTTTATCAACATTAGAAACGACCAAAGTTTTCCTTACAATAACTTGTTCTTGATTGCTGAATTGAACTTTCCGAGCGGTGAAAGTGTTCGGGACACGTTGGAATATGAAATGGCGATGCCCGATGGAACTTGGTTGGGCAAAGGTTATGGGAGTGTCAAAGAGAACAAATTGTGCTTCAAAGAAAACATCGTTTTCCCTACTTCGGGCGTATATACCTTACAACTTTCCCATGCCATGAGAAAGAATGGTGCGGTCGATGGCGTGGTTAATCTAGAGGGCATTACCGATGTAGGTTTCGAAATCGAAAAAAGTATAGTAAACTAAATTATGGCAAAAGCAGCTACTAAAAAACAATCTAAAGGTTTTTTAAAGTTCGTCAAGTGGTTCTGGATTTTATTTCTAACGGGGGTAGCACTGTTCGCACTTCTTTTTCTTTTTGCCTCTTGGGGCGTTTTTGGAGAAATGCCTGAATTCCAACATCTAGAGAATCCACAGACTAATCTTGCTACTGAAATTCTTTCTTCGGATGGAAAAACTTTAGGAAAATTTTATTTGGATGACAATCGCACTCCCGTGCCTTTTGACAGCATTCCCAAAAATTTGGTGAATGCATTGGTTGCAACTGAAGATGCACGTTATTTTCAACATGCCGGTATTGATTGGTATGGAACGGCAAGGGCGGTCGCCTATTTGGGCAAACGGGGCGGGGCCAGCACCGTTTCGCAACAGCTTTCAAAGTTATTGTTTACTGAAAGGGCTTCGAGCAATCCTGCCAGCCGTATTATTCAAAAAGCAAAAGAATGGATTATTGCCACCCGTTTAGAAAGGCAGTATACCAAAGAGGAAATAATCGCGATGTATTTAAATCAATATGATTTTAATTACAATGCCGACGGCATCCGATCCGCGGCGAAAATTTATTTTGGAAAGGAGCCGCAACAGCTTAAAACCGAAGAATCAGCAGTTCTGGTCGGTATGCTTAAGAACTCATCCTTATATAATCCGATCAGGAGAGAAAAGTTGGTTTTGGATCGCCGAAACACCGTACTAAGCCAGATGGCCAAATATGAGTTTATTACGGAAAAGCAGAAAGACTCTTTACAATCTCTAAAAATGGATATCAATTTTAATCCCGAATCGCACAAAGAAGGGTTGGCCACATATTTTAGAATGTACTTGCAGCGGTTTATGAACGGTTGGATCGAAAAGAACCCTAAACCTGCCCTAGAAGGCGAACGCGATAAATGGAATCTGTATTTAGATGGATTGAAAATCTATACCACTATCGATTCGCGAATGCAGCAGAATGCCGAAGATGCCGTTAGTGCACATATGGCCAATCTACAAGCTGAGTTTTTTAATCAGAACACCCCAGACCGCAATAAGACCGCTCCCTTTTTAGATGTGAATAAATCGGATATCGATAAGATTATGGAGCGCGCTATGAAAAATTCTGACAGATGGCGAAGCATGAAGAAAAAGGGTAAATCTGAAGACGAGATTCGAGCATCGTTCGAAAAGAAAACAGAAATGACCGTCTTCGATTGGAAAAGCGAAACCAAGGAAAAAGATACCATTTTGACTCCTATGGATTCCATTCGATACTATAAAACTTTTTTGCGAACTGCGATGATGTCCATGGAGCCGCAAACAGGTCATGTTAAAGCCTGGGTCGGTGGTATAGATTATAAGCATTTTCAATATGACAATGTGTTTCAAGGTGCCATACAGGCCGGTTCTACCTTTAAGCCGTTTGTGTATGCCGCGGCGATAGACCAATTGCGCTTATCGCCTTGTGATGAACTCCCAGACGTACAGTATTGCATTGAAGCTGAAAAGCACGGAAATATGGAGGCTTGGTGTCCTAAAAATTCCAATGGCAAATATTCCGGAAGAGACTATACATTAAAAAATGCTTTGGCAAATTCAGTAAATACGGTAACGGCTCAACTAATGGATAAAGTTGGTCCCAAGTCTGTTGTGAATATTACGAACAACTTGGGTTTTTCTAGGGAAGTTCTAGCAGTTCCTTCAATCGCATTAGGTACCGCCGATGTCAATGTCTATGAGATGGTTGGGGCCTATGGAATGTTCGCGAACCAAGGTGTGTACGTTAAACCGGTCATGGTTACACGTATCGAAGATAAAAACGGTACTGTACTATACGAATACGTGCCCGAGACCAAAGATGTTCTGAGTAAAGATGTGGCCTATGCCATGGTGAATTTAATGGAGGGTGTCACTCAAAGTGGTTCAGGTGGGCGTTTACGGCACAGTTTTGCCAAAAATCAAACGGTATATAAAGAAATCATAACAGGTTATCCCTATGAATTGAAGAATCCGATTGCAGGGAAGACGGGAACCACCCAAAATCAGAGTGATGGTTGGTTTATGGGTATGGTACCTAACCTAGTAACCGGGGTATGGGTAGGTGGTGAGGATAAACCCATACATTTTAGTAGAACCCTCTACGGTCAGGGCGCTTCAATGGCGCTACCCATTTGGGGGCTATACATGAAGGAGAACTACAAAAACAAGGATCTAGGTATTTCCGATGGTGAATTTGAAAAACCCAGAAACCTCTCGATCGAAGTAGATTGTTCAAAATTTGAAAAACAGCCGGAAGAAGAGGATGCCCCAGAAGATGATTTAGAAGATTTGGACTTTTAGGCTACTCGATTTCACATTTTCTTAATTAACCCGTACCTTGATATCTCAATCTTGATAGGTATGATTTCCAAAAAAGTTAACGACGTTTCCATTGCGCTCGATGGTGTAAAATCTGGTATGACCTTTATGTTAGGGGGATTTGGCTTATGCGGAATTCCTGAAAACGCTATAGCCGAATTGGTTCGTCTCGGTGTTGACGACATTACATGCATTTCAAATAATGCAGGGGTCGATGATTTTGGGTTGGGACTCCTTTTACAAAAGCATCAAATCAAGAAAATGATTTCTTCCTATGTTGGGGAAAACGATGAGTTCGAACGCCAGATGTTGAGTGGGGAGCTTGAGGTTGAATTAACTCCCCAAGGAACACTGGCCGAGAAATGTCGTGCTGCCCAAGCTGGTTTTCCAGCATTCTATACTCCAGCAGGATTTGGGACGGAGGTTGCCGAGGGCAAGGAATCACGGGAATTCAATGGTAAAATGCACATACTTGAGGAAGCATTCAAAGCAGATTTCGCATTTGTCAAGGCATGGAAAGGAGACCAGGCCGGAAATCTTATTTTTAAAGGGACTGCGAGAAATTTCAATCCCTGTATGTGCGGTGCAGCGACCATCACCGTGGCGGAAGTCGAAGAATTGGTTCCCGCAGGAGGACTAGACCCTAATCAAATTCATGTGCCGGGAATTTTCATTCAACGAATATTTCAAGGAACGAATTACGAGAAACGAATCGAGCAACGCACTGTTCGGGAAAGAAATTGATTTGAAAATGAGAAATGATAAGGAAAATTTAATTGTTGAAAAAACATTTGAGTATTACCTTAAAATTATTGAGTTTTCAGAATCGATACGAAGTTTAAATCGATTTGAAATGGCTTCACAAATATTTCGAAGTGACACCTCTATTGGAACGAACATCAGGGAAGCTCAAAATGCAGAAAGTAAGAAGGATTTCATACACAAATTCAAGATAGCTACGAAAGAGGCTGATGAATTGGAATACTGGCTGAAACTGTGTAGCAAATCGGTTTTTTATCCGAATCCTGATAAAAACCTACTAATAGAGTTGAATTCAATCATATTGATTATTTCCAAAATTATTTCTACCAGTAAAAAGTCCAAATCTTCAAATCCTCCAATTAAGCAATCCGCAAATTATGTTAGATAAAAATGGAATCGCCAAGCGCATAGCACAAGAAGTACGAGACGGTTATTATGTCAATTTAGGAATTGGTATACCTACCTTGGTGGCCAACTTCGTGAGAAACGATATCAATGTTGAGTTCCAAAGTGAAAATGGAGTTTTAGGAATGGGCCCGTTTCCATTTGAAGGAGAAGAAGATGCCGATATTATCAACGCGGGAAAGCAAACGATTACTACAATGCCTGGGGCATCCTTTTTTGATTCTGCCACGAGTTTCGGAATGATTAGGGGAAAACATGTCGACCTAACTATTTTGGGCGCAATGGAAGTCGCAGAGAACGGCGATATCGCCAATTGGAAAATTCCTGGAAAAATGGTCAAAGGTATGGGAGGAGCTATGGATCTTGTTGCTTCAGCGGAAAATATAATAGTCGCCATGATGCATACCAATAGAGCTGGGGCATCAAAATTGCTTAAAAGATGTTCATTGCCCTTGACCGGGGTCGCCTGTGTAACGAAAATCGTTACGAATTTAGCGGTACTCGAAGTGACTGAAAATGGGTTTCTGCTTTTGGAACATGCCCCTGGTGTTAGTGTTGAACAAATTCAACGCGCTACCGAAGGTAATTTGATTGTCGAAGGTGATATTCCAGAAATGGCAATTTGATTGCTGAACGGTCCTCTTTTAATAAAAAGCAGGATGCCCCGCCTTTAATCGATGCACTTCACCGAAGAAATTGACCGTTCATAATTTTCACAACATTTTAGGATCGTTTGACAACATAAATTTAGTTGACAAGCACTTTTAAGGTAGTTTTACGTTGTAATTAATAAGAAGTCATATTCCCAAGTCTGGCTTTGAAAAAACCTACTTACTGTTATGAGACTTAAATCAAATCGTGTTGGCACTGAAAAAGAAATTCAAGTTTATAAAAATGATTTCTACAGTGGCCTACTGATGTTAACCCGCAAACTATTTATGCTATAACGATATAATTAGATTTTTAGATTTAAGCCACGGTCCCCAAAACGTGGCTTTTTTTATGCTTTGAATTCTAGTCACTACATTCATAGTATTTGCAAATACGCCCATAGATACAATACTTCACAACAATAGATTTATTTTTACAGCTGAGTGAGGTACATTTATTCAGGATGCTTAACAAAAAGTTGAGATATATTTAGAATTCTCTTGAAAGGGCAAAATTTGAATTTTACTTTTTTTCTTTTTGTAATTTGTTGGCTATGTTCAATAGAAGTGATTTAAAATTTCAGGGATGTACGATATCGCATTTGACTACTCTGGCGGAAATTTCAAAGCGAACATTTATTGAGGCATTTGCAGCGCAAAATAATCCTAATGATTTCAAAAATTATATTGAAACCGCGTTTTCAGAAAAAAAACTTAAAAAGGAACTGCTTAACAGCGATTCCTTTTTTTACTTGGTTTATCTGGCCGGTAGCTTGTCAGGCTATTTTAAATTGAATGTAAATGCTGCCCAGGCAGAGAATAGAAATAAGAACGCCATGGAGCTTGAGCGTATTTACGTAGTTCAAGAATTTCAGGGCAAAAGAATTGGGTCTGCAATCCTAAATAAAACAATAGAAATTGCCACCCTCGAAAAGAAGGACTTTATTTGGCTAGGTGTATGGCAAAAGAATACTTCTGCCATAAAGTTTTATGAAGACCATGGTTTTAAAAAGACCGGTACTCACCCCTATTTTATTGGCAATGATGAACAGACCGATTGGCTCATGGAGTATTCTATGCTGAACTAGTTATATCAAACTAATTTTTAATTATTTTGAGCGTTTCAATCTGACCTTCGATATTATTTACATTCAAAATATAGAGACCTCTTGGTCCTCCCTTAATCTCCATTTTTAGTGTTGTTTGACCGTCCGGTACGATACCGCTATCAATCAAGGTTCCATTTATCGAAAACATAGTAAAGGTCGTTTGCTTTGTCTGCGCTGGGAGCAAAACAGTGAACTCACCATTGGTTGGATTCGGATAAGCCCTGACGTTTGGTGGTTCCTTCGAAAGTCCGAAACTATCTTCTTCGATTGAAATAGGTTCTTCCTGAGGAATTGAAACCTGATCTTCAGGAGTTGGGTCTTCCTCCTCATCTTCTTCAGGTTCTGATTCTTCTTCAGGTGGAGCCGGATCTTCTTCCGGTTCCGGTTCTTCTTCTTCAGGTGGAGCCGGATCTTCTTCCTCCTCAGGCGGCGTTGGGTCCTCTTGCTCTTCTTCTTCGGGTTCCGGTTCTTCTTCCTCGGGTGGAGTGGGGTCTTCTTGCTCTTCTTCTTCGGGTTCCGGTTCTTCCTCTTCAGGTGGAGTGGGGTCTTCCTCCTCTTCTTCTTCTTCTTCTTCTTCGGGTTCCGGTTCTTCTTCCTCGGGTGGAGTGGGGTCTTCTTGCTCTTCTTCTTCGGGTTCGGGTTCTTCCTCTTCAGGTGGAGTGGGGTCTTCCTCCTCAGGCGGCGTTGGGTCCTCTTGCTCTTCTTCCTCGGGTTCCGGTTCTTCTTCTTCAGGTGGAGTCGGTTCCTCTTGCTCTTCTTCTTCGGGTTCCGGTTCTTCTTCCTCGGGTGGAGTCGGTTCCTCTTGCTCTTCTTCCTCGGGTTCCGGTTCTTCTTCCTCGGGTGGAGTCGGATCTTCTTGCTCTTCTTCTTCGGGTTCCGGTTCTTCTTCCTCAGGTGGTGTAGGTTCGTCTATATCAGGGTTGTTATAGTTTTCAGGATATACAGGTGCACCATCATTCAATATTTTTCTGTTCAGCAACAATAGACCTGAAACCATTGCTTTATTCCAGATATCATCGAGTATATAATTCTCCATACGTACCTGAAAATCGCTATCGAACCTTCCCAGTATCGCTTGTGCCCCTTGTGATAGGGAATACGCATCTTTTCTTCCAGATCCGTCAATATAAAAGGAGGCTTTGGCAGGTGAGATTTCCGTCCATACGACATTTTCGAATGTACTAACCCATTTTGCGATATCATCGGAGTGCGAACCTTGATTCCAATGCATACCATTTTCAGCGGCTAAAGCAACAAATTGAACTAAGGCAGATACATGGGGTGAATCGGGTGTCTCACCGCTTGTTGTTTGGCCCCATGTCCAACTAATGTTATTAGCCGTTGGGCTCACGGAATTGTTGTTGAATATTTGATCACGGATCGAGCTACCATTTAAAACGGTCGAACATTCACAGCCCTTGAACGAGGCATTATCAAAGAAGGTCTTATATTTTTGTTTGCCGGTGATGATATAGAGTTCCATGGCGATTCTTGCCCAATGACTGGCGGTATCGGGGTAATGACCATATTGATATCCATCTTCACCAAGTTCTTCGTAACGTTCCCAAATATTCCTTTCGGTAAAAGCCAATACCGAATTAAACCAGTTGGTTTGAGAACTTAAGAAGTTGGGACTTTGATAGATTACCCTTAAAAATGTAGCTACTTCTTTCCAATACATCGAATCCCAAAGTTCGAATCCGGTAGAATGTCCCGGTTCTGGCCAACCTTTAAAATTTTGACCATTGACGGTGATAGTACTAGCATTTGAAATCGTATTGTCGATTACCTGTTTGGCATCATTAAAATAAGAGATATCACCCGTTGCCTGCCAAGCGCTGATTACTGCGTTGAGGTTCCAGTTCATATAGTAATATTCTTGCTTACTGCCGTCGGTATTACTATACGATAGCATTTCAGAGCGACCATAGGTCGGGTTCGCATATGCATTATCAAAAATGCTTTTTAACTCTGAAAAAGTTTTCTGGGAGAATGATAAAATTGGGCAAAAAATGACCATAAGGAAGATGTACTTCCTTTGAAGCGCAATGTAGGTAAGCATAGGTTCACTGTTGTGGGGTTAACAATGATCGGGGCGGTAAAATTGGTTTGGTCAGATCCCTGACCACATACTATATGGAACACTTACAACAGTGAATTATTGTTTTGACAGGAACCGAAATAGTGTTAAAATTCCATAAAAAGCAGAAATATTCGACGAAATGCACTTTTTGTTAACATTTCAAAGGCTTACTTGGTATAATTTGGAAAATTTGAAGTTTAGATTTTTGTCTAAGCCGGCAAATCTAAATTCATTCAATAGTCACCGTAATGTAATTTACCGTTCGACAAGATTGAGCGATTGGCAGCGATTAGCCCTATGCGATGACCCTTGTTCCATCCTTCGGTGGTAGTCGCTTCAAGTCGTTGTTGAAATGATTCATCGAACCTTCCCAAGATTGCCTGCGCCCCTTGACTGATCGCATAGGCGTCAACTTTTCCACTTCCATTAATATAGAACGAGCCGGCTAGGGGAAAGTCCGATTTCCAGACAATGTTATTTATGGTGCTTATTAGCTTTTCAATATCAAATTTGGTCCAATGCATGTTGCTCTGGTAGGCCAAAGCCACAAATTGGACAAAGGCTGCAAAATGGGGAGTATCTACCTTTTTATCTTCATTATTGAATATACCCCATTTAGCATACATACCGTATGCTGGGAGCTCGCTCGCCTCATTTTGGTACAATTGATCACGCATCGAAAAACCTTTGGTCGCTTCTGTACAGGTACAACAACCGGTAAAAGAAGCTCGGTCAAAGAAGTCTTTGTACTTCGGTTTTCTGGTAATTATATATAATTCCATCGCGATTCTTGCCCAATGGCTTGTATCTGTCGGGGTGTACATGAACTGATTTCCATCTTCTCCACCGACACCATAACCCGGTCTGTTTTCGTATCGGGACCAAATATTCTTCTCGGTCCAATCTAAAATCGCTTTAAACCAAGTAAGTTCTTTTTCCTTAAAATCTGAAGACTGATGGACTATTCTTAGCAGTGTTGCAACTTCCTTCCAAATCATCGAATCCCACAATGGCTTGCCTACCGAGAGGTTACCGTCTTTTGCCAAAGCGGGCCAACCTTTATAAACAACTTCGTTTATTTCAATATCTGAGGCATTCGAAATCATCGAATCTATTGCAGCCTTTGCTTCATTGAAATATTGAATTTCACCAGTCGCCTGCCACATATTGACCAAGCCGTTTAAATTCCAATTTGCATAATAATATTGCTGTTCGGCCCCATCGGTTGTGACATAATTCATCAACTCTTTCTTTCCTTCGGGTCCAGCCCAAAATTCATCGAATTCTATTTTCAACTGGGCTACAGTCTTTTGTCCATGAGAGGAAAACGAAATCAAAAGGATTACTTGAAGTAATAAAAGATGTTGTACGTTTTTCATTTTTTTAAGTATCGAGGGCAATTGAAATCCATCCGAAGAAATAGATAGAACTTAAGGAAATCGATTGCACGATTTAATCTGAAGTTATACAAATTCAGTGAAAAAAAGATGTGAGATCAAAATAATACAACCTGTTTTAAAAAACATGAGGCGCCTAACTGAATATTTAATCAAATACAAAATTACATGGCATTTTATGTAACTTATACCAATTAAACACACGATGGCATATGAAAAGTTCAAGCTTTATTTTAATCATATTTTTCATTTTTGGCAATAAACTGATTTCACAGGACAAAAGCTATTTTCCTGAACAAAACGCTGACTGGGAAGAAAGGCTTCCTAAAGATTTTCGAATGGACCCTGATGAATTAAAAGAAGCAATTTCCTTTGCAGAGACTAATGAATATTCGGGTTCCCGAGATTTACGGATTGCCATTTTAAAAGGTTTTGAGCGAGAGCCTTTCCATGAGATTCTTGGGCCGACCAAAAAAAGGGGTGGACCAGCAGGAATAATTTTAAAAAACGGTTACATTATCGGGCAATGGGGAGACACCAAAAGAGTCGATATGACCTTTAGCGTCACCAAGAGTTTTTTGAGTACAATGGCCGGCCTGGCAGAAGATAAAGGCTTGATCGCCCACACCGATGATAAAGTAATCGATTATATATGGGATGGCACCTTCGATGGGGCTCATAATTCAAAAATAACCTGGGAATACTTATTACAACAAAATTCGGCCTGGTCGGGAGAATTATGGGGCGGCAAAGATTGGGCCGACCGTCCACCGAAAGAAGGCGGAATCGATGATTGGAAATTCGAAAAACCCGCGGCCCCAGGAACGGTAATGGAATACAATGATGTTCGCGTAAATGTATTGGCATATTCATTAACGCATGTTTGGCGACAGCCTATGCCATTGGTATTAAAGGAGAATGTCATGGACAAAATAGGGGCTTCGACAACCTGGCGCTGGCACGGTTACAACCATGCCTGGACGGAAATTGACGGACTCAAAATGAAATCTGTGACCGGGGGCGGTCATTCGGGCGCCGGACTTTTCATAAGCACAGAGGATATGGCGCGTTTCGGCCTGCTCTTTTTGAACAATGGCAATTGGAAAAGTGAACAGATCATTAGCGAAAAATGGATACAAAAGGCGATCGAACCTTCTAAACCAAATATCAATTATGGCTATATGTGGTGGCTTAACAAAAAAGGCAGTCGTCACTGGCAAGGGCTATCCGAAAATCTATATTATGCTGCCGGTTTTGGCGGTAATTTCATAGTGGTGGACAGGGAAAATGATTTGGTCGTTGTCACCCGTTGGTTAGAACCCGATAAAATAGGAGAATTTATGACCAAGGTCAATGAAGCCTTGAATTAGAGATTGCACAATATGTCACAGGCTTGCGATAGTGTCTCTTTCTTTTTGGCGAAACAGAAACGCAATACACCGTCTTGGCGATTACCAAGATTGAAAGAGGAGATTGCGATACTTGCCAATTTTTTATCGATAATCAATCTTTTGGCCAAAGCCTCATCCTCTTCATCGGTTATGGCCTTATAATCAAGAAGTTGAAAATAAGTTCCCTGTGAAGGGGTGAACTTAAAGCGTGAATGCTCTAATCTTGATAAAAAATAATCGCGCTTTTCTTGATAGAAATCTTTCAGTGCCAGATAACGTTCTTCTTCTTTAAGATATTCGGCCATTGCTCTTTGGGTAGGATGGTCAACACAGAAAACAGCGAATTGATGCACCTTTATGAATTCTTCCATAAGTTCTGCGGGTGCCGCGCAGTATCCCATTTTCCAACCGGTAACATGAAAAGTCTTTCCGAAGGAAGCGCATACAAAACTGCGTGAGGCCAAATTATCGAAACGTGATGCACTTTGATGTTCCTTTCCATCGAAAACAATGTGTTCATAGACCTCATCGCTTATAAGAATGATGTTGGTAGGGCGCAGAATTTCTTGTAATTGCAGCATATCTTCATTAGAAAAAACACACCCACTTGGGTTATGAGGGGTATTGATGATTACCATTCTGGTTCGAGCGGAAATCTTTCCTTTAAATTCTTTCCAATCGATTTTATAATCTCCTTTTCGCAATTGAATGGGTACAACTACACCGCCATTTACTTCTATGGCCGGTTCGTAACAATCATAACACGGCTTTAAAACAATAACCTCATCCCCCTTGTTTACAAATGCCGTAACCGCGGTAAATATGGCTTGTGTTGCGCCTACGGTTATGGTAATTTCTTTATCAGGACTGTATATTCTGCCATGAAGCTTCTCTATTTTTTGGGAAATTATCTCCCGTAGCCCATAATAGCCACGCATAGCGGCGTATTGATTATGACCTTCCTTCATTGCTTTGGAAACTAAATCTTTCAATTTACCATCTGCTTCAAAATTTGGAAAGCCTTGTGATAAATCTATCGCGCTATGCTTTCTGGCAAGGTTGCCTACGGTGGTGAAAATCGTGGTCTTGACATTGGGTAATTTCGATTGCACGCTTTGAATTATGGCCGACATGTTTCCGTTTTTAGAAGTATTTAAAAATAGGGAATTAACCTTGAGTAAATAGCATAAAAAAACCCTGACTATTGTCAGGGTTTTTTTCAAAGTCACATCAATCTATTACGCGTGCTGCTCTTCATGTTTACCTTCTTTGATTTCTTCAATCAATTTAGAATTGAAGGCAGGTAAATCCTTTGGATTTCGACTCGTTACGAATCCTTCATCTACGACTACTTCTCGGTCTACCCAATTCGCTCCGGCATTTACCAAATCATCTTTGATAGATTTATATGAAGTCAATTTTCTATCTCTTACCACATCCGCACTAATCAATATTTGCGGTCCGTGGCAAATTGCCGCTACTGGCTTTTTTTGTTTGAAAAAGTCCCTTACAAATAATAGCGCATCTTCGTTAGTTCTTAATTGATCCGGATTGATAACGCCTCCTGGCAGTAGTAAAGCATTATACTCCTTAGCTTCGACCTCATTTAACATTCGGTCTACTTTATAAGAATTTGACCAATTTCCGTTGGCCCATCCCTTAATTTCACCAGTTTCGGGGCTTACGATATCCACTTGAAAGCCTTCTTTTTCCATGGCTTCTTTTGGAGATTTTAATTCACTTTCTTCAAATCCATTTGTAGCTAAAATTGCTATCCTCTTCATTTGTTATTGTTTTTAAGATTAATAATTAATTACTTTCTCAATATAAGCATGAAGAGCAGTCAAAATTGACTGGAACAATTAATTTCTTTGTTCTTTTAAATAGATTGTAGATGATCGACCACAGAACCTAGGCAGCGATCAAGTTCTTTTTTAATTTCACTTTCCCAAAACCGGAAGACCATATAACCTAGGTTTTTTAATTCTCGATTGACCTCTCGGTCTCGTTGCATATTGCGTTCGATTTTCGCTATCCAGAATTCGCGATTGGTTTTGATTTTCTTTTTGCGCTCTTCCCAATTGTGGCCATGCCAATATTCGCCATCGATGAAAATGACGGTCTTGTATTTTTTCAGAACGATATCGGGTCTGCCGATCAGTTTACGGTAATCGACACGATATCGGTAACCGGCGGCATATAAGGCTTTACGAAATGCCAATTCAGGTTTGGTATTTTTACCACGGATTTTGCCCATGATCTTAGAACGTTCTGGAGTGGTATAGAAACCCGATTCTTCATTGAAGCGGGGAACCTTTATTCGTTCTTCGGAATATTCTTTAGGCATGCCTTAAATTTATGAAAAGGATATTTCACTGAAAGTAATCTGTTTCATTTAACAAATCTTGCTAGATTTTTAGCACGCATACGATCTTCGATAAGATTCTCCTAATTTTAAGATGTCAATTAGATAGAATGAAAATAAAGAATGATCAACAACTTCACTATATCAAACGTATTAACAAGGTTGTCGATTATATTGATAATAACCTTGATGCCGAACTCTCTCTTCAAATACTGTCCGATATAGCTTGTTTTTCCCCATATCACTTCCATAGAATATTTTCTGCTCTATTAGCGGAGACTCCAAATAATTATATCACTAGAAGGCGAATCGAAAAAATAGCCGGGCGCCTTTTCTATATCGGTAAAGAAGAATCGCTAACCAATCTGGCATTGCAGAACGGGTTCAAAAGTATTCACTCGTTTTCTAGGGCCTTTCGTAATTTTTATGGAATGAGTGCTTCCGAATTTCAAAAAAGGGGACAAAGCGAGTTTAGCAAGATTTGCAAAACACAAAGCAAGAAAGGTACAGGCGAAGTGTTGTTTGAAAAATACTTTTACTCCATCAATAATCTTAAAAATTGGTTAGCAATGAAAACACAGGTAGAAGTAAAGGAAATGCCAGCACTCAATTTGGCGCACATTAGACATCAAGGTCCGTATAGTGAAATCGGTAAAGTATTCGAGAAATTAATGAAATGGGCGGGTCCTCGGGGCTTACTTGATTTTCCTAACACAAAGACTGTGGGAATATATTATGACAGCCCTCGTGTCACCGACGAATCAAAAATGCAATCTAGTGCTTGTTTTACATTGCAAGAAGATGTCGAGGTCTCTGGCGAAGTTGGAAAAATAACCATTCCGAAAGGAAAATTCGCGGTAGGTCGATTTGAACTTAAGATGAACGAATACGAACAAGCTTGGAACAGCATGTCGCTGTGGGTGCCTGAAAACCATTTTGAGTTGCGAGATGGACATTACCATGAAATATATTACAACGATGCCAATGATCATCCTGAAGGTAAGTTTATCGTCGATATTTGTATTCCTGTCAAGTAAAATAAAACCCCAAACTCAATAACGAGGTTGGGGTTTGTTTTTTTGAAATGTGATAAAAGTTTTCAGCCCTTGACCGAAGCAGATAAATACTCACGGTTCATTCTCGCAATATTCTCCAGAGAAATTCCTTTTGGGCATTCGACCTCGCATGCACCCGTGTTAGTGCAATTACCAAAACCTTCAATATCCATTTGGCGTACCATATTCTGAACACGATCTACCGCTTCGACCTGACCTTGGGGCAATAAAGCGAACTGAGAAACTTTGGCGGAAGTAAACAACATTGCACTGGCATTTTTACAGGCAGCTACACAGGCTCCGCATCCGATACAGGTTGCGGCATCCATGGCTTCATCTGCGGCATGCTTATCGATCGGGGTGGCATTTGCATCCACAGTATTGCCTGATGTGTTTACCGAGATATACCCGCCGGCCTGTTGAATTCTATCGAAAGCGGTTCTATCGACGACCAAATCTTTGATTACGGGAAATGCCGTGGCACGAAACGGTTCGATGTATATCGTATCACCTTCTTTGAATTTTCGCATATGCAATTGGCAAGTGGTAACCAAACGGTCTGGACCATGTGGCTCGCCGTTTATCATCATAGAACACGACCCACAAATACCTTCGCGACAGTCATGATCGAACTGTACGGGTTCTTCTCCCTTATTAATTAAATCTTCGTTGAGTACATCCAACATTTCCAAGAAAGACATATCACCTTCAATGCCTCTGATGGTGTAATCTTTCATCTCTCCTTTTGACTTGGCATCTTTTTGACGCCATATTTTTAGGGTAAGTTTCATAGCTAATACGTTGTTCGTTGTTCGTTGTTCGTTGATGGGAATTTCCTTCAACGAACGACCTCAACTATTTATAACTTCTAGTTTTTAATTCAATATTTTCATATTTCAGGTCTTCTTTGTGTAAGACGGCATCTTTAGGTTCACCCTTATATTCCCAAGCCGAGACGAATTTGAAATTTTCATCGTCTCTTAACGCCTCTCCTTCAGGAGTTTTATACTCTTCTCTAAAGTGCCCGCCACAAGATTCATTTCTCGTTAAGGCATCTTTGGCAAAAAGTTCTCCTAATTCCAAGAAATCGGCCACACGGCCTGCTTTTTCAAGCTCTTGATTCATTCCATCTGCCGTTCCAGGTATTTTTACGTTTTCCCAGAAATCGGAACGCAAGGCTGAAATTTCATCGATAGCTTCCTGTAATTCTTTTGCGTTTCGGCTCATGCCGCATTTGTTCCACATAATCTTACCGAGCTTTTTGTGGTAATAATCTACAGAATGTTGACCGCTACCGCCCATTAATTTCTCTAAGCGTTGCTTTACAGCGGTTTCGGCTTCATCGAACTCTTTAGTGTCGGTCGGTATTTTTCCGGTTCGTATATCATGTGACAGATAATCACCTATTGTATATGGTAACACGAAATAGCCATCGGCCAAACCTTGCATCAAAGCCGAAGCGCCCAATCGGTTTGCGCCGTGGTCACTGAAATTGGCTTCGCCCGCTGAATAACATCCTTCAATGGTTGTTTGCAGATTGTAGTCGACCCATAATCCGCCCATAGTATAATGCACTGCAGGGTAGATCATCATGGGAGTCTCGTACGGATTTTCATCAACGATTTTCTCGTACATCTGAAAGAGGTTTCCGTATTTCGCTTCGACCACTTTTCTACCGAGTTCTGTAATTTCCTTTGCTTCAGCATTCTTAATGCCTTGCGTCATTGCCTGCTCTTTTCCGTAACGTTGAATTGCCGCGGCAAAATCCAAATAAACGGCTTCACCCGTTTTGTTTACACCGAAACCGGCATCACAGCGTTCTTTTGCGGCTCTTGATGCAACATCGCGAGGCACGAGGTTTCCAAAAGCGGGATATCTTCTTTCAAGATAATAATCACGATCCTCTTCTTTGAGCTGTGTCGGTTTTAATTGCCCCTCTCGAATCGCTTTGGCATCTTCCAGTCTTTTAGGCACCCAGATTCGTCCATCATTTCTGAGCGATTCTGACATCAACGTCAATTTTGATTGGTGGTCGCCTGAAACAGGAATACAGGTTGGGTGTATTTGTGTAAAACAGGGGTTTGCGAAAAAGGCACCTCGTCTGTGAGCGCGCCATGCGGCCATTACATTGCTCCCCATCGCATTGGTAGAAAGGAAAAACACATTTCCGTAGCCACCTGTTGCCAAAACCACGGCGTGCGCCGAGTGACGTTCAATTTCCCCAGTGACCAAATCACGTGCGATGATACCTCTTGCTTTTCCATCGACCAACACCAAATCCATCATTTCATGACGGTTAAAGGCTTGGATTTTCCCACGGTTTATTTGACGGTTCACCGCCGCATAAGCTCCCAGCAGTAGTTGCTGACCAGTTTGACCTTTGGCGTAAAAAGTACGCGAAACCAATACACCCCCGAACGAACGGTTGTCCAATAATCCTCCATACTCCCTAGCGAACGGAACACCTTGCGCGACACATTGATCGATGATATTGGTCGATTCTTGTGCCAAACGATATACATTGGCTTCTCGAGAACGATAGTCTCCACCTTTTATAGTGTCATAAAAAAGGCGATAAGGGCTATCACCGTCTCCTTGATAGTTTTTTGCTGCATTGATTCCCCCTTGAGCGGCGATCGAGTGCGCCCGTCTTGGAGAGTCTTGATAACAAAAGGTCTTAACATTATAGCCTAATTCAGCCAATGTTGCCGCGGCTGAACCACCTGCAAGACCGGTGCCGACGACAATAATGTCTATATTCCGCTTGTTTGCCGGGTTGACAAGATTGATGTCATTCTTATGTTTGGTCCATTTGTCGGCCAATGGCCCAGATGGAACTTTAGAATCCAATATGCCCATATTAATGTGTTATCGGGTTAAAATGATGGTAAAGCGCAATAAAGATGAAGCCCAACGGAATTCCTATTGCATAAATTTTAGTAAAAGTTTGTATTGCACCCGAATATTTATTGTTGAGTCCTATCGATTGAAATGAAGAAGCAAAGCCGTGTAGTAAGTGCAGAGACAACAGCACAAAAGAAACTACATAAATCAACGTACGTGCGATTGGCTCGAATTTTTCGACTGTTTCGGCATAGTAGCGTGTTGGATCTTCAGGATTACCCTCTACATACTTATAAGCCATTTCATGAATCCAAAAATCATACATATGCAAACCTAAAAAGGCCAAAACTACCAGACCGGTTATGATCATGTTTCGGGAAACCCATGAGGCATTTGCACCGCCACTGTATTTGGCATACTTAACAGGTCGCGCCTTTCTGTTCTGTAGCTCTAGAACTATCCCCATAACAAAATGAACGATTACCCCTGCAATCAAAATAGGCTGTAGAATATATTGCACCAAACCATTGTATCCCATAAAGTGCGACCAAGAATTGAAGGTGTCGGGCGCAATTACCGAGGTCACGTTTATTACAAAGTGTTGTCCAAGGAAAAATACCAAAAAAAGACCCGATAAAGCCATGATGACTTTTCGGGCTATCGAAGATTTTATCAATCCGCTCATTAGTTGTTAATTTAGCTTTGCAAATTTACGGCACGGTCAAGTTATTAACAAGTTTTCAAGTGTTTTAGTGTGGTATTTAGAAGGAGTTTAAAGAATATGATGAACAAGATTGCCTTAATGGTAATTTTGGGCGATATTCATAACTAAATTAAAGATTAGCGCAGTTTTTCCATGGATATAGGTCTGCTTTCCGTCAGTATGAATGTTTATTCCACTCAGAGAATAGCGGAGGAAGCAACGAATCATGGCCATTATGTTGAACAGGTCGACCATACCAAGTGTTCGGTTAAATTGGGTTCTGGAAAACCACAGATTTATTTAAGGGATGAAAATATTACCGATGAGTTCGATGCCATAATCCCGAGAATCGGTGCAAAGGTCACGCGCCATGGTGCCGCCATCGTTAAACAGTTTGAGATGAGCGGTATTTTCAGCACGGCGCGTTCATTGGGCATTACCCGTGCTCGAAATAAGGTTCGTACACTTCAAATTATGGCGCGCAAGGGCATTCCGATTCCTGAGACTTTGTTTTCCATAAACCCGGATAACATCGAAGAACAGATCAAGCTTTTGGGCGGTACACCCGTTATTATAAAACTACAGGAGGGAACCCAGGGTCTTGGCGTTATTTTGGCCGAGACCAAGAAATCGGCAAAATCTATCATAGATACTTTCTATAAAATGGATACGAGCATTCTCATCCAAAAATATATAGAGGAAAGCAATGGGGAAGACCTTCGTATTTTCGTGGTCGGCACTAAAATCGTAGCCAGTATGAAACGCTCAAGTGCCGTCGGGGAATTTCGTTCGAATGTGCATCGTGGAGGCGATACCGAGAAAATCAATCCGACAAGGGAAGAACAATTCATAGCATTGAACGCGGTGAAACATTTGGGACTCGGTGTGGCGGGAGTCGATTTGATCCGTTCGAAGGACGGACCACTTTTGATCGAAGTGAATGCCTCGCCCGGGTTGCAAGGAATAGAGACCGCAACAGGCGTAAATATTGCCAAGGAAATAATACACTACGTAGAACGAAATGGACGTAAAAGAAGAAAATAAAACAGTTGAGATCGGGGGAAAAAAGATTTCCCCTGGGCAAGATAAACTGGTTCATATCAATATTGATCGCCTTCCGACGGGCACCTTGATCGATATCCCCATTTACGTTTTCAATTCAAAGCATCCAGGGCCGGTAATTTTGGTTCAGGCCGGACTTCATGGAGATGAAATCAATGGTATCGAAATTGTGCGACGCATGATTCATCAAAAATATTTCAATATCAAAAAAGGAACCATTATCGCAGTGCCCATTATGAACGTCTTCGGCTTTATTCATTTTTCCCGTGACCTGCCCGATGGCAAAGATGTTAATAGAAGTTTTCCTGGGTCAAAATCTGGTTCATTGGCCAGTCGTATCGCCTACCATTACACTTCCGCCATTTTACCCCAAATCGATCTTTGTATCGACTTGCACACCGGCGGAGCAAGACGACATAATTATCCGCAAGTGCGATATACCCAAGAAGATGAAAGAAGTGGTCAACTAGCGGCCCTATTTGATGCTCCGTTTAGTTTTCAAGCGGATTTGATTTCCAAATCGTTTCGAAAAGAAGCCTTTAAAAGAGGGGTGGCCGCAATAGTCTACGAGGCGGGTGAAAGTATGCGTTTCGATGATTTTTCAATTCAGAAGGGGGTAAAGGGAATATTGAATATACTCGAGCATTTTGGTATGAGCGGACCTATTTTTATGGAGGGAAGCAAGACTATATATTTAGACCAACGTAAGTGGGTTCGAGCCCCTACCGCGGGAATGTTCATTCCAAAAATACTGAACGGTATGGAAGTGGAAAAAGGGCAGGTGATCGGAATTATCACCGATGCTTTTGCACATCACTTCAAGGAACTTAAATCACCATTGAACGGCTATGTTTTCTGTATAAACAATCAAGCGGTGGTCAATCAAGGAGATGCTCTTTTTCATATTGGAGCTATAATAGCATAGCTCAAGAGGGTTTTGAAATGATTAACAGTCCGTAGCTACGAATTCACAATCGCTAGAACCATCTACCTCGACTTTTACAACATATTCTATACAATACCCTTCATCGGGATTAATATCATTGCTGCTAATTTTTATTTCAACCGTCTCATCGATGCCAACAGTACCCTTCCAGTCTGCCGTAACTATTATAACCTCACCGCCCTGAACATAACGTCCTTCTACCGAAATTTTTTCTTTTTCTGTCTTTATACTTTTAAGGGTGAAGAAATAGTCGGTTAATTGGGCATCATCCGACACTTCATCATCATTTGTAATTCGCTTGACCTTTACAACTTCAACATTACAATTCGCCGGAAGATCTTCAACACCATCAAATGGCATGAATGGACTCTCAGCTGCCAGGTCTTCTTTTTTATCACAACCCGATAAGTTAAGGACGAGCATAACAAAACCTAGGTACAGTTTGTTTTTCATAACATTTAAATTTAGTTTTTCATCAAGATATTCTTTGAATCAGTTCATCTCTTCTAAAATGAATCGAATGCCTTTTTTTTGCTGTGAATTGCTCTTATTTTGCTGTGAACGGGTTTTTAGGGCGTTTATATCAAAACGAGGAGATGTAACCACAACTAAATTATTTACATTGTGAAAACAAGAAAAACTAATGTTTTTCTAAAAATGCCCGTAAATGAAACAGTCGACGATCTCTGCTCTCATAGTTGATGACGAACCACTGGCTAGAAGGCGCATTGAAATTTTATTGCGCGACTTTGGTCGAATAAAGGTAGAAGGTTTAGTTGGGACTGGAAGAGAGGCAATACTTAAAATTAATTCTTCGATGTTCGATATTCTTTTTTTAGATATTCAACTGAAGGACATGACGGGATTTGAAGTATTGGAGTCTGTGAAGAATGTGCCGACACTTGTCATTTTTGTAACTGCCTTTGACTCTTACGCAATTAAGGCATTTGAGATATTTGCTTTTGATTATCTTTTAAAACCATACACCGAAGAACGGTTTTATAAATCGTTACATAATGCCATTGCTACCCTTGATATTGGTCAAACCAAAGAATTGAAGAAAACCTTAATTCAACTATTGGGCCACGTGAATAAGAACCCTGTAAATCTCGAAACTCCATATAGAAACCGAATTCCAATTCCTGATAAGAAAAAGACACTTTTCATACAAACAAAAGACATTAGATACATCAAGGCTTCCAACTACTATATAGAAATCTATACAGAGCGATCAAAGCATGTACTAAGAGATTCAATGTTCAATATCATTCAAGTATTGGACCCTAACAATTTTATAAGAATACATAGATCAAGTATTGTTAATCTTACCCATATAGAGGAATTGATTAATTCAAGTTATGCTGAGTTAGATGTGAAAATGACAGATGGTAAATTGCTAAGGGTTAGCAAGGGTTATAGAAAAGAATTTTTGAATAAAGTGGGTATAAAATAATGAAAAATCGCATAGACAAAAAGCTGTTTGCAATCTTAATAGGCTATATGGCTGCCTATCATGTGGTGTATATATCCAAGATGGTGATTTTGAAGTTTATGAACGAACCAGGTTACATTGATATAAGCTGGGCGAGACTTCTTTTCGGTACAATTTTGTGCAATTTTGTTTTTCTTATGCCTCCGATAATTATTTTAATAATGTTGGCTACGAAAAGAATGATTGACCAAAATTTAGGCTGGCTCAGTAGCCTCGGTCTACATTTCTTTTTTTCATTAGTATACTTTTTTTTGGTCATCTTTTGGAATACGATTTATAACTACTACGTTTATGGAGAATCGCTTGATCTCTTCAATAGGGAAGCTTTGCTTAACGTTCTATACGGTTCTACTTTAAACTTTTTAGGATATGTGGGCTTTATTACGATAATTTACTCCTATTACTATGTTCAAAGAATCCGTAAATCGGAAAAACAAAAAGTGGAATTAACACGGCAGTTGCAATATGTTAAAATGCAAGCGCTAAAATCGCAACTTAATCCGCACTTTCTATTTAATACGTTGAACAGTATTTCGTCTTTGATAAAAGAAGACGCGCATAAGGCCCAACATATGATTGGTAATTTAGGAGACCTTTTTCGCCAAGTGCTATTGGTACAAGATGAAAATATGATTTCTGTTCATAAGGAAATGCTGATATTGAATAAGTATCTAGAAATTATGCGTACACGTTTTTCCGACCATCTTTTGATTAATATCATGGTCAATAAAGAAATGGAAGAAGCATTAATACCAAGTATGTTGATTCAACCGATTTTAGAGAATTCCATCAAATATGGCTATTCTTATGAGTCAATTAATCTAGAGGTCAATCTCTCGATTTTTGAAGATAATGGATACCTAGTCGTGGAAATTCAAAACAACGGGCCCAGTGTCAATGAGGATGGTCAAAATTGGGGATTGGGGATAGCCAACATTCGAGAAAGACTAAGAACTTTATTCGAAGATAGGTTTTCTTTCTCTTTTTCAAACTTAGAAAATGAGCAAGGTGTAATGACCTCCATTAAAATTCCCTTGGTTTTAAGTTAAAATGAGATTCCCGTCAATGCCATAGTATATAAGGGTAAAGAACTAAAATCACTTTTGCACAGATGTCTTTCCGTACTAGTCATCATGCTGTAGTACAATATTCCTAAGTGCTTAACTAGAGTAGTATAATAAGTATAATACTACTAGCAGTCATTAGCAACGTATTGACAGTCTTCTGAACCATTCGCTTCAACTTTGACTACATATTCCAAGCAATCAAAATCTTCATCTGCGTTGATGTCATCGCTGCTAATTTTTATTTTTATTGTCTCTTCAATGCCAACTGATTCATTCAAGACTAAAGTAATTATTGAAACTGCATCGATACCTTTGAAATAGCGGGCCTCTATCGAAATTTTTGTTTTTACCGTTTTTACACTTTTAAAGGTGAAAAAATAATCACCTATTTCGGCTTCATCAGTTACATCGTCGGCAGTAATTCGCTTGACCGTTACCACCTCAAGATTGCAATTCGCAGGAAGTTCGTCACCACCTTCGAATGGCGCGAATGGACTCTCAGCTACGGGGTCTTCTTTTTTATCACAACCTGATAAAGCAAGTAAAAGCACAAAGAAACCTAAGCATAATTTAATCTTCATAACATTTAAATTTTCATTAAAGATATTCTTTGAATCAGTCCATCCTTTCTAAATTGATTGGAATACCCTTTTTTTTGCTGTGAGTCACCATTTTGTTGCTGTGAACGGATTTTCAAAGCATTAATATTAAAGTGAGAAGATGTTATCGCAATTGGTTTATTTTCATCTAAAAAGTAAAAACCTACTCCTTGGTTAGAATCGGTTTTGGAAAAAATGTATTTTTTAGATTTTATCCGTTTAAAATCTTGGCTTTTTCGGTATCGAATTCTTCTTGTGTCAACACCCCAACATCCAACAAATCTTTTAAATCAAGAAGGGCTTTCTTTTTATCTCCTATTGGAGGGGTAGTTTTTTCATCGGATGCGCTTGCAGTTTGAACAGGAGCGGAAGTGGGTGGTTTTGCCCCTTTGGTTTCTAAAATCAATTCTGTTATTTCATTGAACCCTTTGATATTCGAATAATCGATGGCCAATTGCTCTTTGGTGTTCACAATGGAAACGTCTGCGCCCTTTTCCAATAGATACTTGACTACATCCTTTTTACCATTGGCAGAGGCGTAGTGTAGTGGTGTATTACCACTTTCATCTTGCACGTTGATTTCTGCATCTCTTTCCAATAATAACTTAACCATACTCAAATGCCCACTTTTCGTGGCGACATGTAAGAGGCTCTCCCCACCTAAGGTGTTCGATACTTTTAAGGAATATCCCGCAGTAACTGAAATATCATTCGCTGATTCTACCCAATCTAAATAGGAACTCATGCTGCTTTCGCTTCCGCCAACAGGTTTTCCGTAGTTTACATCCACACCATTATCCAAGAATAACTTTACGATTTCCTTTTGGTTTGCTGAGCAAGCATACCAAATAGGTGATAGTCCATTCTTGCCGGAAACTAGCATATCCGCTCCATTTTCGGCCAATACTTTGATAAGCATGCGATTTCCGGAATAACAAGCAACTAACAATGGACTTTCCTCTGCATGATTTACATAATTGACGTCCGCCCCTTTTTCAAGTAAAAGCTCATCCATAGGTAGGGTTTTCGATTTCACGGCTAATAACAATGGCGTATTTCCTTGCTTGTCGGTCACGGCAATATCGGCACCATTTTCTAATAATAACTCCACTACTTTACGATTTCTGCTTGCCGCAGCAATTAATAAAGGTGTCTCAGCCTCATTGTTTTCGATATCGACTTCCATTCCCTGCTCGAGTAATTTTTCCATCACCTCAACCTGGCCGTTTCTTGACAAAAGATGTAATAGGCTGTTGCCCTTATAATCTTTGATATCTGTTTTCGCACCTTGTTCTAATAAATACAATGCAGTTTGCTTTTGTTTTTGAAGACAGGCAAAATAAAATGGTGTTTCTCCCGCATGGTCTTCATAATCTAGTTCGGCTCCTTCTTCAATAAGAATTTTAGAGATATCTAGATACCCTCTATGAGCAGCGTAGTGCAAAGCAGTTCTACCTTTTTCGTCAGTATACTGAACTTCTACTTCTTTATTCTTTAATAGAATTTCTGCAATTTTTCGTTTTCCTCCTTCACAGGCGAAAATAAATGACATGGACATAGCAGTTGCTTTTGTTTATTAGTATGCGAGTTTCAGCTCTTTTTTACCTCCGCCCACGCTTAAATTATTGAAGGAACATTTTAATTTACACCCTCGAAAACATCCCCCTATCCCCCTTCAAAGGGGGAATTAAATTATTTGTGGCTCAATAAAAGCTCTACGGTTTTTGATTTTAAATTATCGTTCGAGGCTATCATCATTGGGGTCTCTTCTGAAGTATTGGTAATACTAGGGTCAGCTCCTGCAGCCAATAATAACTTGACATTACGGAATACTTCTTTGGCCCTTTTATCTTCATTTATCGTCTGACGGTCGCAGAGTTTATGTAAAAGGGTATTGCCTGCATCATCTTGCCGGTTGACGTCGAATCCACTAGAATCAATAACAACTTGAAGCAATTCAGGTGATTTATCGGCCAGGGCATCCATTGTATTTACTTGGCTGCTATAGTTTGTACTTGTTTCGTAAAGGTTTGCTCCGTCTTCAAGTAATAGTTTTAACAATTCAGGGGTACAGCCCATGCGAACGCTTTCATATAATATAGATTCTCCCTTATTCGTTTTTTGGTCGAAATCAGGGGTCGCATATTCGCGCATCAAAGTGTATTTGTCCAAATCAATAGCATTGGCCACCGCATGATAAAAAGGAGATACCCCATCTTTATCTTGTCCATTGGGGTTGGCGCCATTGTCTAACAGCCATTTGATATAAGGCTCGCGATGTTCGCGAACGGCAATATGCAAAGGCGTTTCTTGAACCACGTTCGGTTTTTCAATATCCAAACCTTGTTCATATAATAGGTCTAGATAAGAAAGTCCCTTATCGTAAGTTCGCGTATATTTTTTAACGATTTGATGTATTAGATTTTCTTCGGAACGGTCAATGATATTTACGTCGCAACCATTATCGACCAAGGCTTTTAAAACGACAACGTCTACTTCATTTTCGAGCGCCAAACTCAAAAGCGATTTTCCTTCCAACTCATCATTCAAACTCTGCACCCTAGGGATGAAGTCATTTAAAAATGAGATAGACTCGTCATCGTTTCCTAGACTTTTAATCATGCTCATAAAGAAGGTCTTGTTGAAACTATCATATTCGTAAATGTCAAGTTCGATAACTCCGTTTTCTATTAATGCATCAACAACATCGAATGCTTTTTCTCGAATAAGAGTGTCATAAATACCAGTAACATGGTAATCTTGCATTCCCTCAAACGGATTGCCTCCTGAACTGATAATTTCCTTGGCTTTTTCAAAATCTTTGGCGCGAATGGCGTCTTGTAGCATATTCTTTTTAGTTTTCTTGAGGATGGACTATTTAAACAACGGAAAAATACTTTCCCTAGTATTTAAAATACTGTACACACAAAATTCGTTCTTACAAGTAGAAAAAATGCCCCTGTATGTAGGTGTTTTGTTATCCCTGAAAACTATGTTCGCAGTAGAGGAGAGGTTTGAAGAATTGTGACTTAACCTAAAGGCACTTCCTCCTTTGTTTTTGAAACACTCCAGTTTATGGATTCTTCCAAATCGGTAAACTTGCGAATAGAATCCCTGAAAAACATACATTCCAACATAAGGCTGACAAAGCTACCTCGAGTACTGCCAACAACTGAGTAGAAGTTTAGTTGATGTCTGTTTTTATAAAATTTGACCCAATCTGTTGGTACAACAAAATAACTATTAATGCGGTTTGAGATGTAAGCGATGGGTTCATCTTCACCCAAAATCTCATGAGCAGCTTTGACCGCTCTTTCGGCCATTTTCCAACGGAAAATGACTCCGTCCTTCATTTCGGAAATCACCAATCCGTCAAAGAAATAGAAAGTGCCAAACTCAAATTCGCGCACTTCTCTTATGTTTTTAAAAAACTCAAGCTGTTTGACACTTTTCATTACAAAAAGAGAGTTTGTGGGGTGTAAATATATAAATAGTTCGCTGCGCGGGCAGTACTATCAGATTATTGTTTGCTGGTTTTAATGGAACTTGATTTATCAGCTGTTGGGAAGTTTTCGGGAATCGCCTGGGTCACTTCTCCTGTAGCTGCCCATTCAGATCCTCGCAGCATGGATGTTAGAAAACCAACACATTCGACAGAATAATCGGCATGCCCCATAATATTATGAAAAACACGCCCCTTGCCATAATTCAAAATCATTAGCGCAGGTTCATGTCTGCCCGTACCCTTGTTGTTTGGATCGGCATAGGCGGTTGCCAAAATCTCCATATTTTCGGCAGGTCCACGAAGACTATTGTACAATTCATCTTTGGTATGCATCCATATTTGAGGCATGCCCTTGGTAATCGGGTGTTCTGAATTTCTGATTTGAATTTGGTACTCACTTTGAGGACCATGTGCGCCTCCCGGACCAGGTGTTTCATCACGAATCAATTCGCCATCGTTGTTATAATATACATAAGGCCCATCTTTTTCGGTACGGTCTCCCCACCCGCCGAGGCCTATCATTTTGTTGTATGCTTCCCATTCGGGGAATGAATTGTCAGCGGCATGAAAAACGACCAACCCACCACCTTCTGCAACAAAGTTCTCAAAGTTCATTTGGGTAGCTTCAGGCCAGGATGCTGCATTCCAACCAAAATTTGAAATCACAAGGTCGTATTTCGAAAAATCAGGATTGAAATCTGAATCCGTTTTTGGCTTATCCAAAGCAATAGTCGTCGGTAGCCCTTCGATGGGGAATTTAGAAATGTATTCCTCACCTTTCCATGTGTAAGCCGAGCGCGACACATCCACAGAAAAAAGACCTGTAGCTTCCATATGTTCCTGTAACATCTGTGTGATTTTTGGCCATTGCTCATGATTGTTTTGGCCGTCGACAATCAAGGTTTTTATAAGTGCTTTTTCTTCTTGGCCATTTGTATTAATAGCAGTAAAAATGACAAAATGCAATAGTATAATTCGAATCGTACTTTTCATATTTTTTTATTCTGGTTTGAAATTAGGTTCGGTCTTTTCTTTTATCGGAATCCACACCTCTTCTTCTGAATCGGGATGATTGTTTTTATAGTTTTCGCCCAACAGTTCAAAGTGTGGTCTATCGTCGAGCACATACTTAGAATTTGGCAGCCATTCACTAAAGATAAATTGGGCCGTCTTTGAAAATTCGCTGGCAGCACCTTTGTGCAAAAAAACCGCGTACAGGCCTATTACAATGGACATACCTTCAAAACCATTTGGTATATTATTAAAGTCTATGACCTCAATACCGGCAAATTTCTGAAATTCACATTGCGGTTTAAAATTTTTAAAATAATCAAGATTATCATAAACCTGAACGGAATATAATTCGGTATTACGGGTTTTTTCTGACGTTGCCCTCTCGATCATGAAACTTTGCCATAGCTCCTTGGTCTTGTTCTCAACAAGCGACATTCGTAGCGATTTACCCACCAACATTTTTCCCGGAAAAACTTCAATTCGAGCCTTTAATTCATCTTGCATAGTTCGGTCTGTCATTCAATTTCAAATTCAGTTATTTCTGTCTTTCCATTTCCTTTGATTTCTATGGCATAGGTTCCTTTCGGTAAATAGGTTTTTCCATTTTGGGCCGCTGTTAGTTCCATCTTGTTTTTTGAGCGGAACGCTTTTATTCCCGTCTTAGAGAATGCGACATCATATGATAGAATATTCAGCCCTTTGTCAGCCGTTAGCTCGGTTTCACTTACGGTAATATCGTCCGCAGTTTTGATCTTGGCGTTGAACGCGGCCGCTTTGGAAGTATAAAAGCTCACGTCGACACCAGGCGTATCGGGTTCTCTCCATTTGCTGAATGAATTACCCCATCTTTTGCTGTGTTCGATATTCTCGATCTTGAACACATGGACTTCTTTTTTCAAGAGCTCGGGCGTGAATTGCTGCAGATCTGAAATATCGGCCCTGTAGATACTTCTACCATGGGTGCCTACTAGTAAATGTTTGGCTTCGGGCTGAATTACAAGATCATGTACGGCAACATTCGGCATTCCATTTTGCATCACTTCCCAAGAAGCACCACGATTTATTGAAACATAGAGTCCGCTATCGGTGCCGACAAAGAGTAAATTTTCGTTTTCAGGATCTTCCAAAACAACATTTACTGGCGAAGCCGGAATGTTCGAAGCGATATTAGTCCAAGTTTTTCCGTAATCTTCACTGACAAACACATAGGGTTTGAAGTCGTCCCAACGATATCCGTTTAAACTCGCATAGACACGTTCTCTTTTATGCTTCGAAGCGGCGACTCGACTGACCCATAGTTCTTTTGGAAAAGGGTTTGATACGTTCGACCAAGAACCACCACCGTTTTGCGATACCTGTACTAGTCCGTCATCACTTCCCGTATAAAGCAATCCGAATTTGAGGGGAGATTCAGAAATCGTCGTCAATGTTCCGTAGGCAACGTTTCCTTGTTTGCCTCCTTGAGTAAGGTCGGGCGAGATGGTTTCCCAATCATCGCCCTTGTTCATCGATCGGTGCAATTTATTTCCTCCTAGATATAGAATATCTTGATTGTGCGGCGACAGTAAAATGGGTGTTTGCCAATTGAAGCGATATGGAGTTTCACCGAGTTCATGCTTTGGCTGAATATACTTTCGTTCTTTTGTTTCTTTATTGATTCGAAAATAATTTCCGAATTGAAACCCGGTGTAAACCGTATTGTGATTTCGGCTATCGATTTGCACCTGCATGCCATCACCACCCAGTAACGACTGCCAAGGGTTCTTGCCTGTTCGATGCCAACGATTGTCAGTTTCTGCGTTGTGCGGGCCTACCCAAACCCCGTTGTCTTGTAGTCCGCCATATACATGATAAGGTTCTTGATTATCTACGTTAATGGCGTAAAATTGTCCCACACTGGTCGAATTTAATTTGGTCCAATTCTTCCCGTCGTCGTAAGACATGTTCAATCCGCCATCGTTACCATTTATCAAATGGCCGGGTTTATTGGGGTTCACCCATAAGGCTTGATGATCCGAATGCACATTGGCACCATTGATACCCGTAAAGTTCTTGCCACCATCTTCAGATTTGATGATCGGAACGCCCATGAGGTAGATTTTGTCCTTATCTGAAGCATCTACTCGAATTTCACCAAAGTAGTAGCCATAACTATAGTACATATCGTCTATATATGCTGCGTTTTGCTTAGACCATGTTTTTCCTCCGTCATCGCTGCGATACACTTCGGCACCCACGACAGGGGTGTCAAAAAGCATGGCGTTGGCGTTTTCAAGATACTTTGCCAAATCAGCCGGTTTGGCCACGCCGCTTCGAATCAACTGTTTCACGTTTTCTGCCCTATATTTTTCTTGAAAACCGTTGGTTTTTAAAAAGGCGTTCAATTTCTTGTTATCAAGATCTAAGAACTTTTTATCTGACATTTTCTTGAAGGCATCTTTGGTCAGTGTTTTAGAATCTTCAGTACTATCTTCTGATTTTTTTCTTCGGAATTGACTGTCATGAAACGCATAGACCGTCGAATCATCGAAAACGGCCAAGCCGATTCTGCCGACCCCATCGCCGACCGGGAAACCACTTTCGGTATTGGATACCTTTTCCCACGTGTCACCGGCATCGGTACTTTTGTAAATTGCCGACCCATTACCGTTGCCTTTAAAATTCCAGGCTTTTCTATCTTTCTCCCAAGAGGAGGCGTACATGATATCGAAGTTGTCGGGGGAGGGGGTTACATCAATAATGCCTGACCGGTCATTTACGAATAACGTTTTATTCCATGTAGCACCACCATCGGTGGTTTTGTAGATGCCTCTTTCTTCGTTGGGGGAATATAAATGCCCGGTTACGCCAACGATTACTATATCGGGGTTACCAGGATCGATTACAATTCGCCCGATATGATGCGAATCTTTCAGACCCATATTTTTCCAGGTCTCACCCATATCCGTTGACTTTAAAATGCCAATACCCGCATACGAAGACCGAGAAGAATTGTTCTCTCCCGTACCCACCCATATCGTTGCGTTTTTCCAATCCACGGCAATATCCCCTACATTTTGGGTGTCTGAATTATCGAGTACAGGTTCAAAAGAGGTGCCATTGTTGTTGGTATACCACAATCCGCCTGAAGCATAGCCTACATAGAATTCGGTCGGATTTTCAGGATTCACATCTATATCGACCACTCGACCACTCATAATTGTGGGCCCGATGTTTTCAAGTTGAACATTCTTTACAATTGAATTTTCATGCAACTGCCTTTTTACGGAGAGCGCATTTGAAACTGTCTGTTCGCTAGTGACGGAAGGCTGGGCGAAAAGACAAAGACAACTTAAATAAAGTAGCAGACTGATTTTTACTTTCATTTTTTGAACGGATAAAGAAAATTTGACAGGCGAAAAAATTTTATCGACAAGTTAAGCATAAGTTAGAGTAGCGCAAAAAGGTGTATTTTGGAAATAATACGCTGATTATCATTTTTGTAAATAAGTGAATATAAAATTGCACAACTGATTAAAAATGTGTTAATTTATTAAATAATAACCAACAAAAAACTTAAAAAATGGAAGAGTATTTACCATTAATCATTCAACTGGTTACCGGTGGAGTCGGTGGAATTACCGCAGGTAAATTATTGAAAAATCTATCTCTAGGAACGGCAGGTAATGCCATCTCAGGAATTTTAGGAGGCGGAATAGGAGGACAGCTCTTAGGTATGCTAGGAATAGGGGCCGGTGCCGCAACCGGTACCGATATGTCGGGCACCGCAGAGGCCGCAGGCAGTATGGATATGTCGAGTATTTTAGGCTCCGTTGCCGGAGGTGGCGTAGGTGGTGGTGTAGTTATGGCCGTTATCGGTGCGATTAAAAACGCGATGGGAAAATAACCGAACTTAATCAAAACCAAACCCCGACTTTCAATGCTAATCGAAAGTCAGGGTTTTTTTATTGCCTTCATTGAAACCATTATATTTGATCAATAGCAAATTTAGAACGTATGAGGCTTTTTTCTTCTCTGGCAATTTCGCTGATATTTCTTTCATGCAATGCCCAAAGAACATATGATGTCGGACAAATAATCACGCCCAAAGGCGAGGTTTTGGTCTGGTTGCACGACGAGACGCCCAAGCACAAAGCGAGTTTTATTCAATTGGCGAAAGATGGTTATTGGGATTCCCTGACCTTTAATCGTGTGATTCCTGATTTTGTGGTTCAAGGAGGTTGCCCAGATACTCCGGAAGGGTTCAACGACCCAGAGTATTTATTAGAACCTGAGTTCGATGATAAACTGCTACATGATTATGGCGCTCTCGGCGCGGGGCGAGATGGTAACGCAGAAAAGCTATCGGCCCGTTGTCAATTTTATATCGTTCAGAATAAAAATGGGGAACACAGACTGGATGGCGACTACACGGTTTTCGGTAAAGTCATAAGGGGTATGGACGTGATTGATGCCATCGTCAAGGTCGAAAGAGACTCCATCGATGAACCCTTAACCCCGATTTCTTTGGATGTGAATATTATTTCTTTGGAAGAAGAAGACCTTAGAAAATTATATAGCGATTTTTAAATAGTTAGACTCCTGACAAGATTTTTGTTTTCCTATTTTTAAGGAATCGAAACAAACCCTATGAAATACGAACAAATACCAAATTCCCTTTTTAAAAAGAATCGTAAAAAGTTCATGGCTCAGATGAAGCCAAAGAGCATTGCGGTTTTTAATTCCAACGATATTTATCCGATAAGTGCCGATAGTACCATGCCTTTTGAGCAGCATCGCGATATTTTCTATTTGAGCGGAGCCGATCAAGAAGAAACGATTTTGGTCTTGTTCCCTGCTGCGAGCGATGAAAGACATCGAGAAGTGCTTTTTGTTCGTGAGACCAATGAACATATTGCCGTTTGGGAAGGTGCAAAACTGACCAAGAAGAAAGCCACCGAAGTTTCAGGGATCGAGACCGTTTATTGGGTATCAGATTTCGATAAAATCTTTTTTGATTTGATGACCGAAGCCGATACTATTTATTTCAATACGAACGAACATTATCGTCAGGCGGTGGAAACCCAAACTCGTGAGGCGCGCTTTATTGAAAAGTGTAAAAAAGAATATCCTGCCCACCAATATGCCAAGAGCAACCCCATTCTTCAGAAGGTTCGTGGTGTGAAAGAACCCGAAGAAATCGAACTGATGCAGACGGCCTGTAACATCACCGAAAAGGGTTTTCGGCGTTTACTCGGGTTTATCGAACCCGGTGTTTGGGAATATGAAATCGAGGCGGAGTTATTACATGAATTCATTCGCAATCGATCCAAAGGATTTGCCTACACTCCGATTATCGCTTCAGGTAACAATGCCAATGTCTTGCACTACATCGAGAACAACCAACAATGCCAAGACGGTGATATGATCCTCATGGATGTTGCTGCGGAATACGCCAATTATTCCAGTGATTTGACAAGAACAGTGCCCGTAAGCGGGAAGTTTACCCAAAGGCAGAAAGATGTCTACAATGCCGTACTCAGAGTAAAAAATGAGGCGACGAAAATGCTGATGCCCGGAACGCTTTGGGCCGAATACCACAAAGAATGTGGAAAAATAATGACTTCGGAACTGCTCGGACTAGGACTTTTAGACAAAGCCGATATACAAAACGAAGATCCGAATCGGCCCGCCTACAAAAAATACTTTATGCATGGCACGAGTCATCACATAGGGTTAGATACACATGACTATGGCGAACTGAAAACCCGCATGAAGGCGAATATGGTCTTTACCGTTGAACCTGGTATTTACATTCCCGATGAAAAAATGGGGGTACGGTTAGAAGACAATGTAGTCATTAAAGAAAGTGGGGAGCCTTTTAATCTGATGGGGAATATTCCGATTGAAATGGAGGAGGTTGAGAGTTTGATGCAGGCCCCCTAGCCCCCAAAGGGGGAATGGTTACTCTGATGAATAGTCACTGTGTGGCTCCTCCCCTAAGGTGAGGGGTTGTCGATTTAATTTATCAAACGTTTGCAAACGTATATTATCCGTATAAAATACTCCTGAAACAGTTTGAGCGCCAAGATTTTCGGGGTTTTGACCATATTAAGACTAAAATAGAAATAAGCGTACTAGTACGTTTAGCCAATTGTTGCTATTCATTGTGCGGCAACATTAAAAATAACAATATGAATAAAAAAACAATCATTGGAATTATTATCGGACTCATTGGTATTGCTTTAATGGGCTTTGCAGTCGGAAGAAGCGATAAAACTGGAGAAGGTGTTGGAAATCTATTTTATCTAGGTATGATTTTAGCCCTGTCATGTCAGTTTTCTAATTTTTTACCGAATAAAAAAGACAAATAAAATGAAAAAGTTTGTGCTGATTGACTTTACACGGTTTCTGCATTCCAAATTGAAAAGCACAACGCAAAAATTGCGAAGTTGGAATTTACAAAGTTTGTGTAATCGGAATTAATAAACAGACTAAAAAACAACTAATGGCAACAAAGACTATAATTAATAAGGGTTTTAGGTTTTGAGCAATGGTCTGTGTAAATTTAGTATGTCCGCCAAATCTTTTGGATTTACTCATGTGATTTCTATTTTCAATATTGAATTCGTGATAACGCTGCGCTAAGTTGGCAATTAAAAAAGAAAAGATAATCACAAAACAAAAAGCTCTGGCTAGCAGACCAGACGGAAACGAAAAGTTTCCTTTCTACCCACTACGCTTAGCCGAGACGTTGGCATTAATACCGAAAAATGAACTCCAAATATTTTAAAATATGTTGCATTGCGATTTTGCTTTTTGCATGTAAGCAAGGTAAGCAGAAGGATGTTTTGGTATTGGGTGGGGCAATTTCGGGTGGAACAATCGACACGGTCTTTGTAGAAAAAAAAGGATATGGAAAGAACTTTCCTAAATATGCTATTCCAGTATCTAGAAAAGGGACTTTTATTGATACCCTACATCTTTCATATGGATACTACACCATCACGGCCGACAATAAAGAATATGACATCTATCTGGAACCAACTTTCGATTTGAGGTTCAATTTAGACCTCGATAAAGAAATTATCGGATTTATTGGAACTGGGCAAAAAGAAAATGATTACCTACAGCGCAAAAAGAGTCTTCGCAAAGAAACTTTTCACGTCGATTACTATAAATATCATGCAATTCTAAGTGAAAATCAATTCCTTAAAACCAATGATTCGGTCCGTACCCTATATTTAGGCTTGCTAGAGCAAAGCAAAATCCAAAATAGGATATTCGAAGAACTGGAAAGAAAATCAATCTTGGTGGACAAGGTCTACAATTTGATGGGTTTCGAAATTGAAAAAAGGTTATTGACATACGGAAAGGAATTCGAGGTGTCAGATTCGTTTCCAAACCCCGAAGAGCTTTTGGACATTAATGATGAAAGCTTTCTGGACATTCCGTTTTTCGTTGTTCTTTTGGCCAACAACCACTATTATTTTTTGAAAGACAAAGTCAATCTCGACACTTCCACGGAAATATTAAAATGCGTCGATTGTGATTTGTTCAACGAATATTTAAATCATATGGGGTCTGTCCTGAAAAATGAAAAAATCAGAAATGCTGTAACGTTTTTGATTTCAAAATGGACCTTGGGCAAAGCAGAAAACATAGATGCATTTTACACATCCTATAAATCTTTCAATTCAGATAAAGACAATTTAAGTTACGTTACTAACATCTATGAAAACATAAAATCGAACCGAGGTAGGGATTTTTTATTGAACGCCCCTTTAAAAGATATCCACGATAGGCCGCTGACACTGAAAGACCTTACAGGTAAATATCTCTATTTGGATTTTTGGTCTTCCTCCTGTGCCCCATGCATTAAGGAATTTCCTAAACCTATAATAACCTTACTCTGCTCTTTTGTTCTTTTTATTAAACACTAAAAGATAACAGAATACTAACTTAGGATACCTATAGCAAATAGGGCATAAAGTGCTAAATTTATGGGCTTGGGCTTGTTTGCTGAGTACGCCATCCCGATAGCTATCGGGATTGGATTTACTCATGTGATTTCTATTTCAAATAAGGAATTCGTGATAACGCTGCGCTAAGTTGGCAATTAAAAAAAAGAAAAAATAATTATAAAACAAAAAGCCTTGGCTAGCAGACCAGACAGAAACGAAAAGTTTCCTTGCCTGCCCTACTTGCCATAGCCGAGACCGTTAGCTGTTATTGTCAAAAAAGAAGATTATATAGAATGATTACAACAGAATCAATAGAAAAAGATGCAATAATAAAAGTCGAGAAAGAACTTCTAACCGCAATGAAAAATTGTGATGTTAAAAAACTAGACGGATTATTACACGAAGAGTTATTTTTCAATATTCCTAATGGACAAACTATAACCAAGTCTATGGATTTGGAAACATATAGTTCTGGAAATATGAAAATCAATGAAATCAAATTTTCGCAACAGGAAATAAATCTGATTGGAGACAATGCAATTGTTACCGTAATTATTGAGATGAAAGGAAATTACTTTGATTATTCTCTTGACGGGAAATATAAAATTATACGGATTTGGAAATCAATTAGGAATAAGTTGAAAGTAATTGGTGGAAGTAGTATTAGAATAGAAAAAACAACAGCTAACAAGGAATAAAAAACATAGGGCATTTGTGATAAACCGAAAGGTCTGTGCTTATTTACAAAGTCCGCTAAATATAAAATTTGGCGTTTATAGAACAAAAGATAAAAGCAAAATATTTATATCTAGCTCAGTAATAAACCGAAACGATAGTGCTTATCGCCTGCCCTACGTTTCTTATACGAGAAGTTGTGGCTAATTAAACGAAATGAAAAGTATTGTAGCTTACATATTGATTTTTTGCATTTTTTATGCTTGTAAAAAAGATGACAAATCGAGTACGGAAAACGCAAACGCCCACATAAAATATTTCGGATTTACAATAGTCGACACATATTGGGATGACCCAACCGATTCCGAAGTCAAAACTAATTACGCCAATGAAATCCACAACTTCAGCAATATAGCAGATATTTTAGTTGTGAATCCAAATGACAATATTATTCAAAGGTCTCAAACCTTTGCCGATTTGGATTTAAAAGCAATTTTACACCTCAATGAATTGTTCTTTGAATTAATAGACAATAACAGTCCTTCAGAATCAAATTATGATTTAAGGACGGATTATCAGGAAAGATGGATTGAATTTAAAACTATAAATCAATCTATTTTAAACACCAATTACGTTGGTACATTTTACATTGGTGAAGAACCAACTTGGAATGGAATAACTTTCACAGAATTGGATGCTGTAGCTCAACTACTGCAAACGGAATTCCCGAACATACCCACAATGATAATCGAAGCTTATCCATCATTAAAAGACTTACAAGTTCCGCAGACAGTTGACTGGATTGGTTTTGACCGTTATTTTATTGAAAACCCTAATACAAATGCTGAATTTCAACAAGATTGGAATACATTAAAATCAAAGATTTCTGACCCGAATCAAAAGATAATGATTATTCTAGATAGTCATTACATAAATTGGGCACACAGCGACTTTGGAAATATAGAATTGACTCAAATGAATATTGTTGCCGAAAACTATTATGAATTAGCAAAAAGTAATGAAAAAGTCATAGGAATGCTAGGATACTTTTGGCCAAATGGATTTGATATTCCAGAATCTATTGGTGCTAGAGGAATGCCCCAAAATGTAAAAATGGAATACGAAAGAATTGGAAGAGAAATAACTGGGAAAAATAACTAGCTACAACAACGTATATGTCTCATAGCTAGTTAGTTGCTTAAACGAAGTTAAGGTATATTTATAAAGTCGCTAAATTTTTAAATTTGACGATTTCCAATAAAAAGGATAAACAGTAAAATTTAAAATCCTGGCTTGTGCTTGATTCGAGAAATAATTGCTATTTACACGCTACGAGCCATATACAAGACCGTTGGCATAAATACTGAAAAATATTAATCTTGAAAAAACAATTTTATATAATATCTCTACTATTCTTTTTGACGAGTATAAATATCTACACCCAAAGTAGCACTCTTTGGGGAACATGGGAATCTGGAGGTAAGCACAATGCTGGGTCGGTTTATAGTATTAATGAAAGTGGAGAGAATTATGAGGTTAAATATTCTTTTCCGTCTATAATTGGAGAGTGGCCGAAAGGAGACTTGTGTAAAGGAAAAAAGGATACGTACTATGGTATTGCTTCTGGTGGTATTTATAATGGAGGAATTATTTTTCAATACAAATTAAAAACCAACTCTTATAGGGTATTGCATAATTTTAATAACTCAAACGGCAGAAACCCACAGGGAGGTTTGTTACTAATTAATAACCAGCTATATGGAATTACCTCAGATGGAGGTAAAAACCGCAAGGGAACTCTCTATAGCTATAATTTAAAAAATAACATTCTAACCGTTGAGCATAATTTTAACGGTGAAAAAGAATATTCTGGCCTAGGAATAAAATCCAAATTAACACTTTTAGGAAACACCTTGTATGGCGTAACTGAAAATGGAGGAAAATATAGCAAAGGATCACTATACTCGTACGAAATTCCTACTAAAACATTTAATAATCATGTAGATTTTAATGACAGTATTGGAACTCATCCATTGGCGGCTCTTATCATAACAAAATCAAAAACAATTATTGGCACTACTTCAAAAAGAGCTTCTCATAAAGATGGAAAATTGTTCGAGTATAACCCTGATACTGATAATTTAGCGCAATTAGTTTCTTTTGATAAGGTGACAGGGAGTTTTATGCAATCCCAAATGAGTATTGTAAATGATTCAATACTAATAGGCATTACTTCATATGGTGGAAATAATAATGCTGGGGTTATTTTTGAATATAATTTGAAGCTTAAAAAGTATACTCCAACGGTTCATCTTTCTAAAAGTAGCACAGGAAATATTTCTAAAGGCTTTTTATGCAAATCTGAACAAAATGAAATATATGGTCTATTATCTGAAGGAGGCCAATATCATTGTGGCTCGTTAATTAAGTATGATTATAAGACTAAAAAGCTATCCGTAATTGAAATCTTCGATAAGCAAAAAGCCTACGATTCTAAGAACGGATTAATTTTTGTTGATAAACAAACATTATTAGGGCTCGCTAATTCTGGTGGAAAAAACACTAAATATGGAAATATCTATAGTATAAACCTTAAAGAATAACGTCACAAACAGCTATTAAACTTCCAATTTAGCCCTTATGGAAATGAACCAGTTGGCAACTTAATTTTATATAATGATCATGTCTACGGAGTCACTAAAAAGGGAGGTAGAAACGACCAAGGCACGATTTATAGAATTTCTGTAAAAAACGACCAATTTGAAAAATTAATAGATTTTTACAACTATGACATTTTTAATATTACTGCTGGATTAACGTTGTCAAAAGATGATAAAATGTATGGCTTTTCAGGTAACTCTAATCCTAAAACTTTGCCTAAAATTTTTTACTATGAACCCAAAACAAATAGTATCGTAACCTTATTGCGATTTGGCAATGAAACATTAATTAAATCGGATAAAACGTTGACCGAAGATAATTCGGTTGTGGTAGAGAAAAGTAGTGGTAATCGAATAGTAATAAAATATACTACCGAACCCGATAGTGTCAATTTAGATTTAATGATGGGCGACAATACTGAAGGTGATATGTTAGCTATTGTAACAAAAGAGAAAAAATTAAAATATCCTTTTGATGCCCCAATAGACAAACCTCTGTTATTAAATGGTAAGCTTTATGGGCTCTTTGGTACTAGTGAAACTCCAAAAAACGGAGGTATCTTTAGTTTTGATTTAAACACAAAAAAGTTACAAATTATTGAATACTATAGTAGTAATGCACATGGCAACCTATTACCCTCAAACAACAAGCTTCTTTATGCAAATTACAATAGTGTAATTGATTCAATTTCACTTGAGAATAAAAACTATTTTGACAAAAATAAAGATAGACCTTACGGTTTTATTAATAAAAAAAACGATGTCTTTTATTATTTCCCATATACTTTAGACGCGTTACATAGAAAAACACCATTAGATTCCACTTCTAAAGTGGTGATAAGATTCGGGATTGATAAATCATATAATCTTAGTAGAAAAAAGTTCAATATAGAACTTTCAAAAGAATGGGATTTAGCCAAGATTTATATAAAAAATTAAGACGGAAATTTAATAGAAAAAGATACTTTCAATGTTACCGTGACCGGGAGCGTTCTTAAAGGACCATTAACAGACAACCAAGGTAGTTTTTTTGGTGTAACCAGAGGGGGTGGAAAATATAGTTCTGGCATATTTTTTAAGTATAATCCTAATCAAAATACTTTTGCTAAACTTTTTGATTTTCCACTTCGAAAAAATAGTTATTCTGGAGGAACTCCTTCCTCGTTAATTGTTGTTAAAAAATAAACATCTGAAAAAAGTACTTATGCCAACAATACCTAAACGTAATGCGGACTTCAGGGTTAAACCGAGAGGTCTGTGTATATTTAATAAGTCGTTAATCCCGATAGCTATCGGGAATGGATTTAGCTTTGGAACAAAAAAAGAAAAAGCAAAACAATAAGCTTTCACTTCGTGCACAGACGGAAACGAAAAGTTTACTTGCCCGCCCTACTTGCCATAGCCGAAACCGATGATATAGCATTCGTTCATATCATTTCTATTGCTTTTTAAAGGTATTCATGTATTCGCTTTGCTCGGAACGCCTGCGTCGACCAAAATCCCTCCATCTCGTTTTGCCTACGTCCCGACTCGCCCACTGCTTCCGCAGATGTCGCCCGGTCTTTCGGAAATGCTACATCATCGCCGCACTATGGCGGATTGATCACTTTGTGATATATCGAGAATTTAGGCCGACCACGCCGCTACGGCTTTTTTTGCCTTCCTCGCGCTGCGCTCGTCGGAGGCAAGACATATCGGGACGCTATACGCAATCCGGTCGTCTGTTTTTCATTCTCAATACCGCAAAATCCACAAGATACGCCCCGTAAAAAAAACGGGGCTGCTTGGTAACCGATGGCCAAGGGAACCAATACCGAAATAAGAACATTTCCCTCGCCATAGTTATTGGATTTTACTATATTTCCATGAAAAACAGACAGACTGCCCAGAGCGCGGCGTTGTATTTCATAGCAAAAAATATTATGCCTCAGCGAATACGTTACACTAAAATTAATTCTAACACCTCTTAAAAGATTGAGATGACAAATATTTGCTATCCTGTGAAATTTTAGAAATAACAAAAACACGAATCAAACCTGCTTCTCAAAAAACATCTAATTGATATAAAAATATGTACTACTACGACGAAACCAAAAAGAAAAAAGCTATACTGATTTTTATAGTGCTTTTGATCCATACATCTTTGGTGTTTTCAAAAGATATGAATATTCTAGAATTTGGAGCCAAAGCAGACGGATTAACTGAAAATCAGGAAGCTATTCAGAAAGCCATAAATACAGTTTTTTCTACAGGTGGAGGTCGGGTTATAGTTCCCAAAGGAATATTTATAACTGGAACCATCGAGATAAAAAGCAACGTAACCCTTCATTTAAATGAAGGTGCAATTTTAAAAGGGTCACCAAACTTTTCTGAAAGTAAGTATCCGAAGATATCACCTGGGTATAACTCTTTTTTGGCTCGGTCGGATATTTATCCTGAGAAGGTTTTGATTTATGCTAAAGATGCAAATCGCGTAGGTATAAGTGGTCCGGGTATTATTGATGGAAACGGAATGAGTCTAAAACTGCCAGAAGGCAATTGGCAAAAACAGCGTTTAAGTTGTGTTAATCTTATTCGTTTTATAAGCTGTAAGAATGTAGAACTCATGGGGGAAAGTTCAGATAAACCACTATTAATTCGCAATTCGGCCCATTGGGCTGTTCAACCTATGAATTGTGATTCGGTTCATATACAATATGTAAGAATTGAAAACTATGGAGGCGTCACTCCGGATGGATTGCCAATTAGCGACAGTAGAAATGTTTTGGTCGAAGACTGCTTTATATCGTCAGATGATGATGCCTTGGGGTTAAAAAATGGTTCTCCGGATATTGTTGTTGAAAATATAATTGTAAAACGAACCGTTTTTGAAAGTACCAATACGGGGTTCAAAAGTGGAAGTCCACAGTCTTTTGGACCTTTTAAAAATGTGAAATTTATAGGCTGTACTTTCAGAACCCTAGACGCGTCTTTAAAACATGCTGATCACGGAGAGCACCATGGTTTCTTCATAGGAATCCTTGTTGGAGGAGGTAGCTATGAAGATGTTCTGATTGAAGACTGTATCATCGAAAATACGCGCATGCCCTTTGCGATGTATATTGGTAAAATTAGGCAAGGATACTGGGCGCAATGGTGGCCGGGCCGTGAAGTCAAAGATGAGTTTGGTACCGTTAAAAATATTATCATTAGAAATGTGAGCTACAAAAACCCTAATTCGTACGGCGTTCTCATCGAAGGTCGTAAAGGCTTTGAAATTGAAAATATCTTAATGGAGAATGTGTATCTTCCATCTAAAGGAAATAAGATGGCTATTCCAATCCCTGAAGAGAAAATCCAGTCTTACCCCAACATGTCAAGCACCTATGGAGAATTACCTGCTTATGGATTTTTTATTCGAAATGCTAAGAAGGTGAGAATGAAAAACGTATGGTCATGGCCTCTTAATACAGATGATCGTCCGTGTTTACTAACAGATAATGTGACCGACTTGGATGTTAGCGGATTGAATGAAGGATTTCCACCAGATAATTATGTTCCCGCAGTGTCATTCGACATCATAAAAGAAGAGAGCCCCAGCTCGGTTTACATAAAAGCCAATTCGAGAGATCATGACGGATATATAAAAAATGTAAAGCTGTTTGTAAATGAAAAGCTTGTCAGCGAGAAAAAAGATATTCCGTTTGAATGGTATTTAAACGACCTAAAAAAAGGTGCTCATGTATTGAAGTTAGTTGCAACAGATAATGACGGACAAACTTCAAGCGTTACTTCTATCTTCGAAAAATGACATAACTTTAAATGAAAATTAACGCATATAAACCCTTGACCAACAGCGCTACGAAAGCGATTTTGGTACAATAATTTCTCTTTTAAAAAGGTCATAAGGAGATAGGGAGAAAGATGGTGCATCCTGTTGTTCTATGAGTCAAGTTTTTCGATGGGCATGATGAGAGTCGTATTATTAAATACAAGGTTTCGTATAAAAACAAAGAATTCCGCAAACAATTATAATCATTGACAACAATAGAAATAACTCTCGAATGACGTCATATAATTTTAAGGAAATAAACCTGAGGAGAAATTCGGTAGCCGTGATTACTGAAGCATACTATCTGCTAGGGATAAAACCGGCATTTTGAAAAGCTGGTTTTGAACAGGTTTTTCGGGCTGGCACCGACTATTAAAGGCACAGAAGGTATATAGTTTATTCAGGGGATTCTCCGGATACTATAAATATCCTTTAGCGTATCGACAATTCAAAAAACAATTTTAAGACAGAATACCCCAAAATCTTGCTCTGCAACTTTATTAAAAAAATCTGCAAACCTAAACCCTCTCGATCTTTGCACCGATGGCTCGTAATCGCGTATCTATGTTCTCATAACCTCTATCGATCTGTTCAATGTTATGAATAGTTGAAATACCCTTTGCAGAGAGTGCCGCTATCAATAACGAAACCCCTGCGCGAATATCGGGTGAGGTCATTGTGGTCGCTTTGAGAGTTGATTCAAAATTATGCCCCATCACAGTGGCCCGATGTGGATCACAAAGAATAATCTTTGCCCCCATATCAATCAGCTTATCGACAAAGAACAGCCGGCTTTCAAACATTTTTTGATGGATTAAGACCTCTCCTTTTGCTTGGGTAGCCATTACCAAGATTATGCTCAATAGGTCAGGGGTCAAGCCTGGCCATGGCGCATCGGCAATGGTCAGAATCGAACCATCAATATAATTTTGTATTTCGTAACCATCTTTGTGCTCCGGTATAAAGATATCCTCTCCTTTGCGTTCGAGTTGAATTCCTAATTTAGCAAATACGGTTGGTATTTGTCCCAAATCATTCCAACTTACATTTTTAATAGTTAGTTCGCTACGGGTCATTGCCGCTAGCCCGATCCAACTTCCGATTTCGATCATGTCAGGCAACATTCGATGCTCTGTGCCGCTCAGTTCATCGACGCCTTCAATAGTCAAAAGGTTCGAACCGATTCCAGAGATTTTGGCTCCCATGCGGTTCAGCATTTTACAAAGCTGCTGCAAATAGGGTTCGCATGCCGCATTATAAATCGTCGTTTCACCTTCCGCAAGAACAGCCGCCATTACGATATTTGCCGTTCCGGTTACCGAGGCTTCGTCTAAAAGCATGTAAGTACCCTTCAACTTATCGGCCTCGACGCCATAAAAATATTCTTCTTTGTTATATCTGAATTTCGCACCTAAATTGATGAAGCCCTCGAAATGCGTGTCTAGTCTTCTTCGGCCGATTTTATCACCGCCCGGCTTGGGAATGTACCCTTGGCCAAAACGTGCGAGCAACGGCCCTACCATCATAATAGATCCTCGAAGTCCGCTACCGTCCCTTTTGAACTCGGCAGACTGCAAATAATCCAGATCGACTGCGTCTGCTTGAAAGGAATATGATCCAACGCCCAATTGCTTAACTTTGACACCGAGGTCTTTAAGAAGCTGAATGAGTTTGTTGACATCGACAATGTCGGGAATATTGTTGATCACTACTTTATCGGCCGTTAGCAGCACGGCGCATAGAATTTGCAAGGCCTCGTTTTTCGCTCCCTGCGGTGTAATTTCACCGGACAGCTGATGGCCTCCTTCAATTTTAAACGTTCCCATCTAAGATTTGGATTTGAGGTATTAGTACCGCTTTTTGCCGCGGTTGTTGTTTCGATTATTTTTCTTGTTTGAGTGGCTATTGCTACTGCGACTGTTACTTTTGTTCGAGCGGTTTTTGAGAAATTGCTGGCTATCGGTAAGACTTTCTTCTTTTGCGGCCAAATCGATAGCTCCGTCGCTCAACTCGAACAAATGCTTGAAGATTATCTTATCTTCAACGGTGTCTTTGTTCCAATTAAGGTAACATTTTTTCATATGGTTGCCAATGGCATACTCCAAACCGTCTCGCATATCACCCTTCTCCCATTTTACGGCAACATCGATCATTCGCTTGATATTGTTTCCATAAAACCGATACTTCGGATGGTTTTGCGGGTATTCCAACGGTTCAGGTTTCTCTTGTAACATTTCCTTTGTTGTGATAGGAAAGGGAGAGTCAACATCCAACTTAAAATCGGACATGATAAAAAGTTGGTCCCAAAGCTTGTGCTGAAAATCGGGCACATCTCGCAAATGGGGCTGTAGATTGCCCATGACACTGATTATCGACTTGGCGACCTTGTTTCGTTCTACTGGGTCTTCAATCGAAATCGCATGGTCTACCATTTTTTGAAAGTGGCGACCGTACTCTGGTATGATCAAGTGGGTTCTCTCGGTATTGTATTCTAGATTCTCTACTAAATTCAAAGTGAAATGTTTAAGCCGTTAGGCGTGTTAATATAACGCAGGCAAAATAACAAAATTATACGGGTGAAACTATTTTATAGCGAGATAACACCCTGAACCTTGCCTACTTCTTTATATTTTGCGATTACCTCGTCGGGGTTTTTCAGGTTCACCGTGACCGATACGCTGGTATATTTGCCCTTTTTCGACTTTTTAGATTCGATGACAGCCCCTGTATTATCAAAAATATCTTGTATTTGCTTGATTTTTTCAGTATCGGTTGGCACTATGAATTTATAAAGGTAATTCGATGGCCATTTCGTACTATCGGCAAGTTGAATTTTAAGCCTTGAATAGAATTCTTCCGATTTTTCGGTATCCATACAATTTTTTTACAAATATAAGATTTCGATGGCTATTTTTGATATCTATAAAGACCTCTTAAAATTCATACCCATTGAACCCAAAAAAGATAGTGATAACAGGTGGTCCGGCCACAGGTAAAACATCCATAATCAAGGGGTTGCAAAATAAGGGGTACCGTTGTTTTCATGAAATCATCAGGCATTTGACCAATGAAGCGAAAGAAAATGGCAATTTGGGTTCGCTAGACACCAATCCTATCGATTCCGTTTTAAATCCGTTGGAATTTAATCGAAAGCTTCTTGACGGAAGAAAAGAGCAATATCTCAAATCTGAAAAAGTCGATTGCTCACTCGTGTTTTTTGACCGGGGGATTCCGGATGTTTTAGCTTATATGGATTATTATAATCAAACATTACAATCAGAATTCATTGAAACCGCGGCACTTCACAAATATGAAGTCATTTTTTTGCTCCCCATGTGGAAAGAGATTTTTATCACGGACGAAGAACGTTTTGAAAGTTATGAAGACGCTTTAAAGATTCAAGATTGTCTAAAAAGAAACTACATGAACTTTGGCTATTCGATAATCGAAGTACCACGTGACAGTATTGAAAATAGAATTGAATTCATATTGAAGAATGTAAAATAAGTAGAAGGTGCGACGAACTCCGCAAGATATTTTAAAACGATACTGGGGCTTTGACGATTTCAAAGGCTCTCAAAATGAAGTTGTTACCGCGGTCTTAGAAAATCAAGATGTTTTGGCATTGTTACCCACTGGAGGTGGAAAATCGCTTTGTTATCAACTACCCACCTTATTAAAAGATGGTCTGTGCATTGTGGTTTCGCCGCTGATCGCTTTGATCCATAATCAAGTCGATGAACTGAAGAACAAAGGCCTGAAAGCTATAGCAATTACAGGTGGAATTCCCCAAAACGAGATTATAGACCTACTCGACAACTGCCTCTACGGAAACTATAAATTTCTATATCTATCGCCAGAACGTTTGCAACAGGAGTTGGTTTTGAAGAAAATAGCTGAAATGAACGTCAATCTTATCGCTATTGATGAAGCACATTGTATCTCTCAGTGGGGCCATGACTTTCGCCCAGCTTATCTAGAATGCAATAAACTTAGAGGCGTTTTGCCGGAGACTCCGGTTATCGCCCTCACCGCAACGGCTACCGAACAAGTCTCAAAAGACATTGTCGATAACCTAAAATTTATCGATCCGCTGATTGTAAAAGATTCTTTTGCACGTAACAACATCGCCTTTCAGATACTTCGCACTGAAGACAAGCGATATCAATTAAAAAGATTGTGCGAGACCACTTTTAAAAGTGTTATCATATATGTAAGAACAAGAAGGTTGACAGCAGAAGTTGCCCAATTTCTTCAATCCAATAACCTAAGTGCTGATTTTTTCCATGGCGGATTGAACAAAAAAGAAAAGAAATCAAAATTGGATGATTGGCTAAAAAACAAACAAAAAATAATGGTCGCTACCAATGCATTTGGCATGGGCATCGATAAAGCCGACGTATCGTTGGTCGTTCATTATCAAATTCCCGATTGTTTGGAAAATTATTTTCAAGAAGCGGGTCGGGCTGGTCGTGATGGCAAGCCGTCTACAGCGGTATTATTGACGAACAAAGCTGACGAAGAACTGGTAAGCTCACAGTTTTTGAGTGTACTGCCCGACACTTCATTCTTGAAAATGGTCTACAATAAACTCAACAATTTTTTTCAAATACCATATGGCGAGTTGAGTGAAGAACCCAAACAGTTTAGCCTGTATTCTTTTTGCGACACCTATAAATTGAATACACTGTTAACTTATAATGCCCTTCGAATTTTGGATCAGAATTCGGTTATTTCCTTATCTGAATCGTTTTCAAGAAAATCAGAGGTCAAATTTATTTGTTCTAAGGATTTGCTCTTCAGCTATTTGGAAAAGAATCCAAGGTCTGCCGATATCATACAGGTGCTTTTAAGAACTTACGGAGGGCTTTTTGATTTCGATACGAAAATAAACACCCATCTTATTTCCAAAAAAACCAACCAACCGGAAGACGCTGTGACCAAGGTTTTGAAAGAATTGGAAAAAGACGGACTCATAACATACAAGGCGCAAAACAATGATCTCGAGATTAGCTTTATTGTTCCGCGCGAAGATGACATTACCATTAATGTATTTATCAAAAAGGTCGAAGAGCTCCATAAGGTCAAGTCCGAAAAATTAGATAGTATGCTCGACTATGTAGGCAATGATACTTTATGTAGAAGTAGAATGCTGCTTTCTTATTTCGGGGAAGAAAAAGAAGAGGATTGTGGAAAATGCGATATTTGTACTTCAGATGACAAAGCGAGAAATTCAGAGAAGATAAATAAGCAAATTATTACTTTGTTGGGCAGCGGTAGTAGATCATCACGAAAGTTGATAGCAGAGCTTCAACTGAAAAGTCAATCTGTACTTGGCAGCTTGCAAGACCTATTAGAAGACGGAAAAATTAAAATCAATTCTAAAAACGAATACGAACTGAACAAATGAGAAAATTACGAATCGTTTTTATGGGCACCCCCGATTTTGCAGTTGCAACATTAGAAGCGGTAAACAATAGTGAACATAAAGTAGTCGGTGTAATTACAGCTCCCGATCGACCGGCCGGTCGAGGTAGAAAATTACAGCAATCAGCAGTCAAGCAATATGCGTTGGCGAACGATTTGAGGATATTACAACCGAAGAATTTAAAAAACGAAGAATTTTTACAAGACCTAAAAACGTTGAATGCCAATCTTCAAATTGTCGTTGCTTTTCGAATGCTGCCCGAAGTAGTTTGGAGTATGCCCGAATTTGGAACTTTCAACCTACATGCCTCTTTACTGCCGAATTACCGAGGGGCCGCACCAATAAATTGGGCCATTATCAATGGTGAGGTCAAAACCGGAGTGACGACTTTCTTTATCGATAATAAAATCGATACTGGCGAAATAATCCTCCAAGAAGAGACTACAATTACCGAAAACGAGACCGCTGGCCAACTTCATGACAAACTGATGGTATTGGGTGCTGACTTGGTACTGCGAACAGTAGATTTGATTTCAGCCGATAAAGCGTTTACCAAAAAACAAATTGTCGCGGGAGAAATAAAGTCCGCTTACAAAATATATAAAGAAACCTGCCAAATCGATTGGAACAAGTCGATCGACGAGATACACGATCATATTCGAGGGTTAAGCCCCTACCCCGGCGCCTGGACAAATCTCATTCTCAACAATGAAGATATTTCTCTCAAAATATACAAAGCCGCTAAAGTGATCGAAGCACATGAACATACCATTGGAAAACTAATGGTGTCGAAAAAAGAGCTTAAAATAGCGGTTCAAGAAGGATATATCTTGCTTGAAGAAATTCAATTGCCCGGTAAAAAAAGAATGCCGGTTTTGGCATTATTGAACGGGATGAAACTGACCGAAAACACAAAAGTTCGCTAAACCCCTGTCTTTATTGGGCTGAAAGAGTGTAGAAAAAAGGCTACTTTATCAACAAACGGCCTTAGTTATCAACAAAAACACCGATTTCCCCCCATTTTACTTGCGTTCGCGACAAATCCCTATAAATTTGTGGCACTAAATAATTTTAAGAACAATTAATTTAATTACGTTATGAACAAAACAGAATTAATCGACGCGATGGCGGCAGATGCTGGCATCACTAAAGCTGCAGCAAAAAAATCATTGGAATCTTTCTTGGGAAATGTTGAAAAATCCCTTAAAAAAGGAAACCGTGTATCTCTGGTAGGTTTCGGTTCTTGGGCAGTTACAAGAAGAAATGCAAGAGAAGGTAGAAACCCATCTACTGGGCAGACTATCAAAATCGCTGCAAAAAACGTTGTTAAGTTCAAAGCAGGTTCTGATTTAGCTAGTTCAGTAAACTAGTCTTTGACAAGAATAAATCTAGAGCGCCCGTGTAAAGCGGGCGCTTTTTTTTGCCTACTTTGCTATTTATAAGAATTATCTTATTTTAGACTGAAATATGAAAACCCCGATGATAAGTTCAGAACCGCAAAAAGGAAAGCTCTTGATCGCAGAGCCCGCGTTGACAGGTGATGTTTCCTTCAATCGTTCGGTTGTGCTATTGGCCGAACATAATACCGAGGGGTCTGTGGGCTTTATTCTCAATAAGCCCTTAGCATATCAAATAAGTGATTTGGTCGACGAAATTGAAATTCCGTTTCAGGTTTATAACGGTGGTCCGGTCGAACAAGACAATCTTTATTTTATCCATAAAGTGCCGCATTTGATAAATAACAGTATCGAAATTTCAGATGGTATATATTGGGGCGGCGATTTTGACACAACCATCAGCTTGATCAACAGAAAGGTAATCTCAGAAGATGATATCCGCTTTTTTTTAGGATATTCTGGGTGGTCATCGCTTCAATTGGATCTAGAACTCACCTCTAAATCTTGGATCGTAATTCAGAACGAATATGAGAGTGAGATTATTCAAAAGTCTTCTATCGCTTTTTGGAAGGAAAAAATGGTAGAGCTTGGGGGCAATTATCTACTTTGGTCAAATGCACCCGAAAACCCCAGTCTCAACTAAGCTATATTTCAGTTCGAGCGATTTCATTTATTTTCTCAAGTATCTTTTTCGAGTTTTCAGATGCATATTTTTTCTTTCTGTACTTCGAAATAGGTGTAAGTCCTTGTCCTATATCGACAACGAATAGTTCATCTGCCTTTTGAAGTTCAAAAGGGGAAATCGACTTTTTCTCCAATTTAAAATCATCAGAATCGTTGATAACCTTTATGATCTTTTCTCGAATTACCGAATTCTTGCAACCATCGGCCACGGGTGCGGTTTTAACCAAATCGCCAACTATCAAGAAAAGATTTCCTATCAATGACCCAACGACCATTTTGTTGTGATTCAAGAGCAGGCAATCAGCGTAACCGTTCTCTTTGGCAAAAATACTTGCTGTCACCTGTAACAAATTGTTATTTGTTTTTAAGGTGGATAACATATCACCGCTTACATAAAAATCTTTGAACAGTTCCACTTCGTAAGGGTTGTTCGCCAAACAGTATTTAGAAGAGTCTAATTTATTGACTTCCATTAAGAAAGCTACCTTGTTACTTTCTGGAAATATAGAACCATTGGCATCCCTAAAAATCACGATGTCAACGAGAGCGGCAGTATTATTCAAACCGTTTTCCCTCAAGGTGATCAAAATTTGGTTTTCAAGAAAATCCATGGTAAACTCCATCGGGATTTCCATGCGCAAAATGCGCATGGAAGCCATTAGTTTTAAATAATGGTCTTCCCAAAAAACCAGTTTACCGCCGATTGCCCTTAAAGATTCTGAAAGTGCGTCGCCATAACGCAATCCCCTATTTCTCTGATTCAAAAAAAAGGAATCTGCAGGAAGTATATTTCCGTTAAAATTGACCATAAAAAAAGTCCCGATTAATTCGGGACCAAATATAAGTTTTATTATTATTTGAACTATTTAGAACCAAGAACCTGTTTAAGGCTAGAAACTTGGTTTTCCCAAAGCATCTTCGCTTCATCTACTTCGTCTTCTTCGGCAAAATCAGTAATGAACAAAGAAACGTCTTTAGTAATCTCATCAACGATAATCTTCATTTCAAAAAACGTATTATCCTCGTTTTCTTCCCAAGCGAACTTTACGAATTCATCGCTTTTACGCTTCAATAATTTTGCTTCTTCTTCTGAACCATCCCAAATAAAGCTGAACATCTCACCGCGCGAATTGACATCGTCAGCAAACCATTCAGAAAGACCAGAAGGTGTAGACAAATATGTATACAATAATTGAGGAGATGACTGTATTACAAATTCAATTTCAAACTTTATTTTATCGTCCATGAAAATAACTGTGTTAGTATGGGCAATATATATATTTCCATATGATAAAAAAATATTTAATGAAGATTATTTTTTAATCTGCGTTTGTTGATGGAGATGAAATTAAACTTTATATTTGCAGCCGTTTTTACGGGCATTAGGCGAGGTAGCTCAGCTGGTTAGAGCGTCGGATTCATAACCCGGAGGCCGAGGGTTCAAGTCCCTCTCTCGCTACTCAAGAACAAAGGGCTTTCTGAAAATGAGGGTCCTTTTTTATTTCTACAAATACAACTTATCTACAATAAATTAAAACTTTACACAGTTTGAATCACACAGGCCTCTATGCTGTATAAAGTAATCTTAATGACGCCGAAAACGAATTTTCGATTTTTAGCCTTTGATAACAAGTCGTTCGGTCTTAATTAATATTCGAAAAAAATACGACCTCGCGTTTAATGAAAAGGATTAAGTATTTTTATAGGAGATGATTTCCAGGCAAATATCCGATAAGCCTACTTACACTAATTTTGGTATATCCTAATATGGAAAGACAAGCTCAGCACAGTACAATTAAAAAAATACAGATCTCTATTAATAAAGAGCGCTATGAAATCGAAGTGGATGAAAACATGCCGTTGCTCTGGGTACTTCGTGACGAACTTGGTCTAGTCGGAACCAAATATGGTTGTGGCAAGGGACTTTGCGGTACATGCTCTGTACTTGTAGATGGAGTCTCAACCCGTTCATGTCTATTGCATATCGGAAACGTAAATGGTGAAATCACCACAATTGAAGGATTGGGGAGTCCCAATGCTCTCCATACACTACAGGAAGCATGGATCGAGCATCAGGTAGCTCAGTGCGGTTATTGCCAACCTGGACAAATCATTTCTGCGTGTAGCCTTTTAAAACGAAAATCAACACCCGATGACAATGAGATAGAAGAGTCCATGATTGGAAATTTATGTCGCTGCGGAACCTATTCTAGAATTAGAAAAGCAATTAAATCGATTGAAATCGATTTAATTGATCCAACGCAAACACTAGAGACAGAGTAATGAAAAGAAGAAAATTTATCATTACCAGTGTAACGGTAGCCGGGGGTATTGCCATCGGTGGGTACCTCGCAAGACCAGAAACGATAACAAATCCGCTTGTTGATTACCTGAACGAAAATGAAATTGCAATTACCCCCTATATTATAATCGATAGCGCCGGTATTACCATCATCGCACCCCGTGCTGAAATGGGCCAGGGCATACATGGCACCTTGGCGGTTCTTGTGGCGGAAGAATTGGATGTTCCCTTCACGGAGGTTAAAGTGATACATGGCCCGGCATCAGCAATTTATGCCAACAACATTGGTTATCCTCGAGAAGGCAAACTGATAAGCACATTACGTCGTGTCGATAAAAGAGCGGGGACCAAATTCATTCGAGCAAGACACCCTCAATTTACGGGTGGCCAATCATCGATTAGGGATGGTTTTGTGAAGATGAGAAAAGCGGGAGCCGCCGCTCGCCTAGTACTCATAAAAGCGGCAGCTAGAAAATACGGTATGGAGCCCGACTTGTTGAAAACAGGAAACGGCAAGGTAGTCTTACCCGACGGCACCACCATATCCTATACGAGTCTAGTCGATGATGCAAGGGGTATAAAAGCCCCTACCGCCCCCCCTTTAAAACCTCGGGAAGAATGGACACAATTGGGCCGTTCACAGCCTCGTGTCGATATGATAAGCAAGTGTACCGGAACCGCGGAATATAGCATAGATATTAGATTTCCGGAAATGCTCTATGCCACCGTGAAGTTCAATCCACATATTGGGGCCGGGGTTAAAGAGTTTGATGATTCCAAGGCCAAAGATATGCCAGGGTTTGTCAAAGCAATTTCAAGACTTGACTGTATAATCGTTATCGCAACGAATACCTGGTATGCCATGCAAGCTGCCAAGTTAATCGATGTGGAGTGGGAACCTGCGAAATACCCTGAATCAACTGAAGACCATAGAAACGCAGTCTTGCAAGCCATGGATAACTCAAAGGGCAAAAACAAACGCAACGATGGTGACGTCGATACCGAATTTGCCAAAGGGGAGCCAATCGAAGGAACCTATCATGTGCCCTACCTGGCACACGCCACTTTGGAACCCCAGAATGCCGTAGCATGGCTCAAAGAAGACCAGCTAGACATTTGGGCCGGAAATCAACAGCCGGGAAAAGCACAGCACGTTGGTGCCGAAATAGCCGGTATTTCGCCTAAATCGGTCAAAGTACACACAACTTATATGGGTGGTGGTTTTGGTCGCAGGTTGGAAAGTGACTTTACGATTTTAGCAGTACATGCCGCTTTAGAAATGAAAGGAAAACCCGTAAAAGTTACCTGGAGTCGTGAGTCTGACATGACCCATGATGTATATCGACCTATTGCCAGTGCTCGATTCCGTGGTTCGGTATCCGAAGGAAAACCGGTTGCCTTGTCCATAGAGTTATCATCCCCGTCATTATTTTCTTCTTCTGAACGACGCAATGAGGGCAACGATGATGTTCTTGAGGGTCTTGACAAGTTCAGTACTGCCGGCGCTATCGATCAACCTTATGAAATCAAAAATTATCGAGTCACGGCATATACATCACGAAGACTATTGCCAGTCGGTTGGTTTAGGGGCGTTGGCGAGTCTCAAAATGTATTTTTTCACGATAGCGCTATTGATGAATTGGCACATGCGGCCGGCGCGGACCCCCTTGAAATGCGTATCTCACTTTTGAGACATGAACCAAGTCTCGCAGTCTTAAAAGCAGTGGCTGAAATGTCAAATTGGTACTCAGATTTACCTGACGGACATGCCAGAGGCGTCGCATATGCACTTTCTTCAGAAGCTGCTACCGCCCAAGTAATTGAAATCAGTACTACCGATGCAGGTATTCGGCTTGAAAAAGTATTCGTGGCCGTCGATGTAGGCATCGCTTTAGACCCTGTAAATATTCAGGCACAAGTTCAGTCTTCGGTCATCTTCGGACTTTGTGCGGCCATTCATGGCGAAATCACAGTCACAGATAGCAAAGTAGACCAAACAAACTTCCATGACTATAGCATCATGCGCATTGATCAGGCACCAAAAATCGAAGTAAGCATTCACGAAAACGGTACAAAGATATATGGTGTAGGAGAATCTGGTACGCCAACGGCCCCACCAGCATTGGGGAATGCCATCTTTGCCCTTACCGGCAAACGTATTCGGGAACTACCATTTTCAAAAACGGTGAAGTTTGCATAAAGTCCAGATATACCTGTCGCTTGATTTACCCTTGAAAGCCCTCCTCATTCTTTTTTAAAATCCCTTACTAGAAATAACTACATCGAAAAATCCACTTAGTATAGCAGGAAAATATTGTTGTTAAAAGCGCTTTCTCTTTATGACGAAAAAAATCTCAACGGGCCAACATCAGTTCCATTAGTTTATTGGCACCTATTCTTCCTTTTTCGTTCAGAAAATCTCTTGGTGTATTATCGCCAATTTCAAAAACCAGAGCTTCCGCCCCGTGCTCTATAAAAAAGTAATTTCTAGAAACAGCAGTGGGCACTAATTCGTCGTTGGGTTTAATATTGGGTTCGTAGCCAGGCAATGCAGTTTTTATGGCTGCTAACCAATCGGTCACCAGACCCGGCATATTTCCCATTAATTTAGGGTCCACGGTATAATAGATATCGTCCCAAGTAGAATGAAAATCGATTCCAAAATAGAATTTACCACCCCTCTGGTTTTTGATATTTTCCATAAAGGACTTTACGGCTTGAGTCTCGGGTTGATTCAGGTTGCTCCAGTCACGGTTTAAATCGATCCCACCATTATTATGACGCCAATGTCCGTTATCAACCCCATCAGGATTCATCAATGGAACAACATGCACAGTATATTTTTTTCTGAATTTTCGTGCTAGTTTTGAATCCGAGGCAATTGTTTCGACAAATGATTTCATGGCAAGATATCCTGTAACTTCAGGTGGGTGTTGCCGAGAAATGACAATTAATGACTTCTTATTTTTTACTTTTCCTATGGATAACGAATGTAAGTCTCTCCCCTCGGTACTTTGACCGATAACCCGATGGGATACGTGTTTTTTTAAAGCAAGTTCGGTTACCCATTTCTTTACATGTTTTGATGTTTCCAATTCCTGTCCTGCAACCCATAAGGTATCACGGCCGACATCAAGTCTCATGGCCACCCTTACCGGCAGGGATTCAGAGCCGAAAGCGGCTTCTCCTTTTTCAAACTCAATGTAATTAACGGAGTCGATAGCGGTCCATTGAAGTCCGTTAGTACTAAGTTTTGGATAATATCGATGTTTTATTCCTTCTTGATAGGTAAGGTACAATTGAATGGTCTCAGGCTCTTTTGACCAAACTTTAAACGCGTACCAAGGACTCATGTTGATAGGAGTATTCTCGGAAGTAATCAATGCGGTATAGGTACTATCATTGTTTTTGACCAACCCGTTCAAGCGCGCGCCTTCAAAGTCATTTGAAAATCGAACGCTCGAGTTATCGATTTCGAAAACCCCTTTCCATTGCTTCTGCACTGGGACAGAAGCGGTCGGAACTATTTTTATCGGCGGTTGTCCTTTGAACTTCTCGGTCTGCCCAACGATGTTGGCAACATACAGAAAAACCAAAATAAAACTGTATTTCCCCATGAGATATAGAAAATTAGAAAATAACGTTTTATGTACTAAGGAAGTCGAGCACATTTTTCTCGATACGCGCATCGATATTAGAAATATCGGCTTTGACAAAAGTTTCGCCAGTGATATTTTCGTAAAGCTCGATATATCTTTCGGAAACAGTATCAATATAGTCATCAGACATTACAGGCACAGTTTGGCCTTCAAGACCTTGAAACCCATTTTTTATCAGCCATTGCCGTACGAACTCTTTGGATAATTGCTTTTGGGCCTCTCCCCTATCTTGAAGCTCTTGATAGCCTTCTGCATAGAAATATCGGGAAGAATCAGGGGTATGTATTTCGTCTATCAAAACGATTTCACCATCTTTCGTTTTTCCGAATTCGTATTTGGTATCGACAAGGATCAACCCTCGTTTCGCCGCGATTTCAGTACCTCTTTGAAACAATGCTCGCGTATATTTTTCAAGAATCAAATAGTCTTTCGCCGAGACGATTTGTCGTTCAAGAATATCCTCTTTTGAAATATCCTCATCGTGATCACCTTTTTCCGCTTTGGTGGCGGGAGTGATTATCGGTTCAGGAAATTTATCATTCTCTTTCATACCATCGGGCATTTCGACCCCGCATAGCAAACGTTGGCCTGCTTTATATTCCCTGGCCGCATGGCCTGATAAATAACCCCGTATTACCATTTCTACTTTGAATGGTTGGCAGGCATGACCCACCGCAACGTTTGGGTCTGGGGTCGCGGTCAACCAATTAGGAACGATATCCTCTGTTGCCGCCATCATCTGGGTCGCGATTTGATTTAATATTTGCCCTTTATAGGGAATACCTTTTGGCATCACCACATCAAAAGCCGATAAACGATCGGTGGCGACCATCAGTAGTCGATTCTTGTCCAGTGTGTACACTTCGCGTACTTTGCCTTTATAAATACTTTTTTGATTCGGAAAATTGAAATTGGTATCTGTAATCGTATTGCCCATTTTAGGGATTCGTATTATGGTTAGTTCTCGTGTTCTATACTTTTATAGGCCGTAATCACCTTTTTCACCAACTTGTGACGAATAACATCTTTATCATCGAGATATACGATTTCGATTCCTTCGACATTCTTTAAGACCAAAATAGCCTCTTTAAGTCCGGAAATTACCCTTCTAGGCAAATCGATTTGGCCTGGATCACCAGTAATCAAAAATTTGGCATTCTTGCCCATACGGGTCAAGAACATTTTCATTTGTGCATGGGTCGTATTTTGAGCCTCATCAAGAATCACAAAAGCATTGTCTAAGGTTCGACCTCGCATAAAGGCCATTGGCGCAATTTGAATTGTACCATTGTCTATGTAGTGTACCAATTTTTCGGAAGGAATCATATCACGCAAAGCATCGTATAATGGTTGCATATAGGGGTCTAATTTCTCTTTTAAATCCCCCGGAAGAAATCCTAGATTTTCGCCTGCCTCGACTGCAGGTCTTGTCAAGATAATTCGCTTAACCTGCTTCTCTTTCAATGCTTTGACAGCTAAAGCCACACCTGTGTATGTCTTACCGGTACCTGCAGGTCCGATTGCAAAGACCATGTCGTTTTTCTTGGCAGCATCGACCAGCTTTCTTTGGTTGACAGTTTGCGCCTTTATCAATTTTCCACTTACGCCGTGCACCAAGGTCTCACCACTTTTCTCGGGAGATTCGTAATCTTCCTTGCCCTCACTTGTCAATACGCGCTCTATGGTATTTTCATCCATCTTATTATACTTCAACACATGCGCCGTTAACATATTGAAACGCTTGTCGAACTCTTCTAAAAGTTCTTCATCGCCGTAAGCCTTTATCTTACTGCCACGCGCCACTATCTTCAGTTTCGGAAAATATTTCTTTAAAAGATTGATGTTTTCATTGCCCTGACCAAAGAAATCCCTCGGATTGATGTCAGTAATTTCTAATTCTAGCTCGTTCAAAAATGATAGTGGTTTTTATTGATAAAAAATTTAAATTTCGGAAGGCTATTTTTTTGTTATAATTTTGAATTACAAATTTAGGGAAAAATAAGTTTGACACTCCACAAATATATGAACATTGCTGTATGGCAATCATTACGTTAACTACTGATTTCGGGCTAAGAGACCATTTTGTAGGTGCCCTAAAAGGTTCGATTTACAAGGAATTGCCCGATGTAAATATTGTAGATATATCGCATAACATCGGCCCGTTCAATATTCAAGAGTGTGCCTATATACTCGAAAACTCCTATAAGAACTTTCCCGATGGCACGGTGCACCTTATAGGTGTTGATTCTGAACCGACACCTGAAACAAAGCACATCGCCGTCTTGATGGACAATCATTATTTTATCTGTGCGAACAACGGTTTAATCAACCTACTCGAATCAGAAGCCCCGCCAGCTAAAGTTGTCGAGATAGCGATCCGGAATTCTGATTTAGGTGCTTTTCCTTCGATGGACGTATTTGTTCAAGCAGCTTGCCACATAGCTCGTGGCGGCACTTTAGAAGTGGTCGGAAAACCTTTTAGCGAATTACTTGAAGTACGCGATTTAGCGCCAAGCGTTACCGATAGTGGCAACAAAATAATAGGTTCGGTCATCTATATCGATAATTATGGAAATGTGGTCACCAACATTCATAAGAACTTTTTTGAAGCCTATAGAAAAGGTCGTTCTTTCGAAATTCAGGCAAGAACAAAAGTGTTGACCAAAATACATCAAAATTATAGCGAAATCGTCAACTTCAATCTTGAAAAATCCCAACGGAAAGGCCCCGGAGAACTATTGGCCATATACAACTCGGCGGAACACATCGAAATCGCGATTTATAAAAGTAACCCCAAGGCTGGCGGAAGTGCTTCTTCCTTACTGGGTCTCGATTACCTCGATGCGATTACCATAAATTTTAAGTGATGCTTGTAAGAATCGTAAAACTTACCTTTAGAGAAGATGAAATCGATACGTTTTTGAATATTTTTAAACCGCATCGAGTGGCTATCGAAAAGTTCGACGGGTTTATCTCTTTGGAACTTTTGAGAGAAAAGTCGAATTCAAAAGTATTTTTTACACATAGTCACTGGCAAAATGAAGCAGCCTTGGAGAACTATCGACAATCGGTATACTTTCGTGAAATATGGTCCAAGACCAAGGTATTGTTTGCCGACAGACCCGAGGCCTGGAGCACGCAAAAAGTCTAACTTGTTATTTTACCCTGTTCTTTTAAAAGTTCGAGAAAAGGAGGCTCTAAAGTCATGAGCAACGATTGAACTTGCGCCAATTGGTTCTAAAGCAACTATAGCTTTGTCAGACTTATAAACATTTGAAATTTCATAGAGGATCCAAAGACTCTTCAAAATGGGTGTTCTATAATGGAATAACCATGTCAGCGTATAGCCATTATAGGGTTTTCCACTATAATCACGACATGCCGAAAATCCATTTTATATAGAGCGAAGGGGTCAAATTTTTCTCTTTGGATGTTAATAAGTTTGTTTCCTCAAAAAGTACAATTCAAATATCTTTGTTAGGTTAGTCAGGAGAAATTAAAATCTTTCCGAAACTCCAATTTTTTATTTTTCCGATAGGAGAAAAACCTAAAAAAACTAGATCAAACTGATGAAATTTATTGTATCAAGTACTTATTTACTCAAAGAGCTTCAAGTTTTAGGAGGCGTTATCAACAATAGCAATACATTACCGATTTTAGATAATTTTTTGTTTGGCCTAAACAAAAACAAGTTGACCGTATCGGCTTCAGACCTTGAGACAACTATGAGTTCTGTTTTAGATGTCGATTCAGATAATGAGGGAAACATTGCCGTACCCGCTCGTCTACTTTTAGATACATTGAAAACATTCCCAGAGCAGCCTTTGACTTTTGTAGTAGCTGATAATAACACGGTAGAAATAAGTTCAGATCACGGGAAGTACGCACTGGCATATGCCGACGGTGCTGAATTTCCGAAAGCGGTAGAATTGGCAAACCCGAGTACCACGACCATAATGGGCGATATTTTGGCCACAGCTATTGACAAGACGATTTTTGCGGCGGGCAACGATGATTTGCGACCAGTAATGAGCGGGGTCTTTTTTCAATTCTCTCCTGAAAACTTGACTTTCGTGGCGACCGACGCGCATAAGCTGGTAAAATATCAAAGGGAAGATGTTTCTTCTTCCGAAGTAGCAGAATTTATAATGCCTAAAAAGCCTTTGAATCTTTTAAAGGGTATTCTTGCGGGGAGCGAAGATGATGTAACCATTGAATACAACGATAGTAACGCGAAATTCACTTTTGGTGGCACGGTCTTGATTTGTCGTTTGATAGACGGAAAATACCCGAATTATGAGGCGGTCATTCCAAAGGAAAACCCAAATAAGTTGACTATCTCAAGAAATCAATTTTTGAGTTCTGTACGAAGGGTAGCGATTTTCTCCAACAAAACGACACATCAGATACGACTTAAAATAGCCGGTGCCGAATTGAATATTTCGGCGGAAGATATAGATTACAGTAATAAGGCGGAAGAGCGATTGACTTGTGCTTATCAAGGGGATGATATGCAAATAGGTTTCAACTCACGTTTTCTGACTGAAATGTTGAACAATCTAAATGCTGACGAAGTCTCTTTAGAAATGAGTTTGCCCAACCGCGCAGGAATATTGACCCCTGCCGACGGCCTCGACGAAGGTGAAAACGTTACCATGCTGGTAATGCCGGTGATGTTGAACAACTAAAAACCAAAACAAATTAGAGATAATAAATCCGTCAGGGCTTCGCCAAGACGGATTTTTTTATATGTCCAATTCAAGCCTATATGCTTATTCAGGTTTAGACGAATCTCATACTTAAGGGATAACTTGGACTATCTCCGTTACTGGCCCGAACAGCATTTATGATTGGAAATATGAAATAGAGCACTCCCAATATTATAAAGCCCAACAATCCCAATCCAAAAAGCAAAATTAAGGGAATACAAATCAGCACATAAATAAACATACTAATTCTGAAATTGATGATCGATTTACCATTTTCATCCATATCGATTACGGAATCTTTTTGCGTGAACCAAATAACCAACGGTACGATTAATCCACCTATTCCGGTGACAAAATCCAATAATTGACTTAGATGTGTTATCGCTAATAACCCTTTATTTTCTCTTTTCATGATACGTGTTTTAAATGATTGATGTACCGATAAGACGGGTGAAATCTCAAAATGTTACATTGCACACTTTTTTTCACAAAAGATTTTTATTGTTTTTTAATTAGTTTAGCCAACTTTTCCTTGTTTTTCGCAATACCGACCTTTGTCTTTTCGATTTTGATGTTCAACTTTTCAATATCATCGGGCGATAGCTTGCCTTTTTGCTGACCTTTTACAAGCTTGTCATTCAGCTTTTCAATTTTTTTCTCATCTTTCTTGATGGCTTTTCTTTTGGAAGCTATTGCACTGGCCAATTTTTCTTTTTTCTTGACCTCTTTTTCAGCTTTCTTTTTGGCTTTTTCCGCCTTTTTGGTTTCTTTTTCCGCTTTCTTTTGTGCTTTTTCTGCGTTCTCTTTGGCTTCCGCCATTTCCACTGCCTGTTGATCTATATCATCTTGAGAGGTTGCGGTTGAATCGATTACTTGCGCATTGACCGAAAAGGTAATTACAAGCATAAAAAAATTAAGTGCTTTTTTCATGGGAAACATTTTAAAATTCGTTTTTAATTCTGGAACAAGGTATGCATTATATGGCATATCAACCTAGTTTTGACTATTTGCCATTTCTTAAAAAAAGATTTCATTGGCATCAAAAATCGTTGTGTTATATGTGATGCCCGAAGTTGTAATCGCGGCGATGTAACCCTTTTTGGGAACGAAGGAATACAATTGCCAATTTACCTGAGATTCTTCGGTGTTTTCGATTTTTAGAAATTTTGCACTATGATCTGCATCCATTGTTACCGCAAAAGAATCTAAAGGATAGGATAGCCCCTCACCCACCGCCTTTATAAAAGATTCTTTTCTCGTCCAACAACGATAAAATGACCTATAAACATCAGGTTCAGATTCCAGTATTGCTATCTCTTCTTTGGAAAAAAAGTTTTTGGCCAATTCGAGAGGGTCGAAATTTTCCTTTATTTTTTCAATGTCGACTCCGATTATATTTTTTTTGGCAAAACCGATTAAAATTTGATTACCGGAATGGGAAACGTTAAAATCGAGGACTTCCTTATTCGAAAAGTAAGGTTTTCCATACTTGCTGTATTCAAATTTTATGCGCTCAGGTACGAGACCCAGATAACCTCCTATCAGATTCCTAAGCAGGTATTTTGCCGTAATATAAACCGCCCTATCTTTTTCGAACCGGTACTTATTGGCCTTTACAATTTCATCCGCAGCGAGAACGGCACACATTTCATCAAGAATATCGATGTTGTCAAAGGCCATAATTTTCCATACGTGTAGGTCACCTCTATTAAGTGATTTAATGCCCTTCTGAAGTTCTTTCCACAAAATCATAGCCCTATCAATTGAGTAAAGGATAAATGTCTAACTCGCGATACAGTTCATATTTTTTATGTATTTCAGACATTTTTTCGGTAAACGAGTTATTTGAGAGGATGTCTGTAATATTACTATTTATTTCTATCGGGCCGTCTAAATCTTTATCGCCCATAATGCCCAAGCCGTGATAAGCGATTCTTGCTGCTGTACCGTTCTGATCGAAATTTTTCCCCGAATAAACCAGCATAGGCACCGAAAAATGAACACATTCATATACTGTGTGTGTTCCTCCATGATTGATACAGCAATCGCTTTGCTGCAATATCTTGAGTTGTGGAAGCCAATTGAACGCACGAACATTGTCAGGTAAATTACCCAGTTCATTAATATGGATAAGTTTGCCCAAGGAAATCATCAAAAAATAATCATCTTGATTTTCAACAGCCTTTATCAGATTTTTCAAAAAAGAAATATCCGCTTTCTTAAAGGAGCCCAGCGTACAGTATATGATTTTCTTCCCAACTTTCTTTTGTTCGAAAACTTCAGATAAAATAATAGTTGCATTAGCAGAATCGTCGTCTCTTTTTGCAAAGACCATCGGGCCTAAATACCTAAGATTTTGGTTTGGTTTGTGCGGAAATTCCAATTCTTTCATTGTAATCGTAACAATCGGTGTTTTCGTGTATGAAAAAAGTGGCGGAAAATTGCTCGTCACAAGTTCACTGGTATCAAAAGCAATTTTTCGAGCATATTTCTTAAGAGTCGCTCTTCTATAATTTTTAAACATCAACTTGTCGAAAAAAAGTCTGGCCCACGCTCTTGATTTTACTTTGGCCCAAGCCACTATTATTCTAACTGTATTTCCGTCAGGCGTAAGGCTTGAACGTAGTGGTGGAAGTTTAGTACTCAAACGATTGGAAAACCAAGAGCTAAAAAGAGTTACGGGAATTTTTAAATCAATGGCAGTAAATATTAGTTCGTGCAGCTCCATGTCAACCAGAACCTTATCTGGATTCAGTTCATTCAGTGCTTTTTTATAGTTATCGATATTTAAAATTCGATATCCGTTTGAGAAATGATCTGATAGATTCTTAAAATGGAATAAAAACCTGTCGACCCAGCCTTTTGAAGAAATCAAATCATAAGTCATATCCTTGAAATCAAAATTGATGTCAGGCAATTGTTGATATTCGAAACCCAAAAATTCAACTTTTTCCCTCACATCGAAAGGACATAAATAAGTCACTCGATGACCTTCTTTTTGTAGGCGCGAAGCCATCTCAAAACTTGCGTTGAGTTTTCCTGTAAGACCAGTGATTATTAATGCTATATGGGCCATTCTTGCTATACTATGAAGTAATTTTCGAAAATACTAAAGCAAACGACCATCTATCGTTTCAGCCACCTGGGCAATATCGGGCTCTATGAAAAGCGTACGGTGATCCCCAGGTGTCTCTATAACATCCACTCCCTCGAGGGCGATTTCCTTCCATGATCGAATGTACTCCGTATTAAAACCTTCATCGGCCTTCTCTGTTAAAAATAGCTTGACCTCTTCGTTCTGCGGACGCCATTTGTATTTTCTATAAATCTTGTAGAGATGTTGGCTCATGAGTTCGGTGTTTTTTTCTTCTCCCGATCCGATGAGGTTTATCCAAATGGGCTTTAAGTACATGATATAACGATCTTGAATCATTGTTTTCAAAACCGTAGATGGATTTTTCACAAATCGTTTCAAAAATCCTTTTACCCTCATCAACATTCTAGATTTTGTCAATAAGTGGCGTTGTTCTGCCATGGTATCCATAACTATTAAATTGGTTTTCGAGCCATTTTCCCGCAAGATTTTTGACATTTCAAGTCCAACAGCAGTACTAAAACAATAGACCATTAAATTATATGGGCCTTGCGATTGGGCACTTTGAATTTCATGGGCATAGGCCTGAGCCATTTCTTCAATACATGAGTGCATATCATCGTTACCTAAGATACCCGAGGGTTGCAAGGCGTAAATCGGACGGTCTTTGTCGAGATACTTTGCAAGAAGATTATAGAAGAACACATGGCCTCCACCCGCATGAACACAGAATAAAGCGGGCTTTTCGCCCTTTGCTCTTATTGGCACCAAGTTTTTAAACTCAGAACCGTTTTGATTGGCCCCACTACTAATCAATTCTGAAATAGCGGCTATGGTAGGATGTTCCAATAAAGTTGTCGGCGGTAATTGTACTTGAACCTCCTCATTAAGTATTTTGAACATTCGAGCCGCCATTAGCGACTTACCGCCCAGCTCGAAAAAATTATCGTTAATGCCAATGGAATGTAGACCAAAAAGATTCTCCCATATCTTGACCAATTTTAATTCCGTTTGGCTTCGCGGTGCTGCATATTTCGTACTCTTTTCTGAACTATCACGCAACCCCCCTACCGAATCAGCCCTACTTTCAAAAACCGGTATGGCCGATTTGAATTGTTCAAACGAGGCTACTGTAGTACCGGTCAATGTCTCGATTAATTTCTTCCAGTGCTCAAATATCCATTCGGCCGAATCTGCATCGATTAAACCAGTTTTAGCTGATAAAATGAATTTCATCTCGTCACCTGGAATAACAATCATGGTCAATGCATAAGTTGAAGTAATTCCGCTTTTAAAATCTTCTAATTGCAAAATTCTATCTTCTGATTTTGCCTGGGGAAAGTTCTCAAAAATCAGCAGACTATCGAATAAAGGTTTTGCTTCTGGCCAATCAATAAAAGAAGCTATTTCATCTAAATTTATATGTTCGTACTGTCGCGCTTCCTGTTCTCTTTTCTGAAGGTTTTGTAACCATTCTTCAAAACCCGAATCAACTTGAATTTTGTTTCTCACAGGCTGTACGTTCATAAACATACCAGTCAACAGCCCTATATTCGGAAAATCGCCCGAACGCCCAGAAACAGTGGTTCCATAAGTGATGTCGTCCGTATTGAAATAACGAGATATCAAAAAAGACCAAACCCCTTGGACCAAGGTATTTAGTGTCACTTTATTTTCCCTGGCCAATTTTTGCAGTCCCGACGTCTGTTGTTTGGAAAGAACTAGATTTTTGGTCGACAACCCATCATTTTTCTCAGAGTATATGGTATTTGCAAATTCAGTTGCCTCTGAAAAGTCTTCGAAATAATTGTTCCAAAATTCCGATGCCGCCGTTTTATCCTTTTTTTTTCTCCAGTTCAAATAGGATTTTAGGGAAGGTAATGGCTTTAAAAGTATATTTTGATCTTTACATAGAGCATCGTAAATTGATAGAAAATCATCTAAAATGACGTGTGAAGACCAACCATCTATGAGCAGGTGGTGATTCGGCCAAAGTAATTTGTTGTCTTCTGGCCCCATGCCAATGATGGTAATATTCAATAACGGAGCTTTTTGAAAATCGACCCCTTCTTGTGAGGCCTTGTTTTTTAAATCAGTCCATTTCAACTTTTGCTCATCTACCGACAAATTGGACCAATCTAGATAATTAATCGAGATTTTTTTTTGTTGGTGAACCACTGTAACAGGTTTCTCAATACCTGTCCAATGTACCGTGGTTCGAAGAACCGCATGTCTTTCTATGGTCTTGTTCCAAGCAGCTTCAAAAAGGTCTATGTTGAACCGACCTTTTAAAGTACATTCTACATTTAAATAACCTTCATCTTCAACTTCTGAGAGATGATGAAATAGTAAGCCTTGCTGCATGTAGGTCAGCGGATAAATAGCTTCAAATTTCGGCTTTGCAACAGTTTCCATCTATTCGAATTGTTTCATCAAATTGTCTAAATCGTCTTGGCTCAAATCTGCCTCTGGAAAATCAGAGGGCGTGTAGTTGTTATCCTCAGTGGAACAGCAATGAGTTACCAATGAAGTGAGGGTATCTTCAAAATCGGATACCAAACGCTCAATGGTTGATTTTTTGTAGAGTTCAGAGCAGTAGCTCCAATTCAATTGTAAAACGCCATTTACGACAAAGGCATTTACTTCAAGACCGTATGTTCGCTCACTCATAGGATTTCGGGCACCCTCCCACAAATATTCAAAATCGATTTGCGATGTTTTCGTATACTTATTCTGAATACCAAGATAATTAAATATAACTTGAGGTTCGTCGGATACGGATTCGAACAGGTCCATATTTTTCAAATATTTTAAAATTCCATATCCAATGCCATCGTTCGGTATCGCCCTTAATTGTTCTTTGACCGAAACCAACCGTTTCCCTTGGTCTGAAGAAGCAGGAAGTTTTATCGCCACCGGGAAAAATGAAGTAAACCAACCCACGGTATTCGACACATCTAAATCGATAAGCTCTGAATTTCGACCGTGACGCTCCAGGCCCAATAAAAATTCATCTGTATTAGACCAATCGGTAATGGTATCGCACAGAGCGGAAATCAAGAGGTCTTCAATTTTTGTATTGTAAGCATCATTGGCCTCATTCTGTAATTTTGAAGTGATTTCTGAACCAATAATATTCTCAAGAACTACTATGTTACTTTCGGAATATACGCTCTTATCAACCTTAAAATCAGCAGGCAATAATTTATTTTCAATTTGTTGTGATCTCCAATAGGCCTCCTCGGCTTTTAATTCTGAAGATTTCGAAAGCTTCGTCAGCTGCTCTGCCCATTTTCTTATAGAGATGGTCTTCGGCTTAAATTTTATAGCCTCATTTTTAGCCAATTGTTCGATTCCCTCTTGAATATCGACAAACAAAGAATTCCATGAAACCATATCGATTACCAAGTGATGGGCTATCAACACAAATCTATTTTCTTGAACTTCTCCACAGTCAAAATACACTCCCACAAAAAGACCACCTTTAGAAAGATCAAGACTTTGTTGTGTCGAAATCAATTGTTCTTTGATTTTTGCTTCTTGGGCTTCTTTTCCTACGCTATTTGAAAAATCGAAATGATAAAAAGCCTGAACCTCGTTAGGTGAAAGAACAATAGCTTTCCAGCTCTCATTGTTGTTGTGAAAACTTAGGCGAAGCGCATCGTGATAATTGACCAAATTCAGAAGAACTGCTTTCAATGTATCAATTGAAATAGCTTCAATACCGGCAACTGAGACCATTTGGTTCCAGTAGTTAGGTGCTAGCCTGTGTATATCAAAAAACCAATGTTGAATGGGCGTCAATTGAACTTCACCGGTAATTGTTTCATCGACCAGTATATCTGAATGACTTTCGTCAACGAACAGCGCCAACTCTGCAATCGTTTGATTTTCAAAAATTTGGTTTGGCTTTAGTGGAATACCCGCTGCACGTGATTTTGCAACGATTTGTATACTTGAAATCGAATCCCCTCCTATTTCAAAAAAATTATCGTTGATTCCAATTTGCGAAAGATTCAAGACTTCTTCCCAAATCTCCTTTAGTTTTTTTTCCTTTTCGTTCTTCGGCAAATCGTTTGCGACCAGCTCCTTGCTTATCTCAGCTTGTTCTATTTCGGATAGTGATTTTTTATCGACCTTTCCGTTAGGTAAGTGCGGAAAAGCATTTAAAATCATAAATGTGGAGGGCACCATATATTCAGGAAGGCTTTTCCTTAAATTGATTTTTAGGACATCCATTTTAAATTCTCCATCGGTCCTCAAAAATGCTCTTAGTTTTTTTTGAGCACCAATAACAGATTGTTCTACCAAAACTACTGCCTCAAAGACATTTTCATTTTCTGAAATTGTATTCTCGATTTCTTCAAGCTCGATTCTGAATCCTCTGATTTTTACTTGTTCATCGGCCCTACCCAAGAATTCGATATTTCCTTCGGAGTTATATCGGCCCATATCCCCTGTTTTATAAAGTTTAGAATCGGGATGACTATCATAGGGATTTCGAACATAGGCCGAATTCGTCAAATCAGGTCTATTGATATAGGTGCCGGAGAGACCGGGGCCTCCTATATAGATTTGCCCAATAGCGCCAAAGGGCATCAAACCTAAATTTTCATCCAGCAAATAAATTTTGGCATTTGCAACAGGTTTTCCTATCGGTATCGCACTTTTAATATCTTTGGGCTCGATTTTATGAGCGATACACCACACTGTTGCCTCGGTGGGTCCGTATTCGTTATATAAATCCGAAGTGGGCAATATCTCAAAATGCTTAGCACACAAATCGGTAGAGCAGGCTTCACCTGCCACCACAGAAGTTTTTAGACTACTGAGTTTTTCAGGTTCGACATGCTCAAGAACCATTTTATATAAGGTGGGCAACATCAGTGTATGGCTGATTTGATTTGCCTCTATAACCTCTGCCAATCGATGGACATCTTGCTCCAGTCGCTTTTCAGAGATTACCAAATTACCAGCGGTACAAAGTGTCCAAAAAAGCCCTGCCTTTGAACTATCGAAGGAAATCGAAGACATTAAAAGAAAAGCCGTAGGGTCGTTTTTGTAAAATTCAGACCTACCCAATGTGGAATTGATTATATTTTTATGCGTTATTGGCACTCCCTTAGGTTTTCCTGAGGTTCCTGAAGTATAGATGATATAGGCTCTATCACTTTCTTTTACCTTTGGAAGATTCGTTTCAGTTCGTTCAACTTCATTTCTAATTTTGGAAATATTCAGGATTTCGTTGTCAACAAAATCATTTGCCCATTTTAGTGTGGCCTCATTTACAACCACTAAGGTCACCTTAGAATCCTCTAACATATATTGGATTCGATCTTTGGGATATTCTGGATCTAATGGTAAGTAAGCACAGCCTGCCTTCAAAATTCCCAAAAGACCTACTATCATATCGACCGATCGCTCCATGCAAAGCCCGACGGTTGCGTTAGAACCATCTTTCAATTGTGTGATTTCGTGAGCTACCAGATTGGCGCGTTTCTCTAATTCTTGATACGAGATTGAATCTTCCTTAAAGGTAACGGCACTTTTTTTAGGATATCTTTGAGCGGCCTGATTGATCAATTCATGGATTCCCGAAACAGTTAATTCAGCGGTATCGGTTTCTTGATTTTTTTCTAAAAACAAAGTTTCCTCAAATACAGTGCGCATTCTAATTCGCGATATACTCTCCTGCGGATTTTTCACTACTCCTTTTAACAACAGGGCGAAATGTTCTTGTAATCTTTCTATGGTACGCTCGTCAAAAATATCGGTTGCGTATTCAAAAATCGATGTCAGCAAGCCGTTCTTCTCTGATATATATAAAGTAAGATCAAACTTTGCCACTTTCGTGTCGAAAACATCTTGTGAAAATTCAAGATTTGGCCCAAAGTCAGGTGGCTTAGGAACCGAATGATACAAGAACATCACGTTAAAAAAGGGATTCGTATTGGCAGACCTTTCGGGTTGAATTGCCCTTACCAAATCTTCAAAGGCGACATCTTTGTTCGCAAAGGCGTCAAATGTAGTTTTTTGAACTTTTTTGACGAGCGCTACAAAGGAAATTTCATTTTCAAAAGTCGTTCGTAGAACCACGGTATCATTGAAAAATCCGATTAGCTTTTCCAAAGCCGGATGATTTCTGTTCGAAATAGGAGATCCAATCAGTATGTCTTTTTGACCACTATATCTATATAAAAGCACGTAATAGACCGAAAGTAATAACACGTAGGGCGTTGTACCCAAATCGCCGCACAATTTCAAAATATCCCTAGATAGCGTTTCAGAAAAAGAAAATCTGTTAAAACGACCTTTAAATGAACGATTTGAGGGAGGTTTATTATTCTTGGGAAGTTCTAAAGAAGGGATTTCACCGGAAAGCTTTTCGACCCAATAATCCATTCGACCTTGATCAATCTCGGTTTTTCGTTGCCATGACGCATAATCTTGATATTGAATAGGCAGTATTTCAGGCTCAATATCTTCATTTTCAAGGAACGCCCTGTAGTATTTAGCCAATTGCGCCCTAAATATGCCCATCGACCATTTATCGGTAGCGATATGGTGCAAATTCAGCAATAGGATATGACGGGTCTTCGATAGTTTGTATAGTGAAAACCTGATGACGGGACCATTCTCTAAATCAAAAGGACGGACAGAATCCGTTAGTAATATTTTATCGATTCTACTTTGATCACCTGTGTTTACTTCTGCGCTAATATCATATTCACCGATATGCAGTTTTTCTTTGGCACCAACAACGGCAATAGGCTCACCGTTTTCAGTTTTGTAAAAAGTACGTAGAATATCGTGCGAATCGTAAATGAGTTGCAGGGCTTGAAACAACTTTTGAATTTGTAGGTTGCCCTTGAAATGATAGGCCTCTGAATAGTTATAAAAAGGATTTTCAGGATGCAACTGTTGTAAAAGCCACAGTCTTTGTTGCCCATGGGAGAGCCTCAGACCGTCTCTTTCGGCCACCTTCGAAATGGTTTCTGCCGGAGAGTTTTGCTGTCTCGATTTCCATTGGCTCAATATAGAGCCCTCATTTTTTTTCTCTTTCAAGCGTAAATAGAATTACTTTTAGAATGCCTATCGCAACCCAAGAAACTGTGCTAATTTAAAACCTTCCTTTCGTAAATAATCTTCAACCAAAAGATTGACATCAAAAGCTCGTTCTACAAACCAATATAGCGATATGATTATTAATAGAATGGAGCCATAGACCAATACTTTAGGATATAGCTTAAGCTTTCGCATGAAAAACAAAATCGGGAAAATCATAAAAATAATTACCAATTGACCCAATTCAACCCCGATATTAAATCCTAAAAGCGAAAGAGTCAAAAATTCGGAAGTAAGACCCAAATCGGACAAAACACTGGCAAATCCAAAACCATGAAATAATCCGAATACAAATGCGATGATCCAATCTCTTCCCTTAAAAATGGGACGAATATTGTGGTAAGCTGCTAAGCCTATCGACAAAGCTATTATCGATTCAACGAACCGAGAAGGTAAATTGATAATCTGCAAAGAGGCTAAACTCAGAGTAATTGTATGGGCTATCGTAAAAAAAGTAACTACCTTAACAATATATAAGAATGCCGGCTTAAATTTTTCAACGGGAAACCAATCCCAAGTGATAAAACTAGATTTATCAACATCCATCTTTGATCCATTGTAATTCTGAACCGAGGGGTCGTTCCATCTACGAACAACAGAGGGCAATATTAAAGCTAGTAAAAATAAAATATGATCTAGGCCTATCCAAATATGCCAAACACCTTGTTGTATCATGGCAATAAAACCATTCCATACAGATGTTTCCGTCAAAGAAAGTGTTTCTTTCGTGTCATTGGGTGTAAAACTCAATGAAATCATAGCTTCGTTATTGATGACACCACCTTTCCAATTGTATTCAATTAATAGAAACCCACGATGCGTATCATCTTTTTCAAAGATACCACTGTACTCCACCTCTAATTCATCAGGTACCTTAAGGGAGTTTTGCAGTTTAAAGTTCAATTTCAAAAAAGACCCTAGTCCAACATCATGTTTAATGGCATCGGTGTAACTTATTTTATGATTGCCGTAAGTTGAATTAAAAGAAGTGTGTAGTAAAAAGTATTTTTGAAGTTGCTCGATATATGGCTCATATTCGCTATAACTGGCTTTTTTGTCGAAATTCGTACCGAGAATTTTGTTGATGTCAACATAATTGATTTCGAAACGCCCTTCAATACCATCTTTTTCATAAACCCTTAGATAAATATAACTTTGATTTGGTTTATGGCCATATGAGGTAAGCGGTGCGAATAAAATGAGAAAAACAAATACTTTTAAGAAATTTGCCATAAATAAATTTTGAATTAGAAGTCAAGAATAAATGACATAAATAGGTGTATATTCTCCAAATGGGCTTCGCAAGAAAAGCTATTTTTTTTTCTTTTCTAAAAATAACCGACGAAATGAAATAAAACAAGCCGTCATCCAAAAGAAGCATCATTTTATCGAATCTGGCTCTTAAAAGTAGGGTAGATGACCTGAAAGTTGTTACTTTATAAGAAAATTGGGTGCACCAAACTTCTTTTACACTATAACACCATATGAACACTGAACAACAAAAAACCCTGGTCTTATCGGGAGACAATGTTAATTCAATAGTCGATCTTTATGGCCTGAATAACCTTATGGATCGTCTAATCGAAGAATTAGAACGGGCAATCCAATCCTTCGACGCCAATAATACCGAAATTCCAATTCGCTCTGGGTTCAATTATGAAAATGCAAATCCGGGATTAGTCGAATGGATGCCACTTTACAAAAAAGACAAAGAAGTTGTAATCAAGGTGGTAGGCTATCACCCTAAAAACCCCGATGTTCATTCTTTACCGACGATTTTGTCAACGATATCTTCTTACGATACAGCAACAGGGCATCTTAAAGGTCTAGTAGATGGCGTTTTATTGACAGCCTTGAGAACCGGTGCAACTTCGGCAATCGCCAGTAAATATCTAGCAAAGCCAACGAGTTCGATTCTTGGTTTAATAGGTTGTGGAGCACAATCAATAACCCAACTTCACGCACTTTCAAGGGTATTCGACCTTAAAAAGGTTTTATTGTATGATGTAGACTCAGATGCCATTACCTCATTTCGAGATAGATCAGAAATGTTAGACTTGGCAGTTGAAATTTCGCAAGCATCGCTTACCGAGATAATGAGGCAAAGCGATATCGTCTGTACCTCGACCTCGATAGATGTTGGCCAAGGACCACTTTTCGATAATGTGGAAACCAACCGGAGCATTCATATCAATGCCGTTGGATCTGACTTTCCTGGCAAAACAGAATTACCACTAAATCTTCTCAAAAATAGTCTTGTGGTACCCGATTTCTTACAACAAGCAGTTATTGAAGGGGAGTGTCAACAGTTGGAAGCAAAAGATATCGGACCAGACTTGGTTGATTTGATTCAAAATCAAAAGCGTTTTGAACAGGTGAAAAAATCGTCTACCGTTTTCGACTCAACTGGCTGGGCACTAGAAGACCAAGTTGTCATGGATTTATTCTTGAATTTGGCCAATGAATTTAGTATCGGTTTAGAACTTGCCATCGAGAATACATCAGCAGACGCCAAAAACCCCTACCACTATTTTTTGAAGAGCGTTCAAGTATCATAACAATAGTGTTAATTACAAAAGCAACACCCTTTTTGTAAAGTCAAAATTGGCATACTAATCTATATAATTAAATCTTCGCATGGATTTTTCTTGGAATAAGGAGCAATTAGAATATAAAAACAAAGTAATTGATTTTGCAAAAGAGAACTTTTCGAATACTTACATAGAACAAGATAGGGATAGTATTTTTTCAAAAGACGATTGGAGAAAGTGCGCCGCTTTTGGATTGCAAGGTCTAGCCACCCCCAAAACTTATGGTGGAACGAATGAAGAAGTAGATATTCTCACGGCAACCCTCGCCATGGAAGGACTTGGTTATGGGTGCAAAGACAATGGTTTGCCCTTTGCTTTGAATGCACAAATGTGGACGGTGCAATTTCCTATTTTGCAATTTGGCACGGAAGAGCAGAAGAAAAAATTTCTACCGAAACTTGCCTCGGGCGAATGGATCGGTTGTCATGCTTTGACCGAACCGAATGCGGGTTCGGATGTTTACAGTATGGAAACCACGGCTGAAAAAGTGGATGGAGGATATATATTGAACGGAACGAAACAGTATATCACGTTTGCCCCTATCGGCGATGTTATTCTGGTATTCGTTAAGACAAACCCGAAAATGGGAAAATGGGGTATCTCGGCTTTTTTGGCTGAAAAAGGAATGAAAGGTTTTACCTCAGGCCCCAATAGACCCAAAATGGGCTTGCGTACAGTACCCTTCGGAGATTTACATTTTGAGAATTGCTTTATCCCTGATGAAAACCTATTGGGTAAAGAAGGTGCAGGTTGGGCGATTACGAATAGCTCTTTAGAGCACGATAGATGTACTATACTGGCAGGACAACTCGGAACAATGGAAAGACAGCTGGAAGAAACCATCGAATTCGTAAAAAAAAGGAATCAATTTGGCAAACCGGTGAGCGCTTTTCAAGGAGTTTCGCATAGAGTCGCAAATATGAAATTGCGCCTAGAAACTTCAAGACTTCTTCTTTACAAGGTAGCATGGCTAAAAAGTCAAGGCAAATCATCTATGATGGAATCGGCAATGCTTAAGCTCCAGCTTAGCGAGAGTTTTATCGAATCTAGTTTAGATGCCATTAGAAGTCATGGGGGGCAGGGATATCTGAGTGAATTCGAAGTCGAAAGAAACCTACGCGATTCAGTTGGCGGAGTAATTTATGCAGGTACATCTGACATCCAAAGAAATATTATCGCAAAATTATTAGGACTTTAATTATACTATTCAATGATTGCTACTTTAGCCCAGAACATAACAATTTCGGCAGCAAAATATCCGGATCATGAGTCCTTTCGGTTTGGTTCAGAGAGCCTTAGTTATAAAGACCTTGATATCAAAACCGACAAGCTGGCCTCCTATTTGATTTCACAAGGAGTTAAAAAGGGCGATAGAGTGGGCGTATATATGTTTCGCAGCCTAGAGACCGCAATTGCAATATACGGTGCTATGAAAGCGGGTGCGGCCTACGTGCCGTTAGACCCATCGCTACCGGTACAACGAATTGCCTTTTTATTAAATGATTGTGATATCGAGCACCTTCTGACCCACAAGAATTTGAATAAAAAACATAGAAGAATATTCGAGCTGAAAACGCCCTTGAAATCGATTGTTGGTGGTGATACGGAAAACGTAATTCCGACCGTCACATGGAATTCTGTTTTCGAGTTCTCTGAAGGAAACTATGAGCGCCCGGAAATCAACGGAGACGATTTGGCCTATATCATGTATACATCGGGTTCCACGGGGGATCCAAAAGGAATCTTGCATACACATAATAGTGGCTTAAGTTATGCCAGGCTTTCATTGCGCGAGTTCAACCTTCAAAAAGAGGATCGATTGGCAAGCCATGCACCATTACATTTTGATATTTCCACTTTGGGTTATTTGACCGGTCCGATGGCAGGCGCGACTACAGTGATTATTTCAGATGCGCATACCAAAATGGCTGTTAGCCTTGCCGACTTGATCGAGAAGGAAAAAATTTCCATATGGTATTCGGTACCTCTTGCATTGGTACAAATGTTACAGACCGATTCTTTGAACAATCGAGATTTATCGGCTTTGAGACTGGTCTTGTTTGGCGGCGAAATATTTCCCAACAAATATTTGAGACAACTAATGCAACTATGCCCGCAAGCATCATACTACAATGTTTACGGTCCCGCAGAAATAAATCAATGTACATGTTATCGAGTAGATGAACTTCCTGAGCTCAATACACATATTCCCATAGGCACAACTTGGGATGAGACTTCTTATAAAATCTTAAGAAGAGATAACCAAAGTGTGGCTAAAGGAGAATCCGGTGAACTAGTGGTCGCAACATCAACCATGATGAAAGGTTATTGGAACAACAAGAAATTAACTGAAAAATCCATTTTCAGAGCTAAAGAAAATGGCAAAGAAATAATTTATTATCGCACCGGGGATATTGTAAAAGAAAACACTGAGAACGAACTTCTTTTTTTAGGAAGAAACGATCGCCAAGTTAAGGTTAGGGGCTATCGAATTGAAATCGACGAAATAGAAGCATCCATTTTGACCCATGAAGATGTCTATGAGGCCGCGGTTGTTGTACTCGACAAGAATACCAATGAAAAAGAAATCTTAGCTGCGGTGATTCTTAATAAGAATGATAAAATCAAACCTAGGGATCTTTTGACCCATTGCAGTAAAAGCCTTCCCAGCTATGCGGTGCCAAACTCGATTGAGTTCATGCACGATTTTCCTAGAACGGGTTCTGGCAAAATCGACAGAAAAAAAATTGTGAAAAAACATATCAAGTTATAAATGATGGATAAAGCTATATTGGATTACATAACCAGTGAACTCACAAACGAGCCTTTGGATGACGAGCTAGAAGCAGGAGACGACCTTTTGGGTGGTGGTATTTTAGATTCTATGGGCATGATGAAGCTCATACTGTTCATCGAAAACGAATTCGGAGTAAAAGTTCCACCGGAAGATATGGTCATAGAGAATTTTATGACCGTTAATCATATCACAACTTATTTAGAAAACAACAAAGCTTGAGTAAAATCGAAAACGTACAACAGAAACGATTGACAAAAAGTCAATTAGCCATCTGGGCCGGTCAACAAATGGCCCCAGAGGTGCCTTTGTACAATACCATTTACGCTTTTGATATTGAAAGTGATATCGATATTAATGCCTTTCAGCTTGCCTTTGAAAAATTAGTAAGGGGCACCGATACGTTAAGAACTGTTTTTCGAGAAGAAGACTCTGTGCCCTATCAAATCGTTCTACCCAAAATCGACCATAACATTGATTTCCTTGATTTCTCCGATGATTTTGACGTTAGCAATCTAAAGAAATGGATAGCGCATCGAAGTCAAAAAAGCCTTGATCTTTATGAATGTACCTTCGACACGGCATTGATCAAGCTAAAAGAAGATCGTTTTATTTGGTTTCTAAATGTCCACCATATAATTACTGATGCAATATCGAGCACTTTGATCCATAGGAAAGTGTTTGAATATTATGTACGGTTGAGAAATCGAGTTCAATTAGAAATAGTCGAACTTCCCGCCTTTGCAGAATATCTTAACTACGAAGAAGCTCAAAGTTCTGGAGAACAGAATAGTTCAAGTCGAGAATACTGGAAGAAAAAAACCGATTCCCCCTCTCCCTTACCAAAATTATACGGCAAAGAGAACAAACAACTTAAAACCGACTCTCAGCGGATAACATTGACTTTAGGTATAGAGCGCTCAAATAAACTTAAAGAACTGTCAAAAAGCAAAGCAGTGAGATCGTTAACTCCGCGGTTGACGGTTTTTAACCTTTTCTCCACATTGATCTTTAGTTATTTATACCGAATAGGGGATCAAAGAAAAATTACGGTTGGGGCAACTGCCCACAACAGGCCAACACAACAGTTTCAACAAACTCCGGGTTTGTTTATGGAGATTTTTCCGTTAAAGATGGAAATTGAAGACGACGATACTTTTAAATCGGTATTGCAAAAGGCTAAATTAGAGACCGGTGATTACTTGAGATACGGCCAATCGGGCATGACCTCCGCTGAAATCAGTCGTAGTTACAATGTGATTTTGAATTATATGACCTCCAAATTCGATATTATCGATGGAATTCCCATGAAATCACGATGGATTCACCCGGGTCATAACGATCCGGCCCATGTGATACGTTGCCATGTTTATGATTTTGATGCTGAAGGGGACTTGTCCATCCATTTTGATTTGAATAAAGGGGTATTTGACAAAGAATCCAGAGATTTAGCTCCTAAACACTTTTTAAGGTTACTTGATGCATTGCTAGAAGATATCGACCAACCCATAGCCCAACCGAATCTAATAAGCGAAAAAGAGACGGCAACCTTACTAAATCGATCTTCAGTTTCGAAAGAAGCAGAAAAAAAGACTATAATATCAAAATTCGAAGCTCAAGCCGATAAAACGCCAGATAAAGTTGCTCTTCGATTTAGAAATGAAAAAATAAGCTATGCTCAACTTAACAGTAGGGCCAGCCAATTTTGTAACCATCTAAAAAAGAAGAGACTATCAAAAGACGATATTATATCGATTCATCTCGAACGCAGCTCTAACTACATTACAAGCATTTTAGGTGTTTTGAAGTTAGGTGCCACCTTCGTGCCTATTTCTTCAGATCAGCCCAAAGAAAGAATAGAATTTATTTTAAGCGATTCGGGCAGTAAGGCACTTATTACCAATACACTGAATTTTCAAAATATTGATACGGAAAAAATTACAATTATAAATTTAGATGACTCTGCACAATATATTGATAATGAGAAAGATGAAATTGAAGTATCCGATTATTCTTTAGATTCTGTAGCATATACGATTTACACATCAGGTTCTACCGGAAAACCTAAAGGTGTAAAAATCTCGAATGCATCTTTGACGAACTATTTAAACTGGTCAAACAAAGAATATTCTCATTCCGACAAATTTGTATTTCCTCTATTTACTTCCGTAGGTTTTGACCTGACGATTACTTCGACTTTTTTACCCTTGATCACTGGTGGTGAGCTTATCATTTATTCAGAGGGCAAAAGCGGCCCTGATATTTCGATTATGAAAGTGGTTCAAGACAATTTGGTCAATAGTATCAAGTTAACTCCATCTCATTTGAAATTGCTTCAAGATGAAGATTTATCACAATCCAATCTGAAAGTAATGATTGTTGGTGGAGAAGATTTCAAAGCCAGCCTCGCACACTCTATTCAAGAATCTATTGGTGGAAACTTGAAAGTTTACAATGAATACGGCCCAACTGAGGCAACTGTCGGGTGTATCGCAAGTAAGTTTGTTAAATCAGCCCACATTGATAGCTCCATGCCCATTGGAAAACCGATATCAAATATGACTGCTTATGTACTGGATAAATACCAAAATTTAGTTCCAAAAGGAGTCAGTGGGGAATTGTTCTTAAGCGGTCTCGGACTGGCAAATGGCTACTCAGATGAGATTTTGACCGAGGAAAAATTCTTGAGAAATCCTTTCGAAACAAAGAGTAAAATGTATCGAACGGGCGATTTGGCACGATGGAACGACAGTGATGAATTGGAATATCTTGGAAGAATTGATGAACAAGTAAAATTAAATGGATTCCGTATCGAGTTGAGCGATATCGAATCAAATATGGCAGACCATCCCGAGGTGGAGAATTCTGCGGTCGTTCTTCTTGAAACCAAAAAAGAAATCAATAAAAACGAAGTGGTAAATTGCAAGGAATGTGGCCTACCTTCCTCCTACCCGAATATCGATTTCGACCACAACGATGTTTGCCATTTGTGCAATTCGTTCAAAGGATACAAAGAAAAAACAGATAAGTACTTCAAGACAGAACAAGACCTGAAAAAATTGCTTACCTCTAAAAAAGAAGCGGGCCGAAAATACGACTGTTTATCATTACTTAGTGGTGGAAAAGACAGCACCTACGTTTTGGCAAGACTTGTTGACATGGGCTTGAATGTTTTGGCATTTACCATGGATAACGGTTATATTTCAGAACAGGCCAAACAAAATGTTAACCGAATTACCGAAAAATTGGGTGTCGACCATATATACGGAGAAACTCCGCATATGAACAAGATTTTCGTCGACAGTCTACATCGACATAAAAATGTTTGCAATGGTTGTTTTAAAACCATCTATACGCTGAGTACAAAGGTTGCGCTGGAAAAAAACATTCCGTTTATAGTTACCGGACTTTCAAGGGGTCAATTTTTTGAAACCCGACTTACCGAAGAGCTCTTTTGGGATGAAGATGCAGATGGAACGACCATTGATGATACGATTTTGGAGGCGCGTAAACTATACCATCAAGAAGAAGATGCCGTAAAACAGCATTTAGATACTTCGATGTTCGCCTTGGACAGCACTTTTGAAAAAGTTCAATATGTCGATTTCTACAGGTACAGTGATGTCAGCCTAACCGAAATGCTCAAATTTCTGAAGGAAAAAGCAGCTTGGATCAGACCTACCGATACAGGGCGTTCTACGAACTGTTTGATAAATCAAGCCGGTATTCATGTTCATAAGAAAGAAAAAGGTTATAGTAATTACTCCTTTCCCTATAGTTGGGATGTTAGACTAGGCCATAAAAACAGAGATGAGGCGCTAGAGGAAATAAACGAACATATCGAAGTTGCTGAAGTCGAAAAAATGTTGGATGAAATCGGCTATAATAAGTCTTATGATAAAGATTCGGATCGCAAGCAATTGGTCGGCTTCTACACCTCTAAAAACAAGATTCCTTCAGTAGATTTAAAATTACACTTGGCCAAACGACTACCAGAGTATATGTTGCCTGTTAGCTATAAACATCTTGAAACCTTGCCCTTGACGAAAAATGGTAAAGTCGACAAAAAAGCTTTAAAAGCATTGAGTGATGTGCAACTTGAAATGGATGCACCATATGTGGCCCCGACCAATGAGATCGAAGAATTGGTAGAGGGTATTTGGCGTGAAGTGCTGCAATTAGAAAAAATCGGTATACACGATAATTTTATAGCCCTCGGTGGCCATTCTTTGGCTGCCATAAGGGTCACCGCACGCTTTAACGATGAATTGCAGACCAATTTTTCATTGAACAAAGTTTTTGAATTACCCACTATTTCTGAATATGCGACGTTTATAGAAGAACAATTGACAAGTCTCCTACAAGAACAAAATTGATGGAAGTCAAGAATCTATACATGAAATTCAAGACCAAATGGACTGGGCGAGTAGCCCTCTTCATGAGTTTGTTGTATCTGACGAATCCATTTTACAAGCCATTGAATGCAGTTTTTCATGAAACCATTGCCCTTTTCGAATCGCCTAATATGGCAATTGGGCACAACACCGATCGTGTAGCGCCGCAAGGTTATGTAATAAATCATGAGCATGAGGGTATGGTTTTAGAGAATAGTCATGATTTGATAGATTTTGTCGGGTCGCTTCTTGAAAATTCTGAAGAAACACAATTCCCTGAGGAGCAACTACCTAAAAGCAAGAACTGGGATAAACATATCACATCGACCACACTGTCAATAGTTTCAATTAAGAATATGCTACAAAAAACCAAATTTTGTTCCTATATAGAAGAATCAAAAAAGGGACATCCTATCAAAACCAAAGAACCACCAAAATTTTCCTAGTCTTCTTCAGTTCTGTGCCAGAGTTTAAATTACCCCTGCACAGAAATTACAATCACTCTCATTTCTATTTAATAATCGACGATGTAATCGCAGTAAAAGATTGATCGTTCCATAATCTTTAATGATGAAAACGTATTTCATTTCTATTTTTCTGTTGCTGACTTTTTCGGTTGGCGTAAGCGCACACGAGCTTTCGGGTACAGTGGTCGCACAAGATGACAAACCTATCGAAGGGGTTGGCGTCTATAATAAAACAACGGGAGGCTACACTTATACGAATGTCTCCGGTTATTTTGAACTTGATGATATTTCGACAGGTGATCTCATTTATTTCTATAGTTTAGGGTATAAGACCTATGAAATAACCATCGAAGAATCACAGCTTGATAGTACTGTAAAAATAACACTTGAAGAATCCGCTGTTTCTCTCGATCAGGTGGTTTTGGTCTCGAAGGTCAATGCCTTGAGTAATTTCGTCAATGTTGATGTTAAGGCCAATCCGGTAAAATCATCACAAGAAATATTGAGAAAAGTACCAGGTTTGATAATTGGTCAACATGCCGGTGGCGGTAAGGCCGAACAAATATTCTTAAGAGGATTCGATATCGATCACGGTACGGACATCACCATTGATGTTGACGGACTACCCGTTAACATGGTATCACATGCCCATGGGCAAGGGTATGCCGATATGCATTTTATAATCCCAGAAACAATAGATAACATCGATTTCGGAAAAGGTGCCTATTACGCCGATAAAGGTAATTTCAATACCGCAGGGTACGTTGGGCTACAGACCAGAAAAACGATCACGGATAATGTATTGTCAGTAGAAGCCGGTATGTTTAATACGCTTCGTACTGTCGGAATGCTAAAATTGACCGAAGGTGATTTCAGTAACGCCTACGTGGCTTCCGAACTGGTACTGACAGACGGGGCCTTCGAGTCGCCACAAAATTTTAATCGCTTGAACATAATGGGGCGGTACAATTACAACAACCGTGAGAATCAAGACCTGAGCCTAACTCTATCACACTTTCAAAGTAAATGGGACGCTTCGGGTCAGGTTCCGCAACGGGCCATCGACCAAGGCTTGATCAGTAGATTTGGTGCAATTGACGATACAGAAGGAGGTAACACCAGTCGATCCAATTTTCTAGTGAATTACACAAGACAACTTGATGAGCATTCAAGGGTAAAGTCGAAGGCCTATCTTTCAAAATATGATTTTGAGCTCTTTTCAAATTTTACCTTTTTCTTGGAAGACCCAGTCAACGCGGACCAAATCCGTCAAAAGGAAGACCGAACGATTATTGGTGCCGAAACCGTATATGAGCATACGATTCACGTAGGAGACCATGATTCACAATTAAAATATGAAACGGGTATTGGTTTTCGCTACGATGACGTAAACGACGTACAATTGTCGCGAACCAAAAACAGGAAAGAACTGTTAGAGCGTTTGGCCTATGGAAATGTAGATGAAACAAACGGTTACGGTTTCTTTAATCTTACGTATAAGAAGAACAAATGGACGATAAACCCCGGACTGCGATTAGACTATTTTAAATTCGATTATGAAAATTTGCTGACGGAGACCTACGATAACAGAAGTCAAGATGAATTTTTCGTAGGTCCTAAACTGAATGTGCTGTACGCAGCCTCACCAAAAGTTCAATTATTCGGGAAAACGGGTATCGGGTTTCATTCAAACGATACTAGAGTGGTTATCGCCAATGATGCCGATAAAATACTACCCGCAGCCTACTCTGCTGATTTGGGTACAATTATCAAGGCTACTGACAAATTGGTCATAAACGCCGCGTTTTGGAATCTATTCTTGGAACAAGAATTTGTATACGTTGGTGATGCCGGTATTGTAGAACCAAGCGGAAAATCGCAACGTTATGGGGTCGATTTCGGGCTGCGCTACCAATTGACCGACTGGTTATATTTTAATGGTGACATTAATTATACTTATGCAAGAAGTACGGAAGAACCAAGTGGACAAGACTTTATACCCTTGGCTCCAGACCTGACCTCTTCAGGTGGACTTTCCTTTAGGGATGTCGGTAATTTCTCAGGAGGATTGAACTATCGTTTTATCAAAGATCGACCGGCCAACGAAGACAATTCGATTGTTGCGGAAGGATATTTTATAACAGACATGAACCTCAACTACGCTTGGAATAATTGGACGTTTGGAATCATTGTCGAAAACCTATTCGATTCAGAATGGAACGAGACTCAGTTCGCTACCGAAAGTAGATTGTTCAACGAGCCGAATTCTTTTGAGGAAATCCATTTCACCCCTGGAACACCTTTTTATCTTAGAGGAAAAATCTCGGTAAACTTTTAATCAACCATGAGGTAGAACATACGGTTCTAAAGAATGGAAAATGCCAGTCACTTGAAAGTGCTGGCATTTTTATTTTTCAAATAGGTCTTAGTTTCGGATCAAATGGATATTAAAGAGGGTCTTCCTGCATTTCCGTATTTTTGTAAAAACAATTTTTGAATGCTTCCAAACGATACCATTATTGCCCTTGCGACGCCCGCAGGTGCAGGAGCCATTTCCATAATCCGGCTCTCAGGTAAAGATTCCATTAGTTTGGCAGAAAAACATTTCAGATCGATTTCGGGCAAAACCCTGAGCAAAGAGAGAAGCCATACGATACATTTGGGGCATGTTATCGATAGTGATAAAGAGCTTGACGAAGTGTTGGTTTCCCTTTTTAAAATGCCAAATTCTTATACTGGCGAGAATGTAGTGGAAATCTCTTGTCACGGATCTCCCTATATTCAACAACAAATCATTCAATTATTTCTTCGGAGTGGTTGTCGTATGGCCAATGCTGGAGAATATACACTCCGAGCCTTTTTGAACGGAAAACTGGATTTGAGTCAAGCAGAGGCGGTCGCGGACTTGATTGCCTCTGACAACGAAGCCAGCCATCAAATCGCGATGCAACAAATGCGTGGCGGATTTTCGTCGGAAATCAAAAGATTACGTGAAGAACTTTTGAATTTTGCCTCACTTATCGAATTGGAACTTGACTTTTCGGAAGAAGACGTCAATTTCGCCGACCGTAGTGATTTCGAAAAGCTTCTTGTCAGAATCGAGCAGTTCTTAAAAGCTCTAATCGACAGTTTCGCCGTAGGCAATGTAATCAAAAATGGAATTCCGGTTGCTATCGTAGGCGAGCCAAACGTGGGTAAATCAACCTTATTGAATGCGTTATTAAATGAGGAAAGGGCAATAGTTTCTGAGATTGCCGGCACAACCCGCGATACCATCGAAGACGAAATCTCGATTGACGGATTCGGATTTCGATTCATCGACACAGCAGGGATTCGAGAAACCAAAGATTTAGTTGAGAGTATCGGTATCAAAAAAACTTTTGAAAAGATAGCACAGGCACAAGTGGTTATCTACATGGTCGATGGTACCAAGTTATTGGTTGATGGCCATATCGAAGAATCCGTAAAAGTAGAATTTGAAAAGATAAGGAATAAGTATCCCCAAAAACCGCTGATTATACTGGTCAATAAGAAAGATGTCTTTTTAAAAGAAGAAATATCAACCATTAAAATGCAGCTACCGACAGCTCTTTTAATGGCCGCCAAAACTGGTGAAGGTATTGAAAAACTAAAAAACCAACTTTTAAATTTTATGAATACCGGCTCAATACGTAACAACGAGACCATCGTCGCCAATACCCGACATTACGATTCACTGTTAAAAGCCTTGGAAGAAATACAAAAAGTACAAATGGGAATGTCGGAAGATCTGCCCAGTGACCTTTTGGCAATTGATATTCGAGAAGCCCTTCACCATTTAGGGGAAATTACAGGTGAAGTCACTAACGATGAGCTTTTAGGTAATATTTTTTCTAATTTTTGTATCGGGAAATAATACTAAAAAGTTAAAATTACTGTTTTATTAGATAGTCTTGATTGCTACGAACCAAACCTGATACATGTTTCAAATTTTCAATAAGAAAAAGTTCCTTGTAGACTATTTGGATGGATTTGTTGATATCCATAATCACATTCTCCCCGGAATTGATGATGGCGCCACAACCGTAGCGCAGTCTTTAGAATTAATCAAGGGATTTGGTGAATTCGGTTGCAAAAGATTCATAGCTACCCCGCATATCATGCACAATTATTACGAAAATGACAAAGAGCGTATTTTATCGGCACTGCAAAAAGTAAAAAATGAGTTGGTTGCCAATGATTTGGGAACTATTTCTTTGCAAGCCGCGGCGGAGCATATGATAGACTCTAATTTTGAATCGCTTTTAGAAGAGGGTCGAATACTTCCGATTTTCAACAACTATCTTCTTGTTGAAATGTCTTATTTACAGGCATCGATAAATTTTGATACGGCAATTCAAAAAATTGCTTCGAACCGATTATTTCCAATACTCGCTCACCCCGAACGCTATATTTTTCTGCACAATCGGCCAAAAAAACATAAAACATACAAGGAAAAAGGTATACTTTATCAGCTAAACATGCTGTCGCTGACCGAATTTTATGGAAAAGAGGTTCAAAAAGCAGCTCACAAACTATTGGAAGAAAATCTTATCGATTTTATTGCTTCAGATGTACATAATATTAATCAGCTAAAAGAGCTAAAGTCTTCTCGTGTTTCCAAAAAGACCTTAGATGTTTTGATTCCTATTATAAACAACACGATAATAAATTTTTCCTGAGTACGTTTTCTTGAAATCCTATTTTGTCACCTACTGCCAACTATCATCTGCTTTTGGAAATTCACACCCATATTATCGACCATTTTAATAAAATAAGCGCCTTGTTCATATAGATTGACATCAATTAAATAATCCTCTCCATTTCTTATCGCATTGGGGTCGTAAGATTTGATCAATCTACCAGTAATGTCAAACACATAAATATGCTGAACTTCTGTAGGCTTATCAAAACTTACCATTGCCATATCCGAAACCTGATTTGGAAAAATGGTCATATTATTTTCTTCTTGAGCGTCTTTAAATACACTCCTATTAAAGCTGCCCCCATTGGTACTTAAGATTTCGATGGCATTTATTACCGGGTGTCGTGTACCGCCAACGGCATCGCGAGAGTCAAAATCAATATTCAATACACCGCCGGTAACAGTTACTGTATGCGCTTTTATCAGCATCGCATCGGCTCCGACCTCGGCAAAGATGTCTAAGTTGTTTTCTACCAGTTGGCCTTCTAGTCTTACGTCGAAGACGCGACTGCCCACACCGCCTGAACCACCTCCCGTGGCACCGAACCACAATTCCGCAAAGTGCAAATTCACCGTATATTCACCATCTGGAATTGGAATAGCATAGCCCATCTGCTGCGAACGACTAAACCTAAAGCTTTGGTATGGTTCGGGCAAATCTGTTTGAGGTCTGTCCAAAGTATTACCAGTGTCGAAATATTGATCGGAAACAAACTCTTGATTATTAAAATTGGTTTCAGAACCTCCGGTATTGATACGCAGGGCAAAATCGTTCACAACTGGTTCTGGCAATACCGATACGGTAGTTAACTCAAACGCGGACTCATTTTCATCGTCGACTACTGTCAAACGAAAGACATAATCGCCTTCTTCAAGTCCTGAAACACTCAATGAACTTGTTGCAGAACCAGATAATTGTGCCGTGTTTGAACCGCTCTCTCGAGTCCATAAAAATGATACCGTACCACCGTCTGGGTCACTGCCCGACCCATTAAGGAGTAAACTTGAAGTTGGAAGGGTGATACTTTGGTCCGCACCAGCACTTACCAAGGGTGGTTGGGTATTTGTCGTACCATTGCCCAAAATCTCTATGGCATTGATTATTGGGTGTCGTTTACCTCCTACAGCGTCTCGAGAATCAAAATCAATATCCAATACACCCCCGGTAACAGTCACGGTATAGGATTTCATCAACATCGCATCGGCACCAGCTTCGGCGAAAACATCGAGATTGTTTTCTGCTATTTGGCCTTCGATACTTACATCGAATACACGACTTCCTGCCCCGCCTGACCCTCCGCCAGTGGCACCGAACCAAAGTTCAGCAAAATAAAGGTTTATGATATATTCGCCATCTGCCAAAGGAATGTCGTAATTCATGACTTTTGAACGGCTGAATCGAAATGTTTGGAACGGTTCCGGCAGACCGGTTTGAGGCCTGTCCAATGTATTGCCAGTATCAAAATATACGTCTGAAACAAAGGTCTCTCCATTGTAACCAGCTTCTCTGCCGCCCGTGTTGATACGCATAGCAAAATCATTTGTTGTCGGTTCCGGCGATACCGAAACGGTCACTTCATCAAAGGATGTATCGTTCTCATTGTCAGTTACAGTCAATCTAAACACATAATTACCTTGCAAAAGGTTAGAAACGCTCGAGGTACTCATATTCGTATCAGATAACTGTGCCGTGCTTGGTCCACTTTCCTGTGTCCACAAAAAAGACACCGAACCTCCATCGGGATCGCTTCCCGATCCATTCAGCGTAATCTCAGAGATAGGTAAGGTTATATCTTGATCGTCGCCAGCACTGGAAATAGGTAAAGAACCCCCACCAGCCACAACACTAAGTAACAACTCATCAAAACCAGTTTCTCCTTCATCATCAGTCACCGTAAGTCTAAACGTATACAGACCTAATTGCAAACCGGTTACTGTAATATCAGGTGTATTCGCTCCTTCTAATACCGCACTATTTGGGCCGCTAATTTGAGACCAGGTGTAATCTACGATTTGCCCTCCGTCAGGGTCTAATCCGGATCCATTGAAAATAACACTCGTTGTGGCCGGGAACAAAATGGTCGTTCCATCTCCTGCATCAGCCACTGGGTCAAGCGAACCGTTTCCGTTACCCAATATCGATATGGCATTGATTATCGGGTGTCGTTTGCCTCCTACAGCAGCTCGAGAATCAAAATCAATATTTAATACGCCACCTGTGACGGTTACGTTATGAGATTTCATTATCATCGCATCAGCACCAGCTTCTGCATAGACATCAAGGTTGTCTTCAGCTATCTGGCCTTCAATGATAATGTCGAAAACACGACTTCCGGTGCCTCCCGAACCACCTCCAGTAGCACCGAACCAAAGCTCAGCGAAATACAGATTAACCGTATACTCACCATCCGTCAAAGGAATATTATAACTCATTTGTTGCGAACGGCTAAAACGCATACTTTGAAAGGGTTCCGGTAGACCGGTCTGAGGCCTATCCAATGTACTGCCTGTATTAAAATTAGTATCGGAAATAAAAGTCTCCCCGTTATAATCAACATCTGAACCTCCTGTATTGATTCGCAATGCGAAATCCCCAGTTACCTCAGGAGCTACTGAAACGGTCACTTCATCAAAGGCGGTATCGTTCTCATTATCGGTCACGGTCAATCTAAATACATAGTCGCCTTCCACAAGGTTGGAAGCGCTCAAAGTAACTGTAGTCGTACCGGACAATTGTGCCGTGTTCGGACCGCTTTCCTGCGTCCATAAAAAAGACACCGAACCTCCATCGGGGTCACCTCCAGAACCTTCTAAGGTAATGTTTGAGTTGGGCAGAGTAATATTCTTATTATCACCAGCATCGGCAATTGGATCACTATTCGCCGCAACGTTCTTATTTTCAAAAATTCGAGGCACGATATTATCCCATCCGATAGAGACGATATCCAAATCGCCATCATTATCAATATCTACTACTTGGGCGCCATCATGATGATCAAAGCCAGTTCCTCCTGCATCTATCGTTTTTCGTATCCATGTTCCTGAATTGCATAGGTCGTTCTGAAAGGCTATCAATCGGTTGCTTCCCTTCCATTCACCAATTATAATATCATGGTCTCCATCAAAATCGATATCCGAAGAGAAAACACTCAAACTACCATTGATATCTGTGGCGAGCACATGTTTCGTCCAGTTTTGTGTCGGATCTGCGGGTGCCTCGAACCAAGCAAATTCTGTTTTCGCCGTATTGCTCGTTCCTAAACTCAATTGACCCACCACCGCATCAAGATCACCATCACCATCAAAATCTGCCAACTGCGCCCTGTCAGGGGTCGTTACATATGAAATACCGGTATTGAAGGTCGTAAAATTACCATTTCCCTCGTTACGAAGCCAGTTACTCGATTGAAATAAATCGAGATCACCATCACCATCGATGTCCCCTTTTTTGATATCTTCTCCCAAAGAATCAGGGGTCAAATCTACCAAGGACCATTGTGAACTAGTCGGGTCAGCCGGTACAGTGAGCATTTGTACGGGAGAACCAGTCGATTCGGCACCATTCCAATTTATTGCCATTTGATAAGGTCCACCACTCTGAAAAACACCGCCTGCAATACCCGCTAAAAATGGTTCGCTATAATTCGTATTTCCCGAAGGGATGTTGGAATGAACCGTAAAATCACCCAATCCATTATTCTCGGCCCAGACTAGGTCGGCACCGGTATAGGCCCCAGTCGTTCCCAATAAATCCATATCGCCATCACCATCAAAATCATAAATATGAGCTACATTGTTAAAGGGGCTCCCCACTGTATTTCGCACCCAATTTCCGGCAGCTAAGCCAGGGTTTTTGTACCACCACCCACCGGTTACAATATCTTTTAATCCATCACCGTCCAAATCTTCCTGCGGAAGAATATAGACCGAGCGATACGGTAGTTCGGCAGCTTGTAATTCGTGTACTTGCCATTCATTGGGAAACACACCTGAATTACAAACGCTCTGACTCGTAACATTTACGGTTATTTCGTCATATGTACCCGTAGGAATATGCCCAGCTTCATACAGCTCCAGGCGCACGGTATGAGAACCTAGGCTTAAATTATCTAGGGTCAATGGATTATAGCTATAGTGCGGACCGACCATAATACCATCGATATAATAATGCATGTGCGTGCTACCTTCTTGAATCTCCCAATTTGAAACAGAAAATGACAAATCGAACGGTTGGTTCACATCAGCGCCAGTAGAGGGCGAATTAATCGCAATGGTCGGAGCGACACTAAAGGTATCGGATGGTAAAATCTCTATCGCGGATACTTTCGGATTTTCAACTACGGAAGAGAATTGTATCGTTGCAAAGCCGTCGGTAACGGAAATATTGTCAAACTCTTTTATTATGGCCGTTGCCGGATTTGCTTCCGACAACATATCAAAATCAGTTAAAACCAGATTGCCTTCAATAGAAACATTGAAGATTCTCGCGCCAACACCCTCATTATTGTTGCCCACCCCAAAATATAATTCGGCAAAATGCAGACGTATGTCATATTCTCCTGATCCCTGCAAAGGAATTTCATAGGTAAAATTCCCGAATCTTTCCGTTTGATAGACTTCATCTTTGTTCGTATTTGAAATTGCTATCTGCCTTGTGAAAATACTTCCACCATTGGCATACTGATCCGCGATAAAATAATTGGGAGTGGCCTGAATGTCGAGGCCACCTACGTTTATGGCAATAGGGTCAAAGAGCGACAGCTGCAACACCTGAGCAATAATAGACAAACCTGATTGGTTCTGAACACTTTGTATGCCAAGTTGATAAGAATTACCCGTGGTTAATGGGTCGTGTGTAATTAATACCGATGTATTATTGGGTTGTAATTCAGCACTCAGCGTATTTATACCATTATTTATCGAATAGTTCGTTACGCTCTCGGCGGTTGATTCAGTAATGTACTCATTGAAGTCAATAATGGTCTGAGTTGAACTTAATACTTCAAAACCATCAATGGTCGGAGGTGAATTGTCTACCGATACCCCCGAGCCAATAAATTCAATGTAATTCAAATCAAAAATATCTTGTTGCCCGCCGTTGTTCTTAAACACGAAATATAAATCATGTTTTCCTCCCGGATTTGAGAAAGTAGATTCAACATCGATCCAGTTATTCGCACTTCCCGTAACCGGAACGTTCGTTGTCGCTAAAAGCGGTCCAGTAGGACTATCTATTCTAAATTCAACAATCCCTCCCGTTGATGGCGCCGCAACACGATACTTGACCGAATTGATATTGAGAAGGTTTCGTCCGGCGAAGCCTATATAACTATTGTGGTCAGCTCGAATAGCTTCACTACCGCCACCTGCGGCATCGGTATTCGCAATTTTATCAACCCCAGTCTCGCCAAAATAGAATTCGGCTTCCATTCTCTTCGGATGGATTATAAGTTGGTCAAAAGCGGTTAGACCACCTTGATCGGTATAGTTCGTGTTCAGTACATAAAAGATGTTCATTTCGCCGTTGGTGTCATGAGACCCAGGATCTAGGTTTAATACCTGAGCACAGCCATCAATGGTCGCCAAATCGTGAAAGTGGTTCAAATGCCCTAAGGAAGGAATGATATCCACACTACTGCAATTGACATTACCATCTTCAACATCGGTCACTGAAAGGTCGAAATCAATACTATCGTCCCAATTCATAAAACCTCCATCCACTGGGGAATTAAATGTAAAAGTCGCCAGGTTATTACCGGCGTGAATGGTAATATTCTGAACCCCTACTCCACCATTACCATCATCTACCTTTAATTGAACATCAAAAGTACCCGCTGTGTTGAACGTAAAGCTCGGGTTTTCTTCTGTTGAATCGATTGTGCCATCAGATTGAAAATCCCAAGCATAGGCCAACGGGGCATCGCCCTCTGGATCGGAAGTTCCGTTACTAGAGAAATTCACAGTAAGTGGCAATGACCCGCTTGTAACATCACTATTGACCGAAACTACGGGCGGCGTATTGCTGATCACGCCCGTATAATCTACACGGATCAGTTTTCCCGTACCTGTATTTTGTGGGCAACAGCCTGTACCATAAGCCAAAATATACATATGCCCATCAGGGCCGATTTCCATATCTATGAAACCATTTTTTGAATTTGGAAATACTAAAGGAGCCAGTTGTTCATCGGACAAAATATTTCCGTTGGCATCCATTTTCACTACCCAAATCTTACTCGTATTAAAATCATAATAGAAAAAGGCATCGTCAAACTCGATGGGGAGTCTTTGCTGATCGGTCAATGTGCCATCATGATAATAGCGTGGCCCGGCAAAATAGCTTTTATGGAAAAACTCCATCCATGCTGGCTGTGCAGATGGTAGATTTGCCAATCCCGTATTCCAAGTCGAAGTGTTTTGTGGGGATGAAGGGACATTATAAAACGGGGAAGGGCTACGATATGGAACCTGATAAGAATCGTTGTCCACTCCTGAAAAATAAGGCCAGCCGTAATTTCCTGGGGTTTTGACCAAATTCATTTCATCAAGGCCTTCTGGGCCCAGAGAACTTTCCGAATTAGCGTCTGGGCCTACCTCTCCCCAAAAAAGCCAATCTGTATTTTCTTTGTCCACAAGAATACGATAAGGGTTTCTTGCACCCATAACATATATCTCAGGACGGGTATTTGCAGTGCCCAAAGGGAAGAGATTTCCCGATGGGATGGTGTAAGTTCCGTTTGCTTGTGGTGTTATTCTTAAAATCTTTCCTCGTAAATCATTCGTGTTCGACGAACTCTTCTCTGCGCTTTTAGTCAAATTGTTTTCGTTCAAAGCACCATAATTGCCATGGTCGGTATTATCCCCAATAGCGATATACAAGTTACCCTGAGAATCAAAGGCCATGTCACCACCCGAATGAAAACTTAGCGTTCGTTGCGTTGGCCACTCCAATAGTACTATTTCTGAATTCAAATCAAGATTATCGCCGTTCATTGTAAATCGAGAGACCCTGTTCATTGCTGCCGATTGAACAGCATAATGAAGATAAATATGGTTGTTTGAAATGAAATCGGGATCGAACGCAATGCCTAGAAGTCCATCTTCAAACTCATGAAAGACCGGAATCGTTCCTGCGGAAAGAGAAGTCTGCGTATCGGTTTTATAAATCAACACCTCACCATAGCGATCTAGAATAAAAATACGACCATCAGGTGCGAATTGCATAGTTGTAGCATTTGAAAGACCTGTTAAAAGTTCAACTTTTTGAAAATCAGACGGTAATTGCCCTTTTGCAGAAAAACTGACTAAAAAAAACAGAATAAACGTTAAGGCTAAAAGAGCGTATCTAACAATGAAATTTTTCAGAAAAATCGATAAATTACATTTAGGAGTGCCTAAATTTTGGGAAATCAAGATGGTTTCGTCTTGCATGGAAGGTATCTTTACTTTTAGTGTCAATTATGATAGAAAGGTCAACTTATTGAAAATGAAACAATTTTCTCCATAATTACAGTCCGCTTTTTCTCAATGGCGGAGATAGGAACCTCAATTTTATAGGGGGAGGGGACTACAAAAATAATACGTTTTCTCACATTCTAGGAAAACGGATATTTATATTCGACTAATTGCCTAGATGATTGATAAAATGCCTTTTTTAAGAAGTTAAATCGAAAATATCAGGCTATTAAACAAAAAGCCCTGCATTATTAGCAGGGCTTTTCTTCTTACAAACTTCTTATTTAAACTAATTATCCACCACCAATTTTATTAGTCGAGGTTTTCCTTGGTTCATACCCACACCAACGAAATAGATACCATCTCCTAACATTGACACCGGTATATCATAAGTACCCTCACTTGATAATACATCTTCTGCCGAATAACCTTCTATATAACGACCACCAACATCGTGCAAATAGATGTTTAGCACCATCATATCTACCGGGGCGTTAAGAACTCTTATTTTTGCTATTCCACCTTTAGAAGGGTTCTCATCTAAGATGACTTCCATTGTTTCTGTCGGTTCACCGACAGTAATCGACAAGGTCGCCACACCCGTTAACCCTCCTGAATCAGTAACGGTTAGCGCCACGGTATAAGTGCCATCTGATGCGAATGTATGAACCGGATTTGATTCTGTTGAAGAGTTTCCATCACCAAAATCCCATGCATATGAAACTACTCCCACGTCATCAGTCGAGTTACTTCCTGTAAAAGTCACCTCTAAGGGAGCGGCTCCTGTAAGGGGCGATGCTTCGGCTATAGCAACCGGTGCCATATTTCCCCCCTCAGGATTTACCGTTACTGTAACTTCATCAAAAGCAGTGTCATTCTCATCATCTGTGACAGTCAAACGGAATACATAATCACCTACGATTAAGTCGTTTAAAATTAAGTCATCAGAAGTTTCTCCACTTAAAGTTGCAGTATTAGGCCCAGTGATTTGCGTCCACAAATAAGCTGTAATTTCTCCTCCATCAGGATCCGTTCCTGAACCATCCAAGGTCAAACTATTTTCGGGAGCGGATATTGCTCGATCCTCACCGGCATTGGCTATTGGTAATTGAGAACCACTACCATCAGTAACGTTTACGGTAACCTCATCAAAACCAAATTCGCTCTGATCATCAGTAGCAGTCAACCTGAAAACATAGGTGCCAATTATCAAATCACTTGCTGTTAAATCAGCGGTGTTATTACCTGATAAAGTTGCGGTATTGGGGCCGCTTAGCTGTGTCCATTCATAGTTGGTAATCGTACCCCCATTTGGATCAGTTGCAGAACCATTCAAAACAATGGTGTCATTCGGCGCGATCACCGTTTGATCTGCACCTGCATCAACTTCGGGGTCATTTAGAGACGGAGCAGTAGTATTCTCGTAAATTCTAGGAACCAAGTGATTGCGCCATCCATTTGAAACAACGTCATAGTCTCCGTCATTATCTATATCAACAACCCTTGCACCATCATGATGTTCCAAGTTCAATGCGCCATCATCAATTACTTGTGCTGTCCAATTTCCTGTTCCGCATAAATCATTTTCGAAAACAATAAGGCGCCGATCACCCCTCCATTCGCCAACAACAATATCTTCATCACCATCAAAATCAAAATCAATTGCAAAAACGCTGAGGCTTCCTGTGATATCAGTTGCCAACACATTTCTTATCCAGGGTTGGGTTGGATCTGCTGGAGCTGCAAACCAAGCAAATTCAGAATTATTTGGGTTACTACCCGTTCCCAACTGCCCTACGACGGCATCCAAGTCACCATCACGATCAAAATCAGCCAACTGTGCACGATCTGGCGTTGTAACGTAGGTTATTCCGGTAGAAAAAGTCGTCCACGTTCCAACTCCGTCGTTACGTAGCCAATTGATTCCCTGAAAGAGGTCTAAATCTCCGTCACCATCAATATCTCCTGCCTGAAGATCTTCACCTGCAGAATCTGGACTTATATCGACTAAACTCCACATTGCAGTTGTAATGTTTTCCACAGCCGGCGGAGTAAGCATCTGAACCGGTGACCCAGTAGACTCGGCGCCATTCCAATTGATTGCCATTTGATAACCCGAACCAAAGTCACCACCAGCCAAGCCAGCTAGAAATGGTTCGCTGTAATTCGTATTTCCAGCGGGTATATTCGTAAAAACAGTGAAATTACCGGCTCCATCATTTTGTGCCCATAAAAGTTCCGCACTTTCGTATTCATTGTCCGGAGCTATACCAAGGGCCGTTCCTAACAAATCCATATCGCCATCTCCATCAAAATCATAAACATGAACCACATTTCCGAATGTGCCACCAATAGTACTTTTAACCCAGTTATTAGAAGCTGAACCAGAGTTCTTATACCACCAACCACCGGTTACAATATCTTTAAGACCATCTCCATCTAAATCATCTTTGGCAAAGGTGTATACTGCGGTATATGGATTGGCGTCAAATTCATGAACTACCCATGAGTCAGGAAATTCAGTCTCATTACAAACGGGCTGATCTGTAACAGCAACCATGACTTCATCGAATATACCAGTAGGAGTATGATCTGCATAAAACAACTCTACTCTTACCGTATGACTTCCAATACTTAAATTTTCAATAGAAATAGCATCATGGCTGTAATATGGCCCCATCATCACATCATCTACATAATAATGGATATGAGTGTCGCCTTCTTGAATCGTCCAATTTTCAACATAAAATGCTACCTCGAAAGGCTGATTAACATTCCATCCGTTTTGAGGGGATGTAATTGTTATATCAGGAACGGACATAAATGTGTCTGAAGGCAATATTTCTATCGCTGATACTTTTGGATTTTGATTTACAGAGGTGAAAGCGATACTAACAAAACCATCGGTTACACTAATATCATTAAGCTCTTTCTGTAACGCGGTTAGAGGATCAACTTCGGCCAAAATATCGAAATTAGTTAATACCGGTTGGCCTTCAACTGTAACGTTGAATACACGAGAACCAGGACCACCAGCCGCACTTTCTACACCAAAAAACAACTCGGCAAAGTGAAATCTTATATCGTATTCCCCAGATTGAGGTACCGGAATTTCATATGAAAACTCACCAAAGAGCTCCGTCTGATACAACTCATCTTCATTTGTACCCGCAATATCCATAGAAGTACTGAAAGGACTACCACCAGTAGCATATTGGTCGGCACTATAGGTTATCGGTCCATAAATGAGTTCAGGGCCACCCACATTAATTCTTGTAGAACTAACAATTGAGAAGGGATAGCTATCGGTTATTATCGAGATGCCAGCTTCATTTTGCACATTACTAACGGTTAAATTATATGTTATCGAAGCACTTAACGTAGACACGATTAGTTCAACTGTGAGGCCATCTGATTGCAATGAAGCTGAAGAAATAGTTATTCCATTGTCGATAGCATAATTAGATATTTGTTCTGCCGTAGCTTGGGTTACATATTCAGAAAATCTTACCAGCACTTCTGTTGTACCATTTACTTCGACACTACTTACTATGGGTGGGGTATTATCCGTTGACACTCCCCCTCCAGTAAATTCTACATAATTAATATCAAATATATTTTGAGTACCCGCGGTACTTTTAAACACAAAGAAAAGATCGTTTTTACCGGCTGGGGCTGTAAAGCTAGAGGTCACAACCTGCCAATCATTTGAACCCCCTGTAGCTGGAACCATAGTAGTCGAAAGCAAAGTTCCAGTCTCGCTACCCACTCTTAATTCTATTGTACCACCAGCTGTTGCAGCTGCTATCTTATACTTTACACCTGTTATATTTTCAAGATTTCTTCCCGAAAGAGAAATATATCCATTGTTATCAACTCTAAGGGCTTCTAGGCCTCCTTCTAGAGGATCCGTATTGCTGATTATCTCCGTGCCACTTTCCGAGTCATAGAATTCAGCTTCCTTTCTTTTAGGGTGAAGGGTTATCTGCCCAAAAGAAGTCAAACCACCACTATCGGTATAATCTGAATTCAAAACGAAGAAAATATCTTGCTCAGCACCATGTGCTACAGGATCCAAAGTTAGAACAGAAGGGCATCCCGGCTGTGATAGACCATTATGGAAGTGATTGATATGACCTAGAGCGGGAATAACGTTTATGTCATTACAGTTTATATTACCATCTTCGACATCGGTTGCTGTCACATCTAAATTTATATCATCGTTCCAGTTAACCATCCCTCCGTCAGGTGGAGAATTAAAAGAAAACTGTGTTAAATTGTTCCCCGCATAAATGGTTAAATTATTCACTCCTACTCCCCCATTGCCGTCGTCTACTCTTAATTGTACGTTAAAAGTGCCGGCAACATTGAATATGTGAGTTGGATTCTCTAATGTGGAATCAGTATTTCCGTCGCCATCAAAATCCCAAGCGTAACTCAATGGTGAATCACCGTTAGGGTCTGAAGTTCCTGCACTAGAAAAGTTTACAGTCAATGGAGTAGAACCATTATTGACATCCGAACTTATAACAACTGTCGGTGGAGCATTAGTGGTGATTCCTGTGTAGTCGAATCGTATCAATTTTCCAGTACCATTATTGTTTTGAGGGCAACAGCCGACACCATACGCTAAGACATACATTTTTCCATCAGGGCCGAATTCCATATCGATATAACCGCTTTTACCATCAGTTTGGTTATTAGGGCCGGGAAATACGTTCTGTACCAACTGTTCATTCGATATGATATTCCCCTGAGCATCCATTTGAACTGCCCAGACTTTACTCGTATTAAAATCGTAGTAAAAATACATCTCATCAAACTCAATGGGAAAACGCTGGTCATCAACTAGGTTCGAATCAAAATAATATCTGGGTCCCGAAAAGTAACTCTTATGAAAAAATTCGAGCCAAGCTGGTTGCGCAGCTGGTAGAGTTGTTAGGCCAGTATTCCATGTAGAAGTGTTTTGAGGAGATGCGGGATCATTGTAAAAAGGCGAAGGGGTCTCATAAGTAACTTGATTTGCAGCATTATCTACGCCTGAAAAGTATGGCCAACCATAGTTGCCTGCTGTTTTAACAAGGTTTATTTCGTCCCTTCCTTCGGGGCCAAGATCACTAGCAACATCGGCATCAGGGCCAACTTCTCCCCAAAAAAGCCAATCAGTATTCTCCTTATCTACAAAAATCCGATATGGGTTTCTTGCTCCCATCACGTAAATCTCAGCTCTGGTAGTTGCGCTTGCCGAAAAAAGATTCCCGGCAGGTATGGTATAAGTTCCATTGGGCTGTGGGGTAATACGCAAAATTTTACCTCTTAAGTCATTCGTATTAGACGAAGACTTTTCGGCACTAAAGTCGGCATTATTCTCATTAAGCGGTGCATATTTATTGCCTCCATAAGTCGCATTGTCACCAGTGGCTATATACAAATTGCCCTGTGAATCAAAACCCATATCGCCTGCAGAATGCCAGCGTGCGGTTCTGGAAGAAGGCCATTCCAACATATTGATTTCGGAATTTAAATCTAAAACATCCCCATTCATGGTAAACCTAGAAACCCGATTCACTTCATTCGCGCCCAACGGCGAGAAAGACAAATAGATAAAATTGTTACTTGCAAAATTTGGGTCGAAAGCGATGCCCAGTAATCCGTCTTCGTTCTCATGGAAAACAGGTATAGTACCTGCAACAACAGATGTCTGACTATCGGTTTTGTATATTATTATGTCTCCATATCTATCCAATATAAAAATTCGCCCATCAGGTGAAAATTGCATTGTAGTCGCATTGGTCATCCCCGTTAGGAGTTCAACCTTTTGAAATTCATCTGGCAACTGAGCTTTGACTGATATCGAACTTGCCAAAAGCAACAACAAAAGACCCCCGTTCAATAATTTTCTAGATTCAAAAGAATTTTTTGTCAAACAAAAATTTATACGTGCCAGTAAAACAAAAATTCTTCTGTAGGTAGAGTAGATTTTCTTCATAATCAATATAAAAGTTATAGCAATTTATGTACGTCGCCAATAGATACTGGGGGAAACGGCACAACATGCAAAGATAACTTAATAACAACTTTACGCCGTAATACCCTACTGATTTTCGTCAAAATCGACCATTTTTCGGTAAAGTACCGTTCTTAATAAAAAGAACGCTGCATAATGCTTTTTCGTATTACTATAAATTATGCGCGAACAAATACCAAATGCGCCGACAGTCCACATTTTATCTACGGAAAAAAGAAGTAAATAGTTTGACTAAATCCTTAAATAAAAAAATCCTAATTATTCTATCAGGATTTTAATTCAAATTTGTAGGTTTTAATTTAAAATTTCCACCATTTTTTCGTTGTCTTTCCATAGCCATAGCCGTACTTGCCCCCATAACCTAAATTGGCATCCTTCACATCATTAACAACGAAAGCAAGACCTTTGAGCTTGCCCTCTTCTTGAAGTTTAAGTGGAAACTCGATTACCCTGTTTTCAGTAACTCCCGCACGCGTCACATACAAAATATGGTCGGCATATTTACTTATCAAAAGCGTATCGGTCACAACCATTAGCGGAGCAGTATCGACAATAACATAATCATAAATTGCAGAGACTTCAGAAAATAGGTCTTTGAGCCTATCACTCATTAATAGTTCAGAAGGATTGGGTGGAATTTTACCCGAATAGATGACATCAATAGTATTGGTATGTACCAGCATAGGATTAATTATATCCCTAGTAGTCAGCGTTTCGTCGTATAGGAATTCCGTAAGGCCAGAATCCTTGCTACGCGTGGGCTTTTTACCCAATTTGTCAACATCTTTGCTTGTAAAGAAGGTGTAGAGCTTCGGATTTCTAATATCAGCACCAACCAATAACACTTTTTTATTGGTGTTAGCCAATATCATAGATAAATTAGATGACAAGAAGGTCTTACCCTCTCCCGGAACACTGGATGTGACAAATATCAGGTTGTTTTTGCCTGCTGTTTTCTTCGAATTTATAACATAATCCAAATTAGTCCTTAAAATTCTTAACGATTCCCCTAAAACCGAACGATCTTCCTTTTTGACCAAAATCTCGTCTTTTTTTGATAATCTGGGTAGTTCCGCCAAAACCGGAACATTGCTGGCTAGTTTTTCCAAACCTGATTTATTATGAATCTTATTGTCCAATAAATCGTTGGCGTAAATAATTGAGAAAGGCGCTAACAGTCCTAAAATAAGGGAGGCCATATAAATAATCAGCTTTTTTGGAGATACCGGTAATGTGCTGGTCAAATGAGCATAATCGATTACTTTTGACTTCTCTGGGCTAGATGCCGCGGCTATTTGTGATTCTTCTCTCTTTTGTAATAAGTAAAGGTATAGATTTTCAGTAGTTCCCTGTTGGCGCTGTATATTGGTCAGTTCACGTTGGTTGGCGGGTGCAGAGTAAATTGTGCCTTGAATACGTCCCATTTGGGTCTGAAGAGAACTGACGTTCATACCAACATTTTGTTCCATGCTTGCAAGACTTGACGACATTGTCGCTTTTAATTGATCTAATTGTTGGTTTAGGTTTACGATTATAGGGTTGCGTTCATCAGCACTTTTCAATAATCGATTTCGCTCGGCGACCAACTCATTGTATTTCGCTTGTGTACCGGCTATAGCACCACTTCCAACATCTACAATGGGCATTATTTCATAACCATCTTCTCCTGCAACATAATCTTTTAAGCCACTCACTTGTTGAAGCTGAATTCGAGCGTTTTCCAATTGTTGTCTGCTCGCAGAGCTAACTTGAACTGCCGCACCAACTTCCAAACCACTACCAGTCATACCCTTTTCTGTAAGAAGGTCTTGGGCGTCTTGATCCACCTCGGTCAAACTAGAAGATATACTGGTAATCCTATCATTGATAAACTTTTCAGTTTTATCAGCTACCGCTTGTTTGTCTTTTATCGCATTTTGGTTGTAATTGAAAACTAATTCATTTATGATATCTATGGCCTTAGCCTTAACTGGATCGTTAAGGTTAATATTTATTATATTTGAAAGCTCATCAGCAACACCAACAATAATCTTCATTTGATACCCCTCTGCAACTCGGAAAATTGGCTGAATCGAAACTTTTAATTTACTTCCTTTATATTTTTTGAAATGAGGTATATTAGGAGTAATCACAATTCCACCGATATCTGTCGGAATCTTTTTACCAAAGGAAAACATTTTCACGGGACTATCTCTCTCAAGGCTATATCCAAAATTGGTGTCTGAAGAAAGTTCTATAAAAAATGTAAATTCAGAATTATGAATTACTGAATCGTTTTCAATAAAATTGACCTTAAAAGGACGGTCATTATAAACCTCAGTATCCTTTACATTACCCAGAGAGGTAACCCTTAAATTCAAACTAAGTTTTTTAACCACATCTATGAAATTACTCCTTGAATTAAGTATTTCAATTTCATCTTCAACCTTATTTTTTGCACCGCCAAGTATGTTCAAGTCTTGAAACGCCGAAAGCTCGGAAGAATTATTTTCTTCTACAATCTGAATTTTAGCCTTTGCGGCATATTCAGGAGTAGCATATCTAATATACAAAGTTGCAAGTATAATTGCAGCAATCGCACATAATACAAACCACTTCCAATGCTTTGAATACGTAGTTAAAATTTCCTTTAAATCAACTTTATTTTCGGAAAAATCTTCGGTATTTGCAGACATTTTTGCTATTTAAACTAAATGATTATACTTGACCTGAAGTCTACTTTGTTCTTGTTATAAGTAGAACGGACGAAGTAATTAATAAAGATGCAATTGAAACCCAAACAGAAACCCTACTATCAAAAGCAGAAGAGGTAACTGCAGATTCATTGGGTTCTACATAAACCACATCATTTTGGGTCAAATAATAGACAGGCGAGTTCAAAGACTCTTTTCTTGTAAGGTCAATACGTGTATAAACCTTTGTTCCATTAAAATCACGTATGACCATCACATTTTTACGTATACCCTTTATGGTCAAATCGTTAGCAAGGCCAATTGCTTCCAACACGGTAATCTGCTCACCACTAACAGGATATGTTCCTGGCCGATTGACTTCCCCTAAAACGGTAACCGTAAAGTTCTTTAACCTGATATTAATGATAGGCTCTTTTAAATATGAGCTCAATTTATCCTTTAAAACACCCTTTGCTTCTTCGGGAGAAAGACCAACTAACTTTATTGCACCCAATACCGGAAAATCGATTTCTCCATTTTTATCAATAATATAATCCAATTGCTCTGGCCGTAACCCCCCTTCAGTACTTCCGGTAAAAACGTTGAAGGGCACACTAGCTACGGGATCCAAGGTCGATACGTTTATACTTAGAACATCATCGATTTTGAACTTGTTCGTATGTGAATTATCACTTACAATCGTCTCGTAGTCCCCTGCATTCTGGAAATATACGATATCCTTTTTCGAGGCACATGAAGCGATAAAGCAAGTAATTACGAAAAAGCCAACAGCCTTTGAGAAAGTAAATCTAATTGTACCAACCATTTTTTAAATATTATGAATTCAGATGCAAGATTAGGAAAAAAATTAAGATTGCACCACCTTTAGAGTGGGTTTGTCGTCGCTATTGGTTTGTGATTCTTCATCTAAATCACATAATTCCGAATTGTTGGAAACATATTCAGGAACAATATTTTTCATCAACCTGACCGTATTTCCACTAAAGAACATATTAGTAATACAAAGTTCGTCTATTCTAGAGCGTACATCGGCATAATCCAAGTCCCTTACCTTACTGATTTTAATTTTCTTGTGATAAGTGGGCAATGTGTTCTCTCCATTTGCCAACAATTCCTCATACAGTTTTTCGCCTGGTCTAAGACCGGTAATCTTTATGTCGATATCTTCGGGATAATTGAGTCCCGAAAGCTTGATCATATTTTTGGCGAGGTCGAATATCTTAACGGATTCACCCATGTCAAATATGAAAATTTCCCCTCCATCGCCCATAGAGCCTGCTTCCAAAACCAATTGCGATGCTTCGGGTATGGTCATAAAATATCGCGTCACATCTTTGTGCGTCAGCGTTAATGGGCCACCTTTTTCAATCTGTTTTCTAAATAAGGGAATGACGGAACCATTAGAGCCCAATACGTTTCCAAACCTTGTAGTAATGAATTTGGTTTTCTTTTCTTGCTCCATACAACTGATGTACATCTCGGCAATTCGCTTACTTGCCCCCATTACATTCGTTGGGTTCACAGCTTTATCAGTTGAGATAAACACGAATTTATCAACCTTATGATTCATCGAAAGATCGGCTATAGTCTTTGTACCAGCAATGTTGATTTTGATAGCTTCATAAGAATTGTACTCCATCAAAGGAACATGCTTGTAGGCCGCTGCATGAAAGACCATGTTAGGCTTATGCTCTTGAAAAATATTGTTCATTCTATTCTTGTCCCTAATATCGCCAACAATCGGAATAAAATTGTGAAAACCGTTTTGTTTTAAATCTTGCTGAAGATCGTACAATGCTGATTCTGCCTGATCGATAATTATTAAAGACTTATAGCTATAATCACAAATTTGTCGAACAATTTCACTTCCAATAGATCCGGCTCCACCGGTTACTAGTATAACTTTATCTTTTAATTCTTTGTCGATTTTTTGATTCTTAATGCTTATCGGCGCCCTATCTAATAAATCTTCAATTTGTACTTGTTTGATTTGAGAGGCCCGAAGCTCACCGTTAATCCAATCTTCGACCGGTGGAATGATTTTGACCTGCACTGGGTACTCTACCAGTCCTTCAACAAGTTTTCTTAGGTTTTTTGGGTCAATATTTTGAATTGAGAAAATGACCTCTGAAATATCTTTTTTTAGAAGAAAATCTTCGGTCAAAACTTTTTTATCAAATACGCTGACTCCGTTAATTTGTTTTCCAACTTTTTGGTTATCATTGTCGATATACCCTACAACCCTTGCCCGGCTTTTTGAATGATTGGTTAGGGCATTGTGGGTTAAAATACCTGATTCTCCCGCTCCATAAATCAATACATTCTTATTGACCTTCAAATCTTTGACCAAATAGGTATTGTAAAGTGCTTTGAAAACATATCTGGAAGCCGTTAAGCCAATAAAACTTAACAAACTGTGTATGATGATTATTCCACGTGGAATGGTGAAATTTTCAAAAACTCCAAGTTCCGTATTCACTAGTACCATGATGATCATCATAATACTACAGGTACAGACGGCGTTGAAGAGATTATAAACATCCCTCACTCCCGTATGTCTTACAACACCTTTGTAAGAACCCACTATCAAAAACGAAATAAGGGAAACAAGTGCCACAAAAGGCAATTGGGTATACAACATGTCGACATCGAAGTCGAGCGACAAATTGAAACGTATACAGTACGCGAAAAAGAATGAAATACTGACAGTAACTATATCAATTAAAAGCACTAGCCATTTTGATGCATATCGATTGGCATTATTCGTAAAATAACTCTGAATCATTGTGCAAAGGTTTTTAAGATTAGGGCAACTATTCGATTTAAATCGCTCTCTTGCAGATTTGACCCACTCGGCAGGCAAAGTCCTTTCTGAAATAAATCTGATGAGGTACCGTCAGCAAAGCTTAAGTGCTTTTCAAATATGGGCTGCATGTGCATTGGTTTCCAAAGCGGACGTGATTCGATATCTTCTTTTAGAAGTTCAAGACGTATTTTTTCGCGAATCTCAAAAGAAGATGTCAAAATACAGGTTAACCATCTATTCGAAAAATAGCCATTGGGTTCGTCCAAAAATTCAATTTCCTCAATTTTTGAGAGCTTAGCTTTATAAAATTCAAAATTTCTGCGGCGCGCTGCTACTCTATCGTTCAGAACTTCCATTTGCCCTCTTCCTATTCCGGCAAGAATATTGCTCATCCTGTAGTTATGGCCGACATGTGAATGTTGGTAATGAACAGCCTCATCCCTGGCTTGTGTCGCCAAAAAAATCGCCTTCTTTTTATGGTCGATATTTTTTGCAGTCAATGCCCCGCCTCCTGAGGTCGTTATAATTTTGTTTCCATTGAAAGACAATACCCCGATATCGCCAAAACTACCACACTGCAGGCCATTAAATGAGCTTCCAAGCGCCTCGGCACTATCTTCAACTACGGGAATATCATATTTTGAGGAAATCTCTTTAATCTCCTTGACTTTATACGGCATCCCGTAAAGATGTACGGCCACAATCGCTTTGGGCTTTTTTCCATTGGAAATTCGATCCAAAATAGCGCTTTCAAGAAGTTCTGGCGAAATATTCCATGTCTCGCTCTCACTATCAACGAATACAGGAGTAGCTCCTAGGTACATAATTGGGTTAGCCGATGCCGAGAAAGTGAAACTTTGACAAATCACCTCATCACCTTGTGTTACACCGAGAATTTTAAGGGCCAAATGAATTGCTGCCGTACCTGAACTCAGCGCGGCCACATTGATGGAGTTTCCAATATATTTTTCGATAGCCTTTTCAAACGCATCTACGTTTGGCCCCAAGGGGGCTACCCAATTCGTGTCAAAGGCTTCTTTAACATATTGCTGTTCGGCATCACCTATATGCGGTGAGGAAAGCCATATTTTTGTAGTTGTAATCAAAGTCATGCAAATTTAGGGGAAAACTAGATTTTACTTCTTAAATCGAAATATGTCCAATTTTATACTACAACTTAAGATACGAGATTTAATTGTATTCGGTTCATTTTACAAAACACAAAATCACAATCTTTATAAACAAAGTTAATTATAAATACAGCTAAATTGAAATTAGAAATGATTAATTCGTCCAAGCGCCAAAATTACGGGTCGATTTAATGGCTACAGTTTGATTGTCCGAAAAAATAGTCCTTCAACCCCGTTAAAATAACACGATATTTCTTGCCCATACAATATCGACAAAATGCAGATACACCACTTGAAATTTATAGAATCATGAGAATTTAACACAATACCGTCAAAATATGCTCGTTTGACTTGATAGTACAAATTTTTTAAAAAATTATTTGCAATCTTTGCACCCCGTTAAAACAAATCTGAATGAAAAAAGTTACCAAAATATGCTGTATTGGTGCCGGCTATGTAGGAGGCCCTACGATGTCGGTCATCGCAAGTCAATGTCCTGAAATCAAGGTTACGGTTGTCGATATCAATCAAGCCAGAATCGATCAATGGAATTCTGACGACTTGGATAGTCTTCCTGTTTACGAGCCGGGCTTAAAAGAAATCGTCAAAAAAAGTCGGGGTAAGAATCTCTTTTTTTCCACCGAAGTGGACAAGGCCATCGATGAGGCTGAAATGATCTTTATTTCTGTGAATACCCCCACAAAGACCTATGGCAAGGGAAAGGGACAAGCTGCGGATTTGAAATACGTAGAGCTTTGTGCTCGAAATATTGCCAAAGTTTCTAAAGACGATAAAATAATCGTAGAGAAATCCACACTCCCGGTGCGTACGGCCAGTGCCATCAAAAGTATTTTGGACAATACCGGCAACAATGTTAAATTCGAAATTCTATCAAACCCAGAGTTTCTTGCCGAAGGTACGGCCATTGACGATTTATTGAAAGCTGATCGTATTCTTATCGGTGGTGACGACACCCCTTCGGGTAAAGAGGCGAAAAATACGTTAAGTGCAATTTACGAGCACTGGTTGCCCAAAGAACGTATTTTACAGACCAATGTTTGGTCTTCTGAACTCTCAAAATTAGTTGCAAATGCTTTCTTGGCGCAACGGGTCTCTTCTATTAATGCGATTTCCGCACTTTGTGAGAAAACCGATGCCAATGTTGCCGAAGTATCCAGAGCCATTGGAACGGATAGTAGAATCGGACCTAAATTTCTAAATGCATCCGTAGGTTTTGGCGGTTCTTGTTTTCAAAAGGATATACTGAATTTGGTCTACATCGCGAGAAGTTATGGATTGCAGGAGGTTGCCGATTATTGGGAACAAGTCATCATTATGAATGACTACCAAAAAAGGAGATTCGCCGAACACATAATTTCAACACTTTACAATACTGTTTCAGGGAAAAAGATTGCATTCTATGGTTGGGCCTTCAAAAAAGACACCAACGATACTCGAGAGTCCGCAGCTATTTATGTGGCAGACGCCTTATTGGATGAACATGCTGAAATTGTGGTATTTGACCCAAAAGTATCCGAAGAGCAAATATATGCCGACTTGGATTATCTTGGCACAAGATCGCCCGAAGAAAACAGGCGACTGCTAAAGGTTATTAATGACCCTATGGAAGGAGCGGCAGAAGCACATGCCGTTGCAATTTTAACCGAGTGGGACGAATTTAAAACCTATGATTGGGACTCAATCTACGTAAAAATGTTAAAGCCTGCTTTTCTTTTCGACGGTCGACGCATTTTGGATAATGAGAAAATGACCGCTAAAGGATTTCATTATTATAAAATCGGACAATAATGACAATTTTAGTTACCGGGGTGGCCGGTTTTATAGGCTATTATTTATGTGAGGTGCTTCTTAAGAAAAACATCAAAGTTATTGGTCTTGACAATATTAACGACTATTACGATGTAAATCTTAAATATGACCGCTTGGCTAATCTGGGTATCTCAAAAGATAACGCAAAGCACTTTAATGAACTTTGCAAGAGTGATACTCATGGAGAAAAATTTTCTTTTGTTAGAATGCGATTGGAAGATCGTGAAGCCTTACCGTCACTTTTTAAGAGTGAAAAAATAGGCGTTGTATGCAATCTAGCGGCACAGGCTGGAGTTAGATACAGTATTGAAAATCCCGAAAGCTATATTGACAGTAATATTGTTGGTTTTTTAAACTTATTGGAATGCTGTCGGCACAATCAAATCGAACATTTGGTCTATGCCAGTAGCTCAAGTGTCTACGGATTAAACGAAAAAGTTCCTTTTTCTACAGAAGATAACGTAGACCGCCCTATAAGTCTCTATGCGGCTAGTAAAAAAAGTAACGAACTGATGGCCCATACCTATAGCCATTTGTACGGATTCGCCACTACGGGATTGCGCTTTTTTACGGTTTACGGACCCTGGGGAAGGCCTGACATGGCCCTATTTTTATTTACGGAGGCCATCGCCAATAATAAACCAATTAAAGTTTTCAACCATGGTAAAATGGAGCGTGACTTCACCTATGTCGATGATATCGTTGAGGGAGTAATGCGAATTTTGACAAAACCTTTAAAAGACAGAGATCGATTTAAAGTCTATAATATTGGAAATAATGACTCGGTTAAGTTGAATGATTTCATTGAGGCCATTGAAGAAGAAATTGGGCGAAAAGCCGAAAAGGAGTTGCTTCCAATGCAGCCGGGTGACGTCCATAGAACATGGGCCAACGTGGATGGTTTAATCAAAGATTATGACTACAATCCTAGCACTCCCATTAAAGAAGGAGTTAGGTCTTTTGTGAATTGGTATAAAGAATATTACAAAGTTTAGACAATGTGAACAATATACATCCTTATTAGATGTTAACTATAACAAAAGGATTCAATGACCGATATTTCTAAAAAATTAGATATTGCTATTAAAGCATCAATAGAAGCTGGGAAAGTGATCATGGAGGTTTACGATAATGTCGATTTCGGCACAAGGCAAAAAGATGACCAATCCCCACTGACAGATGCAGATTTAGCAGCAAACGAGGTCATAATTTCATTTTTGATAGGAACAGAACTTCCCATTATTAGCGAAGAGAATAAGAACAAGGATTTTGCCGAAAGAAGAAAATGGGAATATTGTTGGATTGTAGACCCGCTTGACGGCACGAAAGAATTCATAAAGCGAAACGGTGAGTTTACCGTAAATATTGCGCTTTGCAAGAATGGTATTCCTGTCTTGGGTGTTATTTATGTTCCTGCCTCTCGCGAGATGTTTTATGCCAGCGTGGAAGATGGTGCCGCATATAAATCCAAGCTTGACGCACATCATAATTTGACAGGGAAACTATTTGATTCCAAAGATTTGATAAATCCTACAAAATCAGACAAAAAGAAATTGCGTGTGGTAGGTAGCAGGTCACACATGAATCAAGACACTCTTGATTTCATTTCAAATAAAGAAAAATTATACGAAGAGGTTGAAATAGTATCAAAGGGTAGCTCTTTAAAATTTTGCTTGGTTGCAGAAGGTAAAGCTGACATATACCCAAGATTTGCACCTACTATGGAATGGGATACTGCCGCAGGGCATGCAATTTGCAAAGCAGTTGGTTTAAAAATTACCGCGAAAGATACAGGAGAAAACTTATCTTATAATAAAGAGAACTTATTGAACCCTTATTTTGAGGTAAGCTAATTATGGGAGGTGTTTTACATAAAGGTAAAGTGGCTATTAGCAAGATTCGTCATAAAAGACATATTGCCAAAACCATTACTTGGCGTGTATTAGGTACAATTGACACAATTCTCTTATCATGGATTATAACTGGAAACCCTTTTACAGGTTTAAAAATTGGTTTTTCAGAAGTAATAACGAAGATGGTTTTGTACTACCTACACGAAAGAACTTGGCTGAAGGTTGGGGTTGAAAATAGTCGCAAAAGACATTTAATAAAAACAATTACTTGGAGGTTAATAGGCACCCTTGATACTATTTTTTTGTCATGGCTTATCACCGGAAATCCGGCAACAGGTTTAAAGATAGGTTTGGTTGAAGTTATTACCAAAATGGTATTGTACTATGGCCATGAGCGCGCGTGGTATAGGATCAACTTTGGGCTCGATCAGAGAATGAAAAGAAAAAAATGGGAAAAAAGAAATGGGAAAAAATATAGTAGCACATAATTACAAGCTTACGTTTCGAGAAAGAAGAAAAAGCAATGGACATAATTCTTTTCTTATCTTTTTCTCAGGACTATCAGGGTCGGGTAAATCTACGATTGCAAATGCTCTAGAAGAGAAGCTATTCGCCGATAATATCAAAACTTATGTTTTAGATGGCGACAACATGCGCAAAGGTATTAACAAAGGACTTTCCTTTAGCCCAGAAGACCGTTCCGAGAACATCCGTAGAATTGGTGAAATATCTAAATTGTTTGTAGATGCCGGCCTTGTCGTTTTGGCAGCATTTGTAGCTCCATATGCGAAAGACAGAGAACTTATCAAACAAACTGTAGGAGAGGAAAATTATTTTGAGGTTCATGTAAACACCAGTTTAGAAGTTTGTGAAGAACGTGATGTGAAGGGTTTATACGCTAAGGCAAGAAATGGAGAAATTAAAGATATGACGGGCATATCGGCACCGTATGAGGCGCCACAAAACCCCAATGTAATTGTTACGGAAAAGAATTCAATCGAAGAATCAGTAGAAATCATTTATAACAAAATTGAAAATCACTTAAGACTCAAAAATGAGTAAATATTATTTAAATTATTTAGACGAATTAGAATCAGAAGCCATTTTTGTTTTACGAGAAGTATGGGCGCAGTTTCAAAATCCTGTTATTCTTTTTTCAGGAGGCAAAGATTCAATTCTTGTTGCCCATTTGGCAAAGAAAGCTTTTTACCCCGCTAAAATACCATTTCCGTTAATGCATGTTGACACAGGCCATAATTTTCCAGAAACGATTCAATTTAGAGATGAGACCCTCAAGGAATTAGGAGTTAACTTAATAGTCGGCTCGGTACAAGAATCCATAGATCAAGGGCGGGTGGCCGAGGAAAAAGGAAAGAATGCCACACGAAACGCTTTGCAAATAACAACCTTACTTGATGCAATTGAGACTAATAAAGTTGATTGTGCAATTGGTGGAGGTCGACGGGATGAAGAAAAAGCAAGGGCTAAAGAGCGATTTTTTTCGCATCGCGATGATTTCGGTCAATGGGACCCTAAAAACCAAAGACCCGAATTATGGAATCTCTTTAATGGAAAACATTTTGAAGGGGAGCATTTTAGGGTTTTTCCCATAAGCAATTGGACGGAAATGGACGTTTGGAACTATATCAAACGAGAGAATATTGCAATTCCATCATTGTATTTCGCACATGAACGTGAAGTAGTATGGCGCAGTGATTCTTGGATTCCTAATTCCGAATATCTAAAGCTTGAAGAAGGAGAAGAAATAGTTACCAAAAAAATTCGTTTCAGAACCCTAGGTGATATTACAATAACCGGTGGTATTGAATCAGATGCTGACACGCTTGAGAAAATTGCTGAAGAAGTTTCAGGTATGCGAAAAACCGAAAGGGGCAACAGAACAGATGACAAGCGCTCTGAAAGTGCTATGGAAGATAGAAAAAGACAGGGGTATTTTTAAAAAAACAATATGGAATTAGACAATAATCAACTCTTAAGATTTACCACCGCCGGTAGCGTAGATGATGGTAAAAGCACCCTAATTGGTAGGTTGCTCTATGACTCTAAATCAATTTTCGAGGATCAATTAGAAGCCATCGAAAGTACTAGTTTGAAAAAAGGTCATGAAGGTGTGGATCTCGCCTTATTTACAGATGGTCTTAAAGACGAAAGAGAACAGGGCATTACCATTGATGTGGCTTATCGCTATTTTACAACACCAAAAAGAAAGTTTATAATCGCCGATACTCCTGGGCACATTCAGTATACCAGAAATATGGTAACCGGTGCCTCGACGGCAAATGCCGCTATAATTCTCATCGACGCCAGACATGGGGTCATAGAGCAAACCAAACGGCATTCATTTATAGCTTCATTACTGCAAATTCCTCATCTAGTAGTTTGTATCAATAAAATGGACCTTGTGGATTTCAAGGAAGAAGTATACGATACTATTGTCAAACAGTTTCAGGATTTTTCATCCAAGTTATTGGTAAAGGATGTTCGATTTATTCCGATTAGTGCTTTGCTTGGAGACAATGTGGTCAATCGTTCTGAAAATATGGGTTGGTACGATGGTGCGCCTCTTTTACATACGTTGGAAACCATCCATATCAGTAGTGACTTCAATAGCGTAGACGCCCGCTTTCCCGTTCAAACAGTACTTCGGCCGCAGCGCGAAGGTTTTATTGACTATCGAGGCTACGCAGGAAGGATTTCAAGTGGTATTTTTAGGCCGGGAGATGAAATTACAGTCATGCCATCCGGTTTTACTTCTAAAATCAAAACGGTTGAAGGCCCGAAAGGAGAACTCGAAGAGGCCTATGCCCCCATGTCAATCTCCATGACCTTGGAAGATGACATCGATATCAGCAGAGGTGATATGGTTGTGCGTACTAACAATAAACCCCAACCTATGCAGGATATTGAGGTAATGCTTTGTTGGATGAACAATCAACCGGCAAGACCGCGAGCCAAATATACCGTTCGGCACACCTCTAATGAACAAACTGCCATAATAAAAGAAATGTTATATAAAATCGATATAGAGACATTGGGCCGTAATATGGAGGACAAGGAAATTGGCATGAACGATATCTGCAAAGTAAAAATTAGAACGACTAAGCCCTTGATGATTGATTCGTACAGAGAGAATAGAGCCACTGGCAGTCTTATTCTAGTAGATGAAACCACGAACGAGACCGTCGCGGCTGGAATGATTATATGATAACACGAGACAGTCCAATATTGATGAACAAAGTCCAGAGAAATTTGAAACTAGTTACTAAAAACTAATCTCGCAAAATCATATGACCACACAAAACATAGAATTAAATTCCAAATTAAAAATATTAGTAACCGGAGGTGCCGGATTTATTGGTTCAAATCTCTGTGAAACCTTATTAAACAATGAAGTGAAAGTTCGTTGTTTGGACAATTTTTCCACTGGCAAAAAACAAAATGTGGCTCCTTTTATGTCAAATACAGATTTTGAAATGATTGAGGGTGACATTCGCGATTTGGAAACCTGTAAAGAATCATGTGAAGGCGTTGACTTTATTCTTCACCAGGCCGCATTGGGATCGGTTCCACGTTCCGTCAACGACCCAATAACGAGTAATGATGTTAATGTCTCAGGCTTCCTGAATATGTTGGTCGCCGCTCGCGATGCCAAAGTAAAACGCTTTATTTATGCCGCCAGCTCTTCCACTTATGGTGATTCTAAGGCAATGCCCAAAGTTGAGGAGACAATAGGAAAGCCACTTTCTCCCTATGCAATTACCAAATACGTAAATGAACTTTACGCCGATGTTTTTTCTAAAACCTATGGTTTGGAGACTATCGGACTCCGTTATTTCAATGTATTTGGTAGACGGCAAGACCCTAACGGAGCGTATGCTGCGGTGATTCCCAAGTTTACCATGCAACTGATGAAACACGAATCACCCACAATAAATGGCGACGGATCTTTTTCAAGGGATTTTACATATATCGATAATGTTGTGAAAATGAATATTCTCGCAATGCTTACCACCAATAAAAAAGCGCTTAACACAGTGTACAATGTCGCATATGGCGAACGCACTACTTTAAACGAGTTGGTAGCTATACTTAAAACTTATCTCAGTGAGTTTGATAGTGAAATTAGCACGATTGATATAATCTATGGTTCTGAGAGACAAGGTGATATTCCACACTCTTTGGCCTCAATTAAAAAAGGAAGAAAACTTTTGAACTATAATCCGGAATACGATATCAAAAAAGGGCTGAGCAAAGCAGTGAGCTGGTATTGGAATAATCTAAAATAAAATGAATACATCAAAAATAGCAGTTATAGGTCTTGGGTATGTAGGCCTCCCATTGGCACGTTTGTTTGCTACCAAGTTTCCAGTTATTGGATTTGACATCAATGAGGACAGAATTAAAGAGCTGCAATCGGGAACCGATAGCACTCTTGAAGTGGAAGACACTGTACTTAAGGAAGTACTGAAAGATTCCCCAAAAATGGACAATGGTCTATACTGCACCAATATTATCGCGAACATCGCCGATTGTAATTATTATATTGTGACAGTTCCCACACCTGTTGACAGTACAAATAGGCCGGTTTTGACCCCATTGTACAAGTCAAGTGAAACGGTCGGCAGTGTGCTAAAAAAAGGTGATATCGTAATTTACGAATCAACTGTTTACCCCGGGGTAACGGAAGAAGAATGTGTACCCGTTCTTGAAAAGATTAGCGGACTCAAGTTTAATGAGGACTTTTTTGTGGGATATTCCCCAGAACGTATAAACCCAGGCGACAAAGAACATACGGTCGAAAAAATATTAAAAGTCACTTCGGGGTCCACTCCAGAAATCGGAAAAAAAGTAGATAATTTATATGCATCTGTCATAAAGGCAGGTACCCACCTTGCCCCTACTATACGAGTTGCAGAGGCGGCCAAGGTAATTGAGAATTCACAACGTGATATCAATATTGCCTTCGTTAATGAACTGGCGAAAATCTTTAATTTGATGGACATAGATACCCATGACGTATTGGAAGCTGCCGGCACAAAATGGAATTTTCTCCCTTTTAAGCCAGGTTTAGTAGGCGGGCACTGTATTGGGGTCGACCCTTATTATCTTGCCCAAAGGGCCCAAGAATATGGATACCATCCCGAAATCATTCTTGCCGGAAGACGTATGAATGATGGTATGGGAAAATTTGTTGCCTCAGAAGTGGTGAAGTTAATGCTACAAAGAGATGTCAAGGTTAAAGGCTCTAAAATTTTGGTTTTAGGAATAACATTTAAAGAAAACTGTCCCGATGTAAGAAATACCAAAGCGGTCGATGTTATAAATAATCTTACGAGTTACAATAGTGAAGTTACTATTTACGACCCCTGGGCATCCCCCGAAGAGGTAATGCATGAGTACAAACTTGTAACAACGCAAAAATTGCCCAATGATTCTTATGATGCGGTCGTATTAACAGTTGCACATAACGAATACCTCAAATTGAATCTTAGATCTCTCTTAAATGAAAATAGTGTCTTGTATGATGTAAAGGGCGTATTAAAATGCAAAGTTGAAGGCAGGCTCTAAACCGACATTCCTCAAGGATAAATTGGCGATGACTTACATACAAAGGAAGTTGAAAAAAGGAATGAATTCACTTTGAGACATATTCAAGCAACGAGTTAATTTATCTCCTATATAAAGTCTCCTAGTGACAAGAAAAAATATGAAGAGAACTTCTGCTTTCATATTCAGACAGGCACCAACTTTTTAAATCAGTGGATACCTTGCAAATTTAGTTTCATCGTCTACTGCTCTATTCCTCATTCTCTTTTTAGAGTAGAAATTCTAAAGAGTGTTTTTCCTCACAAACAGAATCCAGAAAATTCGATACATAGATTTACGAAAAAGTTATTGGTTTAGACTTAAACTTGTCAAATATGTCCTTAATCATTGCTTGAGTTTTAGCATCACTTTTGTAATTTTTGGAATTCTGACTTTTAGACGACCTTGTTAAAAATCACTTTTCAGCCTCTTCAAACCGATTTTAAGGGTATTTCTGATAGAACGCTCCGTTTATCGACCTTGTAGACCCCGAAAAATGTATTTTATCTATATATCGATTTAAACTGCGTTTAATCGATACCACACATCGGAAAAACAGCATTTCATCCATTATTTTGGTACTTTCACAACATTCTAAATTCTAAGAAGTTATAATAAAGTGAAGATTGAGTACCTAGTTAAAGGTATCCTAAGCACCAAAAAATGTTAATAATAAATGTAGTTCATCGAATTTTTGAGTATTTAACGTCTAAGACTAATTTCAGCACGTACAATTACATGACCAAAATCCATAAAACGCCTAAAACCTTAAAATAGCTTCGCAACAAAATATAAAAAACTAAAACCGAGTCCCAAATCTCGTTTTACAAATTGACCTACTTATGAGAATTCCCAACACCAACTTTATCCAACTTACTATGTTCTTTTTTCTTTTTTTATCCATTTTTTCATGCAGCAAAGACACAGACTTACTAGCAGACTATGTCGTCAGCACTTCCAAAGAATCACTAGTCGTCAGAAATATTTTCGTAGATGATAGCTTTATAATAAATGGCAACGAAACTATTTTTTTGGATGTGCTTTCAAACGATACAATTGTGAATCCAGAGGGTGTTAGAATAGTTCAAACTACACAGCCTAGAGAAGGCGAAGTGATAATCGAAGAGAGTGGTATTTCATATAGCCCAAATGCTAGCACTAATACAAAAGAAGAAACAACCGATACTTTTACGTACACTACCGAGACTGATGAGACCGATGGCTCGACAACTACGGAAGAGACTAAGGTTGTGGTTACCAAGATAAACGATGAGGTAAAGTATTGGAAAAGGTTATTTGATGACAATTGGGAGGCTAACGACCTTGCCGATGCTTTAATGAGATCAAAAAGTCGTAATCGAAAGCAGGAGTATTATTGGTTGGGTTATTACATAGATGGCCTATCTTCTATATGGCAGGCCACAGGTGATAACTTGTATCTTGATGAAGCATTAGCACTGATCAAGAACACTACTGACGATGCTATATCTGTTGGAGACGGTTACAAAGGATGGCCTAGTGCAGATAATGAAGAACATGGCTTATGGGACAGTTTTTACTGGCGTCATGTGGCCACTTTGTTAAGAGTCATGTACCAATCTCCCGACTTAAGGGCTTCAGGTTATCAATCACAGTATGAAGAACTTTTGAATTTCTCTGAAAATAATATTTGGAACCGGTACGAGTCAAAAGGAACTGGGAAATTTTACAGATCTAAAACTCATATGGCATCCCATTGGGCTAGAATTGGGATGGAGCTCCATATCATTACAGGCAAAGCAAAATATAAAGAAATTTTTGAGAACATCTCATTTAAAAAGATGGCTGATCGCCCATCAAATCTAAGGGACCAGCTGTATTCGAACCCCAAGAATTCGGCAGGTTATGCTTGGTCCATGGACTGGGGAAAAACAAGTGGTTCAGGAATGCAGGATACTTCACACGCCGGTGCTATTATTGAATTTTGGGTTTTGGCATACGAGAATAATATGTATTGGACAAAGAAAGATATCGATGCTTTGATTATCACTTTAAACGAAGTTATTTGGACAGACCCATTAAAAGGTAATTTCATCTACATTGACGGCTCGGGGGGTTATGACCGTCCGGGAAGGATGCACGAATGGTTAGTACTCGGAAGATATGATAGCAAAACTCAATCTAAACTAAAAAATGGTTATATAGGTAAAAACCAATCGAATTACGGTTCACAAATACTGGGTATTGCCGCGCTGAACGCTAAAGTTCTGACAGATGATAAGGCGGTATACCCTGAAAATTGATAGTAACCTGGTACTCAAGAAGTCTCTTTTTCACTTTATATTTACCATTCCTAGCCCATTAAACTTTTGTAATAAGCTGTTATAACATATTACAATGCCGTCACCTTCATTTGAAATTTATAGCTAATACTTCTCATGAAAACAAATAATTACTGCACACACCGAACAAGGACAACAATGATGGATATAAAATCGACTTCTTATAGCTTGCACATTCTCGAATTGCCGTATCAAATAGTAATTAAAAGTATTATTTTTACCAAAGAGTTATTAATATATCGTTTCACTCACTTTTTCAGTACCTAACTTGATTCATCTCCCTCTGTTTAATCGCTTCTAAATGCAAGAAAAGTAAGATGAAAAATGCACTTCATCGAATATATTCTAAAAATTTTGTTAAAATTATTTTTCTGGACGTCCGTTCATCGACCTTTTGGGGTATTTAAAAGTATTGCTGAAACAATAATCAGTCCCATATTGCGTTTGAAAAGTGCATTTCATCGAAAATATTGTGTTTTTCATCGAAAATGTGAATGTTTTATGTAGCATTGCAAAATTGTATCAACCAAAAAAAGTGTAGACCATCTGATGAAGTTTTACCCCACCCGTCCGCAAGGGCAATTCCTTTGTTTTATTCTCTTTTCAGTAATCCTCATTTTATCCTGTAGTAAGGATAGTGATTTATTCAATGAGGGTCTTTTTGATGAGGCAAGTCAGTCTGTAGAGGACAGAGAAAAAACTGTAACTGAAACCACCGATGAAATCGAAGAAGAAGTTTCGACAACTCCAGAAGAAGAGGCATCGGTTGTTGCTGAAGACCCAGTTACGCCAGAAGAAACTGTGGAAAATCGGACTACCATTTTTATTCCCATTCACGATGCCCATTTTCAGAGTGGTAAAAGCTATAATCAACATATTGTCAGACTGGAAGAGGGCAGCCGAACGTCCTATTTGATGTTCGACCTAAGCCAGATAGATAGTGTTGGTGGACAAATTACAGAGGCAAAATTGCAATTCACCATCAATAGTGACGGTGGAGATGGAACAATTAATGTATTTAAAGGTCAATCAACGGATTGGACTGAAAATGACCTCAGCAATGTGCCAGAGGCCGAGGTGCAACTGGGAAGCATCTTAAAACAATATAAAATCGGATCGACTGAAGAAATTCAGTTGGAGACAGAGCACTTGATTGCCGAAACCTCAACTTTGATTATGGATCACGAGGATGGTAACGATCTTGCCTTTGCATCCAAAGAGCATCCATCAGCCGAAGGACCTAAATTGGTGGTTTCGTATGATGCGCCAGAAGATGCGCCAGAAATCATGATTGCCGAAGAGGAAGAACAAAATACACAAGAAGAAGCCGAGGACCAGGAAGAAGAGTCTACAGAAGAAGAGTCTACAGAAGAAGAAGTGACCGTTGCCGAAAACGAAGTGCCCGTCGCTGTAGCTGATGGCACACCATCAAGTGGCACAGCTCCTTTAAAAGTTAAATTTAAAGGGAGCAGCTCTTCAGATGATAGCAAAATATCAAAATTTAAATGGACATTCGAAGATGGAAAAACATCTGGTAGTACCAATCCTGAATATACTTTTGACAAGCCTGGCGAATATGAGGTGAAACTTGAGGTTACTGATGAGGAGGGACTTACAGATACCGATACTGTCACTATTACTGTAAATGCCGAGGACAACGAAGCGCCAAAAGCAGTAGTCAGTGCTGCTCCCACTTCAGGCGAGGCACCTTTAAAAGTTGAGTTTAAAGGTAGTAAATCAACAGATGACAATGGAATCAAGAGCTATGTATGGGAGTTTAAAGATGGTGAAACTGCCACTAATGCAAACCCTGAACATACCTTTGAAGAAGCGGGAGAGTATAACGTTAAATTGACCGTGGAAGATGAAAATGGTCTTTCAAGCTCTAAAACCATAAAGATAACCGTAGAAGAACCCGAGACTAACGAAGCGCCCAAGGCAATAGCGACAGCCACCCCGAAATCTGGAGAAGCACCCTTGGAAGTACAATTTAAGGGAAGTAACTCCACTGACGACAAAGAAGTTGAAAAATACAAATGGGATTTTAAGGACGGTTCAACTTCCACCAGTAAAAACCCATCGCATACATTCAAAGATTCTGGATCGTATAAAGTAGATTTGACCGTTAAAGACGAAGAGGGACTATCACATTCGAAAACAGTAACGATAACCGTTTCCGAACCAGTTCAAAATGAATCACCGAAAGCGGTAGCAACAGCTACGCCAAAGTCTGGAGAAGCGCCTTTGGAGGTGCAATTTAAAGGAAGTAACTCAACCGATGATGACACAATCGTTGGTCACAGTTGGGACTTTAAAGATGGTTCAAACTCAAGCAGCAAGAACCCATCGCACACTTTTAATAATCCAGGCTCTTATAAAGTAAAGTTGACCGTAACAGATAATGATGGGCTTGAACATTCAGATACGATTACAATTAATGTTGAAGAGCCCGTGGTGGTAAAACCTTCACCAAATGCAGATGTACGATATTGGCAAAACCTTTTTGACTCGAAATGGTCATCACAAAATAGACAACATGCTCTTTCATTATCCAAAAGCAAGAATAAAAACCAGGAATATTATAATTTAGGTCTATATATTGATGGTTTACGCAATATATGGCAGGCAACGGGAGATAACAAATACCTAGACACGGCCCTGAGTTTGATCAATACGACCGTCGATGATGCAAGATCTGTTGGTGGTGGGTTCTTAGGTTGGAGAGCTGCCGACGGAGATACCAAGCCCCTTTGGGATAGTTTTTACTGGCGCCAAGTTGCCACCCTACTTAGGATAATGCACCAATCACCGAACTTAAAATCGAGTTCAAAGTATAAAAATCAATTCAATAAATTAGTTGCTTTTAGTGAAAAAAACATCTGGGATAGATATGATAACGAAGGGCAATCTCACAATTTCTATCGATCAAAAACACATATGACCTCACACTGGGCTCGAATTGGGTTGGAGCTCTATCTTATCACAGGGAAAAACAAGTACAAACAGGTATTTAACAATATTTCATATGGATCAATGATAGGTTATCCATCAAACTTAAGAAATCAATTGTTCTCGAATCCAAAAAATAGTAAAGCTTATGCATGGGACGATGAATGGGGTGTCAGAAAGGGATCGAATATTCAAGACGTGTCACATGCTGGTGCCATAGTAGGCTTGATTGCATTGGCCTATGATCAGGGTATGTATTGGAAAAGGAGTGATATAAATGCACTTTTGAAGACTGTGGACGTTGTTTGGACGGCACCCGATGTAATAAAAACCAACGTCGATGCCTCAGGCGGCAATGGTTCTCGTGGACGATTACACGAGTGGTTTTATATGGCGCGATATAGCCAGAGCCTTCAAAATCGCATTAAAAGGGATTATCTTTCAAATCCGCATATGAATTATTATGGGAGCCAAGCATTAGGTATCGCCGCTTTAAATGCAAAGATATTGGCCGACGGAAAGGGGGTTTATCCTGAAAGATAGTACTTACTTAATTTCCGTAGATTCTAAAGCAAGATTTTTCAATCAGAAAAACCTACATGCTTTACTATGTAATAATGGATTTTCTCCACGCAAATTACCACTTTAATGGAATTGCCACTCTATATCCACCAATGCTAACTTTGAAACTTGCCTTCCCATGAAAAGAGGGGTATCTTTGTTTTCTTAAATCTCGCCCTATACTATTTTTCAATATCGAAACGTTTTGATTTTGATAAGATAACCAGGTCAATTGACTAATTGTGGAATTGATAAATTGAAAGTATCGTGAAAATATTCCAGACCATAAATAACTACTGCCTTTATATATTGGTGTTCTCGATTACTTTTGAAAATTGGGACCCGTTTAAATTGGTGGGCAGTTATTCAGTGACTTTTTTAACCAGTATATTGTATATTGGCACTTCGTTACCCCTGTTTCAGAAAAATTTCAATCCAGAAATTTTTAAAAAGTATGTGGTTCCCCTATTCTTCTTCATTTTGATCGGATTTATTTCCACGGCTTTTAATGAGGTTGTTCTGTCGCAATTTAACCAAGCGTATAATTATAGGGTAGTTTTGTTGATTGTATTGATGATGCTTATGGCAACACACATTTCAAGCGACCCAAAACTAGTGAACCGGGTCTTATATACCTACGTTGCCAGTATGTTGCTGGTTTACATACTTTTTACTCTAGGCGTTGGGGAAAGTTATGAAAAGGGCAGATTGTTATTCTTTGGTGAAAATCCGAATGTTTTTGGGATGAAAGCGGTTATTGCCTTCTTAATTGTTGCAGCAGGAGCTTTGGACCGAAGTTTTTCCGTCAAACATCTAGTTATAACTATAGTATTAGGAGTTCCATTAGTGATTCTTGCTTTGTTATCAGTTTCAAGAGGCGCTTTTTTATCGATTTTTTTGGGATTTGCCGTGTTGGTTTTATTTCAAAATATGGCGATAGTAAAAAAAGCAGGGCTTATCATTTTGGGTTCACTTGGCTCTGTGTTCTTTTTCGTGTATGCCTTAGGAACTAATGCAGAATTGCAACGAAGAATGATGAACACAATTGAAAAGGGCGATACCGGAAGGAATCATCTCTGGAGCGGCGCACTTGACGCAATAGTTGATAACATTTTTATTGGTGTCGGGTTTACGGGGGTTCTTACAGAAATGCAAAAGTATACCGGAGCATTCATGGATACTCATAACGTTTTTCTATATGTGCTGCTTTCTACCGGGATATTAGGGTTCGTATTTTTTATGAAGTTCATCTGGAACGTTAGCCGTGCGCAATATATAGTTTATAGAATTACCGGGAAAACTATTTATGTGGTTATTTTAGTCATAATGATTTTCAATATGGCAAAATCCGGTGGGGCTATCGGAAAAATCCTTTTTTGGTTTCTCTTTGCCGTTTTGATTGCAGCGAATATCACAACTATCAACGAAAAAAACAAAATAACACCTAGTTCATGAAAATACCGGTAATTTCTAATCACCATACTTTAAGTTTTGCGGCATCATCTCGTGGTTTTTGTATGCAAAACATTGTTATAGTTAAATGGGCAGAATTCTTCATCAAAGAGCATGCGCCAAACTTGAATTCGTAAATCGTAAGCCTCACTTGACTGTAAATAAGTTAATTATATTTTTATTAGCTCAATTTTCACTATTTCACTAAATAAACCGTTATTCCTTAGAACTCAATCTTTACTTTAAGTTTGTTTCAATCATTTTTAGTTTTTTATGGCAAAAAAGAAAACAATTATCTATATTTTATCGAATCAAAGGTCAGGTTCTACCTTGTTGGAAAATGTTCTTTCAAAATCTTTAGAAATCACATCTGTCGGTGAGCTAAACCTGCTTGACAGTCACATACATAAAGGAGAACGGGGAAAGACCTGGAATTGGAATTGTTCGTGTGGTCAGAGTTTTGAAAACTGCGATTTTTGGGTGGAAGTCTACAAAATAATTGGAATCAAAAATCCAAAGGAAATTAAAAGAACAGAACTCATAAAATCTAGCAATCTAAGAGACAATGCTAAAAATGAAAATGACAATATTATTTCGCTTTTGAATAAGATTTACGATGCGGTTTTTATGGTTTCCCAAAATGCGATCATCGTTGATTCTTCCAAGGTACCACATCAAGGAATCGGCCTTTATCATAATAGTCCTTTTAACTATAAAATTATACATCTGAAAAGGGATCTGAGGGCAATTACCATATCTAAAAGGAAATGGAACGATAAACGTAACAGAAAGAATGTAAGTCGGATCAAATTACTCATAGGGAGTTTTCTCTACAAGATAATGTGCGTACGAATGTTGAAAAAGGTGGACAGTAATGACGTATTGGAATTGAGTTATGAAGAATTTATGAAAGCTCCTCAAGCTCATTTAGATACAATAGCCGATTTTGCCGACTTTGAAAAATTTGAATTTCCTGAGTATATGCAATTGCAAGATGACCATACTGTGGCGGGCACTCCCAACAGATTTGAGAAAAGGAAAATTAAATATGACAATAGATGGGAAAGTGTGGCCAAAAAAAATCCCTTCTTTAACCTAACAGGTTACCTATTGGGTAAAATCGGATGAGCCTAAATAAAAAAATAAAGCATGCCGGCAAATGGCAATCTTTATCTGTAATATCTAAAAATGTTATTCAGGTGATTTACTTTGCAATCATGACCCGACTTCTGATGAAAGCGGACTATGGTTTGATGGCCATTATAAATGGACTAGTTGGCATTGGGAATATTTTTGTTCAGGGAGGTATGGGGTCTGCTTTAATCCAGCGTAAAGAAATAAATAATCGACACATCAACGGGGCCCTCCAAACAAGTCTGCTAATAGGTACTATTATATATGCGATTTTTTATTTCACAGCACCTTCAATTTCTGTTATATATGAAGATATTCGTCTTGAGCTATTAATCAAAGTAGCCTCTTTAAATCTGATTCTGCTCTCTATCAATAATATTTCTGTCAACTTGCTTCAAAAAAATTATTTGTTTAAAAGTGCATCATTGGTCAATATTATTTCGATCATAATTGGTTATGGTATTGGCGTTGTTTTGGCTTTCAATGAATATGGGGTTTGGTCTTTGGTTATCGCTACCTTGGTCAGTTCGTTAATCGGTACAGTGGCTTTATTCTATTTCGCCCCTATAAAAATAAGTTTTAGACCTTGTCTTCAAGAGGCCAGAGAGTTATTTGGTTTTGGCTCAGGCATGATATTGCTATATTTAAGCAATTTTTTATCAAATAAGGGATTAAATCTAATTTTCGGTAAAGTATTCCCTACCGATATTCTAGGTGTTTATGAACGAACTTCGGCGTTAAAATCTCTTCCCAGCGGATTTCTTTCAAGTATCATAAATAAAGTAATGTTTCCTGTGATGTCAGAGATTCAGGATGAAAATGAAAAATTGCTGAATATTTATAAATTTGGGTTGGGAGTGAGTAATTCCATTATGGTTCCAACAACGGTTTTTCTGATTTTTTTCTCTCCTGAAATTGTTCAAATCTTAATGGGTCCAAACTGGTCGGAAGCAGTATTGCCTTTACAAATCATGTTCCTTATTTTGACTTTTAGTAATTCTGGCTCGATGACCGATTCGATAATTCGTGCAAAAGGTCTTATTTATAAAAACGTAAGCCGAAAATATATTTTTACGGTAATAATTATTATCCTTTCGGGCACTTTAGGATATTTCTATGGGATCAACGGTGCAGCCGTAGGAATAGTTGTCAGCCATATCATTAATTATTTGATGATGATTATTTTAGTAAAAAATGTCTTTGGCGGCTCGGTCAAAGAATATTTCTACCAACCCTTGGTCGAGGGCCTTAAACTTGGGGGCTACATTGGCATCTTAATTTTTACATTCAAACTTTCATGTACTTCTCTTGTAAAAACAAACGTTACACTGTTTATTATTTTTACTATTAGCCTACTACTATCATGTTTGGTTTTAATGAGATATAAACCAATGATTTTTGGAAGTTATTTAGGAAAGGTCATTAAAAGCTCTTTCGGCAAGGGCTAAAACTGTTATCGAAATCAGCACTAAAACTTTGATTTAGAGTGTTAATAAAAATATTATTTAAGTACTGAATTATTATGAAAAACAAAACACCGATAAATTTTTGGGGAATAGGGGCCCAAAAAGCGGGGACTACATGGTTGTATTACAACTTGTCCAAAACAGATGGATTTCTTATACCCCCCGTAAAGGAATTTCATTATTTTGATAGGGATATCAAATATCCCTCTCCTAATTTTCTCTCCGAAACAAGAGTCAAGGATAGAATTACCAGCCTTCCCTTCCTGATTAAGGCCGGCAAGTCTATTTTAAAATCATTGCTAAAAGGAAAATTCAAGAACGTAGGCTTCTTCTTAAAATGGTATTTCTCAGATTATAATGATGAATGGTACAAATCGCTTTTTGCTCATTATAATGGCACTAAGGGGGAAATAACACCAGCTTATACCATGCTTAGCAAGGAGGATATTTCTCGAATGTATGCTGTGGCACCTAATGCAAAGCTAGTTCTTATGCTAAGAAATCCCGTTGATAGGGCATGGTCCCATTTTCGGCATATCAAAAAACGCATAAAGGGTTTTTCGCTTGATGATGTCGAAGTGAAAGAAATTTTAGCTTTTATGCAAAGCGAAGGACAGGAATTAAGGTCGGATTATGCCCGTACCATAAAGAATTATACCAGCGTTTTTCCCAAGGAACAACTTTTGATCGGTTTCTTCGATGCCATTATTGACAACCCGGAACAGCTACTTGAGGAAATAATCAACTTTCTGACCGATACACAAACTGTTGAAAAATCATCAGGCATAAAAAATGAAGATGAAGATACTCTTCTAAATAAAGTTGTCAATAAGTCGATAGAGTTGGATTGCCCGCCTGAGGTTTTAGCGCTGTTAAAGGAAAAGTACCATGACATGATGTTAGACCTGGCCAACCAATACGGTGGGTATTTTAATAAGTGGTACTATGAAACCTACGAAAAATCTTCTGAAAACAAAAATATGAGACTATTTCCTACGATTTTTACGACGTCCCGAAAGTAAAGTATTAGTTACATAATGTAGTGTAAGCTTACCCTTTTTAAGACATGGATTGAATAAAGAAAAATCATTGTTGCTTGTAGAGATACTGAGAACGATTTTGGAGTTTTACGATATAAATTACATAATTTAAAATCCCCATTGTTTTCTATTAAAATGGTAAACATCTTAATCAAATAGGTTTTGCAGAAATTAAAATCTACTCTAAAATGATGCAACAAAGGCCAATTAGCCAATGTTTTTGAGATCTGTGACTAGGGATTTATAAATTCCAAAATACTTTTAGCCCGCTCGGTTATATCAAGTTTTTTTGCGATTTTAATTGAATTTTTTGACATAGTCTGTGCCTTTTCGTCGTCATTTAACACCAGGTCGATAGCCTTTGCTATTTCATTTACTTTCATGGGGTCGACCAATATGGAAAATGAAGGGTCACATTGAACTTCCACTTCCGGAATTTTGGAAGAAACTATGGGAAGGCCGCATGCCATTGCCTCTACAATAGCATTACAATTACCTTCTTTTAATGTCGGCAGAACAAAAATATCCGCTGCAGATAATAACTCGGGTACTATTTCTGAGGGAACTTTCCCTTTGAAAACTATTTTATCACTTTCAAACTTCTGAACGCCACTGCCAATAAAAATCAGACCTATATCAGACATTTTGCTAGTCGCTTTCAGCACACGTAAGGGACCCTTTTGGTTAATGAACCTTCCTACGAATATCACCAATTTTTTATCCAAGGGTAGATTGTGCCTTCTACGCATTTCTATTTTATCTCTTTTGGTAAAACGTTTTAAGTCAACTCCATTCGGCCTTACGATAATTTTATCTTTCTTTGCTCCGTACGCGATAAGCTTGTCCTTTAAAATCGGTGAATTAGGGATGAAGCCATCTATCGCCGCAATACTTTTTCTAAGGTACTTTTTGGTGTAACGAAGTTCTCTTGCCTCTAGGTTACTTTCGCCAACAGCTACATAAATCGGTTTTCCATATTTAGACAATGCCCGAACCGCTATGAAGGCATTATCCAGAAAATGGGCATACACCACATCAAATTCTATCTTGTGTTTGATAACTGTTCTTTCAATAGCCTTAACCTGACCCCATTCCCCAATGATAAAGGTGTTGAAATTGAAAATTTTCTTTGCGGAAGTAGACAAAAATTTTGGACGAAATACCTGACCTAATTCTTTACCGTAGGTACTATAGAGCTCTTTGGGCTTCCTAGAAAAACTATAACCTTCAACGCTTATAATCGAGAGGGTGTGCCCTAAATTGACAAACTGTTGTACTAAATTATAAACAAAAGCTCCATCTGAAGGGCTTCTTAATGATGGGTAATTATTTGAAATCACTAGTATTTTCATTATAAAAATTTACCTTTTGTTATCTTTCGAATCTAAAAATATGTGGTAACAAAAAAATCCAGACCATGTAGTTCACTACCGTCACACCAACCGCATATATCTGCTAGACTTCAGTTTATTGACAAAATTACAATATTAACGGTCTATTTCCTTTAATGGTATGCGAGAAATCATAAATACAGAGTTTTAAATCTTTTATAAACCATTGGAAAAAAAATAAGGTTTTAAAAAAGAATACAAAGGTGTCTGTAATATATTTTTTAATTTAGGGTTTTAGAATATTATAAAGTGTTATCATGAACTATATAGAATATGGTTATCCTTAGTTTCGGTTATAAAACTTATATTTAAAATGAAGTGTTTACATATTTGTAATGATTTTTTTGGAAGTAAAGTTCACAAAAATCTCTACCACAATCTGAATGATTTCGGGTTAGAACAGACAATTTTCTACCCTTCAAGAGTAGAGCATTCAAAAAAACTACAGCAAGCTGATTATAATAAAGGTATACATCTTATTAAGTCAAAACCTATTAAAAAAAAACATCGTATTTTTTTTCGTAATAAACTAAGGTTTTTATATGCTGAATTACTAAAAAAAACCGACCCAACTAATTTTGACATTGTTCATGCTACAACCCTCTTTAGCGATGGCGCCTTGGCTTATAGAATATTTAAGGATTATGGTCTACCCTATGTCGTAGCGGTTAGAGGAACGGACGTAGGTGCTTTTCTTAAATACCGCCCAGATCTGGCCTTTTTAGCTTATAAAATTCTCAATTCCGCAAGTAAGATTGTTTTTATAAGTGATTCCCTTATGAAGAATTTATACGAGCATTGGACTGCACGGACTTTGAATATGAATTTTAAAATAAAAAACAAAGTAATCTACAATGGTGTTGACGGCTTTTGGCTAAATAATCGAAGTCCAAAAAAAAACTTGGCACCTTACAAAATAGTTTATATTGGTAATTTCAGTGAAAATAAAAACACACTAAAATTGATAGAAAGCGTTTTGCAGCTAAGGAAAAAACACCCTCAGATGCAAATAAATTTGATAGGTACTGGCGGCGGTCAGGAAAAGAAAATAAAAGAATTAGCGGAGAACAACAAGGATATTATTAACTATCACGGCGCAATATATGATCAAGTTCTTCTTAAGGAACTTATTAAAGACAACCATATTTTTGCCATGGTCTCTATCAGTGAAACCTTTGGTCTAGTTTATTTGGAAGCCTTATCACAAGGCCTACCCGTACTATATTCGGCAGGCAGGGGCATCGACGGGGTACTGCCCCAAAGTATAGGAGAGGGTGTTGAACCTAAATCAAAAGAATCCATAATTCAAGGGTTGGAAAAAATCATAAACAATTATGACTCTTACGAGTTGCAAAAAATCGATTTTACACAGTTCTCTTGGAAGACAATAGGTCAAACCTACTTCAACCTCTACGAGTCTATTTTGAAAAGTGACTTAAATTGAACATTGATTTAAAGTTATTTGAGATAGTTTATTCCATAGTCTTCTTAAACAGTTCAGCTTTCGGCACCAAGATATTATATTAGAATTTTAAGAGTTTTATTAATTACTTTTTAAATGAGAGGTCGAACTAGTAACTGATTCATAACCAGAGAAGACCGGCTTCATATCTTCATAAAACTGGGTAAATAAAACAGTTAAAATTCTGTATTTCATCGACGAATGGTTTTTTTGCATGAATTATTCATCTATCGGTCTCTTCTACAAAATATTTACTAGATTTAATTTTCTGAATACCGCTTTTTTGTTCTAAAAACAATTCACAGTTTCATCAATTTTTATGTTAATATTAAATAAAATGAACTGAAATCATTGGCGCGATAATAGAATGGCTAAGTGATGAGAATTCGATAGGAGCGCATAAATATGAAAATATATATAATAGCAAATTTTACTATTGTGCCGGGTGAAAAAGGGAACTGTCGTTTCACCTATTTGGCTAATTTATTTGCTGATTACGGGCATCAAGTAACGCTTTACACTTCTTCATTTGCTCACCGGACCAAGACACATAGAAATGAGTCTAGATTAAATGAATTGGTAGAGGGTAAGTCTAAAATAATATTAATTAAAGAACCAGGGTATAAAAAGCATTTCGGTTTTAAAAGAATTTTAAGTCACCGCGAATTTGGCAATAATTTGCGTAAGGAATTATCACGTATTCAACTTAACCCCGATGCCGTTTATTTCTCTTTTCCAACTTTTAGTTCTGTACACACTGCTTCTAAATTCGCTGAAAAAAATAATCTTCCTTCCATAATCGATATAATCGATATTTGGCCAGAAGCGCTGCGTACAGTGATAAAACTCCCCTCTTTTCTGTTTAATATTCTGGTTTTGCCGTATACAATTCAGGCCAATAGGATTTATAAGTCGGCCAGTGCCATTATTGGGGTTTCAAAAACGTATGTTGACAGAGTGCGTGAAGCAAATCAAGTAGCTAAATTTTTACCGGTATTTTTGGGAACGGATTTAGAACTGTTTGACAGTTATGAATATACCAACTTAAAGCCAAAAGGAGATATATGGCTAGTTTATATTGGATGTCTGAGCTATAGTTATGATATAAAGACGGTTCTTCGCTCTTTAATTATTTTGGCTAAAGAACATAAAATATCTAATTTGAAAGTTAAAATATTAGGTTCAGGTCCACAAAAAGATGATTTAGAGCAATTTGCAAATACCTACAATTTACCGGTAGAATTTCTTGGGTTTGTAGAATACCCGCTTATGGTAAATTACCTTAAAAATTCAGACATAGCTTTGAGTGCAATAGTGAAGGGAGCGCAACAGAGTTTAACTTATAAAATTGGAGATTATGTTTCTGCAGGATTACCAATTTTAAATAGTAGCGAAAATCAAGAATTTAAAGACATTATTCGGGATAATAAAATGGGTCAAAATTATAATGCAGGTAAAGAGTATGATTTGGTAGATAAAATTTTAATCTTATTGAAGGATAAGAAAAAAATGAAAGAATACGGTCAAAATTCTAGAAAATTGGCCGAAACTTATTTCAATCGAAAATCAACCAATAAAAAAATAGTTCGCTTGTCAGAAGAAATAGTTGTAGAAAGTAATTAAACTATAATTTATTTTAAATTTCCTACCTGATTTAGTATTAACAAATACTAACTATTTTTTTTATGAAAAAAGTAAGTATCATTATTCCTCATTACAATTCTAAAGTCAGCCTTCAAGTATTGCTCAACTCTATACCTGATAAAAATTGGATAGAAAAAATAGTGGTGGATGATAATAGTAATTTCGATATTTTCACCTTAGAAAAAGAATACAAAACAGTACGTTTTCACAAATTAAATAAATCTAGAAAGGGTGCCGGAGCGGCTAGAAATGAGGGGCTAAAACATGTAAATGGCGATTTTATTTTATTTGCAGATGCGGATGATTATTTTACTAAAAATGCATTTAAGATAATAGAAAACGAGCTTTTAAATGATAATGATGTAGTTTATTTTCCGCCAACAAGCATATACCCTAAGACTGGCGAAATTGCAAATCGACACTGGGCATCATGCTTGTTAATTGATGATTATATTAGAAACAAAAAAAAAGAAATATTTTTTAAATTTTATGAACCATGGAGCAAGCTGATAAAGACAAAACTTATTCTAAAAAATAATTTAAAATTTGAAGAAATACCAGCATCAAATGATATTCTATTTTCATTGCAGGTAGCCATTTATTCAAAAAATATTTCTGTTTGCAATGAAACCATTTATGTAATAACAGATACATTGAATTCATTAATAAAGCAGACCGACGAAATTGTTTTAGATTGTCGGTTTGAAGCAATGGTACGCTACAATGAATTTTTAAAATCAAAAGGGCTCCATGAACATCACGGAGCAATGTTTATGCATTTATGGAACATTAAAAGATACGGTTTAAAAAAGGTTCTAGAGCGATACAAATATTGTAAACTAAATAAACATCCCATTTTTTATAGTAGAAAACAAGCTTTGAGAATTCTTAAAAACCTTTTGAACTCGTTTAAAACAAAGCTATGATAATTAGCGACTACCATTTCTTACTTCCCATATACTTAAAAAGCAAATAGAACTATATTATTTTAATTGTTCGATTGTCGCAAAAAATGTATTTAAAATTGTAGGGCATAATTATTTTTCATCGTCTCGTAAATTCTGAACACTATTTCCAAACCGCTTCGATGTTATCGACCACCATTGAACTCCAAGTGCCCCGATACCATCTACCCTATTGGTCACTACCTTTTCAAATATGTAGGGCAATAAGCCAGTTTGTTATCTGTTATATATCAATAAAGTGTAATTTTGAATGTCAAATTAATGATAAACCCCCTATGAACATCTTATACTTACACCAATACTTTCATACACCTTACCAAGCGGGTAGTACACGGTCTTATTGGATTGCCCAAGAATTAATAAAAAATGGTCATAAAGTCACTATGTTGACCATGAACAGTAAAATCTATACTAAAACCGAAAGAGTTGAAATAGACGGTATAGATGTGATTTACCTAGATGTTAGTTATAAAGGGGGTAACTTCTGGCAGAGGTTAAAGGCTTTCTTGAAATTTGTTTTTAAATCCATTCCCGTTGCTCTCAGGGAGAAAGATGTCGATTTTGTAATAGCTACCTCAACCCCATTAACTATAGGTATTCCTGCATTAATCATGAAATGGTTTAAGAGAAAACCATATCTTTTTGAGGTTAGAGACCTTTGGCCCGAGGTACCGATTCAAATGGGGGGGCTGAAAAATATATTCCTGATAAAAATGGCCTTATTCCTTGAAAAAATTATTTATAAAAACTCCATGCATATCGTGGCACTTTCACCTGGTATGTATGATGGAGTTATTGATAGGAAAATACCGAAGAACAAAGTTTCCATGATTCCCAATATGTCAAAAATAGATGCCTTTTGGCAGAGGGAGAAAAAAGTCGGGCTAGCAGAAAATTTGGGGTTGAAAGCCGATACTTTCAAGGTTGTTTATTTTGGTTCTATGAGCCTGGCCAACGGAATGCATTATATTATAGATGCAGCCAAAATCTTAAAAGATGAGAAAAATGTCGAGTTTATGTTTCTTGGGAGGGGGTCAAGTGAACCAGAGCTAAGAGAAAGGTGCGAAAATGAGAATATTACCAATGCAAAGTTTCTTGGAAGTGTACCTATGGAAGAATTATCGGAGATTGTTAATCTTTGCGATGTTTCTTTGACCACCTTTCAGAATATTCCTATTCTTGCTACCAATTCACCAAACAAATTGTTTGATTCGTTATCAGCGGGAAAGGCAATAATCGTAAACTCGCCAGGGTGGACTAAAGATCTTGCTGAAGAAAATAATTGTGGGTACTTTGTAGATCCCGAGAACCCAAAAGACCTAGCCGACAAAATTCTTCACCTTAAATCAAACCCCCAACTTTGTGAGGAAATGGGTAGCAATGCTAGAATTTTAGCTGAAACGACCTATGATAAATCCATTCTCTGTAAAAAATTTGCAGACTTAGTTGACTCATTACCCGTTAATTACTAGCTATTTAAACTTTGTTATAATCCATACCGCTTGAATTTATACAAATTACATTTTCATTGAGTTTAAAATTAACAAGTCGAAGTATGGGTTAAAATCACGAAAAGGGCTGCACTTAATCCACTATTTCCTACAATTATTCCAATTTATTATCGTGTAAACGACATATAGACGATATTTGCTGCTTCTAAATTCAAACCATCGCTTGATTTTAACGATGTCAAAAAATCAAATAACCCCTCAATAGATAATAAATGAATAAAGTTGCACTGATTACAGGAGTAACAGGCCAAGACGGAGCCTACCTAAGCGAGTTTCTACTTAAAAAAGGCTATATAGTCCACGGTCTTAAAAGAAGGTCTTCACTGTTCAACACTGACCGAATCGATCATTTATATCAAGACCCCCATATCGAGGATAGGAATTTTATTTTGCACTATGGCGATATGACCGATAGTACCAATCTTATTCGGTTGATACAAGAAATTCAGCCCGATGAAATATACAATCTAGCGGCCATGAGCCACGTGCATGTATCTTTTGAAATACCCGAGTATACCGGAAACGCAGATGGACTGGGTACACTTCGGATTCTCGACGCGGTACGTCTTCTAGGACTGACCAAGAAAACGAGAATTTATCAGGCCTCAACATCAGAGCTTTATGGCAAAGTACAAGAAGTTCCACAAAGCGAGACGACACCATTCTATCCCAGAAGCCCGTATGCCGTCGCTAAAATGTACGCCTATTGGATTACCGTCAATTATCGCGAGGCATACAATATGTACGCGTGCAACGGAATACTCTTTAATCATGAGTCCCCAATAAGAGGTGAGACTTTCGTAACAAGAAAAATCACAAGGGCTACATCAAGAATAGCACTCGGGCTACAAGACAAACTTTATCTCGGTAATCTAGATGCACAGCGCGATTGGGGCCACGCCAAAGACTATGTGCGCATGATGTGGATGATTCTTCAGGCAGATGAAGCCGAAGACTGGGTCATAGCGACGGGCAAAACCACCCCAGTTCGCGATTTCGTACGAATGAGTTTTGCGGAAGTCGGAATCGAACTTGAGTTTAAAGGAGAGGGTGTCGATGAAAAAGCTTTTGTGAAAAAATGTGATAATCCTGATTTTCAATTAGAAGCGGGTAAAGAAGTACTTGCCGTCGACCCGAAGTATTTCAGGCCTACGGAAGTCGAACTACTGATCGGCGATGCCTCAAAAGCGAACAACAAGTTGGGATGGACTCCGGAATTTGAATTGAAAGATTTGGTAAAAGATATGATGCAGAGCGATATAACGTTGATGCAAAAAGACAGGTATCTTCGTGAAGGCGGGTATCGCACGCTAAACTACTATGAATAGGAATGAACAAAGACTCTAAAATTTACGTTGCCGGTCATCGGGGTTTGGTCGGTAGTGCTATCTTAAAAAATCTGAAAGCAAAGGGTTATACAACTTTTGTAACGAGAACGCATTCAGAGTTAGATTTGACCGATTCGAATGAAGTTGCTCGATTTTTTGCGGAAGAAAAGCCCGAGTATGTTTTTTTGGCCGCTGCCAAGGTAGGCGGTATCGTTGCGAACAATACGTATCGCGCCGAATTTCTACATGACAATCTGATGATTCAAAATAATGTCGTTCATCAGAGTTTTATGAACAATGTCAAAAAGTTGCTATTTTTGGGCAGTACGTGTATCTATCCGAAAAACTGCCCGCAACCCATGAAAGAGGAATATCTTCTTACTGATGTTTTAGAATATACGAATGAGCCTTACGCTATTGCTAAGATTGCCGGCATCAAGTTGTGCGAGAGTTACAATCTACAGTACGGCACGAATTATATCTCTGTAATGCCGACCAATTTATACGGCCCAAACGATAACTTTGACCTCGAAAAGTCGCACGTGCTTCCGGCCTTGATCCGAAAAGTCAATTTGGGCAAGGCGCTCGAAGAAGACAACTGGGACTATATTTCCTCGGATTTAAACAAACTTCCCATTGAAGAAGTTTCCGGTACTGATACGAAAGAGAAAATCGTATCGATATTATCAAAATACGGTATCAATAAATTAAAAGATGGGGCTGTTACCGTTGAGATATGGGGATCCGGCAAACCGATGCGAGAATTTCTATGGTCTGAAGATATGGCGGACGCCTGCGTATTTTTGATGGAGCGGATCAATTTTTCGGATACACTTGAAAATGGAAATAAAGAGGTCAGAAACACCCATATTAATATTGGTACCGGGTCTGACATTTCTATTGCCGACCTTGCGGAAAAAATAAAATCGGAAATTGGTTTTAGAGGTAGCTTTGTTTTCAATACCGACAAACCTGACGGTACGATGAAAAAACTTACCGATGTAAGCAAGTTAAATGCCTTGGGATGGAAGCATGAAGTTCAGCTCGAACAAGGAGTGTCTAAAATTTATGAATGGTACAAAAAGAAAGACTAACCTTGCAGTAGACTTTCGACTCAATAACCCGAATGTACAGAGCTTTTTTTAAACGGATTTTAGATTTTATTGCGGCTTTGGTTATACTAACTTTGGCCAGCCCTATCTTCATTATAAGTTTTCTGCTCTTGACAATCGCGAACAAGGGAAAAGCCTTCTTCGTGCAGCCTCGTCCCGGAAAGAACGAAAAGGTCTTTAAAATAATAAAGTTCAAGACGATGACCGATGAGAAAGACGAAAATGGAGAACTGTTAAGTGATGCGGAGCGTTTGACAAAAGTTGGTAGTCTCGTGAGAAAGACCTCTTTAGACGAAATTCCACAATTACTCAATGTTTTGATGGGAGATATGAGTTTGATAGGGCCTAGGCCCTTATTAGTCAAGTACTTGCCACTCTACAACGAAAAGCAAAAAAAAAGACATCTTGTTAGACCAGGCATTACGGGCTGGGCACAAGTAAACGGACGCAATGCCATTTCTTGGGAACAAAAATTCGATTTTGACGTTTGGTATGTTGAAAATTGTTCTTTTTTATTGGATGTAAAGATTCTTTGGCAAACAGTACTCAAAGTAATCAAGAGCGATGGAATTTCATCCGATGGCAGTGCCACCATGGAAGTCTTTGAAGGAAATTGATAAATACGGCTGTGATTCGAACTTTCAAAATAAAGTAGGTTGACTATCGTTCTTATTAAAATACAAATTACCGACCAGGAACATGAAGCTTAGTTTCGTCATACCATGTTATAACATGGAAAAATATTTACCGGAGTGTCTCGACAGTCTGCTCGATCAAAATTTGAGCGAAGATGATTTTGAGATAATTGTGGTCAATGACGAATCGAAAGACCGCACCTTAACAATAGCTACCGAATATTCCAATATTCACAATAACATCAAGGTACTTGACAAAAAGAACGGTGGTGTTGGGGCAGCAAGAAATTCCGGTCTCGATATGGCCACAGGCAAGTACATCTACTTTTTAGACCCTGATGATTTTTTGGTAAAAAATGTTTTGGGCAAGCTATTGGATACCATTCAAAAATACGACCTTGACATTCTAACGTTTAAAAGCCTCCAATTTAAGACCGAGGTATCGAAAATTTCCAAAAATTTGGAGAATATCGATAGTGACGGGCTTGAGGTAGTCGATGGTATCACCTATATCGCGGACCATAAGTTCAAAAACGAGATTTGGTGGTTTATCACAAATCGTGAATTCTTGATCGCCAGTGGCGTACGTTTTATTGAAGGTCGCTGGATGGAAGATGCCATACTGGCCGCTGAACTTTTCTGCGAGGCAAAAAAGATGGCACATTTAAACCTTGACTCTCATCGATATCGTATCTTACCGACGTCGGCTATGCGCAATAAAAGCCCTGAGCACTACAAAAAAGTGATTTTTGACAATGCGAACGCGGCTCACGTCTATAACGACTTGATTCAAACGATACCCAATAATCATCGAAGTGCCGCAAAGTGCATCAAAAGGTTGCGAACACGACAACAATCGTTCGTGTTTTTTCTAATGGTGAGACTAATGAAATCAGATGTGCCCATTGACAAGATACCCGCAATGCTTGAAGATTTTGAAAAAATAGAGGCCTATCCGTTAGATGAATTTATCGGCAAGGACTATCATGGCATAGGATATTCTTTCATGGTATGGATATTTAATCACAAGGGCATGATAAAACCTTTTATCAAGCTATTTAGACCATTATATAGAACGTTTAGATGAATATTTTGATTACTTCCGCCGGAAGGCGAGTTTCGTTGCTGAGGGCTTTTCAAAAAGAGCTTAAAAAGACCAATTCGCTGGGCAAAGTCTTTGCTTCGGACCTCAATCCGCAAATGTCCGCGGCATGTCAAATCGCTGACGAACATTTTGAAGTGCCTGCCCTAAAAGAACCTAACTATATTTCGTTCTTAATCGAGCAGTGCAAAAAACACCAGATTGATCTTATCATTCCGACTATAGACACTGAATTGGCGATTCTGGCGGCAAATGAGAAGCTGTTGTTGCAAAACAATATAAAAGCGGTAATCTCTTCGGAAGAATTTGTGGCGAAATGTCGTGATAAAAGGGTAATTCACGATTTTTTTGAATCCAAAGGAATAGACATCGCCAAAGAATATCCCAAAGACGATTATAAATTACCCTTGTTCATCAAACCAATGGACGGAAGCCGCAGTGTAGACACTTATTTGATTCGATCCAAAGATGATTTGACAGAATACCACTTTGAAAACGACAAGCTCATGTTTTTACAGTATATAGACCATGATGACTTCGAGGAATATACCTGTGATCTCTATTATGGAAAGGACAGTGTTTTAAAATGCATTGTGCCAAGAAAAAGAATAGCCGTTAGGGACGGTGAGGTAAATACGGGAGTCACCGCAAAAAACGAACTGGTAACGTACATTAAAGAACGGCTCGCAACGATTGATGGTGCCAGAGGTTGTTTAACGGCACAATTCTTTAAGCATAGAACAAAAAACGAAATCTTTGGTATTGAAATCAATCCGAGATTCGGCGGGGGTTATCCCCTCTCCTACCTCGCCGGTGCAAACTACCCCAAATGGATTCTGCAAGAATACCTAGCGGATGAGAAAATCGAACCAGATTTCGATTGTTGGGAAGATAATTTGCTGATGATCCGTTATGATGATGAAATCTTGGTCCATGGATATAAGGGTTGATTCAAAAACAGTGATCGTGTTCGATCTTGATGACACTATCTACAATGAACTCGACTATTTGCGTTCGGCCTATTCAGAAATTGCGCAAAAAATACTTCCAGAAAAGTGGGAAAGCCTTTTCCTGAGAATGTTCTCGCTCTATCGCTGCCAGCAAAATGTTTTTCAGATTCTTTCCGAAGAATTTTCAATAGGTTCGGATGAACTGCTTAAACTGTATAGAAATCACACTCCCAACATCCGACCATTTTCTGGTATTTTAGATTTAATGGCAAGAATCAAGGAAAGAAACGGAAAAATAGCAATCATTACAGATGGTAGAACCGCCACACAAAATAGAAAGATAGTCGCTTTAGGAATTAAGAATTATATCGAAAAAATCATTATTTCAGAAGAAATCGGAACCGAAAAACCGAATGAACAGAATTTTATCGCGATTGAGAAAGCTATTCCCAATGGCAATTATACGTATATCGCCGACAACTGCAAAAAAGACTTCATTGCCCCAAATATACTTGGCTGGAACTCGATTTGTCTTATCGACAACGGCAAGAATATACATAGAGAGAATTACCTACATACGACCAAAGAAAAGAGCCCTAAAAACTATATACGATCAATAAAAGATTTGAACGTAGTTTAAAGCTTAAAACGCCACCACTTCAAATTCAGACCTTCGATTCTCCAGGTGTTCCTCTTCCGTACAGACAACTTCATCATCGCAATGGTTCGCTAGTTGGTCTTCACCCTTTGCCAAGCCATTCAAGCGTTCTGGCGCAATACCAAGAGCGACCAAGTAGTCAACAGTTCGCTTGACCCTGCGTTCTGAGAGCCATCGATTGTATTTGTCGGTTCCCCTAGAGTCGGTGTGAGAGGTTATCTTTAAACGAACCGTCTTATTCGTTTTAAGAATAACTGATAGGTCGTTGAGTACTTTTTTGGCATCTTCAGCTAGATAAGAGGAGTTCAGGGCAAAATGGGCATTACCAAGAGCTTCGATTTCATTTAAGATTTTTTGCTTCCCGGCATTTTCGGTATCTTTTTTAGCCTGCTCTTCCGCTGCCAATCTTGACTTCTCCTTTTCTTCGGCAAGTCGTTTAGCCAGCAGTGCTTCTTCTTCGATACGGTTGGCTGTAGCAAGGGAATCTGCAACGCGCTGTTTCTCTTTTTGCAGCTCTTGGATCAAGGCTAGTTTTTCTTCTCCTTTTTTGGAGAGTCCTTTCGCTACATCGAACTGATATAAAACGCCCACCGCGTGCTGTAAATGGTTTGTTGCGCCGTTATTCCCCATGGCCCATTTCCCGGAGGAATTGAAATCCAATCCCCATCGTTCTGAAATCCAAGTTCTAAACCCTACTACCGCATTGTAAGTACCACGAGCCTGGTCGTTGGCTTGTGTATAGCCCAGACCAATACCAACATAGGGGTCGAACCAAGAGGTCTCATTATATAATTTATTCAAATCATAGGAAACGCGGGAGTCCAACGATAAATAAGTCGTTTCTTCATCATTTACCACACCATCGATAACAATACCTTTTTTATATTGGTTATAGGAGGCGATTGCTCCATAACCAAGACCTTTACCCGTAGATCTTTCAAAACTTATTCTTGATGGGTATGGCACATAATTCCATTGGTCATCAACGGAAAAAAGCTCATCAAAGACATCGCCTGAATCATCTACGACATTGAACCCTAAACCGAGCATCGATGAGCTTATCACGATACTATCTTTTGGGGTTAGTTCTAAATCTTGGGGGGCTTCTTGGCCAAAAGAAAAGAAAATAGTGGAAAGCATGGAAAACAATGCCAAATGAATGGGATTTTTCATAAATAGGTAATTTGGGACGTATTACCTTATAAAATTACGCACTCAAATCGTTAAATTGAAAAATATACCGTAAGAGGAATATTACGTCGATAAACTTCCTGAACAACAGTTATTCCATCGGTTCGAAGGAAACCTTCTTGTCGGTCAGTGGCATGGTATAAACGAAGAAAGGACTTACTTGTTTCTTCGGTCTTACAGAGGATTTGTCTTTCAGATCCTTGACCTGCTTCTTCATTCCCAAAACCATTTCAGAATCCGTTTCACTCATAATCGTGAGTTTTTCCTCGCCTGCAAAATTCTCATTTGCTGAACAAACAACGACCACAATGTTCTTGGAAAAATCAATTTCAGGTACGGGAAGCCCTGGTTTTCTGGTCCGATTTATTCGGGAGTAGAATGACTTTAACGTCTTTGCATTGGTAATGACCATAGTTTCTGTAGAATCGGCACCACTATATTCATTTTGGTCAACAAGTACCATGTGCTTATCATTTTGACTAGTCTGCTTTGCAACTGTCATTTTTTGTCCGTTACAGGCTATTATAATCGTAAGAACCATCAAAAACGATAATGCTCTAGACGTCTTAGAAAGATGCTTTCTTAAACCGTTGTTCAAATGCTTTTTGATAAATATCTTCATAGAGCGGTAAAATATTCAAAATATCAAAAGAAAGTGCGGTATTGTAGGCATTTTCTTTGAAATTTTTCAAAGTACTTTCATCCGATAATATCTTCAGGGCGTTTTTAGACATCTCATCGATATCCCCAACATTACTGAGATAACCTGTAATACCCTGCTTATTTACTTCAGGAATTCCACCCGCGTTACTCGAGATAACGGGTACTCTATTCGCCATGGCCTCCAATGCGGCCAAACCAAAACTCTCCGTTTCCGATGGTAAGAGAAATAAGTCTGAAAAGCAGAGTATACGGTCGATCTCGTTACTGTTACCAAGAAATACTACTTTGTCGGTTATACCCAAAGTGCGACATAATCGTTCAGCATTCTCCTTTTCAGGTCCCTCACCGACCATGATTAGTTTTGCCGATATCTTTTCTTGAATCTTATGGAATACCTTGATGACGTCAGGAATTCTCTTTACCGGTCTTAGGTTGCTGATATGGGTGATTATTTTCTCATCATCTTCCGCCATTAAAGATCTTTGACAATCTGTAAAAGAGGAATGATACTTTTTCTTATCGATAAAGTTCGGAACGACCTCAATCTCTTGCTTAACATCAAAAGTTTCAAGTGTCTGATTTTTAAGGCTCTGAGACACAGAGGTAACTACATCGCTGTTGTTAATGCTAAAGGTCACCGCTGGCTTATAGAACGGATGACTTCCGACCAAAGTGATGTCTGTGCCGTGAAGGGTCGTTATCATCGGAATAAAGATATTTTCTTGCTCCAACATCTTTTTAGCCATGTAGCCCGCATATGCATGTGGAATCGCATAATGCACATGCAGCACATCGATATCATACAATTTTATGGTATCGACCAACTTACTTGATAAAGCAAGCTCATACGGCTGATATTTGAACAATGGATATTCAGGTACGTTTACCTCATGAAAGTGTATTCTATTGCTTAAAAGCTCTAAACGAACTGGTTGCCTGTAAGTAACGAAATGTACTTCATGACCTCTATTGGCGAGCGCAATACCCAATTCGGTTGCAACGACACCACTACCCCCAAAGGTCGGGTAACAAACGATAGCTATCTTCATCTTTCAAATTTAGTGAAAACCATGGGCTTAGTCGATAAACCGATATTTTCTTAACAGAAGTTTAGATACTAGAAGTACTATTGAATTATCGCGTCATAAATGGCTTGCTGAATTCTAGTTCGCAGGCCTGATTTTATGAGAAGCGTATTCGACGCCGTAGGATAGGTGCGATTGGAAAGAAAAACATATACTATTTCTTCATCTGGATCGGCCCAAGTATACGTTCCGGTAAAACCACTATGGCCAAAACTCTTTCTTGAAACGCAACCACAGGTAGGACCTCTATCCTTCAATTGAGGCTTATCAAAACCGACACCTCTTCTTACATTCTTTTCACAAAAATAACAGGTATTGAATTTTTTGACCGTACGACCGTCCAAGAAACGTGTGCCCCCGTAGAATCCATCTTGCAGATACATCTGCATGATCTTCGCTACATCGTTAGAATTGCTGAACAACCCTGCATGCCCCCCTACTCCACCCTGCATGGCCGCACCCATATCGTGTACGTAACCCTGTACCGTCTGATAGCGGTAATATTTATCTTCTTCCGAAGGGACGATTTTATTCTTCGGAAATTTCTCCAAGGGATTATAACTGGTATGATTGGCACCGATAGGAGCGTAAATAAAATTGTCCGCTAACCGGTCTAATCGCGTTTTCTTAGTATCCTCAACGTATTTTTTCATTACATAGTAGGCAACATCACTATAGCGATAGCGATTCGACTTGAGGTCTTGCCTGCCGATACGATTATAAATCGAATCGCGATACGCATCGGTCAAATAAAGTTCATCGGTAACCTTTATGGAAAATCCATCAGTCGGGGCCTTGCGATAAAATTCAGAAGATGGTTTTCTATTTTTATCCAGCGTGTCGACATAGAAGGCAATCCAAGCAGGCAACCTCCCGTAATGTGATAAAGCTTTCAAGACCGTCACATTTTTCAACTCCGACTCCGCATAAGCCGGGACCAAGTCAGAAAATGTATCATTTAGCTCGAGGTCACCATCCTCCTCCAACTTCATGACCATTGGCAAGGTGGCCAAGATTTTGGTTACCGAGGCCAAATCATAAATATGGTCTGTCGTTATACTGTCCTTGCTCTCATAGGTGGGCTTTCCAAAGCCTTTATTATAGATGACCTTTCCATGGCGTGCAATTAATACCTGAGCTCCCGGAAACATCAAGGAATCAAGCCCATCACCCATCAATTTGTCCACTTCGGCCAATTTGGAACTACTCATACCCACTCGCTCAGGATAACTATAGCCCAATCGAAACAATGATTTCAACTTGACACTGGTATTGACCGGGAATTCAGAATGGGCTGTCACTGGAAGTCTACCTTTGGCGGGTATAGCACCAAAAATTAATTGTGCAGCTTTTTGCTGCGCCAATACACTATTCTGATAAGCCACCACTACCCCATCGACATAATCGAATGAAATGATATCTTTCAAGGAATAAGGATTGGCGAAAACGCTAAGTATCATGTTCGACTTTCGCTCTTTGGCGATTTCAGCTAGCCAAAATCGCTCTTTTTTAGAAAATTTATTCGATTTCCAAGGACTCTCGTTGCTTTTATGAAGTCCGACGATTACTAAATTGTAATCCTCTAATTTTTTCTTCAAGGTAGCTATGTCTTTACCATTGACCTGCGTTACTGTCGCGTACTTTTTCAATTCTGCAAGAAAGGCTGCGTTCGGGGCATCACCAAATTTGACGTAGGCGATTTTTTTATTCTCCAACTTCTTGATGCCCATCAAGTAAAATTTATTTTTGACCACAGTGATCGCATTCTCGATTGCTTCTTCATAGACAAGGTCATCTTTTAAAGAATTTAGGTCCTCAAAAAGGTTACTGAGTTTTATCGGGGAATAGCTGTGGAGCCCTACTTTATACTTTGCCCTCAATATTTTCTTTACCGAATGGGATAAACGTTCTTCGGTAATCTTACCTCTATCGTAAAATTTAATCAATTTCTCCTTAGCTTCCTTTAAAGCGGTTGGCATTAAGAGAATATCGTTGCCCGCCATAAAGGCCGCTAACTCCACGTCACCGTTTTTTCCACGATCTGCAGCACCCTTCATATTCAATGCATCTGTAAAAACAAGCCCCTTAAAACCCATTTCTTCTTTGAGTATGCCCGTAATTACCTGTTCTGACAACGATGAGGGCATCTCTTTTTTGATTTCCAAAGCCGGCACTTCCAAATGAGCGACCATGACACTACTCAGGCCTGCATCGAATACTTTTTGATACGGATACAATTCCAAACTATCTAAACGCTTTCTTGGAAAATCGATTATCGGCAGGGCATGATGTGAATCTGTTGCCGTGTCTCCATGTCCAGGAAAATGTTTGCCACTTGAGAGTACACCGACACTTTCCATTCCTTTGGTGAAGGCGATTCCCATTTTGGCAACATTATCGCGGTCTTCACCAAACGAACGATTGCCGATTATCGGGTTTTTAGGATTGGTATTGATATCGAGGACTGGTGCGAAATTTATGTGAACTCCCATGCGCTTGGCATGTTCACCGATTCGGCGCCCCACGTTCTCAACAATGGTACTGTCTTCGATCGCACCGAGGGTCATATTCCAAGGAAATGCATAGGTAGAGTCCAAACGCATGGCCAATCCCCACTCCGCATCCATACCGACCAATAACGGTATTTTGGAAATAGCTTGATATTCATTGGTAAGTTTTGCTTGCCTGACCGGACCGCCGGTTGAAAAGATTACACCTCCGATTTTCTGGTCTTTAATGAGCTTTTTTACATTGTCCGTTTTGGCCTTGTTCTGGTCAGAAGCGACCATGACCATAAAAAGTTGCCCGACCTTCTCTTCCAATGACATTTCCGAATACCGGGCATCTACCCAATTTTGCTGAGCTAGACTATCTTTTACCATTAAAGGGTCACCCTGAGCTCTTGCACAAAGCACGGAAAGGCAAACTATGGGGAAAATAAGGTAAGACCGCATAAAAATAGGTTATTGCAATAACAGAAAAGCACTTAAAATATTGCATTTCATCGGATTTTCGAAATCCGTATAAAACGACTTTTGCTTGAAAAATCACATAAAGCGAGCATGCCAACTTTCTGAGGCCGGAACTTCCCAAAATTCTTCATATTCACCTTTGGTAGCCACGAGGTTATTAAATACGACCGTTTTTAAAGAAACTGCTTTTTGTTTCACCATTTTCTTAAAATCGATCAATGGCTTATATGCGATGTATTCCCCCTGTTTATATGAGACATTCATTTTATCCAAGAGGTCGATATCGTATTTCTTCTCCAACGATTGAATATAATGTACCGATGCATCAATCGAACACCCTGATGCGGCATTGAGGTTTTGATCCAAACCAATGACTATAAATCGTTTGTATTTTATCTCATAGGCAGCCTTAAGGCCGGCCCCATGGGCTGTCCAATTTTTTAGGAAATCTTTGAGGCCCAATTCAATTTCATCAAGCTCATCTTTCGCGAGGCTTCTGCTCGCTTGGTAAATCCATACTCTTGATGTATTGGGCAAGGCATTAAATTCTACTAACATATTCCGTTCAATTTTGAGGCGTTTTTTAAAAATTACGAAGCCCATGGCAAAATGAAAAATTCGAATAGATTGTTTGAAATTGAAGACACCCATCGTGCCAGCTTTTTCAAAACACCTGAAAATCGGTTACAAATCTTCTGCGGAGGCAATAAGTTCAGCAATATCCATTACCCCGACCGTAGACTCCTTTTCCTTATTCTTCACCCCATCGGTCATCATCGTATTGCAAAAAGGGCAGGCGGCTGCGATAATCTCAGGCTTCGTTTCCAATGCTTGCTCGGTACGCTCAATATTGACATCCTTATCTCCTTTTTCAGGCTCTTTAAACATTTGTGCTCCACCCGCACCACAACAAAGTCCTCTTTTCTTGCAACTTTTCATTTCCACCAACTCAGCATCCAGCTTTCTAATGAGGTCTCTCGGAGCCTCATAGACATCATTTGCCCTGCCCAAATAACAGGGGTCATGGTAGGTTACCCGTTTTCCTTTGAAATTTCCCCCTTCCAAGGTAATTCTTCCATCGGAAACCAAAGTTTTTAAAAACTGTGTATGATGCACCACCTCATAATCTCCGCCTAAACCAGGATACTCGTTTTTAAGGGTATTGAAACAGTGCGGACAAGCCGTGACAACCTTCTTTATGCCGTAGCCGTTCATAACTTCAATATTGGTCACCGCCTGCATTTGAAACAAGAATTCATTGCCAGAACGTTTGGCAGGATCCCCAGTACAACTTTCTTCCGTACCTAAAACGGCAAAAGAAACCTGAGCCTTGTTCAGAATCTTAACGAAAGCTTTGGTAATCTTCTTCGCTCTATCATCAAAACTTCCAGCACAACCCACCCAGAAAAGTACCTCTGGTTTTTCGCCAGCCGCGAAAACCTCGGCCATAGTAGGTACTTTCAGTCCTTTTTCCATATCAATGCACTACTTTTTTAGTTCTCTTGAGTCCAGTTTACCCTATCCATTTGATTAAATGGCCAAGGCGCACCGTTGTTCTCGATATTGCCCATCATATTATTCAGTTCTGTAGGTGCCGCAGATTTTTCCATGACCAAATATTGACGCATCTCCATTATTATGGATAGCGGATCAATACTCACGGGACAGGCTTCTACACAGGCATTGCATGAGGTGCAGGCCCAAATCTCTTCATTCGAAATATAATCACCTAGCAATTGCTTACCGTCATCTTTAAATTCCCCTTTGTTCGCATCGATATTCTTCCCTATTTCTTCCAATCGATCCCGTGTATCCATCATTATTTTACGTGGAGACAGTTTCTTACCAGTTTGATTTGCAGGGCATTCGCTCGTGCACCGACCACACTCGGTACACGTATAGGCATTCAATAATTGAACCCAGCTCAAATCTTGTGCGTCGGAAGCGCCAAATTTATCAGGGGGTACGGCTCCTTCTGCCGGAGCGGCAAACGGATCGGCATTGGGATCCATCATTAATTTTACTTCGGCCGTAACCGCATCCAAATTTTGAAATTTACCCTTCGGACCGATTTTTCCGTAATAGGTATTCGGAAAGGCCAATAGAATATGAAGGTGTTTCGAATAATAGAGATAATTTAGAAAGCAGAGAATTCCGACGATATGCAGCCACCATGCAGTTCGTTCGATTATGATAATCGAAGATTCTGCCATACCATCAAATATCGGTGCGATAAACTGGCTTATAGGAAATGAACCTGCTTGTGTATAATGTTCCGAACCTATCAACTGCAATTTTATATCCGCTGCATTCATGGTCAAAAAAAGGAACATCAAAACCAATTCAATATATAGAATAAGATTCCCATCCTTTTTAGGCCAACCCGTCATTTCAGGTTTGATAAAACGCTGCAAACGAATTATATTTCTCCTTATCCAAAATATAACAACGGCTACGATTACCAAGAGGGCCAATATTTCGAAAGAACCTATTAGAAAATCATACATACGACCCAACGGGGCAAAAACACGATGGGTGCCCAAAAGACCATCCAAAATGATTTCAAGCACTTCTATGTTTATGATAATAAATCCGATATATACGATTATATGTAGTATTCCTGCAATTGGACGAACTACCATTTTTGTTTGTCCCAGCGCTATGCGCGCCATGTTTTTCCAGCGTACCGATTTATTGTCGGACACTACCAGGTCACGCCCCAACTTTATGTTGCGAGAAAGTTTTTTTACATTTTTGGCGAAGAAACCGATTCCGGCAATTAAAACAATGGCAAATACGATTTGAGGAAGTATTTCCATTCTATTGCGGGTCTTCTATCGGTTCGGCGGGATCATCTTCAGGAAGTTCATAATCCGTTTGCTTCTTTCCAAAAACGGAAACATTGACGTACCTTTTGGGGTTCAACCGGAAGTCTTGCAATAGTAGGTCCAATTCTCGTGAAGCCTTCGAAAGATTATCGTATAATTTCTCATCTTGTATCAGTTTACCCAAAGTGCCTTCGCCTTGCTCCAATTTGCTCAAAACCTTATCCAAATTGGCAACGGTAGATTCCAAACTGGTCAAGGTCCTGCCCAAACCGGCATTGTTTAGCGAATCTGAGAGTTTAGCGAAATTATAGGTAAGTTCTTGAAAATTGGTCAAAGACGTATCTAGTTTTCTCTCATTAGTATTTAATATTCGATTCAACACCAATGCGCTCTCATTTAAGCTTCGCATCGTACTGTTCAAACCTTTTAAGGTTCCTTGCAGGTCTTTTTTCGCATCATCGTCCAAAATCTGGTTGACATTTACCAAAAGGGAGTCTGCATTGGTGAACGCATCCTCAACCTTCAGTTGCAACGGAGTTAGTTTTTGTTGTACAAGCTCTGTAAGACCAGGACTTGTTCTTGTGCCTAAAGTATCACCAGTAACTGCCATAGAGCTACCGTCGAATATAGGGTTAACACGAATGCCCTTTCCACCGATAATACCGGTATCGTACAATTCGGCAGTGCTATTCTTAGTAAAATCAAAATCGTTGTTTACCGAGAACGTAACTAGTAGACTACCCGACTTATCCTTAAATTTTATGTTGTTGACCGTACCTACGTTAAAACCATTAACGGTTACCGGAGTCCCCGGTTGCAGGCCTCCAACATTGTCGTAGACCGCATAGAAGGTTTTGTTATTATCGAATAAACTTGTAGACTTTAAGTAAGAAAAACCCAAAACAAACAATAGGACACCCCCTACTACGATGATTCCCGTTTTAATTTCTCTGGATAATTTCAAAAGATGGTTTTATCGTTGTCAACAAAATTAGAAATAAAATATCGAAGAGGGAATTATTCCGAAACGTATTTCTTCGCCTCTTCTACATCAATACGAACGCCATCTTTGTATGCGACCAGAAAAGAGGTCGTAAAGCCTTTTGCGTCCGCAACTTTTTTCAACAATTTTGCCTTTATAAAACTATCGGTTCTACCGTGCATATAACGATATAATTTTTTGACAGGTTCTTTTGAAATCTCTCCAAGGCCTTTGAAAATTGGGTCAGTAGGTAGTAAATCTTTACCGCTTGCCATCAATTGCACTCGAAATTCGATATTGACCGAAGCTGTGGCTTCTTTTTTTACCTCAGGAACAATTCTAGGTTTCTCTTCGACTTTTGGTTCATTGTCAAATACCATTTCTTCCGATTCATTTTTCGTAACCTCAGGTTTGGTTATGGGCTTTATTTCCTCCTTTACTATTTTGGGTCGGCCCGCTTCGTTTGTTTCCGTTACGACCACTTCCGTTTTTGTTTCCGGTTTTTCGTCGACTACAGTTTTTGGGTCTGGCGAGGTAGGGGCTTCTATCTTTTCCTTGTCGATTGATTCGACTGCTTGCTGCTCTGCTTCATCGAGCATTTTTTTGACATCACTTTGGGCGACGGACGGCGCTTCGTTAATAACACCCGATACTTCATCAGTTTTAGAATTCACCTGATCGACACTTTTAGTTGTCGCCGATTCTGCAACGACTTCCATATTCGAGGATTCTTCCGGTACCTCGGCTACCGCCAGCTCTGTTTCCGCATTCTCAGGATCTGGTGCGCTTGGCATGCTGCTCATAGATTCTTGACCAACACTTGATACGGCATTCCGTTTATAATTCAGTATAGCATCGGCAATGGCGGTACCCATTTCCGATTGTCCCTGCCCAGAATTCAAGTACGCTCCCTCATCATCATTGGTCAAAAAACCGGTCTCCACCAGAACACTGGGCATAAAAGTCTGATGTAGCACGATAAAACCTGCCTGCTTTACTTTTCTATCTTTTCTTTTTAATTTATTCGAAAAATTATCCTGAATAGATTTGGCCAAAGCGACGCTCTGATCAAGAAATTCCTCTTGCATGATTGTCAGCCCTATTACCGACTCGGGTGAGTTTATGTCATAGTCCGCATAGCGGGTGGCATAATTATCCTCTAGATAAATTACGGAGTTCTCTTTTTTGGCGATTTCGAAATTTTGTTCGTTAGCATGCAAACCCAAAACAAAGGTTCCTGCACCATGGGCATCAGAAGTATGTGAATCACAATGCACAGAAACGAATAAATCGGCCTTTGCCTTATTGGCTATTTCTCCACGAACAAACAGGTCGATAAAGGTATCGTCTTTACGAGTATAAACTACTTCGATTTCAGGATTCCGCTCTAAAATTCTACCTGCTCGAAGTACGATATTCAGAGCGATGTTCTTTTCAAGGTAGCCATTGCCAAGATTTCCGGGATCATGCCCACCATGGCCTGCATCTAGAACCACAGTGAATTTTTCTTGAGCATAAACACCCGAATAATTTTTACAAAGTGGTGTTAGAAAAAAGAAGAATAGCAAAAATGAGATAGAGAATAACTGATTTTTGTACATGTCAAGGTCAGATTTTACTGGCTACTATATGGTTAAATTTATTGTAATACGCTATTAGGTAAATCAAAAATATATGTAAGTTTGATCACGAATCTTGATAACATCAAGCATACTCGTGCCAGCCAAACGGTTACAAAAATAGCATATATCGCCTTGCAACCAAATAAACATCGTTCACTTTTCGTATTGTTATTTCTCTTTGGCATCCTATCTGGGTCGGCACAAGAGGATAAAGCCGTGGCCTTGCCCATAAAACCTTCGAACGATACGATTATGGCGCCACTGCTCTTAAGAAACGTTGTGAAAGATACCGTTAGAAACGATTCACTGCTTATAGATTCAACACGTAGCGGGCCGCCCCTGCTACTTGATGAAATTAAATACAAGGCTAAAGATTATGTGCGATTAAGTCAAAAAGAGCAAAAAATCTATTTGTACAACGAAGCGGAGATTTACTATCAAGATACCGAACTTAAAGCAGGAATTATAGTTTTAGACTACATTAAGAACGAAGTCTATGCCGGTCGTTTGAAAGATTCGTTAGGTAATTACACGCAACTTCCCTATTTCAAACAAGCCGATAATGAAGTACGCCCAGACTCGATTCGATTTAATTTCGATACCCAAAAAGCGCTTATTTTTAATTCAAGAACAGAACAACAAGCAGGAGTCGGCCAGCTTGGGAGCGATAATATGAACGTATATGCCGAAATCACGAAAAAGGAAAACGATTCGGTCTACTTTCTGAGCGAGGGCAAATTGACCACTTCAAAAGACACGGTCAACCCAGATTATTATATTCGCGTTAGAAAAGCAAAATTCGTCCCCAAAAAGAAAGTGATCGCGGGTTACAGCAATCTATATATTGCAGATGTACCCACTCCAATCGCATTGCCGTTCGCTTATTTTCCTTTGACCGTGGGGCGGACCGCCGGTTTACAAATTCCTACTTTTGGCAACGATCCGAATCGAGGTTATTTTTTGCAGAACGGCGGGTACTACATTCCTATAGGTGATGTGGCCGATTTGTTGCTGACCGCTGATTTTTATACCAACGGCAGCTATGGTCTCAAAGGTCAATCTATCTATGCCAAACGTTACCGCTACCGTGGTAATGTCAATTTTCGATTTGAGAATCTGGTAACCAGCCAAAGAGGTTTTAGCGATTACAGCAGAAGTAGTATTTACAATATTCAGATATCCCATTCGCAAGATGCAAAAGCCAGTCCGAATTCGAGATTTTCCGCTTCGGTCAATCTCGGTAGCAGCTCGTATTATCAAAATTCGTTATTACAGCAAAACCTACCCTTGACCCAATCGAACAGTTTGAACTCATCGATATCATATTCGAAAACTTTTCCTGAATACCCCTCTGTAAATATGAGTTTGACCGCATCGCACAGTCAAAATACGAATACCGACGTAGTTAATTTGACTTTACCAACTTTTCAGGCCAATATGGAACGTATATTTCCATTTGCCAAACGAGAGGGCATAAAGAAAGGCGCTTTGCAAAATATCAACTTTCAATATGATGTCAATTATCGAAATAGTATCACCACCACCGGTGAAGATTTTTTGACAGGGCGAATGTTCGACAACTCTATAATGGGGGCCCGACATCGCTTACCCATAAGTACCAACTTCAAGGTTGCGAAATTTTTCAGTGTAAGCATGGGTGGATCTTATGAAGATATATGGGCATGGGAAACATACGATAAGCGTTTTGATGAAGAGTTAAACACGGTTGTGACCGATACCGTACCAGGCTTCGACCGATTCAACAAATATAATTTGAATGCGAGTATAGGGACCACGGTCTACGGTACCTTTAATTTTGGTGAGGATAAGAAAATACAAGCCCTGCGTCACACTGTGAGGCCCTCATTGAGTTATGGCTACACCCCATCTTTCGAACAGTTTTATGACGAGTATATCGGCCCTGATGGAGCGGTTCAATTCACGCGATTTCAAGGGACACTGAACGGAGCGCCTAGTTTGAACAGGTCGAATAGCCTTAGTTTTTCATTGGCCAATACTTTGGAAGCTAAAGTGAGAGATAAAGATTCTACCGCCACGGAACCGAGAAAGATTCCCATATTGAACAATTTTAATATTTCCACCGGATATAATTTTGAGGCCGATTCGCTGAAATTAAGCCCCATTGGGGTAAATGGGGGTACGAATATTTTAAACAACAAAATGTCGATCAACTTTTCGGCGGGGTTAGACCCCTACGCTATCGATAATAACGGCAGGCGCATCAATGTTTGGAATAAAGATAATGGTGGAAGCCTCTTACGCCTGACAAGGGCCAACATAAATGTTGGCTACAAAATCTCGAACGAGACTTTTGGCAAACGTAAGGATGACGAGGAGGAAGAAGAGGAAGACCAATACGATTATGTCGCCCAAAGCGGTGGTCGTGATGATGACCTGTTCGGAAAGGCAGATGATTTTTACGAAAATAGGGGGCGTGAGATCGAAGAAGATTCTGAAGATGTCGAAAACCCGATTTATGGAACGAAAATACCATGGAATTTAAACTTGGCCTATTCGGCCAGTTATTCGAATTCGGCCAGGCAAAATGAATTTAGTAGCCATTCATTGATGTTTTCGGGAGATATTGAACTTTCACCAAGATGGAAAGTAGGGGGTTCATCTGGTTATGATTTCAAAAACAAAGGTTTTACTTTGACCCAATTACGCTTTGAACGGGATTTAAAAAGTTTTACACTACGATTCAACTGGACGCCTTTCGGCACCTATGAACGCTGGTTTTTCTTTATAGGTATCAAAAGTTCGTTACTCAGCGATTTGAAATGGGAAAATCGAAGCCAACCGCCCGTAAGAAGGTAGGTGATTTTAAAAAGTAAATTTCAAAAAGATTTCCGTCTTCGCGGAAATGAAAATAAACTTGTTAAGCATGAAAAAAATAATAACCACCCCAAACGCACCCGCACCTATCGGTCCATACAATCAGGCGGTACTAAGTGGCAACACCCTTTATATTTCCGGGCAAATTCCGTTTGACCCGAAAACCGCAACTATGGTAGAAGGTGATATTGCAAAAGAGACAATGCAATCGATGGAAAATCTCAAGGCAATTCTCACCGAAGCTGATATGACATTTGAAAATGTGGTCAAAACTTCGATTTTTCTAAGTGACATGCATCAATTTGCCGAAGTCAATAAAGTCTATGCAACTTACTTCAATGAAGAAACGGCACCATCTAGAGAGACCGTCGAAGTCGCCAATTTACCAAAATTCGTAAATGTGGAAATCTCGATGATCGCGGTCAAATAAAATTATAGCGTGTCTCTGTGGAATTCCATCAGGCCTTCTATCGGTCGCTGTCGAATAACCCCAACGATGAGATCGTTTCGTTTTAGAACTGTAGTGAGCTCTTCACGCAGGTAGTGTGCAATGCTGCCCACAAAATTTATCGGCACTTTAGTCGCCAACTCGAATTGCATAATGTAATTGTTGACAAACTGCTGAAAGCCTTTATCGATAACCCCTTTGCTATAGGAATGGTCTTTATTTTCGATAAGAAATCGAGCAAATGTCGCCAAATAGGTATTGGGGTTTGGTTGCTTGTACAAATTCTCTTTGATGACATCGGCATCCAAATCATATTCTTTGGCAAACTTAATGCCCAAGTCTTGCGGCATTTTATGAAAATAGTAATCACGAATCAATTTTCTTCCGAAGAAATTACCGCTGCCATCATCCATAGGAATATAGCCTAAGGAAGTTACTTTTTGAAAAAGCTGATGACCATCATAATAACTACAATTTGAACCAGTACCCAAAATGCAAACGATGCCTTGATGACCGATTTTGGTGGTAGAAAAAATCGCTGCATAGGTATCTTCTTTTACATTCGCCTTTGCATTTGGGAAAAAGTCGGAAAAAATTTCACGAAGAAAATTTTTCATTCGAGCGGTGCCACAACCAGCCCCATAGAAATGGAGCCGTGTGACCTTATCCTTATTTTTAGAAAGCTCAAAATTGTTAGCGAGCCTATCTTCTATTACTTCTCTAGTGAGCACCTCGGGACTTAAGCCTAAGGTTTGTGTCAAAAAAAGTTGCTCTCCCTTTTCATCTAGTGCAATCCAATCAGATTTTGTGGCTCCACTGTCAACAATGAGTATCATATGGTTCTTTTAAGATTAAAGGCTATTCACATGCTGAATCAAATCAAGCATTTTATTAGAGAAACCAGCCTCGTTATCGTACCAAGATATCAATTTATAAAATTTAGAGTTCAATTCGATTCCCGCACCTGCATCAAATATACTTGTCCGCGGGTCACTTACAAAGTCTTGTGAAACAACAGATTCATCGGTGTAACCTAAAACTCCGTTAAGTTCGCCCTCGGAGGCTGCCTTAAAAGCCTTTTTAATTTCCTCGTAAGTTGTGTCCTTTTCTAACCTTACGGTCAAATCGACAACAGAAACATCAGCTGTAGGCACTCTAAATGCCATTCCTGTCAATTTACCCTTTAAAGCAGGAATTACTTTGGTAACAGCGATTGCAGCCCCTGTAGTGGACGGAATAATGTTTAACATAGCAGATCGACCCAAACGATAGTTCTTTTTAGAAGGTGAGTCAACCGTAAATTGCGTTGAAGTACTCGCATGAATTGTTGTCATTAGTGCCTCTTCAATTCCAAAACTATCATTCAAAACCTTTGCTACCGGAGCCAAACAGTTCGTTGTACACGAAGCGTTCGAAACGATGGTATCGGATGCTTTTACATCGTTATGGTTAACACCCATAACGAACATAGGGGCATCTTTGGAGGGTGCAGAAATAACTACTTTTTTCGCTCCGCCGTCAATATGGTATTGAGCAGTTTCCAAAGTTGTGAAAATACCGGTGCATTCTGCAACGATTTCAGCTCCAACTGAATCCCAAGAAATATTCTTTGGGTCCCTTTCGGCACTAATTCGTACTTTTTTACCATTGACCACAAGATGTCCTCCTTCAACTTCTACAGTGCCGTCAAACTTTCCATGGACAGAATCATATTTTAGCAAGTAGGCCAAATGTTCGACATCTAGCAAATCGTTAATGGCAACGACATCTACATCACCTCTTTTTACCGTCGACCTAAAGACCAAGCGACCTATTCTTCCAAAACCATTAATTCCTATTTTCAAACTTGACATTATTCTCGTTTTTAAGATTATTATTAATTGAACTAATTCAAAATTTCCATTTCACCTACCAATTGCACCTCTTAAATCTTACACTTTTTTTGATATACATGGCTGGCATGCAACAAAAAGAATCACATAGCAAAAAAGACTTAATTAAAGTTTCGAAACAAAAAATCTAAATTAGTTTACGTTGTCATTATATCGGAAACCCTTATGAGCTCCTTATCTAATTTTGTATGGCCTTTTATGGCCTTTTCAATCGGTGTCAATATCAGTTCGTTATTTCTCACCCCGACCATGAGGTTCGTTTTACCATCAAGCAATGCCTCTACCGCCGACACGCCCATTCTGCTGGCCAACACTCTATCGTAGCACGAAGGTGAACCACCTCGTTGCATGTGCCCTAGTACGGAGACCCGTACGTCGTAAATAGGCAAATGTTCCTCTACGTAATCTTTCAGTTCAAAAACATTCTTGCCGGACTTGTCCCCTTCAGCTACTATTACAATACTTGACGATTTGCCAGATTTCTTACTCCTCTTGAGTGATTCCAATAACCTTTCTAGACCGATATTCTCTTCGGGAATCAAAATCTCTTCTGCTCCTGCCCCAACGCCGGCATTTAGAGCTATATGACCGACATCGCGCCCCATCACCTCAACAAAAAACAATCGATTATGTGAGCTGGCGGTATCCCTGATTTTGTCGATTGCATCGACCACGGTATTAAGCGCCGTATCAAATCCTAAAGTGAAAGTTGTGCCAAATATATCGTTATCTATAGTTCCAGGAATGCCAATAACAGGGAAATTATATTCCTGATTGAAAAACATGGCTCCCGTAAAACTACCATCTCCACCGATGACCACCAAGGCCTCGATTCCTTCGGCCATTACTTGGTGGTAGGCCTGTTCCCTGCCCTCTTTTGTGCGAAAATCATCACAGCGGGCAGATTTTAAAATGGTGCCGCCTTTATTGATGATATTGTTTACGCTGCGGGCATCCATGGGCTTGAAATCTCCTTCGATAAGGCCTTGATATCCCCTGTAAATGCCTACGCAATCAACTTTCTTATAAGCACAGGTACGCACCACCGAACGAATTGCGGCATTCATACCAGGAGAATCTCCTCCTGAGGTAAGTACTCCAATTTTTTTTATAGTTGATTCCATCAAAAAAATTAAGCCAACGAAAATAGCAAAGTTATTTGAATTGGAGGACTAGTAAGGACAAAATTTTAGCCTAATTATGTATCTTCTAAAGGATTTCGTAAAACGATTTAATATTAGGATTTTATCATGCTTAAAATAAGGAAATCACAAGCCCTTCGATTTCGGGTAAAATCGAATTAGGCTGTCTTGGCCCATCACTGAAATCGGCGCTTCTGCCGGAATGGGAAGCTCTTCTTCTTTTTTCTCTTCGGCACTTTTCTTAAAAATCTTTCGAAACAATTCTTTAAAACTATCAAAATCAACTTGATAAGAAAGTCCGGCACCTTGGGTATACCCTTGTCGTTCGCCCAAAAACTGCTGTATCTCGCTTTCCCTGTTAAAAAACTTAGCACTTAAAGTGCCTTCTTCATTTAACAACAATTGAAGCTCAAAATCACCAGCTACCACTGTTTCCGTAGCACCACCGACCGGAACCCCCACCCTTCCGTTAAGAAGAACCCTGTCACTGATTTTTGTTGAAACGGTCACTCCGATTCGATCTTCGGTCTTGATATCCGCATTTCGATCTAAAATGCCTTGTTCGTATGAAAGCCCGAGATTAAACTTATCGTTATCACTCCCCAAAACCTGATTCAACAATCCAGATGCGGATTGAATGAGATTGCCGGTAACTGCTTGGGAGTTAATGCCATTTTGATCGTTCACGAAAGAACCCTGTGCCAAAAGAAAAATGGCATTCTTCTCTTCTATGGTAGGATCCTGCAAGAGATATTCAAGTTCAGATTTCACGATAGAATTCGTACCTGGGAATTCTATATCAAATTCAATATCCATATTCTCCAATTCATCGGTCATCAATATTACCACGTCGGTAGGAATACGTCTAGTGTACTGACTATCCAATAAAGGCGCCGGGTTTGCATTCAAAGAATAAACGGCCCTCATGTCAACAATTGCCCCTAAAGGATCACCATCCCAATAAACATTCCCACCGGGTTCTACAACAAAAGTCTTGTTGATTACCCCGCCCAATTTATAGTTGAACTCACCGGAAACGACAACATATTGCCCATACATTTGAAAAGTACCATTTGTATTAATACGCATCAATAGCGGCCCCTCACCTGTACCTTTCAGAGAGCTGCCGGTCTGAGTATCAGTAACTATTTCAACTTCTGCATCTGCGGTGATATCAAGATCAAATTCCATTTCAATGCCCTGATAAGTATTCAAAACACGCTGGGCCTCCTCTGCTTCGACTACGTTCTTATCAACAAAATTTATAAAGGAATAATCGCCTACAGTGGCTACATCGCTCAACGGAATTTTCAAAGAAGTCCCGGGACCGGTCTTTCCTTCAACAGTTATATTCAATGCACTAGTCGGCCCGAATATTCTACCTTCTCCATTTAAATATGCCGTTCCGTAATACAGTACTTCCTCCTCAAATTCGGTATTCAACAACAGAAATGGTTTGTTTTTCGTGTCGACATTAAAATCAAGTGCCCATTTTTCAAAGTGATCGTGGGTAATAGTGCCATCTAGCGTGGCTTTTGAACCAGTGGCGATATCGGTCAGTGCTACATTATCGAAATCGAAGGACTGCTTTTCTAAATTGACCCTTGAATTTTTTGCGAGTTGGTAGTCCACATTTAAGAACGGAATCCCTAATCCCGCGTCGTTCAATGTCAAAACCCCACTAAAATCTGGATTATCAACAGGCCCTTTTATTCGTGCATTACCATTCAAATCACCCCTTATATTACTTATAATATCTTCCCCTAGAGGTGCAAAGGGCTCCATATCAAAACCAGAGAAGTTGACCAAAAGATCCGCTTCGGGCATTTCACCTTTGTTCTTGATATTGCCCACAACACCCAACTTCTCCTTATCATTTTTGGTAATCTGCGAGTTAACTACGAAATCGGTCAAATCACGGTTACCGACTATGCCGATGGTCAAATCACCCATTGGCAGATCATTGACCGCAAAATCTTCTATAACCAGATTAGACGAGGGCAAATAAATATCGTCTTTCTGAAGCACGTTTAGTTTACCATTGACCTCACCCTGTAATTTCAGACTGTCAATACCCGGCGTAATTTTGTTCAAAGACACGATTTTGAACTGTAGCTCAAGATCTTTGTAGGTAGAATCGGCCAATTGACCTCTCAACCGAATCTCCTCATCCTCATCATTGTGCATGACTATTTCTTGTATGCTTATGCTATCAAGGGTACGATTGATAATGACCTTGTTCTGGTTATTGCCGTCTTTGTTCAAAATCCATTGATTGTCCTTAAAGCTGACATCAGAAGTTTTTAGGCCTATTACCGATTTATTCTCTTGGTTGAATGTGTGATAGAAGTTTAGGTTATAGCTATCGTTCAATTCACTACCCCCTTTGAATTCCGTGCGAAAAAAGAGGGTATCCTTTAAGGTAGTATTAATCAAATTAAAATCTTGAACGTCATAATACGCGGTAGATAGGTCGCCTACGGAGACAAAAGTGTTAAATAAGGGGTTTTTATTGTCAATCGTAACATCGATATTGTCGGCTTGATTTCCGTAAGCGGCAATGCTCGGAGATTTAAAATTCAGTTTGAAGTCACCTTCGTCGGCCACGATATTTCCTTTAATGAATGTATTCGGGTCGAATTTCACCTCCGGGAAGAAAACATCTACGATCTTATTGTAAATCTTAAAATTAAAGGCCAAAGTCTGCCCGCCCGAAATCTCAAAGGGTCTATAATTTGTATATACGGTACCTAAGGAGTTCTGTACCAATCTACCCAGCTCACTGACTTTGAACTTGCCTTTCATATAACCTGTAATGATATCTGGAGAGTTGATATCTATTACGCGAATCGAGTCATTTTCAAAAGTCGACGAAACCTTGAAATCATCGAAATAGTAGGTGTCGTTCTTGTTTTGGAAATTCGTTTTTGAAAACTTGATATCACCCACAAAATCATCTAGCGAATTTCCAGAAATATCCATATTTACGTCTCCTCGAAAAATAGAGATACTATCATTGATAAAGTTCAACTTTTTAAGATCCATGTAATCTACGGAAGCGACAAAATTGAAATTATTCCTAACATTGCTCAAGTCCGCTAGACCCTTAAAGCTGAATTTCACATTGTCATCATTACTTATCAAGGACCCATCAAAAAGCTGTTCTTTCAAAATTCCCGATACTTTCAAATCATTGTATTCGTATCCATTAAAAACCAGTGAATAGACCTGACCGATAATTTCGGTATTCAAATTCTTTTGCACGAATCCTTTTCCCTCTACATTAAAATCCAAAGAGGCCTTACCCAGACTTTTATTTTCGACATAACCGCCGAGGTCAAAATCTATCAAAGAAATAAACCCTTTATAAGTGGCATTGTCTATGTTGTTGATATTCGTAAGGTCTAAATCGGCATAACTACTGCCTATAGCCGTATTCAAGTTAACCTTGGCATTTATCGAAGTTTCAGTCAAAAACGCATCTCCTCGAATGGTGAACTGACCTAATTTGCGAAAGGAAGTTGGCCAAGATTGACCCAGAATATTTGGCAAAAGAGATCGCAGTTCATAATAGCTCGTGGTGACGTTCTTCATTTTGCCCTGCATGGAAAAAGGGGCTGATTTCGTAAAAAGATTCTTGAAATTGAAATCTCCTCTAATACCGGTATTATTGGAAACTACGAAGAGATCATTGGTATTCAAATCGTTGAGCACGCCATTGATACTTGAAGAAAAGGATGCTATTTTTCCCTTTCCGAAGCGGTTGTAGAGCATATTGATTTCATCAAATGCCACAGTCGACTCATCAAATTGGGCCGTTACCCTAACTTTATTGAAAAAATCGAGAAAATCACTCCGTTCATAGTCAAAAATCAGATTACCTAGAAGTTCTGATTCAGGAGTTTTAATTCCCAATGAGTCAAATCGCATTTGTTGTTTAGTATACTTGAATTTTGTTTTAAGGTTGTTTACGTTTATACCTCTGCCGCTGCTGAAGTTCATCGATTCGATGTTTACATCGACTTCAGGCCCCAAAATCTGAAAATCATTGCCCGAGATATTTAGATTTTCAAAATCAAGAACCTTGTGCTCTTTTTGGTTCTCATCGATCAACCGAAAATGGCTGTCGTCGATTTGTACATTTGTAGAAGAAAAAAAGAAAGGGGGCGTACCTGGTTTTCTTGGTTTTCCATCATCCAACTTATCTATGAACACCTCGAGGTTAGTGCCCACACTGTCTTTATAAGTCTTTAATTTGAAATCAAGTTTATCAATGGCAATGTCACCGAATTCCAGTTTTCCATCCATCATATTCTTAATACTCAAAACGGAAGTCGAAAGCTCGTTAACATAGAACAACGTATCCTTTCGAAAATCTTCGATGTAGACACCTTTCAGTTCAGTATCCCAAGAAATAAGTGAAACTCGTAGCTTTTCGATATTGATACTCGTACCAAATTCTTTGTTAACAGTACTTGCTGCGAATTTTGCGAAGCGTGTTTGAACGATCGGAAGGGATAGAATAATGGTGCCCAATACGCATATCAAGAGAAGCACCAACAGGGTTCTAACTAATATTTTCCTTAGTTTTTTGATAGTGCTTTATGTTTTACCTTTCAAAAAGTCGTTCAAACATTTTTTTGCGAACTTCACATCTGCATGCTGGCAGACAGGTTTTGTATCCTACATTTTATCTTTTTCTCCCATCGTAACTGTGTCCATGTTCCCTAAAAAGCTATCATCAGATTGTAAAAGCTGATTCTTATAACTATCGGGATAGGCTACAAATAAAAAGTTTAAATAACTTTGTATTCAATTTTTATTCCAAACTTGGTGGAAAATAAAACTATCTACATTCTTGCCATTGAATCTTCGTGTGACGACACAGCCGCTGCTGTTTTGATCAATACAAAAGTCGCGAGCAATGTTATCGCGACACAGAAAATACATGAGCAATATGGCGGTGTTGTTCCCGAGCTTGCCTCAAGGGCACATCAGCAAAATATCGTTCCCGTTGTTCATCAAGCCTTAGCTTCGGCAAATATCGATAAAAAACAGTTATCGGCCATAGCTTTTACCCGCGGACCGGGTCTTATGGGTTCGCTCTTGGTCGGCACTTCATTTGCCAAATCTTTGTCACTCGGTTTGAATATTCCGCTTATCGAAGTCAACCACATGAAAGCGCACATTTTGGCACATTTTATTGAAGATGATGAAAATTCAAACATACCGGAATTTCCTTTTTTGGCGATGACCATCAGTGGCGGGCACACACAAATAGTAAAGGTCAACGATTATTTCCAAATGGAAGTTCTGGGAGAAACCCTAGATGATGCAGTTGGCGAGGCATTTGACAAAAGTGCTAAATTATTAGGGCTACCCTACCCGGGAGGACCACTTATCGACAAATACGCCCGCGAAGGTGATCCGACTAAATTCAAATTCCCTAAACCGAAGGTCGACGGATTGAATTTTAGTTTCAGCGGATTAAAAACCAGTATTCTCTACTTTGTTCAGAGGGGGCTTAAAGAAAATCCTGATTTTGTCAAAGAAAATTTGCAAGATATCTGTGCCTCGATTCAATACACCATCATTGCTATTTTGATGGATAAATTAGAAAAGGCCGTGAAACAAACAGGAATCACCGCTGTCGCGATCGGCGGCGGAGTCTCGGCTAATTCGGGAATTCGGGAAGCACTTACGGAGGCTAAAAAATCAAAAGGTTGGAAAACCTATATTCCTAAATTCGCATATTGTATGGACAATGCTGCTATGATCGGAATCGTTGGGTACTTGAAATTCATCGAAGGTGACTTTTCTGAACAGCATATTGCCGCTCAAGCTCGATATCGAATTAGTTAAAGTATCATCTCAAGAAAAATCAATATGCAGTTATTCTATAATGCCGATCTTGACAAAACCACGTCTGAATTTTCATTTTCCGCGGAAGAAAGCAAACATATCTTAAAAGTCTTACGTAAACAGGAAGGGGATATTCTAACCATCACAAATGGCAAGGGACTACTATTCGATGCCAAAATCACCGATGCCAAAATCAAAAGATGTACGGCCAGTATTATTTCGTGCGAAAAAAAACACGGTTCGATGCATCACTTGCACCTCGTCGTGGCTCCGACAAAAATGAACGACCGTTTTGAATGGTTTCTTGAAAAAGCGACCGAAATCGGTATCAATGAAATCACTCCGATAATCTGCAAGAGGTCTGAACGAAAGGTGATTAAAATCGAACGTTTGGCAAAAGTCCTTCAGTCGGCCATGAAACAATCATTGCAGGCCTATCTACCAAAATTAAACCCTGCCATTTCATTTGAACAGTATCTGGCCCAAGAAAAAACAGGTTTGTTGTTTATTGCACATTGCGCAGAGGGCGAAAAAATGGAATTAAAAAGAAGGGTCGCGGCTGATAATGACGTCACCGTACTTATCGGCCCTGAGGGAGATTTTTCTCCCAATGAAATCAACAAGGCCATCGCAAAAGGTTTTTTGCCTGTGTCATTGGGCAAAAACAGACTACGCACGGAAACCGCGGCCTTGGTCGCCTGCACTACCGTTGCGGTAATCAACAATTCATAAAAACTGCTTTCAATTAAATCAAATGGCCAAAGACCCGATTTAGAAACCCAACAACACCTAATGCGGTATTTCGGCTTTTGTTGCTCCCGTAATGTCTTTGTTCTCGTTCTCGATAAGCAAAATTAAATGTACTTTTTCATTTTCTTTGACTATTTCGGGTATCTCGAAGCTAGCAGTGCCCTTGTGATTTTCCCTTTCAATATATTTTTCGGCAATCACAATGTTCGAATTTGATAACGTTCGGCTGCGATTTTCACCCCGCATTACCTCCGTGGTGCGATTGTCAAGTGCCAATATTGCCCTTAAATTCGAAGAACGATTATCAACATTGAGTTCATAATCAAATGTAATTGTTCCTTTAGATTTTTTGAGACCAACTATTTCAACATTATTTTTCGGCTCGGCCGATAAATGATTTTTTAATGAGACGTCCAATTTTCGGGTATCAGAACCCACAAAATGTTCCTTCCCATTAACAACTAATTGTGGCGTGTAATTACTGCGATTTTTGAATTTGATATTGTAGAAACTTTGCTTCTTAACGAACGATTCATTGCTAAACGGGTCTTCCCACCCGATGTAATTCCAGTAATCCACATGATATGAAAGAGCGAATACCTTATCAGGGTACTTGTTCTTGGTCTTTTCCAACAACTCATCGGCACGCGGACAACTTGAGCAACCCTGAGAGGTAAATAGCTCCAAAACCACAAAAGGCTTGATTTGTTCCATGTCAGTATCAACATTGTTGACCCCGTTTTTGTTGGAAAAATCATTCATGGTCAAAAGAAAGAGACCAGCCAAAACTAATCCGTCGAGAAAAAAATTTTTAATCATGATAATCCCTAAATTTGAAATTCGTTTAAATTACGTCTTTTTACAATGAAAGAACTTACAGCAGTATTTGTATTTTGTGCTTTTTTCATGTTTCTCCCAACAAATGCGCAAGAAATTGCGATTCTTAAATATGATGGCGGTGGTGACTGGTACTCCAATCCGACAGCTTTGCCCAATTTGATACAGTTTTGCAACGCAAATATCGACACTAAATTAAACGTAAAGCCTCAAACCGTGGAAGTAGGCAGCTCAAATATATTTCAATATCCATTTTTGCATATGACCGGACATGGCAATGTTGTTTTTTCGCAAGAGGATGCTGAAAACCTTCGAACTTATCTTTTAGCCGGAGGGTTTCTACATATAGATGATAATTACGGCATGCGACCTTATCTCGAGAAAGAAATCGCAAAAGTCTTTCCTGACATGGAATTGGATGAATTGGGTGCAGACCATCCTCTTTTCAAACAACCCTATGTGTTTCAAGAGGGCCTTCCTAAAATTCATGAACATGATGGCAAAAGACCCCAGGCATTTGGTATCACCTATGAAAATAGGCTGGTTTTACTTTTTACGTTCGAAAGTGACCTTGGCGACGGTTGGGAAGATCCTTCGGTGCACAATGATCCTGCCGAAGTAAGGGAAAAAGCACTTCAAATGGGTGCTAATATTATCTCGAATGCTTTTAAAAACTAAAAAATGACCGCAAAGACAATTTCCCAAGGTATTTTAAGGGCTATTGGTATTCTCGTGGGCGTAACGCTCGTTTTATATTTCTTCTACAAGATACAATCGATATTGGCCTATTTGGCAATCGCGGCCGTGGTAGCACTGATCGGCAGGCCAGTGGTGCTATTTTTAAGACGAAAATTAAAATTTCCGAACACCTTGGCCGTCGTACTAACGATACTCTTAATGGTTGGTGTTTTTGTGGGCATCATTGCCCTATTCGTTCCACTTTTATCTGAACAGGGCAAAAATTTGTCCTTGCTCAATATCGAAGAGCTTCAAAATAGTCTGAATAAATTATACTATCAAATCACCGAATATCTAGGTGCTTCGCCCCAAAAGGTCAATGAACTCATAGAAGAAACGGACATTGAAAAGAATATTTTGGAACGTTTGGATGTCGGGTTCATTCCAAACTTTCTTAATTCATTTTTAGATGTGTTAAGCACAACTAGTATTGGACTTTTCTCGGTCATCTTCATTTCCTTTTTCTTTTTGAAAGATAGCAAACTCTTTCAATCAGGTATTCTAACCTTTGTTCCTGACCGAAACGAAAACCGTACCGTAAATTCGATTGACAAGATTAATAATTTACTTTCGCGCTATTTCGTCGGGCTATTGCTCCAGATTTTAATCCTTTTTATTATTTACACCATTGTTTTGTTGATCGTAGGTATCGAAAATGCGATTGTAATCGCCTTTTTATGCGCCCTTTTTAACATCATACCCTATGTAGGCCCGATCATCGGCGGAGTACTTATGATTGTGCTTACGATGACCAGTAATTTAGGGGCCGATTTCAGTAGCATTATTCTTCCAAAAACGGGGTATGTTCTGATAGGTCTTGTGATTGGCCAGTTGGTCGATAATTTCTTTTCTCAACCCCTTATTTTTTCGAATAGCGTAAAGTCGCATCCTTTGGAAATCTTTCTGATTATAATCATCGCTGGATTACTTTTTGGAGTGGTGGGAATGATTGTCGCCGTACCTGGATACACCGCGATAAAGGTGGTTCTGAAAGAATTTTTGGCTGAAAATAAGATGGTGAAATCATTGACAAAAAATCTATAGTTTTAATTTGAATAAATTAATTTTAAATACTAGTATACAGAATTTTATAGAAAAAAATATAGATACTGACATCATGTCAGTTTTATTAAAAAAACAACTTTTTGAAGGTGTGTCGCAAAAAGAACTGGCCCGGCAGATAGAAGTGAAAAAAAAGTGCAAAAAAAAATTGCCTACGTGGTTTAAAACCCCAAAAATCTTCTACCCTAAAAAGCTAAATTTCGAGCAAACGTCTTCTGAGAAAACTGCCAGCTATAAATCACGAATAGTTTCGGGAAAAACCCTGTTGGACTTAACTGTTGGATTCGGAGTTGACAGTTATTTTTTTTCGAAGATTTTTGCAGCGGTTTCTTGTTGTGAAATCAACGCTGAATTGGCCAAAATAACCAGACACAATTTTGAGATTTTAGAAGTTTCGAATATAAATGTGATACCCTCGGACGGAATCTCATTTTTACAGCATACCAAAAAAAGATTTGATTGTATTTACCTCGATCCTTCTCGAAGGGATGACTCAAAAGGCAAAGTTTTCAGATTATCGGACTGCTCTCCGAATGTTTTAGTCCTTTTAAATGCTATTTTCAACAAAACAGATACCGTTCTTATCAAAACCTCACCACTTCTTGACATCCGCTTGGGGCTTAATGAACTAATGCATGTATCTGAAATACATATAGTTGCGGTAAAAAATGAAGTAAAAGAATTAGTGTGGTTGCTAAAAAAAGACTTTCATGGATCTGCAAGCATAAAGACCATTAATATCAAAAAAAAATCTGCTGAGCGATTTGACTTTGGACTAGAAGAAGAATCTGTATCAACATCTGACTTTTCTCTCCCTTTGAAATACCTCTACGAACCGAATTCAGCTATTTTAAAGTCAGGGGCTTTTAAACTCGTGGGCAAACGCTTCTCCCTAAAAAAACTTCACGGGCACAGTCATTTATACACCTCTAACGAACTTATTGATTTTCCAGGTCGTAGCTTTCATATACAAAACATACTTTCTTACGGAAAAAGATTGCGACAAAACCTTGACCTTGCCACTGCCAATATAACGGTCAGAAATTTTCCGCATAGTGTAGCCACCATCAGAAGAAGATTCAAATTCAAAGACGGTGGGGAATACTATTTATTTTTCACTAAAGACTTTAACAACCATTTGATTGTATTAAAATGCCTAAAGAAGGAATAAGACCAATTTATTTGGGTCGTTTTGAAAGAAAATACCTAACAATTGATTTAACCTTTGTTATTTAAATACATTATTAAATATGTAATTATTATACCCCAAAAATTACCAAATTCTTAAATATAATAGGGGCTTACTGCCCATTTAGGATTTAAGGCAACGAAAACGTTGTGTAATCTTGTGGTAAATTATAAGAGCGTATTTGTTATTGTTTCATTAAAATTTCCTAATATTATCCCAAATTTGGGTTTTTCTTTGGCTGTCATTCATCGGACAAGCGTTGAAAAATCTAGGAGATTGTATTAAAGGTTATGATTGAATTTTTATAGTTTATTTTTTGATGCAGAACGATGTAAAATATTTTAGCGTAGCTGGGCTACGATTAAAAATTTTAATGAAATTATGCTCAAAAAGAATCGTAAAAAGCGAGTGATAGCTTTTAAGACAATCTCTTTCTATTTAAAGATTAATTTAAACTAACAAACAACAAGGATTATGAATCAAGAACTCGATTACAAATCGATGAGGTCCAAAGAAAAAATTGCCAGATTTGGCATAGGGCTTTTATCGATGATGATTTGCCTGGGGGCACAACTCGCCCATGCAAATTCTGAAACAAAATTAAAAGTTGACTTGAACGCGATCGTTCAATCAACTGTTACCGGAACCGTATTGGACGATCAGGGAATTCCATTACCGGGTGCCAACGTATTGGTCAAAGGTACTACCAATGGTACCCAAACCGATTTTGATGGTAATTATTCGATTAATGTAGAGGGTGACGCTACATTGGTTTTTAGTTACTTGGGTTTTCAATCACAAGAAGTAGCTGTGGGAGGCCAATCAACGGTCAACGTTTCGATGGCGGCCGATGCAGCTGCGCTCGAAGAAGTTATCGTTACAGGTTACCAGACGGAGACGAAGCGAGAAACTACCGCTGCGGTATCTATCGTGAAGGCTGAAGAACTTGCAGCTGTGCCCTCTGGTAATGTTGAGCAGCAGTTGGCCGGTCGTGTCGCCGGTGTAACCGTTGTAACTAACGGACAGCCAGGTACCTCTTCCCAAATTCGGGTCCGGGGTTTTGGCGCCTTCGGCGGTAACGAACCTCTATATATTGTCGATGGGGTACCTACTGGAAACATCAACTTTCTTAATCCCGATGACATTGAGAATGTCGCTGTGCTCAAAGACGCGGCAGCAGCCTCAATATACGGTGCGAGAGCGGCAAACGGGGTAATCGTTTATACGACGAAGCAAGGTGCTCGTAGTAAGCGAAAAACGGAAATCACTTTGAATATTCAAAGTGGTGTTACCGATCCAAATGTAAATGGATCTCCTCAAATGTTGAATCCACAAGACATGGCGCGTTACACGCACATCGCATACGAAAACAATGCTGCAGCTAACGGAGTAGCTCCGCAATATACTCATCCGCAATATGGATCAAATCCTACGCCAAGATTCCCTGACTACCTGCATGCAGATGGTCAGAACGGGGTTTTTGAAGCGGATGTCAATCTTGCCGAGGTTGCTGCTAATTTTGCCGCAGATCCTGAAAATGTATTTTTGATACGCCCCAATTTACAAGGAACGAATTGGTATAAAGAAATCACTCGAATTGCTCCTGTAAGTAGGGTAAGTCTTGGTTTTGACGGAGGTAGCGAAGATGGGCGTTTCTATCTGGGCCTTTCAGGTCAAAGCCAATCAGGTATTTTGTTATCCAATGAATTAAAACGGTACACTGCTCGTTTCAATTCGGAATGGGATGTTACCCCATGGTTGACATTCGGTGAAAATCTACAGGCTACGTATCGCTCGGTTAACGGTCAGCAAGGTCCAGGAAATGGTGCAGGTGTAGCACGTCAAGAATCAGAAGTACTTTCGGCCTATCGTATGCCGACCATTATTCCCGTTCTTGATGATTTCGGCAGTTATGCCAGTACAAAAGCAAGTGGTTTCAATAACCCACGGAACCCTGTACGACGGTTGGTAAGAAACAACGGTGATGATGTTAATTATTCCGTGGAGGCCTTTGGTAACATTTACGCTCAGGTAAAACCTGCCGATGGATTGACACTCAGAAGTAGCATTGGAGGTCAATACTTTAACTTTACGCAACAGAACTATAATTATAGATATTTGGGGGATTCTGAACCTGAAGCCAGTAACTCTTTCAGTGAATTTTGGATTTACGGATTCCAGTGGACATTTACTAATACCATCGATTTTGACAAGAAGTATGGCAAACATCAAATTAAGGCATTTGCTGGTATAGAGGCGATAAATGGAGCAAGTTCTCCCCGTGCGGGCTCTAAAGGTCGATTCATTAGTGGCTCGGGTATCAATCCGTTTTCTACCGATCTTGATTTTGTTACTTCCTCCGCAGTTCAAAGCCCTGTTCTTCAAGGAGGTATCAACAAAGGCGTTAACTTCAGTTCAATCTTTGGCAATATCAAATATAATTTTGATGAGCGCTACTACTTGACAGGGGTTATCAGACGTGATGGGTCATCAGTATTTGGTGAAAATAATCGTTATGGAATCTTCCCTGCGGTATCGGCTGCTTGGCGTGTCATAGGAGAACCCTTTATGCAAAATCAAGACTTCATCTCCGATTTGAAATTCCGTGGTGGTTGGGGTGAGATGGGTAACTCGAACAACGTGGCGCCCACGAATCAGTTCTCTTTGTTCGCTTCCAGTCTTGGAAATACGTTTTATCCTATTGGCGGGCAGAACGGCGGTGCCGATGAAGGATTTGCAGCGAGTACTATCGGTAACCCCGATGCGCGTTGGGAAACCAGTACGACCTTGAATATCGGTTTTGATGCTGCATTTTTCAATGATAAGTTGGAAGTTATTCTTGACTGGTGGCAGAAAGACACAGAAGACCTGCTCTTTCAAGTTCCTTTGTCCGGTGTGACCGGTAACTTTGCTTCCGCGCCAGCAGTAAACGTGGGTACCATGTTGAACAAAGGAGTCGATTTTCAAGTTGTAGGTCGAGGTAATTTCACAGAAGATTTTACTTTTCAAGTTACTTTGAACAATTCGTTTTTAACGAATGAAGTTGTAGAATTTGCTCCTGGTATTGAATTCTTGGATGGATTTGGTTTTAGAGGTAATTTCCCAACACGGAACCAAGTTGGTAGATCATTGTCCTCTTTCTTCGGGTATCAAGTATTGGGTTATTTCAACAGCCAAGCTGAAGTCGATAGCTCACCTGCACAAGATGGTGCTGGGCTTGGTCGTTTCCGTTATGCCGACGTGAGTGGTCCTGACGGGGTGCCAGATGGTGTGATTACTCCAGACGATAGAACATGGTTAGGTTCTCCTGTTGCTCCATACACAGGTGGTGCTGTATTCGAACTAAATTACAAGCAATTGAAGATGGAAATGTTCTGGAACTGGTCTGTAGGCAATGAAATCTACAACCACTCAAAGTGGTTTAGAGATTTCTTCGGAACGTTCGAAGGTTCTGCAAAAGGTGTTGCCGCTTTTAATTCATGGACTCCTGAGCTTGGTAACAATGCCGGAGCCCCGATTTGGGAAAGCGCAACGAACATTAGTACAAGTGGTGCTTCCAACTCTTGGTATATTGAAGATGGTTCTTATGCCCGTTTGCAGCGTTTGGCCCTACTGTACTCTTTTGACGATAAAGTGAAAGACGCACTTGGGTTGAGCAAGTTCGAAGTTGGGGTCTCGGCCAACAACATTTGGACGATTACCAACTACAGCGGTTTAGACCCCGTAGTCGGTGGTGATGTTGATACTGCGTTCGGTGTTGATGTGGGTAACTACCCCGCCACACCTCAATATGTGCTATCATTAAATATAGGGCTCTAATGTATTGTGATAAAACTGTGATATTTGTATCAGAAAAAAATAATATCTTTAAGCAAAAATAAACTATGAAAACAATGAATAACTTAAAAAAGCTACCCGTATTGATTGCGGCCTTACTTATGGTAGGGGTATCCTGTAGCGATGAATTTTTAGAAGTAGCTCCGGCAGGTGCGTTGGCTGGACCGATTTTGGAAAACCAAGCGGGTATAGATGGTCTGTTAATCGGAACCTATGCCGCTTTAAATGGCGTATTCGGTAACCGTTTCGAAGGACCCAATCACTGGGTGACCGGTTCGATTATGGGTGGTGAAGCGAATAAAGGTACCGATGCAGGTGACTATTCGACCATAAATCCGTATCAGCGATACGAGAATGATCCTACCAATGGGGACATCAACAACCTCTGGAGAGGTCGATTCGAAGGTGTTTCTAGAGCAAACAATGTTTTAAGGGTACTTGCAGACGCCGGGGACGCAATATTACCAGGTGAGGCAGCAAGAATTGCTGGTGAGGCGCGTTTGTTGAGAGGTCATTATTACTTTGATCTAAAGAAGCATTTCAATAACATTCCTGTGTTTGATGAAACTGTGGAAGCCACGGAAATTCCTTTAATTCCCAATAATGGTGATGCATGGGCGCAAATCGAAGCTGATTTTCAATTTGCTTATGATAACACCCCAGCTGAAAATGGTGCTGGTCGTGTCAATAAATGGGCGGCTGCCGCTTATATGGGCAAGGCAAAATTATACCAAGGGAAATTTGCCGAGGCAAAAACATGGTTTGATGATGTAATCACCAATGGGGTTACATCAAACGGATTGAAATATGCTCTATTGGATGATTATTCGCAGATTTACAATGCGGAGTTTGATAATCATGCAGAATCTGTAATGGATGTTGAGTCTGCCAACAATACGGGTAGTACACAAAATGCGAATTATTTTGATGACCTGAACTACCCTTATAATACGGGTACTGATGGCCCTGGTAACTGTTGTGGTTTCTTTCAGCCAAGTCTTGAATTGAGTAATTCGTTCCGTACTGGTGCTGATGGCCTTCCATTATTAGATGGTTCATATAACGATGCAGCCAATGAGGTTGCCAATAGTTTCCGACATGTTATTACCAATGGTAACGACGAGTCGACTTTTGTTGAAGATGCCAACCCTTTGGATCCGCGTATCGACCATTCAATTGGTAGAAAAGGTATACCATATCTTGATTGGCCAGGTGTAGATGGCGCTCACCCAGGTTCAGCTTGGATTCGTAGTTTCCCATACGCCGGTCCTTATTCTCCTAAAAAGTATATCTATTATCAATCACAAGAGAATTCTTTGACTGATGGTAGTTCTTGGACTCGCGGATATGCCTTGATGAATTATACGATTATTCGTTATGCTGATGTTCTTTTGATGGCAGCCGAGGCTGAAATCGAGGCTGGTTCTTTGGAAACAGCAAGGATGTATGTAAACATGGTCAGAGCACGTGCTGCACTTTCTGAGCACTGGGTTAAAAATGCAGACGGTAGTGATGCTGCCAACTATGTAATTTCTGAATATCCAGCGGCGGCCTTTTCAGGTCAAGATGCTGCAAGAGATATTGTACGTTTCGAGCGTAAATTAGAGCTCTCGGGTGAAGGCCATCGTTTCTTTGATTTGGTACGTTGGGGTATCGCTGCAGAAACCCTAAATACGTATTTAGCTTATGAGTCACAGTATTTGGTAACCAAATTCGGCGGAGCAAGTTTTACCGCTGGTAAAAACGAATACTATCCGATTCCGCAAGCACAAATCGATATTGCAGGAACTGATGTTTATACTCAGAATGCTGGGTACTAGTATTAAACAGTAAATATCTTAAGACCCCAACCTTTAAAGGTTGGGGTTTTTTGTTTCTTTCAATACCATCGTGCATCTTTGCATATTTTTACATAATCAACAATGATAAAGAGTTTTCGTCTTTTATTTATTAGTTTTTTTGGATTAGGTATGTTTAGTTCTTGTTCGGACAAAACTCCGATTACCCGCTTTGAAAGCATTAGTTCAGAAGTATCTGGCCTGACATTCAAAAACCAGCTTACCGAAAACGATTCTATAAATATTCTTGACAATGAATTCGTCTATAATGGTGCCGGCGTCGCCCTGGGCGATTTAAATAATGATGGCCTAGACGATATTTTTCTCGCGGCCAATCAAGTAGACAACAAATTATTTTTAAATCAAGGTGACCTAAAGTTCAAAGAAATCACCTTGGAATCAAAAATTAGCAAATCAAACTCTTTCATATGGTCGTCAGGGGTATCCATGGTAGACCTGAATTTAGATGGTAAATTGGATATTTATATCTGCAACACCTTTTCAAAAGACTCGACACAACGCGCAAATTTGCTGTATATTCATCAAGGCCTAAACGAAAATGGAATACCTGTTTTCAAGGAAATGGCCAAAGAATACGGTATTGCAGATGACACCTATTCTTCACACGCTCAATTCTTTGATTATGACAACGATGGAGATTTAGATCTTTTTATAGGTGTCAATAGAATCGAAGGAATCAACCCGTCTCAGTTCAGCCCGTTAGAAGATGATGGCACATCCACAAGCAAAGATCGTTTGTACGAAAACAAATGGAACGATGCCGTCGGCCGACCTGAATTTGTAAATGTATCCGATTCGGCAGGTATTCGATATCATGGCTACAGTCATAGCACCTTGATCAATGATTTCAATAAAGATGGGTGGATGGATATTTATGTAGCCAATGATTTTTTGAGCAACGACCTTGTATATATCAATAACCAAGATGGCACTTTTACGAATCGTGCGGGGGAACTATTCAAACATTTTAGCCTTTCCTCAATGGGCAGTGATATTGTCGATGTAGATAATGATGGAGAGCTTGATCTGTTCACAACTGAAATGCAACCCTATTACAACAAAAGAAAAAAACTCTTTCAAGGCCCTAGTAACTATCAGAAAGAAGTTTTTACCAAGAAGTATCAATACGAACAACAATATACTAGGAATACACTTCAACTGAACCAAGGCTATAATTCAAGCACGGGTCTTCCGATTCATTCAGAAATGGGAATGTACGCGGGAATTCATGAAACAGACTGGAGTTGGGCCCCTCTCTTTGCCGATTATGACAATGATGGATTTCAAGATTTACTAATTACCAATGGATTTCCAAAAGATGTTACGGATAGAGATTTCGGGGATTTCCGAGCTACTGCTAGCAGATTGGTGACCAAGCAAGTTTTGTTGGCGGCGATTCCTGAGATAAAAATTCCGAATTTTATATATAAAAACAACGGTGACCTCACATTTACCGACATGACCAAAGATTGGGGTCTTAATTTCGGCACTTATTCGAACGGGGCGGCCTATGGCGACCTCGATCATGACGGTGATTTAGATTTAGTGATCAACAATATAAATGACGACGTACTTCTGTTGGAAAATAAAACGTCAGAGCTTGATGGGAAAAATCACTACGTGAGAATTAAATTAATAGGGGATGCTAAAAATCGAGCAGCCATCGGTTCGGTTGTTGAAATTTATTCGGATGGAAAATCACAAAAGCAGTCGGTTCTATCCGGTCGAGGTTATCTGTCCAAACCCGAGAGCACCTTACATTTCGGATTGGGTAATCAAACAAAAATAGACAGTTTGAAGATTATTTGGCCGGGTGGAAAGACAAAGCTGATTTTTAAAGTACAGATCGATTCCACATCCAAAATCACCTACGTGCCAGATGGGTTAGCACCCATAAAAACTTCTGATTCTATCCATAATGCTTTTTTCAATGAAGTGAGCGAAGCTTATGGTTTGGACCATCTTTCGCTCGACATGGACTTTATCGACTTTAATTTTCAAACCACGATTCCACATAAATTTTCGCAGTACGGTCCGTCGCTATCGGTCGGCGATATAAACGGAGACGGGCTAGAGGATATGTTTCTTGCAGGAAGTAGAAGCTACCCTGAACAGTGGTTTGTTCAAAAAAATGATGGAACTTTTGAGAGCATTGAAGTCTCATACAAATCAGATAGTAAGTTAGAAGAAGACTCTGCTACCCTCCTTTTTGACGCCGATTCAGACGGCGACCTAGATTTATATATAGCAAGAGGTTGTGCCCAATACCCTCCCGATCATGAATATTATCAAGATAAATTATTGCTCAACGACGGAAGAGGAAATTTTAAAGAGACGCCAGGTGTACTTCCTGATTTCCGGACAAACTCTGCGGTAGTTAAGGCGGCAGATTACGATAGAGACGGGGATCTTGATCTTTTTGTCGGAAGCCGGGTTTTACCATTCTCCTACCCCATGCCAGATAGGTCTTATGTCTTAAGAAATGAAAGTGTCGATGGGCATGCAAAGTTTACTGATGTCACCAAAGAAGTATCCGAAGATCTTCTATACCCCGGTTTAATAAGTGATGCACTTTGGACGGATTTCAATAATGATTTTTGGCCAGATCTTATTTTGGCGGGTGAATGGATGCCCCTACGTTTCTTTAAAAACGATAAAGGCATATTGACCGAAATAACCGAAAAAACGAATTTAAAGGACAAATTCGGATGGTGGAATAGCTTGGCATCAGCAGATTTAGACAATGACGGTGATTTAGATTACATCGCCGGAAATTATGGTAGCAATATTAATTTCAAAGGTACTGCTACCGAACCCATACGCGTTTATGCGAAAGATTTGGACGCAAATGGAAAGATAGACCCACTAATATCGTATTATCTTCGCGATAGCATAGGTGACAGAAAAGAATATCTATATCACCCTTGGCAAGATGTGACCAAGCAATACGTTGGTATACGAAAAACTTTCAATTCTTTTGGTGATTTTGGTGAATCGACCCTACCTGAGATGTTCAAAGATGGTCTTCTAGAAGACGCCAAGGTATTGTCATTCAATTATATGCAAACATCTTGGATAGAAAATTTGGGGAACAATGAGTTTGAGATTCATCAATTACCGACAGCTGCTCAAATGGGGCCCGTGTTCGGAATCTTACCGATGAATCTCAATAACGATGACCAAATTGATATACTGCTTGTCGGGAATGATTTTGGCATGGAGGTGCAACAGGGGCCTGCTGATGGGCTTATCGGCGTGGCGCTCGAGAATAAAGGTAATGGTTCTTTCGATCCGATTCCCTTAGAAGAAACCAATTTTTATGTACCAGGCGATGCAAAAGCATTGGCCAGAGTTTTAATTTTGAACGAAAGGGAACTTATAGTGGCAACCCAGAATAATGATAAAATAAAGGCTTTTGCAACAGAAGGAACGGTTTCCCAAAAACTAATCAAAGTAGCGCAAAACGAAGTAAGGGCCGAAATAGAATATAACAACGGTAAAGTCAGCGTGCATGAATTTTACTGGGGCAGCACTTTTCTTTCACAGTCGAGCAGAAGTTTGAAAATTGTTGGACAACCAAATGAGGTTACATTCTATGATAACTTTGGAAAACAGACCCGAGTATTGTCATTGTAGCCCCTAATGTTCGTTCGTATGCTTATAATCCCCAAATCGATATTTCACAGTACGCTTCAATGGTATGTTCATGCCATTTGTTTGTTCCAACCAATCGTAAATCGCCGTGGACATTGATTTTGCTATGTCTTGTTTATCAGGATCGGCAATGAGGTTGTACATTTCTTCGGGGTCGTTCTCAAGGTCATAGAGCTCATTACGATCCCAAATACCCTGAAACTTCATGTATTTATATTTGTCGGTTCGCATTCCAAAAACCGTCGGGGTCATGGGGAAGTCATATTCCCAATAATATTCATAGAAAACTTCTTTTCTTGAAGTGGCATTAGTATCTCCCGTTAGAATTGGAATAAAGGAAACTCCCGGCATGTTTTCGGGTTGCTTCACTCCTGCCTCGGCTAAAACCGTTGGACCTATATCTATGTTCTGAACCATCTGTTTTGGGGTTTGACCACCTTCGAACAATTCGGGGCAGCGAACCAATAAGGGTACTTTTACCGACTCTTCATAGAAATGCCTTTTGTCGATCAAACCATGTTCTCCCCAACTAAAACCGTTATCTCCCATATAAATGACCAAAGTAGACTCGTCTAAACCTTCCTTTTTAAGGTAATCCATCACCGTGCCAACGCTTTCATCGACCCCAAGAAGTGTTTCGCAATAGTCGACGACCATATCGTAAATACCCTCATTGTCATGGTACATATAATCTACACCGTGCCAACTGATACGTTGGTCGGCTACCCATTGCGGCCACTTCAAGTCACGATACTTTCCTGTTTTGGTCTGATCGTAGGTCGCTGGCAGTTCAATTCGTTTCCCCTTGTATCTGCCTTTATGTCGCCTAGCGGGTTGAAAACCCGCATGAACCGCCTTATGTGATAAGTAAAGAAAAAATGGTTTTTTCTTATCACGCTTATCAAGCCAATCGACAGCATGATCGGTCAACAAATCGGTTATATAAGTCGAATCCTTATAAGCCGTTCTTTTTCCATTGATGTTTAATGTAGGATTGTAATAAACTCCCTGTCCGGGGAAACTTTCCCAATGGGTGAAACCTGGTTGGGGCTCATCACCGTGATCGCCCATATGCCATTTCCCAAAAAAACCGGTTTGATAACCTGCTTTCTCCAGATATTGAGGAAAATAAGTCAGATTTCCCGGGTCGGGAGCCTGATTGTCTACTATGGTATGAGAATGCGAAAACTGTCCGGTCAAAATGGATGCGCGGCTTGGCGAACAAAGGGAAGTAGTAACAAAAGTATTTGGCACATATGCTCCTTCGGCGGCCAATTTATCCATATTCGGTGTTTCAAGCCAAGGCACTTTGCCGGTAAAGCCCATATAATCAAATCGATGGTCATCCGTTAGTATGAAAATGACATTTCTCGGTTTTTTCTTAGTTTCTATTTCCGGTTCGGTATTTTCCGCAAAAGAATTAACTATCGCAGAAAATAGCATCAAAATTGTTACAATGTGTTTTACTGATTTTTCTTTGTTTGATTGTTTACTATCCATCATTTACGTTTCTGTTCTACAAACCATTCATAAAGCTCCTCTGTGGCATAGGCTTTTTCCCAAGAATTGTGGCCGACCCCTTCATACGAAGTGAATTTGACATCGTGCCCCAAAGACTTTAATTTTTTTACCATTTCTTCGGATTCGGAAAAAGATATCGATTTATCTTCCGTACCGTGAAAAACCCAAATCGGCATTTCTTTATCTACCCATCCGGCATAGGGTAAAGGCGACATACCGCATACAACTGCCAGAGCGGCGAATTTCTCGGGGTATTGTACAGCTAATTCCCATGCAGCTCCTCCTCCCCTGCTCAACCCGGTCAAATAAATCCGTTTTTCATCTACACGGTTGTTCGCCACGATATCGTCTAATAACGCCATAATGGCATGGGTATTCCACCATTTCTTTTCATGCGGATTCTGGGGAGCCAATATGATAAAAGGGAAATCATTGCCTTCGGCGATAAGTTTCGGGGGGCCGTTTGATTTAACTTCTTCCAGATTTCCACCCGATTCACCGCCACCATGCAAAAATAGCAATAACGGAAAATCCATGTCGGCTTCTGAATCATAACCTTCAGGGAAATACAGATAGTAGTGAAAATCTTCTTTTACGATGGATTGATAAGAATCTTCGATCAACTTTGATTTGGATTGCGCTTTACAACTGTTCAGTAGCAAACAGGCCATTCCCAAAACTAAAAACGATTTCATTTTTTTTCTTTGGAAGGAGAAGATACATAAAATCCCAATATATATTCCAAGAAAAACGGACGCCTTTCGGCGTCCGTCTACTACTATTATTTCTAGTTTTATCTACCTATACAGTGTAAAGTGACCGATATATCTATTTTTATCTTTATCGTTCTGATTCACCTCGTACCAATAGTCCCCCGAAGGAACCGCTTTACCTTCGTAATTCCCATCCCAAGCCGAAACCTGATTAAGGCGTGCAACTACCCTACCATATCTGTCATAGATTATCACTTCAATATCTGGAAAGAACTCTCTATTTCTCGGGAACCAAACATCATTGTTTCCATCGCCATCGGGAGTAAAGAAATTGGGAATTTCCAACATTCCAGTAAACTCAAACGGAATCGTTGCAACGGCCACACAACCGTTTTGATCGGTAACTTGTATGGTCACGACTTCACTCACATTTGTCGTATACATATTGTCATCGCCCTGCGACTCACCCTGAAATGAATAGTCGTAGCCACCATACCCACCTTCAGCTATGGCCGTAACCTCATTGGGGCCGGTCTTTTCTGCAATCAAGGTTAAGGGTTCATATGCTTCCATCGAGAAATCAACGGAATTGGTACAACCGTTTTGGTGATAGATATAAACCGTGTGATCTCCAGCATCAAGGTCTCCCCATGTATATGTTGTCGAAGCGTTGGACGATATGGCATCAGTTGGATCAATTGGATCCAAAGCAAACAACAGAGCAGGGTACAAACTTGCATCTTGCATCTCTATGCTAACCGTACTATTCGGGAAAATACCTTCGCAACCATATTGAATAATAGGCTCTGCCGTAAGGTCAACACCAATTTCAATTGTAATAATCACTTCTGCCGGACAACCGTTTTGATCTTCAACTTGAATCAAATATGATTCTCCTCCTATCAAATTATCGAAATACAAACTGTCGTTTCTCTCAAAAACTTCACTTCCATCGGAATTCGGACCAATAATCATAGTATTATAATACTGCATTGATGTCGATACGTCTACAAAGGGAGTACCTCCAACAATCGTAATTTGAGCCGTACCATCTTCAAACCCGATACAGGTCTCCGGAGTTGTGGTGGTCTCACTGATTACAAGTTCTGCGGGTTCTGTGACCGTGATAAAGTCTTTTTCAAAACAACCGTTTTCGTCTTGAATCAAAATCTCATAGGTGCCGACAGCCAAGTCCTCAAAAGTGTATTGCCCGGGTGTTGTGGCATCACTAAAAAATTCATTGAAATTGGGTGCGATAGCAAACTGAAGTAACCCAACCCCGCCACTTGTAACTTCTATCGAAATACTTCCATCGGTTTCTCCAAAACATGAAATTGGTCCAGGCGCCGCATCAAAAATAATCGGAGCTGGTCTCGTAATTTCAAAAGGTCCTGCAATATCTTGACACGTGTTACCACTAGTGACAGCAACATAATATTGACTGCCCACGTCGAGACCTTCAAAAGTACCGAAATCTTGTGGTCCTCTAACCAATGTTGCACTGGCGTCAGGGCTAAAGGCATCAACGGGGTCACCATCAAAAAGATAGAACATATTGCTGCCCACACCACCGTTGGTAAAAGATTCTATTCGTCCATCCAATTCAGAGAAACATGAGATATCATCAACAGGAGAATTTGGCAAGATCTCAATATCGGACGCGTCGGTCAATCTAAGACCGTTTGTTCGTACTGGCAAGCAGGTATTGCTAGCGTTCTTTTTGCGCACGTCAAATTGATAGGTTATCGTGCCCGAGGGTCGGGTAAATAATTGGGATGTACCCGATAGATCTTGATACGGGCCTACTACCACGTCATCTTCCACTGGTTGGTACTCATAGGTGAATGCTGGATCTGGATTATCGATTCTCAGTTCAAATTCACCTAGTCCACCACACCCGGGAACTTGGGTAAGTGCCAATCTAGGCTCTATCGGTGGGGGTGGGTTTACGAAATAAGGAACCGTGACCGCTATACAATCAAAACTCGATGAAACTTCTATTGCATACCAACCACCACTAATATATCCGCCACTATCACCGACAAAAGTGGGCGAATTCTGCAAACCACCTGTTGAGGCAATATCGGTATTATCGTCACTGTTTAGGTATAACAGTCTGTAGTTATAGCCAGCCCCGGAGAACCCTCCCGTCGCACCTGCCGTTGCAGTTGTAGCGTCTCCTGTGGTCGGATCGTAGGCTTCCAATATCGCATTGTTCCCATTTGGACAAACCAAGGCTTGGGGTTCACGAATTCCAGCCATGATTGGATCAATAGAATCTAAAGATATATCGAATATATCGGTACAACCTTCTACATCTCTAATTTCCACTTGATAGTTACCACTAGAAAGATTTTGAAAATCATTACTTGCCTGAAATGGCACAATTATCGGATAAGGGTTGGTCGTTCCGTTATCTCTCCTTAGCTGAAATTCATATGGCGATGTATCCCATCCGTTGATTCCGACTGCTTGAATATGACCGGCATCCTCATTACAACCCACGTTGCCCACTTCACTTGCAGTAACGTCAAGTGCACCGTTCGGTGATCTTATGGTCTCCACATTACTATCCGAGCTACAGAAAGGCATAGCAGTTGAAATGACCTCGACAAAGAAATTTCCGCCGGGCAGACCGGTAATCGTTTCAGCGTTGTTTGCCGTATCAAAAGAACCTGTAGCCAAAATGGTCGTTTTTGCCGTATCTGATCCGCTATAAACATTATAGGTATAGATACCTGTATAATCGGTAACTTCTATTGACATCTCCCCGTCACTCAGACCGAAACACGAAACTGGTTTCATTTCCGCAATAACCACAGTCGGATCGATAGGTTCGGCCACTGTATGTATTGGAAGTGGATAAGCACAACCGTTCGGTTCATCATCCTGAAGTTCAAATAGATAGTCCCCGGCAGCAGGCAAGAAAATATCCACGAAATCATTACCCGGAGTATTCGAAACAGGCGCTACCACGACCGCAGATACCGTGGTGACCGTAAAGCTTCCGGTTTGTGATGCGGGCACAAAGATTCTGACTCGTTCTGGGTCTCGACAATTTAAGACATCGATTTCGGTAATACTAGGTGTCACATCAGAGGGTGGGTCTATAGTGACACTAGTCGTTATCTGACAACCGTTGCCATCTATCGCATAAACCGTTATATTCTGTGTACTGCCATTATCGACTATTTCAAAGGTATTCGAAGATTGATAGTTCGAGAAACCCGTAATACTATATTGGTATCCTCCAGCCGCCGTACCCGGATTCGAAGGATCAACATCGACAGTTAAGATGGTAGAACTGAAACGGTTGGCACCCGGTTCACAAACAAAATCAGGAGCAGAAGCGGAAATCAAGAAAGGTAACGGCTCATTGATTTGAATATCTTCTGCCACCACAACGCAGTTTCTTGCGGTTCGAATCTCAACATCATAAAGACCAGCACTTAGTCCGGTAAAGGATCCTGAGCCGTTCTGCTGAATTATCGGCGTAGTCGTATTTGCAGTGTATAGCGTATAAACAATTGGACTATCAACATCGGTACCTGTCTGTAAAATAATGTCGATACTGCCATCATCAAGACCATTACACGATATATCATTATCGAGCACGCTATCGATCACCGGTGGAGTCGCTGCCTCTAAGAAAATATTATCTACGGTAAAGGTACAGTTGCCCAAACCGTCTGCAACTATGTTATCGGTAACCAAAACCTGATAATCACCTGGGGTGACGCCTGAGAAAATTCCAGTTGTATTGGTGGTGCCAATAGGAGTTCCCGCTCCGTTCTGTAACTCAAAAGTAAAATCACCACTTCCACCATTAGTACTTATTGTAATTTCTCCATCTGCGACATTACAGGTCGGGTCAGTGGTAAATCCGCCAGAGGCCGATAAAAAGTCATAAACAATTGCTGTTCCTTGACTATCGCAACCGTTGGCATCAACAACATCGACCACATAATTACCAGGGCTTGCTACCGTATAGGTATATTCCCAATGCGTTCCATTGTCAATAATGTCCGGCTCTAAGCGTTCATCACCGCCCAACGTAAATCTTGGCGTATCGATTGTATTGGGTACCGTCACGATGATATCAAAAGAAGTCGAAGTGGGATCGCACTGATTATCTACCACAAAAGTAGGCGCGGGTAGATTAGGTTCCAATTGTATGACCGTTGCAATGGCGAAGGAGGTACAACCACTTACATCTCGAACATAGACATCATAACTTCCTGCCGTCGCGATAAACGAAGTATCGGTAGTCCAATCACCTGCTGTCGGAGTAGCTCCAGTAGCCATATAGGCGAACTCATAAGGACCGCCTGCCCCGCCATTTCCTTGCACAACGATTTGTCCGGGAGAATTACAATTCGCTGGTTCTTCCCTAATGATATCTATGGATGGTAGATTCTGATCGATAATGACACCAACCGCATCCGTACAATTGTCAGTAAGATTGGTCACTATTATTTGGTAATCTCCTGGCAAGGTCTCATAGGTATTCGAATAGGTCGGGGATACGTTTATCGGTGTGTCAATGACAATTCGTGTACCATCGTCATTGTTCAACAATTCGATTTGTAAATCAGTATTTGCTGGAAATCCGACAACATCATATATGATTTGCCCGAATCGATTGGCATCGCAATACCCGGCGGTAGAACTCGCCGTTACATCTAGAGGTGAAAATCCGTCAACTGGCGGAATAACTTCGGAATATTCACAGCCCGTAACCGTATCGATAACTTCAACAGTATAGGCAACCCCATATTGGATTCCATCGGTGGTATTGCTGAACTCGTGTGTATTGGGTCCTGCAGCGTTGTTCAGGTTATAGTAAGCTGGCTGTCCCGCAAGTCGTATCTGATACGATCCTCCAACTGGTAAAACTTCCACGGTGTAGGTAAATCCTGAGTCGTCACAGGTCACTGCCGGTGTAAAGTTTATTGGATTGATCTGAACGTCGTTCGTAGTGATTTCCACCATATCAACATCCCTACATCCGTTTGCATCCAAGGTGATGACCGTATAAGTATCGGGAACAAGTGCCGGATCTAAAATTTGTACTGGTAAGGTAGCAGGATCCACATTGTCCAACCGAGTAATTTCATTGCCTAGTGCATCCTCCACAATAAAAGTATAATTAGGACTACCGGGGGTGACACTATTTATATTAATACCACCGCTAACTGCACCTGTAGAGCAAGTCGCCGGTTCTTCGGTTACCGAAGTATCTGGCGTGGCAGTAGGATCGGTCGGTACAACGGCATCCGCGGCCACAGTTTCACACCCCCTAGAATCCCTAACCAAAAACGGATAGGTTCCTGCTGCTAAATTTGAAAATACAGACTGTGTTCCCCAGCCTCCGCCGTTGAAATTGATTTCATAAGGAGGAATACCACTCGTCGCATCCGGAGTTATAGTTACAACTCCGTTATTCGCATTGCCACAACTTACGGGAATGAAATCTACCGCAGCGGGATCTATGTTCACAGGAGGATTCAGTGTTATCGGATTGGAATCCGCAATACAACCCTCATTGTCGGTAACCCTGAAAACATAGTCTCCCGGTACATTTGTGTTGTATAGGAAGTTGGTCGACGTCAAAGGCGTCGTTCCACCAAAAGCACCACCGTTCAGGCTCACCTCATATTGTTTTGGTCCCGCGCCAGAGGTATAACCTCCCAAAACTCGGACTCTTATCGCCCCGTCGGCCCCACCACAGGGTATCTCTGTTTCGATGTTCGTGTTTACCCTAATTTGAGGGTTTACAGTTACGTTTACGTTATCGCGACAGTTGTTACCATCGACAACTTCGACACTATAGCTTCCGGGTGTCAAATTATTAAAAACCGGACTCGCCTGAAGAGGGCCTCCATTGATCCGATATTGATGACTTCCTATAGGCGCGCTTCCAGCCGTGGAAGTGACCGCAATCGTTGCCCCCGTGCCTGCAACAAAACACAGATCAGAAGAAGCTGCATCAAATGCAACGGTCGGCGCATTTAGTGGAGTCAAGTCAAAAGTAAAAGTGTCCGTACAGCCCTCGATATCTTCTACACTTAAGGTATAGGTACCTCCTTGTGGCAGATTACCGAAAACCGTTCCTGATTTAGGGCCGACCGTAGTCGAGCCATCAGGAAACAACAATGTATATCTGTTGCTGCCCCAACCTCCGGTAGCATTGGCGACAACTCGTCCCAAGTTCCCATTATCACAGGTCATTGGCGTCACTGTTCCGCTCAATGCAATAGGTGATGGAGGCTCTTCTATATCAAAGGAAGCCGAATCGGTACATCCGGTATCTACATCGGTCACGGTCATAGTATAGGTACCCGCACCTGAAGGTGGTAAAGCTACACTTCCATTATTTTGTGGCCCGCTTTCGGCACCACCATTAATATTAAAGGTATAGTTATTCGCGAATCCATCGATCAACCAAGTACCAGTACCATCAGTAGCCCCAGTACAAACCCTAAGATCACCTCCAGACTGAACTCTCACTCGAATCGTACTAATAATGGCGGGAGAAAAACCTTCGCTATACGTACAGTTATTCGCATCGGTTATTTGGAATATATACGATTGTGTTGCATCAAGGTCATCAAAAGTATCACTACCTCCATTGTTGATTGTTACAGGACTTATAATACTGTAATTTGTTATTGCAGCACTACTTGTGGGTATCAATTGTACATCAACGGTATTAGCGGCACAATTACTATCCGATGTCACGAAATCGATGTCCGTCGGGGGGTCAACATCTTCGATGGTAATCGGTGTCAATTCCAAACGACATCCACCATCATCTTCGATCATCGGAGTATACATGCCCGGTCCAAGATTTGGGTACGACTCGGTAGTGGTGAAATTAGTACCGTCGATGCTAAAAACATAGCCACTACCCGAACCACCGGTATACGGAGGTACAAAATCGATTCGACCACCTATGACCCCACCCGAACCATCACAGGTGCGATCTGATACTTTGGTGGCGGATCCAGAAATTACACCAACACTACGCACGGTAACATCAGGCAAATCCATGGTACATTCAAAACCACCTTGTTGGTAGCGAACCTCGATTTCGTCATATGTCGTGCCAGCAGGTGTAGCGGGAACCGTTATCTGTGTGCTGGTATCCCAGGGATCTGTAGACCGAACCCTATAAGTAAGGTTGTAACCCATTGCGTCATTGATGGTGAAATTTATTTTGGCACCTCCGTTGGAACAATCGCCGTCTATGCCATTTGCTGTAACATCGGGCGGATCGAGACTTTCGACACTTGCAGATGCCGGTATCGTACAGTTGTTGCTATCCGTAATGATAAAATCATAAGTGCCCGGTGCCGTAACGGTAAATGTTGTCGTACCTGTATACGATGGTTGCGATGGCCCTCCATTTACAGTAAAGGTATACGGTGCCGAACCTCCAGTCGTGTTTACCGTAATATCGACATCAGATATTGTAGAACATCCAAAACTACTGTTGACCTCTGTGGAGGCATCCAAAGCCGAAAGGCCGTTACCGATTACAATCGGGTTGTTCGAAGTATCACGATCTTGTCTGGGTGGATCGATACCGTTTACGGGATCCCCGGTACATTGTTGGGTTTCCACCTGAACCGTATAGGTACCAAAACCTACAGCCGGAAAGGTATATGGGTTTGAGGTTTCAGGAAGAAAAGCGGTAAATTCTTGTGCCACCAAATTCTCATCAAGCAAAGTGTATTTAAATGGCCCCGGAACTCCACCTGTTGCTGTCACGGTAATAGAACCGGTATCTCCCGAACATTGCGCATCGACAAAAGTTACATCGATACCCAAATCTAAATCTTCAATGGTAATCGGGGCATAAGGGTACTCACAGGTATTCGGTGTATTCTGTAAACGTGCCTTGACAATATATGTGCCAGGGTTCAAGTTGCTGAAAATAGGTCCCTGCCATGGGCCAAAACCACTACCATTATCGATGCTAAATTCATATGCGCTAGAAAGACCCGTAATTTGAATTCTTCCCTGCTCCCCACAAATAAAATCTGTTTTTACATGAGTTTGGGTAATCGTACTCTTTTTGACCTCGAAGTAGTAAGGTTGGCCATCGGCCAAAACGCGGAATTCTGCTCCAGTACCTGCTGGAATAGTGCTAGCATCTAAATTAAAGGTAGGTCCGGCATTTACAGTACTGTAACAAGATGGTGTGGTAACAGGGCAAGGTTCTGACAGATCGGGTGAACACGAACCTCCTAAAATCTGCCATAGAACTGTAGTATGGCTTCCTGTAAGTGAAATTGTACGGTCATCAGAATCACCGCACAAGTTAAAAAGTGCTACCGTACTACCATCGGTACCGCAGGTGTTCGTATCATCAGGTGATGCGATAATCGTCATGAACATCGGTGCGACCGATACCTTCTTACCTATTTTGTTGGTATTTTTTCTATCGGTATTTGTAGCAATTGCAGTCTCGGCTGTTAAAGTTTTGTCATTCGAACCTTCGCTCTCAAAGACCGAGGTGACTTCAGACAACATATGTAAAACATTAGTTTTAGCTATAGCCGTAGTGCAAGCTATCGACGAAGTGATCAATAGCATGGCATATAAAAGATGCCTTGTTTTTTTAGGTAGCATAGGTTAAGTAGAATTTCAAGAATACTTAGATTTGGGGTCTTTATATTCTAAGAGTACTAGTTTAAACTTATATTTTTCTTTTATTAACTCCTTTAAATTTCTTCCGATTGGCTGTAAACTGTGCTTTTTCGCCCATATTTTGTCTTCTTATCACTCCGTAGCGCTGCTATGTTGTTCAAAAAGTCTTCATCTGCTCGCAAAACATCTATTTTTCACTTCAATCAAAAAAAATCAAACGAGTTCATTATCTTTAGGCCGTTTCGAATACCTTATAACATTATTTGAACGAAAAATTATGAAAAAAAGTATCATTGCCATCTATTTAATCGTTGTTGCGTTTAATTTTTCCTGTGGACAGGACACTGTCAATCAAGTAACTACAATTGCCGATGAACCTTTTACGGCCGAGTTGTTGGTCGATGAGCTACCAATTCCATGGGGTTTGGCCTTCTTGCCCGATGGTGGAATGCTTATAACAGAAAAATCTGGGGAAATAATCCATTTTAAAGATGGAGAACGAAACAAAATTTCCAATGTGCCCGAAGTCTACACAAGAGGTCAGGGCGGGCTACTGGATATTGCGGTACATCCCGATTATTCGAATACCGGCTGGATCTACATAACGCACTCCTCACAAGAAGGCGAAGGCAAGGGTGGAAATACGGCGTTGATACGTGCAAAATTAAAGGATAACACACTGACCGACATTGATTTATTGTACAAAGGGGCACCAAATACTACAAAAGGACAACATTTCGGTTCACGTATCGAATTCGACAATGACGAAAAGCTGTATTTCAGTATCGGGGATCGTGGCGCGCGAGACGATAATCCCCAAGACGTTACCCGAGACGGTGGTAAAATCTATCGAATCAACGACGATGGAAGCATCCCCGATGACAATCCTTTTGTTGGAACCAATGGTGCTAAAACCGCTATTTATAGCTACGGACATCGAAACCCACAAGGTTTAGTCAAAAATCCCATGACCGGAGAAATCTGGGACAATGAACACGGTCCTCGCGGCGGTGATGAAGTGAATCTAATCAAACCGGGGGCGAATTATGGCTGGCCCGTTATCACTTATGGAATCAATTATAGCGGAACACCTATTACTGACAAAACCGCTATGGACGGTATGGAACAACCCCTTCACTATTGGGTGCCTTCCATCGCGCCAAGCGGAATGGCCTTTATCTCAACAGATAACTACGGAAGTGATTGGAAAGGGGCCTTGCTCGTGGGGTCTTTGAAATTTCAATATTTAGAGCTTCTTTTAATCAAGGATAACAAGGTTACCGATAGGCTACAGCTCTTAAAGGATATTGGTCGTTTGCGCGACGTTGTCGAGGGACCGGACGGACATATCTATGTTGCCGTCGAAGGCAAAGGAATATACAAATTGGTACCGAAAGGTTGACTTTAATCGCTCCTCTCCTCAGATGAGGGGAGGTGGCTTCCCGCCTTTTCTGCGGGAAGACGGAGGGGTTGATTCAAAAACCCCAATTTTCCCCTCAAGGTGCAATCCCATAATACAATTAGATTCTAATGAAAACATTCCTCCTAATTTATATTACAACTATAACAGTCCTCTTCATCTACCTTTTTCAAGACCCAGCACTTGAAGAGAGTATGCAACGTGGCAGTGAAATCTACGCTGACTTCTGTGTGGCCTGCCATTTGGAAAAAGGTGAAGGAGTCGCAAATACCTTCCCGCCATTGGCCGAATCGGATTATTTGGTAAAAAACCGCGAAGCCAGTATACGTGGTGTAAAATACGGCCAGCAGGGCGAAATCGTTGTTAATGGTGTTACCTATAACAATGCTATGGCCCCATTGGGATTAGAAGATGAAGAAGTTGCCGATGTGATGAACTTTGTAATGAATTCTTGGGGAAATACACAGGAGAAAATGGTGACAATCGAAGAAGTTGAGGCTATTCAAAAATAGCCGTTAGACACCTGCATCAAGTGCGGCCTTTACCGAACCATGCTCCTTCAGCAATTTCTCAGCTTGATTGTATGCTATGCCCAAACCTTCTGAAACGTAGCGCACTCCCCTATCTACAAGCTTATCATTACTCAATTGCATGTTGACCATTTTATTTCCTTTTACCCGTCCGATTTTGATCATCAAAGCGGTAGAAATCATATTCAGGGCCAGTTTTTGAGAAGTACCACTTTTCATACGTGTGCTTCCGGTAACGAATTCGGGACCAACATTCATTGCGATAGCTATTTCAGTAGCCCGTGCCAAAGGAGAACCAGGATTATTTGTAATCCCGGCAGTGAGAAGTCCATTTTTCTTAGCATCATCGATACCGCCTAAGACATAGGGCGTAGTACCCGAGGCTGCAATACCGACAACAACATCTAAATCGGTTATATTATGTACCATTAAATCTTTCCAAGCCTGTACCCTATCATCTTCGGCATGCTCTACGGATTTTCGTATGGCCACATCACCTCCGGCGATTAGCCCAACAACTCTTTCGTGCGGCATACCGTAAGTCGGGGGAATCTCGGAGGCATCTAGAATACCTAAGCGACCACTTGTACCTGCCCCTATATAAAATAAACGGCCACCTTTTTCAAATCGTTCGGCCAAAGCATCTACCAACTTCGTAATCTGCGGAATAACCGCAGCCACTGCATCGGCCACTTTTTGGTCCTCCTCATTCATTTTTTTAAGGATTTCACCTGTTTCCAGTTGCTCCAAATTATCATGATTGGAAGGCGTTTCAGTAATTTTAATGTAAGTCATAGTATTTACAAAATGCGAATATCGTGGTTTCTAAAAGAATCGAGAAGTTTGTTTTCAGGTGCCAGTTCTGTTATCATTGTATTTATTGCGTTAATATCACAGGTCTTATAGCGATGTTGTGAATTTAATTTTTCGGAGATGGAAAGCAGAACCGCTTTTTTGGAAGATTTAATTACGGCTTTCTTGATTTGAACGATGTCCCAATCAAATTCCGTCAGCCCGTACATCGAATCGACATACCCGGTACCGATAAAACTAAAATCCACCTGTATTTCCGAAAGATTATGAATGGCATTGGCACCAATTGATGTTTGCGCCTCACTTGATATTTGTCCTCCCACGAAAATAACGGTAACATTTTGTTTGGAAGATAGTTCCATGGCGACGGGCAGACTATGCGTAAAGCACGTCAGGTCGAAATCTACGGGAATTAACCTTGCCAACTCCAAGCAGGTTGTACCCCCATCAACAAAAATAACGGAGCCATCTTTAAGCAAGGTTACCGCTTTTTCTGCGATTTTGGTTTTCTCTTCAAGTTTATAAACGTTGTTATTTCTTGCGCTGTTCGTAGTAAAGCCGAGAGATATCGCGCCACCATGTACCTTACGCAATTTATTATCTGAATCGAGTTCTTTAACATCTCGGCGAATAGTATCTATCGAAACATCTAAAGTTTCTGCAATATCGGTCAATAATATTCGATTATGCAGCTCGACTTCGCTTAAAATAGTCTGTTGTCTTTCTTCTTTCAACATGGTATAAAACTATGGTTTTGCTCAAAGGATAACGAAGATAATGAATATTCTTTATATGCGGTTTTGTTCTGTTTTAATGTTATCAAATCTTTAAAAAAGCAAAAAACAGCAAATTAAAAAGCAAAAAACAGCAATTATTCAATTTTATGCCTACATTTGCATGATTCAAATTATATTCTGTAGAACATGATAGCATCTCTCACAATGAAACCAAAAGCAAAAAAAACGGAAATTGACATTAGCTTCAATCCGGTAGGCCAATTCGAAGAAACTCGTTTCGAAAAGATACACAATGTGATTTTTGAAGATTCAAATAAAGCTTCTTTAAAGGTCGCACATGAAATCGCCGATCTTATCATTAAAAAGCAAGAAGCAAACAAAACCTGTGTGTTAGGTCTGGCTACAGGATCGTCTCCTATTCGTGTTTATGAAGAACTTGTTCGCTTGCACAAAGAGGAAGGTTTGAGTTTTGCCAATGTAGTCACTTTCAATCTCGATGAGTATTTACCAATGGAACAAGATAACCGTCAGAGTTATTGGTATTTCATGCACGAACACTTATTCAATCATATCGATATTCCACGTGAAAACATTCACATTCCGGACGGAACCGTTGCCAACGAATTTGTAATCGATTATTGTCTCGCTTACGAAAAAGCAATTAAAAAGTTTGGAGGGCTTGATTTTCAATTACTTGGAATCGGAAGAACCGGACACGTAGGTTTCAACGAACCCGGATCTCACTATAACTCTGGAACACGTGTAATTACACTTGACCATATAACCCGCGTTGATGCTGCGCCCGCTTTTCTAGGTATTGACAATGTGCCTCGAAAGGCCATTACCATGGGTATTGCCACGGTACAGAGCGCCAAAAGGATAGTTCTTTTGGGTTGGGGTCAAAACAAGGCCGATATCATCAAAAAAACAGTTGAGGGTGAAATATCTTCTCAGGTGCCTGCAACTTATTTGCAGCAGCACAAGAACTGTACATTCGTATTGGACGCTGGTGCTGGTAGTGAATTGACACGCAACAAAACACCTTGGTTGGTCGACGAATCTTTAGAATGGACAGAAAGCCTTACCGCAAAGGCCATTGTTTGGCTTTGCGGCGAAACGGGAAAGTCAATTTTGAGCCTTACCGATAAGGACTATAACGATAACGGCATGTCTGGCCTACTGGCCGCCCAAGACTCTTACGACCTGAATATAAAAATGTTCAATAGGCTGCAGCATACGATTACCGGATGGCCAGGGGGGAAACCCAATGCAGATGACTCGAGTCGACCTGAAAGAGCTGAGCCAACCAAAAAAAGAGTTATTATTTTTAGCCCGCATCCCGACGACGACGTCATATCAATGGGAGGCACGTTCGATAGACTAGTGGAACAGGGGCACGATGTGCACATCGCTTATCAAACGTCGGGTAACATAGCTGTATCCGATGCCGATGCCCTCAGATATGCGGGAATTTCAAAACGTATCAGCTATTCTGATGAGGCACAGACCATTATTGATTCAATTAAGGCGAAAAAAGAAAGTAGTTTCGATACTGTTGAAGTTAGAAGGTTGAAAGGAAATATTAGGCGCGGAGAGTCTTATGCTGCGACAAGATATTTAGGCCTTGATGATGAAAATGTGCACTTTCTCGATCTTCCTTTTTATGAAACTGGAACTATTAAAAAGAATAGTCTTTCCGAAGCGGATGTTGAAATAATGATGGACATTATAACCGAAATCAAACCCCACCAAATCTTCGCCGCCGGCGATCTCGCAGATCCTCACGGAACACATAAGGTTTGTTTGGATGCTGTTTTCGAGGCAATGAAACGACTTAAAACTGAAGATTTCATGGAAGATTGTTGGCTGTGGTTGTATCGCGGCGCCTGGCACGAATGGGATATCAATGAAATTGAAATGGCCGTACCCATGAGTCCGGGGCAAGTACTTAAAAAACGATATGCGATTTTCTGTCATCAATCGCAAAAAGACGGAGTCATGTTCCAAGGCAATGATTCGCGCGAATTCTGGATGCGGGCCGAAGAACGTAACAAAGACACTGCTGAGCGATACAAGGCACTTGGACTCTCTCATTATGCGGCTATGGAAGCGTTTGTCAGACACAAATTCGATTAATTAATCAAATACAATTTATTAAAGGCCTATTTTTAATTTCAAATAGGCCTTTTTTAGTATCGATGACCAAAAAGCTATTCTTACTTTTTATTATTGCCTTCAACTCATGCGCGGTTTTTAAACCCATTCCCCAACCCGAAAGAGAATTTCGCGGATTTTGGGTCGCCACCGTGGTTAATATCGATTGGCCCAAAAATGGCACTGACCCCATTGAAAAACAAAAGGCCGATTATCTTAGAATTTTGGATTTCTATGATGATCTCAACTTCAATGCGGCAATTGTTCAGATTCGTACCGCAGGAGATGCCTTTTACGATTCCAATTATGCTCCATGGTCGCGATTTTTGACCGGAAAGGAGGGAAAAGCTCCGAATACCGAAGAAAGTATATTAAAATGGATGATCGATGAAGCCCATAGGCGCGGAATGGAGTTTCATGCTTGGTTGAATCCGTATAGGGCAACTTTTGACCTAAAAACCGACATTCTTAGTCCAACCCATGATTTTAACCTCCACCCCGAATGGATGTTGAAATATGGAAAAAAGAACTACTACAACCCAGGTTTGCCTGAAGTCCGTAATCGCATGGTATCGGTTATTGATGAAATCGTTGCAAGATATGATATCGATGCCATTCATTTTGACGATTATTTTTATCCCTACACTATTAAGGATGAAGTTTTTCAAGATTCCTTGACCTATGCCAATCACAGTCTTCCGAATCAATCATTGGACGATTGGCGACGTTCCAACATGGATTCATTGATTAAAAATAGTTTTGAAACCATTAAAGCAAGAAAGCCTTGGGTCCAATTTGGGGTTAGCCCGTTCGGAGTTTGGAAAAATAGTTCGACCGACCCCAAAGGTTCAGATACCAGGGCTGGGCAAACGACTTATGAAGATTTGTACGCCGACCCCCTACTTTGGATGCAAGAGGGATGGCTTGATTATTTAATTCCGCAAGTATATTGGAGTATGGACCTTCCCGTAGCCTCGCACCGAAAAATTGTGAATTGGTGGGCTCAAAATAGCACAAATACTAATCTTTATATCGGAAACGGACCATACAAAATCAGAAACAACAGCGACAAAGCTTGGGAAAATAAAAAAGAACTGCCCGACCAATTGACCTTTGCAAGAAAAACCGAAGCCGTTCAGGGCAACGTCCTTTTTAGTGCAAAGAGTTTAATGCAAAAGAATTCGGATGTTGTCAAATATTTGAAAAAGAAATATTACAAAAGAGAAGCACTCCCACATAGTTCAGTCAATGTGAATATACCTCCAGTAAAAAATATCGAATTCAAGCTTTTGGAAAGGAATGAGAGTCATATAAAACTGATTTTTAATAATTTAGAGGATTGTCGATTTGCATTGATTTATCCTTCCGGAAAGAAAAAGAAGGCCAACTATTCTATTAAAAAGTTATCGGCCAAAGTAGCCGTCAATAGTGACAACTCCATCGAAGTAGCCCTAGAATCAATCCAAAGAAAAAAATATATTGCCGTCCGTTTTATCGATTTCTACGGAAGGGAATCCGAGTCGATTATCGTAAATTTAAGTCAAACCAACTGATATGATACAAAAAAATAAATGGGCTTGGGCTTGGGTGCCAACGATGTATTTCGCCCAAGGTCTCCCCTATGCGCTTGTCGTGACCGTATCTGTTATCATGTATAAGAAATTGGGCATTGGCAACGCCGATATTGGCCTGTACACAAGCTGGCTTTACATTCCCTGGGTCATAAAACCATTGTGGAGTCCTTTTGTGGATTTGAAAAGCACCAAGCGCAATTGGTTTTTAGGAATGCAATTACTTGCATCGGTAGCACTTCTGGCTATCGGCTTCACGTTGCCAACAAGTATTTTTTTTATTACAAGTTTGGCCTGTTTCTGGATGGTCGCCTTTGCCTCTGCAACAAATGATATTGCGACTGACGGCTATTATATGATAGGCCTTACCGAAGACAGACAGTCTTTTTTCGTGGGCATGCGCAGCGTTTTCTATAAGTTGGCCAATGTCACTGGCCAGGGACTTTTGGTCATTCTAGCAGGTTTTTTGGAAAATCACTACGGCGATAATACAAAGGCATGGTCATATACCATGATTTGCGCTGGTCTTTTGATGTTGGTAATGACCGTATCAAACTTTTTTGTCACTCCCAAGTTTGAAAGTTCGCAAGCCATTGTATTGGAAAAACCAAAGGGATTTTTGGAAGTTTTTACCTCTTTCTTCAAAAAGCCCGGTATGGGAATGGCCATCGCATTTATTTTATTCTTTAGGCTGGGAGAATCGCAATTGGTCAAAATGGCCTCTCCGTTCTTATTAGATCCGACTTCGGTCGGCGGATTGGGTTATACCACCTCGGAGGTGGGCACTATTTATGGAACTATCGGAGTGATTTTTTTGACTGTTGGTGGTATTCTAGGGGGAATACTGATTTCTAGACATGGATTAAAAAAGTGGATGTTGCCCATGCTAATTTCGCTTAATGCCCCAAACGCTCTTTATGCCTTATTGGCCGTTACAGGAACGACCGCAGCCTGGGCCGTAACAGGAACGGTCATCGTAGAGCAATTCGGTTATGGGTTCGGAATCGCAGGATTCATGGTCTATCTGATATACATCGCTGAAGGAAAGTCTAAAACCTCACATTATGCTCTTGCCACGGGTTTTATGGCATTGGGCATGATGCTTCCCGGACTTATAAGTGGTTTTATGCAAGAATGGTTGGGGTACGACGGATTCTTTATTTGGGTGGTATTGGCAGCCCTGCCCGCATTTTTCTTGTTGAGATTCATTAAATATCCTGCCGATTTTGGGAAAGCAAAAAATACGGATGAAGAACATGCATAATTACGAAGAAGCTAAAGCTTGTCTGTCTTTAAAAGAAAAAGTGGGGCAATTATTTATGCCCGCCGCCTTCGTTAACGATACGGAGGAAGAAATACTTCGGCTAGAGAAACTGATTCGTGAACAAGGCGTTGGCGGACTCTGTTTTTTCCATTCCCGTGCAAGCGCCGCGACAAACTACGAGGGTAAGAAAAAAGTTGTCTACAATAAGAATAGCTTTGATACACTCAAAGCACTTATCGCGCGCTATCAGAAGGTCACTAAGTATCCTTTAGTAATTGCTATTGATGCTGAATGGGGATTAGCCATGCGTATTGAGAATACACCTCAATATCCCTACGCAATTACCTTGGGTGCAATTCAAAATGACAATGACTTGATTTTTGAGGTTGGCAAAAACATTGCCCAAGACTGCAAAGTAGCAGGTATTCATTGGAATTTGTCCCCAGTGGCCGATATCAACAACAATCCGAACAACCCTGTAATCGGGTATCGCTCTTTTGGAGAAGACAGAGATTCAGTTGCTGAAAAAGCAATAGCCTATGTAAAAGGCACACAAAGTGTAGGTGTTTTGACCAGCGTGAAACACTTTCCAGGTCATGGCGATACAGCTACAGATTCCCATTTGGGACTTCCCATAATCAATAAATCTAAACAAGAATTGATTGAAAACGAATTGTACCCTTTTCAAAAACTGATTGACGAAGGTGTCGATTCACTAATGGTCGGGCATTTGTCAGTACCTGCTTTGGCCAATGGAAAAAACACTCCTTCAAGTATTTCGAAAGATATCATCAAAGGAGTGCTAAGAACTGAAATGGGGTTTGACGGAGTGGTCATCTCAGATGCGCTGAACATGCACGCCGTTTCTAAAGAATATCCAACTAAAGGAGAATTGGAATGGCTCGCTTTCGATGCTGGAAATGATGTGCTTTGTTTTGCGGAAAACACTTCCGAAGGCATTGAAAAAATAATCCAAAATGCCCCAAAATCACAAATCGAAGAAAGTTTTGAACGTCTTTGGAAGCTTAAAGAAAAAACAATAAATAAGACTGATTTTCAAGCCAGTAACACCCTTTCTGGGTCCAACGAATTAAACAAACAAATAGCTCGAAATTCCATTACCTTTTTAAGAGGTTCGCAAGCCGATATTTCAGAATTTTTATCAAATAGATTTATTGGGGTAAAAAATTCGTATTATATTGAAAACCAATTTTTTAAAAAAATTAAAGAGTATAAAAACTTTAATACATTTGATTTTGAAGACAATGAAATTAAAAATGATGAAAATATTCTTTTAGCTCTATTTCCGCCACAGGTAAAACCAACGAATAATTTCGGGTTTTCCAATGCTGAAATCACCTCTATAAATAACCTCATCAAAACCAAAAATGTGGTGCTATATGTATTTGGAAATCCGTATGTTTTGAATCATATAAAGCATGAAAAAACAAAAGCAGTTGTTTTAGCGTATCAGAATTTTAAGGAGTTCCAAAAAGTGGCTGCAACACATTTTTTAGGTAATGTTGAGGCTAAAGGAAGGTTGCCATTTTATATTGAATAAATTGTTCGGTCGAGCGCAGTCGAGACCTATTTTATTAAACAAAAATGAAAAAACACAGAATGCTCGGTTTAATGTCCGGAACATCTTTAGATGGTCTCGACCTCGCTTATTGTCATATTTGGCAGGAGGAAAATACTTGGAGATTTGAAATCAAGGAAACCAAAAGCGTTTCATATTCCAAAGAAATGCAGGACAAGTTGAAAAACTCCATTTTGCTGCCTGCAGATGAACTTTTGATTTTTCATAATACTTACGGAACATGGCTTGGTGAGGAGGCCGAAACATTCATCAAAGAAAATAACCTTGAAATAGATGCTATAGCAAGTCATGGTCATACCACACACCATCAACCCGAAAACGGACTCACTTTTCAAATCGGTTCTGGGCAACACTTGGCAAATATAAGCGGTCAAAAAGTAATCTGTGATTTTAGAACGAATGATGTTGCCCTGGGCGGACAAGGCGCTCCCTTAGTTCCCATAGGGGATGAACTGTTTTTCGGCAAATACGACTTTTGCCTGAACCTTGGAGGCATTAGTAATGTATCCTTTGAAAAAGAAGGAAAACGAATCGCTTACGATATCGGGTTGGCGAACATGATACTAAACCATATCACACGAAAAAATGGTCTAAATTATGATGAAGGTGGGCAATTAGCCAGAAGCGGTAACATTAATCATGAAATGTTAGAAAAGTTGAATGCGTTGGAGTATTATAAACTTCCTATTCCAAAATCGATTGGCTATGAGTGGTTTGTTGAAGAAGTGGTTCCCATCGTTGATAGCACCAATGATTCTTTGGAGAATCTTTTATGTACTGGCGTACACCATATTTGCGAGCAAGTTGCCATCCAAATAAAACAATATTGCCTTAAATCAAATAATACCTTGTTTGCAACCGGTGGTGGGGCTTTGAATGATTTCTTAATCGATACCTTACAAGAAAAGTTAGGTCAAGGAGTTGAAGTAACCAGTACCGAAAAACAATTGATTGAATTTAAAGAAGCAGCTGTTTTTTCTCTGATGGGCGTACTGCGATTAGAAAATAAGATTAATGTGCTTAGTTCAGTTACTGGGGCAAAACGAGATTCCTCAAGCGGAGTAATTTATTTGCCCAATTAAAATCTAGGGCAAATCGCTATATTAGTGAGTTCAATAATTTAATACCAACTAAAAATGTCAGAGAAACAAAAGAAGGCCACTGCTTACTGGAAAGAAAATGTGCGATATCTTTTTATTCTTCTCTCAATTTGGTTCGCGGTTTCTTATGGAGCCGGAATACTTTTTAAGGACATTTTGGATACCATACAAATCGGAGGATTCAAACTTGGTTTTTGGTTTGCACAACAAGGATCCATTTATGTCTTTGTCATCTTGATATTCGTTTACGTCCGCTTAATGAATAAACTGGAGAAAAAATATGGATATAACGAATGATTTTAAGGCTTAAAAGAAAGAACAACTATCTACCACTATATAGAAAGAAATAACTAACAAAAAACCTTATGAGTGTTCAAACTTGGACCTATATTCTAGTCGGAATTACCTTCACAATTTATATCGGCATTGCCATTTGGTCAAGAGCGGGTTCCACAAAAGAATTTTATGTTGCAGGTGGTGGAGTTTCGCCTTTGGCAAATGGAATGGCGACGGCGGCCGATTGGATGTCTGCCGCATCCTTCATTTCTATGGCCGGAATCATTGCCTTTGCGGGCTACGATGGTTCAGTTTATTTAATGGGGTGGACGGGTGGCTATGTACTCTTGGCTTTGTTACTCGCACCCTACCTGCGTAAATTCGGAAAGTTCACAGTGCCTGATTTTATTGGAGACCGTTATTATTCTAAAACCGCAAGGCTGGTAGCCGTGCTTTGCGCTTTACTGGTGTCCTTCACCTATGTTGCCGGGCAAATGCAAGGTGTGGGCCTGGTGTTCTCGCGTTTTCTTGAAGTAGATATGACAACAGGGGTAATCATCGGAATGGTTATCGTTCTTTTTTATGCTGTTTTGGGGGGGATGAAAGGCATTACCTATACCCAGGTGGCCCAGTACTGTGTGTTGATTTTTGCCTTTATGGTCCCTGCGATCTTCATATCATTTCAAATGACCGGAAATCCTATTCCGCAGTTGGGCATGGGTTCTACATTAAACGATGGCTCTGGAGTATTTCTTTTGGATAAACTAGATGGGCTTTCGACCGAACTTGGGTTTGATGCATATACTAGCGGGTCAAAATCAATTACCGATGTTTTTGCAATTACCTTGGCTCTAATGGTTGGCACCGCTGGGCTACCCCACGTAATTGTGCGCTTTTTTACTGTTAAGCGCGTAAAAGATGCACGTAAATCAGCTGGGTGGGCCCTGTTGTTGATTGCTATTTTATATACAACGGCACCGGCTGTTTCAGTTTTTGCGCGAACCAACATGATCGATACCGTGAACGATCAACCCTACGCCGAAATGCCGGAATGGTTTTCGAAATGGGAAATAACAGGACTGATATCGTTCGATGATAAGAACGGGGATGGGAAAATTCAATACGTTGCCGATAAAAATAAGAATGAGCTTAATGTCAATAGGGATATTATGGTTTTGGCAAACCCCGAAATTGCCAACTTGCCAGCTTGGGTAATCGCCCTAGTGGCTGCAGGTGGTTTGGCGGCAGCACTTTCCACTGCAGCGGGCCTGCTATTGGTTATTTCGTCATCCATATCTCATGATCTGATTAAAAAAGTAATTAAACCGGACATTTCAGACAAGGGAGAGCTTTGGGCAGCACGAGGTGCAGCAACGGTTGCTGTAGTTATCGCTGGATATTTTGGAATCAATCCACCCGGTTTTGTCGCGGCGGTTGTAGCTCTGGCATTCGGCCTAGCGGCAGCTTCATTCTTTCCCGCCATTGTCTTGGGCATCTTTTACAAAAAAATGAATAAGGAAGGCGCCATAGCTGGTATGGTGGTAGGAATCTCTCTTATGCTTTTTTATATGCTCAAATTCAAATTCGGGATTTTCGATGGTGGCAAAGAAGCCGTTGCCGGATTGGAAAAAGACTGGTGGTTCGGAATTTCACCGGAAGGCTTTGGTAGCGTAGCGATGCTAGTGAACTTTATCGTATCCATAATCATCCTGCAATTCACTCCGCCACCACCTGAAAACGTTCAAGAAATCGTTGAGAATATTAGAATTCCGAGTGGAGCCGGAGAGGCTTTGGATCATTAAAATTTATTATTTTTATTATTCACTCTCCATATTTAAATACAAGTACATTGTTATAAATGAAAACTATTGACTTTGTAGAAAACTATGCAAAAGCTTTGGAAACCCAGCTTTGGGCAAATGTTGAACCTTTAATACATAACAATGCCAACATCATATTTTCTAATGGTTAAGTACATACCGGAATACTCCAAATAAAGAAGGCCTTTGAAAAGAATTTCTCGATCATAAAAAGTGAAAAATATACAATTGAAAATATTAGATGGCTACTGGAAAACGAAACCGTGGCTGTTTATACATTTAATTTTTATTGGAAAGGCATTGTTAACGGTAAACATCAGGAAGAAAATGGTAGAGGAACTTCCGTATTAATTAGAAAAAATGAGAGTTGGTGCTTGTTAACTGAACATTTAGGTCCTGGCCCCAAGAACAGTTAGCAATCCAAATATTTTAAAAACAATAAATTTAAGTTACCAATGAGTAATTACCATATCAAACATTTAGAGGAATACTATCAAGTCTATCGAAAATCGGTTCGCAATCCGGAAGCTTTTTGGGAAGAGATTGCCGAAGAGCATTTCGTATGGCGGAAGAAATGGGATAAAGTATTGGATTGGGATTTCGCAATACCCGAAATTAAATGGTTCGAAGGCGCCAAATTGAATATCACTGAAAACTGTCTTGATCGACATTTGCCTACAAGAGGCGATAAAACCGCAATTCTATTTGAGCCGAATGACCCCAAAGAAGAGGCCGAACATATTACCTATCGTCAACTACACGAACGTGTTTGCCGAATGGCCAATGTATTGCTAGAGAAGGGCATCAAAAAAGGTGATCGCGTTTGCATCTACCTGCCGATGATTCCTGAACTTGCCGTCTCCCTTTTGGCCTGTGCCCGTATTGGTGCGATTCATTCCGTTGTTTTTGCTGGGTTTTCCGCAAATGCCTTATCAACAAGAATCAACGACTCCGATAGTAAAATGGTCATTACGTCAGATGGATCATATCGTGGAGCAAAGACGATTGACTTAAAAGGTATTGTTGACAAAGCTTTGGAAGATTGCCCAGGGGTAAATACCGTTTTGGTAGCCAAACGTATCAATAGCGATATTAAAATGAAGGAAGGCCGTGATGAATGGCTACAACCATTACTAGATGGTTCCTATGCCGATTTGGTTGCCGAAATCATGGATGCTGAAGACCCGCTCTTTATTCTTTATACTTCAGGTTCAACAGGAAAGCCAAAGGGAATGGTTCATACCACCGCTGGTTATATGGTCTACACAGCTTATACATTCAAAAATGCTTTTCAATATAAAGAGGATGATGTCTATTGGTGCACGGCCGACATCGGATGGATTACCGGACATTCCTATATCGTCTACGGACCATTGGCAAACGGAGCCACTACGGTAATGTTTGAGGGAGTCCCCTCCTACCCGGATTATGGTCGTTTTTGGGAAGTCGTAGAAAAGCATAAGGTCAATCAATTTTATACTGCGCCGACTGCCATTCGCGCCTTGGCCAAAGAAAATCTTGAATTTGTAGATAAGTACGACCTATCTTCACTAAAAGTGTTGGGATCTGTTGGCGAACCCATAAATGAAGAGGCATGGCACTGGTACAACAACAATGTGGGTAAGAATAACAGTCCGATTATCGATACCTGGTGGCAAACCGAAACTGGTGGTATCATGATTACTCCCATTCCATATGTGACACCTACCACTCCGACCTATGCAACACTACCATTTATTGGCATACAACCCGCGTTGATGGATGAAGAAGGGAAGCAAATAAAAGGAAATCAAGTTTCGGGAAGATTATGTATAAAATTCCCATGGCCCTCGATTGCACGAACTATTTGGGGCAATCATAATCGGTATAGAGACACGTACTTCTCCGCTTACAAAGGCATGTATTTTACAGGGGATGGTGCTTTACGCGATGCGGTGGGTTATTATAGGATCACCGGGCGCGTAGACGATGTAATTATTGTTTCTGGGCACAATCTGGGAACAGCCCCTATCGAAGATGCCATCAATGAGCACCCTGCGGTAGCGGAAAGTGCCATTGTAGGTTTCCCACATGACGTCAAGGGAAATGCGCTGTATGGCTATGTCATTCTAAAGGAAGTCGGGGAAAGTCGAGATCGGGATAATCTCCGCAAGGAAATCAATCAACAGATTACCGAACAAATCGGGCCTATCTCGAAACTCGATAAAATTCAATTCGTACCAGGACTTCCCAAAACGCGTAGCGGAAAAATCATGCGACGTATACTTCGAAAAATCGCTTCTAAGGATACCTCCAATTTAGGCGATACGAGTACATTGCTTAACCCTGAAGTTGTTAAAGAGATAATGGATAATGCGCTCTAATCAATCCCTACGAGCCAATTTTTGATCGGCTCACCTCCCCTTATACAAAGAGAGGAACACCCAGCAATTACCTACTGAACAAGTTTGAAATTTTGTTGTTCCTCTTCTCAGTTGAGGGGAGGTGTCCCGCTTTTTAAGCGGGACGGAAGGGTTGTATTTTCAATCATCTCAAAACCCTTCGCGCCAATATAGGGCGCTTGCTAAAAGCGACAAATATCAGTAGGGAAATCAACCCACAGATGGCTAGCCCTACAAACATTGGCCAAACGGTATCCTGTACGAAGCCCCCGATATAGTTTGCAATGGGCACTGCAAGAACCGTAGAAATAAATCCGTTTATGGCGGCCCCAATGCCCGCAATGTGGCCAATAGGCTCCATTGCGATAGAGCGAAAGTTTCCCCATAAAAATCCCAGGCAAAAAAATTGAACGAATAAAAACACCACCAATATAGGAACGCTGGGGTTCGGTTTATTCCAAAAAATGGCTACATACAATAATGCTACGAGGCAAAAAGCGAATAGCGCCATAAAAGACAATCTTCGCATTCCAAATCGCAGAACCAGTGTCCCATTTAAGAAAGTGGACAATCCTATTGAAACAGCCAAACCCGCAAAAATATACGGAAACTCTTCAGGCAAACCGTACTGATCTTCAAAGACATGTTGCGAAGCACTTAGGTAGACTAAAAATGCTCCTGTAACAAAGCCTGAAATAAAAGTAAAAGCAACTGTTTCTCGATACTTGAAAAATTCTTTGATTCCGTTTACAAAAACACTTCCCGAAAACGGAATCTTGTATGCCGGTTTTAGTGTTTCAACCTGACGTTTCCAAAACCATATACAGACCACCAGGGCAAAAAATAGCTGCATATAGAAAATCGCTTCCCATCCGAAGGCATCCATAATCCACTTTCCAATGGCCGGTGCCACAACAGGAATCAAAATAAAGAAAGCCGTTACAAATGACATCACACGAGCCATGTAGTCTCCTTTGTACGTATCACGAATAATCGATATGGCCATTGTTCTTGGGGCAGACAATGCAATACCCTGTAGAATTCGACCGGCCACCATTATTTCTAAAGAAGGTGCAAATATGCAAATGGCACTTGCCACTATAAATAGACTAAATCCGGAATAAACTATTGGTTTTCGGCCAAAACTGTCCGACAGCGGACCGAAAAATAGCTGGCCCACTCCCAACCCGAGAAAAATCATTTTGATCAAAAGTTGATTATCGGTTGGATCAAGGCTGTTTATAGAAATCCCAATTTGTGCAATGGCCGGTAAAATCGCATCGATCGCCAATGCCACTATAGACATTAAAGCGGCCATCAAGGCTACAAATTCAAAATTGGGTTTTGCATCTTGGTTTTGCATCCGGCAAAATTAGGCATAAGCCCAAGAATGAAGGTTAAGTTATCGTACATTTTTACCCTATCGGAAATTGAGTGGCAAATATGTACTTTTGATAAAAATTATCAAGAATGCTGATTATTGGAATTGCTGGCGGAACGGGCTGTGGAAAGACAACTGTAGTCAACCAGATCATCAACGAACTCCCCGCTGGGGAAGTTGGTGTAATCTCCCAAGATTCCTACTATAATGATCTTTCTCATCTTTCTTTGGAAGATCGAAGAAAAACAAATTTCGACCATCCGCAATCAATAGATTTCGCTTTGCTAGAAGAGCATTTGAGTCTTTTGCGAGCGGGTAAATCCATGGAACAACCCGTCTATTCTTTTTTGGAATGCAACCGTACAGAAAAAACAATCCCGACACATCCAAGTAAAGTAATGATCGTCGAAGGCATCCTGATTTTGACCAATTCCAAAATTCGTTCCTTGTTCGATATTAAAATATTCGTCCATGCTGATTCTGATGAACGACTCATCCGAAGATTAAAAAGGGATGTCAATGAAAGGGGCTGGAACTTGGATGAAACTCTCGAAAAATATCAAACCAACATCAAGCCAATGCATCTGCAGTTCATTGAACCAAGTAAGGAATATGCTGATATTATTATTCCGAACAATAAATACAATACGGTGGCCGTAGATATCGTGCGAGGCGTCATCAATCAAAAATTAGAGCAATAAATGGGATTGAAAGACCTAAAAAAGAAAAAGTGGTTCAGTATTTTAACCAACATGTATGTCTTGGTTCTTACTGCATTTGTAATCTGGATGGTCTTTTTCGACACGAATTCATTGTTCATTCATATGGAGCTCAGAAAGCAGATTAAAAGTCTTGAAAAAACCCAAGAGTTTCTAAAAGAGGAAATCTCCAAAGATCGAAAAATCATCGAAAAACTCTCAGACCCAAAAGAGATGGAAAAATTCGCCCGTGAACAATACTATCTTAAGAAAAAGGAAGAAGAAATATTTCTTATCGAGTACGAAGATAGTCTTAAAAGTGAACAGTAGGCAGGATCAATCAAAAGTTCAAGTTTAAAACTCTGAAAATCTCAACTACTTCGGTATTTTTGAATCTATGTGGCGAACTAGATTTATTCTTGAACTTACTTTTTTCGACCTTAACCAACTTTAACCATAGAGGCCGTAATTGTTCACTTTGTGTTAACAAAATTCATTTTTTAGCATTGTTATTAATCGTATTTTTATCCTCTAAACGATGTTTTGGTAAATGGGTAAAATTATTGCAATTGCAAATCAGAAAGGCGGAGTCGGAAAAACCACTACAACGGTCAATTTGGCCGCATCCCTCGGCGTGCTCGAGAAAAAAGTTTTATTAATAGATGCCGACCCACAGGCAAATGCTACTTCTGGGCTAGGCATAGACGTAGAAAGTGTTGAAAATGGCACGTATCAGTTGCTCGAACATACAAAAACCGCCAAAGAAACCATAATCACCACAGATTCACCGAATGTCGACTTGATTCCTTCACACATCGATTTGGTCGCCATTGAAATCGAATTGGTCGACAAAGATGAACGTGAATACATGTTGAAAAAAGCCATTTTGGATCTAAAGGACATCTATGACTACATTCTCATCGATTGCGCCCCTTCTTTGGGTCTGTTGACATTGAATGCTTTGACGGCAGCTGATTCGCTTATTATACCTATACAATGTGAATATTTCGCTTTGGAAGGCCTTGGCAAACTTTTGAACACTATAAAAAGTGTACAGAAAATACATAATCCTGATTTGGATATCGAGGGAATGCTATTGACCATGTACGATTCTAGACTTCGGTTATCAAATCAAGTGGTGGAGGAAGTACGAAAACATTTTGCCGACATGGTCTTCGATACCATCATACAACGAAACGTTCGTTTGAGCGAAGCACCTAGTTATGGCGAAAGCATCATAAAATACGATGCGAGCAGCAAAGGAGCTGCCAATTATCTCAATTTGGCAAACGAGGTTGTCAAGAAAAATATGGAATTGGTGTAATGGCAAAGGCTACTAAAAAACAAGCGTTGGGCAGAGGGCTTTCCGCGCTGTTGAAAGACCCTGAAAACGATATTCAGTCTGTATCTGACAAGAATGCAGATAAGGTCGTGGGTAACATTGTAGAATTGGACATTGATTCTATTGAAGTCAACCCGTTTCAGCCACGTTCAAATTTCAATGACGAAGCGTTAAAAGAATTGGCGACTTCAATTAGGGAGTTGGGTGTTATTCAGCCAATCACCGTTCGAAAATTAGATTTTAACAAATACCAGTTGGTTTCTGGAGAACGAAGATACAGAGCCTCAAAAATAGTAGGACTCAGAACCATTCCCTCCTATATAAGAATCGCGAACGATCAAGAATCTTTAGAAATGGCTTTGGTCGAAAACATTCAGCGCCAAGACCTTGACCCGATCGAGATTGCATTGTCGTACCAACGTTTAATCGATGAGATTCAATTGACACAAGAAAAATTGAGTGATCGTGTTGGCAAAAAACGATCGACAATCGCCAACTACATGCGATTGTTGAAATTGGACCCGATAATACAAACAGGGATACGCGATGGTTTTGTGAGTATGGGTCACGGCAGGGCCTTGGTAAATATTGATTCTAAAGATCAACAAATCAGCCTTTATGAGAAGATAGTTGGCCAAGGGCTGTCCGTCAGGGAAACGGAAAAAGCAGTTAGAGCGCAGAAAGATGGAGATAATACATCTGTCAAGGCTTTATCAGCGAATATTATTCCTGAATTCGCCAAGAACGGGACCACAGAACTTCAGAAATACCTAGATACTTCAGTTACCATAAACACTTCGGGTAAAGGAAAAGGGAAAATTTCAATTCCCTTTACTTCGGAAGCAGAATTCACAAGAATCTTAAAAGCGATTACCGGTGTTTAGATTTCTTTGCACTTTTATCGTTTGTCTTTTTTTTGTCGGAATGGGGCAAGCACAAAAAAAAGGAAAAAAAAACAAAGAAGTCGATTCCCTTCGAACCGACCTTCGTAACGAAGGAATCATACTGCAAGATTCAGGTATTGTAAAAAAGAAACCCATTAACCCATTGGCACCTAGTAAAGCCGCATTTTATTCCGCGGTATTGCCGGGTCTGGGCCAAATCTACAATAAACGCTATTGGAAATTACCCATTGTTTACGGACTAATTGGCGGCGGTGCATATGCCTATACTTGGAACGATGGTTGGTACGATCGTTTTAGAACGGCATTTAAGAGAAGACAGGCAGGTTTTACCGATGACGAATTCTATGACCGTGATAATAACAATGCAGCCGATGCTCCACCAGATTTCGATTTAGATGTCTTGGAAAATCAACAAGAGCGTTTTCAAAGAGATCGAGATCTTTGGCTTTTGGTGACCATTGCCATGTACGCCTTAAATGTGGTCGATGCAAATGTAGATGCCCATTTGAAACAGTTCAATGTCGATGAAGACCTCAGTATGGATTTCGAGCCTTTTATGGATTTAGACCCTGTTACCTTGAGTCCGAATTACGGCATGGCGCTGGTCATAAAATTTTAGGCTTATCATTGCTACGGGGAGTAGAGAGTTCTGAAAATAGATGACCGTAAATTTTAAATTATTGTTGGAATTAGAGTAAAATCAAATTAACGTGAGAATTGCACTTTTTGGATATGGCAAAATGGGAAAGATGATCGAGCAGGTCGCACTTTCGAGAAATCATGAAATCGTTGCCAAAATCGATGTGGGTTCAGATAGGCCTGATTTTGAAAGTATCGATGTTGCTATAGACTTCAGCATGCCAACCGCGGCATTTCAAAACATAAGCCAATGCCTTGAAAATGATGTTCCTATTATTTCAGGTACCACAGGCTGGTTGGAAAATTATGACAAAGCAATTTTGTTGTGTGAAGAAAAGAAAGGGGCTTTTATTTATGCTTCTAATTTTAGCCTCGGTGTAAACGTTTTCTTTGAACTCAATGAATACTTGGCGAAGATGATGAATAACCTGAAGGATTATAAGATTTCCTTGGAAGAAATCCATCACACCCAAAAATTGGACGCCCCAAGTGGAACAGCGATCACACTAGCCGAAGGGGTTATTTCAAATTCGGATTATAGTAAGTGGGAACTTGACGGTAAAGATGAGAGTAAAATCCGAATTACATCAAAAAGAATCGGCACGACTCCCGGTACGCATACCGTCAATTATGAAAATGAAATCGATGCAATTGAAATAAAACATACAGCACATAATCGAGAAGGATTTGCCCTTGGAGCGGTCATAGCAGCGGAATGGATTATCGGAAAAACGGGAGCTTTCACAATGAAAGATGTGTTAAACCTTGGTTAACGAATACAATATTTCTGTGACAAATACCCTTAATTGCATACTGATTGCACATTCGCAATCGAAATCAAAAATCGAAATACCCAATAAAAAATACATATGAACGGAACGCAGTGGATAATTTTCATTCTTATCGTACAAGTCATCCATTTTTTGGGGACTTGGAAATTGTATGTGAAAGCAGGTAGAAAAGCTTGGGAAGCAGCAATACCTGTTTACAATGCCATAATTTTAATGAAAATCATCAACCGACCGAAATGGTGGGTGGTGCTTTTGTTCATTCCCATCATCAATCTTTTAATGTTTCCCGTGGTTTGGGTCGAGACCATTCGAAGTTTTGGTAGAAATAAACTTTGGGAAACTTGGGTGGTCATATTGACCCTTGGCTTTTACATTTATTACGTCAATTACGCTTTGGATGTAACCTATGTTGAAAATCGAGACTTGAATCCCAAAACTGCTGCTGGGGAATGGGTAAGCTCAATAGTTTTTGCGGTTGTGGCCGCAACCTTGGTTCATACCTATTTCATACAGCCCTATGTGATACCGACTGGCTCTTTAGAACGTACCTTACGTATCGGCGATCTCTTGTTCGTCAGTAAATTTCATTACGGTGCGAGAACGCCTATGACAACTGTTGCCGCACCAATGGTGCATGATACGCTTCCTCTTGTGGGGGTTAAATCTTATCTTAACAAACCGCAACTCCCCTACTTTCGATTACCCGGTTTCAAAAAGATAAAACGAAATGAAATTGTGGTATTCAGTTGGCCAGCTGATACTGTGCGCGTCTTCTTCAAGAAAGAGAAAGGTGTTGACAAGCCAATAGATAAAAAATCAAATTACGTAAAACGTTGTGTGGGTCTACCAGGAGACTCGCTCGCTGTAATCGATGGTTATGTCTATATCAACGGAAAACAAAATGTCTTACCAGAACGGTCAAGGCATATGTTCGATTATAATATTTATGCCAAAAAAGGCGTGTCATCAAGGTTTTTGGAAGAAATAGGGGTCAGTGATTTTAGAAGAAAATATATCGTTGGTAACTTAACATCACAACAGGCAGATGTTTTGAATAAATATGTGATGGGAGTTAATCCTAGGCAAGATGGCAAGCAAGAAATCTACACGAAGGAAAGCGGAATACCCATCGGAGTAATCAGACAATACGGTATTGCAATTACCGAAGAAAGTAGTCTTTCGCGTCAAGCAAAATTAACGGATCAAATGGTTGCAAAACTAAAGGCGAACGAGCAGATAGATTCTGTTGCTCGAGTGATTCTACCGAAGGGGCAGGCCGGATATAATGTTTTTCCGCAGAACCCTGATTACAAGTGGAATACAAGTCAATTAGGACCCATTTATATTCCGAAAAAAGGAAAAACCGTCGATTTAAACCTTAAGGTGTTGCCCCGCTACAAGAAAATCATTCGCGATTATGAGGGCAATACCGTTGGGGTCAAAGGAAATCAGATAACCATTAATGAGGAGATTGCGACGAGTTATACTTTTCAGCAAGACTATTATTGGATGATGGGAGACAATCGCGATGGTTCAGAAGATAGCCGTGCATGGGGTTATGTTCCAGAAGATCATATAGTAGGCACCCCTATATTTATTTGGATGAGTTTCGACAACTTCAAAGAAAGTATTTGGAAATGGCGCCCACGATGGGACAGAATCTTTACTACTGTTCACGGAAGTGGAGAACCCGTTTCATATTTTAAATATTTCTTGATTGCTTTAGTACTTTGTTTCGTTGGAGATTATTTTTGGAAAAAAAGGACAAAAGGTTAGTTCCTTTTTTGTGGATTTGTTTATTCTATATTTCATTAGAGCAAATAATCAAATAAGACGGCATGTATACCTATTCTTTTGAAAAACTTGATGTTTGGAATGAAGCAAAAGAGTTTACCAAATTGATTTATCAAATCACATCGAATTTTCCTGACTTCGAAAAATCTGGTCTTACTTACCAACTAAGAAGAGCTTCTGTTTCTATTTGTTCAAACATAGGCGAAGGGTCTGCAAGAAAAACCAATAAAGATAAAGCGCACTTTACTACTATTTCTTTTGGCTCAGCTGTCGAAATTTTAAATCAGCTTTTTTTGCGGAAGAATTGGGCTGTTTGTCTCGAGATAATTATTCGATTTGTCGGTCTCAAATCGAACGCATACCAATAAACTCAGTGCTCTTCGGAAATATCAAATCAACAAATACTCAAATCAACGCATCCAAGTGAAAACCCTTCTCCATCCTACGTATTTTCCTGATATTTTAACCTTTGCCACAATTATTCAGAAAGAAACTATTTGGGAAGTCGAGGATAATTACCAAAAACAAACCTATCGAAATCGATGCTATATCTGCACGGATCAAGGCCGACACCTGCTTAGTATACCTATTCGTCATGTTGGTGGAAAAGAAGGGCGGCAAAAATGTAAAGATGTTAAATTGGACAATTCGTATCCATGGCAAAGACAACATTGGCGAACTCTGGAGACGGTCTATCGCACTTCGCCTTATTTCGAATATTATGAAGACGAAATTGAGTCCCTTTTCAAGAATGAACAAAAATTTCTACTGGATTTTAATTTAAAAACTATTGAAACAATTTGTAATTGCCTACAAATCGAAATGCCTACTGAAAGAACTTCGAATTATGAGATTGATTCTTTTGATGCGGTTGACATGCGTCTTTTGGTCAATGCGAAGAAGAAAATTAAATTTGACCAAATCGGGTATAACCAAGTCTTTGGTGATCGGCATGATTTTGTCGAAAACACAAGTATTCTAGATTTGTTGTTCAATGAGGGGCCAAACTCCGTTTCGTATCTCAAAGCACAAAACTTAAGTTTTCTCGATGCTTAGATTTGTTCTGCACTACGGAATTCACTTTTTGGTTCCTATCGCAATCGGACTTTTATTTTTTAAGAAAGAAAAAAGAGTGTTCGTGATCTTAGTTCTACTCGCGGGAATAGTCATTGATGTAGATCATTTGTTCGCCAATCCGATTTTTGACCCGAATCGATGCAGTATCGATTTTCATCCGTTACATTCATATTGGGCAATGGGAGTCTATGTGGCACTTCTCCTTTTCAAGAAAACACGAATAGTAGGTTTGGCTTTGACAATTCATATTTTAGCGGACTTAACGGATTGTTGGTTAATCTTCCTTCAAGCGAAATGATGCCATTATCGGATAATGATCTGAGTACTCCTGGTCAAAATTTTTGTGAGATGTGATTTCGAATGTCGGGTCTACAAGAATAAAATCGATTCTGGTGGGTATCCTATGAAATTTAAAAGTTCTTCCGTAGCCTAATCCTTTTTCATCAAAACTGTCGATATTATTTCCTTTGACCAAGTGATAGGTTCTTGAAAATTGGTTGTTGTTGAAATCACCGCAAACAATTGTTTTGTGGTCAACGGCGCTGCTATGTTCAGCAATGTATCGAGCCTGTTCTTCTTGTTTTTTGAATTTTGCTGCCAGTTTTGCATATAACGTTTTGGGCGAATTACTACTTATCGTTCCCATACCAGGGGTTATGCCTAAGGATTGCATATGTAAGTTGTAAACTCGTATCGTATCATTTTTGACTACAATATCAGCATAACTGGCATTATTCTTTGTGTTCGGAAATCGAAGAATTTCAGCTTCGACTATTGGATATTTTGAAAAGACACTTAACCGTGTTTTTATTTCATCACCTTTATTTGCCACGTATTTGTAACCATAATCATCATAACCTGTAATTCTGTTTAGGTTAATGGATTCTTGAAAACATACGATATCTGGATTTTGCTCTTCGACAAAGGTCTTTATATCCTCAAAAATGGTTTCACTATCAATATTCCTCTCTTTATTAAATTCACGAACATTATAACTCAATATCGTTATATCATCATCCGAAATTTCCACATTGCCGCCATCGAACCTAACAAAAGTACCCAATGTGATATAACCGACTAAGAGTGCTGAAAGTGATACACTCAATTGTTTTTTTCGTCTCAAAGACCAATACCCGAAAAATAAAAGGTTGATAATTACCAAAGCTGGAACCGACAACCCTAAAAAAGGCAAAAAGGAAAATGTTCTTACCGACAAATATGGGCTAAAACAAGCAAGAAACAATAGAATCGCAAAAACAAGATTTATCGCAAATACGATTTTATTCAAAAAGGATAATCTTCTCATTGGGTCAATCCTCTTTACCGGCCTTGAACAAAAAGTCTTTTTCAGCTTTCGAAAGACTTTCGTAGCCAGACTTGCTTATCTTGTCTAAAATAGAGTCTATCTTTCTTTGGTGGCTTTCCTTTTCATAATTAACATTTTTCTTAGCAGCAGTCGTTCGTTGCTTTCTATGAACGGTTTTTAAGGGTGCCTTTTTTTCTTTGGCTTTGAACATATTCGTCAAACCGTCGATAAAATTTGAAAAGCCCTCACCTATATCCCTTCCATTGGTCAATTGTCTGGCATATACATATCCTAATAGCGCTCCGCCGAGATGAGCGATATGACCTCCAGCATTTGTACCATAAGGAATCTGAATCAAATCTGACAAAACGACAAAAGCTCCCAAATACCATAATTTAATATTGAAAAAGACCACTCTAACTTCTTGATTGGGTATGTAGGCACAAATAAAAATGAGTACGGCGGTAACACCTGCGGAAGCTCCTATAATTCCGGAGGTCGGCACCTTTATCAATCCGGGCATCACATTATAACTGAACATAAAAAGAAGACCACCGGCTATAACACCTAAAAAATAAACGTTGATGAACTTTCGATTTCCAAAAAGATTCAAGAAAATCCTTCCCGAAAAATATAGGATCAACATGTTAAATAGGAGGTGCCAAAGCCCACCATGGAAAAAAGAATACGTTACCAGGGACCAAGGCTGACCTAAAAACCCGAAAAATTCTTTGGGCAATTCAAACCATTGATCTATGCTATTTTTGGGTAGGTTCAAGAGAAAAGGTATCAGGGCATTGACGATGAAAATAAAAACATTGATAGCAATTAGCTTTTCGGCTATACTTAATGTTGCATATTTATATCGTAATCCTTGTCCGTTCATGAATTCTACTTTTCGTTATTCCCGAGAAGTCGGGAATCTATCGATCCTAGCGTCTATCGTTAAAACTATTTTTTTTCCAATACCACATCATTATAGCGCCAATAATAGCTCCGCCTACATGCGCCATGTAAGCGGTATTACTGGGGCTAAAAAATGATTGCCCGGTTACCGCTGATATCACATCAAGTAAAATTATTCCCGGGATAAAATATTTTGCTTTTATAGGAATCGGTAGAAATATCAACATCAATTCCGCATTCGGATTCATCATTCCAAAAGCTGCCAAAATACCCATGATACAACCAGATGCCCCTACCATAGAAGCATTATATATGGGGTATAATTCTTGTAAATTTGCCAACTGATTACCCACCAATTCGATATTTGTTTGATTAGTCGTTAGCATATCAATTATCTGAGTACTTGACAAACCTGAATTAACAAGTTCGGTGAACGCTGGTATATAGTTGAAATAATAGTATCCCAATTGAAAAAGAACGGCTCCCAATCCCGCAGAAAAATAAAGAAAAAGAAATTTATTTTTACCTAAATGCCGCTCTACAGGTACGCCGAACATCCAGAGACCGAACATATTGAACAAGATATGAGCGAAAACTATTCCTCCCGCCGAATCAAATGATGCGTGCATAAACATATGAGTCACAATCTGCCAAGGCTTGAACATTTCATTCGCAGGAAAATGAAGTGCAAATAAGTCGTTCATAAAATCTCCGTTAGCACCTATGCTTAAGGTGGCTATCCAGAAAAGCACATTGATTATGATCAAGTGTTTAACGGCATCTGTTAGCTGAAAATTCATTTATTAAAATTTGTTAGCGATATCGTTTTCAGTAATCGTAATATAAACCCTTTTGTTAAACGGACTGACCGTTGTCTCTTTGCAGGCGAAAAGATCGTTTACCAAAGCCAACTGCGATTCTTGGTCCAATCGGTCACCCGTCTTTAGAGATAGGGCTTTACTCAATGATTTTGATAATCTATCGGTCTGGGAAAAGCTTTCATTACCGGTCTTTTCGCGATAATCGCTGAGCAATTGATCAAGAACCCCACCTACATCGGTTTCTGTCATTGAAACCGGAATACCCTTTATCTGAACTGATTCTTCATCGATTTTCCCAAAAGCAAAGCCTAGGGCCATTAGTTCTTCTTTTATCTCTTTCAGTTGTGTTGACTCATTTTTCGTAAAACCCAAAACAAGCGGGAACAACAATTGTTGGCTAACACCCTCTTTTGTCGTACCATGTTTCAAAAAACGCTCGTAAAGAACTCTTTGATGTGCGCGACTTTGATCAATGATTAGCATTCCAGAACGAACCGTGGTTACCACATACTTGCCATGTAATTGAAAAGTTGTACTTGCTGTTCTTATTTCTTTATCATCATTTTCAAAAATGGAACCCGTAATCGTATCGGACTCAAAACGTATTCCTTCGATATCAGTTTCTTGACCAACTTTAGATTCTAGGCCTACATATAGACTTTCCCATCCTTTAACAGATTTTTTTCTAGGAATTTGTATTGTTCCGCCAATATTTTCAGCGAAAGGATTAAATCTTGAATCAACTTCCACTTTGGGTTGAACTACGCCTTTTTTGGCATAGGAATAGGGTACTTCTAAATTTTGGTCTTGCTCGAAATCCAAAGCTGGCACCACATTGAACTGCCCCAAACTGTGTTTTACCGTTGACCGAATAATCGCATAAAGTGTATGTTCATCATCGAACTTGACTTCGGTTTTGGTCGGATGGATGTTAATATCGATAGAACCTGGGTCTACTTCGAGATATAAAAAATATCCAGGATGCGAACCTTGTTTGATCAACCCTTCAAAAGCGGCTAACAAGGCATGATTTAAATACGGACTTTTAATAAAACGATTGTTCACGAAAAAAAACTGCTCTCCCCTACTCTTTTTGGCGAATTCGGGTTTATATATAAAACCGGAGATTTTAACGACCTGCGTATCTTCTTCCACCGGAACCAATTTTTGGTTTGCACGTGTACCGAAAACATGAACGATCCGCTGTCTTAAATTTTCGTTGGGCAAGTTGAAGAGTTCGCTGCCATTATTATAATACTGAAATGCGATTTGCGGATGTGCCAAAGCCACTCGATGGAACTCGTCAGTTATATGGCGAAGTTCTACTTGATTTGACTTTAAAAAATTACGTCTTGCGGGAATATTGAAAAACAAATGCTTTACAGCTATCGAAGTACCTTTTGGGGTTGCACAGGTTTCTTGAAACATAATCTTGCTTCCCTCTACTCTTAAATGTGTACCTATGTCATCGCCCTGCGGTTTCGTCTGCATTTCAACATGGGCGATCGCCGCAATCGAAGCAAGGGCCTCACCTCTAAACCCTTTGGTATCTAGTTTAAAGAGATCTTCAGCCTTTTGTATTTTTGAAGTGGCATGGCGCTCAAAACTTAAGCGCGCATCTGTGGCACTCATGCCTATTCCGTTATCGACAACTTGTATTAGGGTCTTCCCACCTTCCTTGACTATAAGTTTTATAGCACTTGCACCAGCGTCAATTGCATTTTCCAACAATTCTTTGACCACGGATGCGGGTCTCTGAACGACCTCACCCGCAGCAATCTGATTGGCAACGTGATCTGGCAAGAGTTTAATGATATCCGCCATTATTTAGGAAGGAATATAGAGATATCGAAATCTATGATATATAGAAAAATGAAGACTAAAATAAATATTATGATCGCCATACGCAGTCTAAGGTTTTTATCCCCTTCCCTACGCATGTCTTCGACCGCATTACCAAACTTGCTTTTGAGTCCTCTTGTAACGTGAGCCGTTGAACGATACTTATCGAAACGATGTTCTAGTTTATACGGACTACCTTCCCCCTTATCATCATAATAACGCGGGGAATAGTCGAACGTATTGTTCTTTCTTAATTTTGTGAATTTTCTTAAAAAGCCCATGATTTCAAAGTTAATTAAAATCAAAAAACATGCCGTATTTATACCGCTAAAATTTGTTAACAGTTGTTTCAGTGTGCAAAAGGTAGCTGCAGTTGAGGGCTATCCCATTTCAATGCCGATATTACTTTGAAAAGTAGTTGTATAAATTTAAGATTTCAGGGCCTAGCTCCAATCCACTGCTAACGGTCACTGCCGGCCGGTTACTGTTTACCGTGCCCCAAAACAGCCATTTTTATCGCGGCAATTGCAGCTTCAGTGCCTTTATTACCGTGTTTTCCCCCACTACGGTCTTTTGCTTGCTGCAGCGTATTATCAGTGAGCACACAAAAAATAACAGGTATTTCGAAATTTACATTCAAATCTTTAATGCCTTGCGCCGCTGCGCTACAGACAAAATCAAAATGTTTGGTTTCCCCTTGTATAACGCTGCCTACTGCGATCACAGCGTCGACCTTTTCAGAGGCAAGCATCTTTTTACATCCAAAAGTGAGTTCAAAACTTCCCGGCACATTCCATCGTATGATATTTTCTGAAAGTGCCCCACAGTCCATAAGTGCTGCTTCGGCACCAAAATAAAGGCCTTCTGTTATTTCTTCGTTCCACTCAGAAACAACGATTCCGAATCGAAGTGGCTTCGCATCCGGAATCTGATTTTTATCGTAAGAAGATAGATTTTTGTTTGCAGTGGCCATTGCTATTACTTTCCGCTTTTAGCCATTCCAATAAAGGCATCGATAGAGTTGGCCTCATCAGAATCTGAAAAATCGGTCTTTATCCGTTCAAAATACTGTAACGCCTTATCTCTTTGCCCAAGCTCAAGGGCTGCCACTCCTGATTTATACAAAAATTTAGGCGTAGTGTAATTGTTGTCACTATGAGCCGTAGCACTTTCGTAATACCCCAGAGCATCGGCAGGTTGGCCTAACTGCATAAAAGCATCGCCCAAACCACCTTTTGCCAAAGCTCCGAGAATAGCATCTTTCGAAGAAAATTTTTCAAGATGAGAAATGGCTTCCTGGTACTTTTGCATATTCAAATAGGCCATTCCCGCTGAATAATTCGAAAGGTTGGCAGCCTTCGTTCCTGGATATTCATCAATGATATCTAAAAATCCATATTTGCCTTCTCCACCGTTCAGGGCAAGATTATAAAGTGAATCTTTGGCGCTTTCAGTGTTCAATGCTTGATCAAAATATTGCTGCGGATAATACATCTCATTCGCCGCGTTTGACTCTTTCGGCGCCTGAACGAATTGATTGTAAGCCAAATATCCTAGGACACCTACGGCTATTACCCCGATTATGCCCAGAATGTAATTCTGGTTCTTGGCAACCCATGCTTCGGTTCTTGATGCACCTTCGTCGAGAGAACTAAATACCTCGGCAGTTGTACTTTCATGTGCATCAAGCTCTTGCTCTTCGGCCTTATTTTTAGGTTTATGCCCCCTTTTTTTGTATGTCGCCATCCTAGAATTTATTGGTGGCGCAAAAATAAAGTTTTTATCGAAAACTAGAGATGAATTTATCCGTTATTTTTCGATAATTTGCGTGTCGTCTTTCTTATAAAAATTACAGTTAATGCGTCTTGATAGGATTTCTTTAATTAATTATAAAAATTTCGTCTCCTCAGATTTTGAGTTTGACGAGAAAATCAATTGTTTCGTTGGATCCAATGGTATCGGCAAGACGAACATTTTAGATTCTGTTTATCACCTCGCTTTCGGAAAAAGTTATTTCAACCCTATCAGCAGCCAAAATATCAGACATGGAGAAGATTTCTTTGTAATCAACGGTGAATTTGTAAAGAACGACCGAACTGAAAAAATTGTTTGCAGTTTAAAAAAAGGGGCAAAAAAGGCCATCAAGCGTAATGGAAAGTTATACGATCGGCTTTCTGACCATATTGGGCTGTTACCGTTGGTTATTATTTCTCCGGCGGACCGCAATCTTATTATAGAAGGTAGCGATACGCGAAGAAAGTTTATCGATGGGGTCATTTCACAGTCCAACAAAACTTATTTGGAAAATCTAATAAAATATAATAAAACACTGGGCCAGCGCAATGCCCTTCTAAAGTATTTCGCGCTCAATCGCACATTTGACAAAGACACTTTATCGGTATATGACAAACAATTGACAGTCTATGGCAAGCCCATTCACAAAGAGCGCCAAGCGTTTATAGAAATATTCGTGCCGATTTTCAAAAAGCAATATGAAGAAATCTCCGGAGGAAACGAACAGGTATCACTACGGTATCAAAGTAAAGTATCGGATGATGATATCTCGTCATTGTTAGAAAAAAACATCGAGCGAGACCGAGCACTTCAGTATACTTCGGTCGGAATACACAAAGACGACTTGAGCTTCGAGATTGAGAACCATCCTATCAAAAAATTTGGTAGTCAAGGGCAACAAAAGTCCTTTTTGATAGCACTTAAATTCGCACAGTTCTATTTTATCAAAGAACAGGCAAAAGCAACGCCGATCCTATTATTGGATGATATTTTTGATAAGCTCGATGAAAATCGGGTGGCCCAGATAATCAATTTGGTGGACAATAAAAATTTCGGCCAGATTTTTCTTAGTGACACACACGCAGACCGTACCGAAAATGTGGTCAAGAACATACACCAAACGTATAAAATCTTTAAATTGTAGTAGGGTTGAAAAGTAATAATGGAATCGATCAATAATTCCCTTTTACCATCTATTTTTTTTAAGGGATAAATTTTGGCAATCAGCACTAAAAAATGAATAAGAGTATTTGTATAGCGATTACGTTTCTTCTTTTCGGATGTTCCGATAAAATACGCAAGGAAAATTTGGACGTACTTAATGGTTACTGGGAAATCGAGAAAGTGGTTTTTCCAGACGGAAGTACAAAAGAGTATGCGGTAAATACCAGTATCGATTTCATATCGCTAGAAGATAAAAAAGGTTACCGTAAAAAAATGCAGCCTAAATTCAATGGCACTTATGATACCTCTAACGATGCCGACTTGTTCATCTTGCTTGAACGTGAAGGCATTTATTTTATAAATTACGAAGTGAATGACAATACTGGCCTAGAGACCCATCGCCTAGAGGAATTAGTCAGTTTATCCGAAAATAAGTTTTCTGTTCGCAATGCTGACGGAATAACCTATGACTACAAACGTTTTGAACCGATCAATATCGAAAACTAATGGCCAAGCGAAAGAATGAACATTTGAACATGGGTGAGGCCTTGAACGAATTCATCAAAGAAAACCGTTTACAAAAAGGAATGGACAAGGTCGAAGCACGTGAAGCTTGGGCTAGATTGATGGGCAATGGCGTCAATAACTATACCACAGCAATTGAATTCAGAAGCAATACGCTGTTCGTTTCACTTTCATCTTCGGTTTTAAGAGAAGAATTGAGCATGGGCAAATCAAAGATAATCGCAATGATCAATGAAGAACTGGGCAAGGAACTGGTCAAAAAGTTGGTGCTGAGATAGCTTGCCGATTACTGACTACTGAAATCAAAAAATCCGTCAAAGCTAGACACTGACGGATTTTTTGATTTCTAAATATTTTTCGGCAAACTAATAAATTTCCCTTCCAGAAAAATGAAAAGCCCCTTCGATGGCAGCGTTTTCATCACTATCAGAACCATGGACAGCATTCTCTCCAATATCCTTTGCGAATAGTTTTCGGATTGTACCCTCTGCAGCCTCCTCCGGATTCGTGGCGCCAATCAGAGCACGAAAATCTTCGACCGCATTGTTCTTTTCTAATATCGCGGAGACAATCGGACTTCTTGTCATAAATTGAACCAATTCACCATAAAAAGGACGCTCTTTGTGAATTGCGTAGAATTCTTGAGCATCGCGTTTGCTCAATTGGGTATATTTCATCGCCACGATTTTAAATCCGGCCGAAGTAATCTTCTCTAAAATAGCTCCGATATGGCCGTTTTCTACGGCATCGGGCTTAATCATGGTAAACGTTCTATTGGTTGTCATGCTATAAAATTTTGTGCAAAAATACGCTTTTCGATACAACACACAACGTTTTTGGGTATTGCAGACAGAAATGCGGTTTTATGTCCGAATAGTATTCACCAAAAAAACACGCTAAAAGCCAAATACTATTTTAAATTCATTTAATATCTGAATATGTGAATAGTTGTATCTTTGTATTCATGAATTTAGAGGAGATACAAGCAGTAAAAAATCTTTTTTCAACGCCCCATAAAATCGTGATCGTCCCTCATAAAAATCCGGATGGAGATGCCATTGGCTCCACACTGGCGCTCTGGCATTATTTAAAAGATAATGGGCAAGATGCTACGATCGTATCTCCCAATGATTATCCCGAGTTCTTGAAATGGATGCCAGGCAATGACCAAATTTTAAATTTCGAAAAAGAAAATTCTCAGGCAAAGGAAAAAATTCATTCGGCAACCGTCATTTGTACCTTAGACTTCAATCACCTCGGTCGCGTAGGCCAAATGACTGGTTTTCTGGAAGCCGCTACCGCCGATTTTATAATGATCGACCATCATCAAGAACCAGCTGATTATGCGCTTATAACCTACTCTGATGTGAAAATGAGTTCTACCTGTGAAATGGTCTATAATTTCATCGAATTTTTAGGCGATACGGATAAGATCACGCGGTCTATTGCAACATGTCTTTATACGGGTATCATGACCGACACCGGCTCCTTTAAGTTTTCTTCGACGACGAGCAGAACCCATAGGGTAATTGCCGACCTCATGGAAAAAGGTGCGGAAAACACAGAAATACATCATCAGATTTACGATACCAACAGTGCTGATCGAATGAAGCTTTTAGGCATTGCCTTGAACAATATGGTCGTTGTTGAGGATCGCCACACAGCATATATCACCCTGACCCAAAACGAACTTGATTCTTGTAATTATAAAAAGGGTGATACAGAGGGTTTTGTAAACTATGGTCTCACTTTAGATGGAATTAAATTTGCGGTCATTTTTATTGAAAATGCCGAGGAGGGAATTATAAAAATCTCATTTAGATCCGTTGGTGATTTTTCAGTGAACCAATTCGCAAGAAAACATTTTGAAGGCGGCGGGCATGATAACGCTGCCGGTGGAAAAAGTGACTTGCCGATGTTTGAAACAATAGAAAAATTCAGAAAGCTTTTAAAAGACTACAAAACCGAGTTGTCATGAGAACTATAATTTTCATTCTTTTGATACTTATATTTACAAACTGCGGTGGACCTGAGCCCCGAAGGCCGGTAAAGGTTAAGTCGGCCAGTTTTTACAAAGAATCGGCTGATCGAAGCAGGGAACTATTGGAAACTGAAGAAAGATTGATTCAAGAAATCATCGCACAAGATACTGCTCATAATTACCAAAATAGCGCTACCGGTTCATGGTACTTTTTTGAGAAGAAAAATGAGGGGGATGATTATAAGGCGCATGTAAATGACTTAGTGACCATGACCTATAATGTACTCACTTTGAATAATGATACCATATATTCTATGAAGGATATAGGGTTGATTAAATACAAGGTAGATAAACAAGAACTGTTTCAAGGCCTTCGCGATGGGGTCAAATTAATGAAAGAGAATGAAACTGCAACATTTTTATTTCCTTCTTCTTTAGCTTATGGCTATCATGGTGACAATGATAAAATCGGAACCAATGTACCCCTAAAATCTACACTGGCGATAGTGAAAATCGAAAGACAACAAGATAGTATTAGATAGCTATTGTAAAAATAAATAATTCACTTAATACTTAAAATAAAAACTAAAGAGTCAACAAATGAAGAAAACTTATGTAATAATTGCTACAATAGCTATATTTTTTACGAGCTGTAAAAGCCAATATGCTGATTTAGGTGATGGGCTGTTCGCTGACATTCAGACCAATAAAGGGGGCATCATCGTAAAACTTGAACACGATTACACTCCTGTTACGGTAGCTAATTTTGTGACATTGGCGGAAGGCACTAGTCCGTTTGTGAGCGAGGAGTTCAAAGAAAAAAAATATTATGATGGACTTACTTTTCATAGGGTCATGAAAGACTTTATGGTTCAAGGGGGAGATCCTACCGGTACGGGCAGTGGTAGTCCTGGCTATAAATTCGCAGATGAGTTGACTGATTCTTTGCACCATGACAAAAAAGGCATTCTTTCGATGGCTAATTCGGGCTTTAAAACCAATGGAAGTCAGTTCTTTATTACACATAAGGCTACCCCTTGGTTAGATGGTTATGACGAAAATGGCTTTCTGAGGCAATGCAAAAACCCGAGGGTGGCCTGCCACACTGTTTTTGGGGAGGTAGTTGAAGGAATGGACGTGGTCGATTCTATTGCCAATGTAGAGGTGGCTCAACCAGGCAACAAACCAATTGACCCTGTAAACATGAAAACGGTATCAATCATCCGTAATGGCAAAGATGCTAGAAAATTCGATGCCGTCGAGGTCATGACAAAATACTTTGCCGACGAAGAAGCGAAACTGGCGGCATTTAATAAATTAAAAGCCGATTTTGTGACCAAAACTGCCGAGCAAAAAATGAAAGCCGATTCTTTGCCATCTGGCCTTAAAATACACGTTCTAAAAGAAGGCACCGGCGCAAAACCTAAAATTGGTCAAAAAGCGAATGTTCAATATGCAGGGTATCTCGCAGATGGTTCGCTTTTCGATAGCAATTATGTCGATATTGCCAAGAAATACGATGTTTTCGATGCAAGCAGAGAAGCTGGTGGAGGTTATGGGCCAATGGCTATGGAAGTCAGTCCTGATGCGGGACTAATAGCCGGATTCAAAGAGGCGCTACTTAGCATGAAAGTAGGCGATAAAATTCGCGTGTTTATTCCACCACACTTGGGATACGGCGCTCAAGGTGCTCAAGGTGCTATTCCACCAAATGCGGATTTGATTTTCGATTTAGAAATTACGGGAATAGCCGAATAAATGAAGTTTGTGACTTTTTTCTGAATCCCGCTTTGACGGGATTTTTTTTAAATAATATACGAAGTATCTAAAAATTGGAGTTCTTCATATTAAAGTATCATTATGAAAAAGTTAACCAGTCCAATGATAATCTTGGCATCTCTATTTATGTTCGCTTGCAGTGATTCTAAAGGAGAGACACCCAAACCGTCGGATCCGATTGACCAAGAACAGATCGATAAAGACAATGAACCAAAGGATGTCGAAGAGCAAGACCCGAATTTGACAAATACGGTTGTTGGCACTTATGGGCAACTCAGCGTACTTGGCAAAAATTTAGTCGACCAAAATGGAAACCCCGTACAACTGAGAGGCATGTCACTTTCTTGGACCAATTGGTGGCCACAATTCTATACCAAAGAAGTTGTTGAATGGCTCAAAGAAGATTGGAATGTTACAGTCATTCGCGCTTCAATGGGTATTGAAGATGCAGGAGGTTATCTTGATGACAAATCGCGCCATAAAGCCATGGTTTTTGCTGTAATCGATGCTGCTCTCGAGGCTGGTATATATGTTTTGGTAGACTGGCACAGCCATCATGCCGAGGACCATTTAGATGAAGCCAAAGCTTTCTTTTCCGAAGTGGCACAAAAGTACGGAGACCACCCAAACATAATTTATGAAACATATAACGAGCCTCTTGACACACCCTCATGGAATGATGTTATAAAACCCTATCATGAGTCCGTGATTGCCGAAATAAGAAAACACGACCCAGATAATATTATCATCGCGGGCACCCGTACATGGTCAACTCGTGTAGACGAAGTTATTGGCAATGCCCTGAATGACCCCAACGTAATGTATACGCTGCACTACTATGCAGCTTCACATAAACAAGAACTTCGCGATATTGCCCAGACTGCAATCGATGCCGATATTCCACTTTTTGTCACAGAGCATGGTGTAACTGAGTATACGGGTGATGGTTTCATAGACGAAGCTGAGGCAAAAACTTGGTGGGCATTTTTAGACAACAACCAGATTTCATGGCTCAATTGGTCTATTGCCGATAAAGAAGAAAGCTCAGCAGCTGTGAAACCGAGTGCCAGTGGTTCAGGTGGCTGGCCAGACTCAATGCTCACGACATCAGGTTTATTGGTTCGTGATGAGCTTCGTGCCAAAAACCCTACATTTTGATTTTCAATATTATTCGGTAATCCAATAATCAGGGTTTGAATTAATAAATTACTTTTAAAAAAGGTCTTGTGACAAGATTCAAATCAGCTGAAATATTTGGGTATTTTTACTGCGATGAAGAACAAATTGCCAAACATTATAGCCCTGAGCATTATTCCACAGATAATCATTGTAAGATGGTTGGCCAAAAATCCCGACTGGATCGAGAAATATTACAGCAACGGAATTTATCCTGTTATAAGCAAATTCTTTAGAACCCTTTTTGGCTGGCTACCGTTTTCCGTTGGTGATATAATTTATGGGGCACTTATCATTTTTGCTATCCGCTATTTAGTAGTTAGCAGAAAATATATTCGACGGCACTTTTTATTATTTCTTAGGGATATAGTTTTAGTACTATCGGTGGCATATTTTACTTTTCACCTGTTATGGGGGCTTAATTACTACCGCCGGCCCCTAAATAAACAATTAGGCATTGAGATTACTTATACCAAAGAAGAGTTGGTTGATCTGACTAAGAAGTTAATCGATAAGACGAATGAAATCCACATTCAAATTACCTCGGATACCGCCCAGATTGTAGAGATACCCTATTCAAAAAATCAAATTTTAAAATTATCAAAAGGCGGATATCAAAATCTGGAGAAATCGTTTCCAAAATGGAAATACCAAAAGCCCAGCATTAAAAAATCACTTTTCAGCACGGCCTTGAGCTATATGGGCTACGGTGGGTATTTGAATCCGTTCACCAATGAAGCACAGGTAAACGGACGTATCCCTAAATTCAGAGATCCTTTTGTTAGCAGTCATGAAATTGGTCATCAGATTGGATATTCCGCAGAAAACGAAACGAATTTCATCGGTTATCTCGCTGCGGCCAAACATGAAGATATTTATTTTCGTTATTCTGCAAACACGTACGTGCTCGGGTATTGTTTGAACGATTTGCAGCGATCTGACGAAAATACTTTTGAAGAATTATATGCAAGTCTAAATCCGGGTATTCTTAAAAATTATGAAGAAGTTGCCGATTTCTGGGCAGCACATGAAAATCCATTGGAACCTGTCTTTAAGTCCATATTCAATTCATTCCTAAAGGCGAACAATCAAAAAGACGGAATTGAAAGTTACAACAAAGTCGTAGCGTTACTGGTAAACTACCACAAGAAGAATCCGCTCTAGAAACATTCCAAACTTTATTTTATTTAATGGCGCTGTTTTCCTACATTTAAAAACGATAATTAGAAGAACTGAATACTATGAAAATGAGACTACTCGCGCTCGCACTTCTGTCATGTTGTGTGACCCTGTCAGCACAAGATTATTTTCCAAAGAATGACGGCGTTAAGGCAAAGAACAATAATTACACAGCTTTTACAAATGCTAAAATCTATGTCACCCCGACCCAAATAATCGATGGGGGAACGCTACTCATCCAAAACGGGAAGGTAGTACAGGTCGGCAAATCGGTGACACTCCCTAAGAATAGCGTAAAAGTAGACTTAAATGGCAAGTCTGTTTATCCTTCCTTTATCGATATCTATTCCGATTTTGGTGTTGCAAAACCCGAAAAACTCAAAGCTTCGGGCAGGTCAAGCCAGTACGAACCAACGCGAGAAGGATTCTATTGGAACGACCACGTCATGCCCGAGAACAAAGCGGTGGAAAAGTTCAAATACGATGACAAGAAAGCAAAAGAGCTTCGAGAAGCTGGCTTTGGCGTAGTGAACTCGCATATAAAGGATGGAATCGCAAGAGGAACGGGAGTTTTGGTCGCTCTAAATGGAATCGGCAATGATGCCAATAGAATTTTAGATGACCGATCGGGTCATTACTTTTCGTTTGAAAAGAGTGTTGCCAAAGCTCAATCATATCCGACTTCTTTGATGGGTTCCATGGCGTTACTACGTCAACTTTATTACGATGCCGATTGGTACGCCAAAGGAAATATTGATACCAGAGACCGCTCGTTGGAAGCCCTTAATACAAATAAAAATCTCGTTCAAATTATCGAGGGTGGCAGTAAAGGAAATGTACTTCGTGCAGATGGAATCGGGGATAAATTCGGAGTTCAGTTTGTTATCGTAGGCGGAGGAGATGAGTACGAAACCGTAGCCGATATCAAAGCCACCGGTGCAAAACTAATTTTACCCTTGAATTTTCATGATGCGTATGATGTTTCAAATCCGTATGCGGCCACATATATTTCGCTAGCCGATATGCGCGACTGGAACCAAGCGCCAGCGAATCCGAAAATCTTATCAGATAATGGAGTGATTTTTTCGTTCACGCTCCATGATTTAAAATCTCCGTCAAAACTGAAAGAGAAATTGATGAAGGCCATAGAATACGGACTTCCTAAAACTAAAGCCCTAGAGGCTTTGACCACTGTTCCGGCACAAACACTTGGCAAATCTGCAACGATAGGTTCTTTGCAAATCGGTAGTCAGGCGAACTTCTTAATCACTTCTGGTGATATTTTCGAAAAGGGAACCACCATTTATGAAAATTGGGTTCAGGGCAATAAGAATGTTATCAGTGATATGTCGCTAAAAGATATTCGCGGGGATTATGATCTGTCCGCCGGAGGAAATGCCTTTAAACTTTCCATTACCGGAGATGCAGGAAAACCCAAGGTCGAGATAAAACAAGATACTGCCAAGCTCAAATCGAAATTCTCTTATAAGGATGATTGGATGCAATTATCTTTTACGGATAAGGATAAAAAGAGTTATCGAATGACCGGGCTGGTATCCGGCAGTGAAAATCTAAGCGGGCGGGCAATTCTTCCTGACGGAAACGAAACCTTATTTGAAGGAACAAGAACGAACACATTCTCCGAAAAGAAAAAAGATGAAAATAAGGAAGCCGAAAAACCAGAAATGGTTGCAATCACCTACCCTAATGTTGGCTACGGATATAAATCCGTTCCAAAAAGCGAGAACATGCTTTTTAAAAACGCAACGGTTTGGACAAGTGAAGCTGCGGGAATTTTAAAAGAAACCGATGTTTTGGTAAAGGATGGTAAAATCGCCAAGATCGGAAAAGACTTAAAAGACTTAAAAGGCGGAAACGCGAAAGTTATTAACGCCACAGGGAAACATTTGACTGCTGGTGTAATTGATGAACATAGTCATATTGCTGCAGTTGCGGTCAATGAAGCGGGTCACAATTCTTCCGCAGAAGTAAAAATGGAAGATGTTGTCGACAATGAAGATGTCGGTATTTATCAGGCCTTAGCCGGAGGTGTGACATCGTTACAATTGCTTCATGGTTCGGCGAACCCGATCGGGGGTCGCTCGGCCATCATTAAATTGAAATGGGGAGAAAGTGCCAATAATATGATTTATGATAACAGTCCGAAGTTTATCAAATTCGCTCTGGGTGAAAATGTGAAGCAAAGCAACTGGGGTAGCCAAAGCCGTTTTCCGCAAACTAGAATGGGCGTCGAACAAGTCTTTACGAACTATTTTCAACGCGCCAAAGAATATGGGATAAAAAAGAAAAGCGGACAACCTTATCGCCATGATGAAGAAATGGAAACTTTATTGGAAATTATCAATGGAGAACGCTTCATCAGTTGTCACTCGTACGTACAGAGTGAAATCAATATGATGATGAAGGTCGCGGAAAAATTTGGTTTTCGAGTGAACACTTTTACGCATATTTTAGAAGGCTATAAAGTTGCCGACAAAATGGCCGAACATGGCGTTGGCGCAGGCACCTTTAGTGATTGGTGGGCATACAAATTCGAAGTGAACGATGCGATACCTTACAACGCAGTTATTATGCAAAAACAAGGGGTTACTGTAGCTATCAACAGTGATGATGCAGAGATGATACGACGCTTGAATCAAGAAGCGGGCAAGACCATGAAATATGGTGGAATGTCAGAATTGGAAGCTTGGAAAACGGTGACCATCAACCCAGCGAAACTATTACATCTTGATGACCGCACCGGAAGCATCAAAGAAGGTAAAGATGCCGACTTGGTATTGTGGAGCGAACACCCAATGTCGGTTTATGCGAAAGCGGAAAAAACGATAATCGAGGGTGCAACTTATTTTGATTTGGAAAAAGATCAACAACAACGCGAAGCAATCAAAAAAGAGCGTAACAAATTGATTACGATGATGTTGAATGAAAAAGAGGGCGGAGGTAAAACGCGAGCTCCAAAAGGTAGTAAGAAAGAAAAAATGACCTGTGAAACGCTGTGATTTTTGATGGCTGAAAAAAGTAAAAAATACTATTCAAAAATAGAAACTATTGCTAGGCTGAATCTGTGTAAATATTGTCAAGTTGAAAAGTATGGAACGTCTCCTTGAGGGGACTCTAGGGGTGTAAAAACTCTAACCAAATAAATGCTAAAATTAAGAGTAACAACTTCCCGTCTTCACGGGAACGACAAGAGAAGAATAAAATGAAAACAACAACAAAAATACTCACCTCACTTCTGCTTACCTTCGGAATGGTTGTTTGGGCCCAGCAAACTCCGGCTCCAGCCCAAAAGGAGGCCATAAGCATTACTGGGGCAACCGCTCATATTGGTGATGGAACGGTTGTAGAAAATGCGACCATAGTATTTGAGGATGGAAAAATCACGGCAATGGGTATCGATGCAACAACAAAAGGTACTGTAATCGATGCCACCGGAAAACATGTGTATCCGGGGTTTATCGCCCCGAACAAGTCTCTGGGGCTTATCGAGGTAAATGCGGTTCGCGCTAGTAATGACCAAGACGAAATTGGTGAGATAATTCCCCATGTGCGAAGTTTGATCGCATATAATGCTGAATCAAAAGTGGTCGAAAGTATGCGGCCGAACGGAGTCCTGCTCGGACAAATAACTCCACAGGGCGGGCGTATTTCTGGAACTTCGTCCATAGTACAATTCGATGCTTGGAACTGGGAAGATGCTGCGATTAAAGTCGATGATGGCGTTCATCTAAGATGGCCGAACAGTTTTCGTCAGGGCCGTTGGTGGATGGGTGAAGACCCTGCTTATAAACCCAATGACAAATATCAAGAACAAATAACCGAGGTCGAAAGTTTTATGCAGGGCGCAATGGCTTATGGAAAAGGTCGAGCGAAAGAAATGAATCCCGCTTTTGCGGCAATGCAAGGAGTTTTCGATGGTTCTCAAAAACTATATGTTTATGCAGATGGAGAGAAGGAAATTTTAGATGGGATAAGCGCAGCAAAAACTTCCGGTGCGAAACACGTAGTTTTAGTCGGCGGATATCACGCCTATAAAATCACTGATTTTTTAAAGGAAAATGATATCGCCGTTTTAGTTCAGTTTACTCATAATAACCCTGCTTTTGATGATGAAGATTATGATCTGCCCTATAAACTTCCAAAATTGTTGATGGATGCCGGTCTTTTGGTGGCAATTCAAAATGGTGATGCCTCAAACTTTCAAACACGTAACCTTCCTTTCTATGCCGGGCAGGTAGTTGGGCAAGGATTGGAAAAAGAAAAAGCGTTGCAAATGATAACGGCCAACTCCGCCAAAATATTAGGTATCGACGATAATTACGGCACATTAGCTGTCGGAAAAAGTGCCACCCTTTTTATTTCTGAGGGAGATGCGCTCGATATGAGAACCAACATATTGTCACATGCCTTTATCGATGGTCGAAATATTTCTTTGGAAACCCATCAAACCAAGTTGTGGAAGCGGTATTCTGAAAAATACGAGGGAGGGGAATAGTTATAGCTTGTCTTGATATATTTCCTCGGATCATTTTCAAAATTCACCTTATACCCATCACAGTAGAAGCATACCTCACCCCTGCTCAGCTTCGCTTAATTTATTTGTAAAATTGGTCACGAACTGCTTGAATAGTTGATTAGAAACAGTATTGACCAACCGTGAGCCAAACTGTGCAACTTTGCCACTGATGGTCACATCCATTGTTGCATCGACTTTTGATCCACCTTTGGCTGTTTCGGTCAAGTCGAGTGCCATTTTCATTCCGGCATTGCCCATTCCTTTGGAGTCTACGCCCTTGCCAGAAAGAATGATTTTTTGATTTTCAAAATCGATTTCATCATAGACGATATCGGCTTTGTAATTAACGCCCATCGGCCCGAATTTCATACCCACCTTTCCTTTATAATGGTTATCACCGACTTTTTCATCTATCGAGACCCCGGGTACGCAGTCCATCACTTTTTGAGGGTCTATTAGGTGCTCCCAAACCAAATTTAGAGCTTGAGGTACTTCAAAAGATTTTTCGAGTTTTGTATTCATAGCAGCTATTTAAAAACTTTCTGGTATCTAAAAATTAAATGTAAGACTTTATTTCAAAGAGTCAAATCAAGAATCTTCGCTAGCTATGTATCCCACCTGACTTGTCCTTTAACATCATAGGCTTTTTATCACGAACAACAGACAGAATCTCGGCGATTATCGAAAGTGCAACTTCTTGAGCCGTTTCTGCCCCAATGTTGAGTCCGGCTGGTCCATAAACACAATCTAAGAGTTTTTCATCGACCTCTGGGTATTGTTCGATAAGTTCGTTCAGAAGCTTTTCCCTGCGCTTTGAAGGCCCTAAAATTCCGAGATAAATTGGTAATGTATTTTTTAAGGCCAAAAAATATTTTAAATCACGAACATAGCTATGTGTCATCAAAATTACAGCCGTATGCTCGTCAATAATATCCGCGGAAAGCACTTCTGGCTCGACCGATAATAATTCCTTAATTCCAGGAAAATCGGTCTTTGTTTTTTCTTCCGCCGCAGAAGCGACAACCGTCACTTCCCAACCGGTCAAAGAGGCATACGAACCCAATTGCACCGCATCATGCTCGGCTCCTACGACCACTAATTGAAAACAAGGAACTTTGATTTCCTCAAAAACTGAATAGCCATCCGTTCTTTCAAAACCCTCTCGCACAGCATAACTCGTATCAGAGAAATTGAACAGTGTCCCCATTTTTTCATCAGCGCCTTCTTCCTTTTTAAAGTATGAGAATACTTCAAAGTTCATTCGTTTATCCAGAACATTTTCAAAAGCATTGAGAAACGCCTTTTCAGGTTCAAAGGATTCGATAAGAATATATAATATTCCCTCACAGCCCAATCGATACCTTCCGTCATAGGTCATCATCTTAGCAATACCATTTTCAAAAACACTCTGCGTTTGGCGTAAAATTTCCTTTTCTACACAGCCACCACTAACGGCCCCGGTCATTTGTCCATCTTCGCGCAGCAACATTCGAACACCGGGCTTGCGGTATGATGAACCATCTAAATCAACCACCGTGGCCAATGCCGTTTTCAAATTTGCACTTTGCGCCAAAAGATAGGCAGCTATTATATTTTTCAGTTCATAAGTCATGTTAAGGGCAAGTTATTAAAATAAAAGATTCGTCAGCACATTATAATAATTGATTATATTCAATATTCGTAATTTGCAGTATCCTGAATATCATTTAAAAAGATACAAAGTGATCGATTCCTTCAATAGGCAAATAGATTATGTACGCATTGCTGTCACGGACCGATGCAATCTGCGCTGCTTTTATTGCATGCCAGCGGAAGGTATCGTGTATGAGCCTAAAAAAGATATGCTCAGTTATGAGGAGATTACCCGGTTACTAAATGTTTTGGGGCAGCTAGGTTTCAAAAAGGTGCGTTTTACCGGAGGAGAGCCTTTTCTAAGAAAGGATTTCATTCAGCTTTTAGAACATACTGTCGAAATCGATGCTTATGAATCGGTTCACATAACCTCAAATGGAACACTTTTACAAAAACATATTCCAAAACTGAAGGAATTGGGTATTACCAAAATCAATCTCAGTATTGATTCGCTCGACAGAGATCGGTTTCACAAAATCACACGCAGAGATGATTTTGACAAAGTCATGCAAACTTTTTATAGGCTTGTTGATAGCGGGTTTCAGATCAAACTTAACGCTGTCGTTATGAAGGGTATCAATACACAGGATATCATTCCCTTGTCGGAACTTGCAAAAGATTATCCTGTAGATGTTCGCTTTATTGAAGAAATGCCTTTTAACGGAGGTTATAAAGAGAATCTTGAAATGTATTCGGCAAAAGATATTTACGCTGATTTAAAGGCGTATTATCCCGATTTAGAAAAACTCCCTAGTAAACATGGAGATACGGCCAGTTTGCTTTCCGTTCCCGGATATAAAGGAAATATTGGAGTCATTGCAGCTTTTTCCAGAACTTTTTGCAATACTTGTAATAGGTTACGCATCTCGGCCAAAGGGGAGATCAAAAGTTGTCTGTATGATGACGGTGTTTTTAACATTCGTGATTATATGCGTTCAGGTGTTTCGGATCAAGAATTAACAGACAAATTTTGTGAAATCATCCGTTTGAAACCCAAAGACGGATTCGAAGCAGAAAAAATGCGCAAAGCCCCGGCAGCGGCCATGCAAAGTATGAGTAGTATAGGCGGGTAATATGGAAAATACATTCATACCCTACGAAAAAGCTCTTTCTATTTTAGAGGAATACAAGGGCTATTTCCCCTTAGAAATCAAAAGTTTAGAAGAGTGTATCGGTGCATATTTGGCCGAGGATCTGATTGCCGATCGTGACTTCCCACCTTTTGACCGTGTCACTATGGATGGCATTGCCATTGTTTACGAATCTTTTGAAAAAGGTCAACGGGAATATCAAATAGAGGCTGTCGCTGCCGCAGGCACTCCACAATTGAATTTGCAAAATATACAGAATTGCATTGAAGTAATGACTGGGGCGATAATGCCAAATGGGGTAGACTCGGTAATCCGTTACGAGGACCTGGAGATTTCCAAAGGAAAAGCAACCATTCAACTAGATACCCTTAAGCACAAACAGAATGTTCATTTCAAGGGAATCGATATCTCTCGAGGAACGGTGATCGTTCCAAACGGAAAAAGACTTTCAAGTGCCGAAATCAATATTGCGGCTTCAGTTGGCAAGGCTTCTCTAAAAGTGCGAAAATTACCTAAAACGGTCATTTTTTCCACTGGGGATGAATTGGTACCCGTGAATCAAATTCCGGAGTTACATCAAATACGAAGGTCGAATATTTATGGTATTCAGGCTACTTTAAAGAAATGGGGCATCACTGCTGATTTGCAACATTTGGCAGATGATAAAGCTGAAATGTTGACCACAATTTCTAAATCACTACTCGCCTATGATTTCTTAATTTTTACAGGTGGAGTTTCAAAAGGAAAGTTCGATTACCTACCGGATGTACTGGAAGAACTACAGGTGAAAAAGCATTTTCATAAAATTCAGCAACGACCTGGGAAACCTTTTTGGTTTGGAACCGATGAAGTGGGAAAGAAGATTTTTGCACTTCCTGGAAACCCGGTTGCGTCTTTTGTCTGTGTCTATGTCTATGTTCGATTTTGGCTGTATAACTCACTTGGAATTCCACACAAAACCCTAAACGTTCGATTAAAAAAAGATATCACGTTTCAACCTAATCTGGTTTACTTTTTGGAAGCAACTTTAGAAAGCAACGAACATGGAGTTTTAATTGCCGATCCAAAAAAAGGAAATGGTTCGGGCGACTTCGCAAACTTGGTCGAAACCGATGGCTTTTTGGTGCTCCCTCAGGATAAAAGTGAATTCAAGAAGGGAGAAGTTTATCCTTTTATTCTTTATCGGAATAATTTTTAGAAAGTCATTTGCAACCCATTTACCAACAAAACCCGAACGCCAACGACTAATACTAAAACGGCTGTAATTACTTTGATACTACTACCCGTAAACTTGCTGAGGCTAATCCGAATTCCTAATTGACCACCTATAAATACAGCAATCACCAAACCAATAGCTTCACACCAAGGTAGTTCGAAGGTGTCGTTGCTAAGAAGTCCGCCTATTCCGGAAACAGAATTCACCAAAATAAAAAAGCTCGCAAGTGCTGCAATCTTAACCGACTTGTCCCATTTCATATGATTAAGAATGGGTGCTAGAAAAATTCCGCCACCAATACCTACTAATCCTGAAAGTAATCCGATAGAGGCTCCTAGCAAATAGGTAACCCAAGACGGATAATTCGGGTTTATTTCTTCGGATTTTTTTGAACGGATTGTTTGAAAAATCAAGGCCAAGGCCGAGATTATCAATGAGGCCCCGAGAATGATAAAAAATGTGTTTTCGGAAAGCCGAAACCGTGCACCGATATAGGCAAAGGGAATACTGGCAATGATAAACGGAAGAAATTTTTTAAAATCAAGATAACCGTTTTTCCAATAGAGATAACTACTACTTGACACCACAACTAAATTACAGATTAAAGCTATACTCCGAATTGCGAAGAAACTAACAAAAACCAATGCTAAAAGTGCCAAATAACTAGAACCGCCACCAAAACCCACAGAGGAATACAAAGTGGCAATTACAAAAAAACCGAGCATCAATAATAAAAGTTCTGGAATGGTTAAGAGCATTTAGCCAAATACTGGTTGAGTCCTCCTAAAATACTAAAAAGGGAACTTTCAGGATGTACTTCTCTCAATTGTTTCAAAGCGGTTTCACTTCGCTTGCCTGATTGGCACAATAAATAAACAGGAATCGAAAAGTCAATTTTGCTCGAATTATTTTCCAATTCACTTAAAGGAATATGAATGGAATTCGGTAGATGGTTATTTTCAAACTCTTCATTGGTTCGAACATCAACTATCTGTGCCTTCTCAGTCAACAATTTTTGCAAATCTTCAACAGTAACAGTAGTAATAACTTCGCAAGGGTCGTTCCATTCATAAAAATCTTGAAGCTTGTTGATTTTTAGATTTTCAGGTTGTAGTTTAAACTTTATTTTTTGTTGGGACTGATTCAGCCCATTGAACAATAGTAATTTACCTGAAAGCACCTCTCCTATTCCAGCGATTACTTTTACAGTCTCTAATACTTGAAGATTTCCAATGATCCCAGGTATGATTCCCAAAACTCCGTGTTCATTGCAATTGGGCACCTCATCTTCCTTGGGCATCTTCGGAAAGAGGCATCTATAGGTTGGTCCTCCTTGAAAATTAAAGACACTGACCTGCCCTTCATAGCCATGCAACGCCCCATAAACAAAGGGTTTTTTGAGAATGACACAAGCATCATTGACCAAATATCGTGTTGGAAAATTATCGGAAGTATCAACTACAATATCATAATCTGGAATAATTTCAAGTGCATTAGCAACAGTTAAAAAAGTCTCATAACCTACAAGTTCAGTAGTCGAATTTTGAGCTTTTAATTTCTCAATGGCTATTGTAACTTTCGACTTGCCCACGTCTTGTTCAGCATACAAAACTTGTCGATGTAAATTCGTATTGGACACCTCATCATTATCAACAATTCCAATTTTGCCAACTCCCATAGCGTTGAGATATGTCAAAACAGGCACGCCTAGACCTCCGGCACCAATGACCAAGACTTTGGCATCGTTCAATTTCTTTTGGCCGTCATTACCGAAGCCTTTAAGAATGGTTTGTCTGGAGTAGCGCTTTGAATTCAAACCTCTGCCAATTTTTTCAACGCCTCTTCGTACTCCTCCTTCGAATTGGCGTTTAAGATGACATTTTTGTTTTTTGGAAACACCAATTTTGTATCGTTGTTTATCAAAAACTTTCTTGGGCAAGTTCCATTACCGTCTTCTAAATACGAAATTGCTTTTTTCAAGGCGTGTGGTTCCCAAATAGCACACAAGGGTTCAGGTAGCGGGTCTTGTTCATTTGCAAAAGCAGTGGCTAATTTTTCAGGATTCCGTTCTTCGATTAATTGCTCCAAAGCATCTAAATCCATCAAGGGTAAATCGCAAGCCAAGACCAACCAAGCCACCTCGGGATAGCGATTGTGTGCAGATAAAATTCCGTTAAACGGACCTCTAAACTTATCTTCATCGGCAATGGTTGCAAAACCAAAAGGAGTTTTCGCTTCCTGCTCAGGCCTTAGACTTATAAAAGTCTGTTCGCATACTTTGCTTAACAAATGATACAAATGTTCGCGCTGCGGAAGACCGTGATATTCAATCAAACTCTTATCAGTACCCATTCGCGTACTTTTTCCACCTGATAAAACAAGTCCAAATATTTTAGCGGTTGAAGTCATTCTTACCTCCTGATTTTTGTTCCAATTGAATTTCAGAAATTTTGATGTCGTGCGAAAGTGCTTTGCACATATCATAAATTGTCAATGCGGCCACCGATACTCCAGTCAAAGCCTCCATCTCGACTCCTGTTCGCTCAGTACAACGCACTTTACAAATAATGTTTAGTTGGTTATCACCTGGCTTTATATCAATCTGAATTTTTGAAAGGTTCAATTGATGACAAAGTGGAATCAGTTCGGCTGTTTTTTTTACCGCTTGAATTCCTGCAATTACCGCTGTTTGAATAATACTCCCCTTGTGCCCTAAAAAATCTTGAGAGGCTAGCTTATCGAAGACATCAGAAGGAAAAATTACCTTCCCTGAAGCTACGGCCATGCGCGTGCTTTTTTCTTTCGTTGAAACATCTACCATAGACGCGTTTCCTGATTCATCGATATGTGAAAGCTCTTTATCCATAAGCTAGGGATGGGCCGAAACCCAAACGGTTTTATTTTTGAAAATTTCCTTTTTCCAAATAGGGACGGTCTCTTTCAAAGTGTCTATCATAAAACGGCAGGCTACAAAACAAGCATCTCGATGCGCCGAAGATGCGCCTATGACAACAACGGGTTCTTCAATTTCTTTGGCCCCTACAGCATGTCGAATAACCACTTTATTCAATTGCCATTTTTCAACGGCCTGATCTGCGATCTTACGCATTTCTTTTACAGCCATGGCCTTATAGGTCTCAAATTCTAAGGATACTACTTCCTCATTATTCGTGAATTCTCGAACCGTACCTACAAAAACACAAATACCACCACTTTGCGGATGGGAAAGTTCTTTGTAAACTCCGTCCACATTAAGAATATCGACTATCTCTATAATTGGTTCTTTCATCAGCCTCCGCTTACCGGTGGAATTATGGCAATCTCATCATCTTTTTTCAAAGCGACATCATCCGCTGCATATTCACTGTTCACCGCGATAGCCAATGAAGTTAGTTTCGAAAAGTCGGGATATTCGATGGCCAGAAGCTTCTTAAGCTCTGCTACCGATTGTGGAAGCGTATCTGAATTTGACAAATCAATAATGGACTTACCAACAATATCCTTCGCTATCCCAAATAACAATAATTCCATATTTAATTCGAAATAAGCTTACAATTTACTTAAAATAAAGTGATTTATTCGGTCTTTGCGACCACTTTGGCATTTTCGGGTTTTGAATAAAAAGTGCTAGGTTTTGGGCTTTCGCTGACCATTACATTTTCAAAAGTTGTTGGATCTTTAGGGTCTTTAATAATTCTACCCTCGTAAGCATGCCAGGTAATAGATTTAGGAAGTTGCAAACCTTCCGTTTCCATCCAGTCGTTATACCGAATCCATCTTATGTTATCCGACTTTTCACCACTGCGATAGGTCACAGTATAGCCTAGCCACGCCATTTGATGGGTTTCTGGGTCGTAATGCAAATAATATTCATCTTTCGAAGAAACCCCTATTCCGTCTTTATAGGTAATTTGAACACCCGGGTAACTTTTCCCCTCGAATTGTAAATCCTCTGTTTCGCTATAATCAATTCCATCATCGGCCAAAACAAAGGGCATGCTATAGAAATAGAACATCAAATTGTGATAGAAGATCGGGTCGCCTTGGTAGGTCTTATTGTCATCTAATAACCAAAAATCTTCACCATCAAAGCCCATAGCGAATTCTGGAGTTTCGATTTTTTCCCTTCGGGAATATAAATCAACGGTGTGTGTTTCAGGGGCATTTTCTTTTGGTAAGGTAAAAGCAAGGGTACGCTTTTTCTTCCAGGTTTCAAGTCCACCATGCGCTTCAAAAACTTTGTAGATTGCCGCTACCGGAGCACCAATGGAGTTGACATCTACCTTTACCTCTCTATCTTCAAAGTGGTCAATAGGTTCTTTACGCTTTTCTTTACAACCGAAGGTCATTAATATTATGCAAATCGTTAAAATTCTAGTCATTATACAGCTTCTAAATTTATTCAATATGTCGAGCGCTTGCGCTTTTCTTTACTTTTGTTAAGAGCCTGTTTTAAAATGTGTCATTAGAATTCTTATAGACTATTTTTGATGAAGTACAAGGCAAAAGCATTAAGCATAAAACCGCTACGGTTCAAAATTTTAGCGAGGTGATGCGCAAAAATAGACATAAGAAAATAATTTTCACGTTTCAAAACAGGCTCTCAAATGCGCAAAATTAAGGAAATCAGTAGCCTGCAAAACCCTTTGATCAAAAAAATCTTTCTTTTAAAAGAGAAATCTCGGGAACGAAAAAAAACTGGCTTATTCGTTTTGGAAGGGGTACGGGAATTGGAATTGGCCTTAAAGGGAAACTACAAAATCAACACCCTGCTCTATTTAGAGCATCTGATTTCCAAAGAAAACATTTCAAAATTATTTCAAGGGAGAGAGTTACCAGAATTAATTTCCTTATCAAAAATAGTTTATCAAAAATTAGCATATCGCCAAACCACTGAAGGTATAATCGCCATTGCACAATCTAAAATTCACGCGCTAAATAAATTAAGGCTAAATAGTGAGAGTCCGTTAATTTTGGTTGCAGAAGCTCCTGAAAAACCGGGTAACATCGGTGCCCTATTGCGTACCGCCGATGCCGCAAACCTCGATGCCGTTATCATTGCCGACCCGAAAGGAGATTTATACAACCCCAATATCATTCGTTCAAGTATCGGTTGCATATTCACGAATACTATTGCAACGGGGAGTGCCGAAGAAATCATCGCCTTTCTAAAGAAAAATGAGATTTCAATTTTTACGGCTTCCTTAAAAGCTTCGAAAAACTATTCCGAAATTGATTTTGCCGGTCCTTCGGCGATTGTTATGGGTACCGAGTCGACCGGCTTGACCTCGATCTGGGTCAATAATAACGACCAAAACATTATAATACCCATGAGCGGTCAAATAGACTCCATGAACGTCTCCGTCTCCGCTGCAATTCTTATCTTTGAAGCGAAAAGACAGCGAAATTTCAACTAATCCATTATTTCCCCAAAAAAGACAATTTGAACAACCTTTTCTACCTTATTATCGCAATTTTGATTTTTCAATTCGTACTGGCGACTGTCATGAACTATCTTAATGCACAACGCTATGGAGATCCGGTACCTAAAGAAATTGCAGACGTTTTTGATGACAAAGAATATCGAAAATCACAAGAATATAAACGGACCAATTATCGTTTTGGACTTTTGACATCAACGTTTTCGGTTTTACTCACTTTGGCATTTTTAATTTTTGGAGGATTTGAATGGGTGGATCAACTAGCCAGAAGCATCTCTGAAAATCCAATTTTCACCGCTTTGATTTTCTTTGGAATAATTATCATAGGTAGTTCCATATTGACTACCCCCTTCTCATACTATCGAACCTTTGTGATAGAGGAAAAATTTGGATTCAATAAATCGACGCTTAAACTTTTTTTTCTGGACAAATTAAAAAGTTGGGCTATGCTAGCTATAATAGGAGGCGGAATTCTCGCTATTATCATTTGGTTCTTTCAATGGGCAGGAAGCAACTTTTGGATTTACGCTTGGGCACTGGTGGCAGCATTCTCGGTTTTCATGAATCTGTTTTACAGTAGATTGATCGTACCGCTTTTTAATAAGCAAACGCCCCTTGAAGAAGGGGTTCTAAAGACCAAGATTACCGCTTATGCCGAAAAAGTCGGTTTTGAATTAAAGAACATATTCGTAATCGATGGATCGAAGCGATCTACGAAGGCCAATGCTTATTTCTCTGGCTTTGGTCGTGAAAAAAGGGTCACATTATACGATACATTGATTACAGATCTTGATGAAGAGGAAATTGTTGCCGTACTAGCCCATGAAGTTGGTCACTATAAAAAACAGCATATTATTTTCAATATGGCGGCTTCATTGATGATGACGGGTTTGACCTTATTCGTATTATCGCTTTTTGTGAATAACCCTCAGGTTTCATTGGCCATTGGGGTTTCGCAGACTAGTTTTCATGCGGCCCTTGTCGGCTTTGGAATTCTATACAGTCCGATTTCCGAATTAACCGGATTAGTGATGAACTATCTCTCGCGAAAATTCGAATTTCAGGCAGATGACTATGCCAAAACCACCTTTGCCAGCAAACCGTTGATAACCTCGTTAAAAAAGCTGTCAAAAAATAATCTCAGTAATCTAACGCCCCATCCAGCTTTTGTTTTTATGCACTATTCGCATCCGCCACTGATCGAGAGAATTCGAAACCTCATGGCTTAGCAGAACTTTCTTACGGTATTTAACAGGTCGCGTTCTAATCCCTTAGCAGGCACGAATTTTGTTGTCTAGTATGAAAGATCGGTGTATTTTTATTAGTGAGACACCATCTTTCGTTATCAATCTTTAAAAATATCCCGTAAAGTACGAGGTGAAGTTATCCAGCCGAATGGCGGGAAATCTTTTTAAAGATTAGAATTTAATGAGTTAGAGAATTGCTTTAAGATTTCACAAACCAAATGGCTCAAGTTGCGACCGAAATAGAAAATAAAGAGATTGCCAAGCAATACAAAGAATTGCTGCGTTTAAGTTATCAGACTTTATCGAAAGAGGATAAAAAAATGATACGTGCCGCTTTCGAAGTTGCAGTAGATGGCCACAAAAACCAACGTCGAAAATCAGGGGAAGCCTACGTTTTTCATCCAATTGCAGTTGCCAAAATCGTTGCCTCAGAGATAGGCTTAGACGCTACTTCTATTGCCTCTGCCCTTCTTCATGATGTCGTAGAGGATACCGAATATACCTTAGACGATATCGAGCGAATGTTCGGTGAGACTATCGCCCGTATTGTAGACGGATTGACAAAAATCGCTCATCTCAAAAAGGATATGAGCACTTCGCAACAGGCGGAGAACTTTCGCAAAATGCTATTGACATTGCATGATGATGTTCGTGTGATAATTATCAAAATCGCCGATCGCTATCACAATATGTTGACTATGGATGCCATGCCTGAACACAAGCAGGTTCAAATGGCCTCTGAAACCTTATACATCTATGCCCCCCTTGCGCACCGAATCGGACTCTACAATATCAAAACGGATCTTGAGGATCTAAGTTTAAAATATACTGAACCGGAAGTTTACAATGATATTGCCAGTAAAATCGAAGAATCGAAGGAAGAACAGCAAGCCTATATCGATTCTTTCTCAAAAATAATAGACAAATCCTTAAAAAGGGAGAAACTGGAGTATCAAATCAAGGGTCGGATGAAATCAATTTTTTCCATTCGGAAGAAGATGAATGTCCAGAATGTGTCTTTTGATGAAATTTATGACAAGTTCGCAATTCGAATCATTTATAAATCCGACGAGCACAACGAGAAATTTATCGCCTGGAAAATATATTCGATGGTGACCGATCATTTTACCCCTAACCCTGTTAGACTAAGGGATTGGATCTCATCACCAAAATCAACTGGTTACGAGGCATTGCATATTACGGTAATGGGGCCAAAAGGGAGATGGGTCGAAGTACAGATTAGAAGTGAGCGGATGCACGAAATTGCTGAAAAAGGTTATGCGGCACACTTTAAGTATAAACACGGCGAACAAAAAGAACAAGGTATCGAAATATGGCTGAACAGATTACAAGAAGCTCTTGAAAGTGCTAACACGAATGCGGTCGATTTCGTTGAAGAGTTCAAATTGAATCTTTATTCGAAAGAGATATTCGTCTTCACACCAAAGGGTGAGCTAAAATCGCTTCCTAAAGGTTCTACCCCTCTTGATTTTGCCTTTAACGTGCATACCGAAGTTGGTCTCAAAACAAGAGGTGCCAAAGTAAACGGAAAACTCGTACCATTAAATACAACCCTGAACAGTGGCGACCAAGTTGAGGTAATGACTTCAGATCAGGCCAAACCAAATCAAAACTGGCTTGATTATGCTACAACAGCTAGGGCACGGGCTAAAATAAAATCTTCTTTGCGCGAGGAGAAAAAATCGATTTCCGAAGAGGGCAAAGAGACTTTACGTAGAAAGTTAAAATCGCAAAAAATTAAGTTGAACGAAGATTCGGTCAATAAAATGGTGACCCATTTCAAATTGACAACAAGCTTAGATTTATTTTATCGTGTGGGTATCGGCGTTATCGATAACCAAATGATAAAAGATTTCGCTTCTTCTTACAACAATGCCTTTATTAGTTTCTTCAAAAATAAAATAAGAAGAAACCCGACTCCAGAAAACATCAACAAAGATGAGATTACTTCTAAGTTCGATATGCTTGTATTTGGCAAGGAAGAGGAAAAATTAGAATATACCTTATCCAAATGTTGTAATCCTATACCCGGAGACAATGTTTTTGGCTTCATTAGTGTAAACGATGGGATCAAGATACATAAGAAGAATTGTCCCAATGCAATTTCACTGCAATCAAACTATGCTTATAGAATTATCACGGCCAGATGGATCGATTCTACCCAAGAGGAGTTTAAGGCTGAAATTCAATTGACCGGTATAGACAATCTTGGCCTAGTCAGTGAGATTACCGAGGTGATTTCAGATAATCTAAATGTCAATATGAGAAATCTCAATTTCAGCACCGATGGAGGAACCTTTACAGGAAGGATTACCGTTGTGGTCAAAAACAAGTCGATGATAAAGACCCTTATTGATAAAATGAAACAAATCAACGGTATCGATAAAGTGAGCCGTCTGTAGTTTCATGAAGTTTTGAAATTGTAAAGAACAAGTTGAAAACTTTAATCCTCCCGCGGCGACCAAATTTGAAATATAACTGTACATTTACACCATTGACGGCATTTGTACCAAAATGGCAAAAAACAAAGACCAAGAAATCGTAAAAAACGTCTTCACCTCCTTTTTAGAGGATAACGGGCACAGAAAAACACCCGAACGATACGCCATACTCCAAGAAATTTACAATAGTGAGGATCATTTTGATATAGAATCGCTTTATATCAAAATGAAGAATAAAAATTATCGCGTAAGTCGCGCAACGCTGTACAATACCATTGAGCTTTTGCTTGACTGTAAACTGGTTCGAAAACATCAATTTGGAAAAAATCAAGCACAATATGAGAAATCATATTTTGATCGACAACACGACCATGTGATATTGACCGATACAGGGGAAGTAATGGAGTTCTGTGATCCACGGATACAGTCGATAAAGAAGACTATAGAAGAAGTCTTTGACATCAAAATCAATAACCATTCCCTCTATTTTTATGGTACAAAAAATACAGCTAAAAAAGAATCAAAAAAAGAATCCACTAACCAATCCCGATAGCTATCGGGAGAAAATTTGATACATGGCGGTAGATTTACTGTTAGGCCTACAATGGGGCGACGAAGGAAAAGGTAAAATTGTTGACGTACTCACAAAAAACTATGATATTATAGCTCGTTTTCAAGGGGGGCCCAACGCCGGACATACCTTGGAATTTGATGGAATAAAACACGTGCTACATACCATTCCCTCAGGAATTTTTCATGATAATGCAGTGAACATTGTCGGTAACGGGGTGGTCATCGATCCCGTAATATTCAAAAAAGAACTTGACAATCTCAAGAAGTTCAATCTCGATATCAAATCGAAACTTTTCATCTCTAGAAAGGCCCATTTGATACTGCCCACTCATCGTTTGTTGGATGCCGCATCAGAGGCGGCCAAAGGAAAAGCCAAAATCGGCTCGACCTTAAAAGGAATAGGACCTACCTACATGGATAAAACCGGCCGAAACGGAATGCGTGTGGGTGATCTAGAACTTGAAGATTGGCAAGATAAATATCGTGCATTGGCAAACAAGCATGAAGGCATGATCGATTACTATGATGTTGATTTACAGTATGACCTAAAAGATCTCGAGACTGAATTCTGTGAAGGGGTAGAAGAATTAAAGAAATTGACTTTCATTGATAGCGAAGAGTACTTGTTCCAAGCGCAAAGTGACGGAAAAAAAATCTTAGCGGAAGGCGCACAGGGATCTCTTCTTGATATCGATTTCGGCACCTATCCTTTTGTGACTTCTTCTAATACGACGGCGGCCGGAGCTTGTACGGGCCTTGGTGTTGCTCCGAACCAAATCGGTAAGGTATTTGGTATTTTCAAAGCCTATGCTACTAGGGTGGGCAGCGGGCCTTTCCCCACAGAACTTTTTGATGAATACGGCGAGACCATGGGTCGCGTCGGAAACGAATTTGGGGCCACGACCGGTCGCCCAAGACGGTGCGGATGGCTAGATCTAGTTGCTCTGAAATACGCGGTTCGAATCAACGGAGTTACCGAATTAATGATGATGAAAGGTGATGTGCTCAGTGGGTTTGAAACCTTGAAAATATGCACTTCATATAATTACAAAGGAAAAGAAATTACGCATTTACCTTACAATATCGAACCTGAAAATGTAACTCCTATCTATACCGAGGTCAAGGGTTGGGATGAAGATTTGACCACGATGAGTTCGGAAAGCGAACTACCGGAAGCAGTGAACAAGTACATCGACTTTCTTGAAAAAGAATTAGAAGTGCCAATAAAAATAGTATCCGTAGGGCCCGACAGAACCCAAACAATTCATCGGTAATTGTATTCAGCTTCTAGTTAGAAGCAACGATTTCCACTTCGCTGAGCTTTAGAGTGGTCAGGTATTCTACCAAATCGACTAATTCTTCCTCCCTCATCACTTTGTGCAGACCTTCGGTCATCAAAGAGTTTTCCATGGCCTCCTGTTTTTCGATATTGGCCAATTCCAACTTCTTTTGCATACCACCCATCATTTTGAGGATCAGTTCATCTTCTGTTTGACTTAAAATGTAACCGGCATAGCTCTTGCCATCTTTCATTTTTAGCGAATATCCTTCATAACCGAAACTAATTCCCGAACTGGGCTGAATGATGTTCGAATACAAAAACCGTTTTGAAAGTTTGTTGCCGATATCTGAAAGCGCCGGCCCGAATTCTATTCCCCTATTACCCGCCACATGACAAGAGGCACAATAGGTTTCATAAACGTCTTTGCCCTTTTCCGCATTTCCGTTTCGCTCTACCAAATCGGCAACATCAATTGTCTCATTTTCGCTTTTTTCTAAAAATTTTGGGGCGTTTTTCCTGATTTCGGCATCCCAACTATTCATCAATTTCAAGACAGCGGTGGTCTTATATTCATTGGGGAGTTTGCCGTTCTCAAGTAAATTATAAAGGCGATGTCTTCCGTCCCATGTATTGCCCAATGCTTCAACGGATCTTCTCTTTAGTGCGACCCCCATATGATCACTCATCAGACTTTTGAGCAGAATATCAACTACTATCGAGTCATTGATATTACCTAACAAGCCCAGTAATTCCATCTTAACCGATTCAGGCCCATCCGATTCCAGCTCCGAGATTAAAAGATCCGCGCCGTTCGATTTAAACAAAAGGTCGGTTGCCTCTTTTTTTATGTCCTCATCAACCCTACCATTTGAAACGACCCGAAAGAGAGCTTGTTTTTGATCCTTGAGGTTCAAGTTTTTTAATGCCAAAATCCATTCGGGGGTGCCTTCTATAGCCGGTAAGATATTTTTTACGTCACGAATATTTTTTGCCGAATTATTAACAAAATCTGCATCGAGCTGCCCGATTGCCAAAGCACGGATTTCTTTTTCCCTTGGATGTTTCAAACTCAACAAACTTGCTACCATTTCATTTTTCTTTGGATGCTCTTTAAAATTTAGTGCTCGAAAATAGGATGCCAAACGACCTGCTTCGACATTCTCGTCCTTAATCATCGTCAATAGCATTGGCACGGATGCCTTAGCGGTTGAACGCCATACGATTTCTTTTCCTGCGGGATTCATCCAATCATCTCCCACTGAAGTTTTCCAAGCATCAAAATACATATCGGGGAATTTATCCGCTCCGATGCCCAAGGCTTCCAAATACCACCTATTGGTATCGAAATGTTGGTTGGCCAATTCAGACCAAAGCTCCGCCGCTTTGGGTGTACCCAAAAAGCGTAAGGCAATGGCGGCTTCTCTACGAACTTGAATCGACTCATCGTTTACCACCATGGCTATATATTCCTCCAAATTTTCAACATCTAAATACCTGGCCATCCTAAGACCCTGAATTCTGAAATTCGCATCATCATCATTCAAAGCAGTCTTAATATATTCAGCAGATTTTTTAGGGATTCTCGCGGCCAACCACATAGCCCGGGCCTTTGCCGTTCCGCCATTATTCATTAATCGCTCTAAATGAGGTTCCGCCCTTGCCCCCATGGCGTGTAATTTTTGCCATGATTGGTAAAATACATCCATATTATCCGATAGAAACCCACCTGTAATTCCTTCGTCGGTATTAAGGTCATATACAGTCGGTTTATAAACCCCATCGGTCGACAGGTGGTAAATTCTGCCCTGTACAAGGTCCTCGGCTTTATGCCCGCCAACCCCACCATCATACCAATCTGAAATAAAAAGTGAGCCATCGATGGATACGGTCACATCAGATGGCCTGAACCAATCATCATCACTTTTGACCAAGTTTTCAATAGTGGCACGATAACCCGCTTCTTGATCTTTCACTATGTAAGAACGTACAACATTATGGCCCGGTTCGCAGTGGATTAATTGGTTTTGAAAACGCTCAGGCAGCATTTTATCTTCATAGAACAAAATTCCCGTTGGAGACCCCGAACCGGTTTGAAGAACATTGGGTACGGTCCCAGGGTCATTTAAGTGCCAATGTCGATAGGGTATTTCTTCCTCCCACCCAGGCCTTCTTTCGCGCCAATTGCTTCCTGTTAGACGGTCTTTGAATCCGTAGTTGCCATACTCCATCAAATAATTGATTCGAGCTCCTCTGTTACCGTCATCGTCATTATCAGATTGCCAAATTCCTCCATACGAATCAACGGCCAGTTCATACGGGTTTCTAAAATTATACCCAAGTACTTCAATATTTGATCCGTCCATTTCCATGCGAAATGCCATTCCCTCTCGATAGGGGTTGCCGTCCGCCCTAATTTCATCTCCATGTATATCTTTTATAATATTACCTTCTTTATCCAATAGTTTCTTCCCATTGTTTCCATAATTGAAATAAAGTCTTCCATCTGGTGCGAAAACGAACGCATGTACTCCATGATCATGATCTTCGCCTTCAATTCCGGAAAAAAGAATTTCTTTTGAATCGGGAATATCATCACCATCATCATCGGTAAAAACAAATACATTCGGGCTCACGGATACAAAAATCTTATTTCCTAAAACCGCGATTCCTAAGGCGGAATTTACATCTTCACCCTGATAAAATACTTTCGAAGTATCTGCTTCGCCATCTCCATCGGTATCTTCCAAAATCATGATTCGATCACCCTTTTCGTCATAAGAATTGTCAGGATTCGCAAACAAACGGTAGTTTCTGCCTTCGCATACCCAAACTCTTCCTTTGGCATCGATAGCCATATTCGTGGGGTTGGCCACCATAGGCTCGTTGGCGAACAAGCTCAATTGAAGGCCCTCGGCTACGTTCATAGATGTTATGGCATTTTCAGGTTTGCGTTTTTCAGCTTCCGACATTGTACCGTAATCGACCGTAGCCAAGGGTTTATCATTACATGAGCCGACCGCCAAAAAAACCATAATCAGGCCTAAAAATTCTATAATTCGATACATAATCAAAAGTTTGTTTCCTGAAAATTACGAAAAGAAATATTTACATTTCAACCTAACCATCAAAGAGCTCAGATCATAGCCAATGTTTGTTTACTTTTAGCAAACTGTAATTAAGATAAAATGAAGTTGAAATTTATTCTGTGCTGCTTATTTCTGCAATTGGCCTACAGTTTTATTTTAGAGGATGTACCCGAACGATTCGTGCAGCCTGATTTTTTTGCCCAAGAAGATTTAAGGGAAATGGTGTTTACTGTTCTTCGGGAAAAGTGCAATATCTGCCATGCCACTAAAAAAAAGACCACTATTTTTACTTTGCAAAATATGGATTCCCTTGCACCGGATATTCATAAACAGGTTTTTATTAAAAAGAAAATGCCGAAAGGCAGAAAAATAAAGCTGACATTCGACGAGCAGAATCAATTAAAAGATTGGCTCGATGAGACATTAATTAAAAAATAAAAGGGCCGAATCGGCCCCTTTTTATTTTAATATATCTTCAACCTACTTCGCCACGTTTACCGCTCTAGTTTCTCTAATCACGGTTACCTTGACCTGCCCGGGGTAGGTCATATCAGTCTGTATTTTTTGTGAAATCTCAAATGAAAGTTCCGCAGCTTTTTCATCGCTAACTTTTTCACTCTCGACAATTACCCTAAGTTCTCTACCTGCTTGTATGGCATACGCCTTCTGAACTCCTCCAAAACCGAATGCGACTTCCTCAAGATCCTTTAGACGTTGAATATAAGAATCCAAAACCTGTCTTCTGGCCCCTGGTCTCGCACCGCTTATTGCATCACAAACCTGTACTATCGGCGAAATAAGGTTCTTCATTTCGATTTCATCGTGGTGAGCGCCAATAGCATTGCAAACGTCGGGTTTCTCTCCGAATTTCTCCGCCCATTTCATTCCAAGAATAGCATGCGGTGTTTCAACCTCAACTTCGGTATTGGGCACTTTTCCTATATCATGTAGCAGTCCGGCACGTTTTGCCAACTTCGGGTTCAAACCGAGTTCAGCGGCCATGATTCCGCACAATTTTGCCACCTCCCTTGAGTGTTGCAGAAGGTTTTGACCGTACGAAGAACGATATTTCATTCTTCCCACTGCCCGTACCAATTCAGGGTGTAGTCCGTGTATGCCCAAATCTATTATAGCCCGCTTACCTACCTCCACAATTTCTTGCTCGATTTGCTTTTCGGTCTTTTTGACGATTTCTTCGATTCGCGCAGGGTGTATTCTTCCGTCGGTCACCAACTTATGCAACGATAGTCGAGCTACTTCCCTACGAACGGAATCAAAACAAGAAAGAATAATAGCCTCTGGCGTGTCATCTACAATTATCTCAACACCCGTTGCAGATTCAAGGGCCCTGATGTTTCTTCCCTCACGACCGATTATACGACCTTTTACATCATCAGACTCGATATTGAAAACGGAAACACAGTTCTCTACCGCTTCTTCGGTACCGACGCGCTGAATAGTATTGATCACTATTTTTCTAGCCTCTTGTTGCGCCGTAAGCTTCGCCTCTTCAACCGTGGTTTGAATATAGGCCATGGCATCTGACTTTGCCGTTTCTTTTAAAGACTCCATTAATTGACCTTTGGCATCATCGGCCGAAAGACCTGAAATGACTTCTAATTGTTGAACCTGACTTGTGTGCAATTTTTCGAGCTCTGATCGCTTCTTACCTAAAAACTCGTTTTTATGTTCGACTTCCTTAAGTTTCTGACTTAGTTGCTCGTTCAGTTTTTTGTTCTTGGCAAGTTCATTGCTAATCTGAGATTCTTTGTCACGTGCACGTTTTTCGGATTCATTTATCTTCTTATTCTTATTGACGATGACTTTTTCATGCTCGGCTTTAAGTTCTAAAAACTTTTCTTTGGCTTGAAAAATCTTATCCTTTTTGATGTTTTCGCCTTCTAATTTGGCTTCTTTTACAATATTTGAAGCTTCCTTCTTAGAATTGGCTATGGTTTTTGAAGCTTTTCCTTTTTCCATGAACTTGGCAATCAAAAATCCAATAACTAATCCTACTACAGTTGCAATTGCTATAGTGGTATATTCCATATATTCAAATTTTAATATCACGATGAGAACATCTCAAGTGATTAAACAGATACCACCATTCGGTGGCATGGACAAAACTTAATGTTTTGCAAAAAAAAAGCCCACATCGGAGAAGTTTTGAACAAACTCCATTAAACAGGTTTAGGGCTAACAAGCTGATCAAGGATCCCTATACAAGTAAGGCTTGCTTTTACAACTTAAACTCACCCTTTTTAAACAAATAAGTGTTGAGTTCGTCAAAAGGTAATACCAATGTGGGCAGTAACTTAAGGTATTTTAAAGAACGTATTATTTCATGCCAAGCTTAGAACTTACCAAGTCGTCAAGGGCCGATAGTCGGTCCATAGCTTCTTGAGCCCCTTCCGAGGTATCTATACCACGCTGTTCTATTTTCGAAGCAAACTGTAAGGCGCACATAGCCAATACATCTTGCTTATCGCGAACTGCGTAGTTCTGTTCAAATTTTTTTGCCAACTGTTCGATATTCTTAGCGGCCTTTCGTAACCCCTCTTCCTGCTTGGGGTCAATGGTCAAGGGATAAACCCTATCTGCAATAGAAAGCTTTATTTTTAGCTTTTCCGCCATTACCTTTATATGATTATTCGGCCAGTTGAGAAATGCAATGATCCAATTCTCGAATCAATGTATTTATTTTAAGCTTAGCGTCTGTTTTACTAGTATTACTGCCAAGCATTGAATTTGCAAGTTTGAGCGACTTGTATTTTTCCTCCCATTCTGAGACTGTGCTCTGAACACTTTGGTGATTGTTTTTGATGGAGTTCAATTCGTTCTCCAACTTATCGTTAGTTTGGTTCAATAGCTCCAACTTATGCAACAACTTGCTAATTTTGTTCTCTAGGGAATCAACAATTTTGACCAATTCGCTCATCTACAAAACTCAATGCATTATACACAAAGTTAACATACATCATACGATTTAGCAATGCTTTTTTTAAATATTCTTGAAGTAATACTTTAAGCCCTTGATTTTCGTTATTAATCAGGGTAAAAAGGAAATTAAGACTGACTTATTTCAAAATGAAAGCGTTTAATTACCTTCGTATCACCTTGATCTTAATTATGAAAAAGACCTTTACCGGTATTCTATTGTTGCTGTGCGCCCTTGTTTTGGGGCAAGATAATTACCCTCAAGACGCGTTTCGATCACCGATGGATATACCGTTAATATTGGCCGGGTCATTTGGCGAACTTCGATCGAACCACTTTCACTCTGGCATAGATATTAAAACGCAACAAAGACAAGGACTACCAATTTATGCAATCGGCGATGGCAGTGTTACCCGAATAAAAATAGCACACTGGGGATACGGTAAGGTCATTTATATAGCACATCCCAACGGATACACTTCTGTCTATGGGCACCTTCAAAAATTCGCCCCTGAAATCGAAGAATACATCAAAAAAATCCAATACGAGAAAAAGTCTTACGAGGTAGAGGTGTTTCCTGATTTTGGAGAAGTCAAGGTAGAAAAAGGACAAGTTATCGCCTATGGTGGTAATACGGGAAGTTCTTCAGGGCCCCATTTACACTTTGAAATCAGAAGTAGCGTTACAGAGAAACCGACCAATCCCTTGTTATATGGTTTTGACGTGCTTGATGCAACCAACCCAAGTCTAGTGAAACTTTTTGGTTATGCGCTTACCGATGATGCACAGATAAATCAAAGTAATGGCAAAGTAGGCTTAAACTTCAAAAGACAGAAAGATGGAACATTTAAAGCGGATAAGGTAACTGCCATCGGAACTATCGGACTGGGAATGATAGCATTTGATCGACAAGATCTGGCCGCCAACAAAAATGGGGTGTTTTCGGTAACTCAGTCCGTTAACGGAAAAGTCTACTCGGAGTACGATTTTGAAACTTTCTCTTTTAAAGAATCAAGATACATCAACACCTTTATCGATTATGACCATTACGGAAGGTATCGTCAAAAAATCCAAAAATTATTTAAGACCCCGAGCAATAAACTCAGTATCTACAATCAATTGTACCGAGACGGAAAAATAGAGATAAAAGAAGGTCTCGATTATAGCGTAGAGATATTGATCAAAGACCTAAAAGGCAACAAAGTAAAAGCGATCATTCCCATCCAAGGAAAGAAAGAAACCTTAAAAAGGGTTAAAGAAGAAAGCAAAACGGATGATTATCTTATCGCAAAAAAACCGAACAACTATGATCTTGGTGCAGCAAAAGTTTATTTTCCCACAAATACTTTTTACGATAATTTTTATATTGACTTAAAAAAAGGCAGAGATACCATTGCGGTTCATAACAGTCGCGTAGCGGCACATCGTAATTTCACGATTACCTTCGATGTTTCGAAGTATTCAAAAGAAGAACGAAAACAACTTTTTGTGGCCCGTCTGGGCAGAAAGAACAAACCGAGTTACGCTTCAACTTATAAAAGAGGAAAAACCTTCACGACCCGCACACGCAATTTAGGAACATATACATTAGCGAAAGATTCTATCGCTCCAAAAATAAAAGCGAAAAATTTCAAGGAAAAACAATGGTTAAATAATTACAGTTACCTCAGATTACATATTTCAGACGACCTCAGTGGCATCGACACCTACTCGGCCAAACTCAATGGTGAATGGATTTTGATGGAGTATGAGCCAAAGAAGAATTCTCTGACCTACAATTTCGATGATAAAATACTAGACAAAAAGGAATGTAATCTGAACGTTGAAGTTACCGACAATGTCGGAAATAAAACTACCTTCACCAGCACCTTTTTCAGAAAATAAAATGGTTTGAAGTGTTTAAAAACCTTTTTACTCTTAGTTTTTATGCTGCCCCCTTTAAATCTACTAGGGCAGTCGGCTTCTATAACAGGAATCGTACTCGATGAAGAAAATAAGCCGATTTCAAAAGTAAATATCAAGACATTGGATGGTGGAACCTTTTCAGACGAAAATGGTTTTTACCTTTTAAATGTAACCGCGGATAAAGAGACTACCGTTACCTTTTCGCATTTAGGATTGAAAAATGTCATAATCGAGAACCTTATTTTAAATACCAACGAGATTTTTGAGTTCAACCCGATAATGAAAGTCAACGTCGTTCAAGTTGATGGGGTCACCGTTACGCCTACTGGTGAAAAAGATGTGGAGGGGGTCACTACTATTCCGCCAAATCTTGTACGTCGAATTCCTGGGGCCAATGCCGGGGTAGAGAATATTCTTAAACTATTACCAGGTGTATCTTCTAACAACGAACTAAGCACACAATATTCGGTTCGGGGCGGTAACTATGATGAAAACCTGATATATATCAATGAGATAGAAGTATATCGACCTTTTTTGATACGATCCGCCCAACAAGAGGGGCTGAGCTTTGTCAATAGCGATTTAACCCAAAATTTGAAATTTTCTCCCGGAGGTTTTCAAGCCAAGTATGGTGATAAGCTTTCCTCGGTTCTTGATATTACCTATAAGAAACCCACCACTTTTGAGGTACAACTTGATTTAAGTTTTTTGGGAGCAAGCGCATCGGTAGAAACCCTTTCCAAGAATAAAAAGTTCGGGAATATCACGGGGGTTCGCTACAGAAACAATAGCCTTTTGGTCAATAGTCAGCAGACTAAGTCTAATTTCAATCCAGTCTTCATCGATTTACAAAGCTATTCCACATATCGCTTTTCGAATAAATTCGATTTAGGGTTTTTAGGCAATATTTCAATTAATGACTATCAGAACCAACCCTTGAACAGGCAAACGAATTTTGGAACGCTCAATCAACCCAAATCGCTGTCGGTAATTTATGAGGGCAATGAAAACAATAGATATAGTACAGCTTTCGGAGCACTGAAGGGCACTTATCATTTAAACGACAATACTGACCTCAAGCTGATTTCCTCGATTTATCATACCACGGAAGAAGAATATTCCGATATTATCGCAGAATACGAATTGGGTGGTGTCGATACCGATTTAGGAGGAAATTCTTTAGGCCAACCGACTGCATCAAGAGGTATCGGCTCTCAATTCAACAGAACAAGAAACGACCTAGACGCCCTTATTTTCAATTTACAACACAAAGGTGTCTACAGAAAGAACGATACGAAAATCGAATGGGGCGCCAAATATGCCCATGAAGATATTCGAGATCAATTAAGGGAATCGGAGTTTATCGATTCTGCCGGTTTTAGCGTTCGACCACCTTTGAGGGAATTCACAAACAACGAACCCGACGAACCCTTTTCTGAAGCAGTTGTTGCATACACTAGTCTGAATGCCACCAATTTCATAAAAACAAACAGATTTACCGCATTTGCGCAAATCAGTGAAAGGGACCAATGGGGCGAAACCGATGTTTATTATAACATTGGCCTTCGGGGCCATCTATGGACGGTAAGCGGAAAAGATGTTGCCAAGGTAACGCAAAGTGTCTTCAGTCCGAGAGCGCAGTTCGCCGTAAAACCAAATTGGAAACGAGACATTGTTTTTCGTATATCGGGTGGAGTCTATCATCAACCGCCCTTCTATCGTGAACTGCGAGATAGTACGGGAACCGTGCGGTCAGCTGTCAAAGCGCAGAATTCCGTTCATGCCGTGGCCGGAACAGAATATAGTCTTAAGCTATGGGACAGGCCGTTCAATCTCACCGGTGAAATCTACTACAAGGATATCAAAAATGTAAATCCTTATACTTTGGATGACGTGCGCATACGATACAGCGCAAACAACAGTGCCATTGCCTACGCATACGGTGCCGAACTCAGAATGAACGGAGCATTCGTGCCTGGTACTGAATCTTGGGTCAGCATCGGCTATCTCAGAACCGAAGAAAATAGAGATTCAAGAGGCTTCATTGCCAGGCCTACAGACCAACGTCTCAAGGTCGGTATATTATTTCAAGACTATATTCCGAATATACCCAATCTAAAAATGTACTTGAATTTGGTTTATAATACGGGAGTTCCCGGGGGTTCTCCCAGTTACGCCGATCCCTATATTTTTCAGAACAGATTAAATGATTACAGGCGTGCAGATTTAGGAATTTCGTATATTTTTGTGGGTGCCGATAAAAAATATCCCAGAAAACATTGGCTAAGCAAATTCAAGGAAATGAGTTTGGGTTTCGAAATCTTCAATATGTTCAATAACCAAAACTCGATTACGAATACTTGGTTAAGAGATGTTGACAGCAAAAATGAATTCGCTATACCGAACTTTATGACGAGTAGGGTTCTAAATTTAAGAATGAAGATGCGTTTCTAATATATGGAAAAGAAAAATTATTTTTTTAGGAATCTGATTTTACCAATGCTCTTTTTGATATCGGTCTCACTCTCGGCTCAAAAGAATATTTACGAAAGTGCTAAATTCGATGAATTGGCAGCTGAACAACAAACGTTGGCGATTTTACCTTTTCTTACCAACCTCGAGCTTGATGAAGAGCTTTCGAAAAAAGAATTAAATGAACTTGAAGAACGTGAAGGCTATGCCGTTCAAAATGCATTGGAAACCTATTTTTCAAAACGTAGAAAAAAGAAAAAATTCGTAGTTGACTTTCAGAACGCCAAAGACACCAAGGCAATTCTCTCACAGAATGAAATTTCGTACGAAAACATTGATGTCTATACGGTAAAACAGCTTTCTGAAATTTTGGGGGTCGATGGTATTATTAGCGGTAATATAGATCTCACCATTCTTTTGTCAAAAGGAATACCAACGGATTTTAGTATACTCGACTATTTTTCGGGAGATTCAGACTATGGAAGAATCGGAATCAAAATAAGCGACGGCGGCACAGGTAAGCTGCTCTGGAAATACGAAAAGAAAATCAACAAAAAATCGGGCAAAAACACCAATGACCTTATCGATAAAATGATGAAGCAGGCGGCCAGAAAATTCCCTTACGATCGAGAAAGAAAAAAAGACAGAAAGAAAAGGGAACAAATAAGCGGTTAAAACAAATCTCTTTGGTAAATCTATTGGTCTACAAATTCCTTCAAAACTTCAATCGTGTAGTCCAATTCTTCTTGTGTGTTATAAATTGAGAACGAAAAGCGCAGCGATGGTTTTTGCAAATCTTTCTCAGAAAGCACCTCGTTCAAAACATGTGAACCCATCGAACTACCCGATTGACAGGCGCTCCCTTTTGAACAAGCAATGCCTTTTACATCGAGATTGAAAAGAAGCATTAAAGCCTTTTCAGGAGGTACCGGCAAGTTTACATTGACCAAGGTATAGGTGCTTTTATCAAGTTCACCGGAAAGTCCATTGAACTTCGCCTCGGGAATTTCCTCCTTTATCCTCGCGATAAAATATTCTTTTAGCTGTCTTACCTGAGCACTCTCCTTGTCCAAATTCTCATACGAATGTACGAAGGCTTCTTCAAGGCCAATAATATTATGATATGACTCCGTTCCGGCCCTAAATCCCCTTTCTTGCGAGCCTCCAGAAATCATAGGTTTAATTCCGCTATTTCGTCTTAAGTAAGCAAAACCTATACCTTTCGGACCATGAAATTTATGGGCTGCGGCAGCCATGAAATCAATCGGGATTTTCTGAACATCCCAACTGTAATGACCAATTGACTGTACCGTGTCTGAATGGATAAAGGCATTATTTTCTTTACACAAATGACAAATCACTTCAATATCGATTTTGTTGCCGATTTCATTATTCACGTGCATTAAGCTAACCATTTTTTTGGAATCATCTTGTTTCAAAAGTGCTTCCAAGTGCTTAATATCAGGATTTCCGTTTTCGTCCAAATTAACAAAATGAAGGTTTATGCCACATTCGTGTTGCAAATCTTCCACGGTATGCAACACAGCGTGATGTTCGATTTTTGAGGTGATAATCGTTTTTACCCCTAAATCACGAACTGCACAGCGTAAAATCATGTTGTCGGCCTCGGTACCCCCCGAAGTAAAAACAATTTCAGACGGATGTGCATTCAAATACTTCGCAATGGTCTTTCTGGCAGTTTCGATAGCGGTCTTGGCCGTTCGGCCAAAACTGTGTGTCGAAGAGGGGTTGCCGTAACATTCCGTAAGAGCTGACTGCATTCTTTCAATCACCTCATTTCGTACGCAGGTTGTCGCCGCATTATCCAAGTACACTCTATTCATCGGTTCTCGATTTCAAATTAGTTAATAAAGCTAACTAATTTGTTGTTAATTTATTCTAACAGCCTATAAACTTATGCCATATTTCTTTTAGTTTTGACACATGAGAAACATTTTATTCTTCGCTGTTCTTTTATTTTTATTTTCTTGCGACGATGGTGATTTACAAATTGAGGTTATCGACTTCGATAGTGTTGATCCTCAGACGTGTGGTACGGTCGATATTGAAACCTCACTTTTTTTTAAGATAAATGAAGATGAGGCTTTGATTTTGGAGCTGCAAAGTGGTTTACTGAAAAACGAAGCTTCCGCAGCCACTATCGAAAGTACTATAGGCTCGGGGTCAAAACTCACCTATCGCCTATTTTCGGATAATGTGACAAATACTTATTTCTGTTCAGAAGTTCCTACGACTACGCCTACCGTACTTAGCGAAATCGAAGCGGAAAATGGCAAAGTCTTGATAACGACCACTGGGGCCGAGGAAGATACGGTGACATTTTCGCATGTTATCCAATTATCTGATATCACTTTCAAGACCGCTGCAGATTCGCGTATTACCGACCTTACCATAAATGATTTTGGCACTGTTACAACAGTAAAAACAGAATAGCTCTGGTTAGTTCTGAAAAATATAGACTTCGGTAGCCCCGGTCCCATATTTTTGATAGTCGGCATCGTAATACTTCAAGTTTTCGTGTCGTCGGAACAATGTATATAATTCTTCTTTCAGTACGCCCGCACCTACCCCGTGAATGAATACGACTTTTTGAATACGCTTGCGCATAGCAAATTCTAATTGGCGCTTTGCCGTTTCTAATTGCAAATTGAGCATTTCATGGTTGGTCAAGCCCTTGGTAGATTTCACCAATTGATTGATGTGCAGGTCGACCTCCATCTTGGGGGCATTTCTATCTTTCTTATTCTGACTTGGTAACTTCTTTTTTTTCGGGTTCTCTTTCTCCGCTTTTGCCTTTAGAACATCTGCATGGGTGACCCGTATTTCATCATTTGAACCAATTTTCACCAACTCTTTTTTCAGATAGCTCAATTCAAAACCTTCTTTAGATTCAAATATGATCTCATTACCGTTGATTTCTATTATAATGCCGCTGAGGGTATCGTCCAACACCTCTACCCTATCCCCTAATCGAAAAACAGTCATGATTTTATCCTATTTAACAAAAATAATGCTAATTTTCAGCAGAGAATTTTAAACCGTATGAAATTTCAATTGGCACAGCTTTTCTTACTGATGGAAGAATATATGCTGCCCTGTATGAACAAAAAATTATTTGGCTTTGATTGTCCCGGCTGTGGACTTCAACGATCAATAGTTCTTTTGGTAAAGGGAGAATTCGGAGCGGCCTTTGAGATGTATCCGGCAATTTATGGCTTGGTCTCCTTGGTTATTTTTGTTATCGCTGGCCAATTCATTAAATTTCGTTTTGATGCCCAGATAAAAATCTTTCTTGGTATTCTGACTGGTGCCAGTATTATCATATCATATATATTAAAAATGAATAACCTAATCCACTAAAAAATTATGGAACAAAAAAAACTACCCAATGCTACGCTCATACTCGTTTTCGGTATTCTTTCCATCGTAACCTGTTGCTGTTATGGGGTGCTCGGACTAATATTCGGAATTATCGCCATGGTCATGGCCGGTAAGGCAACGAATTTATACAAACAAAATCCTGAGCAATATTCTGACTATGGCAATGTGAAAACAGGAAAGATATTGGCTATTATCGGTATAATCTTAAGTAGCATTTATTTGCTTTTCAGTATTTGGGCTATTTCAGCGTTCGGCTTGGAAACCTTACAAGACCAAGAATTGATGCAAGAGAAAATCGAGGAAATGCTTGGTGAATAAATAGAAGTTTATGGATCAAGAACAACTACCAGGCGCTAGTAATGCCGTGACCATGGGGGTGGTCGGACTCGTATTGTCTTTCTGTTGTTGGCCGGCGGGGGTTATTTTTAGCTTTATCGCCCTCAGTGGAGCAAATAAAGCTTCTAAGCTATATCAAATGAACCCTGGTTCGTACACGGGCCATGAAAATGTTAAAACAGCCAAGATACTGGCGTATATCGGTATCGCCTTGTCAATTATCTTCGTGGTTTTGACGATTCTATATTTCGCCGCAATTTTCGCCTATCTCGGAATGGAGGGAATTCAAGGTGATTTCTAGCAAAAAATGATTCCCCGCCCCGATAAGCTATCGGGGTCAGGGGATTCTATTATTTCTCGAATTGTTTCAATGTTTTGATAATTATCGAAACACAATCAAGTAACTGTTCTTTGGTCATAACCAAAGGTGGAGCGAATCGGATTATATTCCCATGAGTCGGTTTTGCCAACAATCCATTTTCTTTCAAAGCCATACAAATATCCCAAGCTGTAGAACTATCTTCAGTGTCATTGATCAAAATAGCATTCAACAATCCTTTGCCCCTAACCGTAGTAACTATATTGCAACTTGCGATAAATTTGTTCATTTCTTTTCTGAACAATTCCCCAAGTTCGTAGGCATTCTGGGCCAAATTTTCATTCTTGACAACATCTAAAGCAGCAATGGCAACGGCCGCTGCTATAGGGTTTCCACCAAAAGTACTGCCATGATTACCTGGACGGATTACTTCCATGACGTTGTTATTTGCCAGCACCCCGGAAACAGGATAAACTCCACCTGAAAGGGCCTTGCCCAGAATCAAAATGTCGGGCTTCACTTCAGGAGTGCCGCTACAATGCTTATCGGCACAGCTACAATTTCCACAGGTTGCCAATAATCGACCTGTTCTCGCGATACCGGTCTGAACCTCATCGGCTATAAACAGTACGTTATGTTTTTCGCACAGGGCCTTGGCTTCCGACAGATAATTATCCGAAGGAACATATACTCCAGCTTCACCTTGTATCGGTTCGACCAGAAATCCGGCTACATTCGTGTTATTCTCTAGGGTAGTTTTTAAAGCTTTCAAACTGTCATATTCGATTTTTATAAAACCGTCCGTAAAGGGGCCAAAGTTCTTTCTGGCAACTGGGTCGTTCGAAAATGATATAATCGTAGTAGTTCGACCGTGAAAATTATTTTCGCATACGATAATCTTAGCTTGATTTTCAGGAATGCCCTTTTTCTCATAGGCCCATTTTCTACATATTTTCAAAGCGGTTTCTACAGCTTCCGCACCCGTATTCATGGGTAATAACTTATCAAAACCGAAAGTTTCGCTAGCGTACTTTTCATACTTGCCGAGCATATTGTTATGAAATGCTCGTGAGGTCAAGGTCAAATTTTTGGCTTGATCGACCAGCGCACCAACAATTTTAGGGTGACAATGCCCCTGATTGATGGCCGAGTAGGCCGAAAGAAAATCATAATACTTTTTTCCTTCAACGTCCCAAACAAATACGCCTTCGCCCTTACTCAAAACCACGGGAAGTGGGTGATAATTATGCGCACCATACTTTTCTTCCAATGCTATCGCATCTTCAGAAGTCATTCTTTCTAAAACTGACATGATGTAAATTACTTTAAAATAAACTTCAGTAATTCCTTCTATACCTTTATCCTTTCGAATCCCGATAAGCATCGGGAGAAAATTCAGCGTAGGAGAGAAATCATCCTTGTAGAGCTACTAAATTACGAAATATTGGCCAATTTCGATTCATCTTCTCGACGACCCATATGTATTGCCCGTTTGTCAAAATAGAAACTGGTTTTCTAGTTCGACAGCCTCTCGTATAAACAACTGAATTACAGATTAATAAATTAAGTAATTAAAATTTAACCGATGATATGTGACTTGTTAGTGAATGAGGTGTCTTAACTATATATACTCACCACATTAATACAGAACATTATGGAATTTTTACAAAACATGACTGATAAGCTCTCAGAATCTTTAGGAGGCTATCTACCGAATACACTGGCGGCAATAGCTATTTTGATTATAGGTTGGATAATCGCCGGATTTATAAAAAGAATGGTTGTGAAACTAGTTAAAAAGACCAAGGTAGATGACAAACTAGGATCGTCAAAAATCACAATTTCTCAATTTGTCGGTAAACTTCTCTATTTACTGATCATGATTTTCGTTTTCATGCTGGTTCTTGAGAAACTAGGCATGACCAATGTGCTTGACCCGGTCAAAAACTTACTTAACACCTTCTTAGGGTTTATCCCCAATATTATAGGTGCGGGTCTCGTTGCTTACATTGGTTATATGTTGGCCACAATAGTAGCAGAATTGGTAGGTCTTTCAGGCGACACTATTCAAAGTTTCGCACCTAAATTAAAGTTGCCCGAAAACCTAAATCTTGTAGGTATTATCAAAAAGATAGTTTTCATATTCATATTTATTCCCCTGCTTATCGCGGCATTGAACATTCTAAATATGGATGCCATTTCTACACCGGCGACCAATATGTTGGAGCAATTTTTCCAGGCGATTCCGAAAATATTGGTGGCGGTCATTATTATTATATTCTTTGTTGTCGGCGGAAAATTCGTTACGCGTTTGTTAAAAGACTTATTGAACAGTTTTAAGTTAGACAACTTTATGAAAAATATGAATCTCGGTGGCTTTTCAGATAAAATCAATATCGCCAATATCGTAGGGGATATCTGTTTTTTCTTTATCATGATTTTTGGAATCATGACCGCCATCGAGAAACTTGAATTTACTCGTCTTACCGAGGTCTTGAATGATTTAATAGGCGTCTCTGGCAGTATTTTATTTGGTCTGGTCATACTATTGGTGGGCAATTGGGTTTCTTCCCTGGTTCAAAAAAGTATCGCGAAAACAAACGACAACAAATTTGTTGCTTCAATCGCACGTATCTGTGTATTGGCCATTTTCTTGGCCATGGGCTTGCAGACTATGGGTATCGGAGACGACATCATCAATATGGCCTTCGGTATTACCCTGGGCACCGTTGCCGTGACCATCGCACTTTCATTCGGATTAGGTGGGCGCGAAGCAGCCGGAAAACAAATGGGAAGAATATTGAATAAGTTCAATTCTTCTAAAGAATAATAAATTAAGATTAGTAGTAGTTGGTTAGGTTGATTTGTTTAAAAGGTTCGTCGTGGGGACGAACCTTTTTTTTATTTCATAATAGACCACTTACACTAAGACCACTTGAATAGGTTTAACCTTTTTTAATAACAAACCTCGAAAAATTAGCTTTTAAAGTGCATTGCTATTCTTATTTTTGAGCTATGCGTAAAAAGAAGAGGCGTCAGCTTTTTGAAAATATCGAAGTTATCGATGCGGGTGCCAAAGGGAAAACCGTCGGAAAAGCTCCTGACGGAAGAGTTATTTTTCTAACGAATACAGTGCCAGGCGACGTGGTCGATGTGCAGACCACGAAAAAAAGAAAGTCTTATTTTGAAGGAATCGCAACTAATTTTCATACGCTATCGAATAAAAGAGTCGAGCCAAAATGCCAACACTTCGGTGTTTGCGGCGGATGCAAATGGCAAGATATGGGTTACGAACATCAGTTGTTTTACAAACAAAAAGAAGTCGAGAGCAATCTCAAACGTATCGGGCATCTCGAACTACCGGAAATCTCACCGATATTAGGTTCTAAAAAACAATATTTCTATCGGAATAAAATGGAATTCTCCTTTTCGGATAGTAGATGGCTTACATTGGAAGAACTTCGCTCAGATACTATCTTCGATGATAAAAATGCCTTGGGATTCCATATCCCGGGTATGTGGGACAAAATTCTTAATATTGAAAAATGCCACCTACAGGAAGACCCTTCGAATACCATTCGAAATGAAATCAAAGGTTTTGCAGAGAAAAACGGATTGACTTTTTTCAACCCAAGAAATAAGCACGGTCTTTTAAGAACATTAATGATTCGTACATCTTCTATGTGCGAAATCATGGTACTGATTCAGTTTTATGAAGATGATAAAGAACAACGTGAACTATTGCTTAATCATGTCACTGAAACCTTTCCGAATATTACTTCGCTTCAATTTGTGGTCAACCAAAAACAGAACGATACGATTTACGACCAAGAGATAGTTTGTTTCTCCGGCAAGGATCACATCTTTGAAGAAATGGAAGGATTGAAATTCAAGATCAATGCAAAATCTTTTTATCAGACCAATTCAGAACAAGCATATGAGCTGTATAAGATTACACGCGATTTTGCTGATTTGACAGGTAATGAATTAGTTTATGATCTCTACACAGGAACGGGAACTATTGCACAATTTGTTGCCCTAACAGCAAAAAAAGTAGTTGGCATCGAGTCAGTACCCGAAGCAATCCATGATGCCAAAGAAAATGCAGAAAGAAATGGCGTTGAAAATGTGGATTTTTTCGTTGGTGACATGAAGAATGTTTTCAATGAAGCCTTTATCGCTGAAAATGGAGTACCCGATGTAATTATCACTGACCCTCCAAGAAACGGAATGCACAAAAATGTTGTGCAACAAATTCTGAATATATCTTCGAAGAAAATAGTTTATGTCAGTTGTAATAGCGCTACGCAGGCTAGAGATCTTGAGCTGATGAAAGAGCACTATGAGGTAAAAAAAGTACAGCCTGTAGACATGTTTCCCCAGACCCATCACGTTGAAAATGTCGTACTTTTGATGAAGCGGTAATTTATGAAATAAGCATTAACAAAATTAATTTTTTGTACGAAAGAGTAGCGGTTGATTTAAACAGAAAATTTTTATTTTACTTTTTCTAGGAGTAATAGAAATTATTAATTTGATGAAAAGAGTTGCATTGATTTTTATTATCCTTTTCGGAATAATCTTTTTTTCCGGTTGCGAGAAAGACGATATCTGTGTAGATGCGGCTACCCCGCAATTAGTAGTACGTTTTTATGATCAATTCGATACTGCGATGCTCAAAGAGGTTTCCGCCTTAAATGTACAGGGTATTTTAAACAGTGACGTTTTTCCTGTCATTACAAATGTTTCCTTATCTGAAATTAGGGTACCACTCAGATCTGACGGTACCATTACCTCATTTCAAATCACCAGAAATCTTGATCCGGATGATGAGACTACGGCCGATATCGACACCCTTACTTTGAGCTATGATCTTGATCCACGATTTGCGTCAAGAGGCTGTGGTTATGTTATGACTTTTGATAACATTGACGGGGTGGTTTCCACTCAAAATAATTGGATGCAAGGAATCGAAATTTTGACCCCTTCACTAACTCAAAACGACACCATAGCCAATGTCAAGATATTTCATTAGCCTTTTCTTTCTTTGGTTCTGTGCTGTCGGACTGGCACAAACGGATTCCTTGGAATTGAAACCAAAGGACACTACTTATTTAGCATTGGAATCGAAGGATACAACCGCTGTAATTTACAAACAGAAGTATGGCATTCGTTTCGGTATCGACCTAAGCCGCCCAATCACTAAATTTTTGAGCACTGGTTATAGCGGCATTGAATTTGTCGGAGATTATCGCCTAAATCAAAAATTGTATTTAGCCGGCGAATTCGGAAGGGAGAAAAAAACCAAACAAGAAGATCTCTACAATTTTACTACGACGGGAAGCTACATCAAGCTGGGCATTGATTACAACACGTACGCGAATTGGTATGGTGAGCAAAACTCGATTTTTATCGGTGCCCGTTATGCTTTTGGCACCTTTGGCCATACCGTTAATAGCTATCAGATTTTTGATGCTGACCGTTACTGGATTCCTACTGATTTTCCTTTGGGAAGTATTGAAGCCACTGAATTCAATGGGCGAACAGCTTCTTGGCTTGAGGCAGTCGTTGGTATCAAAGGTGAATTATTTGCAAATATTTATCTAGGTATCTCTGCGCGAATCGGATTTTTATTTGGCAAGGCCGGCCGCGACACCAATTTCCATGATCTCTTTGTACCAGGTTTCAACAAAGTTACAGACGCTAGTAGATTCGGCGTTGGCTACAATTATACATTGACCTATTTTCTTCCATTATATAAAAAAGCAAAAAAACAGAAGAAGATAGAAGAAGAGCCTATTCCTGAAATTGAAGAATAGCTTAATTGAATTTTCAATTAGCCTTATTTTTTCTACTGCCTTCGTACATTTCATACTTTACAAAACGAGACTCTAAGTGACTATTGAATACCTTTATTTTTTTTGATGTACGCAGACCCACATATTTCAAAGCTTCCATGTTTGACGTGATCAGCCAAGCATTGGTGCCGGGGTAACCTTGTTTTAAAGCATCTCCGATTGATGCATAAAATTCCTCCATATCAAGGTTTAGACGTTCACCGTAAGGCGGATTAAAAACCATGTGCAGGGGGCCTTCCGTCTCTTTCTCAGTTTTGAAAAAATTCTTTCGTGATACTGTAATGTAGTCTGATAGATTTGCGTTTTCGATATTATCTCCCGCTTTTCTGACTGCTGACGGAGCTTTGTCATAGCCGATGATCTTATGACTGAATTCTTTTGTTTTGTTGAGGCAGACTTCCACTATTTTATCATAAAGAGCTTCGTCAAAATCGTGCCATTTCTCAAATGCGAATCCTTTTCTATTGATATTTGCAGGAATATTACACGCGATCATTGCGGCCTCGGTTAAAAAAGTTCCACTCCCGCACATTGGATCGATAAAATCCGATTGTCCGTTCCAACCACTTAATAGGAGCAATCCAGCCGCAAGCACTTCGTTTATAGGAGCTATATTGGTTGCTGTACGATACCCTCGTTGATGCAAAGACCTTCCTGAGCTATCCAAAGAAACATTACAATGTTCTTTCTGAATATGGATATTGATGCGAACATCAGGATCTTTGACATCGACATCGGGCCGCTTACCATCCGTCTCCCTAAACTTATCTACAATAGCATCCTTGACTTTTTGGGAAACATAAAGAGAATGGGTGAAATTATCGGAATTGACGGTTGTATCAATGGCAAAGGAAGTGTCAACGGAAAGATATTCCGTCCAGTCCATCAAATAGATTTTTCGATACAATTCTGTTTCTGTTCGCACCGAAAATGAATGAATGGGTTTGATAATTTTAATGGCTGTTCTTGCGCACAGATTGGCCTTGTACATAAAACCCGTATCGCCCTCGAAAGAAACACTACGAACTCCTTCTCTGACATTCCCGCCACCAAGGCCACGGATTTCTTTGGCCAGAATTTCTTCGAAGCCAAAAATAGTCTTTGCGACCATTTTAAAATTATTGTTCATTCCCATAACAATTTGTGCCGCAAAAATACAGTATTTTTATACCTTGACATTTAGAGCCTGTTTAGGTTTTAGTAGATTATTGTTTTATGCCTCTTTTTCCGTCCTTCATCATTATAATTTTAGACCGTAGCGAATGCTATGCTCAAAAATTTTGCCTAAAAGGCCATAAAAATGGACTATAAAATTCTAACCACTAAAATATAAACGGGCTCTCATTTTACCGGAAAGCCAATCTACCGAATGATTTATTTATTACCTGTACTTGCCGTATTACTAAGTTTTGGATTTGTTTTTGTGGCCAAGCCCAAGAATCGAAGTCGCTTTAAACTTTTGTTGGCCTTCAGTGGTGCTTTTTTATTGGCACTGACAATTTTTGAATTACTTCCTGAAGTCTACGAACAATCCAATGCCAAAACCGTTGGACTTTTTATCATGTCGGGAATTCTATTGCAGATTTTCCTCGAATTTTTCTCGAAAGGTGCAGAACATGGTCATGTGCATATCGATAGTGAAAAGAGAGATTTTCCGCTGTTGGTATTTTTAAGCTTGTGCATACATTCACTGTTAGAAGGTTTTCCTATTGACCATGACGGCACTATCTTATATGGAATATTAATTCACAAAGTTCCCATTGCTATTATCTTGAGCATATTTTTATTGAATTCGAAAATCAAATTATCAAATGCCATTCTGTTTATCGTGCTTTTTGCATTGATGACCCCATTAGGAACTTACTTTGCTGCAAATTTTGATGCCATCAACGACTATTACATTCCCATTACTTCTTTGGTTATTGGGGTATTTCTTCATATTTCAACCGTTATTCTTTTTGAAAGTTCAGAGGGCCATTCGTTCAATCTAAGAAAATTGGGTGTTATCGTTCTTGGGATTACCATAGCTTATTTCCTGTAAGCATTGAAAATAAATGGTTTACATATGCGTTTAACTAGCGTATAAATTGTAGCTGCGTTTTTAGCTCAAAAAAAACCTTTTTTCGACCATGAAAAATTCAATTCTGATTTTACTAGTAATTCCTATCCTGATTTTTCAGTCTTGTTCAAAAGACCCTGAACCGAACAAAGAACAGGTCTTAGTCGATGATGTTGTTGCCCCGACAATCAACTTTTCAATTTCTGGCATCGATGAAAGCTCATCAAACCAGCCAATTGTGGTTAGTGATCAAATAGAAATAAGTATAGATGCAAAAGATGCATCCGGCATTCAAAAAGTTGAAGCTTTTATAAATGCTACTAAAGTCGGGGAAGATACTACTGAACCATACGAAATTATCATCGACCTATCCGGTTATTCCAGCACCAGCGGAAAGAGTCGATTAGATGAAAACGCCGTTCTTAAAGTTGTCGCTACTGACACCAACGGCAATGAAGCTGAGATCGAACAAAATATCATCATAGAAACAGGCATACCACTTATAACGATTAATTTCCCCACCGATTACTTCGACCCTCAAAAGGCTCGAATATATGTTTTCGCTTCGGCGGTTGACGGAAAATTACTAGATGTGAAAAGAGTATTTCAAGATACTGAGCAAATTATTTTGAAAACAACTGAAGAGTTCGGTAGCGATGATGAATTCTCTTTAACGTTTGGCGAGTATATAACGGGATCTTACGGAAACAATACCGAATTAACAACATTGCAAAACCTAAAGCCCTCATCATTGGCGGTTCTAAATTTAAAAACGTACCCTCGGTTTGAATCAGGGTCAATTAGCCCAAGTTCATTTCCCATAGCTGGTTTTGATCCAGATGATGTTTTTAATTCTACCGCCTACGGTTTCATGTATAGTGGGGGCATCAACTTTCAAGAACAAGAGTTTAACATAGATAGAAGAACAAGTATTCCTAGTAATCTAGGTACAGATTCAATCTATTTCTGGTTAAAAAACGAAACTTTGAATGAATATAGCTATGCGATTTTAGATTGGGATCTACCTGTTGATTTTACCTTAGATCAAAGTCTCATGACTCAAGACGGTGTCGAGCAACGCTTTTTTCAGACTTCATTTGGCAGTGGAGATTACGTTACCTCAATGACTATTCTGGGGTATTTTAGTGACAATGATTTTGAGAATAACATTTTTCATTATATCAGTAATTCATCCTATGGTTTTTTGCCTACTCAAGGCGCACCCTATTTCTTTAATAACACAATTCATAAGACTAGATATGAGTTTGCCATGAAAGATTATTTTACTGCCGGAAATGGGGAACCCTTGGAAACGTATCAAGACTTGGATTGGACCTTGGACTTTTCACAAAATGGACGTGAAATTGATATAGAAAAGACCGGTACAGGACATATCTTAGGAAAATTAACTCTCGGAACAGAAAATCCCACTATGATAGACGGGTTTAATGTCAGCTATGGCTGGAATCTAATTTTTAATAGTGAGAGTACAGATAAAATAATTCTACCCGAGTTACCTGAAGATTTAAAGTCTTGGGGATTCAATTCATTTTACGAAGGTAACGACTTGCATATATGGCAGGCAGAAATTAAAAGGTATGAAGGTCTATCTAATTACAATGATTATCTAGATAAAGTAATCAAAAACAATGAACACTTCTACAACGTAAGTCCGAATGTCGAATCAAGATTCAAACGTAGCGACCCTTCTCTTGAAGGTTATTATTTTAAATTTTCAAGTTTTCTAATCGATTAAAAAAGCGAGCATCAAAAGAAGTACGTACAGTATTGATTTTAAAAATTATTAGACCATCTTTGATAGCTTAAATGTGACGAAAGATTATAAATGTTCAGCAAAGAAGAATCAAAAAAACTACGCCAAGATTTCTGGATTGCCTTCGGAAAATCATTTCCACGAAAATGGATTTTATATAATACGAAAATCAAAGGGCTACGATTCAAATTCGATTTTGATGTAAAAAGGGCAATGGTTTCAATGGATGTAGACCCTGAAAATCTTGAGAGGAGAATTTTACTCTGGGAAAAACTTGTTTCGCTAAAATCCATGTTAACAGAAGACTATTGGCCTGATGTAATTTTTGAGGATTGTTACATCCTAAAAAACGGAAAAGAAATTTCCCGAATTTACCTTCACAAGGAAGGCGTTTCAATTCATAATAAAAAATCATGGCGAGAGGCAATGGAATTTCTAAACGTGAACATGATTCAACTAGAAAACTTTTTCTTGGAGTATCGGGATATCATCGATTCTTAATCGATCAAACCAAATGCCCTTGGTAACCAAAGTGATAGATCAGAAAAGTAAGTAATCAAAAGTAACACCAAAAACATCACCGCCAACAAGGGTAAGAGCGGCTTTATAACTTTTGTCACCGGTACTTCTGCCACACCACTTCCTACGAACAAGAGAGTTCCAACAGGAGGTGTACAAATACCGATACATAAGTTCAGAACAATGACCATACCGAATTGCACTGGATGCATATCCAAAGCCATTGCAACAGGTAAAAATATTGGAGTAAAGATGAGGACCGCCGGGGTCATATCCATAAAAGTGCCAACAATCAACAGTACAATATTTATAATCAAAAAGATGACAATCGGGTTGCTCACGTTATCCAAAATAGTATTTGTCATCATTTGCGGAATTCCCTCAAAAGAAAATAACCAAGACATGACCATCGATGTTGCAATTAAGAACATAACAATAGCAGTCGTTTTCGCACTTTTCAATAGCACAGGTCTAAAATCACTGAATTTTAATTCTTTGTTTATAAACCCAAGAAGGGCAGCATAAACCACGGCAATTGCAGCTGCCTCAGTCGCTGTAAAGATACCAGCGACAATACCGCCAACAACGATTACCAACAAGGTTAAACTTAAAAAGGCATTTTTAAAATCAACAAGAAGTTTCTTAAAACCTACCCATTTGGCCTTTGGCAAATTATTCCTTTTAGCATAAATGAATACCATTAACATTAGGGCCAAACCAACTAAAATTCCTGGAACATAACCCGCTATGAACAAAGCCGCAACCGATGCTGTACCACCACTCGCTAAAGCAAAGATGATTAATACATTACTGGGTGGAATCAACAAACCTGTGGTCGAAGAACTAATATTAACAGCAGCACTGAACTCTCTAGGATACCCTTCAGCTTCCATTTTATCCGTTAGGGTACTCCCAATAGCAGATGCAGCCGCAATGGCCGAACCAGAAATTGCACCAAAGAGCATGGCTGAAATAATATTCACAAATGCCAAGCCGCCTGGTAAACTTCCTATCAAAGACTTCGCAAAGTCAATCAATCGCTGTGCAATACCACCTCGATTCATAAGCTCACCTGCAAGTACAAAAAAGGGAATTGCCAATAAGGCAAAATTATCGATACCCGTAGTCATACGCTGACTTGCCGTGGTTACGGACGGTAAGAAAGCAATATTCAAGAGTAAGGTCAGCATGGTGGACATACCAATGGAATATGCCACCGGTACGCCGTAAGCCAATAAACCAAAGAAACTGACAAATAGCACTATAACACTTATGATTTCAATACTCATCTATTGAAAATTTAGTTTTTTGATATTATAAAAGGAGAAGAAAATAATAATCATCCCGCAAATCGGTACTATCGCATAAACATAACCCAAAGGCACGTTCAAGGCAGAAGAAACCTGACCTAAACTTAAGGTCGTATACATCAAATTACCCCCTCCGATAACCATTATGATCAGGGCGAAAATCGCCATGATTACTTGAATCACTTTCTGGCGGCTCTGCTTTTTTTTCTGTGGAAGTTTTGACAGTAAGAAATCCATGGAAAGATGTCCTTCTTTTTGACCATTGATATATGCCGCGCCTAAAACCGTAAGCCAAATCAGGGAAAACCGAGCAAACTCCTCAGTAAATGAGCTTGGCTTTCCGACCGCGTAGCGCGAAATAACCTGCCACACTACATCCAATACTAGCAATGCGAATATGGTCACTAGAAGCCATTCTATTGCCTTGTTCAATATGTTATAGGCCTTATCCATTAGTTTGCATTTATTTTGTCAATAATAGGCTTCATCTTAGGGTCCTTCATCAGGTTCTCCATAACCGGTCTTGATTTCTTTTGAAAGGGAGCTTTATCAGGGTACGAGAATTTTACTCCGTTCTTTTTAAGCATCTCCATTTGTTCTTCAATCGTCTCCTTCCAAAACTGCTTTTGTTTTACCACACTTTCTTTAGAAGCCGCCTTGAGCCAATTTTTTTCTTCATCGGATAATTCATCCCAGAACTTGGTACCGATGATAACCACATCAGGTATCATCGTATGCTCGTCAAACGTATAATATTTGCAGACCTCAAAATGGTTGGATGTCACAAAAGAAGGGATATTATTTTCGGCCCCATCAACTACATTTTGCTGCAATGCGGTGTACAATTCGCTGAAAGCCATTGGAGTGGCGGAGGCGCCCAATGTATTCGCCATAGCTACCGACATTTGATCGTTCTGAACTCGCAGTTTTAGACCCGTCAGGTCATCGGGAGAGTTTATCGGTTTCTCTTTGGTATAAAAACTACGCGCGCCCGCATCGTAAAAACACAAACCGCGCAGCAAATATTCACTACCACTGGCTAAAAGTTGCTCCCCTACTTCCCCTTCCAAGTTTTTCCACAAATGGTCCTCATCACGAAACAAATAAGGTACCACTGTAACTTGGTATTCTGGCGCAAAATTCGATAGTGCCGATGCGCTTACTTTTGTAATCGCTATACTACCAATCTGTAAAAGTTCTAATACTTCCCGCTCCGAACCTAACTGTCCATCAGGAAAAACCTTGATCTGCAATTTACCACCGGATTTCTCGTTCAAAATGCGTTGCATTTCCAAAATCCCTTTGTGTACCGGGTGTGATGTTGGTAAAGAATGTGCAAAATACAGCACTTTGGTATCGCTCACAGCGGCGCAAGAGAACAACAGCAAACACAAAAAGAGAATCGTGAATCCTGTAAGCTGCTTTTTTAAAGTTTTTAATTTCACCATAGTTTAAACTAAACTTTCTCGGATTCCTTTTTCCAATCCTGATAATTGGGCCAAACCCATCGCTCGACCAATTAGGGAATACCCTGAATAGAAATCACTTTGTCTTTTTTTATCGTCCAACAACACATGGCCGTGGTCCGGTCGCATGGGAATGGAAACTACTTCACTCCCATTTTCGTGTCTTCTTTTCTGTTCTTTTACAATTGCCTTCATCACCTTTTCAATAGGCACCGAACCATCTAAATGCTCCGCCTCATAAAAACTGCCATCCGAACCTCTTACGACATTTCTTAAATGGATAAAATGGATTCTATCACCAAAATCATGTACTATTTTCACCAAGTCATTTTCTTCAGAGGCACCTAACGAACCTGAACAAAAAGTCAACCCATTACTTGGGGAAGGGCAGCAATCCAATAGGAATTTTATTTCCTCATAATTAGAAACGATACGGGGTACTCCAAAAACGGAGAAAGGTGGATCATCAGGATGGATGGCCATTTTCACTCCGATTTTTTCTGCCTCAGGTATAATAGCCTTTAAAAAGTATGCTAAATTCTCTTGAAGCTGTTCTTTACTGATTTTCAGTACAGTGGCATGGTTCGCTTTAAATTGGTCCAAAGCAATGAGCTTTCTTGAACCGGGCATTCCTGCCAGAACGGAGGACTCCAGTTTTTTTCTATCAGTCTCGGATAGTCCATCGAAATATGATTTTGCTTCTTGATAAATCGAATCGGTATAGGTGACCCTTGCATTTTCCCGTTCCAAAATGAAAAGGTCAAATGCAGCTGCAGCTATGGGGCTGTATCGAAGCGCAGACCCCCCTGAAGGCAAAATATAATCCAAGTCGGTTCGTGTCCAATCAATGAGTTGCATGAAGTTATAGCAAACTGTATAAATATCATTTGTCGCAAGGTTTTTCAGCGTCTGAATATAGTTAGCGATATAGGTATCTCTTTCTGGGAGTCCGTATTTTATCGCCGTATGAATATTCACACTTTCCACCACGGACCATTCAAGTCCATGTAATTCGATTTCGCTCTTTAAAGCTGCTATGGTTTCTACCGGCCAAACCTCACCAAGTGGTACTTCTTGACAGGCAGCAACGATACCTTCAACACCAATCTGTTTTATTTCATCTAAGGTTACCCCGAAAGAAGGGCCGAACCATCGAAAAGTTTTCTTTAAATATTCCATGAACTATACGCCTGAAAATGAACTAAATCCGCCGTCAACGTCAAAAATACTTCCTGTAACAAAACTAGAAGCATCACTCAAAAGGTAATGCACCATTCCATTCAATTCAGAAGCATCACCAAAGCGGCCCATAGGCGTATTTTTGATAATACTATCCCCTCTTTCTGTATATGAGCCATCATCATTGGTCAACAACTTTCTGTTCTGATTTCCTATGAAAAATCCGGGTGCAACTGCATTTACCCGAATCTTATCACCGTGTTTTGAAGCTAATTCATTGGCCATCCATTTTGTAAAAATATCGACGGCCGCTTTCGCCATTGAGTATCCTAAGACCCTTGATATCGTTTGCTTTGCGGCCATGGAAGAAATATTGACTATCGAACCACGCCCCTGCTTGACCATCAATTCACTTAAGACTATAGTCGGAATTACGGTACCGAAAAGATTTATATCAACCACTTTTCTAGTGTCTTCAATTGCAATATCACGTATGGTCTGATCCGGTTTCAGCGTCGCCCCAGGAATGTTACCTCCGGCAAGGTTTACCAACCCATCTATATGACCGAAATCATTCTCAATGCCATCCTTTAAACGATTCAAAGCCTCCTCGCTCATCACATCAACCACAAAAATATATGTGCTATTAGCAGTTATCTCATTCAGTTCTTTTTGTTTTGCCTCAAGCTTGTCCAAAGACCTACCCAGCAATAGCACTTGGGCTCCGTTTTCTACTAGATATTTTGCAATTGACCCCCCTAAGGTGCCGGTTCCCCCTGAGAGGGCGTACTTTTTATTTTTTAAAGAAAGTAATTCACTCATTTATTCTTCTTTTGCCATTTTAAGTCCAGCGATGGTTGTGTAATATTTTGTAATCATATTTGGAATTTCCCATTCTGGAAGCGCCCCTGCCTCCAGATATTTCAAATAATTCTCGGTTACTTGGGCAAAATGAGCTTCGTGACCAATTTTGAATTTATCGGGAATATTGATTTTCCATAGACCGTTTGTCATTTTCTCCGTTGTAGTACCAGGAAATAATTCTTGAATTTCCTTATCAACAGCACTTTGAAGAACGTCATCGAACGGACTTTTTATCGTGGGCTGAATGTACAAAACTGGTTTGAAATTTTCCTCGGCACCTTGTTTTATGATTAAATCACACTTAGTGCCCCGCATGATACTGTAATGGGTATCTCCCGTTCCTTCGGGGGCTTGATAGTTCCAAATGACCGAAACCTTGGCGTGCTTTCCCCTAATTTTGTACGTCATTTCACCATTGGAATAGGTATGAAGTTTACCGTTTATTATATCTTTTTCCAAATATGAGGGATACTCCGAAAGTTTCGTAACCTTGGCAAACTCCTCTTTAGTCAAAATCGTTGGCCAGCGTTTTGCTTTCAACATTTTCACGTCCGCAGAGTCAATTATTTGTCCAGGGAAAGCTTCCCATTGCACTAAATCTACCAAATGTGTAGTTACGTCTACAATACCTTCCCCTTCCTCATTGACATCGAAAAACCACGCTGGTCGTACCAGAGGCTTTCCGGAAACATATTTGAAAAAATGATGGATACTTTCTTTGCTAATTGCGGGTTCTTCGGGCGTGCCATCTACCAATTCACCGAAAACAGCAGGCAGTTCTGAGAATTTTTTCTGCATCATAGTAGTCGATTCAAAACGCTCCGTCATGATGTCGTAAATCATCACACCGTTTTTCTCCGCCACTTCAAATGCTTCTTTTAATTTCGAAAATCCTTCAGGGTTAATAACCAAAGGTTTATCGGCATAGACGTTCAAACCAGCTTTGACCGCTTCAAATATGTAGTCTATTTTTTTCGAATTCTTTCCTGCCACCACCATCACATTACCGGGTTTTTGGGTAAGCATCTCTTGAAGGTAGTCATTACTTATATGCGTATTGACTTTCCAAGCTGCAGGGTTTTCGGACCTAGAGTTGTATTGTTCAATCTTACTTAGAAAATCTTGCACTTCAGGTCCTTCAGGTGCAAAAACATGAATGGTGGAGTCAACCTGTGGGTACATTGTTTTCTGAACTAGCGCCGCATGGAAATGACCGGGATCTAAAGTCATCAGTTTTACATTCTCCATGGTTGGTTCTTCAGGTACTTTTTCGTCGGACTTTTTCTCACCACAAGAAGCACAAAAGGTCAAGATAAAAACTACAATTAGAGATTTCTTCATTTATTTTGAATTATACCTTTACGTAATCAGTTCCATAAGGCTTACGTTGTTCTCTGCGCAACAAGGCGTTGGCCTCATCATCATTGACAAACATTTCGGTATCAGGATTCCATTCGAGCTTTCTATCGAATTGCATTGCAATATCACTGATCAAACAGATGGCACAGGCTTTATGTCCCTTTTCAATAGGGGAAATAGGCGCTTTTCTGCTTTTGATACAATCCAACCAATTGCCATGTTGGTCCTCTATTTTTTCTAAATGAATTTCATTCTCCCCGATTACCGAATTCAATATTTTTGGGTCAGAGGCATTCAACGCTTTTGCACTTTTTTCTTGATCAACAGGATCGGAAGCAGATGCTTGATATGCCCCACGAGAAACGAAGATCCATCCATCATCGCCAATGTACTTAATTCCATTTGTAAAGCCACCGCTAGTATAAACCGTCATACCGTTTTCATATTCGTGCTTTACAAAGAAATCACCATGTACGTTCCAAAATCCCGATTTTGGGAATTCAGAAAGGGCTTCTACCGAAATGGGTCCGGTGAGTTCGGTGTTCATTCCCCAAGCAGCAGAATCATAATGATGTTGGCCCCAGCCTGTAATCATACCGGCGCCATAATTTCGATTTCTCAACCAACCGGGTCTGCTATAATCGTTCTGTGGATGAACGCCTATTTCGTTGTATGGTATTTCGGGAGTTGAACCCAACCACATTTCATAGTTCAAATTTTTAGGTACTGGCATTTCTGTAACTTCTGGTCCACCTGGATCGCCCGGTAGCCCAATTTTTACGGTGTGAACTTTACCTATTCTACCGTTTCTGACCAATTCAGCGGCGACCCGAAATTGGGGCATTGCCCTTTGTTGAGTGCCGACTTGAAGTATCACATTTTTTTCTTTTACGGCGGCCAGTAGCTGCTGACCTTCCTTTACAGTTAACGAAGTAGGCTTTTGCAGATAAACATCTTTTCCAGCCAGTGCAGCTTCCATAGCAGGTTGCGAATGCCAATGGTCCGGTGTGCTTATCATAACCGCGTCAATATCTTTGTTTAAGAGCATCTCACGGTAATCCACATAAGTCTTGGTATCCATATATTTGGCTTTACCTGTCTTTTCTTGATAGGCTTTATCAACAAACGCCTTGGCTTTATCAACACGTACGCTATCTAAATCACAAACTGCCATTATTCTCGCTTGGTCAAATTTCAACGTATCATGCATGTCGTGGGAAACGGCAATACGTCCGCAACCAATTTGGCCAATATTGATTTTATTACTTGGTGCACTTTTCCCAAAAACACTGGCAGGTACGATACTGGGAAAACCAACTGCTGCCGCTGTTCCTTGAGCTGTTTTGTTAATAAAATTTCTTCGTTTCATATGTTTTTTTAGTTGGTTATTCTTTATCCCGTGCAATCAAAAGATGGCAAACACTTTGACTATTATCAAAAACTTGATGTACTAATTATCTTCGAACCCATTTTTGGAAATACTCGTCAGAACAATGCTCTTCTAATTTAAGATAATTGTCAAACAATAGTTACTTTTGGAATGTTAGAAAAAAATATAATTCTGGGCACTTTTGTAATTTACAATTACTTTTAAAATAATAATCGATAAAGTTCAAATTTCGTTAACGTTAACGAATAAACATAAAAACTCTAAACAATGCAAAAAATAGTACTGTCCTTTTTAACATTTCTCTTTTTTACCAAGCTATCAGCCCAAGGTTTAGAACCTTTGGAAATCAATGATGAATGGTTGGTATCAATCGAAAAATCGGCTCCTTCAAGAACTACAATACCCACTTCCACTAAAAAGAAAGTCTTGGTTTTTTCAAAAGCAACGGGTTTTGATCATTGGACTATTCCACATAATGCGGAAATGCTGAAAATACTAGGCAAAAAAACTGGAGCATTTGAGGTGCATGTAAAATATGATATAGAGCAATTCGAAAAGGGAAATCTGGAAAGATACGATGCCGTGGTCTTCAATAATTGCAACCCAAGCGGACCTGATCGCGATCTTTTTGCAGACCTATTACGTCAAAATACCAATTTTAAAACTGAAGAAATTGCAGAACATGCTAAACTATACCAAGAAAATTTCATGAATTACATATCTGAGGGTGGTGGATTGATGATTTTACATGGGGCTATTACCGTGCAGAACAATTCAGATGAATTTAGTAAAATGACGGGGGCTAGTTTTGATTATCACCCCAAACAACAAAAAATTCATGTGCAAGAAGTGGATAAGAATCATCCACTTGTAAAAGCATTTAAAGGAAAGGGATTGACCCATGTAGACGAGCCTTACTTTTTCAAGAACGCCTATTTTGATTATAACTTTAGGCCCTTGTTGTATATGGAAGTCGATAAATTGGAAGGATTAAAAAAAGAAGTAGCAGAAGATGTTGTTTATATCTCATGGATAAAGCGTCATGGCAAAGGCAGGGTTTTCTACACTTCTCCTTCACATAACGCCCAAAGCATGGATAATCCTGAGTTGCTTCAATTCTTTTTGGATGGATTGCAGTATGTTGTCGGAGATTTGGAATGTGATGACTCTCCCATCGGTAAACCGAATTAGGCATTGAGAATTTCATCCGATACTCATCTTAATCTCAGCATTATAAAAAACACTGTATGAAAACAAAAGCCTTAGCATTATGTGGTTTATATCTATTGATTTTTAGTTGTAAACAAGAAAAGGAAAAACGGACAGTGTCCCAAGCTGAGCAAAGAAAGGAATCCAGTTTCGATTTAAAAGAAAACAAAGGCACGGTGCTACTTGAAAAATGCTTACGAGCACATGGCGGTCTCGATACTTGGAAGTCATTCAAGGGTTTGGGATATACCCTTAACGATAATGGTAAAGATGTGTATCAACTAACCCATTTAAAAGACCGGAGAGCTTACCTAAAATCTAAAAAGTATGAGGTTGGCTTTGATGGAAAAGTAGCGTGGGCATTACCCGATGCAAGTGAGGTCTCTGGAAAGTCAGCTGCTTTCTACTACAATTTGGATTTTTATTTTATAAGTGTCCCTTTTTTATTGAAGGATCCAGGAGTGAATGCCTCCTACGAGGGAAAGGCGCAGGTGAATGAAAAGGAATACGAGTCCCTTAAAATAACCTTTGGATCTGGAGTTGGCTTTACACCCGAAGATGTCTATTACCTCTACCTCGACCCAGAAACTTATGTATTGCAGATACTCACGTACTCCATTTCATATTTCGATAAGGAAAATGCAGGAATCAATAGTGCAAAGGTCTACTCTGATTATAAAAAGGTTCAGGGGCTTCTAATGCCTCATAAAATGGAAAACTTCGAATGGGCCGATGGTGAAATGGGAAAGAATAAAAATCATTTGCGTGTTTTTAGAGATATTAAATTTTTAGAAAAAATTCCGGATGAGGCTGTGTTTAACGTTCCTGAAAGAGCCCAAATCGAGAAAATCACTAAAGAATAACACCAACGACGTACTATTTTTCGGAATATTCCAACAATTCATCTTCGGTGTATTCCATCCCACTTTGGGGCAAGGTTTTTCGAAGTTCGGCGACTTTTTCCGTTTTAAGGCCTAATGGTCTATCGGAGAAAGCATTCGTCACATAAGCGATAATGGCTACAATGTCTTTATCCGAGATATTATCATTTCGTATCAATCCCGGCATGGCTAGATTAAAATCATAACGCTTACTATTGACATTTACCGGCCCGTCAAGACCATGGAGCACTATAAGCCCCAACCGTTCTCCATCGGCTACATGTTCAGAGTTCTTAAGTGGAGGGGCCAGACCTGCTATACCCTGCCCGTTGATGCCGTGACAAGAGGCACATATTTCGTAAAACAATTTTGCACCGTGCGTTCTATTGTCTTTCGACAAGGATTTTCTTGAAAAAATAGGATTGACTTCTCCTGCCTCTTTTCGTTCAATGCTACTCGTCAGGTGTGCAATAAATTCATTATCATCCAATTGATTTGAATCGGTCAAAAAACGCATAACCTCTGGTTCGTTGCCTTCTAAACCACTAATTACCGCTTCTCTAAATATCGGCCTGTCTGAATGCCTTTCAAGGAGTGTTCTTATTTGTGGAAGAAACTTTTCAGCATTCAAATCAAGCCAAACACCCAAAGAGCCACTCAGGTAGAGGTCGATACTTATTTCATTTCGCGCGATTAAATCTTTGAAAAGTGCCTCGGCATCGTCGATATTTGCCTCAGAAGCGAATTGATCAAGTAATATAACGGCATGCGACGCGACCTCCGGGGAACCTTGGACAATCACTTTGATCAAAAAATCAAATGAAAGCTCATTCAGCCCCTCAAGAACATAGAGGGCGTGAATTCGTGTGATACCCTTTTCTTCCGTTAAGGTAATTGTTTTTAAATCTTCGATACTATTTTTTTCATTTCTAAAAATCAACTGGTGTTGTGTACGATCCCGAATCCATCCATTATCATGATTAAGTAAAACTATAAGTTCTTTCCAATCTAAAGTGTCAAAATCAGGAACAGCTTCAGATTTTTTCAGCGACCTGCCTACTTTTAGAATGCGGCCAAAATTCGTCAACGTATCCAACTTATTGCCCTTGACTTTCTTTTTCAGATAAGGGCTCAAGTAAGCGTGATGACCGATCATACCCCGATGCATGTCGACAATATAAAGACTTCCGTCAGGACCGTTATTTAAATTAACAGGTTTAAAACCTTCATCACTGGATGCAAGAAACTCTTTACCCTCCCATGCCTGTTTCGCTGTAGTAGAGTCTCCGTGAAAGGTCAAAACATTACGTTTGATAAGATTTCCCTCGGGAATACAGACAAAGACGTTTTCGTCATAATCCGAAGGAAACAATCCACCTCGGTACACCAAAGGACTGCAAGCAGCGGTCGTGTTCAAAAGTATACTGTCTTGATTTAAAACGCCGGATGCATAGCCCCGATTGACCGTAGTGGCATGTAACGGATATACGCGTTGGTCTTTTGTCAGCATTCGATTCACAGCCACTTTCGGAGTAAAGTATTTATTTCTTATGAATCGATTCGGCAACACATGGTCACCCAACAATTGTCTTGAATTGTCATTATAATATAGTCGGCCAAAATTGTCATGGCTAATGCCCCATTGCCCTCTAAAAGTGGTCGGTTGCTTTTCCCAAGCATTATCGACACGACGATATCTGAAATTAGATTTAGCACTGTAAATCCAATTATCAATGTTCAATAGTAGTCCGTTTGGTTGGTGTTCCGGGTTACCGTCAACTGCATAGATAGAATCGACCAAAACCCTGTTCACGGGCTTATCGTTCTCTATTTCTACAAACCAAAGATTCGGTGGTTCTGCATATAAGAGCCCTCCATATACATGTGCCAAAGCCCGTGGCATGACCAAACTATCAAGAAATGGTTTGGAATGATCCACAACGCCATCGCCATCAGAATCTTCGAGGATTACAATGCTCCCAACCGGTTCGGTTTCTTGAGTGCCTTGCATATCATTCATATAACCGGGCATTTGAACCGCCCAAATTCTTCCTTTCGAATCGAAATCAATTGCCACCGGGGCTTTTAGATGAGGCTCTGAAGCAACAACACTCAATGAAAATTCTTCGTCTAATCTATATTGATCCAAAGAAATTATAGGCTCTTTATAAGAAGAATTACATGCTGTCATTAAGAAAGCCCAAAAAATGAAAGTGCACAACCTTAAAACTCCTACCAAAATTCTCTTTATCATATACTCCGCTGTTGCTTTTGCTATACCATATCTGGTCAGATTACACTCGAATAAATCATATACCAATGACTAGCTGCACCCCCAAGTACAAAAATATGCCAAATAAAATGATTAAAGGGTATTCGCTCAATGGCGTAAAAAATAATGCCCAGAGTATAAAAAGCACCCCCTAAAAACAATAGTCTAATTCCCATTGACGATGTATAATCAAGAAGGTTTTCAAAATCAAGTACAATCAACCAGCCCATTGCAACGTATAGCAGAAGAGATAAAAACTCATGTTTTCCAGTATAAAATATTTTAAAGAGTGTCCCGAACAGCGCTATACTCCATACTACATAAAGTATTGTCCGGCCATTACCATTTATCAATGTGATCAAAGCCACTGGAGTATAAGTACCAGCTATTAAGAAGTAAATATTGATATGATCGAGTATTCGTAGCCGTCTTTTTAATTTCTGATTTTTCAAATAATGGTAAACAGCCGAAACCATAAACATCGAAATCAAAGTAAGGTTATAAATCATTATGCTTAGTCTGGCATATTCGCTTTTATTTGAATTTTCCGATAATAGAAGAAACATTCCAACCACAGCCAGAATAGCTCCTAAACCATGGGAAATGGTATTGAGCTTTTCTTCTTTATGGAATTCAATGTGCGTTTGCATTCAGATCGCAAATTTACGACCTCAGACACTTACTTTTACAATTAACTTGATTCGCATTGAAGTTGCGTGACCCGGAAAAGTGCAGACAATCCAGTATTCGCCAGCCTCAAGGGGTACTTGAAAGTATATCTTCTCAGAAGTCTCTGGCTCAAGAATGCCGCTGTGGGCAATTACTAAATCAGAGTCTGGAACGTAGTTTAAATCTGCCCCATCTAAACCAAGCTTTAGAGCCAAATCAGCAACTTGGTCGACAGCATCACCTTTCTTGGTAATGACTAAATTGTGCAACATATCATCATTGTTATTGAAAGTCAATTCAATTTTCTTTCCGCTCTCCAATTTCAATTCTTCAATATCATATTTAAGCCCCGGCTTTGTACCGATAGAAATTTGTTGATCTACACCATCGGTCCAAGTCAGAGGCATTTCATTGACCCTCTTTTCTTGAACAATTCTTTTACTGGTCTTCGTCATGTTTTCAGTTGGTGGAGATTTCAATTCTCCTCCAGGAACCTCGTTGAGCGTGTAATAACCGGTATGATGAAGTAGCTTCTCTCCTCCTTTAGATTTTAAATCAGGAATTTTTAGTTGATGGATAAAACCCAAACGCATTCCGTTGACAGCCAATTTGGCCGAAAGTCCATCTTCAGAGATTTCCACTTTTGTCACTTCTCCCTTTTGCTGGCCAACGATAGGGCTACCATATTTAAAATGATATTTGTAATTAAAGCTTGTAATCTGGTAGTTCTTTGGATTGGATGCGATTGTCTTATTTACCGGCTTGGTGAATTCCAGTTCAAACCCGTCTGCCTTCGCCTTCATGGTTTTTATCTCAAAAGGTATTCGACCATTCCAAACCAGTCGCTGAAGTCCGAACATTTCTTTTCCGGTGGAAGACCATCCCCTACTCGTCATGCCCACGAACATACTTTGATCACTCCCCCAAATCATTCTAAGAATTCCTGATGAAAAACCTTCTACAAAATTAAACGCTGCACCCTGATAAACCCCGTTAACCTTTTCCATGTAGACACGCATTATCTTGCTATGACCCTGGTCTCCGACGAATAGTTGTCCCTCGAAAGGACCAAATTTTCCACTAGTGGTATCGTATAAAATATCTGATGTGGAAATACCTAAAATGGTATGTGGAAACCAAATTGCAGGTGCTTTCATTTCCGGAATTTTCTTCGAATATTCATAAAGACTCAAACCAGATTCTTTTTCGATATCATCCATTTGTAGTTTTAACGGAGATCTTTCATCATTGGTCCAAACCAGCCCTTCAGGGTTTCCTGCGAAATCCCCTTTTTCCAAATGGGTCATTCTACCAGAACCGACCCAGTCTCCTTGATTTTCAGTATAAAAAACATCGCCTTCAGCATTCAATTCAAACCCCGAAGGCGAACGTAATCCTGTTGCGATAGGAGTCATTTCTCCTTCCGGTGTAATTTGCAGCAACCAGCCTCTCCATTTCGCTAAGCTTGCCCCATGACCAATCCACGATAGATTCAAAGTGACCAACATGTCACCATTATGCAAAAATTTTGGTCCATATGAATAGTCGTGATAATTTCCTGATAGCGGCCAAGAATAAATTGTTTTGTAAACATCTGCTTTGTCATCACCATTCTTATCTGTCAAACGCGTCAGCTCACCTCTTTGCGACAAGTAAAAGCTACCCTCTTTATAATTTAGCCCTAAGGGCTCATGCAGGCCCTGTGCGTATTTTGTGTACGCCGGTCTTTGACTATAGGGCTTGTCGATCAACCAAACGTCTCCCCTTCTGGTCGATACCCCCAATTTATCCTCATCGGTTAACGCCAGTCCTCCTACTTCGAGTTTTACCTCCTTGGGAATCGGTACATCTACGATTTTGTAATATCTTGACTCTTTTTTCGCCAATTCGGTCTGAGCTGGTGCCAATTGGGCATACCCAAATAAGAAAACAAATACTACTATTTTGTTTAAAATTCTCATGATATATATTTTACCAAATGATGCTGTATTCCACTAATTGCTTTCCTGAAGGAACTTTCACCAATAATTCATCCGAACCGTTGGAATTTCTAATTACAGGTTCCAATTCTAAGGAATCTGAAAAATCGATATAATAACTTTCGTCGTTAACGATATAGCTTCCATCGGGTAGTTTAGTAATCGAATTACCAGTGGCAACTTTATGCCATACTTCTTTTGTACCATCGATTTCGATAGACCTATGAAGCATACGAAGCGTTTTCGAGGGAATCATTTTGTCCAAAATAGTCGCTCCATCAATCTGATATAAGAAGAAAGGATATCTATTTTGATCGAATTCATAACCCAATTGCTTTATGTTCGAATCTTCTGAAACATCTTTTGGCCAAGCAGAATTCTCACCTTGAAGGTTCGCAAATTCAGGACTTCCGTCAAAAGAGACCGTAAACCCAGCCGGAACGCCCAACTGCTTTGGGCCCCTACTATGCCACATAGGTGTGGCATCAAGAAAATCACCACTCCAAACTTGTAATAAAGAACCTTTTTCCAAATCATATGCATAATGTATTTCTTCTGGAGTTCCGACGGAAATACAGTGTGTTCTTTTGATGCCATCATGCATAAAAAAACTACGTTGGGCAATGGGTTCATTAAAACCCTCTACCATAATTGCCTCTGCAGGGCCTGCAGACAAAGCCAATGACATTGCCGCTTGTAGCGCATGTTTCTGAATTTCTGGCCCTTCGACCTCAAGGCTAAATCCGTTTGTCCATGGCCGGTGTTTATTGTAAACCAAGGTAAAAGGAACCGTTCCTTTTTGTAGAGCGATTTTTCCAAGGCCCAAAGAGTCCAAATTATAGTCTCCGTCAAAATTGACAACGGTATCCTTATCGATAAGTAATAAACCTCCTGCCCCATTTACCTTAAAGTCAAAGAGATAATCCCCTGAATCAGGTATCTCCATTTTTCCGTTATACTTCAAGATTCTTTGCGAACGTTCCCCGGAGACCATACTTGCCGAAATAGAATCGGTTTTCAGTTCTCGTAAGGGAGTCAAACTATCCAACATCGGTAATTCTACAGAAGTATTTTCATATTCGACCATTGTCATATCGCTTAGCTTGACGCCTTTATTTCCATATAACTTATATCGAAAGTTTTTTAGGGCCATTGGTCCATGATCTCCCTGAATCATCAAATGGCCCATAGGTTGCTCATCTTGAAAGGCAGCCGCGCGGGTCGGGCCGGTAAGCTCGGCATTTTCTTGAACCAAAACACCATTCAACCATATCTCTTCGAACCAAGCATTTTTCGTTTTCGTACCATCGGCATCAAACTTTGGCGCATGAAATATTATTTTGAAGTGCTGCCATAGACCCGGAGCTTTGGCAGCGTTTGTTTTTGGCGCAATACCATCATAACCTTCTTTTCCTTTTCCCCGAATGGAATCCCAACGTTGGTAAATTCCGCCTAAATCACTAGCTTTTGGTTTTTTGATTCCCCAACTGTCGAATAGTTGAACCTCGTAACGGCCTTGAAAATATATACCGGAATTTGATTCTTTTGGCATCATCACGTCAAACTCTAATTCAATGTCACCATGTTCGAAGGTGGTAAATAAATTACCGTTCATTCCTTTTTGCGGGTTGTTCACTAATATGCCCGTACCTTCTTCCGAGGAAAGTGAATTCTTTTTCGACCGGTCTGCAAAAACACTGCCAGCCACTTTCCAATTTTCTGAAACTTCTTTAAAAGAGGCCAAGTTCTTTAATGGAATTTTCTGAAAAGGCAAAAACGGAACTATTTCGACCTCCGTTTCTTTTTTGACTTCCTCAGTAATTTTTTCTTTGCAAGAAAGTATTAAAATGAAAGAAAGTATGATACCGATTTTAATCCTCATATAATATATTTAAAGTAAAGCAGAATATTGATGGAATGCCCCTAATACCAATATTCAAAGAAATGTAATTCTTGGATATTATTTGTATCGTTTGCCATGCTTGATAACCATATCGACATCTTGCAAAAGACTAATATACCGAAGCACATCGCCCTCGACAGCAATGATATCAGCGTATTTGCCTGGGGTCACGGTACCGACCTCGTCTGCTACGCCCATCCATAAGGCGGGCCAATATGTTGCTCCGCGAATGGCATACATCGGGTCGATACCAAATTCGTTGACCCAAACATCAAGTTCGTTCCAAGTGCTTTGACTATGGAATTTCATGGGAATACCACTATCCGTTCCGATCATTAAAACGACGCCCGCATCCAACAACTGTTGAATTTTGGTTTTCAAAGTGGGCCTTCGAGATGGAGTCAATTGAAAATAAGGAAGGCGGTCAGGATGTGCAATACTACCTTTGATATCGTTAATCACACTATCGGGCAGCCCCAGATGCCACGAATCATTATCCAACTTTTCGCGGTTGTCACGAACATATTCGTAGTTATATAGTCCCTCCACTGTTGGGCACCAAAACAAGGGACCCTGACTCATATCAGCAGTTCGTTCTTTTATCATTTCTATAACGTCATCAGGATACCGAGGTGCAGAAGACAAGCCGGTATGTTCAAAACAGTCAACGCCCATTTGCAGCCCCATTCGAATTTCTTGTGGTCTATGACTGTGCGCCACAACTTTCAGATTGTTTTTATGTGCCTCGTCGACTACAGCTTTGAATTCTTCATTGGTCATTTGATCTTGATCTACGATTTTGATACAATCAACACCTGCTTTTGCAAGTTTTCTGATTTTTTTTCTTCCATCTTCAGCGCCATTTACACCCCATCGAAAATCTTCGGTTCCGGGATAGGGTTTGTGCTGGATAAAAGGACCCGAGACATATAAGGTAGCTCCGGGAATCTCGCCGTTATTGATTCGATTCCGTACGTCTATGCTTTCCTCAAGTGGGCCTCCCAAATCACGAGCACTGGTTACCCCGGCCATCAAAAGTTGATGTGCCGAAGATGGCATTATCACATCCTTGAAAAGTGGAGGGTAGGTTTTGTCCCAATACGTGTAATCGGCATGACCGTTGATCATGGTATGCACGTGCATATCCCAAAGGCCGGGTAAAACTGTCATACCTTCTGTTGAGATTACCTCTGCGTTTTCAGGAATCGGAGTATTATCGATGTTACCAACCGTCTTTATTTTTTCCCCTTCAATTATGATTACGCTATTCTTAATGGGAGCCGAGCCAAAGCCATCGACCAATGTTCCCCCGACAAGGGCTTTGATATTATTTTCCTGGGAAAAAACGGAGATTGAGAATATTGTAAAAATAACATATAGTGTTCTTTGAAGCATGGCATATTGTTTCGTTAAATATAGGGAAATATGAAAGAATTTAAAACGGGTTCAAGATTGAGCGAAAAATGAAATAGTCGGTGAGAGTTCGTTATCTTTGCCAACTTATTATTGAGAATTTAAAGATGATTAAAATTACATTGCCAGACGGAAGCGTCAAGGAAGTTGAAAAAGGTTCAACACCTTTTGATATCGCTAGGGATATCAGCGAGGGGTTGGCACGAAACGTGATTTCAGCAAAGTTCTCAGATACCGTTGTCGAATCTTCAACACCTTTGACTGAAGATGGCTCCCTCGTTCTTTATACTTGGAATGATAAGGAGGGAAAAAACGCTTTTTGGCATTCGTCGGCCCATATTTTGGCACAAGCACTCGAAGAGCTCTATCCGAATGTAAAATTATGGGTAGGGCCTGCAATCGAAAATGGATTCTATTACGACGTCGACCTTGGTGAGGATACGCTATCGGAAAAAGATTTTAAATCCATAGAGGATAAAATGCTTCAGATTGCTAGGGAGAAGCACGATTTCAAAATGCGGGAAGTCAGCAAGAAGGAAGCACTTTCTTACTACACCGGAAAGAACGAATACAAAGTCGATCTAATCAGTAAACTTGAAGATGGTACGATAACTTTTTGTGACCATAGCTCATTTACCGACTTGTGTCGAGGCGGACATATACCGAATACGGGAATCGTCAAGGCGGTAAAAATATTGAGCGTTGCCGGAGCCTATTACAAAGGCGACGAGAACGAAAAACAATTGACTAGGGTATATGGCATCTCTTTTCCGAAACAAAAAGAGCTTACCGAGTACCTCGAACTCTTGGAAGAGGCCAAAAAACGCGATCATCGAAAACTGGGCAAAGAACTCGAGCTTTTTACTTTTTCACAAAAAGTTGGTCAGGGACTACCGTTATGGCTGCCTAAAGGAGCGGCTCTGCGAGAGCGTTTGGAACAGTTCCTCAAAAAAGCGCAGAAGAAAGCCGGCTATGAAATGGTTATCAGCCCGCATATCGGTCAGAAAGAATTGTACGTCACTTCGGGCCATTACGAAAAATACGGAGCCGATAGTTTTCAGCCGATCCATACCCCAAAGGAAGATGAGGAGTTCTTATTAAAACCAATGAACTGCCCGCATCATTGTGAAATCTATAATGCAAAACCTTTTAGTTATCGCGACCTGCCGAAGCGCTTGGCCGAATTCGGTACTGTATATCGTTACGAACAGAGTGGTGAACTACATGGTCTAACCCGTGTTCGCGGCTTCACGCAAGACGACGCGCATATCTTCTGTACACCTGAACAAGTTGACCAAGAATTCAAAAATGTAATCGACCTCTCGCTTTATGTTTTGGGATCTTTAGGCTTTGAGAACTTTACGGCCCAAGTATCTGTACGAGATTTAAATACACCTGAAAAGTATATCGGAACAGTCGAAAATTGGGAAAAAGCTGAAAATGCCATCATCAATGCCGCCAAAGAAAAAGGATTGGATTATGTTATTGAAGAGGGTGAAGCGGCCTTTTATGGGCCAAAACTTGACTTTATGGTCAAAGATGCCTTGGGTCGTCAGTGGCAATTAGGCACTATACAAGTTGATTATACTTTGCCCGAACGTTTTGATTTGACCTATAAAGGCAGTGATAATGAGCTGCATAGACCTATTATGATACACCGGGCGCCCTTTGGCAGCATGGAGCGTTTTGTGGCTTTATTACTCGAACACACCGGCGGAAATTTTCCGTTGTGGCTGATACCGGAACAGGCAATTATTCTTCCTGTCAGTGAGAAACATGAGAAATATGCCGAAAAAGTTTTAAAATCCCTTGAAAATAGCGAAATTCGCGCCCTAATTGACAGTAGAAACGAGACGGTCGGCAAAAAGATTCGGGAAGCCGAAATGCAGAAGACCCCGTTTATGTTGATTGTTGGTGAAAATGAAGAGATGGAAAACACCGCATCAGTCCGTAGACACGGAGGTGAAGATTTGGGTTCAATTACACTGGACGATTTTGTGAGCTTGGTAACTAACGAAATAAACAGTACCTTAAAGTCGTTTTAAAAGTTTAACTAAAAATAATAAGTCATAGCAATACGTAGGAGATTTAGGCCCCAACCTAGAAGGGAAAATAAAAACCCGCACAAAATCAATGAAAAAATATTGGCGCCCGAAGTTCGCTTGGTCGGCGACAATGTTGAAGTAGGTATCTACCCGATTCGAAAGGCATTGGACCTTTCAGATGAAATGGGATTGGACTTGGTTGAGATTTCGCCCAAAGCGGAACCACCGGTTTGTAAGATTATCGATTACAAGAAGTTTCTTTACGAACAGAAGAAACGTGAAAAGGCCATGAAGGCAAAAGCCAGTAAGGTTGTTGTCAAAGAAATTAGATTTGGCCCCAATACAGATGACCACGATTTCGAGTTTAAAAAGAAACATGCCGAGAAGTTTCTAAAAGACGGAGCCAAATTAAAGGCGTATGTCTTTTTCAAGGGCCGCTCGATAGTATATAAAGATCAAGGTGAAATTTTGTTGTTACGTCTGGCCTCCGAATTGGAAGAATGGGGCAAGGTTGAACAAATGCCACGATTGGAAGGCAAAAGAATGACGATGTTCATTGCGCCCAAGACTAAAAAATAACTAGACTTAGTCTAGTATAAGAATTACCAAGCGCTGCTCACTTGAAGTGAGCAGCGTTTAGCATAAGCCTCCTCTGCTAGAAACTATGGAGGATTGAAGATAAGTGAGATAAATAATTAAATAGGAGAAAATGCCTAAACAGAAAACAAAATCCAGTGCCAAGAAGCGATTCAAGCTAACAGGTTCAGGTAAAATCAAAAGAAAGCACGCTTTTAAGAGTCATATTTTGACAAAAAAATCGAAGAAGCGCAAGCTGGCATTGACGCACAGCACTTTGGTGCATGATGCGGATGTCAACAGTATCAAAGAACAATTGCGATTAAAATAATTGAATAATTGTTCAAAGGGTAAAATTATTAACCATGGAGTTGGGCCATTAAAAGAGTGTTGAATACTAGGTTATGAGTGTTGAGTTAAAAATGAACCATTTAACACTTAAAATTTCAATACCGCCTACTACAAAAAATTAAAAAAATGCCAAGATCAGTAAATGCAGTAGCTTCAAGAGCCAGAAGAAAAAAGGTCATGAAGCAAGCCAAAGGTTATTTCGGAAGACGTAAAAACGTCTGGACGGTGGCCAAAAACGCGGTTGAAAAAGCAATGCTTTATGCGTACCGTGATAGAAGAAACAAAAAGAGAACATTTCGTGCATTATGGATTACCCGGATCAATGCCGGTGCCCGTCAACACGGAATGTCATATTCGCAATTTATGGGAAAAGTAAAAGCGAACAATATCGAATTGAACCGAAAGGTACTTGCCGATTTGGCAATGAACCACCCAGAAGCCTTTAAGGCCATTGTAGAAAAAGTAAAATAAATAGAACAAGCCACTTTATAAAAAAGCCCAGCTTTCAAGTTGGGCTTTTTTTTATACGGCATCTATCTTGTCCACCGCCGTTTTGAATTCTTCCCAGTCGATTAGTTCATCACCAGAATTATCATAACCCTCGATGAGTTTTGAACCAACCAAACCTCGAATAAAGCCATTTATCTCAGCCTCTTTGAGCAATTTTACGATTTCACTCTTTTTAAGTTTACCATTACTGTCGGCGTCAAAAAAGGCAAAAGCCTCTTCTGGAGTTTCGAATTTGTTGGTGATCAGAATTTGAATTTTGTTAAGGATAGTTTCTTTGGTAGCCATATTTAATTGTTTTATTTGGATAGTAAAATTAATAATTTAAATCCCGAAAGCCGATATCACCAAGTTTCTCCCAGCAGCGTGGTTTCTATGCTCGCACAAATAAATACCTTGCCAAACTCCGAAATTCAATCTTCCATCGGTAATTGGGATTTGTACAGAAGCCCCCATTAAAGATGCCTTTATATGCGCCGGCATATCATCTGAACCTTCGTAGTTATGCAAGAAATAGGGTGCATTTTCGGGCACTATAACATTCATATGGCTTTCAAAATCTTTTCTAACCGTAGCATCCGCGTTTTCGTTTATGGTCAAACTTGCCGAAGTATGTTTGATAAAAACCTGAAACGTTCCTGTTGAAATTTCTCTAATTTCCGGTAGTGCTCCCAGCACCTCGTTAGTTATTAAATGGAATCCCCTTTCGAAGGGTTTTAATCGAATCTCCTTTTGGTAGAATTGCATATGAACGGTATCAACAAATTGTAAAAATTTATAAATCTAAACCATTATCCCTCGATAACAAATACCTTTGCTACTTCAAAAATATATAAGATGGATTTATCTCAAATAAAAATGGTCGTTACCGATATGGATGGCACCTTATTGAACTCGAAACACGAAGTCAGTAGTCGGTTTTTTGGGCTTTTCGAAGAACTTAAAAAGCGGGATATTTTATTTGTTGCCGCAAGCGGAAGGCAATATGCCAGTATAGTTCATAAGTTAAAACCAATCAAAAATGAAATTTTGGTTATCGCCGAAAATGGGGCACTTATAAAAGAACAAGAAAGAGAACTATTGGTCACCCCAATTCAAAATCATCTCAAAAATTCGTTGCTCTCGAAAATCGATAATATTCAAGGGGCCCATGCAATGCTATGCGGAAAGTACAAAGCGTATTTTGACGGTAAGTCCGTTCCATTTCTTGAGCAATTAAAAGAATACTATGCCAGCTATGAAATTCATGATGATTTTAGCAGCGTAACCGACGAAATAATAAAAATCGCAGTGTACCATAATGTAAGTGCCGAAGACTTTGTATACCCTGCGATGAAAGACTTGGAAAATCAAATCAAGGTAAAGGTTTCAGGGTTGAATTGGTTAGACTTGAATCATACCGATGCCAATAAGGGTTTTGCTTTGCAAAATCTCATGCAGCGCTTCGGGCTGAAAAAAAACGAAGTACTCGTTTTTGGTGATTATAACAACGACCTTGAAATGTTGGCACTGGTGGATTATAGTTTTGCTATGAAAAATGCCCACAAGGATGTCAAAAAAGTTGCGAACTATATCACCACCACTAATGATGATGATGGTGTAGAAAAAGTTTTGGAACAACTTCTATCTTAATTTGATAATAGAAGAAAATGGCTGTTCAAATTGAACAGCCATCTTAAAATCAATATCGAGATTCGACTATTAGAACAGACTTTTCGCCTTGTTGAGAAGGTCGCCTGCGAGGTCTCCCCCTACTAAATCAGATAACTGGCTCACATCAAAACCGCTATCGGCCGCATCGTTTGACAAGAACTTTGATTTAATATCATCTAATAACTCTGGCGCTACTTTGCTCGCTTCGGTTTGAGCTTCTTCAGCAGGCATGCCTTTGTTCTGAAAAATACCGCTTAATTTACTTACCATACCTTGGGCAATACCGTTTTCTGCCGTAGCATTACCGTCATTTGAAAATAAGCTTGTTATGGCTCCTAAATCACCAGATTTCACCTGTTCCATAAGACTGCTTAATAATTCTGAAGAGCCCTCTTCAGCAGCCGCGCTTGTTGCCTCCGCTCCCAAAGAATTAGGTGCCATTTTTTCTTGAAGTTTTTGTACCGCTAAATTTTTTAATAATTCGAACATATTGTATAAATGGTTTTAATGAAAGAAAATTATTATTTGTAGAGGCATCATCTGAAACCTATCTTTCCTTCACTATTTAAGACACCAATTATGTCAATAAGTCACTTAAAATTTAGGTTTTTTGCTTTTTCTTGCGGGCCGCAGGGAATAAAACATTGTTCAAAATCAAACGATAGCCAGGTGAGGTTGGGTGTAATTCCAATTCGGTTTTTGGGTCCCCGACCCGATGTTGATAATCTTCTGGATCATGACCACCATAGAAAGTAAAAAAACCTTTTCCCTTTATTCCATGGATATAACGGGCCTCTTCGTTCAATTTGTTCTCACCCAAGACCATCACCGTCGGTTTTACTTCATCGCGAGAGAACGCAGTGGTCTGCCCCATAAATCCTTTTACCAGAGTGGTATGGTTCTGACAGAGCATCGTAGGTACGGGATCCCATTTTGCAGAGAAATCCATTAGGGAAAAGTAATCGGCTTCCTTGGGTACGTTACCGCGTTTCTGTGTCATATCGATACTTGAAAACTCATATCTAACAGGGTTTCGTTCCAGATTGAAATTGGTAAAAGCAAAGGTTTTTCCGAAGTCCAATTTGTTTTGATAATTCGCATCCGATGGGTCCCCATCAAACATCGGTTCACAAATATCAACTCCGTCAGCAGCCAAGGCAATATCAAAACTATCGGTTGCAGAGCACATGGCAAACATGAAACCTCCGCCAATAACATAATTTCGAATTTTTAAGGCGACGGCCCTTTTTTCTTCGGATACTTTTCCATAACCCAATTCAGCTGCCAAAGCTTCCGCATTTTTTTTACCTTCTATGTACCAAGGTGCGGCACGATATGCCCCATAAAATTTACCATATTGCCCGGTAAAGTCTTCATGATGCAAGTGTAACCAATCGTAGAGGACTAGATTATCTTCCAAAACCTCTTTGTCGTATACGGTCTCGTAAGGAATTTCGGCATATGTCAACACCATGGTCACAGCATCGTCCCAAGGTTGGTTGCCATCAGGGGAATACACCGCTATTTTTGGCGCTTTTTCCAAAATGACCGCTTCTTTGTTTTGGGAGGGGCTGGCAATCTCATCTAAAATAGTCTGGGCCTGGCCATCTGATAAAACCTCGAATGATACCCCTCGTATTTGACATTCTTTGCGGATGTTCTCACCATCAGGTAAAAGAAACGATCCGCCACGGTAGTTCAACAACCATTGTACTTTTTGCTGTTTGGTCAATACCCAATAGGTAATTCCGTATGCCTTTAGATGATTTTTTTGACTTTCCGCATCCATGGGAATTAGGATGTTCGAAGGAAAAGCATTTGCCGAAATCAATAAAAATAAAACGTACAGTAACTTTCTCATAATATTAGAAACAAGAATCTCAGCTATTTAGAAGTGAGATTATTGAAATAATAAAGTTACAACTATTGTTTTGAAGGAATATTGAAGGTCGAAGTATTGAGAAAATTTTAACCTTAATCAAAATGGCACATCACCCACATCTTGATCGGGGTCTTCGTTCATGCCACTACCAAAAACATCATCGGCCGATGGCAGACCTTTTGTCAAAAATGGATTTTCATCGCCTTCGTTCATTTTTGATTGAAACTCGAAAGGCGAATCAAAATCATCTAAATTATCGAATTTACCTAGATTACCGATAAACTTCAATCGAATGTTCTCTAGCCCCCCGTTACGGTGTTTGGCAACAATGAATTCCGCTTGGCCTTGTGTCGGGGTGCGTTCTTCATCATCCCACTCGTCGATTTTATAGTATTCCGGTCTGTATATAAACGATACAATATCTGCATCTTGTTCGATAGCGCCAGATTCCCTCAAGTCTGAAAGTAAAGGTCTTTTACTACCTCCCCGGGTTTCTACCGCTCTTGACAATTGCGATAACGCGATTACCGGCACATTCAATTCTTTGGCCAAGGCCTTTAGGTTTCGTGAAATGGTGGATATTTCCTGTTCGCGGTTTCCTCCTTTTTGACTTGTACCCGCGGTCATCAACTGAAGGTAATCTATGATTATTAATTTGATGTCGTGTTGAGAAGCCAAACGCCTTGCCTTGGCCCGAAGGTCGAAAATCGATAATGAAGGCGTATCATCAATGAATAGCGGAGCCTTTTCTAAAGACTTCACCTTGACGTTCAATTGCTCCCATTCATGTTTTTCCAATTTACCCGTTCTAAGTTTCTCAGAAGACAAGCCGGTTTCTGAAGAAATCAAACGGGTTATCAACTGTACCGATGACATCTCACAAGAGAAAAAAGCAACAGGTATATTATTATTCACTGCCATGTTTCGAGCCATCGACAATGTCAAGGCCGTTTTACCCATACCAGGTCTTGCGGCGACGATAATCAAATCACTAGGTTGCCAACCAGAAGTCAGTTTATCAACTTTATCAAAACCAGAAGGAATACCACTTAGACCTTCTTTGTTTGCAATCTCTTCGATTCGTTTTTTAGCCTGTATAACCAAGTTTTGGGCGGTCTCTGCAGGTTGCTTTAAATTACCTTGGGTAACGTCATATAATTTAGATTCGGCATTGTCCAACAAATCAAAAACATCGGTGCTTTCGTCATAGGCCTCTTCGATTATTTCGTTGGAAATCTTGATGAGTTGTCTTTGAATATACTTTTGGAGAATGATACGGGCATGGAACTCGATATGTGCCGAAGAAGCTACCTTTTGGGTCAGTTTTATAAGGTAAAAATCACCTCCTACGACATCCAACAATCCATCCTTTTTTAATTGTGCTGAAACGGTTAATAAATCGACCGGTTGTGATTCTTGGAACAATTTAAAGATGGACTCGAAAATATGACTATGTGCTTCCTTATAAAATGCATCCTGATGTAGGATATCTATTACTTCATCGACCCCTTTTTTGTCAATCATCATCGCACCCAACACAACCTCCTCTAAATCAACTGATTGAGGTGGAATTTTACCGCGTTCCAAATTAATGATAGTCGATTTATCGATTTTACGACCGACTAACGGTTTTGTGTTCTCCATAGATGCGAAAATATGTAATTAACCTTTAGTTAACTTTGAGTGTTGTTAACCGATGATCAACATCGTACTGTTAATAAGTTACGAATTTGTGTTGATAACCAAAAAAATCCGAAGAAATATTTCTCCGGATTTTTGAATTCTTGTCATTCAGGAAGACTAGCCGTTGTAGACGCCCATTTCACTATATTTTTTCATGCGCTGATCTACCAATTGTTTTGGTGATAACTTTTGTAGCTCTTCAAAATGCGATGCGATTTTATTTTTTACGGTATCAAAAGTCTTGGGTCGATTACTATGCGCTCCCCCTGCCGGTTCGCGTATGATTTCATCGATCAACTTCAATTTTTTCATATCCGTCGCCGTAAGCTTTAAGGCCTCGGCCGCGAGTTCTTTATATTCCCAACTTCGCCATAATATCGATGAGCAAGATTCGGGCGAAATAACCGAATACCAAGTATTTTCCAACATGAGCACGCGGTCTCCCACACCAATGCCCAATGCTCCACCTGAAGCACCTTCACCTATAATAACAACAAGGATAGGGACTTTTAAGCGTGTCATTTCCAAAATATTCCTGGCGATAGCTTCACCCTGTCCTCGTTCCTCGGCTTCAATTCCAGGATAGGCACCAGGGGTATCTACCAAACACACTACCGGAATACCGAACTTCTCAGCGGTTTTCATCAGTCTCAATGCCTTTCGATAACCTTCTGGGTTGGCCATACCGAAATTTCGATATTGTCGTGTTTTGGTATTAAATCCTTTTTGCTGCCCGATAAACATAAAGCTCTGATCACCGATTTTGCCAAGACCACCGACCATCGCCTTGTCGTCTTTTACATTTCGATCGCCGTGCATCTCTAAAAAAGTATCGCCGCAAATCGCATTGATGTAGTCTACGGTATAGGGTCGATTGGGGTGTCTTGACAATTGCACCCGTTGCCAAGCAGTAAGATTCTTATAAATATCCTTACGGGTCTCTTGAAGCTTCTTTTCAATTTGCTTGCAGGTTTCGGTAACATCTACATCGCTTTCTTCGCCTATTATAGCACATTTTTCCAGTTGTTCCTCAAGTTCCTTTATCGGAAGCTCGAATTCCAAATATTCCATATAAATAAAATCGGTTCGTTCCTATGGGCAAATATAGAATTTTAATGGAAACCTTTATAAAACACTTGTCTATAGATTTTCATCGTTTAGCCCTTTGCAGCAGGTAAAAAGCTAGAATTCCGAAGAATACATTCGGTACTATTACCGCTATCAAAGGCTCTAAACCTGATTGCTCGGCCAAAGTGCCAAATACCCTGTCGAAGAAAATAAAAATAAATGCTACGAAAATACCGAAGGCCAGATTGATTCCCATGCCACCCCTTCGTTTTACAGAAGATACCGCGACGGCGATGATGGTGAGTATAAATGCGGATATTGGCAAGGCCCATCTTTTGTACTTTACCAAAACATATCTATTGATATTGGAGGCCCCTTTTTCTTTCTGATCTTTTATAAACTTATTGAGCTCTACGAGGTTTTTAGTCTCGGCAACATAAGACACCGGAGTTAGATCATTGATCTTGAATTGAAAAAGTGTGTCAAGCCTTCTTTTCGTTTCAATGATTTCCGCCCCATTGGCTATCTTTCTTTTTTTATAAGATGTCAAACGATATAAAGTATCTTTTTCAACCCACCTAATATTAGAGGCGGCCATTTTAAACTTTAGATTGTTTTGGTCATCAAAGCGTTCAAACGTAAAATTATATCCTATTTGGCGGGCAGGGTCAAAACTGCTTACGTATATAAAATCATTCTTATTGAGCTGGGTGAAAATATTATTTGTCACACGTTCGGCCCCTCCCCGCTTTAAATATTTGTATTTGAATTCGTTGAACCCCTCACTGGCCTTTGGTACTAAATACATACTCATAACGAACATCAGTGAAGCGACTATCGAAGCACCTATGATATAAGGTCTTAAAAAACGACCGAACGAAACCCCAGAACTTAGTATAGCGACTATTTCGGTGTTCGATGCCAATTTCGAAGTAAAGAATATTATGGAAAGAAATAGAAAAATAGGGAGTAGTTGGCTGCCAATGTAAATGGTGAAGTTTCCGAAGTACTCGATTATTTCATTCAGCGGTGCATCGTTGTCTTGCATCTTACCGATTTGCTCCGCCAAATGTGCCATGATGCTAATTGGAATAAAAAGCAAGATCATCACCGCAAAAGTCAGCAGATATCTTTTTAAGATATATTTATCGAGAATCGTCAACATTAAAGTCGCTTATCCATTTGTTTGACCATTTTGGTTTTCCATTCCACAAAATCTCCATCTAAAATATGCTTTCTCGCTTCGTGAACCAACCACATGTAGAATCCTAGATTATGAATTGTCGCGATTTGACCGCCCAAATATTCGTTCGCCGCAAATAAATGCCTTAAATAGGCCTTTGAATAGTCGGTATCAACATAGGTAATCGCCATTTCATCGATGGGGGAAAAATCATCTTCCCATTTTTTATTCTTGATATTAATAGTACCATGGGCTGTGAAAAGCATACCGTTTCTAGCATTTCGTGTGGGCATTACGCAATCGAACATATCGATACCCAAAGCGATATTCTCCAGAATATTTATCGGTGTACCTACACCCATTAAGTAACGCGGCTTGTCTTCAGGTAGAATTTCACAAACTACCTCGGTCATTGCATACATCTCTTCCGCGGGTTCACCAACCGAAAGTCCGCCAATGGCATTTCCTTCCGCACCCGCATTTGCGATATATTCTGCAGATTGTTTCCGTAAATCTTTATAAGTCGAACCCTGTACGATCGGAAAAAAAGTCTGCTCATAGTCGTATTCATAAGGTGTTTTTTTCAAGTGGGCGATACAACGATCCAACCAACGATGTGTCATGTGCATAGACCGCTCGGCATATTCATAATCACACGGGTAAGGAGTACATTCATCAAAGGCCATGATGATATCGGCACCGATGACCCGTTGAATTTCCATAACATTCTCGGGTGTGAATGTATGCATCGAACCATCGATATGTGATTTGAATTTTACCCCCTCTTCTTTTATCTTTCGATTAGCCGAAAGCGAATAGACTTGGTAGCCCCCGCTATCGGTCAAGATATTTCTATCCCAGCCCATGAATTTATGCAATCCCCCAGCCTGTTTTATAATGTCTGTTTTGGGTCGAAGAAAAAGATGATAGGTGTTCCCTAAAATAATATCGGGATTTATATCTTCCCGCAATTCCCGTTGATGAACCCCCTTGACCGTTGCAACGGTACCCACCGGCATAAAAATTGGCGTTTGAATTTTTCCGTGATCCGTAACTAGGGTTGCCGCCCTTGCTTTGCTATTGACGTCAGTATGTTCTAGGGTAAACTTCAAATCTTGCGGTTAAAGCGGCAAAGATAAACATCTACTCTGCATAAATTCCTTAAGGAAAAAATAAAGTTAGTGCCCTAAATCATGGTTGATAAATTGTAATAACCTCGGTTTGTAAGCCCAAAAGATTGGACTATTTTTGAAATCGCAAACAACAATAAAATGGCTGAAGTTCAAGAATTACAAAATTTAGTAACGCAGGTTAGAAGAGACATTCTGCGGATGGTTCACAAAGTAAATTCAGGTCATCCAGGAGGGTCATTGGGTTGTACCGAATTTTTGGTCGCGCTTTATAATGAAATCATGGAGCTGAAGGAAGGTTTTGATATGGATGGAAATGGCGAAGATCTTTTCTTTCTATCGAACGGACACATTTCTCCTGTTTTCTATAGTGTGCTGGCCCGGAAGGGTTATTTTCCAGTAGATGAGCTAAATACATTTCGGCTGATCGATTCTCGTTTACAGGGCCACCCAACTACTCATGAAGGGCTGCCAGGGGTACGAATCGCTTCTGGATCATTGGGCCAAGGAATGTCAGTCGCAATCGGCGCGGCCTTGGCGAAAAAGTTGAACGGAGATAACAATACTGTTTACAGTCTTCACGGTGATGGCGAATTACAGGAAGGGCAAAACTGGGAAGCCATAATGTATGCTGCGGGAAACAAGGTTGACAACCTGATTTCAACAATAGACTTCAATGGGCAACAAATTGATGGTGCAACTGATGATGTATTGCCCATGGGCGACCTAAAAGCAAAATTCGAAGTTTTCGGTTGGGATGTTGTTGAAATCAAAGATGGTAATAACATTGAAGCCGTTATTAAAGGAATGTCAGAAGCAAAATCAAGAACTGGTAAAGGCAAACCTGTTTGCGTATTGCTGCACACTGTAATGGGCAATGGAGTTGACTTTATGATGTACACCCATGCTTGGCACGGAAAAGCCCCGAATGATGAACAACTTGAAACGGCATTGGCTCAAAACCCAGTGACTTTGGGGGATTATTAATTCCTAAACCTCCTCAGAGGGGAGGGAAATTGAAACAATACTGAAGAGATTACCGCCTTAACGGTAATGACATTAAAACTGATTAAATGACAAAATACGCAGATCAAGGTAAGAACGATACAAGAAGTGGTTACGGAGCAGGCATGACCGAGCTAGGCAGAACCAACCCGAATATAGTGGCGCTTTGTGCCGACCTGGTGGGATCGCTCAAGATACAAACCTTCATTGACGAAAACCCGGAGCGCTTTTTTCAAATCGGAATTGCAGAAGCAAATATGATGGGCATCGCTGCTGGACTTACCATCGGCGGAAAAATTCCGTTCACGGGAACTTTTGCAAATTTTTCAACTGGAAGGGTCTACGATCAAATTCGTCAATCAATAGCATACTCTGGTAAGAATGTGAAGATTTGCGCCTCACATGCAGGAGTCACTTTGGGCGAAGATGGGGCTACGCATCAAATACTCGAAGATATCGGAATGATGAAAATGCTACCGGGCATGACAGTTATCAATCCATGTGATTATAACCAAACCAAGGCCGCCACCTTGGCGATTGCAGATTTTGAAGGACCGGTCTACCTAAGATTCGGAAGACCCAAGGTTGCGAACTTCACGCCGGTCGACCAAAAATTTGAAATTGGAAAAGCGCTAATGTTAAGCGCAGGAACTGATGTTACGATTATCGCTACAGGTCATTTGGTATGGGAAGCTTTGATCGCAGCTGAAAATTTAGAAAATCAAGGTATCTCTGCGGAGGTCATCAACATACATACAATCAAACCCCTTGATGATGCCGCCGTGTTAAAGTCTGTTAAAAAAACGGGGTGTGTCGTCACGGCCGAAGAACATAATTATCTGGGAGGTCTAGGAGAGAGCATCGCCAGAGTGCTTGCCAATCAACACCCTACACCGCAAGAATTCGTTGCAACTCAAGATACTTTTGGTGAAAGTGGTACACCGGCTCAACTGATGGAGAAATATGGCCTTAACAATAAAGCCATAGAGAAGGCCGTTTTGAAGGTATTGGACAGAAAATGACAATGGTATCGTTTTTGATACTGTTGCAGTATTAAAAACGAGAACATTATGAGAGTACTACGAACAACACTACTAGTGGCAGTTTGTGCATTTTTCGGCACGACTGTATTTTCACAAAGCGGTTCTGGATTTGGCATAAAAGGAGGACTGAACTACGGTGCCAACGGAAATTATTTTGAATCTGCGGAAGCTGCTGCAAAAGACCCGGACAGAAATGTCGGGTATCACATCGGAATTTTCGGCAAACTTGGAAACCGGATTTACTTCAGGCCAGAACTCATGTATACAAGAACAAAGTCGGATTATGAAGGTGATAAATTCGATATAAGTAAATTAGACGCGCCCATGCTACTCGGTGTAAAAGTCATTGGGCCACTGAACGTTTTTGCTGGTCCCGCATTTCAGTACATTTTAGATTCTGAATTTGAAGGTATTGGCATCAATGATATCGACAATGATTTCAGTGTTGGATTACATATCGGCGCAGGAGTAAACTTGGGCAAGCTAGGGGTTGACTTAAGATATGAACGCGGTTTTAGTGATAACGAGGCCAAATTCATCAACACAAATATTGCGGCTTTACCTAGTAGCAGGGTAGATACAAGACCAGATCAATTGATTTTGAGTTTATCGGTGAAGTTTTAAAGTTAAAAAAAGCCCTCTTAACGAGGGCTTTTTTATCTATCAAATAGGGGTGTCAATTGTCATTGTCTAAATGATCTTGAATGCCATCACCATCTAAATCACGAAATCCGATAAAATTTCCCTCAGCATCTAAATCAATTTCTTCTCGGGTGGGAATGCCATCGCCGTCGTCATCGGCATCATTGTAATTAGGAAAGAAGAATCCAACCTCAGAATCTCCATCGGTATTATCATCGTTAAGATTTCCGTTATTATCCAAATCCTCCATAAAAGAGGGTATTCCATCGTCATCTAAATCGGTATCTTTTTCAAAAGACAAAAGATCCACTTTGAAAATCAATGGTGTATAAGAACCAATTATAGAACCTGCTGGCGGAGAATTAAAATAACCAAGTCCTGAAGGCATAATTATCAATCCGATACCGTAGCCATCGTAGCTCACTGTACCGTCACCATTTTCGATGGGCCCAGTGCCACCTTTTAACTTAATCACCCCATTACCGTAACCTCTGACTACCCTAGATAAATTAAAGACAGCGGGCGTGTTCGTTGACGCATCGAAGGCCGTACCGTTTAACAAGGTACCCTCATATCGAACAAAGGCATTGTCACCTATTGTGGGGCTCTGCCCTACCCCTTCCCTAACAACTAAATAATATAGGGTATGTGGAACAACTCCCACATCTTCATCCGTATTCACAGATATGATCGTAGTCTCAACCTGATCAGACAACGGAATCTTACCTGCATTATCACCTGCAATGGTATCGACACTTATTTGAAAATCGAAATTATCGGGCGGGCTTGCAAATTCCTCATAATTATAAAAATGGCTCTGTAGAAATGCTTTTATTTCAGCATCATCCTCAATAATGGTTTCTGAAATAGTTTGAGGCGGAACTTGAATAACATCAGGTCCTTCATCATCATTATTACACGACCATGCAACAACCATCAAAATCAAAAGACAAAATAATCTTTTCAATGCCATGCTTTTCTTTTTACAGGGCGCAAGATACAATTTTCCCCTATTTTTGCTAAAGCCTTAAAAAAAAAATGTCAATCTATGCGCATCGATAAATTTCTCTGGTGTACCCGATATTTCAAGACCCGCAATAAGGCTACCGAGGCTTGTAAAAAAGGCCGTGTCAAGATAAAAGGCCAATCGGTGAAACCTGCTCGGGAGGTCTTTCCTATGGATGAAATCTCAGTTCGAAAGAACCAAATCGACTATGAACTTCAGGTAATGGACATTCCGGAAAGTCGAGTAGGTGCAAAATTGGTCGATATTTATCGGAAAGACAAGACTCCGGCCTCGGCTTTTGAGCATTTAGAACTCTTAAGGCATTCGAAAGAACATTATCGAAAAAGAGGAGCTGGCCGACCCACAAAAAAGGACAGGCGAGATATAGATGACTACACAACTTCCGCCAACCGCGCCAAAGAAGGAGAGGTAGATTCCGATAGCAATGCCGCAAGAGAGTAAGAAAATTTCAATATTTATGACCCTGTTTATTTATCTTTGTTATGACGAAATTTAGAGATGGACAATCAAATACTATCGCATCAGCAAATACAGCACAAAGTAAGGCGCATTGCCTACCAAATTTACGAAGCTAATGTAGATGAAGAAACCATAATCATCGCCGGCATTGACAGTGGTGGGTTAAGACTGGCCCAAAAGCTGGGAAGCAGGTTAAAAAAAATCACTGGGGCCGATATTACCGTTTGTAAGGTTTCCATGGATAAAAAGAATCCATTAAAAAGTGGAGTCAAAACTTCAATTCCCGTTGAAGATTACAAACACAGATCGGTAGTTCTTGTTGATGATGTGCTCAACTCGGGTACTACTTTAATCTACGGGGTAAACCATTTTTTACAAACCCCCTTGAAACAATTGAAAACAGCCGTACTTGTAAATAGAAATCACAAGAAGTACCCAGTAAAGGCCGACTACAAAGGCATTTCGCTTTCAACTTCTTTAAAGGAGCACGTTCATGTAAAGTTCGAAGCCAAAAACGACCGTGTTTATTTAGACTAATTTTTTTTGGATTTCGCCGACAATGGTCTCCACATCTTTGCCATCACAATCTATTGTCATTGTGGCTTGCTGATAAAATACACTACGTTCGAAAAGATGCTTGCCTATGAATTCCGTTAAATCCTCATCAGCAATATTTTTTATGAGCGGTCGACCGCTCTTTTCTGGCATAAGTCTTTTTGAAAGCCCCATCACCGAGACTTTGAGATAAACAACGTTTTTTGCCAACCCCAATATATATGACATATTGTTTCCGTAACACGGCGTTCCTCCACCGAGCGCAACTATGCTATTCTCATGCTGTTCAAGTACCCTCGATATGTAAACCGATTCTTTTTTTCTGAAATGTATTTCTCCTTTTTTCTCAAAAATCTGTGGAATCGTCATTCCTTCCAATTGTTCGATATACGCATCAAAATCAATAAACGTATAATTCAATCGTTTGGCTAAAATCTTACCAATAGTGCTTTTACCACTTCCCATATATCCTAAAAGGACAATATTCATACCACTCAATTTTAGGTAAAAATGAACCATTTTCATTGGATATCAAAAAAAAGTGAATTTATGTGTCAAATGATCTTGATAAATAAATTAATGATCTTATATTTGCAGCCGCTAAGAGAAAACTTTTTATGCGGTTTTGAAATTTTGACCTGGTAGCTCAGTTGGTAGAGCATCTCCCTTTTAAGGAGAGGGTCCTGGGTTCGAGCCCCAGCCAGGTCACTTGATCGGAGACCATCCGAGACCAAAACCTTGCTAATCTTATGATTTGCAAGGTTTTTTGTTTTTAGAGAAGTCATTTGATATGATGCCGATTGATTTAAAATGTCTACAAATCGACAACATTTTTTATAAATGGCAACATAGTGCAAACACTTTTAGACCGGTCCTTTCATTGATATATTGAAAACCAACTTTTGAATTGCTATACATGAAAAGATAGTAGCACCTTTGATTTCTCATCTTCTTCCTTAAATCAAAGATTTTAAATTCGTTATTTCTTATTTTATTTGTCTCTTTGACCGACTGAGATGAAATAAAAAAGCATTGTGTATGATATTACAAAGAAGGCTACTCTTTTTAAACATAAATAAAAAACATTTTATACATTTAGCTGAAAAGTAACTTGGTATTGTTGTTGATCTTTAGAATGGTATTGGGTTTACCGAAAGAAAAAAGTGCCGTTGTTTTTGATATTCAAGTCATAAAGCCAGTTTGCATAGGTGTACTTCTTTTGTCCGTCGCATGTATTGATTCTTCTAAAACATCCCCTCTCTTTGAAAGATTGACAGCGAAACAAACGGGGATTGATTTCAAAAATGAGGTCATTGAAGACGACACCTACAACTTTCTGAATTTCAGTAATATTTATACGGGTTCAGGTGTTGGCATTGGTGACTTTGATAAAGACGGTTTGGCTGATGTCGTTTTTGGAGGATGTATGGAAAGCAGTCGTTTATACTTAAATCAAGGCAATTTCAAGTTCAAAGATGCCACTGTAGAGGCTGGTTTGATCACGGACAGATGGATTACAGGTGTTACCGTGGTCGATATTAATTCAGACGGATGGCAAGACATCTATCTAAGCGTCTCAGGAATTGGAGCACCGGAAAAACTACAAAATCTTTTGTTCATCAATAATGGCCTTCAAGAAGGAGATTCCCAGATTACCTTTACCGAAAGTGCAGAAATTTATGGTATAGCCGATACTTCCCCGAGCACCCATGCGATTTTTTTCGATTATGATAAAGATGGTGACCTTGACCTTTTCGTTATTGTCAATCCACCGGAATATAGGTTGGAAAAAGTGAATGAAATTCGTCCGAAAAAAATAAAAGACGATGACATCAGTAGCGATAAGCTATACCGAAACAATACGGTAGAAAATAATGCCAAACGAAAAGAGCATCAATTAACCTCGGTAAAAACGGAAGCGTTACCCTTATTTACCGATGTTTCAAAAGAAGCAGGTATTTTATTCGAGGGCTACAGTCTAAGTCTCAACGTCAGTGATCTCAACAACGATAGTTGGCCAGATATTTATATCACCAATGACTTTTTAAGTAGCGATATCGCGTATATCAACAATCAAGACGGAACTTTTACCAACCGCGCGGCCGATATGTTCAAGCATACAAGTTACGCCAGTATGGGCGTAGATGTCGCCGATATTAATAACGACGGTTTGCCAGAACTTTATGTTTTGGATATGCTTCCTGAGGAAAACTATCGTCAGAAAATGATTGTTACCGCAGGTAACTACGATCGTTTTCAGCGTACTATCGAAAATGGATACGAGCCTGCATATACTCGAAATACGCTACAATTGAACAATGGCGATGGCACTTTCAGCGAGGTGGGACAACAGTTCAACGTACACAAAACGGGGTGGAGCTGGAGTGCGCTCTTGGCCGATTACGACAATGATGGCTTTCGCGATTTGTATATCACCAATGGCTTCAAGAGAGACTTAGGGAATCTGGACTACATAAACTACGGCAATGGGAATCCTTTCGGTACGGCTGAATCTAAACGGGAAAGAAGGTTGGCCTTGATCAATGAACAACCTGAAGCTGCTCTTTTTAACTATATCTACCAGAATCAAAAAGGAGAGGGTTTTGCAAAAAAGTCAGAAGAATGGGGTATTGAAGAGCGTTCGGTTTCCAGTGGCGCGGCATTTGCCGATTTAGATCAAGATGGCGATTTGGATCTCGTCATCAATAATATAGGTCAAGAAGCTTTTGTTTACGAGAACAAAACCAATGCACTTTCCGAAAACCATTACCTAAAAGTAAAATTGGAAGGAAGTCCCTATAACAGTCAAGCTTTAGGAGCAAAGATTTGGTTGTACTATGAAAATGCAATGCAATTTACGGAACATACCACCTATCGTGGATATCAGTCCAGTATAGACCCCATATTACATTTTGGTCTGGGGGCCACAACAAAATTGGATAGTCTCAAAGTAGTTTTTCCGGATGGAAAGACCATGGTTCGCAAAAACATTAAAGCTGATACATTGGTACTACTCAAAAACAGTTTTGCAAAACCGGTAATCGCAGCTTCAAGAAAGAAAAAAGAACCCGTTCTTTTCGAATTCGCATCACCACGAAATCAAGTAAGGTATTTACATCGTGAAGATAAGCAGATCGATTTCAAACAGCAGTCGTTATTACCGCACCAACACTCACAATTAGGGCCCGCAATGGCAAAAGGAGATATTAATGGCGATGGTTATGAGGATGTATTCATAGGTGGCGCGGCCGGTAAACCTGCCGTTTTGTTTGTTCAAAAACCCGATAGAACCTTCCTTCAAAAGGAGTGGTCTTTAGACGATGCTTACGAAGATACCAACGCCTTGTTTTTTGATTCAGACGCCGATGGCGACTTAGACCTTTACGTTTGTTCCGGTGGTGTCGTTCAATACGGGAAACCTACAATATATCAAGATAGGCTTTACCAAAATGATGGTTCAGGAAATTTTGTACACAACGAAACAGCGCTTCCTGAAATGCCTACAAGTACTAAAGCGATAGCGGCGGCCGATTTTGATCAAGATGGAGATACGGATTTATTCATTGGTGGTCGGGTAAGCCCAGGAAAATATCCTAGCACACCCCAGAGCTATTTGTTGGAAAACGAAAAAGGCATTTTTAGAAAATCGACCAAGGAGATTGCTTCGAAATTAAATCAAATAGGGATGGTTACCGATGCCCTTTGGATAGATTTTGACAACGACCAAGACAAAGATTTGATCGTTCTGGGTGAATGGATGCCTATCACTATTTTCGAGAACCAAAAAGGCCAACTAGAGGCCAAACCAATTATCGTTAAAGGCACAAACGGCTGGTGGAATACCATCGCAGAGGGTGATTTCGATAACGATGGTGACATCGATTTTTTAGTAGGTAATTTAGGGTTGAACACGGATTACAAAGCCAGTTTAGAAGAGCCCTTTCGCTTGTACGCCAAAGATTTTGATAATAACGGTAGTATCGACCCTATTTTATCACAATATATTGATGGGGTAGAGCAAGCGGTGACCTATCGCGATAAGTTGATAGAACAAATCCCTCCACTTAAGCGACGGTTTACCAGCTATAAACAGTATGCCGAAACACCGTTTAAGGATATATTTACGGCAACAGAAATGAAAAACGTAGAAGTCTTTGAAAGCTATCTTTTTTCCAGTAGTTATGTTGAAAATTTAGGGCAAGGGCAATTCGAACTAAGGCCGTTACCGATGGAATTGCAGATGGCTCCGTTAAAAAAATTCCTTGTTGAAGATTTTGACCGAGATGGTAATTTAGATGCTCTGGTCATTGGCAATGATTATAGCACCAATGTTACCATAGGGCGCTACGATGCTTTTACCGGAGCAGTTCTACTAGGCGATGGAACAGGAAGCTTTAAAGTACAAAGAGGTGCGACCTCGGGTTTTTTAGCAAACAAGAATGCCCAAAATATAATCAAGTTACAACTCGGAATAGAAGCTGAAAGCGGCAAGTTCATCTGGGTAGGCAATAATTCCGATAGTTTACAGGTATTTAAAAAAGTGAGTCGCAACTAGTTTTTACAGGAGTTCACTTTACAATGTCGGCATGAAATGGCTATCGTATGCAGAGTAACCTTCCCGAAATTTCCGAACTTACCAATGAACGACTTAGTAAATGTCCGATTTGTCTTTTTATTAATTGGGTGCCCCAGCAATTCGCTTTCTAAAATATAAAGGGGTACACCCATATCTCCTCTTGAACAATTTGTTGAAATGCGAGATGTTTTGAAACCCACTTTCGTATATAATCGACTCCACCGACATGTCGGTCAAGTGAAGGAGCTGCGTGGCCTTACCCAATCTCAATTCCTGCACATGATTTGTAAAGCTCTTCAAAGTTCTCTTCTTGAAATAGTGACTAAAGTTCGATGGTGACATATGTATTTGATTGGCCACTTCGGCAATACTCAACTGAAGACTGTAGTTCTTCTGAATATAATTCAACACTTTTTCGAGTCTCCCACCCTCAATACCCAATTGAGGCGAGTTGTAACCTTCGCTACAAAGTTTCCTAGTTACGGTCATATTTCCGAAAAGGTTCAGAACCTGAAGAATGATTAGGTAATTGTCAAAACTATTTGATTCATCCAACTTCCTCATCATGGCTATCGCTCTTTTTTTATCCTCTCCTAAAATCTCAAGACCGTAATGGGAAAACTCAAGCGCATTATTGATGTTCTTATAATGTGCCAACTTTTCTATATCGGCGTGGAACAGATGGGAAGCGAACTGAACGACGACCACACTTTCATTCGACTCGTTTCGAACGCCATGATCTTGCCAACAGTGTGGTAGCCCAGGAGCCATTAAAACCAAGTCCTCACCTAAGAAATTTTCAGTAGAATCACCCACTATCCTAGTTCCCGAAACCCCTAAGGTCATTGTGAGCTCATACGAATGCTGATGATGGTGAAAAGGGTAACTCAAGTCAACCTCATCGAACACATTGACCAAGAAAGGTCGTTCGTCGGAAAGCGATACATGTTCTCTTATTATTCGCATTTTATAAAAAGTAAGCGACGGTAGTTCTAAAGTAAATGAAATTAACTCTATTTTTTAAGAAGGGTTTAAGAACTTCTTATTTTGCCCAATTAACGATAGACGTTGTTCTACCGAAACAGCCGACCTTAATCCGTCTTCTGGAGTATTCTTGACATAATCGACCAATCGCTTCACGGAACTTTTGGCCACATGAATCCGCGTATCAGAACTTGCATAGTAAATGAATACCTCTCCGTCTCGGACTATCCATCCATTGGAGAACAGCACGTTGGAAACGTCTCCAACCCGTTCACCTTCCCTTGGAGCCATAAAATGCCCGCCAGGAGCGTGTATAATCCGCCACGGTTGATCAATTGCTGTCATGAACAAATAGAGTACATATCGCAGGCCTGCCGCAGTATTACGAACACCATGAGCCAAATGTAACCACCCATCATCGGTTTTTATCGGAGCTGGACCGAGTCCGTTTTTGACCTCCTTAATGGTGTGATAATACCGATTATCTATAATTACTTCCTCTTTTATTTCTGCCGCTTCCATGGTATCTGATAGTCCCCATCCTATTCCACCGCCTGCGCCTACACTAATAAATCCATCTTGAGGACGTGTGTAAAGGGCATATTTACCGTCGACATATTCCGAATGAAGCACTACATTTCGTTGTTGGCCCGAGTAACTTATCAAATCGGGCAACCTTTCCCATGTTTTTAAATCCCTTGTCCGCGCTATTCCGCATGCGGCAACAGCCGACATTGTATCGCCCGGTGAGGCTTCTGAGTCTTTTCGTTCAGTACAGAAGGTGCCGTAAATCCAGCCATCCTCATGCTGTACGAGTCTCATGTCGTAAATATTAGTATCCTTATCTTTATTTTCAGGCATTGTAATAGGCTCTTCCCAAAATCGGAATCCGTCGATACCGGTATCACTCTCCGCTACGGCAAAAAAAGATTTCCTATCATTTCCTTCCACTCTTGCCACCAACAAGGTTTTTCCGTTCAGGAATATTGCACCAGGGTTAAATACCGCATTCACCCCAAGGCGTTCTTGTAAAAATGGATTAGTCGATTCATCAAAATCGAAACGCCAGTTCAACGGAATGTGCTCTGCCGTAAGTATTGGATGTTCGAACCGTTCAAAAATACCGTTGTACTCCGGTAACGTCAAATTAGTTCGTGTTATCAAGGTATTATGATTACGCTGTAGTGATTTAAGTTGCGCTTCAAATGTCATCGATTTCTATTTAATATCTCTCATGATTTTTAACTCTGATTGAATCTTTTGCATTGCCGGCTCATCCAATTTATATCGGCTTACAAAAAAGGCGGCTAGGATTCCCGCGACTCCGGCAAAAATGCTAATCATCAATCGAATGCCCAGTACAGATGATTCGGTCTGCTCAACGTTGGCTTCAAAACCTAGATAAGATAGCATCCACCCTGTTAGCGCCCCCCCTATTGTCCAACCGAATTTTTGTGACATTGAGGAGGAAGAGAAAATAAGCCCCGTTGATCGCTTGCCGTTTTTCCACTCTGAATAATCTGCAATGTCGGCATACATTGCCCAAAGAAGGGGCATTACGATTCCTGCGGAAATCCCTATGAAAACGTTGAGTCCGAAGATAGCCAACAGTTGATCCGGACCAAGAAAAAAGAAAACGATGCTCAAAATAGACGATACCAGAATCGAGTATAAGAACGTTTTTTTCTTACCAAAACGAGCGGAAATGGGTTTTGCCAGTATTACTCCAATGATGTTGGTTCCGACCCATAAGGAAAGGTATGCCGAGGCCAAGGCAACTTGAGAAAAATCATAACTTGTGCCGAACATGGCAAGTGTTTGATCCTTTATATAGTACTTAAAATAATAAAGGGTCGTACCGTCTCGTAAGGTGTTAAAGATATTGTTGCATACAGCGGCCCCCAGCATGATGAACCACGGTGCGTTCTTGCTCAAATTTCTCAAGTCTTCTTTTAAGGAACTCTTTTTCTCTTTTGGTGGTTCAAGCCGTTCTCGGGTTCCTAAAAAAGTAATAATGAAAAGAACGGTAGCAATAGCTGCAAATACCATTATTGTTGATTGGTAACCTGTTTCAAAGTCAGTAGTTCCAGAATCGGCATTTCCGAAATAGTCCACCAAGAAATTTGCCGTGGCCGTGACCAATAGGCCTCCAGAAAAAGAACCGATCAATCGCCAAGAAGCCAATGATGTACGTTCACCGATATTACTGGTCATGACTCCCATCAATGAGGCATAGGGTACATTCACCGCCGTATAGACCATCATCATCAAAGAATAGGTCACATACGCGTAGACAAGTTTTCCTGACGGATCCAAGTCGGGGCTCGTAAACGTTAAAACACCTATTATAGCAAAAGGTAACGCCATGAAAAGTAGATAGGGTCTGAATTTCCCCCATCTTGTTTGTGTGCGATCGCAAACGATTCCCATAATAGGATCATTGGCAGCATCCCAAATTCGTGTCACCAAGAACATGGTGCCCACAGCGGCAGCGGAGATACCAAATACATCGGTGTAAAAAAACAAAAGAAACATCGAAAAAAGCTTCCAGAACATTGAGGAAGCAAAGTCTCCCGCTCCATAAGCGATTTTTTCTCTTAGACTAACTACGACATTGCTATTCATTAACTTCTGGTTATGGTGAAACAGGCACATATCAATATTTTTTCATGTGCTTTAAAGACTCCTATGAAATCAAAATACGTCATAATTATTCATTAAAACACTATAAATTCATCATACCATAGAAATATAGCTTCATACCATAGCTTTTAATTGAAAGTAAATCTGATTTTTGCGTTATAGCTGTTTTATCATTAAAAAGCATCCTGATGCGAATAAAAGAAACCAAAGTACTCGAAACCTCAGACCTGGATTTTTATAGAACGAACGGATATCTACTCCCTCAAAAAAAACTGTTTTCAGAGGAGAAGCAGGCTGAATTGACCGAGATTTTTGAAGAGCATCTGAGCAATAAGGGTAAAAGACCGTCGGATGAATTGGACACACCGCACTTCAGAGATAAGCGCTTGTTGAATTTTTTACTTGCCCCGCAGGTTTTAAATGTCGTAGAAGACTTAATCGGGCCGAACATCGGGCTCTTCAGTAGCCACTTTATTTCAAAAGAACCCGGAAAGGGAAGACGTACACCTTGGCACGAAGATAGCGCCTATTGGGAGGGGAAGTTCGATGAGCTAGATAAAATCGTGACCATTTGGCTCGCCATTGATGAATCTAACATAGCCAACGGATGCATGGGCGTGGTTCCAGGGACGCAGAAAAATGGATTCTCTGAATACGAAGAAGTCGAAGATAGAGAGAACAGTACGTTCGCCACAGAAATTAAAAAAGGAACTTTTGATTTGGAAGATGTCGTTTGGTTCGAGCTAGAAAAAGGGCAGTATTCGTTACATGATGCCCGTATCATTCATGGGGCGAATGCCAACACTTCAGAAAATCGCAGATGCGGCTACACAATGCGTTTCTTTTCTTTGAATATGAAGTTCAATCCTGAAAGTGCTCCGGGCCATAAATTATTCCATGCCAGAGGAGAAAATATCGCTGGTAACGAACTCTTATATCGAGCTTGAACAACTTTTATGAAAGCCTTGGTCTATACCGGAAATCGAAATCTAACACTTCTTCAAGGTTACAGTAAACCTAAGGTCGAAAAAGACCATGTCTTAATTAAAATAAGTAAGACGGCAATCTGCGGAACGGATGTTCACAAATTCGGCGACCCGGAAGACAAAATCGAAAAAATAAACGGCGATATTGCTATTTCAGGTCACGAGGCAACTGGTTGGATACTTGAGTTAGGTTCGAACGTCGAAGAATTCGCCTTGGGTCAGCGTGTATTGGTAGCTGGGGTTTTTGGTTGCAATACATGCCCACAGTGTAAAGAAGGTTTTAATACAGGTTGTGAAAATGGTGTGTCAGGATTGCACTGGAACAATCATGGCTGTAATGCCGAATATATTTCCATACCTGCGTCGAATGTGATTCCCTTACCTGATAAGGTTAGTTTCGATACGGCCGCCGTACTTACTTGCGCGGGTGGTACTGCAATGACTATTATGCAAGAAACCGGTCTCCAAAAGAATCAAAAGTTAGCCATTGTCGGTTTAGGGCCTGTGGGGTTGTCACTTTTGATATTGGCCAAAAGTATAGGGGTTCAGGTCGCTGGCGTGGAAATTTCTCAGGCCAGAATAAAGATGGCTAAAGAACTTGGTCTTGATTTGGTAGTCGACCCCACAGAAGAAGATCCGATTTTAGCAATACGTCGTTGGTCATCAAATAATGGATGTGAAATTGTAGCGGAATGCGTGGGAAAAACAGACACACAATTACAGTCGTTGGAAATGGTCGCCAACCGAGGCAAAATTGCCTATGCCGGTTTGAGCAATGACAAGGTTCCTTTAACGATATTGCAAAGTATCATCGGTAAAGGAGGGTTGACACTCATCGGCATTGCGGCTACACCTATTGTTTACATGAAAGAACTCGTGTCATTGACCGCTGAAAAAAAGCTTCCGTTCTCCAAGTTGATCACGCACCATTTTAAATTGGAAAATGCGCTGGAAGCTTTAATTTTAATGGAAAAAGGTACCAGTGGTAAAATAATATTCGACGTAGCTGACAACCTTTAAAACCAATATAATGAATGATGAAATTGTTATTGTAGGGTTTGGTGATAGTATTACGCTGGGTGCAAAAGCAACAAAAAAGGAATATACATGGCTTGGTATTGTTGAGACGCAATTAAGGTTATTCATCAATAGGCGGGTTAAGATGGTAAACAAAGGAATAGGTGATAATACCATTTCACCGCGCACCACCAACTATAATGAATCGACCAAACCATCAGCTTTGGAAAGGGTTGGCGAAGATGTTATCGACTTAAATCCCCAAATGGTCTATGTGTGTTTCGGATTGAACGATATGCGATTTGGTACGCCAGTTGAAATTTTTGAGGAAGATCTCGAAAAAGTGGTTTTGGAAATCAAATCCAAACTGCCGAAAACGGAAATTATCTTGACCAATGTGTTTCATATGACCGGCTGGAACAGATATGAACCTAGAAACAGAGGTAGCTTAGAACTTACTTTGGCCTACAACAAAGCTATTGGATCTATTGCAGAAAAGCACACTTTACCACTATCGGATGTATCCGAAGCTATGAACTTCAATGATGACCTGATTCATGAGGATGGTGTTCACGGAAACGACCTTGGGCATCGTATCATCGGAAATCGTGTTTTCGAGACAACAGTTCAAAACTCTGTCATCTTAAAAAACCAAACCCATTAATTTTAAAGTCCATGCATAACTTGAAACTTTTCTTACTCATAGTATTCTTACTTAGCTTAAATCCGGTCATTATAGCGCAATCTTCTGAAGAAGAACCGAGTGGCTTTATACGTATCAATCAAATCGGGTATTATCCCAATGCTATTAAAAAGGCAGTAATCGCAAGTCCATCTGAAAAATTGAATTTTCAGGTCGTTGATTTAAAAAGCGGGGAAACGGTTTTCAAGGGCACTCTTTCAGAAAAAATAGAATGGGAACTCTCAGGCGAAACGGTCAGAATCGCAGACTTTACCGATGTCAGTGCTCCAGGAAGTTATATGATTACTGTTGAAGGTATAGGTCGTTCTTATCCTTTTGAAATCAACAAGAACGTACTGCACAATGTGCTTTTAGGTTCGGTAAAGGGATTATATTTTCAGCGTAGCGGAACTTCATTACCAAAAAAATACGCTGGCAAATGGCATAGAGAAATGGGTCACCCCGATACACTTGCACTTTTTCATGAATCAAGTGGTGAAACAAAAGGTGGTAAGGCGTCTCCGAAAGGATGGTACGATGCGGGGGACTATAACAAATACGTCATAAACGGTAGTTTTCCTTTAGGCCAGTTTTTTATGCTCTATGAGAGATACCCAGAGTTGATGGGAGATCATACCTTGAATATTCCAGAAAGTGGTAACCAAATAAGTGATTATCTAGATGAATTGAAATATGAATTGGATTGGCTACTAACGATGCAGGATGACGATGGTGGCCTATTCCATAAATTGACCACCAAAAAATTCGAAGGCATGGTCATGCCGAATGAAGCAACGAATCAGAGGTACATCGTAGGTAAAGGAACCGCGGGAACGTTAGATTTTGCGGCATCAACCGCTATGGCATATCGAGTGTACAAGAACATAAACAAGCCCTTTGCGGATTCATGTTTGAAAGCGGCAAAAGAAGCCTATGCATGGGCTGAACTACATCCCGATGTTGCTTTCGAAAATCCCAATGACATTCATACAGGTCAATATGGTGATGATGATTTTACCGATGAGTGGTTTTGGGCCCGTTCAGAATTATTCCTGGCCACAAAAGATCAAGCCTATTTGAATCGACTTCTCGAAATGGAACTCGATTTTTCTTTTCAACCTGGAGAAAGTTGGACTGAGTTTATGCGGTTTATTGGTATGTTCTCTCTGATGGAAAACAAAGCGGATATTCCGCAAGAGTTATTCGATAAGCTGCAAGAAGGTATTTTGGCAACCGCTGATGATCTCGTGCTAAAAGCGTCGAATAATGCATATCGGCAACCCATTGATGACTTTCATTGGGGATCTAACAGTGATGTGCTGAATGCGGTAATGATATGTGCTCAGGCCTATCGGTTAAACCCAAAATTTGAGTATCTTAACAACGTGCAACAAGCCGCTGACTATATCTTGGGAAACAATGCCTTAGGTTTTAGTTTCGTCACAGGTTTCGGGGCGAAACCGCCTTTGCTTATCCATCACAGACAGAGCTCGGCCGATGGAATCGAAGACCCTGTTCCCGGACTACTTTCTGGAGGTTCCAACAGCAGACGCCAAGACGAAAAAGATGGTACGGTATATCCTGAAAATGTACCACCTATGAAAAGTTGGGTGGATCAAGAACCAAGTTACGCCAGTAATGAAATATGTTTAAACTGGAATGCACCATTGACCTATATTCTTGGTTTTTTGGAAGCTGAATCAAAATAGGAATTAATAAATGAATAAAGCTGGGCAATCTTCAAGTAGGAGATTCTTAAACTCCCTGAGGTGATTAGATGTAATTTTTATAAAGTGTATTATGTGCGCAACATGAGCTTATTTCTAATAACGTCTTAAAAACAGAAGAGCCTTATTAAATATAAAAAAGCCCGCGCGCCTATCTCATACCGATAACTATAGTCAATTTGAGATTAAAATTTTAAACTTATGAATATCAAAAAAATTTCAAATCATTTCTTTTGTTTGTTTTTTCCATTAGTGCTTAGCGCGCAAATGCAAAGAACCATTGACCAGCCAATGCCGACACGGCAAGTACATCTAGACTTTCATACTTCAGAATATATTCCCGATATCGGCAAGAGATTTGATAAAAAGCAATTTCAAGAGGCGCTAAAAGTAGGACGGGTAAACCATATCAACATTTTTAGCAAGGGGCATCATGGTTGGTCTTATTACCCCACAAAAATAGGTAACATCCATCCCAACTTAGATTTCGACCTTCTGGGTCAACAATTAGAGGCCTGCCATGAGATTGGGGTAAAGGCTCCCTTTTATTTTACAATAGGCTGGAGTACCAATGACGCCGAAGAACATCCTGAATGGCTCATTCGTAACAAAGACGGCTCAATAAACGCTCCTGGCTATGATTGGAATGCAGAGGCCGATGCAGAAAGACCCACCTATTTATGGAAACGTTTGGACCCTAGTATTGGAACACCCTATCATAATCATATCATGAAGCAGGTTGAGGAAATCTGTAAAATGTATCCCGATTTTAATGGTTTTTGGTTCGATATCTATCACGTTGCCAAGCGGAACTATAACCAGTTTGCAATGACTCGCATGAAAAAGGAAGGAATCAACATCAACGATACCCTTGCTGTGGAGCGAAGCCATGCGCTTGCCATAAAAGCGCATATGAAAGAACTTAGAAATCTTGTCGCAAAGTACAAACCTGAAGCTACGGTATATTTCAATGCGGTTACGCGCATTGAAGATGTTTCACTTTTCAAGGAGCGACTTTTCGATATGGATACGCACCAAGATCTGGAAGACCTACCGACCACTTGGGGAGGTTATAATAAACTGCCTTTAGATGCCAAATATCATTTACAACAAGGGGTGCCTGCCGTTGGCATGAGTGGAAAGTTCCATAAAGCTTGGGGCGAGTTCGGAGGATTCAAACATCCTGATGCCATAAAGTACGAAGCGGCAGCAATGATTTCATTCGGTGCCTCCTGTAATTTTGGTGATCAGTTGCACCCCTCGGGGAAAATGGATATCGAGACCTATAAGAATATAGGGGAGGCCTATCAATATGTTGAAAAAATCGAAGAATATGGTCCGGGCGGCATACCGGTTTCGAAATTAGGAATGTGGATGACATTGAATGAAGCTTCAGATCATGGTGTTGTAAATATGCTTTTGGAAACCCATGACGATTTTATAGTAGCCAATGAAAACAATCTTGAAGACCTAGAATTGGTGATTATTCCTAGCGAGCCTTCTTTAAACGAAGAACAAGCACAAAAACTAAATGCTTGGGTCAAGAAAGGGGGAAAACTGATTGTATTCGGAGCTGGTGCATTAAACTTTGAAAAAACGAAATTCCTTTTGGATGTTGGCGCCGATTATATTAGACCTTCCGACTTTCAATTCGACTATACCGTAGTAAAGAAAGATATAGGCAAAGGCATTGTGACAACACCTTTTTTAAATTATGATGCAGGCTTGTTGACCACGGCGACCACCGGAACCGTTCTTGCAAGTATTCGAGAGCCTTATTTTAACCGAACGTACGCCAAATTCAATGGCCATCGGGAAACACCCTATAAATTGGAAGACTCCCCCTACCCCGCAGTTGTTAAAAATGGAAATATTATTTTTTTTGCGCATGACCTTGACCAACTTTACTATGCAGATGGCGTACGAATTCATCGCGAATTGGTTAAAAATGCCATCGAAAATCTGTATCGTTCGCCCAACTTGAAGGTCGAAAATTTACCCAGCGCAGGTAGGGTAAGTCTTTTGAAACAAGAGAAAGACAAACGCTACGTAGCCCATTTGCTTTATGCGCCCGCCCTGCTTCGAGGTGAAGTTAGCGTAATTGAAGATTTGTTGCCCGTGCCGAATGTGGAAATTACGGTTGACGTTTCTGAAACCATAACCAAGGTAATTCAAATACCTGACGGAAAACCACTTGAGTTTATCAGGGAGGGTTCAAAAATAAAGGTGAAAGTACCCACCTTTACCATGCATACCGGAATTCTGCTGTTATACGAATAATTGCAAAAGCCTCTTCTTTAATATAGGGCGCTACGCTTTATGTACATAGTGAAGACAAGCGAAGAGAACTTTCGGCAAGTAGCAGCAGCTGTTCCTGTTTAAACTACGAAATCGTACCGTTTCCACTGTCCCAGAATAATACTATAAAACTAGAAAAGTCAACTTTAGCCAGAAGACTCGCGGACTATTAGTTTAGCATCGAGGGACAGCTGACTTACTTCGGTCTCCGGATTTGAGATTTGCGTTATCAAAACTTGAACTGCCTTTTTACCCATTTCTAGCAAGGGCTGCTTAACGTGTGTTAACGGGCAATAATAGAAGTCGAATGCCTCACTTTCATCAAAGCTCGCGATGGCAATATCGTTTGGCACATTGAAACCCAACTCATCTAAATATTTAAGGCCATGTATTGCAAGTGTATTGGTGGCAAAAAAAACAGCATCAATTGATTCCTTAGAGGAAATCAAGGCATCGATAGCTAATTTGACATCTTTTTCTATATTTTCAAATTCAATTCTTTTTAAAAGCGATGATTCTGTGGACAATGCATCTCTTTCCAAAACCGTTTCATAACCGCGGATTCTTTCTTCCATATGGAACAACCCACCAGAATAAGCTAACATTGCTATCTTTTTCTTACCAGATTCTGCCAGTTGTTCGACTGCTTGATAAGAAGCTTTAAAATTATCAACAACTACATAATTACTTTCAATTTCAGGAAAATATCTATCTATGAGTACGAATGGAATATTTTGGGTGATCAGGTTTTTAATATCTAATTCGGAACCCTCTGAGGGCGCAATGATAAAACCATCAACCTGATGACTTGATAAAAAATCAATCAAACGTGATGATTTCTCGGCTTTTTCATCGGAACTTCCAAAAATAACGGTATAGTTAAGTTTGGCTGCTTCATCTTCTATAATACGGGCAATACTGGCGAAAAAGGGATTGGAAATATCGGCCAATACAAGACCTATCGTATTAGTTTTTCCACTTTTAAGACTTTGGGCAATTCTATTGGGTCGATAATTGCGTTTCGCTGCAACTTTCTTAATCTTTTTTGACATTTCATCACTAACCCTACCATTCTTTGCGCTTGACAGCACATAAGATACCGTAGCAATCGACACGCCGACCTCTTTTGCAATATCTTTTAAGGATACCTTTTTATTTTTTTTCATTGCGCCAATCGATTGACAAATTCAACGGTCACTCTGGCATCATTAAAATATCTCTAGCATTGCCAATACTATCGAATATTTTTATCATTGTCACTTCTTCAGTGACAGTTAAAGATCGAGTACCTTGGGAATAATAGCCGGATCCGTAATAAAATTCACGTAACTCGGTATTTCCATTATTAAAAAAAATTATCGCCTTTTGGTCCAATGGTTTTAAATCAACAGTTTTAAAACCATTTTTCGACGATGTTGAGAATGCCTCAAGACGGCCATCGTTTTTAGATGCAAGAATGGCATGCGAACCATCGCTTCGTTTGATATTTACCAACGCCTTGGCATCGCCATCGATATAAAAACCACTTGTCTCATAGTCGGTGGATTTAAAAGTACCGTCTCCATTCCCAATAAGCAAGGTACCGAACGAACTATCTTGCCAACCAGAAAACACTTCTATACCATGTGAATTACCGACGGCAAGGATATCTGGAAAGCTGTCTCCATTGAAATCGTCTATTAACGTACCATAGATTGGTGCGATTTGGGCGCGAGTTGGTAGAGGAACTACTTCGAATCCCCCGGAACCATTATTCATAAAGCAGACGCTGCTGGCATAGTTCCATTCCATAGTTGTCGCGTTTTGCAAGCCCTCGCTCGAAATTACATCCGTTATGCTCGCCTCTGCATACTGTTTATAGGTGGGCATTTTCTTTTTCAGACTTATCAGTTGTTTGAAAAGGTCATCACGCAGATGTACCGGAACTTCCCGCCCGTTACTGAAATATGTCATTATAGGATCTATGATTCCGTTTTGATCAAAATCTTCGGCATAGATTTTCACAGGTTCTTGCCGAGTTGGTTTGTATTTCGAATTTAACCCAAAATTACCTAAAACGTAGTCTATGTCACCATCTTGATCCAAATCATGGCCATTTATACTATTCCAAATTCCCTTCTGGGGAGGTAGAGTTTCCTCAGGAACCTTTACCAATTTACCATTTTCATTTTTAAAGATTACCAAGGGCATAAATTCCCCTACCACGAGAAGGTCTTGCCATCCATCATTATCATAATCGGACCATAAAGCACTACGAACAATACCTAAGTCTTTCAATTCAGGTAGCAATCCGCCAAGGTTTTCAAAAGCCGGGGCGTCTGCCATGACAGTGTTATTTTGTAACAACATACTTTGAACGGCCAAGGGATAGGATTCAGGAACCGAAGCACCACCTACAAAAATATCCAAATCTCCATCTTTATCATAATCCGTGGCCACAGCGCAAGAAGCGTTTGCCCTTGGCAATTCTAAACTGGCATTTTTGAACGTTCTGTTGCCCATATTTATCCAAAGCCGATCGGCATAGTATCGGCTTTTTCGCCCGTTCTCCCCCCCACCGCTCGCCACATAAATATCTAAATCACCATCACTATCCACATCAAGCAAAAGGCTAGATTGATCTTCATGGAATTTACTATCTTCTAATTCAAAACTGGAAAATCTTCCTTCCTCTTCCTGAAAGAATATTTTTCCAGTAGCCCCTTTAGCCCCACCGATATAAACGTCATCCAACTTATCATTGTCAAGATCACCTACGGCCAGCGAGGGACCAAATTTTGACCATTTAAATGGAATTAGGGTTTGATATTCAAAGTCATTAAAAGACGTTTCCTTGTGCTCATAATCAAGTCCGTCGATCTTTAAGTCCTTGAAAAATGGTGATTGGCTGCGATTGGTGGTCAGATTTTCATTTGCCCTTTTTTGAATGGTAAGCCTCTGATTTGCTTTGACGTTTTCAACTGATTGACGTGTACCATCTGGCCACGTTACGTCTAAGCGATTTACGACTGTATCTTTACCTAGTCCAAAATTAACTATGGAGCTCACCGAAGACATGAATCCTCTTGTCGGATAATTGACATGGGATGAAAATCCACGAGAAGATTCAAAACTGATTTTGGCCCCAATCGCACGGGTGTTCGGTTCTTCACCCTCTAAACGAATTTGCAGAAAGTTGTTATTTCTATTATTTGATGAAATCGTATTGTTCTTAAAAATAAAGGCAGTTTCGTTTATATTATTTATAGCTAAATCAAGATCACCATCGTTATCAAAATCGCCGTAGGCCGCACCGTTGGAATAGCTGGGAACATCAAAGCCCCAGTCTTTGCTTGTGTTTTCGAAACTCAAGTTTCCTTGGTTTCTGAATAGGTAGTTTGGAATGTGAATGCCTTTTTGCGTTTTTAAGGACTCTAGGTAGGCCTTATCGTCACGTTTTCTTTTCCCGAACATACCTTGCCCGTCGTAATTAACAAAGTCCAAATCATTGACATCCTTCAGGAAACCGTTAGTGATAAAAATGTCGCGCCACCCATCAAGGTCAAGGTCCGGCATTAAAACACTCCAGCTCCAATTCGTATTGAAAACCCTTGAGAATTGGCCTATTTCACTGAACTTTCTTGAAATTGAATCTTCAATACCATTATTTAATTGAAGCGTATTTCTATTGTATTGATCTAAATATCCAGTTTTTTTTCTGATGTTGAAGCCAATGTTGTTGACAGCTGGGTACATCATTTTCACCCCATCATCCTTTTCAGGCAACATATCAAGTACCATAAAGTCTTGTTTACCATCATTATTTATATCTGCAACATCAACGCCCATTGACGCAAAACTTGAGTGATTTACATAATCGCGAATGCGGTCTGTAAAAGTGCCATCACCATTATTGATATAAATAATGTCATTCGTGACATAATCATTGGCTACAAAAATATCAGGTCTACCATCTTCATTAAAATCATTAATCGCCAAGCCCAGTCCAAAGCCCTCTAATGTAATACCTGCTTCTTGTGAAACATCAGTAAATACCATGTTACCGTCATCACCTTCGCCATCGTTGCGATAAAGTCTATCCGTATGATCAGGGTCTCCGATTTCTTCAATAACTTTGATTCGATTGGCTGCGGAACCCAAATAGCCCATGGGGTAATTGACCATCATAAAAACATCAAGATCCCCATCTCCATCATAATCAAAGAACGCTGACTGAATCGTATGCGTGCTGTCATTTAGATGGTACTGAGCTGCCTTCTCCTCAAAACGCAATTTACCGTTCTCATCAAGACCTTTGTTCAAAAAAAGCAAATTGGCTCTATTCTTTCCGGATTTTCCTCCTGAAACACTACAATAGATATCATCCCATCCGTTTTGGTCGATATCAACAATCGTAACCCCGTTTACCCAAGAACTTGTTCCGACTCCAGCTTCGTCCGTTTTATCCAGAAAAGTAAAGGGTTCAATCTTTCCGTTATTCAGATATAATCTGGATGAGACCAAGTTGCCGGCAAAGAATACATCTTCAAAACCATCTTTGTTAAAATCGGCCAAGGCAACTCCGGCGCCATTGTACATATTTACGTAGTCAAAGACGTTAATGGCATTTTCATCTATCGTGTTTTCAAATGTTACGCCAGTTTCGGAAGCTTTTAGTAGCTCAAACCTTTTTGAATCCCTGGAAATTTGTTGGCAGCCAACTAAAAGTACTCCAAAACATATATTAACAAAAAATTTGAGATAAGACATAGTGAAGGAAAGATATATTTAAAAAAGAAAAAACCCACGAAAAAATCATGGGCTTTTTCACAAACTAACTCAAACTAACCTAATAACCGGATTTTTGATCGTCTGGCGTAAGCGCGGGATTATTATCCATTTCATCCAAAGGTATGGGGAGAAATTCATGTCTAGGTTCATAATTTGGGCTTGGTGCATCGACCTTGCCAGCCCTGAACCATCTTTTCACGTCTCGCGTACGGGCTTGTTCGGAACATAGCTCTATTCGGCGTTCGTGTACAATAGCGTCGAACATCTGGTCGGCCGTAGCCGTGGGATATTCCGCCGTTGGCAACAGTGGTACACCGGCACGCTCTCGAACCTGATTTACATAACCTAATGCCAGCCCAGTCGGGCCGTTTTGCTCATTCTCTATTTCGGCCATCATCAACAATACATCGGCATATCGCAACAGACGAAGATTAATACCCGAGAACATTTCGGGAACAGACATTTGGTAATCATAACCGTATTTTTTCCAGTGTACTCCATTTTCTATGCCCTGGGCAATATCCTCTGGCGTAAAAACATCTTCAAGCTCCGGGCCGTGTAAATCGCCGTATTCGAGAAAGCAAAGCGGATATCTCGGATCACCGTCTTCAAAAGCCGCGACCAATTCATCTGATGGTACGACATTGTGCCAAATAAAGGGCGTATATTCTTGGGTTCTGTACTGTACCGCTTTTTGAGGCCCACCCCAAAC